>Ga0315547_1000002_pt1 | contig 680478 bp, 734 predicted proteins | sample SalMarSW160240MG_2_FD_202542 | JGI IMG/M metagenome (GOLD analysis project Ga0315547, IMG submission 202542) | Salt marsh sediment microbial communities from the Plum Island Ecosystem LTER, Massachusetts, United States - Salt Marsh Sediment SW1601-240 ... | reverse complement strand
AGACCTATGGCAATTCTGAGGGATTAAAATGAAGACCTTAATATCCGTGAAAAATGACTACGATTTAATCGTAGCAATCTATAAACCCTACACAAGCTTACGATTTAATAGTATCTTCCATATATAGATTGAATTTCTGGTAAACCGTTTGTTTTCAATACTGTTAGACAGTTTTTTGCTAGCCGAGACTTGCGGCTAACATGTCGCGCAACAGCCGTCAACTATGACGAGAAGAGTCCATTATAAATTATAGATATCCCCGAAAAGTTTTATATTCTTAAATCCTTCTGGTCTGAAAGAAGGTGGGAGTATGCACTTGATCAGTTTTAAGGAATTGTCGGGTCAACAGTTGATAGAGATCGTTGATAAGGGTATTGATGTTAAAAATGATCCGGAAAAATATGGAACGGCTTTGAGTGGTAGATCGTTGGCTATGATTTTTCAGAAATCTTCAACGAGGACTAGGGTTTCGTTTGAGGTTGCTATGACTAAGCTTGGCGGTCACGCACTTTACATAGATTGGAGGACAACGAATTTTGCCATAGCGAGCGTGTACGATGAGACGCAGTATTTGTCTCGTAATGTTGATTGCATAATGGCGAGATTGAAGAAGAACTCTGATTTGCAGGTTATGGCTGAAGCTTCATGTGTTCCAGTAATTAATGGATGCGATGAAAAATATCATCCAAGTCAGGCGATAGCGGATTTAATGACAATGAAAGAAAAGAAAGGTACACTGGATGAAGTGAAACTTGTTTACATAGGCATTCACAACAATGTGTGTAATTCGCTTATTGAAGGATGCACAAAAACTGGAGTTAAAATAACCACGGTGACGCCTGTATTTAACGAGCCTTCAAGAGATGAGAAGCTGTTGGAAGATGCGAGAAAAACAGAGTTGTACGAGACTACGTTGGACGTTAAGCATGCTGTTAAAGATGCGGATTTTGTTTATACGGACACTTGGGTTGACATGGAATTCTTTCTAGACCCGAAATATGCGGTGGAAAAGGAGAAACGTGTCAAACTCATGATGCCATATCAAATAAACAAGGAATTACTGAAGGAAAGCGACGCTTACATAATGCATGACATGCCGATTCACCGAGGCTACGAAATAAGCCAAGATATGATTGAAACCAAAAAATCCATAATATACGAGCAGAGCGAGAACAGACTGTACTCAGCAAACGCAATACTACTAAAACTTCTCGAAAAATACTAGACTCAAACTATTTCAAAATCATCTGCACAAATTTTTCCGGCTCAAACTTCTCCAGGTCTTCATATTTTTGTCCTGTTCCAATAAAAAGAACTGGCTTTTTTGTAACGTATGTGACGCTGAGGGCTGAACCACCTTTTACATCAGCATCCACCTTGGTCAGTATAGTTGCGTCTATTCCCACGCTCTTGTGAAACTCTTCCGCTTGCATAACTGCGTCGTTTCCAGTAAGAGAATCCACAGTTAAAATAGTCATATCTGGATTGACTATGCGTTTGATTTTCGCAAGTTCGTTCATTAAGTTTCGGTTTGTTTGTATCCTGCCAGCGGTGTCTATCAAGACAACGTTTGTCCCATGAGCTTTGGCGTGGTTTACCGTGTCGTAAGCCACAGCAGCTGGGTCTGCGCCGTACTTATGCTTAATCATGCGTACGCCTAATCGTTTAGCATGCTCTTCCAGTTGTTCGATGGAACCAGCTCGGTAAGTGTCGCTGCATGCGAGAACTACAGAATGACCCTTCTTTTTTAAAAACTGGGCAAATTTAGCTATGGTTGTTGTTTTTCCAGTGCCGTTTATCCCGACAAAAACTATGACGTATGGCTCTCCCTTTTTCCGTTTCTCTTCTATAGCTATTAACAAATCTACTTTGTCATTTGTAAGCATAGTCTCTAAAAGTACTTCCCTAAGATTCGCTTTCACTATTTTTTTTCGGTCTTCAAGTCTTTTAATTTGAACTCCGTCTAAGCGTTTTTCCATTTCATCGCATATCCGTTCAGCCACGGGAAAAGCAACATCATTTTCTACTAGGCTTAGTTTAAGATCGGAAAGCACTGGACGCAGTTTTTCAGCCTTAAGCTCCGTCGTTGTAATCTTGTTTACGAGTCCGCTTAACCCTGATTTCAGCTTCTCAAACATTTCGGGAAGGCTTCCCCTTTCTCAGCTCAGCCGCTAACTCCTCAAATTTCGCTCGGTCTTCGTTAATTTTTTGTGCAACCTGTGAAAAACGGTGTTGAAGCGACACTCTATTTTTCTCAATGCCTTCCAAGCGCTTCTTGACTATTCCCTTTGCCTCTTCCGAGGTTTTCTCAACAGAAACTCCTGCTCCCATTCCCACAACAACCTTGTCTGGATCGTCAAGTTTTGCTTTAATGTATGAACTTCCACCTATTGGCACGAGAAGCTCTGAACCCACCTTATTTTTTTCCAAACTTTCCAACGTCACGTTCGCGTATGCTAAGTCTTGCGTGACCGCGTTCAACATACTTATTCTGGATTGCAAAGCTTGCGCGGTTTCTTCAAGAAAACGTATCTCAATGCTTAGTCTTCGAAGCTCTTCTTCAGCTTTGGTCGCCAACTTTTTCTTCTCCAACAACAAGTTTTTTCAACATAGGATTTTCTATGTCTTCCGGTGGAACCTCTTCAACCTTCAATATTTTTATCTGAAAACGTTTCACACGATGCCTACTGCCCAATTCAGCGTAAACATTTTCAACAGCATGCTCACGTTTGGTGGCAACTACTTCCTTCTTGAAAGGCGTCTCTAAGTTCGGCTTCCGAATTTCACCAATCACCCTGAAGACTTTCATTTCACCCATCTTCCTTCACGACATCAAAGGCATGCCCAATTATAAACATCTCGGGTCCCGTCGTCAACGATCCCACCACAGTTGCATAGCTGTTACCAATCAAACCCGTGCCAACATAGGGTATTCCACAATTAATCGTGCCCACATCAACTGGAACTTTTAACACGTCCTCTAAAAGTTTCCGTTCAGAACCCTTCAAAAAAGGATGTGCCAAAACACCCTTGTTTGTTGCCACAGCCAGAGACCCAACATAAGGCAAGCCAGCAACTTCACCCGGTACCGCCTCAACACTCAAAGTTTCAGAAACTTTCTTAATCGCCGCAGCTTTCAATCGCGGGTCAACAATCGCACCGTAATCATTTGCCAAAACCATATTTCCATAAGCAGTTCTCCTAGTTTCCATCACCGTTATGTTTCCTTCAAAAACCGATTTTATAACCTCGATTTCCTTCTCTCGAACAAAGTGCGGGAGCAGAATCCCATTTGAATTTCCACACACAAGTGCGCCAATGAGAACGGAACCACCAATTGTTGTATGAATCAGCTCAACCTTCAGCCACTCGCCAAATCTTTCAACTTTACCAGGCGAAACCCATTTTGGAACAATAGCCATCTTGTCCGTGGTAAGCGAGTATACACCTATACTTGCACTTCCAACGAAACCAGATCGGTAAATGGCCAAGGACTACTCTCCTTCAGCCAAATAAATAGTAACGTTGCCATCTTTATCTTTTGCAGCCCTTACACGAACTTTTCGCGGAGGCTTCTGTATGCCTCTTCTCCAAACCCTCTCATTCACCTCATTACTAATGACAAGCCTCTTAGGCTCTTCTTCTTCCTCTTCTTCTAATTCTCCCTGAGCCTCGAACTTCATGTGCCTCTTCACAAAATCCTTAATCATCTTCATAGCTCTAGGCGCCCTTTTCTTAGGTACTGCAATCCATGCTTTACCCAAGGAAATCGTATAAAATTTCTCTTCCACAATCTCTTCTTCGACTTTTTTCCGTGCGGGCGGTTTAATTTCTTCTTCTTCGACTGGAGGAAGCTCTTCTTCACCCTCTTTTTCTTCTGCGGCTTCTTTGACTTCCTCTTCCTTCTCTAAGGTTTCCTCAGCCTCCGCTGTTTCCTCAACTGCCTCCTTAGTTGGCTCTGCCTCTTCACTCTCTTCAATTTTGTTCTCTTTTACTTCGCTTTCTTCCTTCATTAGATCCGCTTCTCCTAAGCTCTTATTTTTCTAGTTCTCCATCGTCTTCTTTTCGGATTCGTCCTGAATTTTCCGCCTGTTCTAGCTATGACCCATGTTGGAACTGGCTTTTTCTGTTTCCCAGCCTTCACCAACCGTCTTTTTTTAGCTGTAGGTTTGTTTCGAGCCACTTTATACCCTTCTTATTTTTATTTCACGCTTACGAGACTGTATTTGAACAAGTATCTGCTTCAGCTGTTTATCCGTCAATGGTATCGGTATCTTTCCCTGCTGTGCCAGTTGAATGAGCTGTAACTCCAACTGAGAAGTGAACTCTGGCCTAACCATTTTCAAATTCGCTAGTCTTTGCCTGGCTTCTGGCGTTAATATGCTCCTAAGTAAAGCCTGCTTCTGCAGTTCCAGCTGTTGCTGCGCCTGAATATCCCCTTGCTCTTCACCTACTCTACGTTGCAACTCCAAAAGTTTTCTTCTACGAATTTCCTCCAGCTCGTCATCTGACATTTCAGCCACTTCTTTGGTATTTTTCTAGTTCAGGGATTTCCTTTACGACTTCTTTTTTTACTTCTTCAGCCAGTTCCTCCAGGAGCTTTCTTCCCTTTTTTGTCACTTTTCTTCCGCTAGTTTCAAAGGTTTCCACAAAACCTGCGGCTTCCAACTGCTGCAACGCTTTTCTTATTATTGCTCCGCTCGCTTTAGCTGCATGCTCAGGTTTGACACCGTAGTCCTTTCTCCCTCCATATTCAGCTCTTAATCTCTCTACGCCACCTGGACCGTGAACGTAGATTTTTCGCAATAGGGAGGCAGATCGGATATACCACCACTCTGGGTTTTGTGGTGGTCTCTGAACATGTATGCCTGTTTTTACAATGCTAGCCCATAGTGGCGGAGTTATTTCATCCACATTTTCCTTTAGATGTTTGGCTAGTTTTTCAACGAATTTGGATGCTGGAACGTCATAAGGGGTTATCAAGATTCTTTATCCTCTTGTTTTTCCTTCAGTAAAAATCATGAAGCCTCATATAAAGGCTTTCACTTCTTGCGGCGTTTATAAAGCATGAATGTGTGACCCCTAACCTCTACTAAGGATGCTTCTGTTTGTTCTGCTATTCTTGAGGCGATTTCCTTCGCTTCGTCTTCTTCAAGAGCACTTTTTAGGATTTTAATCTTAACCATCTGCTTTTTCTCTAGCTGTTTCTCGATTTCCTTCAACGATTCTTGTGAAGCCCCATTTTTGCCAATCCATATTGTCGGTCTTTCCTCGCCCAATCGCCGTTTGATGCGGCGTTTCATTCTGGCAGTTAGTTTACTCATGGCTCTGGTTTCCCCTTCCTTTTTCTTAACGGTATTCGTATTTGCTCACCACAGTTTAAGCAGGTAATTACCAAGTGAGGTTCTCTCCTCTGTTTTATACGCACACGACAATTCACACCAGGCAAAATAAAGCTTTTACAATGCCGACAAACTTGATGTCTATATTCCTTTGGCAAACGAACCCTAGCAGTCATAGCCACCTTCCTAGCCATGTTCACATAACGCTGCGCCAACGCAGGATCCTCATTGATAATTTCCCTTGCTAAACGGAAAAGCCTTCGAATTCGTTGAATTGCCATGCGCCTAGTCGCAACATCCATCCCTTGCACATTACTCCGAGAGACTATACTCTTATTAACAAATTAGCCTTTCTCCCTCACGCAACTCCTCATTTTTTGCGTGTTATCGCGTTCAATGAATGATCAGTCATTCGTTTCTACTTCCCCAGAAAGCTTGTAATGTTTCGCGTTCTCAGTTTCAATCAGTCCTTCTGTAAACAACTTGCGAAGTCCTTTGAAGACGTTTTTCTTAGGCATATCAAGGTTCTCAGAGATTTCATCAAGCGTCAAGGAAGAATTTTCTTTTAGGATTTCTATTATTTGTCTATGGATCTTCTTCATTTTCATTCATTTTCTTCTCCCTAGGCGTGGAATAAGCCAACATATCTTCTGCAGCTACTTTAATGATTTAAGCAGAAAAATCTTATGCTATTCTTCGAAACAAAAAGAAGGCCACCACAAATCATGTTTTTGAGCGGTTTAACCAACCAATTAGGCCAAAACATCATGTTATGATTACATCCGTTTCTTTTTTTCAATTCGATCTAACCCTACCATCAATAAGTGAAAGCTCTGGTCTCAGCTCTCGACTAGATAGAAAACTAAAATGGTCAAAATGCCCTTTTCTCTTAGTGAAAGGCCTATTTTTAGGAAAGGAACAAATGCGGGGGGTGGGATTTGAACCCACGAACCCCTACAGGACAGCCGCCTCAGGGCTGCGCCTTTGACCTGGCTTGGCAACCCCCGCTTAGAGCTTGTCCTTTTATTTCTAGATTTACGGTTGAAATTAAATCTTGCTTCGATTAGACTATGCAAGTCTTCTTTAAGCGTCGCTAACACAACATGAGAGTTTGATCTCTCCACGCTTAGAAGAAAGAAGCATTCTCTAGACTTTAGATTTACTTATCAAATCCTCAATCTTCGTCTCTTTGAGCACATTTACATGTTTAACCAGTTCGTTCACGACGGCTTAAAATTTTTCTGCCTTTTTCCGCAGAGGCTGTTGTTGACTTTCCAAACACGCCAGAACTTGTATAGTCCACGGTATCCAAGGGAAGCGTCATGCCTTCTGTTTGCACAAAGTGTTTGCGAGGTTCTTCATCCACAGCCCTATTCATATCCACATTTTGCGGGTGCAAAGCCAAATTCACCGAAGTTTCCTCAGCCGCAGCGTGTCTTCTTTCTTCGGGTTTGAAAAGATCTGGCAAAAGCTTGCTTGCAGCTGACCACCACTGAAAGATAGACACAAAAACCTCTTTCTCTCTAAGTTCTCTAGCTATCTCCATGAGAGCGCACAAGTTGCCGCCGTGTCCGTTAACTATCACAATTTTCTTGACGCCATAATAGTTGAGCGACAAGCACACTTCTTCCACATAGCCTTTGAACGTTTTCGGCGATATGTAGATGGTTCCCCAAAACTGTTTATGATGAGAACTCACGCCGAAAGGAATCACTTGTAGGCAAAACACTCCAGTGCGTTTAGCTGTCTCTTCGGCTATAGCTTTAGCTATCAAATGGTCTGTTCCAAGCGGATTTTGCGGACTGTGCTGCTCGTTTGAACCTACCGGAAGAATTGCAACGTCATTTTTCTTGAAAAATTCCTTAGCTTCAGTCCAGCTCATCTCATGAAGCAAACTCTTCACCCCTTTTCACCCTTTCACGAAACCGTTTTATTAAAAACAATCAAATATAAGCTTGCAGTTTAAAACGGTGAAAACCCTTGAAAACGTTGATTCTCGCAGGAGGCTTCGGCACAAGGTTAAGACCGTTAAGCTGCACAAGACCGAAAATTCTCTTCCCAATAGTTAACAAACCATTGCTACAGTGGACCTTCGAAAGACTCACTAAGAACATGATTAAAGAAGCAATATTAGCAACTAACCTTCAAACAGAAGTTTTCACAAAACAGCATAGAATTCCAAAATACGGCTTGCGCATTACTTATTCACGAGATCCGCTTAAAAAGCCGTTGGGAACTGGCGGTCCAATAAAAAAAGCTGAAAAACTCATTGGTCATGATGCTTCTTTTCTAGTTCTTAACGGGGACATTTTTGCCGATGTAAACTACAGAGAAATTTTTGAGATGCACGAAGAGAAAAATGCGACGGCAACAATAGCCCTTCACAGAGTAGATGACCCGAGTAGATATGGAGTTGCAGAACTGGCAAAAGGAAATCGCATAAAAAGATTTATTGAGAAACCTCCACGGGAGGAGGCTCCAACTAATCTGATAAATGCTGGCGTTTATGTTCTCAGCCCTGAAATTTTTGAATATATCCCGAAAGGACGGAAAGTTTCCTTAGAGCGTGAAGTTTTTCCAAAACTTTCAGAAGAGGGTAAGCTTTACGGATATGTTTTTGATGGTATGTGGATGGACATAGGCAAACTAGAAGACTACTTAAAAATTAACGAAATTCTACTTGATGCCTTTGCTAATCAACAAAAATACAACATTGAAACTAAAGTGAAAGTTAAGAAGCCAGTGGCTATTGACAAAGGAGTTTCTATAGGAGAAAAATCATTCATTGGACCCTATACGATTTTGGGACGAAATACTATTGTTGGAAAAAATGTTCACATACAAAACTCAGTAGTTTTTCCCGGAGCGGTGATATCTGATTTCTCCACAATAAACGGAGCCATAATCGGTGAAAACGTGGCTATTGGAAAAGCAGTCAAAATTGGAGAGGGGTGCGTACTCGGTGACCACGTTAAAGTGAAGGATAATGTGTCGCTTGTCAAAGGAGTTTCGATTTGTCCAGCCAAAGAGATTTCTGAAAGCGTATTAACACCTAGAAACATTATTTAGGATGGAGTATGACGCATGTTAGGCACAAGACGATTATTTGGGACAAATGGAATCCGCGGAGTCGTTAACAAAGAATTAACCTCGCAAATGGTGATTAAAATTGGAAGCGCGATAGGAACATTCTTTCAGCATGGAAATCTTATAGTTGGATATGACGCTAGGACAAGCGGTCCAATGCTTGCACGGGCGGTTATTGCTGGTTTAAACGCAACAGGATGTAACGTGCTTCTCGCGGGGATGTCTCCTACTCCAGCATTACAATTTGCTGTGAAAAACCATAAAAAAGACGGTGCAGTGATAGTAACTGCGTCACACAACCCGCCACAATACAATGGAATAAAAGTTGTGTGGAAAGACGGAATAGAGCTTTCGCGAGAACAAGAAATTGAAATTGAAAATATATTCTTCGACGAAAAGATGCATTATGCTGAATGGAATGGTTTAGGCACAAACCGTGACCTTCCCGGAGTGATTGATGATTACATAGAAGCGATAAAAAAACATGCAGATGTTGCTGGAATAACGAAAAACCACTACCATGTTGTTGTCGACACCGCGAACAGTGTGGGAAGCCTTGCAGCACCGCGCCTACTCAGAGAGTTAGGATGTAAAGTTACAACCATAAACGCAAATATTGACGGAACATTTCCCGGAAGACTACCGGAACCTCGCCCAGAAAACCTTAAGGATTTAGCCTTAACAATGAAAGCCGTAGGTGCAGATTTAGGCGTTGCCTTTGATGGCGATGCTGACCGCTCGATATTTGTTGACGAAAATGGGGAAATTCATTGGGGAGACAAAACGTTTGCCTTGGTTGAAAAATATTTCTTGAAGGATAATCCGGGTGAGAAAATTGTTACGCCAGTGAGTTCCTCAACCTTGGTTAAGGACATAGCGGACTCTTACGGTGGAGAAATCGTGTGGACTAAGGTAGGAAGCGTAACGGTCTCCCAAACCATGAAGAAGATAAATGCAAAACTGGGCGGGGAGGAAAATGGAGGGATTTTTTACGGACCTCACCAGTCGGTTAGAGACGGAGCGATGGCGACAGCACTAATTTTAGATATCATGACTAGAACTGGCGAAAAACTTTCAAATCTGCTTGGAGAACTGCCAAAATACTTCATTGAAAAGGGCAAGGTTGAATGCCCAAACGAGTTTAAAGAGAAAGCCCTAGAAAAGTTAACTGAGCAACTAAGCGGATTAAACATGGACACGATTGACGGAGTCAAAATATGGTTCGAGGATAACAGCGCGATCCTAATGCGTCCAAGCGGAACAGAGCCCATATACAGGCTGTATGCAGAAGCAAAAACAGAGGAAAAAGCCTTACAACTCGTCAAAGAATACAGTTCCAAACTTAAAAGAGTAATCCACAGCTTAAAGAGTTAAGTCAGTTTCTTCTAGATTATGGAGAATATCAAATGTCAACATCGATACTGCATATAAAACCAGAAGAACTAGACAGTGTCGAGAAGCGTAGAAAACATAGGGTTAGCATCATGGGTTGTGGACGAAACGGTGTTCTTCACGCTTGCCTTTTCGCTGAAGCTGGATTCAAGATAATATGCGTTGACGCAGACCGAGCATTAGTGAACCATCTCGCAAAAGGAAAATCTCCATTTCTAAAGGATAAAGTTGAGCCTTTACTTAAAAAACATGTGAAAAATGGATGCATAACAGCTGCAAACGATGTTAAGGCAGCTGTTGCACAAAGCGATGTCATATTGATAACAACTCAAGCAAAGATTGACAGAAAGAAAAAAGTCAACTATTTAGACGTAGAAAAAATATGCGCGCAGGTGGGATCAAGTCTCCGACGCGGCTCACTAGTCGTTGTCATGAGTGTTGTTGGACCAGCCACGGCAGAGAGGCTGATTAGACAGACCTTGGAAAACACCTCCGGATTTAAAGTTGGAGTTCATTTCGGCCTGGCATACAGCCCAGTTCGAATTTTAGATCAACAGAATCTAGAAAAATTAGCTGATTGTAACCGGATTGTAGCAGCAACGGACAAGGACAGTTTAAACGCTGCCTCAATTATTCTGGGAACCATCGCAAGAAAAGATGCGGTAAAGACGAATGATGTGAAGACAGCGGAAGCAGCAACGCTCTTTGAATCCGTGCAGCATTATACCAATATTGCTTTGGCTAATGAATTCGCTTGTTTTTGTGAGAAAGCGGGCATAGATTACCATGAGGCTAAAGAACTCGCAGAAAAAAGTGCACATGGCACACTTTTCTCGCCAACACTTACTTGCAGAAACATACGTGAAGAACCATATCTACTATTGGAGGAAGCTGAAAACCTGAATATGAAACTTCTAATTCCCGCAGTAGCCATAGAGATAAACGAGGAAATTCTAAAACACGTAGTTAGTTTGATTAGAGAATCATTAAGAGGTTGTGGAAAAACCTTGAGAAGGGCAAAGATTTCTCTGCTGGGGATTTCACAAACATCAAACATGAAGGATTCACCAAAAGTCTCAGCGGAGAAACTTGCTAAAATTCTGGAGACTAAAGGTGCCAAAGTCAGCCTTTATGATCCATATTTATCAGGTAAAGACTTAGTTGATTTGGGTCATCGCGTTAAGAGAAAATTTGCAGAAGCAACGGAAGGCGTAGACTGCATAGTGATACTAACAGGTCACAACCGATTCAAACGTTTGAACCTGAAAAAACTGAAAGTCATGACAAGGATGCCAGCTGCTATAGTTGATTTTGAAGGTGTTGTCGATCCCGAAAAAGTTGAAAGGGAAGGTTTCATATATCGTGGCTTAGGAAGAGGAGTTTGGACAAAATGAAAAAGTTAGGTGTTGCAGTTGTTGGAACTGGTTTCTGGGGAAGAAATCAAGCGAGAGTTTACAAAGAGTTAGAAGAAACAGAACTTTTAGCAGTTTGTGACATAGACGCTGAAAGAGCCAAAGCCGTGGCTAAGCAATTTGGTGCAAAACCCTACACAAACCTTGGAAGACTGCTGAAGAGAAAAGACATCAGAGCGATAAGTATCTGTACGTGGTCAACGAGCCTTGCAAAAGAAGCACTAAAAGCTCTGAAAGCAGGAAAACATGTCTTAATTGAAAAACCAATGGCAACAAACATGAAGCAAGCGGAAAAACTGGCGGAAACAGCAGAAAAGCAAAATGTGCACCTTACAGTAGGCTTTTTAATGCGGTTCATTCCAGGAGTCCAACACATCAAAAAGGCAATTAAAAACAAAAAAATCGGTGATCTTGTGTGTGCAACGGCAAAAAGGGTTTCCCAATGGCCCGAAAGAATAGGCGACGTAGGTGTTGTCAAGGACATAGCAATCCACGACATAGACATAACGAGACACCTCTTTGACGAAGACCCAATTGCTGTTTATGCAAAAACTGGAAGAATGAAACATAAAAAGTTTGAGGACTATGCCCAGATAATGCTCACCTTTGAAGGGGGCAAAAGCGCTTTCATTGAATCTAACTGGTTGACGCCATACAAGACGCGAATATTAGTCATTACTGGAAGTCAGGCCATAATGAAACTTGATTACATCACACAAGAACTAACAATTGAGAATGCAAAGGAGACTGTGCAGCCGAGAATTGCTTGGCGAGAACCTTTAAGACTTGAACTCCAACACTTTGCAAATTGTGTTTTAAAAAAGGAGAAGCCGCTAATAACAGGCATGGACGGCTTAAAAGCCCTCAGAATTGCAGAGTCAGCGTTAAAATCTTCAGCAACTGGCAGAGTAATAAAACTAAAGTAAAAAACTAAGATTTCTTCATTTCGTTTCTAAGGTTGAAAGGTTTACCCTCTAACAATATTTTTTCCGGAACCTTTTCCTTCCATTTTCTCAAAAACTGCAAGTCTTCGCCTTCTTTTCGCAGTTCGTCAGGAAGCATCTCTGGAATTTCATCTCGAATCGGATACCATCTCAAACATTTCGGACAGATGATCAAGCCTTCCACTATTTCCTCTTTCTCTTCAAAAACAAGCAATTCAAGCGGATAATGTTTATCTATCGGACAAGCCAATATCTCCATCAACTTCTTCTTCATATCGCTATCCCTCCAACGTACTTTCTGTCACTAAACTATAAAACATTTTCATGAATTTGTCTTTTTTATGAAAACTCATCGTTTTCTTTTGTCTCCACAACCATTCAGTTTAATATCCAAAGCTATCTGATACCAGTTCGGACCGGTTATCCTAACGACACGATCAAACGGAATCGTAAAGATTACACCAAGGCTTTGAAGTTTTTCAGCCACTTTCACCTTAACCTTAACGAGATTCTCGTTTTTCTTGGCGTGTTCAAAATCATAGTAATGTATCCATCCTCCGGCTTCTTTAAGAGCAGACACGGCATGAGGCAGATATTCAAAGGCTTTTTCGGGTAAGGGCATGAGAACCCTGTCCGCTGTACACCGTAGTCTTTTCTCAATGACTTCTTTTGCGTCTCCTTGTATGGGGATGACTTCTCGGTAAACCTTGTTCAGCCTGATGTTTTTTTGCATAAATTGAATTGCCGCGGGGTTAACATCAATCGAGTAGATTTTTTCAGTCTTTGAATGTTTAGCAATGATTATGGAGAAACAGCCTACTCCAGTAAACATGTTTGCAACAACCTCTCCGTTTACAACTTGTTTTGCAATCCGCATTCGCTCGTACAGAAGTCTAGCGCGCGCGCTAGAAATAGCATTTTTCAACATCAACAGAGAATAAGCAGTCGTATTCCTTGTGAACTGTGGCGGTCTTGTTTTCGCCAGCGACAAAGTTGAGTTTTAAGTCGGAAATCTCCACAGACAGAACTTGTTTGAGCTAGAACCGTTTTTGCATTCTTTTGAACATTCATAATTGTTTCTGCAATTATTCTGCTGTAGTTTCTTGACTTCTCGGTTACGCGTATAATCGCTATATCTCCAATAACATCATAAGAATCGTAGATGTAAGATAGATCCTCGGAAGAAACAAATTGTGAAAGATGGTTTTTCAAACGTTTTTTCAAGGCATCCATCTCGCAGTGTAGTATTTATGGAAACATTTTTAAAAAGGTGGAAGGGTACTCGTTTGTGAAAGAGGAAGCATTATGGAGGAAAAGGATAAACCCACAGGTATTGTTTATGAATGCATAAGATGCGGGGCAAAGGTTCCTTCAGAGGAGTTGGAACTCCGTGGTGGACAAATAAAATGCATTATCTGCGGCTACAGAGTTCTGAAAAAAATTAGGCCACCAGTTGTCAAACGTGTTTCAGCAAAGTGAAAGCCTAATATTAATTGAAAAATGGGCTATTTAATCCTTTGAAGATTTGATTTGACTCGTTGCTGAAACTAATGATTTTAGAAGATTTCTTTTTCGCCGATCCTACGAAGAGCCTTTCCACGAAGCTTTATTGCTGGGCCAACAACCTCCTCTGGCCCTTTCTCAGTTGTCTTTCTTTTCACGGTTTCTCCGCAGATTCCTCGTGGGAGAAGTCGTCTTTTTATGCACATAGCATAGGTACAGTTTGCAACGTCACATGAGTCCCCTGTCCATTTGCACCATACATCATCTCGACGGTAGACAGCAGCGTTCTTTGCACATCTAAAGAATTTACATGTTGGAGAACAACGCTTCACCTGAGCCAATATATGCACAACCTGTGGTGTTAAACAAAACTTTACTATTGCAGTATTTCTTACCTAACAAGTATTTTCGCATGAGCTAATATAAAGTTTTTTCCCTCAAACTCTTTATTCTAGCTCTAGTCTGAGCTTTTCTGCAATTTAGAACGTTTTCTTCTGTAAACTTCTATTGAAACAATAAGTATTATGGCTGCTGCGATTATTAATGCTGTTGTTAATTGGCTTGTTTCAACAAGAATGCCGGCGATAAGTACGTACTTTCCTATTTTGATTCCGATGGTTGTTGATGAAACAACGGAGGATGCGGTTTCTATGCATGGCTGTGTTTGGTCGTTTAAATAAATGGCTATTTGTACACTCCCGCCGACAAAATCACTAAATGCAGCCACTCCATTGTATTCCGTTATGTTTGAACGTGGCGGTAGTCCTTCTCGTTGCAGTGTTACGTTTGCGTTTGGAATTGGTTGTCCGAAATAGTCGACAACCTTAATTGAGACGGTTAAACCGTAAAGCTTGCAGCGTATAGACATGTTCTCATTTTGGAACAAATCTGTAACTGTTTCATTAATCTCTACTCCACGAGTGTAAACTTTTACTGAATACCTACCGAAAGTACAGTTGAACATTGCTGTTCCTTCAACAGTGTTTCCTTCATAATACAGTCCGCCCATTATTTCTTGAACCTTCACCGCGACATTGCTGATTGGTAGATCATTCGAGTCAGTAACCTTAACTCGCAGTGTTAGTGCCGGGCAAGTGATATTTACACTAAACCAGGCTACTGCGGTTCCGTCTTCAAGCAACCCTGGAATCGTTGTTGTGCTAAATTGCTGATCGTAACGTGAAGCGTTCAAAACGTAGGTAACGTTGGGCAGCAACGAAGGAAACACTGTTGTTCCAGTAATGTTTGTGAACAAAGTCTGATTTTCCGGTGTTAAGGACAATTTAACTTCTGGAAAGCGGTTTTCAGATCTATCCATGACCAAGATTTTCAAGTTCGTAAGGTTACAGGTAAAATTAAATGACTCTTCCTTGGTGATGTTTAGTGCACGTTCACCAACCTTTTCATCCTTGAAATATGCTTCACAGGCGTAAATGCCAATTTCAAGCATCAGAGTTACCAAACCGTCTGAATTACTTGTTGCGTTCACGACTGACGTAACGTTCTCGTAAACTTTGACTGTGACGGTTGGTACAGGTTCTTTGGCAAGGTTTCTTGTAGTGATATTAATCGCTAAACCTGGAACCGTGAAATCTTGGATGTCAGGCGGGTTTTTTGCCGTTGCGTTTGATGATATGGAAGTGACATTTACAGTGTAGGTTCCAATTGAGGCGTTTGAGGGTATGGTCCAGTTCGAGTAGTGGATTGTGTTCTCCTCAGCGGTTACATTCTTTAAATGAATCATTTTCTCCCCGAAACTTATGGTGATAGTAACGTTTTCGTTTGGTTTGTAACCCGCCGCCTTGATATCTACGGATTGTGATCTATGGTATTCTGTGGAGTTTGTTAATCCTATGATGAAAGTTTGATTCGCAAGCGTTCCATTGAGGAACGTTTTGTATTCTCCAGTGAAGTTGGTGTTGGCGCCTATCGGAAAATGCTCGGGATAGATTATGGTTGCGCTGCCGTTTCCAACATTCGATGTGGTAACATTGAGCATATTTGTGTATGATACGTTAGTGGGAGCTTGAACTGTAATGTTTGCAACAAATGTTTTGCTTGATTCCCCCCCAGTTACATTTACAGAAATTGGCACTGGGTCACCTTCTTGCAGTTGTTTTGGCGGTACGGGAACGTCGATTTCCATTGAATATGAAGTCAACACTGTGAAGGCTGCTGTGTCATTTTCTCCAGCATTCACGTCAATTATCATGACCTCATGGCTGCCTGCTGAAGCAGAGGGAACCGTAAATGTGGCTTCTACATCGATTCCTGTGGCATTTCCGCTAGTTATGGTTTCTCCATCAAAGCGTATCACGTATTTCCCGTTTTCTGTGGTTATGTTAGCGTTTAATTGAACAGTTGCTCCAACCTTTCCTTCATTAGGATTAATGGAGAGTATTTTTGTTTCAGCTTTTATTTCTGGTAAAAATGAAAGAGTTATCATGGTAGATGTTAGAATTATTAGCAAGATTGCCAAAGGTTTAATCTTTGCGAATAGGGGTTTTGTCAAATGTTTTCCCTCGTTGAGTCCATTTAGGTTTGTGAACACTTCTAATACTGGGAGCATTTTAAACTTTACCTTTCAATCTAGTGCCCATCCTGCAACGTACGCGATTCGGGTATTCAAATCACTTTTATAACCTTCTTTTAAGTGAATAAAAGACAGGTGCGTGCCTTGGTGAATTTCATCAGTTTGCCCATAGGAAGTGAAGTTTTAACGTTACTGAATCTGAAGCTAGCCATAATAATAACAACTGTTGGAAAAGATGAATCAATCAACGCGGCGCCATATAGTTGGTTCTCAATTGTGGACTACAACCCGCCACGAGTGCTCTTTTCAACAAACGTGAAACGTGACACCTACCGGAATGTTCTGGAAACAAAAGAATTTGTCCTTAACTTCCCAAGCGTGGATCTACTGAAACAGATATGGATAACCAGCAAGCATTTCCCATATGGAATCAGTGAGTTAGAAAAGGCAAGTCTGACGATTTTTCCCTCCGAAAAGGTGAAACCTCCTAGAATAAAGGAATGTAAGGCTCATATAGAATGTAAGGTGCTTTGGACAAAGCCCATTGGTTCAAGTTGCCTCATTCTAGGAGAAATCATTTCACTGTCTGTTGATGAAAAGATTGAACAGCTTGGGACCAAAGACAGACTCATACAGCTGAATCCACCGCTCTATTTCTCATTCAAAGAATATGAGAAGACAAGAAAGTGGTTGTTTGCTTCAATAGGGAAGATACACGAAATGACTGAGAGAAACGACAAATTCGAGATTACAAGCGAGACTCTTTGATTGGCATACGTTCTTGCTTCTTAGCGTGTAGGCATAGAATAAAGGGAAATGCGAGAGATGCCTCCATTCGATTTAGGTTCAAACCTGGTCCTCGGCACTACAAACAGACCCTAGGCACCTCTAAAAGTGGGCAACTCAGGTATAGGCTACTAGCGTGGACATGGTGGACTAGTTGTCTTTGTATGGAAGCTGAATATGAATAGAAAATTCATAAGCAAGATATACTGAGATCAGAAAGTCTCGTTCATGCAATCGAAAACAGGAGAGTTCGTGGCCGAGCTTGAAGCACACGATATTGAAGAGAGCCACCTGAGAAGCTTTGAATTATATGAGGAGTATAGCGAGAGAACTATCGCTGATACAATTAGAATATGTAGAGAGAACTTCGCCAAGGCCGGTCTTGAGGCTAAAAGAGAATTATTGACAGAGGTTGAAAGAGAAGTCAAAAACTTCCGTGCTTGGCTTGAGGAAACCAAAAATCTTGAACGCACCGCTGCTCATTACTACTCGGTCAGCGTTAAGAGCTTGCTTCTCGGACTTCCAGTAGGTGTTCAAGTGGCAAGGTTTTTTGGGACTATAATGGACAAACTGGCTAGGAAGTAACATACAACACTACAAAAGCAGAAAAAAGGATTTTGCGGGAGACATCTCCACTTTGGAATATTGTAAGCTTTAGCTTTTATGAAACAACTTTGTTCTAGCAGAGAAACTTAAATGTGTAAAGAGTAAGTTATTGCTTAAACCGTGAGGATTTAAGTATGATTGATGAAATTTTAGGTCTCGTTAAGAAGCATGAGGATTGGCGTGGAAAACAATGCTTGAACCTCATTCCCTCAGAGAACGTTATGAGCCCTGCTGTTAGAGGACTTCTCTCCTCAGATCTTGCCCACCGCTATACCTCTAGAGGCCGCTTCTACATGGGAACACGCTTCATAGACAATATTGAGCAGTATGGCGAAGAAATCGCGAAAGACGTTTTTGGAGCTGAGACCGCAGACTTGCGTCCTCTTTCTGGGCATATCGCTGATTTGATTTTTATAGCCAGTTTCGCAAAGCCCAATAATGCGCTTATGTGTATTTCTCCTGAAGATGGTGGATATCCTGGAATGTGGAAAGACGGCTTAGCTGGACTATTCAGCCTTGAAGCTGTGCCTTTTCCTTTTTCCAAGCATGACATGAACATAAAGGTTGAAGAAGCAAAAGAAGCAATAACACGCGTCAAGCCTAAAATTGTGATTTTTGGTGCAAGTCTAATCACTTTCCCGTATCCAGTTAGGGAGTTGACTGAAGTTGCTCATGAAGAAGGAGCATGTGTAGGGTTTGATGGCTCTCATGTCATGGGGCTTATTGCTGGCGAACATTTTCAAGACGCTTTAAGGGAAGGAGCATCTGCGCTTTTTGGCTCAACGCATAAAACTCTGTTCGGACCGCAAGGAGGCATAATTTTGGCAGATAGAGAGCATGGAGAAATCATGAAAGCGAAAATTTATCCGACTTTTGTGGATAATGCACATTGGAATCGTATAGCTGCGTTGACGTTGGCGTTGGCTGAAATGAAAACTTTCGGTAAAGCCTACGCAGAACAAGTGATACGTAACGCAAAGACTTTGGCTGAAGCTTTGTATGATTATGGCTTTCCAGTTACCTGCCAGCATTTGGGATTCACCCAGTCTCATCAGGTGCTGTTAGATTATGGAGGTTTTGAACAGGGCAGAGTTATAGCAGAAAAACTCCAAGATGCAAACATAATTGTTGATTGTGGTGTTAGGATTGGCACTTGCGAGGTTACGAGGCGTGGAATGAAGGAAAGAGAAATACTGGAAATAGCAGAGCTAATCAAAAGAACGGTTATCGACAAGGAACAACCAGAAAATGTCAGAAAAGATGTTGCCAGACTTTGCGCTGATTTCCAGAAAATAGAATATTGTTTTGAAAGCTGAGGATGGCGAGCGCTTGTATATCAACTCTGCAAACGCTGAAGCCAACATGAACGTTGCAGTTCAATATGGCATAGAAGCCTGATTGTGAAAATAACGGTGAGCGGGACAAGTAAACCTAACAATTTCCATGCTGTTCCAAAAAGTGAATTGGTTTTAAACTCTTGAATCGTTGGAACCTTAAAACATCCATGCTTTTTCCAAAAAAGAAGCCAATTTCAAGGTTTTCAAGTTCAGTTCTAACACACAAAAGTTGATAATTATAATTCAACACGGTCGAAAACAGTAAGCTCAGAAAAAGCGTTTGTTAGGTTAATGTTAGGTCAAGACCTAACATTTCCCATGCTCTTTACGCAAATATGTATGTCGCGCGCTCAGAAACAAAACCTTAATTGCGCCCCAATCTATGATAAGACTTCTTCAAGGTTTGGCAGGTTATGTTACATGAAGTGGATAGAGAGATTTACTGAAAGCATTGACCATTTTGCTGGTGAAACTGTGAGAAAAGAAGTGATGGAAGCCAGCGGAAAACTAAGATCAGGTTCTAGCCCCGCTCGAAAAGCTGGGTGGATCAGAAAGGCAATGGACAAACTAGAAGCTTCCGTTGACAAAGAAACAATAAACAAAATAATGATAGCCACATGCCCTCACACATACCCTAAACGTCGTATTCAAAAACTCAAGGAGCGATATAAGAAACTCGGCAACATTGACAAACTGCTGGAGATCATGCGTAACGACCGCTCATATAAGGGAGCCTCATACTATGATCACCCAATAAGAAAAGGGAACACCATCTACATGACAAAAGTCCCATACGACCCTAAGACTCACAAAGACGCAAAGACCAGACAAGAAGAGCAAATAGCCTACTGCCACTGCCCTTTGATAAAAGCAGCAATAACTGCTAATGAAAAAGTCACACCGCTCTTCTGCTACTGCTCAGCTTCATGGGACAAGCAACTATTGGAGGGCATTTTAGAAAAAAGTGTGAAAGCAGAACTAGTCAAGTGCCTCCTAAGAGGAGATGATTGCTGCACCCATGCCTTCCATCTCCCACTAGACAGCCAGTGAAGATACTAGCACGTGCCGGTTAGTCAGTTGACAAGAGCAGTCGGGGACAAGTGAGATGGTGGATTGAACTTTACTGTTGTAGACTTGAGGCTCGTTCCTAGAATCTTTGGGTTTAGGCTGCCTAGACCATGTTTTTCTGCTTCCACCACGTGACGAATCCTCTCTGGTTTAAACCCCATAACCCTAGCCATGGTGGCATCCACGGATACAGGTTTCCTTCCCAAAATAAACGCGTTAAGTCGTCTTGTTTTCGGGCCCTCCCATCCTTCGAGGCCAACTCTTGCGTCGACGATGCAGAGATCTGGTCTTACAAGCCTGTTTAAGTCAATGATAACCTCGTTGATGTTGGCATGATAGAAAGATTGATCTTTTCTTGGGAGGAGACCGAAGAGGTTCTTGAGCGTTCCAGTTATGAAGGTTAGATAGTGGGTTTTGGCCACGGCAATGGAGACGAAGTATTTGGATCCAGTGATCAAGTTGGGAAGCTCAGGGTCCTTAAAGTAAAGTCCATCCAGTTTGACTGGAACGGTGTGTGAATGACTGAGGTTGACTAGAGACACGTCGAAGCCTGACTTCCTCATTTTCTCTTCAAGACTTCTGTAGCCGAATTTTTCGAAGGCTTCATCAGCGAACTTGGACTCGCTGTCTGACTCCACTATCTTGATCGACAGGTCTCTGTCCTCTTTGAGAACCAAGTTTATAAGGGCTTCAACTACCTTTACGTCGGTAACGGCAAAACTAGTCTTAACCACCTCTGCGCAGATGTTGGGCTTTATTATAAAGGGTGATTTTAAGACTCCGAAACCACCTAATAGCTTAACACCCTCTTCAAGAGTTTTCGCAATATCGTCCTCATACTTGGTTATAACGACAGAATCCAATGCATTATTCCTCTATCTTCAACTACTCACTCTACGAGTAAAAGATTTACTTAAACATGATCAGACTTGAATGATCGCCCAGCGCACGCCAAAAGCAACCCTTATCCCACCTTTTTCAGCCTTCCACAACCTTTCCCCACCCAAATCGAACGCAACCTAAGCCAGCTCAACCTTCTGTTCTTGGAAAACAACTTGAAACAACGAGATCAGAAAACCCTAGGGGGGTCGAGAAGTTAAGCAACAGAAAAAAGATGAACCCAGCCTCTTCTAGACGACAGTTTATTACACTGTGTTGTTCTTATTGCAGATCGAAATGGAACTCAAGCGTCTAGAGTTTACACTAACCAGAAAATGTAATTCTCAGTGCATTCACTGTCAAGCCGACGCTTCTCCCTTAAGAAAAGGGGTCATGCAGGTCCAAGATGCATGCAACTACTTAGCCGAGGCAACCGCAGTCTCGAACCTAGAATCATTCATGATATTCGGCGGAGAACCAATGCTCTATCCAAAACGTACAATAGCCATATTCAACAAAGCCAGACAGTTTGGGATACCAAAGATCGAAATGATAACAAACGGAGTCTGGGGCAAGAACAAGGCAACTGCAGAAGAACTGGCAAGAAAACTGAAAGCTGCAGGCCTTAACAGAGTGAACGTGAGCGTTGATGCCTTCCATATTCAACACATACCGCTCGAGTACCCCACTGCTGCGGCATTGGCTTTGCTCAAAGCAGGCATAGAAGATATCAAGTGGAACGTTGCCCTAATCGAATCCATAAACGCCAAAAACAAATACGACAAGAAAACCGCTCAAATACTAAAAACACTACAGCCCATAGGAATAGACGCCAACACATTCAAAATCGTACCAGCAGGACGTGCCATACAAAATCTGCGCCAATACTTGACCCCCACCTCATTATACGGACCTTGCGAACAGGAACCATTAGAAGGTAACACACTGACAAACCCAGAAAGCATCACCATCGAACCCTCAGGCTCAGCAAGCATATGCTGGAGCTTACCGATCGGAAATGCAAAAACCGTACCGCTGAGACAGCTGATAACAGAGTACGACTGGCGAAGAAATCCAATCACCAGAATCTTGGTGGAAGAAGGACCTGTAGGACTGCTGAAACTTCCTGAATCGCGTGACTATGAATTCCAAGAAGAACAGTACATTAACAAATGTCACTTATGCATGGAAATAAGAAAAACACTCAAACTTCACTATCCGAACGCATATTCCTGAAACGGTTTTATAAAACAGTTTATTATCTTATGTTTCGAAAAGCAAGCATAACTTGGGAAAGTGACATCTTGGAGACTCTGGTTCCGTCTTCGCTTATACAAGCATTGAAGAAGCAAAAATATCACCTTGTGGGCAAACACTCGGCTGTCAAAAGGTGCAGATGGCTCTACGAAACATTAATCAATGACCGACCATGCTACAAACAGAAGTTCTACGGAATAAAAACGCATCAATGCATACAAATGACGCCTGCTCTTTTTTATTGTACACAGCAATGCCTATTCTGTTGGAGAGCTCAAAGCGGCGAATTGGGAATAACATGGAACGAAATGAAAATGCCAAAATGGGATTCACCGGAAAAAATTGTTGAAGGAAGCATCAAGGCGCAACTCAAAATATTAAGCGGATACAAAGGAAACCAAAAAACAAACACGAAAAAACTCAAAGAAGCTTTAAAGCCTAAACATGCAGCCATAAGCCTAACAGGCGAACCTACACTCTACAAGCCAATAGGAGAACTGATCCAAGCATTCCATAGTAAAGGATTCACCACGTTTTTAGTATCTAATGGAACAGTACCTTCAGCCCTAGCGAATTTAAGCGAGGAACCTACACAACTCTACATTTCGGCTTGTGCCCCAGACAAAGAAATATATAAACAAGTTTGCCGCCCACAGATCCCGAAAGCATGGGAAAAACTTAACGAAACCTTGGAGATTTTGCCCAGCTTCAAATGTCCAACAGTTATTCGGATAACATCTGTGCGTAATCTCAACATGAAAAATGCTAAAGCCTATGCTAAATTAGTTGAAAAGGCTGATTCAACATATGTTGAGCCTAAAGCTTACGTTCACGTTGGGTTTTCTAGGCTGCGGTTGAACTATGAGAACATGCCGAGCCACAAGGAAATACGTGATTTCGCAATGCAGTTGGGAAAAGAGACAGGTTACAGCATGATTGATGAATCAGAGGAGAGCCGAGTTGTGTTACTGAGCAGACTTGAGAAGCCCATCAGATTTGCTGATAATTGAGTTTAGTTTGAAAATGATTCAGTTTTTAGGTTCAGATTCAATTTCGAATTCGAGTTACTTGTCTCAGATCATAACAAAGGTTAAATAACCCTTTCGCTGAAATTTCAGTCCGAGGCTTTAAACCTCAAATTAAGCTAGGTGTTGCCAAAGTGGTCAGCGAAGGAAGAGGACGCTTGTTCAGAAGGAAAGACGGCAAGTACTTGATCTACCTACCGAAGAGCTTAGCTGAAGACAGCATGTTCCCATTCAAAGGCGCGGACTCCATATTCGTTAACGTGGGGTTCAAACCTGGTGGCGCAAAAAAACTGCTCGTAGACAAGTGGGTACCACCGCCAGTAGAAGAAGAGATTGAGTAAGAACGCCAACAACAAAAAAGCCGTCTCATTTGTAGTTAATTATGTCTTTTAGAAAACTAGTCTTTTACAAAAGGAAGCAAATCTTCTATGTTTGGTCAATTTGTTAAACAATACTATAAAATACTTGCAAGTCTACTTCTAGTCTAATAGGATGTTAAGTTTATGCCCTCTTTGAAAACTATTTTGAACAAAATAAGAAAGGAACTAAAAGAAAAAGACAGAGTGCGGGAAAAAGCCCAAAAAGACATGCGAAAGGCAACAAGTCTTTCCAAGCAAGCAATACTCCTCATTCATCAGAAAAAACTTAACGAAGCAAAAAAGCTCATCAAAAAAGCAAAGGAAATCATTTCGAGGCTTAATGACACCTCAACCAAATATCCAGAGATCATTTACAGCGGCTTGTTTAACGCTGCACGCCAAGAATACTCCGAAGCCAACATATTTCTTAATCTAATCGAAGAATCAAGGTTCATAACGCCGGAGGAGATCAACGTGCCTTCGGTTGATTACGTGCTTGGACTAGCCGATGTTATAGGAGAGTGTAGGCGGTTAGCACTAGACGCTTTGCGTGAGGCAGACGTAGAAAAGGCTGAAAAATGCTTGCGAATAATGGATGAGGTATACACGGAACTTATGGGTATGGATGAGGCTTACATGCTTGTTCCAGGACTTAGAAGAAAATGCGACATTGCAAGAAGGATTATTGAAACTACACGAGGAGACGTAACACAAGAGGCGCGGAGAAGCTCGCTGGAAAAATATTTGAAGCGTTTTGAGAAAATGGCAAAAAAGAGAAGGCCAGGTTTTGAGAAGAGCAAATGAGTAGAAAAGAATGGGTGCTGTCAAGTTAAAGCCTAACTTTTCCATTGAAAAGGCACATAAGACGCAGTTGAAATTGTCTAAACAGATTGTACTTGAGGACGTGCTGCCAGAAAAAATTCGTTTTGTTGCTGGTGTTGATGTTGCTTACGTGAAAGATTTGGCTGTTGGCGCCGTGGCAGTTTTGGATTATGCCTCTCTAGAACTTGTGGAATCAAAAACTGTGCTTTGTAAGGCTCGTTTTCCGTATGTTCCAACACTGCTTTCCTTTAGAGAGATCCCACCAACAGTCCTATGCATTAAAAAGTTGCGTTTGCAGCCTGACGTCTTTCTTGTTGATGCCCATGGTCTTGCCCATCCTTATCGATGTGGATTTGCAAGCTATCTGGGGCTTGTGATAGGGAAACCAACGATAGGTGTCGCTAAAGGCAGGCTGTTCGGTGAGGTTGAAGATGCAATGAGTGAAAAGGATGTTGCATTGCTTAAAAATGAAGACGAAGTTATCGGTGCAGTAGTTAAAACTAAACAAGGATGTAAACCTGTTTACGTTAGCGTGGGGCACATGGTTTCGTTGGAAACAGCAGTTAAAATCGTTAGGCATTGTATATGTCACAGTCGTTTTCCCGAACCAATCTTGAAGGCTCATCAGATAGCAACTGCAGAAAAACGAAAAATCAATATCGCTTCAGCGGTTAACAAATAAGGAGTGGAATGTAAATTGCTTCATCCTAAACTTAAGGCATTAGCGGATAAAATTCGCGATAAGAGACTTCGTGAAAAAGTTATTGAATTGTTGGAAAACCCAGCGTTTGAAATAGACGGAAAAAGGTTTTCAGGCTTGCCCGTTGATGTTTCGCCAGCTGGATTATCCCATCATCATTGCTATCCGGGCGGTTATATGGAGCATGTTGTTTCAACAGCTAACCTAGCAATTGCAATGTGCAAGTCTGTGGAGAAGGTTTACCGCGGAAAAGTCAACCGTGACTTCGTTATAGCTGGTGTTCTGTTACATGATGTTTTTAAGCCCGCTACGTACATTGTGAAGGAAAATGGAAGTTACGGCTCATCCCGTTTAGCTGATTACTTGGATCACTTATCTCTTGTGACCTCTGAGCTTGTTCGAAGAGGGTTTCCGTTAGAATTGATTCACGTGGTGTCGGCTCATCACGGTGACTACGGTCCGATTAGACCGCACACTGTTGAGGCTTTGATTTGTCATTTGGCGGATTTGATGGATTCGAGGTTGAACGGTAAAGTTTTGAATGCAGCGGCATATCTTACGCGAAGAGCTGTTGGTGAGGAATTGCGTGGGTTGACTTCGAAGGAGGCTTTCGAAATAGTTCATTCGAAGGGTGTCGAAGGCTGGGAAGGAGTTGCAAAAACTGTCAAGGAAATAAAACGTAGAAGGAAGATGCACAAAACTTAATAGTTTATGCTGAATGAAAAATGAAAAAGGGTGTTGCCACATGGAAATCTCGTTTCAAGAGTTTCAGAAATTGGATATGCGTGTTGGAAAGGTTTTAGAGGCAAATCAGATTCCGGGTTCACGAAATCTGATAAGGATGATTGTGGATTTTGGAACTGAAAAGAGACAAGCTGTTGCGGGGCTTCTGCAATGGTATAAGCCAGAAGACTTGGCGGGTAACAGCTATGGTTTTATATTGAATCTTCAGCGGAGAAAGTTCATGGGTGTAGAATCTCAATGCATGATTTTGGCTGCCGAAGACGAAAAAGGAAACGTTGTGTGTTTGCAGCCTGAAAAAGACATCGCTGAAGGAAGCAAAATACACTAAAACAACCTCGAACTTTGGCGATTTTTCCGCGCAAACAAAAAACGATAGACACCCCTAGGTTTTCAACACCTCACAACCGTCAGCGCCTATATATAAGGGGGGTCTAGCGTCTCAGAAGGCTAGAGTTTAAGATTTCATCCTATAAGTTGAGTGATCGCTTCTGCTCTTTTCTTGGTTCCGGCGAGATATTCAATCATCTCAAGCTCTAGATCAAGCCATTTTGCAAGTCCAACAGCCATATCCGCATTGTTTTTGAAGATGATTCTCAGATAGGGAAGAATCTCTTTCGAGGCTCTGACGGCTGAAATGTGGCATTTACGCTTGATTTTGCGTCCGATCTTTAGTCGTATTGCTCGTTCAGCCTTAGACCTAGACAACATTCGTATACGCTCAGGAAACTTAAACGGTATCCAACCACCAGCCTTAGTGTTCTGCCTCGCCATAGCCACGCCAGCAGTCATGAAGTCAATTACGTAGCGAGTGAAACTCCAGTTCTGAGTGGAGCGAATTCTACTACGATAAACGTCCGCAAGCGACAAAGCATCCATAGCTCTGACTAAGTCATGCGGATCAGTGAAGTGCGCTGGAACGTTTTCGTAAATCCATTCAAAAAGCATGTCAATGTTAACATCAGCCATGTCAACTGCCCTTTTTGCGCCCATACAAGTTTTTCCGTAGATAATCATTCTCAGCACGGTGAAGATTTTCTCTTGCCTGTCGCGATAACCAAGCCAAGAAACATCATCATAAGTTAGCTTCTTCTTGCCTTGAGCCAAAGCTTGAAAGTCATTGACTGCTGAGCGAACGTCACCTTGCGAACGTTGAGCAAAGAATTTTAACACGTTTTCTTCAACTTCAATTGCCTCACGCGAGCATATGCGTTTCAAATGCTTCATCACTTCGCTCGTTGGTGGCTTCTTAAACTCTATCAAAAGGCAGTAGTTGCGAAGAGTTGAAAAACGCGGGTTATAAGCGTTGTTAGCTATTAAAACCACTGGACACTGCGCTGTCTTCACAATCCCAGTTATCGCTTTTACTCCACCTCTGTCTGCCGTACCCGTCAACCCATCCAACTCGTCAAGCAAAACAATTCTCTTCCCACCAAACAGCGACCCATATTGCGAAGCTAACCCTGCAAAACGTTTCACGGCATCTTCTGTTCTGTAATCACTCGCGTTCTTCTCCACAAACTCCACACGAAAATCGTTAGCCAAGGCTTCAACCGTAACGGTTTTTCCGATACCTGGCGCTCCATACAGAAATGCAGCCCTCTTTTTAGGGATGCCTTTTTCCCACGACTTTACCCAACTAACAAATTTTTGGATGGCATCCTTGTTCCCAACAACCTCGTTTAGAGATTTTGGCTTGTGCTCAACAACCCAAACAGCGTACACACTTTCGCACCTAAATCTTCTTTCCCAATTCGTAGCCAGCTTCAACAAGTCTAGCTAAAAGTGCACTCAACTGAACCTCTTCATCAGAACCCTGAACAAGCCTATAATCTATTTCACCCACGATGTCGGCAAGCTTTATCTTCCAAAGTTCCGGAATGTCTGACCTGAAAATTCCCGTGTGGATTTGACGAACTACGTCACTTCCCGCCACCCCATATTTTCGAATCATGTTACGCAATTGCTTTCTCGCTCCTAAGAAATCACCATTCATGGCTATTTCTATCAATTTCCTTACGTCCGCAGGATTTGCCCTTCCAGCAATCGAATAAACAACCTTCGCATCAATAGGCTTATTCAGAGAGGCGGCTGCCTGCAAATTGTTTATCGCTCTTCTTAGGTCTCCGCCACAAACTTCGAAAATAGCGCTCAAACCCTCGTCTAAAAGGTTCAATCCTTCCTTTTCAGCTATCAACCTCAAATAACGGTCTTGTTCTTCTCGTGGAAGATATGTAAAACGGAAGGGCGCACATCTTGATTGGATGGGTTCTATTATCTTTCCACTGTAATTCGCAATTAGTATGAACCTGCATGTTTCCGTGTAACGTTCCATCGTCCGCCTCAACGCTTGCTGTGCATCAGAAGTCATGTTGTCCGCTTCGTCCAAAATCATTATTTTAAACGGAATTTCCCCAATAGACCGAACTCTCGCAAAAGTCTTCACAGTTTCCCTAACCATGTTAATGCCACGCGCATCACTTGCATTCAACTCCATAATGCGTCCTCTGTAAGCGTCACCGTAAAGGTCTCTAGCCACACAAAGCGCAGCAGTAGTTTTTCCAGTTCCAGGTGGACCAGCAAAAATGCAGTGCGGCACATTCCTTGATCTAACAAAACTTTTCAATCGTTCAACTATTTCTTTCTGGTTAACCATGTCACCCAGTGTTTTCGGTCTATACTTTTCAGCCCACATTTCAAAACTCAACGATGCAAGCCTCCTCCATAGCATAATAAAGAAAACTGCTAATAAATGCTCTTCAACACATACGCAAAAAGAAACTAGGTTGACACAACAATGATTTCTATCACAACTAATGGACACATAACATTTTCAGAACTTACCACATCGTGTCCAATATGGTTATCACAGAGTTTAGATTCGCAAAGATTTCCAGTCCCCAGCAGAGGCAGTTCCTAGAACAACGATTTAAGCTCATCAAAAAAAGAAAGAAGTTAGATACGGCCTAATGCTCGCATTGCATCGACAATTTTCCTAACTGCCGTAACATACGCAGCTGTTCGCATGTCTATTTGATGTTGCTGTGCGGTTTGGTAAACATCTTGGAAGGCTTTTGTCATCGCTTGTTTCAGTTTTTCATCGACCTCTTCGTCGCTCCAGTAGTATCCCATACGGTTTTGAACCCATTCAAAATAGCTTACTGTGACCCCTCCAGCATTAGCTAGAACATCCGGAATTACTCTGACACTCCCTTCATACAGTATCTTGTCTGCTTCGGGAGTTGTCGGTCCGTTTGCCTCTTCAACTATAAGCTTTGCTTTAACGTCGTTGACGTTCTTTTCGGTTATTTGACCCTCTAAGGCTGCAGGAATAAGTATGTCGCAGTCTACGGTGATTGGGTCTATAGTGCTTATTTCTATGCTCCCTGGAAAACCTTTCACAGTGCGTGTTTTGTCCTTAAATTCTGCAAGTGCTACGGGATTCATACCTTCAGGATCATATGCGCCACCTACAGAATCACTCACTGCTACAATTTTACATCCTAATTCATATAGATATTTAGCTATAGGTCGGGCAACGTTACCATATCCTTGTATGGAAACCCGTGTTCCTCTTAATGGTATGTTGAAGGCCTTAACGGCTTCCAATGTAGCAAAAAACGCTCCGCGACCAGTTGCAGTTCCTCTTCCCCGTGAGCCGCCTATGCTCAGAGGTTTAGCAGTTATCACTCCAAGAAGGCATTTCCCAGCAATCTTGCAGTATTCATCAACAAACCAGCCCATAATCTGAGCATTTGTTCCCACATCAGGTGCAGGAATGTCTTGGTCTGGTCCAACAAACTTTGCTATCGCAGCAGCGTAACCTCTTGTCAGTCGTTCAAGTTCGCCTTGCGACATTTCTTTTGGATTACATGTGATTCCGCCTTTGCCACCCCCATAAGGAACGCCAACAACACCGTTTTTTACACTCATCCAAAATGCCAATGATTTAACTTCGTCCAAGCATACCCCCGGATGATAGCGGATACCACCTTTCGCTGGACCTCTGGATGTGTTATGTCGCACACGATAGCCAGTGAATACCTTTATTTTTCCACAATCCATTTTTACAGGAATCGAAACGACTACAATACGCTCTGGATTGCTCAAGACCTCCACAATGTCAGGTTCCAAATTCAGCACAGCCGCTGCCTTCTTCAGTGGTTTTAACGCCTCTTCATATAAACTGGTTTTTTGTTTAGACATGTTTCCACATCTTTACGTTTGTAAACTGAATACGACAAAAATTAGCTTTTGCTTTTAAACATTACTTTCTGCACACTTAAATATCACCATGCAAACCGCTATTTCCCCCATTAACCCGCTCCTCCGTGTTAAGTTGGATTTCCCTGAACTTTTCTGTCACAATTTTTCGACTACAGTTTTTATATCTTACAGGCTTATAATTGCAAGAAGGAGAAAGAAAAATGCAGGTGACGAAGGCTTCATCGATTATTAAAAACTTAGATTTTAGTTTTGAAAATTCACTTGCGAAGATTGTTGCAAATAGGAATTGCCAAGAAATCAAGCTTGCCGGATTAAACGTAGGTCCTTTTGAAGAAGGAAACGAATATGAAACTCAATATTGGATAGCCAGAGAACTTGTTAAGTCTGGAATTGCCCGTTTCAGAGAAGAAGAAATGTTAGACGCAGCTAAACTTTACAAAATTCAATGGAAAGAACGAGTTCAAACCACTAGGCAAATATCTAAATTACCAGAAGATTTCTATCCAAAACTTCGAAGATACTTAGTGGAATTGAAACAGGAAATAGCCAAAAAGCCTGAGAAAATGCGAGAATACGAAAAAGTTGGGCAGTTGACACAAGATATTATAAATTCAAGATTAAAAAAAATTGTTTCACTTGCCTCAGCTCCAGCTCAAACGGAGCAAATTCTAAGAAAGTTTGCAAGGGAGGAAAGATTTCTTTACGAAGAAATTTACAAGCTTGTCAGTGAATGGCGAGCACAGATACTCAAGAACAAGGAAGAAGAAAAATGACGGAAGAGTTGGAAGTCGTAGACCCACAAGAACACTTGCAAGACTTTTTCAAAACAGAAAAATACCGCCAGAGAATATCACAAATGGCAGTAGCAGCTAAAACATCAATAACAGTTGATTTCGAAGACCTCTTGGCTTTTGACCAAGAGCTTGCAGAAGAAATTTTGGAAACCCCTGATGAGTATTTCAAACATGCCAACAACGCGGCATATGCACAATTGCGGATAGAAGACCCTGAATACGCTGAAAAAACAGAAGCAGAGGCAGTAGCGGTCAGAATTGTACGGTTGTTAGAAACTGCACAGCTGCGAAAACTTGGCTCAAAACACATCGGAAAACTCGTCATGGTTGAAGGAATAGTTGTCCGTTCAACACCAGTCCGCCCAATGGTCATGCGAGCAGCATTCAAATGCAAAAGATGCGGAACAATAACATACACAAAGCAAACAGGCCCATTCTTAAGAGCCCCCTTCGCATGTAGCGACCCCTCATGCACAAGAAAAGGCCCCTTCGACTTCATGCAAAAAGAATCAACATTCATAGACTCCCAAGACCTCCGAATTCAAGAAAGACCAGAAGACCTCCCACCCGGACAGCTTCCACGCTCATTAAACGTCAAGCTCATTGGAAGCGAAATAGTTGACGCTGCAAGACCAGGCGACCACGTATCAATAGTTGGAACAGTTCAGGCAGTAGCACCAACACTCCCAACCGTTGGAAAACTTCGCGCATTCATCCTGCATTTAGACGCCAACTCGATTGAGGTTCTAGGTAAAGAACCGGAAACAGTGCTTCCATCTCCAGAAGAAGAGGAGAAAATCCATGAACTTGCAAAAGATCCGTGGATACATCGAAAAATCATTAGTTCAATTGCACCTTCGATATACGGATACGATCATGTGAAAGAAGCAATAATATATCTTCTTTTTGGCGGCGTGGGAAAAACGCTTCCGGACATAACAATAAGGGGAGAGCTAAACGTTCTTTTGATAGGAGATCCCGGAACAGCAAAATCCCAGATCCTGCAATATGTGGCAAGGCTTGCTCCTCGCGGACTATATACTTCTGGACGTGGAACGACAGCCGCAGGCTTAACAGCAGCAGTTATACGAGAGAGAAGAGGCGGAATGACTCTTGAAGCTGGAGCCCTTGTACTGGCTGATAAAGGAATTGCATGTATTGACGAAATGGATAAGATGCGTCCGGACGATAGAGTTGCAATTCACGAGGCTATGGAGCAGCACACTGTTTCAATTGCAAAAGGCGGTATCGTCGCAACGCTTAACGCTAGAACAGCCATACTTGCAGCTGCAAACCCCGCGTTGGGAAGATATGAACCACACCGTACAGTGGCGGAAAACATCTCGTTACCGGTTACAATACTTTCAAGGTTCGACTTGATCTTCGTCCTAAGAGATGAGCCGAACAAAGAGGCAGACAGCAAAATGTCAGAGCACATCCTCGAAATTCACAGGAGAGGGTCAAGTCCCGTGGAACCACCAATCCCAACAGAACTTCTAAGAAAATACATAGGCTATGCCAAAGGAATAAAACCAGTACTAACAAAGGAAGCGATCCAACGTCTAAAAGACTTTTACATGGCTATGCGTTCAGCAAGCGAAACCGAAGGTTCGCCAGTAGCTATAACTGCACGGCAACTGGAATCCCTTGTACGCACAGCAGAAGCAAGAGCACGCTTAGCCCTGAGAAAAAAGATTTCAACAGAGGATGCAGAAGCAGCCATCGCTATAATGAATAGGTCCCTTGAAGAGGTTGGAATAGACGTCTCCTCATCCAAATTTGACATAGACCTTATAATGACTGGAAAACCAAAAAGTCTAAGAGACAAGCTTCAAACGGTGCTTTCAACAATAATGGAGATGCAAAGGGAAACAGGGCTGGTTGAAAAAATTGCACTTCTAAACGAGCTAGAAACAAAATACAAAATCTCAATGGGTGAAGCGGAACGCCTCCTAGGACAATTACTGCGTGAAGGAACAGTTTTCGAGCCTAGAGAGGGGTACCTAAAGAAAACCTAGACTTGAGTTCGTCCATAGAAAAAGAAGATAGTTGCTATTGCGCCGCCTCAATATTGGTTTTCTTGTAGTACTGAGCGTTTGATGTGAACACTGTTATACCCACTGTTATGCCGACATCATTCAATGCTACGCTGTCAGGATTCATAATGTAGAGAACCATGGTTCAACCAGACTTCAGTGTTAAATCATCACTAGCTTGCTGGAAAGTTCGTGTAGCCCCCTGAATGGTAATGTTGAAGCTCGTACCAGTAATGTCAGTTTAGGTTACCTCTAAGTCGTCTGAAATTGTTATGTTGCTTGTTCTCCAGTAGTAAACGGTTTGCCACTCAGATTCCTGTCCGCGGACCGAAATCTTGTCAAGAACGACATCTTTTCCGCCAGTATTTACAATGACTATTGCCGCTTGTGCCCATGAACCTGTGGTGTTAAACCAAACATGCTGCTTAGTCAAGAACAGTGATTCTTCCTGCACTCTTGTGGTGGTCACGTTTATAGCATAAAACGTTACAACAGTTGCAAGGAGCACTGAAACCACAAGGATTATCAATGTAGTCACTACGACGCTTAAACCTTTCTTTTCTTTAATAGATGCATATATCCATCTCCAAACTTGATTTTACTAACATAAATGAAAAACAAGAGTAAGACGGTTTGCACGTCACAAAAGTTAACGCAATCTAACGATTATTATTCATATAGTTGATTGAAAGTTAGAACTTCAAAAATATTGTAATTAAGTCTTAACGGATAGTTTGGTTTTGTTTCGGAGAAAAACTAAAAAATCATTCGCAGATAATACCTAGATGGCAAAGGCGTGTCTAATGGAAACTATCATGGTCGTTGTTGGCACTCGCCCAGAAATAATAAAAATGGCACCTATTGTCAGGGCTTTACAGGAAAGCAAAATCCCATTAGTTTTTGTCCACTGCGGCCAACACTATGACTACAACATGTCCCAGCAGTTCATCGAAGAACTTGAACTCCCAACCCCAGATTACGCCTACAAAGTCAAGGCATACTCGCAAGGGACACAAATCGCACGCATAATAATCCATATGGAACGGTTACTAAAGAAAACATCACCCAAACTCGTCTTGGTCGAAGGAGACACAAACGGAGTATTGGCAACGGCTTTAGCAGCACTAGAATTGCAAATACCCGTGGGGCACGTCGAAGCTGGATTGAGAAGCTTTGATCTACGCATGCCGGAAGAATATAACAGACGTTTAACAGATCATGTATCCACTTACTTATTCGCACCAACGGAAATCGCTGAGAGAAACTTGAAAAGAGAAAACGTTTGGGGCAAAATCTACGTTACGGGAAACACAGCCATAGACGCGGTGATTCAACACCTACCCGTAGCTGAAAAGAAATCAAAAATACTAGAATACATACATTTCAAAACATTTGTCCTAGCCACTGCCCATAGAGCAGAAAACGTAGACGACCTAACAGTTCTTATAAATTTCATGGAAACATTTGCGGAAGCCCCTATACCTGTGATTTACCCAATGCATCCAAGAACAAAAAAGAGACTTCAACAGAACAGAATCTACACTAAAATCAAAAAATCAAAAAACATACAGATTTTACCACCTCTCGGCTACTTAGATTTCTTAGTTTTAATGGAAAAGTGTGAAATAATAGTCACCGATTCTGGCGGCATACAAGAGGAAGCAACAGCACCATGTATGAGAAAGCCAGTGTTAGTAATCCGACTTTCAACCGAAAGGTCAGAAGCCGTCAAATCAGGGTTCGCTGAAGTCGTAGGCACGGAAAAGCACAGAATACTAAAGGCTATAAAAAGAACATTAGAGCATCCACGGGAATTACCAAGAAAATCGCCATATGGAGATGGAAATGCCGCTGAAACAATTGTTAAGATAATTAAGGAAGAACTGGCGTTCTAACGTTTCTTTTCATGAAATATACGTTATTCTCTTATCCTCTTCTTTACGTATCTCCTCTGCTTGCAAGGCTCTTTTTTCCTCAATTTTCTGCAAACGCGTAATCATTTTGTCCGCTTTTTCAATTTCTTCATCCAAACCAGCTAGATCAATATTAAGGCTAAGCATTGTTTTCAACACCTCTAACACGCTTTTGGCAGCCTTTGGGTCAGGCAAATACCCACGGGTCTCACCTAAAAGACAAAGAGCATCAATTTTCTTGAAACGAGATAAACCTAGAATTAAGCCAGCGGTGCCGACAATGGGATTCCCCATTGAACTCAACACGGCTCTGGCTTGTAATGCCTCGTTCAAAACTTCTTCATTTGTGGCGGCTGCAATAACTTTAGGCTTGTCCTTAACCTCCATTCGGTAGCCGCCCACTGTCACAATCATTTTCACGTTGTGCAGCGTGGCAAAATCTAATATGCAATCGGAAATTTCATACTGACCTTCAATTGTCTGGGCTTGGCTGTCACCTGTGAAGAGAATAAGGTCGTTTCCTTCAGTTTGGTTTCTCAAGAAATAAAAAGTTCCACGTAAAAGCCTAACGCTTCCTTTCTTGTTCACAAGTACAAAATACGGAAAGTGAGGAGAATATAGATAAGCAAACTTTTTGGCATCTAGTTTTTTAATTAGATAGCGAGTGGCAATCTTACCTACAAGCCCCAAACCTGGAAGCCCTTCAATTAAAATAGGATTTTTCAACTCAACTTTCATGCGTTCTTTTATGAACGTCTCTTTCATTCTTTTGAACCTCTCTTAAGAGCCATCCTGTACTTAAGATACTTGTCATCAGGGGAAAACTTGGGTGGATGAGGCACCCGAACCTTTCCACCGCAACACGGGCAGCTATCTTTTCTCAAAGTATATTTTCTACAGCTTTCACATTTCCGTAAAAGCCAAACCACTACTTCTCCCTTCTAAAGGATCCTTGCCCACCAGATTTAACAACGTGCGAAACAACTTTTTCACCGACCTCCTGTAAGACGGTTTCTGCATGCTTGTAATTTTCCGCTAAAACCTCAATGCGGTATTTAGGTGCAGCAACAACATAAAAACGAAGTTTCGCATCTTTAGATTTCTCAGCCTTTTTGGCGTTCAAAAAAGCTTTTTTAAGGATTTCTACACCATCAGGCTTCATGCAACGAAGCTCAACAATACCTTTCACCTTAACCATAGGTATGTGTATGCGCTCTTCCGCAACTTCAGTAAGGGCCGCCGCAAGCTCCTCTGGCACACCTATTTTCGTCAGAACTTCCACCCCTCCCTTCACAGCTTTCTCGAAGGCTTCGTACAAGCCATACTCCTTCTCCATAAGTGCTCCAGCTTTTTCATAAACCTCCTCCGGTGATGAACTGGTATTTTCAGCAACACTTCGAAGCAATGTTTCAGCCTTTCTCTCCCTCTTCCAAGACATAATCTTCTCGATTTTCTCTCTTTTCGTAACTCTTCTAAGCGACAAGTCTACGTGTTCTTTTTCTGCGTCTACCCGCAGAACTTTCAAAACAACCTTTTGTCCTTCTCGAACGAAGTTACGAATGTTTCGAATCCAAGAAGAAGATATTTCAGAAATGTGCAGTAAACCCTTTTTATCATATTCGTCCAGCTTCACATAAGCACCATAGTCCATAACATTCTCTACAGTGGCCATCAGCAAGTCGCCGACTTCTGGCCATTCTTGTTTTCCAAATGCCATTGCAGCATTCATCCCTATTCTAAAACTGCGACTATTTCGCCCTTGATTATCACTTTTCCACCAGATGGTTCTGCGAGTTCAACGCCACAAACGTTGCAGTTAACCTTGTTTACGGCGTGGCTGAAAACAAGTTGTTCGTTGCCACATTTTAGACATTTCACTCTGACGAAACTGCTTCTCGGTGTTGGAATCAGTTTTTCCCACTCAGCCATAATGTCAACCTCAATCTCATGTAATGACTAACTTCCTTAGTCGTATGCCATCTTTATGTCTTGTGTAACCGCAAACCTTGCATTTAAACTTCAAAGTTTGTTTTTTGGTTGTTTTCGCAAATTCGCTTTGTAGCGGATACTTCTGTCCACCATAACCCTTCTTTTCCCGTCGGTGATGACGTTCACCTTTAGCTAAGGCTCTCCGCTTTCCAGCCTTGTATAGAGTAACTGTGTGAATTTGATGTTTTTTGCACCTAGGGCAATATGTTCTAATCTCTTTTGGAACATTCACCTTAATCACGACCAGCCTTCCATAAAGAAAACATACGCACTCTTATACTTTTTCACAGAATAGTTAAACTCCAACCCTTTCAGCCAAACCCTGTTTAACTAAAATCTTTGAGTTATCAAGAGGCAAAGACGCAACATCTTCAATCTTGAAAGGCCCATAAGTTTTCATGTCCGCTCCAATAATTTCTGGAACCTTCTTCAGAAAGCGTAAAACAGCGTTTTTATGCTTTTCCTCAACATTAACCTTTTGTGCATAGCCGCGCAGAATGTTCTCAGCCAAGCTATGATATGCCTCTGCAACCGGTAGAACCCCTGCGTAAATTTTTTTCTCTTCCACTGTCAAAAAACCTGACGGAATTCTTTCGCCCTTAGCCGCTTTCTCAACCAGTTTTCTATAACGTGCCTGAATCAATTCATGAACCATGCGTTTGACATTTCGCATTTCATCTTCAAGAAGACGTGCTTTAACCGTTCTTTTGTCAAGCATTCGACCTTCTTCTTTAAGTCTTCTCAAATAGTCGGTAATTTTAGAGTAAAAATCGGATAAAAGCTTTTCAAGCTCGGTGTTTTCAAGCTCCCGTTTCCAAGCGTCATATAGCTCATCATACAATTTTACTCTATCACCTCTGCTCTGCCCTTGCAAACGAGCAAAATGGCTGCTGCTGTAGGCAACTCAACCCTTTGTTTTTTGTAAGGACCAAATACCTCATCACTCAACCTAAACTCTGGTGCGTCAGAAACAAGAACAGTCACAGCGCCAGTTTTAAACACTACTGCCCTCTTGAATGGGTCAAAATCCTCTATGGTTGATACTGGAAACTCAACCTTCTTCAAGCCGGTTTTGCCATGCAAAGTGTCAGCTAATCTGATTAAACGATGGATGTCCGTTGTAACAACTGTATCGATTTTAGCGGATTGCAGTTTTGCGCTGTGCTGAGCTATCTTTCTCCATGTTTCAAAACCGATTCCTCTGACAGCCCCCCAGATTCCTTTGTTTAACCAGTTTTTTAGAATCACATCCCTATTTGACAATATCGTTTCAGCAATGTTTTTCTTTAGTCCAATTTTTCTAAGATCCTCTTCTTTGGCATTAGAAATGAAGCTTTGCATGCCCAATGCCACACGCTTACGCCAACCAAGTTTGCTTAATGGTGAAGCTTGAGAAGATGATGTTTCTCTTAAACTTCTCTTGGTTAAACCATAAAAAAACACATCTAAACCTAAACCAGTAACGTAGTCAACAATTTCTTTACGCGCAATAGCATCGAGTGTTCTTATCGCTTCGCTTTCAACATGAACATGGTAGCCACGATGCCCAGAGAAGAACACACGTATGTTCTTTTCGGAAAAACCAAAATCTCTGATCAACATATCCAAAAGCTTTACGGTTTCCGTTTTGGCAGAATTCAAACAAACTTCACATGGCCACGTCTTCACCTCAAACTTTTCGCCACCGCAAACAGGACACTTGCTGGGAATAACTCCCTTTCCTGTCAAACCGCAAACACCGCAGACCCAATTGTCATGAACCTTATCACAAGGAGTTGGAATATGATCAGCGTCAATGTCAAAGACTAAATCTGCGCCAAGCCAACCTTTCTTATCCATATCAGACTCTGGATCCTCATAATAAGCACATGAACAATAAGCATCTGAAGGGACAGAATTTTGCAAAAACTGCTTCAATTCACCACTGCTTTGAAAGCTTTTGTGGCGAAGCATCCAACCTTCAAACAAAGCGAAACCGAATTCACGTCTATCAATCATCAAGAGAGAATTGTTTGAGGAATACTCTTGCTCATAGTAGTTTCGAAACATCCTCTGTACAAAACTAATCGGTTTCAAGTTCATCTACCTAGTCTTTGATAGCTCTTAAAAAAAAGGTTTTGTTCCGCTGGTCCTTAAACTCTTCAGCGCACGGGGAAGATGAATCTTGATGTTTGTCAAATAAGCCATCATAACTTCTGATGGTTGAACTGAGTTGTTTCCGTCCCATATTGATTAAACATAAATAACGCTTTTGAATGATTGTTAAATAGTGATACGGAACTTCAAAGAGAAGGAGAGGACTGCTGATGCTTGACATTGTACGGAAATTCAAGAAAAACACCCAAATACTAGTGAAGCTCTCGCCTATCTTCTCTTTTATTGTTCCATTTCTCATATTATATTTTCTATACCCAAATTCTTTCGAGGCAACATGGAAAGGCAGAACTTATTACCTCTTCTTTTTATGGCTGGTTTCTCTGGAAATCATACTGAATTGGGAGGAAATTCAAACAAGCAAAGTGGACAAACTAAGGTCTATAAGAGCTTTTGCTTTTGTCATAACTCTTCTGCTTCCAACAATATATGTGCTCATCGCTAACTTTCTTGGATTTAATCCTGCACTTGTGGATTTGGCTAAGCAATCTGGTATGGGATCAATATGGGCAGAATACATGCCACTTTCCATAGAATACTTAGTCTTCGGAGTAATATTCGCCGTAATTAGTCTGATAGAGTATGGCAAAGAAGGATTAAGGGATTTTTCAATTTCTGCTTTGCTTTTATTCGCCGTTGGAACATTATACCTAATAGACAATTTTTATCCGTTTGGGCAATTTACACCATTTCAGATTCTTGTTCCAACCACTACACAGCTTGCCACAAATGTTCTAAATCTAATGGGATATGAAACAACACTATCTTTCATAACTAATCATCCTCTGTACGGCTCTATGCCATATTTAGCGGTTAAGGATTCCCAAGGATTGTGGCATGGATTTGGAATCGCTTGGCCGTGTGCAGGTGTTGAAAGCCTTCTAATTTATACTGTTACAATCTTGTTATTTTTGAAGAAAACTGCTATTCCACGGAAGCATAAAATAGTCTATTTTGTAGTTGGCGCTGTAGTCACCTATTTCATTAACATTCTAAGGATAGTTACCATTTTTGTGATTTCGGCAAATGGGGGTGACATTGGGGCCTTTCATGACTATTATGGTCAATTATACTCCATTACTTGGATAATTTCTTATCCATTAATTATAATTGGAAGCCGAATTCTGTGGCGGAAAATTAGGTCCAGAAAACACATGATGACAGCGTCTGGGGATTCAGTGCACGCTCCAGTGCAATTGAATAGACGCGAAATGCTAATGAAATCTTTATATCTATGTATATTTTAATAGAGCGCTAATTTAGCTCTGAAGTGGAATTAGTGATGGTGACTTGATGAATCGTGTCTTGGTCACAGGGGGAGGCGGTTTCATAGGTAGTCACTTAGCACGAGAGCTATATCGTCAAGGTAGTTTTGTTAGAGTTGTCGACATAAAGTTTGATGATTACATACAAGAAAAGTACTATACTGAAAGGCAGCAGCTTGACTTAAGAAATTCCGAGAATTGCTTAACCGCCACAAGGGGAATTGATTTGGTTTACAATTTTGCTGCTAACATGGGTGGAATAGGCTTCATAACTGCTGTGGGCGTTGAAGTGATGCACGATAACGTCTTAATTAATACACACATGCTTGAGGCTGCTAGGCAAAATAAAGTGAAAAGGTTTCTCTTCAGCTCGTCTGCTTGTGTTTATCCTACTTACAAGCAGACAGACCCGAATGTGAAGGGTTTAAGAGAAGAAGATGCTGTTCCTGCTGATCCAGACAATTTTTATGGTTGGGAAAAACTGTACACGGAGAAAATGTGTGAGGCATATCAGAGAGACTATGGCATGGACATTAGAGTTCTCAGGTATCATAATATCTATGGGCCGGAGGGAATTTACAAGGGTGGGAGGGAAAAATCGCCAGCGGCGTTGTGCAGAAAAGTGGCGGAGGCGTCAAACCCAGGAACTGTAATGATCTGGGGAGATGGCAAGCAAACGCGTTCATACTGTTACATTGACGACTGTGTGAAGGGCACGATTTTGCTTATGGAATCTGATCATGATAAACCCATAAATATTGGATCTGAAAGGCTTGTCACGATTGACCAACTTGCTGACATGATTACAAAGATCTCTAGGAAGACTATAACTAAGAAGTATGATCTTTCAGCTCCTCAAGGAGTGAGAGGTCGAAATGCTGATATAACTCTTGCTCGGAAAATTTTGGGTTGGGAACCAAAAATCACTCTCGAAGAGGGACTAGCTAGAACTTACAAATGGATAGAAATGAAGTGCAGGGAAGAACAAGAAACTTCTCTAATGGAAGCCCGAATCGGCAAACGTCACCCTTAGCCGCAAATTCGCAGAATCAATCTTGAGGATTTTGATCAAATTTCATGCATTTTCCGATGTTTCTTCTTAGAACGAAGTTTTAAACCATTTATAACTCCTGTATTTGAAGTGAAGAAGAAAAAGTTCTCAAGTGCATACAAGTAGTGCCTATTGAAAGCAAAGAAACCCATGTTTTTCATACGTCTTGCTGATAAATATATGTAGGTATCTAGGAAAAATGCGACTTCACCTAACTTCAGCAATTTTTTACCCATAAGTCCATCAGCGTTAACATTATCAACAACAAAGCCCCCGGTCTTGTTGAAGTAATCTTTTCGCACAACTAAGAAGTTAGTACTAGTTGAAAATCTTTGGAGAGATTTTGGGAGACTTGCAAAAATGTACCTGATAATGTTATAAACAGCATATTCCAGTTTGCCGAAAAAAGGTGCATCAAAAGGGTATCCTGGACCAGTAAGCGCAATAAGCTCAGGGTTTCTTTCAAATTTTTCAACTATTTTTTGAAAGAGATTTTTTGGAAAAACTACATCTGCACAGGTGAAAAGCAATAATTTGCCTTTGGCCATTTTTGCGCCAATATTTCTCGAAATAAACTCACCGTGCCCAGGCAACGCCATAACTTTTGCATTATGTTGACGAGCAATAGCAGAGGTTTTATCCTTGCTTCCACCATCAACTATCAAAGTTTCAAAGCTTACAGAAGACTGATCGCTAAGGGAGTTTAATAGAAAAAATATATGCTTCTCTTCATTCAGTGTAGGTACGATTATTGATATGCAAGGGTCTTTTTCAGCTGGCAACTCTCTCAACCACATCAACCATTCTTTCCATAAAAACAGCTCTGTCAAACTTTTTTGCTCTATGGAAAGCTCTAGATGCAACTTTATTTCTTAAATTTTCGTCAGTAACTAGTGTGTCAATGTAACTTGCGGCTTCCTCTGCAGTTGCATATGAAAATCCGTATTCGCCTTGCCGACCGTCAAGTATGTCTAACCATGGTCCACCGGAGCGATGTACTACTGGGACACATCCAGAGGCCATACCTTCAACCACTGAAATCCCGAAATGGTCGTAGGGCATTATGTGAAGGTACACTTTTGCTCTTAAAAATATTTCTAAAAATTTGTCGATAGGAACATTGGTTAATATCGTTATTCGGTCTTTAACATGAAATGCACTTATCTGTTCTTTTAACTTTCTCAAAGTAGGCACAGAATACTCATCAGCTTTGCCCATAACTACAAACTTTGCAAACTTCGTATACTTTGCTATTAATGGAACTTGTTCTAAATGCCTTTTCGGAGTGTAACTTGCAACAATTGCCACAGTGTAGCCTTCCTTTCGGTGTCTAAAGCTTTGTGATGAAAGAGTTTCTACATTAACCGGTGGATAAATGACCATGGAATTGCGATGAAGAAAGTTTTTTATTATTTCTTGCATAAACTTGGAGTTTGTGAGCAACGCTCCAGGAGAAAACTTGTCTAATAACGACACAGCTGAATCGTAAAGGGGTGCTATAGCCCACCACATTGACTTGTTTGAAAAGGCTGGGATTTGGGAAAGTTCTAATGCGGCTCTTAGTGGAAAATGGACGTATGTTAAGTCGGCTATGGAATTTATAACATCGCCAAAAGTGTTTACAATTAAATCATGCTTCTGTTTTGACTTGTTAGCTAAAAGCTGCATTATGTAAGCTGAGAAATATGTTGACGCAATCGGTATGCTTGAAAGATTTTTGGAAACTCGGCTTTTTGTTATATATTCCTCTTTATTTGGCTTAACTACCATGCCGAAATTTTTTTGAATAAGATTCCAATCTGTTTTTTCAACTGTTATTAATGAAACATCATGCCCTCTCTTTCGCAGGGCTTCGATAACAACTAAGCAAAGCCTCTCGGCTCCGCCAGGAATGTTGAGACTGTGATGAGCAACTGCAATTTTCATTAGTTTCCCTTTCAAGAATCTCTAGTATAAATTTTTACACATAATAACCCTTATCCCCACTTTTGCTCAATATTTCGAATTCTCTAACATATTAATGTCTTTAGTAGTAACGTTTGTTTCTTAATGCGTGTGCGTGAGCTTCTCGAATATCTCCAAACCATAGCGTAAGACTCTTCTTCCGCACACGTTTTTGGAATACTATCCTTGTTTTTCAAAAGATCATTTTTGTTTACCCTGCCAATTAGGTTTCCAAGAACAAAGCTAATGAATAGTTTTTGCTTCTACGTAGCTAATTTTGAAAAAGAATAAATATGTGCCAAACATTTGCTCTTATATAGGTTGATTCTGGCATATGAAACTCAATGTGGGATGCGGAGGAGAAAAATATGCGTTCTACGATCTAGGATGCGAAGTAAACTGTGATGTCCAAAAGCCCAAAGCTAAAATTTCAAACTTCATCCTATGTGACATATGTAGTCTTCCATTCAAAGATAAAGTTTTCCAGCGCGTTTATGCCTTCAATGTACTGGAACATGTTAATGACCACGGGAAAGCCGTAAAGGAACTGAATCGAGTAAGCAATGACGAAGTATTAATCAGGCTAGATAAAATATGCAATTTAGCTAACTGGTTCACATCAGACCATGAAAACATAACACTCCAAAACGTTCTAATGCCCTATCCTAAATCAATAAAATGGCTTGTCAAATTAATCCGCTTCCCAATAGACCATAGCCATATTTTCCGAAATATTGTACACAATGCTTTTCCTGCCTTCAGAAAGCTAGGTTTACTTGATAAATGGAATTATTACAGAATTAAATAATTTTCGCTTTAATTTGTCTCTCTCAAACCTCGAGAAGTTTCCATCCTTCTTTGCGCCGTTTCCTTATAACCTCTTGAATACCAGGCACGCACATGGATAACCAAATGTTTTGCTTTCTTCTCTCTTTCAAATTTATTGTTTACGCTTGAAAAGAAGTATTGCATCCTTGTCTTCTGACGCTATTAAAGTGAACTGGGGCTTTGTTTCTAAAAGTGAAAGGACAAGCGCCGTCGCGATAGGATCAGTCTTGTTGTCTACAAGTACCCACTCAACCTTGTCCAATGTTAGGTTAACAAAACCAACAGCAATGTCACGAATTCCGGTTTCTAAGAATCTACCTGGAACAACGTAAGCGTTAACCCTATGAGAAAAATGGGTAAACAGATTGTTTTGCGTCATAATCGAAGCATTAGGTGGTACCATATTTACAACTTCACTTAACAATCTCTCATGTTCCCCTACGTAAACCGACGTATAATCGGGAAAAAGAAACCTAACTACTGGACAAAGTGGGCTTACTCCAACAAAGAATATGAGGCTAAATACAACGATCTTTTTGACAGAGCCGCTGATATGTTTCAACTCGGATTTTTTCAAATAATTCTTCTTCAACGCAAATATGGCAGCGACAAAAATGAAAGAAACAACATATGCTTCGTATTGATGACCTAACATATGATGACACAGCGTCTGCGATACGAATGCCATGCCGAACCAAGGGATAGTCGGTATTAAAGCAGACGGAGCCTTAAATGAAAAGAATGCTAAAGGACCAAAGAGAAGGGCAACATAGAGTAGTTTGATGTGACCATCGTACGCTAAAGCTTGAACAGCGTTCCAAGGTCTTAAAACAATCAGCAAGGGTATTTCCAATGGACCTCTTGCTCCCAAAATGGAAAAATTCCCAGACCCCAGAAACTCTTCTATGGCCTCTGGATTTGTCGGAAAGAAAGTATTACGTTGCCAAATTGTAAACCAATACCAAACAATGCTTATTATCATGGTAATAAACGGAATGAGCAGCTTCTTTTCAGCAGTTTTTTCTCTCCTAATTGTCGAAAGAATAGACACTCTATATCTCCACGCAATATAAATGCCAACAAAAAATATGATTGGAGCTACATGCTCCTCACACATAAGCGCCAAGAACATGAACAGAAAATATTTAGGCCAATTTTCCTTCATAACGTAATAAACGATGTATGTGAAAAAAAGTGGCAGAAACACTTGTACATGAAAGTCATACCAATTCACAAAATGCACAGCTGGAAACATCAAATATGCAACTGCAAAAATTAGCCCCACAATTCTGCCGCCAGCGTTTTCTTTTGCAAGTTTATAGATTGGAACAGCTGCAAGTGCCAGAATAAATGACTGCAACACCAACAACGTTTCGGGTGTTGGCATTATCCGATAAAAAGGCAAAACGAGAAAAAGTATGGGGCTAAAGTGGACACCAAAAAAACTTCCGCTTGGATTGATAAATAGTTCTGGAGTATGATAAAAAAAACCTTGACCATTTGCTGCTGTCCATAAGGACTGAGTGAAAATTCCTAAATCCCACGCATAGGTTCGAAACCCGTAATACTTCATTATAGTTAAATACGAAAAGGTGATTGTATAGACGCCTATGGCAATTCCTACAAGGAATATACTTAGATCAATATTGAACACTTTTTGACTTAGAATTTTTTCGAAGTTTTCAATATCAAATTTTCTTAGAAAGCTTTTTACCCCGCTCATATTTTAATTCTCGCTTTTTCCGTCGTAGTTCCTCTTATAAGTAAGCGCCAGAGGATATTAAAACCATTTTCTCTCTCTTTCACGTTCTTCATCGCTTATCATTGGGAGCCGCCTTAAATGGGTTAATATGTTCGATTGATGGATAAGATGTAAGAAAAAAAATCTTTTATTTCGTTTATGGTTAGCTTTGATTTTCCCTTTTTCCTGTTGACAAAGGTTATTGGTATTTCTCTTATTCTGAATTTTCGCAGATTAGCTTGCCTGATTGTTTCTATCTGTATTTCGTAGGTTCGGCTATGCAAGTCATTTATTATCCCTCTGACAAGTTGCGTGGAATAACAGCGCATTCCACTGGTGCAATCGGATATTTTTGCATTAATCCTTAACTTAGTGATTAGATTAGCTACTTTGCTTACTGCCAAACGTATTATACTCCAGTCTCTTGCACTACCCCCTTGGCAATATCTGCTCCCAATAACAAGATCAAAACCTTTTTGCACTGGAGCTATCAACTTGGGAATTTCTTTTGGACTGTGCGAATAGTCGGCATCCATTGTAATCATATACCTTGGAGGATTTTTCAATGACAAGAATATCCTGAAGCCATCGGTTATCGCTGTTCCCAGCCCAAACTTTTTCGGTCTTTCAAACAGCAAGATATTACCATGTTTCTTTTGACATTTTCTCACAATGTCTGACGTCCCATCAGGGCTGGAATCATCTATAACCAGAATGGAAGTAAACAAGTTCAAGTTCTCAATTTCATCAATTAATTTCTCAATATTTTGTGCTTCACAATACGTAGGAAGGATTACCCCAATTTCAGAATTTATGTCTAGATTACCCTCAATAGATTTAGACGACTTTACCTCAAAACTCATGTTCCCTATCAATCCTTTATCCAGTAAGCTCGTACTCGAGGGAACTTGAATACTCATCTTTACGTTTCGCACCTTTCCATAAATATCGTGGAGTAACTATCACTTACTATTTAAACTCTACTGCATCATCCATTTGTTTCACGGCTTCATCTCATGTTGTTTTGACTTTATCCTATAGAAACTTAACGGGTGGTGTACTGTTCGGCATAGTTCATCGGGATTTGTGCAGACTCCATGAGTTTTTAATGTATCACATTTCGGCGGGATGTACCGTGTTCTTGAGCCTCTTTCTCCAGCGATGTGTTCAACTTGGTAGCGTGTCATTCTTTCATTGTAGTCGGAAAAACTTTTGAACAAATCAACCACGCTGTCTGATGGCATTCCCACGTTTACAAGGAAGGAAGTTAGCGTAAACCTGCCTATATGCGAGAGGTGGCGTCCCGCTGAGACTGATTGATAGAGGGCTTTTACGCATGGTGGAAAGGCTGTTTGCACGACGGTTTTTGGGAAACCTCCCATTTCAGCTTTGCCTATCTTTTCCACGGATAGTTTGTTTATTCTTTCAGCTATCTCCATTATTTCAGTGGGAAATTTAGGCAGTTCTTCTACTTCTAATCTTTTTCCAATGTGTTTGCGGATTTCTTCGCTCAGTAACCTTGCTGTTTCGTTTCTCGTCAGATAAACATTTCCGCTTGATAGGAGACGGTTAACAAGCTTCCATTTTTTTCCTTTCAGATGTGTTGTGTTTCTTAGGTAGCTCGTGAAACTGAGCATAAATTCGAAAGGAATTTCAGAATTCTCATTGAACATAAGTTTCCACGCGAAATTTTGTGCGAATTTAACAATTTTTTCTTTGGGTTCGTCTTTCAGATCTTCGTACGCTTGCTTTGATTCCGCCAAGGCATACCTTTTTTTGATAAAGGAACTTCCAGTAGCGGTTGCCAGCACTATTGCAGCTGGATATGATGATATTTCTATGTCTTCTCTTTTCAGTTTCCTGCTAACTCGAGCGTATAGGATTGCTTCTTCCACTCTTTCTTCGGCACGTTTAAGGATTCCCTCTAATTCAGGACTTGTCAAGTCTTCTATTTTCAAATCTGGTATTTTCATATATTTTGTGGCTGCTTTTAGAAAGGGGTATTTTGCTATGTCATTTTTTGTGAATTGGGCTGTAGCTGGCCGCATCTATTTTTTCACATTTATTCCGTTTCTATCCTTGGCGCTAAGTAAAACGTGAGTTTCCCTTCTTTTGTTTGTTGAAAGTCGAGTTTTACGGGCATATCTGACGAAAACTCAAGTGTTGCGATTTCGGATGTTGCGGATGCTGCCTTTATAATTTCTAAGAGGTAGCTTAAGCTGAAGGTTGCTTTGGAAGGTTCTTTAGTTTCTAAATCCAGAAGTGCGTCGCTTCCTTTTTTAAGTTCTATCGTTGCACCCATAAGGTCTCCAGTTGCATTGAATACTAGCCTTTCAGGATCTGCTTCGATGCGGACGTGATCGCTTACAAGCTGGGCGTCTTCAATTGCTTGATGTAAGCCTTCTGTCGTGGCTTTAGCTCTAACGTTAAAGGTGATTTTTGGCGTTGGTACTTCCTCTTCCGCTGCTTCAAGCGTTGGCATAGTGAAGTTCCGCGTGTATTTTCCAGTTATCTTTACCTGTAAACGCCCAGTCTTTTCATCAAGAGACAGCTCCACAACTTCATCCCTGCCTGCTCTCTTGATCAGTTTTAATAATTCACTTATGTTTATGCACATTTTTGCTGGTTCTGTACATGCGTACTCTTCAAAAATTGTTTTAGGCCATTCAAAGTCAACCATGGCAACGCGTGATGGATCCATTGCTCGCAGTTTTATGTTTTCAGGGTTAATTTTGAATGTGGCTTCGTCTACGAGTATGGATATGGCTGTAACCATGTCTCTTAAGAGTTTAGCGTCGGACATTTTTAGCTTGAACATGGCAACTCTCCTTTTATGGATATGTTTTGTTGTTATAAAGACTTTACGCACTTAAGCATGATGCTGATTGATAATGCGTTTCTTAAGGATTCTATCGACTGCTTCGAATAAACCAACACATATTAAAGCCAAAAACAGTTGCAAATGGGTTCCGTAGAACTTTTATCATTTCAGCAATGAAGTTTTAGCTGTATTCTCTGAATGTGTATCCGCATTTTGTGCATCGGAAAAACTGTGTGGAAGATTCATCAGCCCCTCTTGTCTGCACTTGCCAAGCATAGACTAGATTATTTCCACATTTGGGGCATTCAATTCTAACCGTCGGCAACGTTCGTAATTTCTGCTCTTCCTTACCTATTACTGCCACAAGTTTCTGTGGGTTAGGCTGCATGACTTTTGCAACCTTTGGTGCGACTTTATTGTTTAATGCTTGTTTCTTGTAGCCGCACTTGGGACAGGCAAAGATTAAGGGTGTTTTCTTGTTAGCTTTTTCCTTCTTTGGCAGAAGGCGGGAACCGCACTTGGGACAGAATTCCATTGCTGTTTACCCCGTTGTCCGTTTGTTTTTCCTTAACATGGTTGCTTTTAAACCTTTTCTTGTTGCAATAATGATCGGAGTTAAGTCTTGCTGATTCCTGAAGCAATTAGATGAGCTACACGTAGTGCTTCTGGTACACTGCTTCTAGTAGAGGTCAGTTGTAGAATTTTCCTTGCGTCTTCCTCCAAAATTCCTGATGTTTGCATGTATACTTTTTCGTTTTCGCTTCTTGTAGAAACTTCAAACATTTTTTCAGCGCTTTGGATGGCTTTCCAACGTTCTTCACTTTCTGGCAAGTTTTTCAAAGCTTCGCGGATTTCGGTAAAGTTCGGTTGTTCACGTGTAACCGCTATGACAGGCAATTTTACTTCTTTGCTAAGTTCTTTAATGTTAACGACGTTAAAGCCTGCGAAAGTTATTCCATTAAGCATTATGACCCTTAATTGCTTGTGATGTGGCGAGTTAATTATCATGGACGCTATTTTTTCTGTAGCGTCAAATCCGTCTATTTCTATTTTTGTGTGCATCACGCCATCAAGCCAGTATCCACCGCGAAAGACCACTCCTACAACAGGCACCAAGCCTTTCATATGGGGAGTGAAAACTCCGTCATCCACGCCTAGAACACGAATTTCAGGTTTGATCACGCGAAATTTTTTTGAGACCAAAACTGTTCCTCAATAATATTATCCAAATATGAGGAAAGAGAGATTATAAGTTTAGCGAGTGGATAAAGGCAATACAGAGGCGTGCGTCTTTGAAGAAATATGGTAAAACATTTTATTTTTTAAAAACTCACGGAAACCTAGCCGAGGTATTGACAGATCATAAACTTGCATCCCTTGGAGACACTTTCATTAACTTTGTCTATTCACTAGCTTTGTCAAACAAGAAGGGCGAGCCGTCAGGTGCAAAAGTTAGAGGGCGTGTACTTGCTGAAGCGCTTAAAAAGGCTGGGTTGAGAGAGCATTTGCCATCAAGAATAAGCCGCCACATGTTAGCAGATGCTGCAGAAGCTTTGGTTGTTTATGCTTGGCTTCATCACTACATTACGTTACAAGAGACTATGGAAACGCTGGAGAAAACTGAGGACCTTGTTGAAGGACTTAGCCAACTGCTTTGTACAATAAGCGGCAGAATCAGGTTTTGAGAGCTTTTTTAAGTTCTTTACTGAATTCTTTATTCATTTCACGTGCCCTTTTCACAGCTTTTCGGAGAGCTTCTTCGGGTTTTGTAGCACCCTTTGTACGGATGTAAATTATCGAGTTTGAGAATAGAGGATGTGGTATGTCGTAGCCTGCTAACTCCACGTTTTCATCTTCTAAAAGTCTTTTTTGCAGCAAGTTGCAGAAGGTGTGTCCAACATCCTCAACTTCCAGTTTGAGTTCGTTTGGAGTCTTCTTTAATATTTTAGTTTTCATTTGCTGTCTCCTTTTACGCTATTAATCCCTTTCCATAGTCTAATGCTGTTTTGCGCTTTTCAATTTTCCCACATCTAGGGCAACGAATTCTTTGTCGCGTCAGCTCTAGCATGTAGCCGCATTGCGAACAAAACGCGTAAACCACACCTAGGTTTCTATCTTTGGTAGATAAATGGTAAGTTCCGTTCTTGTCGCTTATTACCTTCGCCCTTATGATATCGCCTGGTTTGCACACACTAAACATTGAGTCAACGTATCTTAACTGCACATCAGAAATATGCAAGATGCCTGAGAAAAAGCCAGAAAGCTGAATTTTATCTATCTCGTACATGTGTACAAAAGCGTTCTGTTTCTGAACATTTGCAACTTGTCCGACAACTATACTTCCAATTTTCGGAACCGTTACTCCACGAACTAGTGAGTAGACTGAAACACGTTTATTTGGAAAATCTAGTAACGCACGGCCAACAACCTTAGAGTAGATAACACCATCTTTAACATACGTTCCCGCGTCCGCAATGAACTCTTCGATTACGCCAAGGCGTTCGCCCGGCAACACAAACTGTCCACTTTTCCTATCTAATGATTTTGAACTCATTTACATTCCCTTTTATCATGTAAATTCATGTGGTCAGATATTTACAGTTGTTAACGCAACATTTACTGGTTGGATACATCTGTACTCTTCGGGCTTCTCAATAAACCTTTTGATTCCTCCTGAAATCATCATAAAACAAACTGATGTTTCACTTAACATACCGTTTCACCTTCCACAACGTATAAATCAACTACGAACTCATGTCTTCGTTTCGCATGGAAGTTGAACATGTGCGGAATCGTCATTAACATGGGGTAAACTGCCTTGATTTTCCCATTACGTCCCTCAACGAATCTCTTAATGAAGTTAGAGGGGAACATTGACACTGTGTTGGTTCCTCTGGCCTTCGATTTTTTGATGATTGCCGCGTCTCTATGTGGGCTTTTGTGAAGTGTGTAAATGCTTTTGCCGACTTCCAACGCTTTTTTCAAAAACTTTCGGTCAGCTTTACGTTTCTGCACGCCGAATGGTGGATTCTGTATAACGGTGTCAAATTTTCCGTGTATGGCGCCTATGTCTGCAACAATCCACTGTACTCTGTTTTTCAATCCGATTTTTTCCGAGTTTTCGAAAGCCATTCTCACTGCAGTTTTGTCTATGTCCACACCTACGACTTGCTTTGCGCCTAGAAAAGCTGCTCCCAAGGCCAGTCTTCCAGTCCCGCAGCCTAAATCTAAAACTGCTTTGTCAATGATGTCGTTGTATGTGTATGCTGCAACGTATAGTGTTGTTGCCGCAACATTTGCTGGAATTGTGTACTGTTCGAGACTTGGGTTTGGTGATGGGTGCGGCTCAATTTGCGATAACAGCATTTCTAAGTCTAGCTTTCGAATAAGCCTTTTTCGCATAGCTTTTCCCAAGATAGTTTGCCAACCACCACGAATGTTTCATTCATCGTGAGTACTGGCTTTCGGAATTTTGAAGCATCGTCCAGCGACAGCCTTGGGCAGGCCGTGTTCACGTAGGCATCCACTGTTGGAAAGTTCATTAGAGCTTCTGGGGTGATGCTCTTAATAGCGAAAAGATGGACTTTTTTCCCGTTTTTTTCAAGTTTTTCCTTTATGCTTAACGCTTCTTCAAGTCTTTTCTGTCCTGGTTTTAATCCAACTAGAACTGCGAAGGTTTTCGCTTTCTTAGCCTCTTCAATGCTTGCCCACCGTTGTTTAAGGATTTTTCTAGCCTCTTCATCAACTGAGAAAGCCCTTTTTTCATATGGGTCGGCAACGATTGTTGGTTTTGACGTTGAAAGAGCTACACCTAAAGCATGAAATCGTCCACCACCAACAAAGAGAAAGGCTTCAACATTGCTTGCTATTGATTTGGCGTTGCTGTAATCGCATCCAATTACCTGTCCTGAATAGTTCATGTGTCCAGCGTCACCAATGGCAACGGTTTTTCCGGCGTGGAGCAGAATTTCTTTAACGTTGTCTAGTGTTTGCACGTGCTGAACTGTTGTGGTTAAACCTATTTTACGCCATTTCTCCAGTAGGGGTAAGGCTTTTTTGACAGCGTCATCTACATTTATGGTTGCTCTGGCTTCCACGTAGATTGTGGGTACCCGTTCATATTTCAGCAGTTTGGCGTGTCCATAATGGATTATCAGGTCTACGTCTAGATTTTCAGCCTCGGCTGTTGCCAAGTCGCATGCGCCGTAGCATGGGTCCGCAGAAATTATGGGCAAAGCACCAGTTTTTTCCACAACTCTTGCTAGTCGAGGTGCCTCGGGTTTTAGACCTTCGGGAAGCTGGATTAAAACGCGTTTTGCTTCAAGCTTGGTTATTTCTTGTTTTATTCTTCCTTCTTCAAAATCGAATTGTTTCATTCAAACACGCTCAAAACATTAGGGATGAGAAACATGTTTTACACGAATCGAGTCCAGATTTTGCTATTTTGCCGTTTCATTCCATCGGGGTGTCCATTCCCAGTCCTTTTTTGGTTTTTGACTTGAACTTCCAGACATCTTTTCTCGCAGTTCGGCAAGCTGTTCGAGAATCATTTTCTGTTCTACACTTGCAACATGTTTTCTGGTTGATATCACCACGTCTGCGTTTACTGAAATGCTGTCTATTCCAACCCTCACAAGAAACTCCGCGAAGTCAGGTAGATTTGACGGCCCTTCTCCACATATAGACACTGTGCATCCATGTTCATGGGCCACTTTAATCAAGTGAGCAATTATCCTCTTTACGGCTGGGTCTCTTTCGTCGAAGTATCCCATTTGTCCTAGGCGTTCAGAATCCCTGTCGATCATGAGTATGCCTTGAGTCATGTCGTTTGAGCCTATGGAGAAGCCGTCGCACAGTTTTGAGAACTCGTCTGCCAGTATGGCTATTGATGGCGTTTCAGCCATGAACCACACCTTGAAGTCTCGCGACTTTTCCAAGCCTTCTTCACGCATTATTTCTAGGCTTTTTTTGGCTTCCCAAACTGTACGCACAACCGGAAGCATGACCCAAACGTTTTTGAGACCCCATTCTTCGCGGCATTTCTTAATAGCTTGACACTCGAGCCTGAAGGCTTTTTCGTACCATGAGCTTATGTATCGACTGCATCCTCTCCATCCAAGCATGGGATTAGCTTCAACAATTTCGTATTTCTCTCCGCCTTTCAATTGTCTGTACTCGTTGGTTTTGAAGTCGCTGAAACGCACAACAACTGAGCGTGGCTGTATTGCTCTTGCAACTACTGCAATTCCTTCTGCAAGTTTGGCTACGAATTTTTGGGCTTGACCAGTTTCTATAAGGTACAATGGGTGTTCACCTATGTAGCTAGCCAGAATAAACTCTATCCGCATTAGTCCTATGCCTTCGAAAGGCAAGTGTTTATAATCCTCGACTTTTTCAGGAACGCCCAAATTCATGTAAATTTTTGTTGCTGTCACAGGCACTGCTTGAGTTGCTAAGCCACTGGTATTTACTGGCGATGCTGCTTGAGTTGAGGATGAAAGCTGTTCTGTCAGAGTTGGCAATACACCTTCGTAAACAACGCCGCTTCTCGAGTCCACAGTGTATTCTTTACCAGTAACCATAAGCTCTGTAGCGTTACTGGTTCCCACAACGCATGGAATGCCTAGCTCTCGGCTTACGATGGCTGCGTGGCATGTTACTCCACCTTTGTTTGTGACTATGGCTCCTGCGAGCTTCATGAAGGGTACATAGTCTGGATTTGTCATGTCCGTGACCAGAACGTCGCCTTTTTGCATCAGCTTGCCGGCTTCTTCAGGATTTGAAACAACTTTTGCTACACCTATGCCATAGCTTCTCTTGCCAGCTGGAATTCCCTTAACAGCAACCTTTAACGTTTCGGTGGACCTCATTCTCTCAGCTTCAATCTTTTCTGGTCCTTCCGCCCGTTTTACACTCCAAACAGTTTCGGGTCTCGATTGCACTATAAAGATGTTGTCTGGAAATGGTAACTCATTGTCAATAGCCCATTCAATATCTTGAGCTGTTCCATAATGTTGTTCGATGATTTTTGCCAGTTCCGCAAGTTTAAGAATTTCTTCATCGCTTAGGCATGATCGCTCTTGCTTTTCGAGGGACACTTCCATGTGAACTGTTTTGCCAGTGTTTGGGTCACGGACGTATCGAAGTGTTTTTTTGACTATGCGCCTCTCAATTATGTTCAGCGTGGCCTTATCAACAATGAAATCGTCTGGAGTGACTGCTCCAGAAACAACAGACTCGCCTAAACCGTAATTACCCTCAATAACTATCTGGTTAGGGTCGCCGGTTACGGGATTTATTGTGAATATTACGCCTGCAGCCTTGGCGTTAACCATCTTCTGGACCCCAACGCTTATGAACACGTTTTCATGAGCGAACCCCTTCTCAGTGCGATAGAAAATTGCTCGAGGCGTAAAGAGACTTGACCAGCATTTCACAGTTTTCTCCAGAAGCTCGTCTTCTCCCTTCACGTTTAGGTAGGTTTCCTGCTGCCCTGCAAAAGACGCGTCAGGCAAGTCTTCAGCTGTTGCACTCGACCTCACAGCAACGAAAACAGCGTTTGTGTTTAGTTTTCTACACAGTGCTTGATAGGCGTTTCTAACGGCTTCCTCAATATCCTTCGGCACGGGTGTTGATTCAATTATTTCACGGATTTTTTTGGATGCGATTTCATACTGTTTTGGGTCGTTCGGGTCTGTTACTGTTTCCTTTATAACTGTGTAGATTTTTTCGGATATGCCTGTTTCCTCGATGAATCTCTTATAGGAGTAGGCTGTTACTGCGAAGCCTGGTGGAATTGGCATGCCCGCGTTTATCATCTCGCCGAGACTGGCGTTTTTTCCTCCAACAGAAGGGATGTCCGTTTTTCTTAGGTGTTCAAACCATATTATCAAGTCTTTCTTCATTTCTATCATGATGCTTTAGCCTCTTCTTTTTCCACTTTTTCAACAGTTATCCTGCATGGAATTGGAAGTTTAGCGCTTCCACGTTTCAGAGCCTCCTTGGCGGCTTCAACGCCATCTTCATTCACGCTAACCACGATCACTGCTTGTTTGGATTTCACACGTGCCGCGGTCCCTATTGGTTTTCCGAAGGACCTTTTCATACCACTCTGAAGACGATCTGCATGCGCACCAAAAATCATCTTGTTTTCCCTAAGGATGTTGTGCGGATAAGGAAGAATACGCAGACAGTAATTTTCCGCAAGTTTATCTCCCAAATGACGATTTGTAGCTATACGCGCTGCTTCTAAGGCGTTGTGGCGGATTTGCGCCTTTTTCTGCGCTATAAGCCTTGCTTCATATTCAAATTCTGATTTTGTGTCGCCCATAGTGAATTTGGTTATTTTCGAAGGTGGAAAACCCCTTACAAATTTTTTTCTTGTGTAAGGTTGTCCCTTAACGGTTCTATAATTACGTGCATGCATTCGTATTCCCCTTCAGCATACCATGAGCGCGATATTTAAACAATTTGTTAATGATTCTTTTTGATTAAGGTTATGAATTTTAAATCAATTCTGAAAATCAGAATGGCAATTCAACTTGTTTTCATGGTGGCAACCGCTTGTTTCTAAACCATATCTTGGCGAGCTCGCCATAGTTTGGGAAAAACTTTTTCAGAATGGGAACATACATGCTCACCTCTTCATCAGTTAGGTATTGGAATTGGTACTTCCCCATGTAAGGTGATGGCTCACCCTCTCTTGTTACAAATTCTATGTGCATGAAGGGGTCTCCCCGTTTTATTGTGATTGGGACACGGTTGTTGCTTAGGTTTACGAGCTCGAGGGCGAGTCTTCCGACGAACCCGCTGTGAACTTTTGCAGCGTTTAGGAAGGATAATCCCATTCGTCCGTACTTGCTTTTGGCTGTTAGATGGGCAACGTAGTTTGGTGGAGTGAACACTATTTCGTAGGATATTAGGTTTTTATGTTCTAAATAGTGAAGGGTTGTTTCCTCTTTAACTGTTAAGACGTAGCTGTCTCCGTCGAGCAGATTATAATCATAAGGGTATATGCACTTGTACTTCTCAATAAGCTCCTTCAGCTTGTCCTTACCTAAAACACCCATCAATCGAAACCTCCAGCACCTTCTAGCAATACTGAAACTCTTACGTTATATAGTTTTTTACCACAAGTTTTTCCCATATAACATAAGTTTTGCGTGAAGCTACTTCCGTTTTCTTTTCGTTTCTAAGTCTTGTTGCATTTTTTCGCAGCGTCTATACCACAGTATTTCATAATCCTTCTGAGGCACAACTCTACATTTGAGGTTCGCTATCGTGTGAATTTCTTCTTTCTTGCACCATCCCACAGAGATTTCATAAGCATCCCAGTCAAGCTCCTCGTCTTCCCAATATACGAGAAGCACACGCTAGGGCTTCATGAAAGTTTAAGTCATCGCATGCATGTAAAAAATGCGCACTTATTAATAGTTGTCAACATTTATCTCAAGGAGAGAAGTAAAGCTAGGCGATATTAAAAAGTGTCACAGAAATCCTCTGCTATTACCCATAGACTCAAGGCGGTCGCTTATTTAAGCACTTATCCGCCGCGAGAGTGCGGTATTGCGACGTTCACAAAAGATTTAGTTAATGGCATTGATGCACTTCACGAGTTTAAATCGCAAACAGTTATCGCAATAAATGATAAAGAGGCGATTTACAACTATGATAAAAGGGTTAAATATCAGATTGAACAGGACTCAGCTGAGGATTACGTTCAAGCTGCTCGCTACGTCAATTCATCCAAAGCTGACTTGGTAAATCTCCAACATGAATTTGGTCTTTTTGGGGGAGACTGGGGAGAATATGTTAAATTGTTTCTGCAGAATCTTCAGAAACCTGTTGTAACTACGCTCCATACTATCGAGCCAGATTTTGAATTAAAGGCTCAAACTATTCTGAAATACATTGCTAATCATAGCGCGGCAATTATTGTTATAACGAAAAAGGCTCTTCAACTACTGGAAAATTATGACGTTGGGCGTGAAAAAGTCACCGTTATCCCACATGGTTGTCCTAATGTCCCATTTGTTTCTAGCGAAAAGGTCAAACCCTCCTTGGGACTAGATGGCAGAATAATTCTGTGCACGTTTGGATTGATTACCCCAGGCAAGGGTGTTGAATATGCTATTCAGGCTCTTCCGCTCATTGTTAAAAAAGAGCCAAGAGTTCTCTACCTCATACTTGGAGAAACTCATCCGGAAGTAAGGAAAATTGAGGGCGAACGTTATCGGATGAAACTGATGAGCATGGTCGATAAGCTCCAATTGGGAAAACACGTTAGATTTCACAATCGTTTTCTTTCCAAAGCAGAACTAATTAAATATCTTCTGGCAACAGACATCTACATCAGCCCATACATCTCTCCGAGTCAGATAAGCAGTGGCACGCTTGTATACGCATTGGGAGCAGGCCGGGCCATAATATCGACTCCATACCTTCACGCTAGAGAAGCCCTAGCTAATAACCGGGGACTATTCTGCAAGTTTAAGGATCCCGATTCCATTGCCGAATCTATAGGTGTTCTTCTGAAAAATGAAGGGTTAAGAAAAAAAATGGAGAAAAAAGTTTACGAGTACAGCAGAAAATTCGTTTGGTCAAATGTAGCAATGAGATACGCTGAATTGTTCAGGCAAGTCCTCAAAACTTAGGAGGGATATAACACATGGATCTTCCACCTATAAAACTGGATTTTCTAAAATCACTTACTGATGACACCGGTATCATCCAGCACGCAAAGTTTGCCACTCCGAAAAGAAAGGAAGGATACACCACTGATGATAATGCGCGCGCATTGATGGCATGTATTAAGTACCATCAGATCTATGATGGCTCGGAAGTAGAAAAACTGATAGACGTGTATTTAAGCTTTCTTCTCCATATGCAAAGACCAGATGGCAGGATGCATAATCTTCTCAGTTACCATCGGCGGTTTGAAGACGAAGTAGGTTCAGAAGACTGCATGGGACGCACCCTCTGGGCTTGTGGACTTACCATGAGTTCCAACTTACACACGGAGAAAAAACTAATATCAAAGGAAATTTTTGACAAAGTTTTCCCATGGGTTCCTGACTTCAAATCACCTAGATCCAAGGCTTTTGCAATCCTGGGACTTTGCCACTATTACAAAGCCTATCCTCAAGATCAGAATGTCATCCTAAACATGAGGGCGTTGGCTGATCAACTTTTAGACAATTATAAACTTGAATCTTCTAGCGATTGGCGTTGGTTTGAATCTTATCTTACCTATGTTAATGGGCGGTTGCCCCAAGCCCTTTTTAAGGCGTATAAAAATATGAATGTTAAGAAATACCTTCAGGTAGCCAAAGAGTCTTTTGATTTTCTCCTAGGAGTGGGGATGATTGATGAAAAATTTGTCCCGGTTGGCAATGATGGTTGGTATAGGAAAGGACGGGAAAGAGCAATGTACGATCAGCAATCCATTGAAGCATCTTGCATGGTAGAAGCAGCACTTGATGCCTTTCGAGTGACTGGCGATGAAAAATATCGAAGAAAGGCTCAAGATGCCTTTGATTGGTTTCTAGGAAAGAACTCTCAGGGCGTTGTAGTTTACAATCCGGAAACAGGTGGTTGTTATGATGGAATAACACCTCAAGGATTAAACCTAAACCAAGGCGCTGAGTCTACTGTATCCTATCTTCTAGCACGCTTGGAATTGGCGGCTCTTAAAAAATCGTGCAGTTGATTTATTAAGGAAAATGCGCAAAGTAAAGGTTAGAATGAAAAATGGTGGAAGAAAGATGAAGGTTCGAAATATAATGGTTGAAAACGTCGTAACCGCAAAAGAGGACAATACGATAAAAAATGCGATTGAGATGTTGTATAAGAAACATGTAGGATCGATAGTTATAACTGATGATGAAGGAAAGTGTAAAGGAATTTTTACCGAGCGAGATGCCATTAGAGTTGTAGCCCAAAAGGTTGCTTTAGACGAGCCTCTGAGGAATGTTATGACGAAAAATGTCATAACTATTCAGGAAGACGCTACATTCGAAGAGGCAAGAAGACGTATAATCTCACGCGGAATCAGACACTTGCCGGTAGTGAATCAGAAAGGAAAAATGGTGGGTTTGCTGGCCATCAGAGACTTTTTAGATGAACTTTTTGGAATAAAGTTTTGGAAACCAGATTAGGAAATCAGAAAACTTTTGGATGAGTTTTTGGAATAAGGTTTTTGGGAATTAAGCATCATGAAGCGTTTTCAAGGTAATCCGATTCTTGAATCAATAGTGACTCATGAATGGGAGTCGAGGAGAGTATTCAATGCTGCCGCTTTTTTAGCGGACAAACGTATTCATATTCTATACCGTGCTATGGGTGATGACGGTATTTCTCGTATTGGTTATGCTGCCACGTCGGATGGTTATTACATTAACGAACGTTTGCCTTTACCTGTTTTTGAACCCATAAACGATGTAGAGAAGAATGGGTGTGAGGACCCTCGTTTGACTCTTTTGGATGATAAGTTGGTTATGGCTTATACTGCGTTGCAAGAATGTGATCATCATCTAATATATCAGATTTCGTTAACTTCGATTGCTGTTAAGGATTTTCTCACTAAACAATGGAAGTGGGCGGACCGACGGTTACCTTTCCCGGGCATTCGTAACAAGGACGCAGTGATTTTTCCTAGAAGGATTGATGGGAAATATATTATGTTTCATCGCATTGAGCCCGATATTTGCAGCACTCGTTCTGATGATCTTCAGAGATGGTGCGATATCAAGTCTGTAATGAGGCCTAGGCTTAAGAATTGGGATTGTTGGAAGGTTGGTGCAGCTGGTTCACCAATAGAGCTTAACGAAGGTTGGCTCCTCATTTATCACGGAGTGAATTTTGAGAAGATATATTCTCTTGGCGTCGCACTGCTTGACAAGTATGATCCTGAAATTGTTCTTTACCGTTCTGAAAAACCTATATTAACACCTACTGAAGACTACGAACGCTTTGGCAAAGTGCCCAATGTGGTCTTTAGCTGCGGAAACATCTTGATGGACGACCAACTTCTAATCTACTATGGCGGTGCTGACAGTGTCCTATGTGTTGCCTCTTACGACCTAAGCGAGCTAGTCCCTAGAAAATAACGCGTATTTTATTACACATGTTTTTTGCAGAGCAAAGCAAAAAAAAAGGATTTTGCTGGAGAGATGTCACCACTGTTTCTTAATATAGTTTTTTAACATAACAAAGGAAAAGGAAGGGTACTTTATGAGCTGTAAATATTGTGGAAAAGATGTAGTTTATAGATGTAGTGTCTGCGGAGAAATGTTATGTGCAGAGCATGTAAAGCTGCGGACAGTTTGTCCATCATGTATAAAGAAAACCACTGTAGAATACACTATCCACAAAGTAGTATTGGATCAGGAAAGGAAGAAGATTCGAGAATTTGTTCAACGATTTTGGGGAGAGGAAGAACAACTAACGTTTGACAGAAAATTCATGGTTGCAGAGCTTCCAGCCTTTGCAGCAAAACTAGAGAATGCCATAATTGGGTTTATTTCCTTCTCGGAAACGAACGATGCGGTTATAGTTGCGGCTTTAGGCGTTTTGCCTCAATACCAAAGCTCTGGCGTTGGCACAAGTTTAATCGAAAAAGTTGAGGCTGAAGCAAAGAAAATGCGAAAGAAAAGACTGTTGGTTTCAACTTCAGATGATGATTTGCCAGCTCTAGCGTTTTATCAGTCTCTCGGGTTTCAGATTTATGAGGTGAAGCCCAATGTCATAGCGGAAAAACATGGCATAGTCCTAGAAGGTATAGGCAGACTGCCCCTAAGAGATGAGTTGAGGCTACAGAAAACTCTTCACTAGGGCTTTGTTTTAAACTGTGCCAAGCCCACGTTTTATTTCGTCTAAGGTTTCTTTAGCCTTTGAATAGCTACTGAACAGATGAGAGAGCTTTTCGCACGGATATTCAGGGCAGTATGCGCAGTTCTCAACGTTTTTCTCTCTTCCACACTTCCTTATTTCGCAAATGTTGCAATAGCTGAAGATGTGTGTGCTATCGCCTATGCAACCTTCACAGTTAATGTCTTCTGGTTTGTATTCCTTCCCGTATTGCTTCGTAAATATTTCAGCCACTCGTTTTCTTTCTGCATCATCATTCTTCTGTGTCGCTATTAAAACTGGACAATCTGAACAGATTATTCCGCAATATCCAATCATCTTCTCCATTCAAACCCTCGATATAAATTTGGCGAAAGAAGCTAGATATAACCTTTCCTCTACAATGGTCTATCTCTTTCTTTAATCATCTTTTTCTCTAGCATTTTCCATACATCTATGTTCAAATCTTTTCCCAAAATAACAAGAGTTATGATGATGTCGGAAATTTCGTCTCCTACCTTGACCTTCCAATCACCTTTCGGTGTTGCCATTTTTTGGTCTCGTTGTTGTTTGCTGATTCTTAAGGCTAAATCAGCGAGTTCACCAAGCTCCTCCGTTGCCTTAACGACTTCAACGAGAATGTTCGGTTCAGGAAACTTGTTTCGTAGCTTCTGCCACAGTTCATCACTTAAAACTTCAAGAGTGTTTCTCAATTATGAACTCAACTCTCCTACGTTCTTCTAAAAAGTTAAAGAAAAGTCTTTGGGTTTGCATAATAGCGTTTGTATCATTTCATTTTCGCTTCTTGAAGAACAATTAGTCCGTCTTTCTGCTATACGTATTCGAAGCCGACTTCAAGCAGCGCCTTGATCTCTTCAGGTTTGCTCGCGACTTTAATGTGGAAGTCTTCGCTTTCTGTTAGGAAAAGCGGCTCTTGATAACGGGTACTCCTCTCTGGTCACAACCTCTTTTATAACACCGCCGAAATCCAGTTTCGCCATCCACTCTCTCTCAAGATCACTCCCTGTAGGAACGCAAAAATTTAAAGGATTAAAGTCTACCTCATTATGAAGATTTATGAGAAGAATAGAAACTATAATCTTTGACGTAAGCGGGGTACTGATTGACGATCTTCATACAGTTTGGAAGGCTGATTCTGACGCTTTTGAAGCTTGCGGGTTTGCGAGAATAGAGAGTCTAGATCGGTTCAAAGAAACTTTCAGATTTCCCATCTCTGAGTATTGTAAAGCTATGCGAGTACCAGATAACATTATACCAAAAATTGAAAAGGAATTTCGTCGAGCATACCCCAAATACAGTGGTTACATCAAAATATTTCCAGAAGTAGAAGGTGTTCTAAAGAGACTCAAACAGGATGAAACGGTTTTGGCTGTAGTTTCGAACATACCGAGTCTTTTCTTAAGGGAACACTTACAAACATTTGCGATAGATGAATATTTTGACGCAATTACTGGTCAGGATGACTGCGAAGATAAGAAACCGTCGCCTAAACCCATTTTGGTTACTCTGGAAAAATTGGGTTCAAAACCAGAACAGTCGGCTTACGTTGGAGATATGGAAGAAGATATTGTATCTGGAAAACGAGCACATGTTTATACGTTTGCAATGAGTCGAGATGGCAGCTATCATCCGAGTTGGAAGTTGAAAAGGCAAAATCCAGACTTTTTCATTTCTGATTTAAATGAGCTTTTAACCATTGTAAAGACGTTAAACTGCTCTACCAACGGAGAATGAATCTTCCATTTTTCTTTATTTTTACGTCAAGGATCATACATGCGTGCTCAGTTGAAAAGTAACTGATCGATCATCATCGTCCGGCACAGTGTGGGTCGCGTTGTAAAGCTGTGTCCACGAACCAATATGGGTCGCAGCCACATGTAACTATCCACTCTCCTTCAAGCTAAGTAGGCTTGCGAAGGAACGACAAGAATATCTTTGGCCAGAAAAGCTGTAACATCGCCATCTCTGGTCTCGAAAGGATAAGAAGGAGAAAGACATTCGTTGGTTAGTATTCTTTAAACCATATCCTCACTTCTTCAAAGAGGGGCTTGATATGGATGAAGGTTTGCACGCGATAGATAAATGCACAAAAGAAAACTTGGAAAAAAAATGGAATTCGCGACGGTCTCATGAATTTTGAATAGTGAGCGAATAGACTTATTTAATTTCTCAAAAATCAGTTAGTGTTCCGTCTTAACAAGCACTATTGTCTCGAAAAATGGCAAAGCACGCTTCGCAACAATGCTGGTTCTTAAGCCCCTTTTCCGAAACCTTCGCGAAGTTTCATTAACGTTGGACAAGGTAGACTGCATCAAGAGGATGCACCCATTCTCTTTCAGATAGCTTGGTGCTTCAAAAATGAAACGGTCAATAACTTGTCTGCCACTAGCTCCGCCAGCCCAAGCACGTCCAAGCCACGATTTATCTTCGGAAGGTTTTGAAGGCAAGTAAGGAGCATTAAAGAGAATTGAATCAAACTTTTCTTCTGCATTTATGGATGCGAACAAGTCGCCTTGCAAGAAACAGATTTTGTCCAACACCCCATTCAGCTTTGCGTTTTCCTTCGCACATCGAACAGCACAAGGATTTACGTCAACCATAACAATTTTTGCAGCTTTGTCTGCTGCGATTATGCCCAATATGCCGCATCCAGTGCCCATATCAAGAACAACTTCGCCTTTTTTCACAGCCAAATTCTCAGCCAAAAGAAAAGAGTCTTCTGCGGGTTCGTAAACATTCTCATAAACAAGAAAAACGTAGTCTCTGAAATACACTTTCTTACTTGACGAGGGCATTTGCCAAGGCTCCGAAATCTTCAGGTGCCAATTCCCTCACTCGCTCGTCGTGAAACGGCAGGGAATTAGCCAATTTGACAGCGTTTTCCGCGGTCGTAACATGTTTGCTTTTTATAAATGGTAGAACAGCGTTTCTAACCTTTCTATTGCGCTGTGTGAAAAGCGTTCGAACAAGTTGTTTAAACAAAACTTTCTCTTTCAAGGTGAAAGGCGGCGGCTTTTTCGGTTCTAAGCGTACAATAATTGAACTCACTTCTGGCTGGGGATAAAACATCCATTTCGGAACCTCGTCCAAGAGTTCAACCTCAACATGATAGTATGCAACAACTGTTAACCACCCATAATCTTCACTTCCAACAGAAGCCACAAGCCGGTTCGCAAATTCTTTTTGAAAAATTAGGACTGCACACTCGAAATTTTTGTTGAAAAGCCAAGGAAGCAGAGATGAAGAAATGTGGTAAGGTGGCGCTGAAACAACTTTGTTGAACTGTGATAGCTGCACTTTAAGCACGTTGCCCTCGATTAGCTCAACGTTAGGCAAATCCCTAAGCTCCGCGTGTAAAACACTCACAAGCTTTGAATCAGATTCAACAGCTAAAACACACTTGCATTTGTCGGCGAGAAAACACGTTAAGAAGCCTAAACCAGCACCAATATCCAACACGACGTCGTCCCGGCTTAGTGATGCATACTTAGTCATATATTGAAAAATTGAAGGTTCCACCATGAAATTCTGTCCTAAACGCTTCTTCGGAAAAATTCGATATCGTCGAAGTAGAAACTTCGTTCTTTCTAGGAGACTCATGACAGCCATTAACCAGTTAAGTTGCGTCTAGCAATCCTCGTGAACAACCGATACTTACTCCCACCAGCCAACTCCTCCAAAATCCTTTTCGTAATCAACTTAACAGGGTCAGGTATTTGCGTGCGTTTCTGCAGGTCTTCAAAATTTTCAAAGGGTTTCCTTTCACGTTCGTCAATAACTTGCCACATGTACTTTTTCCCTATCCCCGGAATCAACTCCAAAGCATGCATCCGAGGCGTTATGGCATGAGCTGTGTTGAAAAAGCGGACAAACTCTTTTTCACGATTAAGCACTATCTTACTGATCACTGCAGGAAGCTCCATCTTCGCAGCCCCAGTCAACTCATCATAGCTTATTCGCCCAATGATATATGTTATCTCCTTACGAGCCTTCTTCCCAACATAAACACGATCATGAGGTTTCAGTACAGTACCTTCCTTGGCTAAGGCTTCTAGAAGTGTGAAAAATTCTTCGCCTAAAAGTTGGACAAGAGCTCCCGCTCTGTATCCGGCTCTCCCAGTGGGACGTGTTCCCGGGCGGCCGTGTGGCAGGAAATCTAGGACATAAGCGTGCTCTTCGTATCGCTTCTCCATTGTATTCGCCTATAATTTAGTCTCTTATTGCTTAAAAAATGTAAGCAAAAATGCTATTTCAATTTTCGGTTTTCATCTAGTAAGTTAACTATGGCTTCGAGTTTTGAGGTTTCAATAATTTTGCGTCCACCAGAAAGGAAAACTCTCAACTCTTCGACGCTTTTGGGCATGCAGTTAACGACTTGAATGGCTTCTTCCTCCTCTAAACCGAATTTCTCCACAAGTTTTTCCATAAGTTTTCCAGACGCTTCAGCATCTACCTTGGAAAATTTCGATGCGTAATCCAGTGTGCGACGCTGAAACTGGTCTAAATTTTCTTCTCCTAAAGATACCAGCAACTTCTTAACTTGTGGAACTGTGAGATTCTTTTCTCTTATTGCGTTTTTTGCCATTTCCAATCAACTTTTATAAGGTTCTAAATGCTCAGGTCTGACAATAATCTCTTTGACAGCTTTTCCTTGTGTAACACTCAAAACGTAGCTTCTTCCACGTTTTTCAATCACTGTCCCGACTTTGCCGTGGTAACGCCTATGAGGCATACCCTTTTGGACACTTGGCTCTATCTTAATGACTACACGGTTTCCAAGCTTGTATTCATAGAGCAGTTTGCTTAGTCTCATTTTACCCCTTTCTCTCGGCTTCTTTTTCAGAAGATGACGCGTTCCCGCACGAAAACCCTTGGATTTCTTCATTTCATCCACCTCTTAACTCTTCATAAACACGTTCAAAACATCAAGCTCCACGGGCTCCGCTTTGTTTTTGAGAATTTCTGAAACACTGGGTTTAGTTCTCCCATCATCAGCAGTCACCAATTCCTTAACATATAGCCCTCCTTGACAACGTATTCTCACTTCAGCCTTTTTAGGCGACAACTTCTTTACCTTAACCTCGTATATGTACCTTTCTCGTGTCAAGTCTGCCCGTCTGTGCAAGACACGTGTTGGGGTTCTTTGCTTGATCACAGTGTTTGTCAGCTTTTCTTCTAGAAGACGCAGGTTTCCAGCTGTGATTTTGTTTTCGAACTTTATAATGACACGATATTCTTTTTGTGCTGACTCCGCCTTTTTCAACTTTCTAACAACGTCTCTATCTGCGGAACATAGATTTGAAACCTCAACTTTCCCTTTAGCGTAAGCATTCACAGTCTTCTCTAGCTTTTCAAGGTCTAAAAACCGCTTCTTTGGTCTTGTAATTTCTATTACGAAGGGTCTGCCATTACCCAGCATCCGAGCGTCAATGTCTTCTCTTCCTGAAGCATGAAATGAGCCTTTAACACCATGTGTAGCCTCTAGAAAAGGCTCCTCGATTATTTCTTCCACTGATTCTGGATACAATTTTCCAGTCCAGTTGCATTTTTCACAGCCTCTTCCCCCGCAGTTGGAGCACAGCCATTTTGATTGAGGTATGCCTCTAACCAGTTTTCTATAACGTCCAGCTATGTACAGCGGATTCACCTGAAGCCTTATCTCTTCCATCAGTGGATTGACAAGCACAACCGCTTCAGGTTTTTGGTACTCCACGGTTTTTCCAACGTGTTCTGCAATTTTTTTGCCTATTATTCGTCCAAACTCGTTTCGCATGCTTTCGCCATAGCACACTTCGAATTCAGCCTTGAATTCATCTTCACGTTCTTCAACCACGACGGGAAGTTGTATGCCCACCAAAAAGCTGCTGTATTCATAGTCCTTAAGCTTGTCCAAGGCTTTTTCTGCAAGTTTGTTAACAACCTTAAATTTGTCTTCGCACAAGAAGCAGGTTTTTGGGACATGCTTTCTTGGAATACGCTTTTTCATTCGATGCAGTATTTCTTTCGCTGTTTCGAAAAAACCATTCATTGCAAGAATTTTAAGAGTTCTTATGCTCTCCTTGTTTTTGGAGAGAGTAAGCGTGTGAGCCTCTAGCGTTAAAATAGTTTTTATTGCTTTTCCTCTTTCATGGTTTTCCATGCCATGTCCGAGCAGTGCAAACTGTCTTCCTAAGCAATGATCGCATAGAGGATGCTTTTCAAGCATCTTCAAAGCTTTTTTCAGAATACTCATGACGCCATTCCCTATTTACCGTACGATTGAAGTTACTTGAAATCTAGCGGCATTCCCTTCTTGAAAAATGGTAGTTTCTTTTTTCTCCGCAGAGTTTTCAGCATCCGGCGCATCATGGAGTATTGTTTTAGGAGTTCTTTCACTTCTTTTTCGTTTGTTCCGGAGCCTCTCGCCACTCGTCTGATTCTTGAAGCGTTAAGAACTTTCGGGTTTTCCTTTTCTTTTGGTGTCATGGATTGAATTATTACGCGCCACTTCTCTAAACGGTCTTCGGCTATTTCCAGCTGTTCTTCTGGTATGTTGTAAGACATGCCTGGAAGCATTTTTAGAAGTTTTCGGAAGGGTCCCATCCCTTTTACTGCTTCGAACTGTTCATACATGTCTGTTAGTGTGAATTTACCGCTTAAGATAGCCTTGGCCTTTTTTTCTGGAACCTTTATCTCTGCTTCTCGTACCTTCTCAAGCAGGGTTTCCAGATCACCCATGCCTAGTAGTCTGCCCACGAAACGAGAGGGATTAAAAGATTCAATGTCTTGTATTTTTTCTCCTGAACTGATGAATTTTATGGGTGCGCCTGTAGCTGCGACTGCTGAGAGGGCGCCACCTCCTCTAGCTGACCCGTCTAGTTTTGTTACAAGGATCGACCCTATCGGTGTTGCTTCGTTGAAGGCCTTTGCTTGAACCATTGCTTGTTGACCAATTGTTCCGTCGATCACGAGCATGATTTCGTCCGGCTTGATTTTTTTCTCAAGCATCTTCATCTCTTTAATTAGTTCTTGCTCTTCTTTGTGGCGACCGGCAGTGTCAAGAATTATCAAGTCTTTGTTGCTGAATTGCTTCAGCCCTTCTGAGGCTAGTTTAACAGGTTTTTTCGCCTTCGGGTTTCCATATAAAGGTACGTTTATTCGGTTTGTGAGCTGCTGGAGTTGTGCATAAGCGCCTGGGCGGTATGTGTCGGCACAGATCAAACCCGGTTTTAGTCCTCTTTTCTGGAAGTATCCTGCAAGTTTGGCAGCGGCTGTTGTCTTTCCAGATCCTTGGATGCCGACAAGCATTATTATTTTCCTTTTCTCTGGCTCTATTTTTATTGGAACTGGTTTTTCACCGAGAAAGCGTGTTAGCTCTTCGTAAACGACTTTTAGTACATGTTCGCGTCTTGAAATGCCCGGAGGAACTTTTTCTTTTAATGCTCTGTTTTCTATCCGCTTGGAAATGTCGAGTACAAGTTTTACATTTACATCTGCCTGAAGTAATGCCCTTTGCAGGTCGCGCACTAGTTCCTTAACTGCAGCCTCGTCAACAATGGAGGCTCTAAAAATCTTTCTTAAGGCTGCGTGCAGTGAAGAGCCTAAATGTTCTAGTGCCATGGTTCCATCCACATTTTAAGTCGTTTACGCCTTTAAATATATGTAGGCAATTTAGGCCTATATTTATTACATTTTAGGAGTTCCTTAGAAGGCTTTATTTTGGACATTTTTTCAACTAAAATTTGGAATCCTACGAATTTAAGGGTTCCCCAGAGCAAGCAAACTAATCAGAATTTTTTTAGTACGATGTGGGAATATCTCCCGAAGACTATCTCTAAGTTGGCAAACAGCAAATTTGATATACATCTGGCGCGCGCGTTAATGGTAAAGAGCATCAAAAGAAGAAAAGATAAAAAAAGGGAAAAAGGATTGTGAACGAAGGATAGATATTAGCTTGTGAGCTTAATATCTTCTTGTATTTCTTCGTTTAGAAAAACATTCTCGACAGTATACCGGTCTGCTTCCGTCAGGTTTGAACGGAACTTCACATTCCTTACCGCATTCGGCGCAGACTGCTTTATGCATCTCTCTGTTCTCTCTATACGAGAAGCGAGTTACACCTCCACTTATAGTCAACGAAGAACTAGCATTCGTTAGGAATTCCAATTCTAGCGTATCGAACCAGTTGGTGAGTCGCCTTATAAACTTATGCTAGACCTTGGCAATGGAATCGTTGGTTTTTGATATACATGAGCGCGCGTGATGTCAAACTGAACTAATGTAAATAGTTATTCAATTAGCTTTGCGTATTGAGATGTGATAAATACTGGACGTTTTGACCTTGTTATAAATAGATATTTAGCCTTTAGGAGTTGACCTTCCATAAACTTTTTACACCTCTTAGACTTTAAAGTGTTTGAGGATTGAGATTGAGCGAAGAGGTAAAGATTGTAGAGAGGAACGAGATTTCACGTGGTGCTGTCATGCTTTTCGGCTTTCCAGACGTTGGATTAGTTGGCGTCATTGCAGCTTCACATTTAATATCAGAGCTTAACTTAACCGAGGTGGCATACATGGATTCAAGGTTGCTACCGCCTCTAATCGTCTTACATGAAGGCCTGCCCCATTCACCGATAAGGGTTTTTGGAAACCATGATGTTCTTCTTGCTGTCTCGGAAACAGCCGTGTCAGCAGATACAATCTATCCTATAATGCATACCTTAATTGATTGGGGAAGAAGCAAAGATGTTAAAAAGATGATTTCAATGAGCGGCATTCCAATTCAAGACAGACAAGATGTTAAGCAGTTGAAGGTGTTTGCTGCCGCATCAAACCCAGAGATACTGAAGGCGGTCAAAGACAAGGGCGTACAAGTGCTGAAGGAAGGGTATATGGTTGGTCCTCAAGCAATTATGATGCAATACTGTGCTAAAACAGATGTACCAGCCATTACTCTGCTTGCACAGTGTTTCTTTAACTATCCAGACCCGGAAGCTGCAGCGGAATTACTGAAGGAATTAACAAAAATCGCGGAAATTAAAGTGGACGTTTCGAAGCTTTTGGAGAAGGGTGAAGAAATCCGTTTGAGGGCTAGGGATGTGATGAGGCGAACTCAACAGGAAATGTCAAAGATGAAGAAAACCCAAGAGTACGATATACCAATGTACGTGTCTTAGGGTGATGTTGAAATGTCAACTAAAAGAAAGCGTTCAATCTTCAACATCATCAGCGAATACTTTGAGGACTTACAAGAACGGACTGAAAGATTTAGAGACGCGTTAATTGAAAAGCCAAGCTGGAACCATAGAGCTTGCACGATGGAACCTTTACAAAACATAATGGTGACTCCCACGGAAGTGATAATCACTGTTGATTTACCCTACGCAGAAGAGAACACAATACGCGTTAAACCCATAAGCCGAGACACCATCGAGATATTGGCGAAGATGAAACGAAAAATACGATTTGACGATTTCGGCATAACCCACTATGAAGGTGAATTTGAAACACTCTATTGTCAAACACGTGTCCCAGTACCCGTGTACATGGATAAAATGGAACTTCGCTTCAAAAAGGGAATTTTGGAGATTCACTTGCCTCGGAAGCATGAATATGAAATTCCAATAGAGTAGGTTGGGAACCTCAGCGCTGGCTTTACATTGCCTTCACAGATCAGATTGCTCTTTTTGCATCGTCGGCAAGATGTATTGTGGCGGACAAATTAAATTTTGATGAAAAATCTTAACAGTAACCTATGCTGACTATTTGGAACAAGTTTAGTAGGTGAAACATCTTGACGGTGGAACGTGCAATTCATTTTGCCATGTTCGTCCTCATATTGGTGGGCTTATGTGCAGTAAGTGCTTGGGCAAGCTATACTTATCTGAGCGACAACTTGGTATTAGAAGTGGCAAGCTTAGCGTTGAGTTGGGGAGTGATACTTTCAATACTTTATGTAGGGTTTAGACAGCTCGATTGGGATTGGTGGAGTTAAACACGATCGAAAAGAGCAACAACAATTAACGGAACACAATCATTTCGTCAGAAATAACCGTTTCAGTTTCCCTTCGAACTTCCGCTCATTTCATTCTATTTAGTCCTAAGAATTTTCACTCTGCCCATTATCCGCCAATATTCGATTTCTACGCCTGAGACAAGTTTCGCCTTCAAATCTTCGTCTTCAGGAAAAGGCGCATCCACATACTCATAGGTTTCTAAATCCATTATTTGAACACCGGAAGACATGACTGAAAACACTTGGCCACTTCTCTTATTAATCATCGGCACTTCAACGTTTGCATCAACAGGCTTAACAAAACTTCTTTTAACACCATCAAAAATACCTATTGCCACGATTCTCGCCTTGGCCGCCCCATGTTTTCCAGGTTTCGACTTAGTTATGTCAACTATGTGGCACGGTTCACCATCCACAATTATGTAACGACCTACACGTAGGCTTGCAACACCAGCTGGTTTACTCATAATCCCACCAACTTACTAGTCTTTTATCCACAGCAATTTTAAACAACACCCATATATAAATTAAAGTTTCGCGGCACAAGGTTTGAGCGGAGAAAATAATCTATGAGAAAAATTCCTTCGACCATGTCTACACAACATCCGGACAATGCTACACTTCCATCTTGGATTAGAGGAGAAATAATAGCAGGAGAAGATGAAGTTCATGAAGTGTATTTCGCATTCAAAGAGTTAAAGTGCGAAGAACAAATGTGGGATTGGGAAGGAAAGGATGTTGACCCAAACGTCTTAAGGAAACTCTTCGTAAACCACCCGAACTTTTTCAGAGAACATGTCCTTGGTAAAGACTTTTTCATAACCTATCGTGTTCCAAATCCTTCAGTAGAGGCAGCTGAAAAGAAAGTGCTAATAGAAGCCTTAGAATCAATTCCCCGCTGCTATGATGTTGCCGAAAGCTTCTACGGCAAAGAAGCTTGCCCGCCAATCTTTGAAGTCATCTTACCATTAACAACAAGTCACGTTGAATTGCTTCGAGTGGAATCATACTATAGAGAAATAATTGTTGGAAAAGAAAAAATGAGGTTCTCTAATGTTGAGGAAGTATCTGTACAGGATTGGGTGGGCAGTTTTCAACCGAAGAAAGTGGAAATTATCCCGTTAATAGAAGACTGGAACAGCTTACTCCATATGGATCAAATCTTATCCGAATACATAAAAATATCAAAACCAGCCTATCTGAGAGTTTTCCTAGCAAGATCAGATCCAGCTTTAAATTATGGGCTGATTCCGGCTGTGCTTCTTGTAAAAATCGCATTGTCAAAAATACGCAGAACTTCTGAGATATATGAAACAGATATGTTCCCCGTAATAGGCACGGGTTCCTTGCCATTTAGAGGACATTTAACGCCCAACAACATTGGCAATTTTATAGAAGAATATGCTGGAGTTAGAACCGTCACCGTTCAATCTGCCTTAAAATATGACTTTGATGAGCATGATACAAAAGAAACAGTAACTATGCTGAACAAAGAATTAGAGAAAAACTGTGCGAAAACAATAACGGAAGAGGAAGAGTGTGTCATAAAAGATCTGATTGACATTTTTAGGAGGAATTACCAGAGAGAAATAGAAGAGCTAGCTCCAATCATCAATTATGTATCTGGCTTTGTACCAAGTCGAAGGGCAAGAAAATTGCACATCGGTTTGTTTGGCTACAGCAGACAGGTAGGAAGAACACAGCTACCTAGGGCAATAAGGTTTACCGCAGCCATGTACTCCTTGGGCCTCCCCCCAGAACTTATTGGCGCTGGCGCTTTAGCAAAGCTTTCAGAAAATCAATGGAAATTCATGGAAGAGTACTATATCCACTGGAAAACTGACTTAAGTTTTGCTGCCGAGTTTCTATGCTGGCAGAATTTGAACTATTTAATGGGAGAAAAAGAAATCGTAGAAAATGTCTCGGAAAAATTTAAGCTTCAAAATGCAATTCCACATGTAATGGAAGATTTAGAGAACTTCGAGCAAATGACTGGTGTCCACTTAGGACCGAAAAAACTTGCTCATAGAAAACACGCAAATATGGTCAACAACATTTTGCTTTCGTTAGCCGAGGGTAATGAGAAAGAGATGAGGAATTACATTATAGAGGCTGCGAAAATAAGGTGTTCTCTTGGATAACCCTATTTTAATGGAAACAAAACCCGAAACATCAAATAGAAGATACGTTTCTAAGAACTTTAGCCTTTATCCATATATAACTAAGAAAGATATTGTGCTAAATAGATGAAAAGGTGAAACCGTTGTTTAAGAGCGTCGGTTTGATCGCCCGATTCGACAAGAAAGAAGCCATAAAACTTGTGGAAGATCTAGCTAAATATCTAAGAACAAAAGGATTAGATGTATATGTAGAAGACACGTTAGCGAAGAAAATGGAAACAAAAGAAAAAAGTGTGCCCCTAGAAGGAATGGAAACTGATTTTATGATCACAATTGGTGGAGACGGAACAATTTTAAGAACATGCGTCTCAATTCCAAAACCTGAACCGCCAATACTTGCAATAAACATGGGTGTCCGAGGTTTTCTGACTGAGGTGGAGCCGAAAGAAGCCTTTACTGCAGTAGACAAATGCTTGAAGGAAGAGTTCACCCTTGAAAAATGCACGAAACTTTCAGTAACCGCAGATGACATAAAGCTCCCAGAAGCCTTGAATGAAGTACTAGTTACAGCTGATGAACCGGCAAAATTGCTTTATGCCCGAGTCATAAAGGATGGAAAAGCGATTTTGAACTGTCAATCAGACGGGTTAATTATCGCTACACAAACCGGCTCCACTGGTTATTCACTTTCAGCTGGGGGACCTGTTTTAGACCCATGCGTAGATGCTTTTGTTCTGACACCCGTATGTGCTTTAAGCGTTTTTCGTTCAATTGTTTTCCCTGTGGATTCAAGCCTCACAATTGAGGTTCTTAGACCGAAAAGAACTCTTGTGGTGATTGATGGACAACATCGCAAAATTGTGAACTCTGAACTTACACGTCTGACCGTTAATCGTTCCAAACACGAAACTTCTTTCATAAGGTTTAGGGAAAACTTTTACCATCGTTTAAGAAGCAGACTTATCTTCAGAGGACTGGGAGGAGAAACCTAACGAACAAGACAGCGAAAAAGATCATAGTTTTAGATACATCAGCCTTTGTGGCTGGTTACGAACCATTTTCAATAAGCGAAGAACAATACACTGTTCCAGCAGTTAAAAAAGAAGTATTGGGAAATTCGATGATTCAGGTTAGATTTAAAACAGCAATAGAAAGCGGAAAGCTAAAAGTCAGAGCACCAAAAAAGATCTTTGCGAAAAAAGTAAAAACATCTGCAAAGCTTGTCGGAGACGCGTTTTTCCTATCAGAAGCAGACCTGCAAGTCCTAGCATTGGCTCTGGAACTTAAGACAACGGGTCACTCCCCATTCATCGCAACGGATGACTACTCAATACAAAATGTCGCAAACCAAATGGGCATAGAATTCACTTCATTAGCAACCTTCGGCATTCGCTTTCGTTTACAATGGATGAGATACTGTCCAGCATGCCACAAAAGGTATCCAGCGGATTACAAATATGATAGATGTGAAATATGTGGCACAGAACTAAAAAGAAAACCGTTAAGAAAAAAGCTGCTTAAACGGTGACAAACCATGAGTGCAGTTGAAAGAAAAGTGACGTATTTTAATGAAGCAGGCAAACAGAACACCGACGATTTATTGAGAATTGTCAAAGAATACGTAGAAAAAGAAGGTATAAGGAACATAGTGGTTGCTTCAACGACCGGTGAAACAGGAGCAAAAGCATCCAAAATCTTCAAAGGATGCAACATCGTCATAGTTACACATTGCTTTGGTTTCCGCGAACCCGGAAAAATCGAGTTAAAAGATGAGTATAGAAGAGAAATTCTGGCGAACGGGGCAAAGATTTTCACAGGTGTCCACGCTTTGAGCAGCGTAGAACGGGCAATTCGTAAAGATTTTGGCACAATGCAACCATTAGAATTGATTGCTAACACACTTAGGCTCGTGGGTGAAGGAACGAAAGTGTGTGTAGAAATTGCTTTGATGACAGCGGATGCTGGTTTAATTCCAGTTGACAAAGACGTTATTGCCGTCGCTGGTACGGGCAGGGGTGCAGACACAGCACTTCGCATACAACCTGCAAACGCTGGAAGATTTTTCAACTTAAAGATAAGAGAAGTGATAGCGAAACCAAGAAACCTCTAAAATCCTCCAGACCTTAATTTTGACAGCAAATTCAGCGAAACACTGGCACGTTTGACCCTCGTATACACTATCTTCACTCATGAGTATGTTTTATATTCGCCTTCTAGCTCTATACAAGAGACTTATCCAAAACAGCTAAGGAGCAAACAGATTGGAGTTCATGGAAAAACTGAAGCAAGAATTCTCTTTCTTCAAGGGAAACTATCTAATACTGATAATAAGCTGGATTCTAATGGACTTTGCCGGAGAACTACCCGGAACATACTATTCAGATTACGTTATTGAACTCGGCGGAAGTGCCACAATCCTAGGATTAATCACCCTAGTTTCAATGCTGGCTCTGGCTTCTGTCCAGTTTCCAGGAGGATATTTAGCGGACAGGTATGGAAGACGATGGCTTGTTTCAACCCTAACATTCGGCGTAGCCATTTCATACATTTTCTATGCAGTCGCTCCAAGCTGGCACCTCATCTTAATTGGAGCCACAATACAGAGTCTATGCCTGCTTTATCAACCAGCATTAATGGCTATGATGGCTGATTCTCTACCGCCTAAAAAACGGGGAATGGGATTTTCTATATTAAATTTGATAACGAGTGTTGCCACAACTCCTGCACCAGTGTTAGCTCTTCTGCTAGTGACTATTTACGGGTCTATAATGGGTATGAGAATAGCGTACACTATTGTTACCATTTTGTTTCTTGTAGCAGCAATCGTGCGACTAAGACTAAAAGAAAGCATGAAAAACACAGAGAAATTGAACTTGAAGGAAGCATTGCATTCTTATCCTAAAGCTCTGGAGGAGGGAATAAACGTTTGGAAAGTGGTGCCACGCTCAACATTATCCCTATTCTTCTCCACACTTATTACGCGGTTCTTATTCTCCATGACAGGAGCGCTCTTCCTAGTTTACGCTTTCTATACACTTCAAATAGGAGGAGGCACAGACTACCTGGCTCTACAGCTTGCCCGTGAGAGATGGGGTTATGTCATGATTGCCTTGTTCATATGCATGATAATCCTGTCTTTTCCAACAGGGAAGTTAATCGATAAGGTTGGTAGAAAAATTCCGTTAATCGTATCCGGTCTGTTGATGATTCCAGCTGTCTTACTTTTTGTTTACGGGAGTTATTTAACTCTCTTTATAGTCCTGCCTCTTATTGGGTTTACACAGCTTCTTGGCTTTTCAGCCTATCAAACGTTGTTCGCTGATCTTGTTCCGCAAGCACAGCGTGGAAAAGTTACGGGTTCGATGAACTTTTTCGTTTACATATTCATGGCTATTGGCGGAATAATAGGTGGACTGTTGTATGATCGCGTATCTCCACAGCTCCCGTTTCTTCTCATGCCAATTCTCATTGTTCCATCAGTTCTTCTAATAGCCTTTTACGTGCGTGAACCTAAACCTGAGGAAAGAGAAGCCTAATTTTCCCGTTTTGGCAACTCATATATCTCAGCCCAGCAAAAGGGTTGATGTGTGAACAAATGGAAATTGATGACAAACGAATTGGAGAAATGGTTAAGGAATGGTTTACGAAAACAGCTTGTGGTGAATGGCGACGTTTACGACAAGACCCATACCACCAAATCGAGTTTATCGTTACTATGCATTTTCTTGAAGAGTATTTGCCGAAACATGGTTTGGTTCTGGATGCTGGTGGAGGACCTGGCAGATACACAATTGAATTAGCAAAAAGAGGCTACGATGTCGTCTTGTTAGATCTTGTTCCAGAAATGCTAGAACTCGCAAAAAAGAAAGTAAGGCGAGCTGGTGTTTTGAGAAAAGTAAAGCAGTTTGTGCAAGGCTCTGTTGAAGACTTATCCATGTTTCCGAACGAAAGATTTGACGCCGTGTTGTGTTTAGGAGGCCCTCTATGTCATTTGTTAAACGCTAAACAAAGGAAAAAAGCTGCAAAGGAACTTGTGCGCGTTGCTAAAAAAGAAGCACCAATTTTTGTCTCTGTCATTAGTCGCATTGGTCTGCTAAAGAGCATACTAGTCGCGTTCCCACATGAAATGCAATATGCAAAACATCATTGGAAGGTTGGCGACTACGTTCCAGGCCTCCAAGGAGAAGGGTTTACCGCGGCACACTGGTTCCTGCCAGAAGAATTATGCGAACTCTTTGAAAAACAGGAGGTAGAGATATTGGAGATGGCGGGTTTGGAAGAACCTTCCATCAATTACGCGAACTCCATCCTAAATGTACTCATAAAACTAGAAAATGAAGGGAGAAGTAAATACACAATCGCGGACTCCGACAAACGACTACGATACATAAGCAAATATACAAACATAAACGACCCAGAACAAGTAAAACAACTCATCGCAAGAAAACAATGCTCAAACTCATACAAAAAAGGTCTATGCCTAGCATATAACCGATATTGCAAATACTACAAAATACAATGGGAAATGCCAAAATACGAACCAGAACAACACTTAATCAAAATACCAACAAAAGAAAAACTAGAAATGCTAATAGCCAACGCAGGCAGAACAATGGGAACAAAACTACAAATATCAATGGAAACAGGACTAAGACCAATCGAACTAATAAACCTAAAAGTCAAAGACATAGACCTAGACCAAAGAACCATTTACCCAACAACAGCCAAAAACGGAGCACCAAGAAAACTAAAAATCTCAAAAGCACTACGAGACAGAATAACAGACTACATAACAAGAAACAAACGCAAACCAAACGAAAGACTATTCAAAACCACACCAAGAGGCTACAGCAAAATGTTCAGACTAACAAGAAACAAACTAGCAAAAAAACTCCAAGACCCAACAATAAGCACCATAAGACTATACGACTTAAGACACTACTTCGCAACCATGCTCTACCACAAAACAAGAGACATACTCCTAGTCAGACAACAAATGGGTCATAGACGAATAGAAACAACCATGATATACACACAACTCTTAGACTATGACCAAGAACAGGAATGGACATGCAAAGCCACAACCAACACAGACGAAGCACAACAACTAATAGAAGCAGGCTTCGAATACGTTACAACAACACCAGACAAACTAATGCTATTCAGAAAACGAAAATAACCCTCACTCTTTTTCTGTATCAATTAATCATTCTGAATCATGCTCATGTCGCCTACGGCTCCACTCGCTCAAAAACACAACCTACACACCAGACTTAAATCTGGAACAATCAACAGAACAAGCACCATAACCACGAACCACAGGATGAACACACAAACCACCAAAAAAACATCCAGACTTCATAGAAGAAGCAGAATAAACATCACTACGAACAAAATGGTCACAAATTACAACATCAGGATAAGCATTAAGACCAGCATCCAACCTAGAATGAGGGTCAACATCAGGATAAAACCCATCAACAACACAAGAAGGCACACCATCAACTAAATTATCACAAAAAGGCACAGTAAAATGCCTAGAAAGACGATAAAAAGGACAAACAACCTTCACACGCTCAGACATCATAATCACCACAATACAAACAATTCACAGGCATAAAAAGCCTATCTGAAACAACCAAAACAATACAAAAATGAACATAATTACCATCCAAATGAAAAATAAGAGCAACATCATCAGTCAACAAACCATAATGAGCCTCTACCTCTAACTCAACAGAGCTACCGCTACCCAAATCGACTACCAACCACAGGAACATACCGAAGACTACCATCTTCATTAAACGCATCATCAACATAACACGACTTATAATCAGCATGACCAATATCCTTAACAATAGGTCGCTCACCAAAATAAATCGACTTAACTAAAGCTTCACCACAAGCAGGACAAACAAGCTTAGCCTCGACCTTCTCACCCTTAAACTTCTTATTACTACAACAACCAAACCACGTAGTAACATGAAAACCCTTAATACCAATCCTAATAGTACTATGGTGCAACTGATAAAAAGCAGTACCAAAAACAGTATTACGCTCACGCATAACCTTCACCAAATAACCATCCATCGCAAACCCACGAACTTCTCTACCCTTAAAACCATCACAAACACCACAATCACCACGCAAATGAACACAATCACGACAACGGTCAAAACCACCTTTAATAAACCCAAGAACGTGATAGTGAGGCGACCAGACCAAAACACCACGCTTCTTATCAATACGATAACCATGAAAAATCATACATCCTCCCACAACACCACGGTCAACCAAAGCATCACGACACTTCTTCCTCATAACAGACTCAGACAAACCACGGTCAACAATAGGAGGACTCACTACAACATGCTCAACCTTACCAAACCCACGCTTAACCGCTCCAATAAGACGACCCTCAACACTACGAGCACCCCTAACAGACCACCCACGAATAAAACAACGAGGACAAGAACTCTTGTTACACCACCAATGATTATGACGAACAACCACCTTATCCGTATAATCAACACCATTCTTAATAACGTCTTTATGACCCGCGACATTACTACAAACTGAGAGACTACGCCACTCACCACAAGTAATAGAACTAACAACACCACGCCCAACAGGCATAAAATTCTCATGACCAACATCATCATAAGGCAAAAACCAATACTTATTATCCAAAATTTGCCTATTCAAACGCAAACGCTCAGAAAAAGAACGCTCCAAAGCCTCAACAGAAACCATCAAGAACCTCTCCGCTTCTTATCAACAAACTTATAACCATACTTATGAATCATCTCAATCTCTTCCATAACCCTATCATCCTCTTTCTCAAACTCATCCACATACTGACCATAGTAAGAACACGTAAAACAAAACTTAGCAACAGAAAAAAACTTACGTTGCTTAGCAGTACGCTTATGAGGACATACCACACCATCCAAAAACTTACATAAAGACTCAGAATACTTAAACCCTTTAACCATAAAGACACCTCAACAACAAAAACGGATGAGATAAACTGTAAAGCCAATTATCAATCAACAACTTAAGAACAAAAACCACCGAAAAAACAAGAACCGCAACCAACAAAAACTTAAAAATAAACCTCATGAAGAACACTCCTTACGCTTCAAAGCAAGCCTATAATTCAAATCAGGCTTACGAACCTTAGGAGAAAAAGAACCATTATGAACCTCAACAAAACGAGGACACCGAAACGGATTATAGTGATTACTGAAACAACAAAAATGCCGATAACATTCATAACCGTCAAATCTACAAGCAACCTCAACCATAATATTCAAACTCCTCAACAGAAACACCAACAAGCTTAGGACAAACCCAAGCAACACGAACACCATCAAAACACGGCTTAAACTTCAACCTACAACCACGAAAATCACAATGCAACTTATCCAAAGAACAAACATTATAACAACGAAAATCATCAAGATTAGAAGGTAAAGTAAAAAGAACTTGCCGAAGATACGGACACACAGCTAACCGATGAGCAAAAGCTCTATCAGAAAAAACAAAACCAACTGAAAGTCTAGAACTCTCAGCTTGCAAAACCACCACGACCAAGTAAAACCATACCAATGACCAACAATCAAGTATAACACAAAACCAATATAAAAAGCTTACCCAACACCCCTAGAGACAATCCCTAAGGGTGAGGGTGTTGGTCAGACAAGACTCTTGGTCAAAGCCCTGTCCAAATAAAACAAACCACAAAGATGTATATATACCTATATTATCATAATAACATTAAGAGTTAAAAAAATCCTTCAAGAGAAAAAACATCATGGAAAAACCATGAAAACAAAACTCTTGAGAGAACATAAAAACATGACGTTCCGACAACATGCCCGAACACTCAAACACGTTCCGCAAAGCCAAAAAGAGAGAAAAACCTACACACTCTCCCACATCCCACAACCGCTCTCTCTCACTTACGACGACGACAACGACGACGCAAACAGTAGTTCAAAAGAAAACCCTAAGGTTTCTTTTCCTCAAAGTGACGGATGCTTCTCCAAACCAAAGTAACAACACAAAAAATGCTAAATGTTAGGAACGTCAGTCGCTCCCAATTCATACACACTAAGGGGTGTGTGCTTCGCACACACGGTGAAGAATAGTCGCTCCTTGCCTAACATACGCAAAAATGGAAACATGGAGAATCTATCCCACTTCTCGGAAAGAACGAACTACAAAAAAATAAAACGCAGACCTTCAAATAAAACGCAGACCTTCAAATAAAACGCAAAAAACGCAACTCATAGAACTCCAACGCACACGGACTCTGATGAGTCCTGCGTCGCTCCGCTCCACGGGAGAAATTCATGAATGGCATGATGTATTGACGAGTACGCAAAAACAACATCACAAATAACAACGAAAATAACAACAGAACAAACAACAAAAATAAAAACCGAGGATTTAAATCCACGAAAACAAAAAACAAAAATAATGACGCAAATATGACACATGCTAAGCAAAACCAAATCGTACAAATGCTACACGTAACGCAAACGATGTAAAGACTAACTCAACGTCAAAAACATCAAATTGCTACAACAACGCAGAACAGCACACGATAATTAACAGCAACGCAAAACCATACATATATGCAAAAAAACAAAACGAACTAAAACAAGCAAACCAAAAAACCCGAAGTAAGCAAAACCAAAAACAACCGAATCAAGCGACACCTCAAAATACCATAAAACAAAAACGATAAAAACAAAAAAAAACAAGCAAAACCAAAACAGAGGAAAATAAATACCAAGCACTTGATAGCACCACAACAGTAGAAAAACACTTACTAGCACCACACAGTAGAAAAAAACACTTGTAGTAATCCTAATCAACCCATAGACACCATCATGCACCCCGCAGGGAAGCAACATGGAATCAACAGCAGAACATCACAACGACGACGACAACAATAAAAAACAACCTTTCTTTAACCCCAAAGAAAGCTATACACCAAAGAAAACCAACAAAAACAAAATGTAGAACACAAATACAACGTAGATATGTAGTACAAATAAAAAATAAACTATATATTCAACAAAACCCCTCTCTTACAAGAGGAAAACCAAAATGAAAACACAAAAAATACTAATGACAACCTTCAAAAACGGAAAACTAACAGGCATTGGTTTCATGAAAATAATAGACCCTAACGACATACCAAGAATAACAAGAACAAGAGGAAAACAAAAATGAACAAAAAAACAAAAAACACACGAAATCTTATGGAAACTAATGGAAACAAAAAAATACAAAGGATAAAGACGGGTTTGGAAGGGCTTTCTTCCCATCATAGAAAGGAGACGAATAAACTTCACAAGGACCAGGAAAAGTGGAAAATGTGGATGGAAATTCTGCTTGAAACTTGCACACATCCATCAATTGTCGGCAGTTCTGAACATTTTCTATTAGTGTGCAGAAAAGCAGGCTAAATCTCGTCGCTGTCCCTTTTGCTAAAATAGGTTATATCATGATGCTCAACATAGCCGCATTCCTTAAACAGTTTTTTTGATATAGCATTGTAATCTTCAATCAAGGCGCAGAAAATTCTAATGCCGTGCTTTCTCAGTGTTCTTTCGGATTCAGCAATCAAAGCCTTAGCGATTCCACGATGCCTATGATCTGGGTCTACAGCCAAGCGGTTTATCCAACCTTTTCGTATGTCGCAGCTTGTAATAACTACGCCGACAAGACTGTTGTCTTCGAAGGCTCCAAGGAAGAAGTCAGGGTTTGCCTTCATTTCTACTGCTATTGCTTCTCTGCTGTCTCTTCCCTTTGGTTTGAAAGGTAACTTCGCAGTAAGCCAGAGCCTAACCATTTCTTCGTAGTCGTTTATTGTTAGTCTTCGGATTTCCATGTAAACACGCTGTTGAGCTTAACCTTCGCTTTCAACCTCTTTTACGACGTCTGCAATTATTTCTAGTGCTGAATCAACAAGTTCTTTGGTAATGTTAAGTGGTGGGGCAATTCTGATTGTTGAGGACCCGCATGTGATGACGGCGACTCCGCGTTTCCACGAGTGTTTCATGATTTCTGCCGCCTTTTTTGGTGCTGGTTTCTTGGTTTCTTTGTTTTCCACGATTTCCATGCCTATCATCAAGCCTTTGCCTCTTACATCACCTACAATTTCGCTTTGCTGTTTCAATTCTTCAAGTCGCTTCATAATGTAAGCACCTTGCACGGTTGCGTTTTCCAGAAGCCTTTCTTCTCTTATGACATCGATAACCGCGTTTGCCGCAACGCATGAAAGAGGGTTGCCGCCGAACGTGCTTGCATGAGAGCCGCCAACCCAATCCATAACCTTTGATTTGGCAATAGTTGCGCCTAATGGTAGCCCAGAGGCTAATGCTTTGGCACTGCACAAAATGTCAGGCTCAACACCCCAGTGTTCAATCGCAAACCATTTTCCAGTCCTGCCCATGCCAGCTTGCACCTCATCGTCTATAAGCAGTATACCGTACTTGTCAGCAAGCTTCTTCAGCCGCTGGAAGTATTCAGGTGGAGGAACAACGTATCCGCCTTCGCCCTGAATTGGCTCAAAGAGTATTGCTGCAACTTCCTCGGGAGGCACGTATTTCTGTAAAACAAATTCGTCGATGAAGTCTATGCACCAGTAGTGGCAGTCAGGATAGGTTAGCTTGAAGGGACAACGGTAACAGTAGGGATACGGCACGTGGGTAACACCTGGCATCAGAGGGAAGAAGTATCGCTTTTGAGTTGGTTTGCTTGCAGTGAAGGATAAGGCTCCGATTGTGCGCCCATGAAAGGCGCTTATGAAGCTGATAAATCGTTGTTTGCGTGTGTGCCACTTTGCAAGCTTGACGGCTGCTTCAACCGACTCGGCACCACTGTTGCCAAAATAAACTTTTTTGTCAAAGCTTCCAGGCGCAATCTGAACAAGTTTTTCCGCAAGGTTGACAACTTCGGCATAGAAAAAGTCGGTGTTTGAATAATGCAAGAAACGGTCGCATTGATTCTTTATGGCTGCAACCACCTTAGGATGATTGTGACCGACATTTAGGCACACTAGACCCGAGTTGAAGTCTATGTATTCGTTTCCGTCCACGTCCCTCACTATGCAGCCCCTTCCCGATTCGACAACAAGCGGGTAAAACCGCCCATAAGACGGCGAAATCACGTTCTCATCTTTTTTGACGAGTTCTCTGGCTTTAGGGCCTGGTGGAGTAACAATTATTTTGGGATAAGCACTCATTTTTCTTCACCTTTGGAGATTAACGATTAGAAAAGACAGTTTTATATAACTTTCTAAGCAAGCGATGATAGTTTAACATAATCCTTTGTATTTTAATCCCTGTTTTCAGGGACAAAAAAATAGGAAAATTGTTGATTTATTTATGCCTTCCGCACCATTATGCTGCCGTCTGGGTTTGGCTCGATTTTAAGCGGCATGCCTTTGCTCCAGCCTAACGCCTTCAAAACACCAGCGCGAAATTGCATATTATCCTGAGAAACGATGTAAACACAGAAATTATTTTCACCACGAACAAGGTAGAATATGGTAATAACCTAGTTTTGTAGGGCTTTTTGCTGGTTGGGTAGGCATATATTGGCTTCTAAAAGAAGCTTATGCACCAGCATCGCGCGCACGTTATTGGCTTGGGTGGTGTATCTTTTGTTAGTGGTTTGGAGTGGCGAAGAAGCCCAGGGTTTTCGATATGCCCGAATGCAAGAATTGTGTTTTTAAGGGTGGCAGTTACTGCTGGAATCAGTGCCCATATAACGTTTGGCGAAAGCGGTACTAAGTTGTCTGTCTGTTTTGGCTGTTGCACCCTACGTGTTTATATTCTGGTATGCATACTCTAAGGGTTTCCGCCATATTTTCCTAAACTCTCTGAAGACTTCTATGCCTTTTTCCGTCATTATGTAAACGGTTTTGTAGCTTCGCCCACGCCTAACATGTTTCGGCTGGATCAAACCAGCTTTCTTCAACATGTGAAGTTGATGATAAACTGTGCCTGCGCTTACCGCCAGTCCGAAGCTGCTGACATGGTCAAGAATGTCGTAACCCGTGATTTCTCTCCCTTTCGACAATTCAAGGATTACACTAAGGTACGCGAAGCATTTCACAACGTTGCTATATATCGCAGACATGCCGAACCACAATTCTGAACGCTTCCTTCCCTATAAAAACTTATGATGTTAAGTTATAGAACTTTCATTCACAAACGTTAAATTCTGACACCGAACATATTTGAGGTTCACCTAAAAAGGAGAAGGAAAAAATGAACAAGAAAATGTTAATCGCAGTTTTGGCTATAGCATTGTTAGTAGGCACGGCAAGTGCAGCATTATTGACTTATTTCGGAAGGATAACTACAACAGTAATGGTTAGTCAATCGGTGAAGCTTGATGGTCTTGGTTATCCAGATTCTATGAATGTGCTGGACGAAGTGAGCGGAGTTGCAGGCAGCCAAATACATGGAGACCTTCATTGGCTGACGAATGCTAACCCAGATACTGACGCCATAGTGAGTCTTGACTCAACAATTATCAGTGGCGACTCTGACGGGTTGACGATAGTACCAAAATTCAGATTAGATGCAGTTGTAGATCAAGATAACGATGATTTGTTTGTAATTCCACCAACCACAATATGGAATGACTTTGTAAGTGTTTCGTTTGATTGTCTTGTTGAGACTGGCAGTGCGTATCTTAAGTCACCACATGTAAACATTGCATTAAGGAATCCGGATACTGGAGAAGCTACCTGTCTAATAGTCAGTTTTGAGTACGATGTATCTTTAGGTGTATGGCAGACAATAACATTCACTAAAGCTGATTTGGGAAGTGTTACTCCGATATTCGGAAGCATAGTACCTACTGATATGTTCAACAGCGTTTCAATAGAAATTGCGGACGGGGCTGGTGTTATTACAGCGGGGCAAGAACAAACGGTATGGGTTAAAAATCCAACTATAAGGGCAGGTTCAGGACCTATACTTATGACTTGGTTCAGAGTTCCACATCCATATACTGATGATAACATTCCTGCAAGAACAGTGCATTTCGTGATGGGCTATGATTTTGCAATGAATGCAGTCGCTGGAGAACGCACTGTCAGGACAGAAGTAACTTATCAAGGAATATACACGCAAGGCTTTACTTGGACACCATAACCATAAGATGTGCCAACACTCTTAAGAAACATCACCCTTTTTTTTATTATCAACTAATAGTAGGTGAAGTCAAATGCATCGCCGACAACTATTCACGTTTGCTCTGGTTCTTTTGTTAGCATTAACTATTTGTCAGGTTTCAGCTTGGTCAACACATAGGAAGCCTAAGCATCTCCCAGGTTTTCACTTGGTTAAGAAGTTGCCTAAAACGATGGTTGCGGGTTCCACTTATGAAATGACGGTTCGTTTTCGTAATCCTAAGCGTGAAACCTTTAGAATGGACGTCACCTTGGAAGTAACAGAAGAACAATTCGATATGGGTTCTGACGAATTTTTCGTAACAGGCACATTATATGCTTGGGAAACTCCTCCACCAAAACACCGACACCATACACGCCACCAGGAATACTGTGATGACTTAACCTTCGAGGAAGTCAACGTTGGAGTTTTCAATTCTACAGGATTAGTGAGGGGAAAAACCCATAATCATCTAACATTGAGAATTTCCTCTGTTCCAAATCTCATACCAGACACATACACTTTCACGTTAACCGTAACTTTACAATATTAAGGTGGAAAGGCTATCGTCAAAACTCCAATAGGCTTCATACTATTAATCGTAATACCAGCCAGCCTAATAATCATCATAGAAATAAGAAGCATAATAAAAGAAACAAGAAAAAAAGGAGAAACTCGTGCCCGTTAAAACATGTGGTCAGAAATGTCGGAGTTGAGGGTTGACATATCTGAGTTGAAGAGTGATGGCGGAACTGATTAAAGAATTAGCCGTGTTCTTGGAAGAAAAAACGAAAACAAAAGTTGAAACAACCGAAAATGAAATAGTGGTGAAAGGAGAAGTCGCCTCTAAAAAATGGGTCCTGCGAACACTCATAAAGGATTTCCTTCAAAAAGTTAACGTAAAAGGCAAGGTAAAAAGCAAAGAAAACACCCTAATTGTAATAAAAAGCAAAGGCAAGCCCATATTTTGCCACGGAAATGGATGGTGGAGGGACGAACTTGAAAACCGCCTACCAACAGGCGATGAAATCGTGTTGCTTGCCTTAGGAAACGTGAAATACGAACTGTTAAGCTATCTAAACAAAAGAAAAGACATAGAGATAGTCAAGCTTGAAACGAGATACATGAAGAAGCGTGAGAAGGGCACGGGACTCAAAGTCACAGTTAGAAGACGCAGCAAACCGAAGCAATTCTCAGAATAGAGAAACTGGAACCCCGAGCAAATCATAACTGTCTATGAATTTAAGTACGTTGAAAGAAGCTAGATTCCGCCAAAACAAGTAAATGCTTCTTTATTGTTTATGGTAGAAGATTTCTCTATAAAGATTTTTTGTGTTTTTAGATAGCCTTCCGACCACACACAATTCTGATTAGTTCTTTTGGTTCTGCGATAACTTTCCACATTTTTCACACCTTTCAGTTTTCAAAGGCTTGTACATTTGAATCAAAACTTTGACTTTAGGCTCAGGAGAAGGCTGCGGAACAAAAATTTTGTCCACTTCAAAACGGTTCCAACAACCACAATGGGAACATTTCATTCTAAGCCTAGTCATCTTTCCTCAGTCTCGAAATAGCTCAAACTTCAGATACTTCAACTCTAAAGTACCTATCTGCACTTGAAGTTAACCGCTCACTTTAAAAACTTGCGAAAAGACTTTTTATAGAATACAAGTTTTCCTAACAGAGGTATTCAGAAAAAAAATAACGCGCGCAGAATTTGGAACTTGGGAGGTTTTTATCATGATAAAAACAGCCATTGTTAATGTGGTTGCAACAGCTGCTCTTAATCAAGAACTTGACTTATATGAGCTTGGGAAAACCAGACAAATTCTTCATGATTCAGAGATTTATGGCGGGCGAGTCGCTTACTTTAAATCATCTAATATGGAGGGAAAAGTCTCTATTTTTCCCTCAGGAAAGATGGTAAGTGTAGGAACAACAAGTGAGGAAAAAGCATTTTATGAGCTTGAACATACAATGAAATTTTTGGTTGAAAAGCGTTTAGCCAAGCCAACCCTACTCCAGCCAAAGACCCAGAACGTTGTTGTGACAGCTGATTTTGGGGAAAGCATAAATCTTGAGGAATTGGCCAAGGATTACAAAATGATTTATGAACCAGAGCAATTTCCAAGTGGAATTCTAAAAATTGAAGAACCATACAAGGCAACCGTTCTTATCTTCGCCTCCGGAAAAACTGTTATTACAGGTCTCAAGAGTTCAAAAAAGATTAAGCCAACAATACAAAAACTGGAAAATATCGTGAAGACATACAGATAAAATAGATGCATAAAATGATTTTTGAACACGCGCTAAGTAGATGCTAAGATTGACCTATTTCCCTCAAATGAAGTTTCTATACAGAAAACTATAGGGGTCCATCAAAACCACTTTACGCGGAAAATCAGCAACAGATCTCTTCTACCGTTGAACAAAGGAAATTAAAGAGTTCAACAAAAATATAAGATTCTAGCTTCTAGGGTTAGAATCATAGTCTCACCTTAAAGCTCTTCTATGTTATACTCTACCGAATACTGTTTCACAAACTCCTCGAGCATGGCCTTCAAAAGCTTAACTTTGACTTGTTCTGGAAGACTTCTAAATTCATCAAGTATTTTGTCAAATTCACGCAATGTAAATATTTCATTGAAAGATTTAAGATAGCTGTCTAAAATTTGAGTGTTTGAGTATTTCACTGCGGCGTCTCTCTTTATATGTACAAGAGCTTGATCTGAAGTCATTTCGGTCTGAATAACAAAAGATATAGGGAATTTGCCCAATTTGTCGATGTCTAAGAAATATTTTCCGAAATTGAAGTCTTGAGTTGCTTGGAAATACTGTCCAAGGGGAGTGAGAACATAATCAATTCCGCCATCATTAGCGTTCACTCGACCAGTACGGTGAAGCTCTAACGAGACTTCCTTCAGTTGCGCAAGGCTCCTGCCAATTATTATTCGTTTGTTTGAATACCATGCTTTAAGAATCACAAATGCTATTATCTCAAACATCCTTGCATCATTATGTCGAAGATTTGTTTTGAAAAATTGAATTATCGCTTCCTCATTTGCTATAGGATCATTCTTCAAGTTACTACAGTACTCTATAATTTCTCTACTTCCTACCTCCCTAAGTTGAAAATATAATTGGAGGATGTTTGAGAGAAGACCAGCAAAACGCCTTGGATCCAGTTTTACGTGTTGAGAGTTTAACAAGGTTATATTTAACTTATATGTAGTTGCTCCAGTCGCATCGGGAACAGGGATTCTGGTGATTGGAGGCTCTTCATCCCTGAAGAATTTCTTGAATTCTTCGTTTAGCCTGTGATTAATTGCATGGTTTTGGATCTTTGCACATCCTGGAAGTGTTCTAACCTGAGTTAGATAATCACTAAACTTCATACCTTGATGTTGTTGATAATCCTTGAAGTTTCGTATGTAATCCTGAAGTATGACTAGCAAGGTTCCAAGGTTTCCATAGGACCCTCTGTGTGTAGTAGTTCGACTAACTGCCTGAGTTTTGGTTCCGATGTATAGAAGAAGGGGATTTTCAAGGAGATATTTTGCTTCATCAACAGAGAAAGTATTCAGAAGGTAAGCTTTTATAAAACATGGGTATGTGTCGATTAATTCATTGAGTTTAGTCATACCGAACTCGATGAGTTTCTTCCCAGGGCAAATTGAAGAGGTACAAGTTGCGCATTTGCGTTCCTTTGTAAAACTCTTCAAGCCTGTCAACTGCTCCAGTGGGCTTATGTCAATGATTCTAACACTGCTCGCCTCCTTTGCGGTTAATTTCAAGATGCTCAGTGTATTCCACAAGCTTCTTTCCCCTTTCTGTTGCAACATAGGCAATGGTGCGAGACGAACTTTTGGATTTACTTACAAGGCCGCGTTTCTCAAGTTGAGACAGGGTACGACTGACAGAAGAACGATTTATGTCAAATCTAAAGGCTAATTCACTGGGTAGCATGGGACCTTCTGACAAAATACTCAAAAAGGCTAGTCTATATTTGCTTCCCCGAAGCCAAGCGTAAGTATCAATATTCATACATTATCCAAAAAGTTATCAAATTATATGAGTATAGTTAACAAATAGTTAACAAACAGCTCAAGATGACAGCTCTCCAAAATCGTGTAGGTTAACGGCCTGTGGCGTTCGACCATGGTTGGCTTTATTTCCGATAGCCCCACTCTCCATTGCAGTTTGCACTCTTTTTACTCCAGCTTCAAAATATTTTTGCTCGATTTCTATTCCCACACTGTTTCTCCTTAATTTCGCTGCAACAGCATTTGTTGTAAAGGTTCCTGCAAAAGGATCAAGGACGAGGTCGCCCACATTGCTAGATGCCAAAATAATACGTTCTAATAATAGCTCTGGCTTCTGTGAAGGATGTTTAAAGTACTCAGGCATTCGAAAGCGTACCCGCGGGAAGTACCAAACGTTTCCTGGAATCTTGATAGAACTATATCTCTGCGGAGGTTTCTTTCGATGGTCAATCAATCTGCGGACAGCACCTGTGCGAGCAGGCACAGCTATCTTATCGGAATTAAAAGTATAATTTCGCTGGTTCTTAACGCATAACAGTATAGGCTCATAAAGCGAACCAAATCGCTTTTTCGCTTGTACACCTGAGCTATCATAAAACCATGCAATACGGTTCAGAACATGAAACATCTTGCGAACATGTAAGTCTATGTAAGGCATAAATTGAGTTGCAGCCATAACGTAGAACGATCCATCATCTGTAAGGACCCTGTGTATTCTTTCTATCCATTTTTTGCACCACTCAATGTATTCATTCTCCGAGAGTTGCTTGTTCAGTGGGCCAAACTCTTTCCCTATGTTGTAAGGCGGATCTGCAAAGACCAAGTTTACACTATTTTTGTGGACCTTATCTAACACTTCTAAGGCATCGCCACATATAAGCTCGTGGGCAGTTGTTTTCTTGTTGATAATGATTCTTTCCATGTTTACCACATAGTTAACATTAGATTAACATTTACTAGTATCCACACTGAAATTTAAGTCTTTCATTTCAGATCACAATCTCTTTGGTTAATAACAGCATTCCTCAAAGACATGGTTATAAAACGTTAAAGAGGCAGGATGACTATTTCTTTTTCGGAATCGTATGACTCAGTTTGCCTCTATGATCGTACGCCTTGAAGGACTTGTCAGATTTCTTGCAGTCAAAGCTTTCCACACGCACGCACAATAGCAAAAAAAGCCAAAGTGCCAACTTTGTTCAGTGAAGTAGCACCTAAGGTTGAAGACTACATTCTTCAAAATCTATTCGATGTGGAGCTGGATCCTAATGAGAGGAAACAAGTAAAAAAATTAAATGTTCCATTCGTAAGAGAAAAAAATCAGACAAGTATTCTGCGCCGGAATCATGGAACTATCAATGACAGAAACCCCAGCGTATGTTACAGGACACTTCAAGTTGAGCGACACAAATTGGAAATACGTTAAGATAATGTACAACGACTTTCAAACAAACAGTCGCATGCCCCTCAGCGAACTATCAAAGGCAGTCGGATACACGCAAGTATCACTCTAACTTACTCTGCAAAAAGTAAAAATCATAAATAGTCAAAAGTCAGTATATTGATTCAGGGATTTAGGATGGCTAGATGCCCCAACTGCAAAAAAAGGATTACTAAACCAAATAAGTCGTGGACTTACGGGACATTTAAAGTAGATGCCTACTCTTGCGATTGTGGTGCAAAGTTCAGAGAATATACCAATATCCATTTGGTTGAGGGACCAACTTCAGAGGATACACCAAAGCTGGAAAAACATAGCTTCAAATTGATATTGAAAAAAGGCAGGTGGACCAAAGCCTGAAGCAAGCCCTTGATTAGCGTTTTCTATAAGTGCGCGTTCCAGAATAAGTAAACTTTTGTTTGCAACAGCAAGCCACAAACTTTTATTAAATGCGCAAGCCTTTCCAAGCTGACTTTCATAACCTTTTTGTTGTACAGTTTCTGTTCTCCATAAGGTTGATGAGGGAAAAAGTATTTCATAAATCGTGGAGCTTTATTTTGAATAAAGGCTTCTTTTATCTTGGTTATATTTTCAGCTTTTAGAGTTCGCAGCTTTCTTAAGACGTATTTTTCACTTCCTAACAGTTGAATGTTAAAGTCTAACTCTGACAGCACTTGTGCAATTGCCAAAGCCTTTTTCGATGGAGGCTGTTCAGCTATTTTCTGCATTCCAGCTTTCTCTCCGAAGGGGTTGTATTTCGCCATCACAGCAACCATTTCAACGTATGGCGTGCCTGTTAGGGACAAAGTCTCACGGATTAACCTGCTACCTAGACCAATCGTGCGATATTTCGGATGAACAACAACCCGGCGTGCGCGACTTCCTGTTTTTCAGATCTTTTGTCGCTGGGCTAGAATCTCTCTTTAAGTACCCGAAAAGGTTTCAGTCCAGAATCCATTTTGTATGCACATACGGTTTAAAGCGTCTTTTTGATTTTGTCCAGATGAATCGCGATTTCCGTGCCTTTGTCTGTTAATGAATAGTGTGCTTGTATTGGTTTGGTTGTTACAATCCTCCTTTGTATCAAACCCTCTTCGCTTAGTTCTTTTAGATTAAGAGAAAGCGTTCCCCTGCTTGCTATCAGCTTTGTTAAGTCTGCATATCTTACGTCGCCTTTTTCGTGAAGGAACAGGAGGATTCTAACAGCCGGTTTCTGAAGTAACGAGGATATCTTCAAACTCAAACCCTGATTTACCATGAACTTCGCTCTACTCATAATATCATAACACGCAGCATTGAGCAAGGTTCAACCAAATGAATTATATGCTAATTTGTCTGATTATCTATGCGGTGGGTTTTTGGAAGCTGAGGTCCACATTATCGACCGCTACATGCAACTTGTAAAAAAATGTCTTACGATGACAAATGTTGTGTTGAGCGGAGGTAAAGAAATTGATTTGCTTGCCTTTAATCCAATCACTAATGAGAAATTTCATATCGAAGTGAGAATAGCAACTGGAAGAGGATTTCGTTTAAGAGTTAAGGACACGCAAACAAAGAGCGGGCGTAAACACAGGAGAGGACTAGACACGCTCAGCGAGATTAAATTTATGCATCCAACCGTAGTCAACGCCGTGACAGAAATCTTTGGCTGCGGCGAATATAAGAAGGTGCTGGTTGTGTGGGATGTTCAAGATAGCAGTGTCATTGAACAGGCGAAGAGTATTTACAACATTGACGTTTGGAAAATTTCGAACATCATAAGCGAGTTAATGCGGGAAGTGAAATCCAGAGCCTACCGAGATGACATTTTAAGAACAATACAACTGATTTCCAAGAAAGCTAACTATGTTTCTTAACCTAGCACGTTTTTTATCATCTTCAACGCTTCTTTTTTGCTTCTTTTATGCGGTTCAGAGGGGAGGGGGAATCCAGGTCCTATGAGTATGCCGGATGAGGGTATGTCTTTTTCTTTGATTGACTTATATTGATGTTCAAGCAGAAATTGTGCGCTCTCTAATACTTGTCTCGAAATCTCGGATTCAGATATTTTCTCTTCCAAACCATAATCGTCTTCTTTACTGTATTTGATTACCGCAGCGACTTCTCTTGCCCTATTCTGCAACTCTCTTACTTCTTCCTTTTCGGCTAATGTTGGAGGGTTCCATCTTAGCATGAGAGCGTGTTTGAAAAGTATCTTACGAACATTCTCTGGGTCTTCTCCAATTTTGGCTGCCACTTCTTCCACATCAGGATTTCTGCAAAGTGTAAGGCGTAAATCTTTGACAGCTCTTATGACCTGACTATAGTCCGCTTCGAGCAGATGGCGATGTTTAGGTAATGCGTAGAAGCTTGTCCATTTATGACTGTTACTAAATCTTTTCGGATGACATATGATTTTTCCTTCATCTTCCAACTCATTAAGGGTGTTTTGCAGTTTCTTTTTACTCATTATTTTTGGACAAAGCTCCTTAACAAGATTATTTCGAGGGTTAGGACCATTTTTAAGGGCTTTTGTGATGGCTTTTTCGTAATAATCCAACATTCTTCCTCCTTACACACTGTGTACGTGAGAGGGATCATTCATGATTATAACACTCCACTTTAAGATAAACATTAGCATGAACACCGTGATCGTTGCTGATCTAGCGGTGGGATAATCCCTGAAAGAAAAAACTGGTCGCAAATACGTGCTGATGATGAACTGAAGGTGCACACTACGACCGGTTCTTGATGAGAAATAACGCCATTGGGATAGGCCATAGATTCTTAGTGACCTGAGCATAAGCGACTGGTGAGATTCCAGTCTACCCAACCTATTTTTTTCATAGCCTATGGACCAAATGTCCTAGGCGAAAAAATCAAGGAGGCATAATATTTTGGAAGTTAAAGAGAGTAAAATAGCTCATTATGTAGAAGTTTCAGACGGGGTAAAAAGGAAAACACCTCCCTGAGGGCGAGTCAAAAGTTAAGGAGGCATCTTTGGAGTGGATACAAAAATTAAGCCTGTAAAAATCCCTAAAAGCCTAATAGAGAAATTAAAGCCTTTTGGACCTAGGGTTATCAAGGTTAAGAAGCCCATTCCCGGTGAACGCAAATCCGGCAAAGGTGCTCTAGAACATGGATGGCAAAACCATCCTTACAATGCTGATGATTTGGAAATGCAAAATTGGCTTAAAAGCGGTGGCAACTATGGCGTGTTATGTGGCAAAGGGTTTTATGAAGTAGACTTGGATGACCCAGAAATGCGAGAACGTTTTGAGGCTAAAGTTGACACTTTTACGGTGAAATCCGGTGGTGGCGTAGGAAGACATGCGTACATAATGAGTGATATTACGGAAAATGGCACCATTCTAAGCTTACCTGATAAAGATGGCAAGAGGGAAAATCTTGGGAACGTTCAAGCCAAAAACAAGTACGTTGTGGGACCAGGATGTAATCATTACACAGGCGGAAAGTATGAAATCATTAAGGATATACCTCTTGCATGGGTAAGTAAGGAAGACTTGGAGGAAGTCTTTGGAGAACAGCTCGTTTGGGCGGGTCAGAGACAAAAAGTGACAGTAGAACAAGCAAAAGAAGAACAAGATTTAATTGGCATTCAAATTCCAATGGAAGAAATCGTTAACTTCTCTGAGCTTAGGCAACTATCTGCAGAAGAATGGCAAGGAGCACACCCCATACATGGCTCAACCACAGGTCAAAACTTCTGCGTGAACAAGGCTAAGAACTGCTGGCATTGTTTCAGATGCAACAGCGGAGGAGGAGCCCTAAGCTGGCTTGCGGTCAAGCATGGGTTAATAAGATGCGACCAAGCCCAAAAAGGAGTCCTAAAAGGAGAACTTTTCTTCAAGACTGTGCAACTTGCACGAAAAGAGGGATACGACATAAAATTGACAAGAGATGAAGAGGAAATAACTCCAGCCGTGTCAAAATATTTTGAAGGAAAGCCACCACACTTTGTCCCAGCATATCTCGCGATAGAATTAATGGAGAAATTCCATTATATCACAAGGAAAAGTGACGAAACTATATTCGTCTATCATCCAGAAAAAGGCATATATACGTCTGATGGAGAAGCGCACATAAAAACAGAAGCTAAAAAAGCTTTAGGGAAATATCTGAGAAGAAACAGGCAAAATGAAGTGATAAACTACATAATTTGCTCAACGCTCAAAGATGTAAAAGAAACACCACCGCAGTTAATAGCCTTAAGAAACGGAATTTTTGACTTCGAAACGGGTGAACTAAAGGAATTTGACATGGAATATTTCATTTTAAATGCTTTACCAGTTGAATACAACCCTCAAGCCGATTGCCCAAAAATCAAAAAATTCATAAGCGAAATTGTGTGTGAGGAAGATGTTCCAGTCTTACAAGAAGTTACTGGGTACTGCTTACACAGAGAATATTCCATACACAAAGCCGTTATGTTCATCGGCGAAGGAGCAAACGGAAAAAGTACCTTCATGGAACTGTTAAGGTCAATGCTTGGAAACGAAAACATATCAACGGAGCCACTACAAAACCTTGAAACAAACCGATTCGCCATTGTTTCTCTTTATGGAAAACTTACAAACATATATCCAGATTTGAGCGATAGAGCTTTAAAAAGCACTGGGCTTTTCAAAATGCTCACCGGCGGCGACACAATCTCTGCGGAGCATAAATTCAAAGACCGCTTTTGCTTCAAAAATTACGCCAAACTCATATTCAGCGCAAACAAGATACCCGAAAGCCCAGATGACACAACAGCGTTTTTCAGACGGTGGATAATAATAAACTTTCCACGTCAATTCCTTCCCAACGACCCCAAAACGGATGAAAACTTGCTAAAGAAGTTGACAACGGAGGAAGAACTCTCAGGTTTCTTCAATTGGGCACTAGAAGGGCTGAGAAGGCTACTCGAAAACGGCAAATTCAGCAATGCCAAAAGCGTGGAAGAAACACGGCAGCAATACATACGGGCCAGCGACCCTGTTAAAGCCTTTGCGATGGATTGCATAGAACAAAAAGCGGGAAATGTTATACCAAAAGATGATGTTTACAATGCGTTTATACAATATTGTCAAGAACTCAACTTGCCAACTGTTCCCAAAAACTCTTTCTCAATGAAACTTTCTCAACACGTTCCAAATATTCAAACCGAGCGAAAAAGGATAAAAGGTCAAAGAGTTATGTGTTGGCGGGATATACAACTAAACGTAGGCGAAGGCAAAAAGGACAAAAAGTCCTTAGGTTTCTATACCTGTACTGACAATGGTGAAAATTTTAAAAATAAGAGTAAAATAGCACAGCATAAGAAACCTAAGGAGAAAACGACTCTTACGACACCAAATATGGTTTTGGAGGATTTTGAAGATGCTTTTGAAAGCTAAAACTCGCTTGGTTTTGGGGCTGTTATGGAGTTGGCTACAAAAGGACTCAGTATCAGTACCCTTTGTTTAGAGATGATTGTCCAGCTTATCGAAAATTCAAAGGAGTCATTTCACATGAAAAAGAAACTCAATTTACGTTTTCAACATATGTTGAAGACTAGAAGATTCCTTGCAGAATTGCGGGGAAAAGTCAAGTTTCACGTAACAGTTCACCCTTTTTTTGTAGAACTTTCCATTCCCGATACGCCTCGAAATCGTTCTGCAATTAGTGTGACAGCTTATAAGTATGGAATAGTTCCCTCCTCACCATTAATCAAGTTCGATGAGTATATGGAGTTATTTTATCAAGGTAAAGTCGGTGAGATGCGTGATAAAATCTGCCAGGATGTATTCAATTACGTAAAAAAACATTTTGGGTTAAAAGACAATGAGATTATCATTCAACTGTTTTGCACAGAAAAGATGTGGAAGGCTATAGGAGAAAAATGGGGAAGGAAATTCTTCTTGGACACAACTAGCGCGACAGTCGCATACAACTACACATTTAATCCTACATCCGGTGTGATACATCCAAGAAAGGGGTGCCATCTCATACTTCTAAACTCTCAAGTTTTCGACAAGTTAAATCCTCCAGATCAAGTATTCAACTATGCCTTAACTCTCTTTCATGAAGCTGTCCACATCTCAGGTGTCAAAGATGACGTTAAAGTACACATGTTGGAATTCATGTTCTCCAAGGAATTTCTAGGCATATACCATTCCAAGGAGTATATTAGCAAAAAGCGTCGAGAAATAAAGGAATTCTTATCTAATTAAGTGCGGGTGTATATTCGATTTTTGCGTTTACTCTCTCATCCCTCCTGAACGGTGACAGACCTACAAGTTTTTTAATAGAAGTGAAAGCTCGTTACTTCTCTTGACTGATTGCTAGCCGACGCTTCTCATTTTCTTAACGACTTTGATAACCACGGCTTTCTCTAGTTCTCCAAATGAAAATTGTCAAGATAACACCTGATGCTATGGCAAGTAACCAAGCAAGAGGTAGGAAATTGGCAGGGAGTAGGTAAAAATCATTTAAGAAGTTCGGAATCGAAATTGTCAGCAATATGATTCCTATGGTGTCGGTAAGCCAGTAAAGACCCCTGCGTCTTGGAAAATAGTAGCTAAAAAGGAGAAATGCGATGCTTAAAACCAATTGACTGATTACCATTAACGGGATGTTCTTCCCGACAAACTGGAAAATAGTCCTTCGAAGCATGTTTAGCTCAACTTCTGGTCCGAATATCCATACGATATAGACAGTGATTATCAAGCAACAAAAGTTCAAAGAAAAATTAACCCAGTATATCCACTTAGTTAAGTTATCACGCCATTCAGAGTCATATAGAAACTTAAGTTTACGTCCACTTTGATAATCCTTAAGAAGTTTGTAAAAATGTTGAGTTATCAGCACAATGACTCCGCTCAAAAGACAAATCGAGACTGTCCATTCCATAGTATGTATATTAACAAGATGATGTGTTAGAATATCAACGTAAGGAGCGATGTAGAAGGTTAAAATCAAAAAGGATAGTAACCCTATTGAAAATATCCCAGCAATAATATCCGTGAAAAAACTATCGAGCTTCATTCGATATGATGTGAAAGCCAAAATAAGAAATATAGTCGCGCTTCCAATAACACCGTAAATTAATGCTTCAGCAAAAGACAAATAGTATCTCCCCTGAGGCAGCACATTTTGTATAGCAAGATTGTAACCAATGGCCAAAGTGATAACCGCCAAATATGCCATAATTCGATATCTCAAATCAGGCGAATCAGTTTTCAGTATAGCCGTAAAACCTATTAGAGCAAAAATCAGATAAAGGGGCATTAAGGTTGCATATCCACGCCACGAGGGCCTATTCAATGCACACACTATCGAAATACGTGGTCCATGGGAATTTTGTGTAACATTAGAAGAAATATCTAAAGGTCCCTCGAACTGGGCCTTTAGTGGCCAAACGGGCCGGCAGCTCGCATGAATGTCGTTGTCAGATATCTCAACTCCGGGAAGAAAAAACGAAAGAGTAAAGTTAAATTCGTAGCGGTCGAAAGGGAAAGTTTCAGGACCTCCCAGAAAGTATCCAGTAAACTCAGACATGCTCGCATTTATTTGGAAAGCACTCGAATTTTGCCCTGAAACGGCTTTGTCCATCTTGGTCATCCCAACAGGACTCCCGTGAGTAGATATTCCAATATGAATGATCTTTTGCGACGAGTTGAAATTTAGACCACAGGTTCCGCTTAGTTCGAAGGTTATCCTCCTCATGGAAAGGTCCAGTTCTCTGAGTTCCACGCTTATAGAAGCATATGTCATAGATGGCTTAGTTTCGTTTTCTTGCCCGAAGGCAACATTTCCTGTGAGGGAAGAAAAATAAATGTAAAGAATGGAGAAAAACAACAGATAAAAAGTTACACGGTATCTAAAGACCTTTCCTTTCATGCATACCCTCCGGGAATATCTCTGTAAGAGTAAATAAACTTTCGTTTGTGCCAAAAAGCCAAGTCTTTCTAAGGCGCGGGAATGATTAAGAAAGCGGTACACTGCGAAAGTATCCTATCAGCGGGCGATATATTGGAATGAGCAAATAGGGGAACGGCTTAAACGCCGCTATTTAAGGGACAGTTCTGGCAGATTACTGACAGATTTTAGTGCCCGCGATGTTGAAGACTGAAAGTTCTGCAGTCCTGCAGTCTTTCTGCCTACGAAACGCGGGTTTAGCTACCTATATTATTATTTGAAAATCTATGTTAAAGAATACAACCTTAACACCTTGTATCTCCTCTTTCATCTCCCCAGAAAGACTGTCAAATCTGTTGAACTGTCAGTCTGTGACCCGAAGCATTGGTTACGCTGAATTTTTTGTAATGGTCGCCCGCGTTAACTATCCCACCCGCTGCATCGTGATTCCCCTGATAGCGCGTAAACAATTCATCCGCGTAACCGCGAATTTCCAGAAAAAACTGAAAACACTTTTTGAAGAGTATAAAATTGCTGCGTTCTTGGAACTCTAGCAACCGCTTTTTTAAAAAAAAGAACAAGAATTCTGTGATTCATGTATGTGCGGAATACTTAAATTAACATAGGCGGAACGAGACATTTTAAAGGGAATGTTACCTTTTAATAAGTTCGCTCAACTACCTATTAACCATTACAAAAAGAGTACGCTCGCCAAAAATAAACAACCGCTTTGACCGCTGAGAAACTCCCGAACTCTTACCGCTTCATTGGGGGCAACTCAGCGTTGCGATTAATCGTGCGTTAGGGTCTTCTCTTGGGTTAAGTTCAAAGTTAACCCACGACTAGAGGGTACCACGCGTGCTCTAGGGAGTTAACGATTTAAGCTGTCTTTATCATATTTTTTCGACTACAGTTTTTATATCTTACAGGCACATAAGGTAACATTGCGCCAGAAGATGGGCGGGTTAAAAGGGCGCAAGCACTTCTGTCCGCCTCTCCCTTCCGTCTAGAGTGAGCAGGCCAGCAGGACTGTGGGAAAGAACTCAATAAATTGCGTCCGTTCCCCGTTTCCTTCTGGCGCATTAACTATCGATTTTATGTTTAGCGTATTTAATGCTTTCCGTTAAAGAGTTGGGATTCGCTCACCGCGGCAGGGAATTTTTATTCAACAATGTTAACAAGAAGGTTCGTTCCATATTGCGAAATTCCTTTACCGTTGACTTCAACAAGAATTTCATATATCCCGGGTTTCTTTCCTAAAACACTAAATTCGATACCTTCATATTCATTTTTAACGGCAAATTCTTTGTCAAAAATAATCATGGTGTAACCGGGTAGTCGAAATCCTTCTGGTTGTACTACATGTTGATACCGGCATTTTTTTATTTCTATCTCAGGCGGAACGAAAATTCTAACTGAAACGTTTTCTACGTTTTGTTCCAACGGCGCCACTCCTATTGAAAGTGTTGATTCCTGACCAACCTTAATCGTTTGACTCTTTTCCCGTGACTCGTAACAAACGCCAAACTCAATAGATGGAGCTGGTCTCATTACTGCATATTCAACAGCCGAGACTGTTTTACATAAACTCCAAATTGCTCCGCCACAAAGCACGACACTAGTACCGGTAAGGAAGCCAACCACATTCTCTAGTCCCTCATAGTAGCAATATATACCTATACATGTTAGAATTAAACTGCTAATGAGAGCACCAACAGGGATTATTACTACGCCTGCTGCACTTAAATATGCCCATCGTGGTGCTTTTTTCACTTCATCCTTGTAACCTTTAATCTGCCTTTCTATCTCTTTAAAACGTTCACTATCTTTCCGTTCTCCTGACAACTCTTCCATTAGTCTTGAGATATTTTCTTTAAGGTTTTCGACTCTCTTCTTCTGCTCTTTTAAGCTTTCCCAGAACTCCCGCCGGAAATACGTGACACAAATTGCATAGATGGGAAACGTGACAGAGATTAACCCGATTGCCAAATATGCAAGTAACAACAAGATTTGAAGGAAGGCTTCACTCATTAAGATTAATCCTCAAATTCAACTCTAACTCGCTACGTAGTTTTATGCTTTTTGGTTTTTAGAAAATATGGGGATTTGCAGGATTACCGCTCTATCACAACATTCCCACTGGGCAAAGCCGCGACAACCCGCCAACCCTGTTTAAGAGACTCTGCCAATTCCGCTTCATCTACGATTTTTTGTGTCCCTAACCCTGTACCGTTGGTTTCTGTTTTTTGTCTCTCTTTTTCAGGTTTTACATGCTTCGCTTTACGCATCTTTGTTATGCGTTTTTTAAATGTTTCTTTCTCTTCAGGTGTTAAATCCGCCATAGCAGTTTCGATTATTTTAAGCCGTTCATCTATCTGTTTCGTAATCGTGGGTTTTTCGCTGGTGAATTCCAATAAAGGTACAGCCTCTCTAAACTTTTCCCTAAGCTGATTTATTGCTGGAAGCGAATAAGGTGCCTCTTCCCCGCGAACTTTTCTGCCTCTGATTTTCCTCGCCCAATTCGGTGGCATCCTAATCTCCTCCATTGCCGTATTCACATATCGCCTCCCGTCATGCCAGCTGAACTTAACGTGCGTCCTTTTGGTTAATTTTAGAATTATTGTTCCTAAATTAGCGTATTTTGTGGCTTCATAAGGATAACACGTTTCCAACCAAACATTATCTTCCTCTGTCAATTTTCTCCCGATTTTTTGTTCCATCCATTCTTTATAGTTAATTAAATCCCGCTTTGCTTCAGGTGTTAAAAACGTAACCTGCCTTACACCTTTATATTTACCTCGCCCATGACCCTTCAATAATTCTGAAGGGATGTTAATGCATGGTAATTCCTTGTCCTCCCAACTCTCCTCTAAATGTTTCCATTTTAGGTTAGCAAGCGTTTCTTTGGCTATGGCGGTGCTGTTGACGAAAGTTATTAATGCCTTGTCACGTAGGTTTAAAGCCCAACTCCAAAGTTTACGTAAATCCTCTTTACGCGGCTTATTGTAAGGTTTCACTTTCTCTAGGCTTATGGCTCCACAGGCTCTCGCTAAATCCTTATAGTTATGTTTAAAGAAACTTTTGACGGCGATGGTTATACGGTATTTCGCAGAGTTCGGAAAACCTGTTTTCTCGTCGGCGACAAAGGTGTCTAACAATCGCTCCGCATCCTTGCTTGCTGGATCATCTTTCAACGCTAAAAGCTCGGGAGGTTGTTTTCCTGACCAGCCACAAAAACGCCAAAGATCAAAAGTCGCACCTTCTTTAGCTTGAATTTTCCCTAGCCAAAGTTTAACTTCAGTATACTTTGCAGCCCACTTTTCCATCTGTTCCTTTCTTTCCATCTTAATTTTCACCTCCTTCGTCGTGGTTTAACGATTTAAAAGTAGGCTTCCCTCTTTATAAATGTCAGCTTCTACAAGGTTAGTTTTATATAACTATCCCTACTGCTCTTCAGAAAGCAACGTAAGAAAACGTCTATGATGTGAATAGCATACTCTCGCTGTTGGCTTCAAACGGTGCCTAGAGAATCAACGAAGCTTATGGTTTGGTCACTTTCAACTCAATCGTTGAAACATTTCTTGTCTGGCCCTCTCTCCCTGTGATCTGCTCCGTCCCTATGGCGATGCTTTGTAGTTTTAGGTCTTTTAGGAAGACACGTCTTAACAATTCAACTGAGTCAACGGCTCTGCTGATCGCCCGTCCCCTAGCCTTCAAGACAACTTTTTGCCGCCGGAATTAAACAAGGTCAAGCAAGCCATCACGTAGTTCATCACTGGTTTTCCACCTACAAACACTGTGTTTTCACTGAATTGTCGAGTCTGTGGTGCTTCCGCCTTTTTCCTCTTCTGTCATGTTCTATCTCCTTCTTCGTTCATTCATATACACAGCTATGCGAAACAGGCTGTACCATCATGCTGAACTTTTTTATGTTTTTCCATGTCGCACACAATCAAAACATTGACAGAAGCGCCTAAGCCTACAAGCTTCCGATTTCTATTCCTTTTTCAAAGGCAGTCTTGTTTATTTCAAACAGCTGCTTTTTCTTTTCCCCTAAAACTTTTTGGAGTGCTTCCAGAATGTTTCCTTTTGTTACAACTTTTGTGCGAGCAATATAGGCACCTAACAATACCATATTAGCGGCTCTATCGCTACCGATTTCGAAAGCTATTTTGTTTGCCGGAGCCTCAACCACGGTTATGTCATTTCTCTTAGTTCCACGAGTAATCAGAGAAGAATTCATTATCAACAACCCGCCTGTTTTCAGTCGAGTTTCAAAAGCATCCAACGACGGATTATTCATCACAATCAGGGCATGAGGAGAAGTTATGACAGGTGACCCAATCACTTCGTCGGATACGACAACAGTGCAGTTGGCAGTGCCCCCACGCATCTCAGGACCATAGGAAGGAATCCACGTTACGTTTCTCCCTTCTTTCATCGCCGCATAAGCCAACAATCTTCCAATAAATAGAACACCTTGTCCGCCGAAACCAGCCATTATAACGTTTTCATAAAGCGACTTCATTTTTCACTTCAACCTTTTTCACTTTTAGGAACTTTGAACTCGCCTAGAGGGAAGGTTTGAATCATTTTTGCTTCAACCCATTTCGTTGCTTCTGCAGGCGGCATTCCCCAGCCTGTTGGACACGGCGACAGAAACTCTACCAAAGAAAAACCTAATCCGTTTATTTGAACCTCGAAAGCCTTCTTTAACGCTTTTTTAGCCGCTATAATCGCTCTCGGATTGTGCACAGCCACACGCGCAATATAGGTTACGCCTTCTAAAGTAGCAAGCATTTCCGCTATTCTAATCGGATACCCTTCTCTTTTAGGAGAGCGTCCAAGAGGACAAGTTGTTGTCCTTTGACCCAATATTGTTGTGGGCGCCATTTGCCCACCAGTCATTCCATAGATTGCATTATTCAAAAAAAGCACAGTGATATTTTCTCCCCGATTTGCTGCATGAATGATCTCAGCCGTTCCGATAGATGCTAGGTCGCCGTCTCCTTGATAAGTAAAAAGTATCAGATCTGGATGCACGCGTTTGCAGCCCGTTGCAATGGCAGGTGCTCTTCCATGAGCAGCCTCGTACATGTCACAGTTAATGTAGTTATATAGAAATACGGAACAGCCTACTGGAGCCACTCCAACGACTCTTTCTCTTATTCCAAACTCGTCAATAACTTCAGCGAGTAAACGATGAACGATTCCGTGTCCGCATCCGGGACAATAATGGGTTGGAACAGGAAACATCGATTTTGGCCGTTCAAAGACAACTTTCATCATAGTACGCGGCTCCTTTTGATTTTCTCTATCTCTCGAACTATTTCATCGTACGTTGGAACCATTCCACCAACCCTTCCATAAAAGTGAACTTTTGCTCTCCCACAAACGCCCAGTTTAACGTCTTCAATCATTTGCCCCAAACTCATTTCCACAACCAAAATGTCATCTACTTCCTCAGAGATTTTTGCAAAAGCTTCGTACGGAAACGGAAAAACCGTGATAGGTCTCACCATTCCTACTTTAATTCCTTTTTCACGCAAGATCTTAATGGCTGTTTTAGCGATTCTTGCCACGGTTCCATAAGCAGCAATAAGTATTTCAGCGTCATCCGTCAAATAGGCTTCAACACGAACCTCGTTCTTAGCCATCTCCACATACTTCCTGTGAAGCTTCAAGTTATGTTGCTCCAATTCTTCAGGGTCAAGATAAAGTGACTTGATCAAGTTTCGAGGTCTGTTTTTCGCGCCAGTCACAGCCCAATCTTTAGTGGGAAGCTCTATTGGAGGTTTTTCCTTGAATTCCACGGGTTCCATCATCTGTCCAATGTAACCGTCGGCTAAAACCATCACTGGATTACAGTATTTATCTGCTAAATCGAAAGCATCCATCACCAAGTTGGCAGCTTCCTGAACTGTTGAAGGTGCAAGTACAAGCAGATGATAATCCCCGTGACCTCCGCCTTTCGTTGCTTGGAAATAGTCGGATTGAGAAGGCAAAATTCCGCCTAGTCCAGGACCGCCACGCATAACATTCACAATTACGCATGGAAGCTCTGCAGCGGAAATATAAGAGATTCCTTCCTGTTTAAGGCTGATTCCAGGACTTGAAGAAGAAGTCAGAACTCTTGCTCCAGCTCCAGCGGCTCCAAAAACCATGTAAATTGCGGCTATTTCGCTCTCTGCCTGAACAAAGCATCCTCCAACTTGAGGAAGCCTGTAAGAAAGATACTCTGGAATCTTGTTTTGAGGCGTTATGGGATAGCCAAAGAAGAATCTACATCCAGCCCGGACTGCTGCTTCGCCGATAGCTTCGTTTCCCGTGATCAGAACTTTTTCACCCATTTTTCTCAAATCCTTTACGGTTTCTCTTCCCTAAAAACTTCTATCGCAACCTCTGGGCACGTTAAAGCACATAAAGTGCATCCAGTGCAAACTCCATCAGAGTCAACAAACTCTGCTGGATGGTAACCTTTAGAGTTGATCTCTTCAGCAACCACAATGAGTTTTTGAGGACAAGCGCTTACACACAGTGCACATCCTTTACATAACTCTTTATCAATTACAATCTTTCCAACCATCAAACAAACCCCCAGTCTCATCACTAAACGTCACGATCATTAAAGCCGTTACACTAATCAGAGGAAGCATCTTCTGAGAGCGGAGCTTTTCCTTAAACACTCCCTGTCCCTCTATATTGGAAAAAGAGAATTGCCATTTCAGCCTTATTAGTGTTAGCTTAAACAAACATCAAAAACAACATTAAAAGTAAACCAGCAGACGCGAAAATCGGGATAACACTCATCTTTGCTCTTTGAAGGACTTTATCCGTAAGGAGGCATAATGTTTCCAGCTTTTTCTCTCCAATAACCTTAACGTTACGAACCGTTATGCTGCGTGCCCCAGCCTTTGCACGTTCTAAATCAGACACAGCGGCAAGCGTCGCTCTTTTAATGTACCCAATCAATTTTTCGTGATCTATAGCTTCGCCTATTGGGTGGTATCCGCGCTTGCTTAATATTACAGCATTTACTGCATGCGTGTCTGTTGTGAAAACCTCGCCTTCACTTATGCCCATGGATTTGAGAGTTGAAAGAATCTTTTCACGCAGTCCTGAAACCATGTTGTTGCCGTCGATAACCACATAAGCGGTTTTCTGTTCCCCCACTTTGACCACGATTACGGTGATGCCGCCAAGTCCCATACCATCTTTGAGACTGAACTCCTTTGGTATAACAGTGGCAGCACCAACTTCAAAGGGCAAACGTCTCAAAGAGACTGCCTGTTCTAAACATTTGGCTGCAGTTGCTTTCAACGCGTTCAAAGCTTCTTGTCTGCTTACTGTTCCGTTAATGCTGTTATGGGCGTTAACAACGGCGCAGTGAGTTAGTCCATGCTTTTCCGCTTCTCCTTGGACGAACAGCCCTAATTCTTGTGGTAAATCTTCGGTTGTTTCGGGTGCGAGGGTGAATGAAAGGAATGCAAATTTGCCGAAAACTTGGCAGCATGTAGTAGCCGAACCGTTGCTAATCTTAATGAAGGGTGTTGCTTTTTCTTCTGAAGCTTTGAAGCTTGAGGATTCCACGACACTATTGAGTATTTTCTGGTTTTGAATCTGAGAAGACAAGTCAAGTTCATGGCCAAGCAAACCGTGAGGAACACACGCAACACAGTTAAGTTCGTTTTCTAAGGTGTTTTTAAGCATTGAGGGCAAAAGACTGCTCCCAACGTTTTTGAATGGACCGGGATGAACGAAGGGAACAACTATAACTGCTTTTGGTTTGGACGCATCAAACTTCATCAAGGAAACTTTAACATCTTGTTCTTCCCCCAACTTTTCAAGAAATTCCTCAAACGGAGCGTTTAAACCCACTATCCAGTTAAGCAAGAAAGCCTTGAAAAGAGACAATGAAGGGATTTTTAGTGTTTGCTCGCCTACACGGTTCAATAAAGAAACGAAAAAGAAACTTGAAAGAACACTTACAATCGTTGAAAAAATGATGAATAGCGATATGAGAAAGTAATCGATTTTTGGCCAAAACAGCAAAAACGGAATTATGCAAGGAAAAGGCTGAAGAAGAGAAGCCGCTAGAAGCCGTTTAGAGTCCGTGGAGCTTGTTGAGTTAAACACGGTTAGACGCAAGGTCAGCACGGCTGAAAACCCTAGAAGACAAAGCTTAACCAGCATTCCAATAGCAACGCCTACGAGAATAAAAAAAAGCCATAAACCCCAGCAGAAAAGAGAAAGCGCTGCAGTTCTTCTAACGTCATAAATCGGATCTTGCCCTAAGATCAACCTGCTCACAACATAGTCAAAAATCAAGTTTACAGTGAATAGGGAAAAACCTAGAAATAATCCGTTGACCAGCGCCTCAGATGGAGGGAAAAGGGTAAATGCAGAAAGGGTTCCTGCGCTCAAACACGATAAGGCAAGAAGTAAAAGCACTTTTGCGTATGACGGAAGCTTAAACAATGATGAATAACGTTTGACTGTTTTATCCATGGACTGGTTCAACGAATCCTCAACGGCCACACGCATCATCTCACATGAGTTTTTATCAGAGAATATCAAACATATTAAATTGTCGTGAAAAACGACATAAACGTTACTGATTGTTTAAGAACACTTAAAATAATCACTACGTTCGACGGCATAACGGTTTTAACATAAACACTTAAAGATTAGGACAGCACAAGGCATGGACCAGAATGCCTTTACATAATGCTTTGATGTTCTCTCAGAAGGGCAACTGTTTTATTCTCGAACGCCAATCTAGAACTTTGCGAAAGCTATGCCAGAACAAAGTCTACCACCAACAATATTTCATATGCTTGAGAAAAGCTTAGGTAAGAAGATACGGGTGATTCTGGATTCTTCTTATGGTTTTGAGGGAAGCTTGGCGGCAGTCACCAGAGAGCCGCCTGGGATATGGCTTTCAGATGCGGAAGCCGTCATACTACGTGCAACTATTGCTCAGCCTATACCTCAAGTTGCAAGCAGAGAAGAGAGAAGCGAAATATTTGTTCATCTTAACTCTGTTCAGAGAATAGAAATTTTGCATACTTCTTCTCGTCGTTAAAGTCATTCGTCTAGAAGAGTATTTGCGCTAGAACGCATACGACTATTAATGCTACTGCCAAACCCATAAGTAGTTCGGGTCTAACTTTGACGCCTTCAGTTTCCTCTTCAAAAAATCTGAGTAAGCCTGCACTTGCAGCGGGCATTGGCGATTCCTTTTTTTTCTTTTTCTTACTCACTTTCTTGAAACCCCTTTTTGAGTTTAACAATTAAATCGTATCTTATCCACATTATTAATGTTTGCTCTTCAAAGAGTTTTTATCCTTGAGGCAATGATAGTGTGACGCAAGAAGGTGTTGAAATGGCAACTCCTCAAGATGACTATAATCACGTGTTCGACCTTCTCCAACAACATCACAAATTGTTTCAAGAGTGCATCCCACTTATAGCAAGTGAAAACGTTCCGAGTCCAGCAGTACGTGAAACTCTTACAACGGACTTCGGAAACCGTTATGCTGAGGGATGGCCTGGAGAACGTGTTTATGCTGGCTGCCACTTCATAGACCAAGTGGAGTTCAAATGCATCGAACTCATGAAGAAGCTTTTCAACGCGGAGTTTGTAGACGTTAGGCCCATTTCAGGAGTCGTTGCAAACCTCGTAGTCTACACGGCTTTCACAGAACCAGGCGACACTATGATGGCACTATCAATTCCAGCCGGCGGACACATTACAATGGGTAAGAAGAAGCTTGGGGGCACAGCAGGTGCAGTGCATGGTTTAGTGGTTGAGTATTTGCCTTTGGACTATAAGGAATTAACCATTGATGTGGACAGGGCGAAAAGCAGGATTCAAAAGCTCGTAGCAGGGGGCAGACCGCCTAAGCTTGTCATGTTTGGCGCAAGTGTTTTCCCGTTTCCTCATCCAGTCAAAGAGTTAGCTGACACCATTCACTCGGTTGGCGCAACCGTAGGATACGACGCTGCTCACGTGGCGGGATTGATTGGTGGAGGACAGTTTCAAGACCCACTTAGAGAGGGAGCTGACGTTGCCACCTTAAGCACCCATAAAACGTTTTTTGGGCCTCAACATGGCGGAGTTTTGTCGTGGGACAAATACGCGGATAAAGTAAAGCGGGCAGCTTTTCCAGGAATGCTAAGTAATCACCATTTGCATGCAGTTGCAGGCGTCACAATAGCGTGTGCGGAATTGCTTGAATTCGGAAAAGAATACACAAGCCAGATAGTGAAAAACGCGAAGGCATTAGCTCAGGCGCTTTATGAAAGGGGATTTAATGTTTTGGCGGAACACAAAGGGTTCACACAGTCTCACGTGATGTTAATAGATATAACAAAACAGGGCGACGGGGGCACCATTGAGGAAACTCTGGAAAAGGCAAACGTGATAATTAACAGAAACTTGTTGCCGTGGGACATTAAGGAGGGAAGGCATTTCATGCATCCAGGCGGCATAAGACTCGGCGTGTCTGAGATTACGAGGCTTGGGATGAAAGAGTCTGAAATGACTGAAGTTGCAGAGTTCATTAAACGTGTAATAATGGACAAAGAATCGCCAGATAAAGTGAAAGCAGACGTAATGGCATTTAGAAAAAATTACCAAAGAGTGCATTATTGCTTCGAGAACGCGACAGAAGCATACAAATACGTAAAAATCCGCTAACGCTCTTTTCCAATGTCTAAGATTGAACATTTTAAGAAGGAACAGATGGACCTTCTATTTGGTTTCGGGATTTTCTTAGGTTGCATGCCTGTCTTCTGTTAGTATTCGAATTTGCATCCGAAGATTTCAGGTTCTGATTTCCAAGGATGATTGGAGAAGTCGATGAAAAATGACAAAGTCATTCTTTCACCTGCATTGAAAGCTTGGATTGTTGTTTATCTTAAATATCGCTTATACATTTTCAAACAGACTGGAGTGAAGAAGTGTGCATATACGTGAATTTCAGAAGATGATGCGAAGTATATATTTTCATAGAGATTCTAAACGCGGTATAGAAGGAACGTTTGATTGGCTTGTGGACGAGGTGAAAGAACTGGGGGAAGCATTGAAAACAGATGACAAGAAAGCTTTGGAAAACGAGTTTGCAGACGTCATCGCGTGGTTAGCCTCACTTGCAAACGTCACCAACGTAGACCTTGAAAAGGCAGCCTTAAACAAGTATGATAATAAATGCCCAAAATGTGGACACTCACCATGCCAATGCACGTTCAAACTCTCACCGAGAAAGGTTTAATCCTCAAAAACGCTTTTATAACTTAGAGTGCTATCGGATTTTGGGAGACGCGTTTGAACAAGCGTAAACTTATCATTCTTTCTTTTTCCCTTGTCTGTCTTGCCTTAATAGTTGGAGGAGTTTTGTATTGGTACTCTGAACAGTTGGCGGAGCAGAGGCTTCAAGAATACATCAGGAGGCTTGAAGATTTAGACTTTAAAACGGAGGAACATTCTCTAGCAGATTTTCAAGTGGACGCCGTATTAGGAATACATTATTTTAGTGATTTCCATAGTTACGCGGAACAAAAAGATGTGAACAAGGTGTACTATGATCGAGGAATACACGCTCTCTATTTTCTACTTTCTCCCACAGAAGACAGAGCAGAAGCAAACATCTTCTATTACAAATAAAAATCCCACGAACAAACTAGCAAACAAAGACATAAGTCCGTTTTTGGTTTCTGAACTTGTTATATTGATGGGTCGTTAAGGGTTTCAGATTGACTCATATGCCTTTTTGACACTGCTTGGGGTGCTACTTGGAAGTTCGTTCGGAAAGGTTTTATTTTTAGGTGAGTATATCAGTTGTTTCTTTCACTGTCTCGTACACTATGCAACTCAATGTGTTCCCTATTCCCTCAACAATCCTCAATTTGTCCATGACAAATTTTCCCAAAGTGTCAACGTGGTCAGCCTTGACTTTGATGAGAATGTCCCAACCTCCGGTAATTATATGTACTTCTTGTACTTCTGGGAACGCAGCGATCTGTTTTGCCACATCTCTTTGCGATAATGCTTTTTCTCTGCCTCCCGGTCGATAGACGAACGACGTTAGAATGAAAGCTGCTGCTCCTTTGTCGAGTTTCTTTGAATCTAAGATAGCCTTGTATTGTTTTATTACGCCGAGTTCTTCCATTCTTTTTATCTTTGCGTAAACTGTGGTTATGGGGCTGCCGATTTTTTTGGCTATTTCCTTCGCTGTCATTCTGCAGTTTTTTTGCAGTAACTTCAGTATTTCTACGTCTCTTTTATCTAGCGATTCCATGCTGTAATTTTTACAATCGTAAACATAAAAAGGTTGTGCTATTTCGCGTTTTTTACACCTTTATTCGCAATAAACTTATCAAGATGAAAGCCATTATATTCTTTATGGAACCACAAGACCCAAGTTCACTAGAATCCGTTAGGCTAAGATATCGTGCCTTAAGACACCCCAAGATGAAACTGGTCCTAAAAATTCAGGACCAAATCCTCACCTCCTTGAGGGACTTCTTAAGAAAAGAGGACTTCATAGAGATCCTAGCACCCATTATTGGTCCAGCAACTGATCCCGGAATAAGGGGGGCAAAACAAGCTTCTATTCAATATTACGGTGCACCATTCAAAGTAATGAGCAGTATGATCCTTTACAAACAGATGATGATCTCTTCGTTCGAAAAGATATTCGCTTTGTCGCCGAACATTCGTTTAGAGTCCGTTGAAAGCGCAAAAACCTGTAGACATCTGGCGGAGTTCAGACAGATCGACCTTGAGATGGCATACGCGAGTAACGGCGATGCCATGACTTTGGCGGAAAGACTGTTGATGTCAGTCGTGAGAGACGTAAGGGAAAATCGTAGCGAAGAGCTGAAAGGGTTGGGAAGAGAGCTTAAGGAAGTGCATGGTCCTTTCAAAAGACTAACCCACAAGCAAGCTGTTGAGTTGTCAAGATCGAACGGATACATGATTAGTTACGTTGAGGAGATTCCTTGGGATGCGGAAGCAGCTTTATCCGCCATGCATGATGAACCGTTCTTTATCTACGACTATCCACTGGTGTCCAGGGGATTCTACGACAGAGAAGATCCCGTCAAGCCTGGAATACTGAGGGATTTTGACATGCTCTATCCTGAGGGTTTCGGTGAAGCCATATCTGGAGGGGAGAGAGAGCACACGTACAATGGGGTGTTGAAGAGAATGAAGCTGACTGGTGTGGACCCTGAAGAGTATGGTTGGTATTTACAGATGCTAAAAGAAGGTGTCCCTCCTTCTGTTGGGTTCGGGATTGGTGTCGAAAGATTGACAAAATGGATCTGCGGCTTGAAAACCATCTGGGAAGCAGTACCATTTCCAAAAGTCCCAGGAATCGCTTCTCCCTAAGGGTTAGAAGACAACCTTACAGCCAGAAAAGGATTAGGGACATCGAATGTTCGCCACTTATTTCTCTACAGCTTTTCTTATTTTGCGCAGTTCCGCGAGAATCTGTTGGTTTATGCCCTTTATGGGTTCTGTTTCGGCTTCTGCTTCTATCGCTTGCGGTTTCATTCCTTCTACGAAGTTGATTATGATGTCTTTTATTTCTTCAAAGTTCTTCACTCCAAAAACTACGGCTTCTGCCACTTTGCCACCGCTGCTGCTTGTCCCGGAGAAGCCGGCAGTTTGAATCGAAAGCTTACCCAAACCATAATGCCTGGAAATCGGACCTTGATAAATGCTAATGGTGGTTATGCGGTTATAGGGCACAAAACTCTTGGTCTTCCACCACACGCCCTTAGTAATCGCAATCTTGTCATCTTCTAAGACGTAGGTTATTGAAGAATGAAATTTGGGAATCCAGTATAAAGTGAATCCAGTGGCGACGAAAAGTGGAACAAAACAAGACAGAGCAACAGCAACTCCAATCCAAGCCTCGCGTGAAACCATGACAAAGACGACAATGGGAATAATCCACGAAAGAAAACCGCCAACCACCACAATAGCAAGATAAACCAGATAAAGCCTCTTTAACTCAGAATCGGCCCCAAACTCCTTAACAACAGCCATAACAACAACCCAACACAAAAATAAAGCCCATCCAAGCTTAAAACCGTTTTGTCAGCCTTCACTGCTAAACCTTCATCATCAAAACTATATATAAGGGGGGCTATCTCGTATCAGAGCACCACTTTAGGCTCTTCAACTCATGCTGAGCACTCGCCCATAACCACCAGTCGTTAACGGTTCTTGCGACTTCGTATGGTTTTAAGTGTGGCACGATTCTTGTTCACGAGATTTAGTACTTCCGTTCATCAAAATAGAAACTTTTAAATGATTCTCTATCCTTTCAGATTCATCTGCTCAAGGTGTAGCTTAGTTGAGTAAGAAGATTCATGAAAAACTGTTACAAAGCATCCTCTTCGAATCTCCCAAAGGAATAGCAGAACTACTAAGATCCGCTGCCCATCCAGCAAGGATACAAATACTTGCAATACTCTTACGAGAAGAACATGAATTTTCTAAACTAATGCAACACACAGAACTATCAAAAACAGCTCTAGCCAACCACCTAAATCTACTGATGAAAAAAGGACTCGTCCAAAGGGTTGCCAGAGGAGAATACAAACTAACAGTTGATGGCAAGGAACTATTAAACGCCGCAGCAGTGATGTACAAGGATTCTACTCAGAGAGAAGAGGAGAGACGGGAGCTTCTACTCAGAAGTTACACCAAAGGCTTGATTGAGGGAAAAAAATTGAATAAGAAAATAATAAGCAAAAAAACTGAGTATCTACCATGCTGGCTTTCCTACACAGGCGCAATAGCCGGATCACTAAAAGCATTAGGCGTCGACTGTGACCCTGTTGACGTAGGCGGTTACTCCGGCTATGCATTCCTAATCAACGTTTCTAAAGGCGTAACTTGTCCTTCCGGACCAACCGCCCTACCACTTAAGACTTGGAAACAGATTTACAAAGGAACCGAAAGCCTCGGGTGGACGATAGAACACTACGAATATCCACACGATTATCCAGCAAAGGAAGGCAATCCAACGCCTCAAGAAATTGAAATAGCAAAGAGACTATTCGAGAAAATCAAACGTGAGATAGACGAAAGAGATAGACCAGTAGTTCTCTGGGGACTAGTCGCGCCAGAATATGGAATCGTCAAAGGTTATGAGGGAAACTCCTACATAACAAGTACATTCCGAACACTCACTAAAAAACCAGAAGACCTCATCAACTTCTACGACTTAAAAGCACCAGGTTGCATTGATGCTTTCTTCTTCCGAGACAAAGTTGACGTGGACGCTACAGAAGCTGACAGAGAGGCGCTTGAGAGAGCCATCAACTTCGCCGCAGCCAATGTTCCAATCCTCGGCAACTATGTTGGAGGCCCCGCAGCGTTAGATGAATGGGCGAATGTTCTAGAGAATCTTCCGGAAGAAAAACAAAACTACATGGGTAACAGTTATGTTAGTGCTTGCGTCGCTGAAGGTCGGTGGATGTCCAGAGAGTTCCTAAATCGACTTGCGAAGAAATATCATGGAGAACAATTGAAGCATTTACAAGAAGCTTCAGAGTGCTACGAGAAAGGTTGGAAGCTTATGGAAGAATTTATGCGAATCTTCCCCTTCAAATTCCAAGGCGAAATGAAACTGAAGGATCGAAAGAAAGGAGCGGAAATACTAAGGAAAGTTAAGCCATTCGAGGAAGAAGCCATCAAACACATGAAAAAAGCACTCGAAGAATGAGCCGTTAGAAAGATGAAGATACAATGCCCATGTATAATGGTTTAAGGTGGCAAGTGTGGTATCAAAGGTTGCTATAGTTGAATTCAATGGAGATCTTCAAAGATCTCTTAAACAAGCGCTAAAGCTTATCGGAAACATAGACGACTTGAACACAAAGAAGAGAACTGTCGTCATCAAAGTAGGAGTCTTCAATCATAAAGCAGAAACTCACTCCACAGTTAACGTAGTTAATGCAATCGCTAACAGTTTCAACCAGGCCCCACGGATTTTCCTTGCTGAATCAGACAACTACAAAGGAACGGGGACAGAAAGGCTTCAAATCTGGAAGAAGCTCTTCACCGAAAGAGTTGTGCCCTTCAATCTCTCAGAAGACGCAAACACTAGAAAAGTCAAGATTACTGACGAAGAAATAGGCTTTTCACACATACTCTTTAAACCAAACGTCTTCGTAAGCACACATGTGCTACGCACATTTGAGAAAGGAAGTATTTTGAAAAACCTCCTAGGCTTGATCCCGGACGCGAAAAAAGCAAGGTTCCACAAGAAGCTGGAGACAGCCCTCCTCGACGCCTATGAAGCAATAGGTGGAATAGACCTCGCTGTCCTAGATGGCACATACACTTATCGCGGAGCAGGAGCTAACCCACATATTGGACCAGACAGCACTCGGTACAGAATAGAAACTAACATCCTCTTGGTTGGAAGAGACGCAGTCGCCGTAGAAGCAGTTGGAGCAACTCTTGTTGGCTTGGATCCTGAGAAAATGCCACTGATACAAGAAGCAATGAACAGACATCTTGGGGAAGGGGATTTTGAAAAAATCGAGATCGTAGGAACTTCCTTCGAAAGCCTCAAAGAAAAATTCGCATCTGTTTCAAAGACCCAAAAAGAGTCGCGCACCCGGCGCCGAGGACCTCAAACTTGGGGTGGACACGCGTATCATGCACTTGAAAGCTTAATCCAAGAGGGATTTTTCAGACTGCCAAACAAGAGAACAAGAGAAGACGTGACTAAAGCGTTAGAAGGCAGAGCGATCTCGACAAAAGGTAAGGAAGGCAGAATCGAAAATTCTCTTTCTCGAAGGGTAAAAAAGGGAGTCTTGAAAGCAGCTAAGAGCCCAGATGGATGGGTTTACTGGACAGAATAACACGCGCTGAAAGAAAACTCAATTTTCGTCATTCATCGAAAGCCTCAAAGAAAAAGCGAAGTCACCAACCGTGATTCATCATGCTTCACACCAGCCAACCATTCAGCAAAAACTAGTTCTAACACGTTAAAACGCGCGCACGGCGAAAAGCCTCGAGCCTCAATTTGCAACACAAGCCCCATCAACGCAACAGAACCTTCCAACAGAAAATCTCCAATTCAACCTATATATAAGGGAGGTCTAGACACACAGAGAACAAGACAGAACGTTCAAGACAAAAATGTTGCTTAAACTTGGCAATAGATCTAGTTCCGCGCACACTCGCGTCATTGAAAAACTATTTCCGTTTACTACGGCTTTTCTTCATTAATTTACGTTTATGTTCACCCATTTCATTCAGCTTTTTCATCCACGCACCTCTAACATATAAGGCTCCAACGCCCGGCTCGACAATTCCTCCTAAGCCAACAGTTTTACGCTTCCTTTTCTTCTGTGACTTCTTACGAGGCACACCTTCTCACCACTGTAACCTCTTTTGTCCCAAACCAGTAAGTTTCCAGACCGATGGTCTACTCCCTTTCCGTTGAACTAATCCCCTAGCCTCTAAAAGCTTCAGATGGTGCATAACAACTCCATAATGTAGTGCCGCCTGTTTTGCAATAGTTTTGGCATCGGCGAAAATTCTCTCCAAAGCATTTAGTATGCGCGTTCTGGCTCTTAAACCAGGTTTCACATTTCTATAGTCAACTAAGTAAGCATTAGGGTGATAAACTTCCTTAATCATACACACCAAAAATCACTATGTGTCTATGTATAAAAAAGGTTTCACCCCTAAACAAAATCCACTAGGCTAATTTGCTTCGGTTTATTACCATCAAACAAAGAGTCAATCTCGTCTCTTACAAGCAAAATCCTTTGAGCATAATACTGTGGCAACCCATATTTTTCGATCAAATGCTCCGCAGCATCTATGTATTTTTCTATTCCACCTCGATAGACAGTCAAGGTTAGTGCCCCACCACATCCTGGACATTTACCACGAAGCGGCAAACGTCGAAAACGTCTATTACATGACTTGCACCTAAAGCTCTGCGTCGAAAAAGCTCGAAGGTTCCCAGCAATATCTCGGATAAAATGTGTAGTCAAAACTTTTAAGGCTACTTCTTTAGCATCAACAGCTTCAATCTTCTCAGCTAAGTCAAGCTGACTCTTCAGCTTTTCAATCATTGTCTTAAAACGCTTATAGGAACTCTCGTGATTCCCAGCATTGATGTTTGAAACAGGTGTCGTGTAACTAAAACCTTCAAACTGCGCCTCTGTTCCGAGCCTATACTCAATCAAGTCTATGAGACGGTTGACATGTCTGGCTTCCACATTTTCCCAAGTCTTTTCATAAAACTCAACTGGGTAAGCACAAGCAACATCAACAGCATGAGCCTGTCTCTGCACCTCTTTCGTATTAACCACAGGCATCAAAAGCAGCGGAGCATCCATTATCCCACCTATCTGTGCAGGCAAATATTCACGAGAAAAGTTAAGCAAAGTATCCAATGCAAGCATTAACGCGTCTTCGTCGCCATCACAATCCCTCCTCTTGGCTGAATGCCAAACTGGATGAGCATAACAGACACTCAAGCTTGTGAAGCCCACGATACGCCCTAAAATGCCCACACAAGTGTGAGGAGCCAAACCAACAACCAAACGCCCCACAAGGTCTTCCGCATTCTTAACATTGTAGTAAGGCGAAAGACCATAAACCCTTGTCAGAAGCTCGTCAATGAAGTTTGCAACCCGTATAAAGTACTCCGCACATCTCCTAGGAACAACAACATCTTGAATTTTAAGTTCGCATATCTGACTTGCATTCGTTAAGGGTGCACCATTAACATCGTAATTGTAGCCAAGCTGCCCAAGCTTCTCAACCGAAACTCCAATTTCAGAAGGCTTAAAATGTGTCAAAGGAGCATTCGTAGCATCAAAACGAATCGTCCCATCCTTATAAACTGACAAATCATATTTCACACGTAAAACACCCTTTTCAATTATCTCCGGAGTCTTTGACTCATTAATTAAGCCCTTCACACCCTTCAAAATCTTCGGAACGGAAACACCCAGACTGCTTCTTGCGTTTTCAAGGAGTTCTTTAAAGTTGATGGGCTGCTTTTGAGATGATTTGGCAGAGACTTTACAGACTGGGCATGAATCCCCCTTTAAGCTTCTGCCACATCTGGGACAAACCTTCTCAAGGACTGTTTCGGCACCACACGCCGGACACTTTATTCTAAGAGTATAAGTCTTACAAACTGGGCACTTACGCTTAACAACCTCCACGAAGACTGGTTCTCGCTTAGCCGCCTCAACAATGTCTCTTCGAGACCCACCAGCTAAACCGACTGGAAAGAGTACGTGCACAAGGGGTTTCATCTCGCGCCTTTTCGCTTTTTCAGGCCGCCCCATCCGGGCACCCACAAAGGTAGGGGCCTTCTCTCTAACAGGCACGCCGGACAGCATCTCAACGGCTTCTAAGACAGATTCGGCAGAAGAAAAGTCCACGTTCGAAGTATCATAACCTAGGCAAAACGCAAACGCATGCGCATCATCATCTTCAACAACGATTTTGTCATTTAAAACCTTGTGAGGCAAGTAGATTGTTTCCATGGTTTTTTTGAGGTTTGACTCCGCTTTTCCAACAATCCTGCGAACAAAACCATCTGTACATATTATTTCTGAATTAACAAGCCATGTTCTCAACAGTTCAAACTCTTCAAGTGAGGCAAGATTTGACCAGAAAAACGTGAAGGATGGGTGAAGGGGCACATGTAAGGTTGACGATAGAGCTATTGCTTCGCTGCTGTTGGGCTTATCGACAAACGGGCTTTCCAAAAAACTTTTCAGCCTTTCCAGTGGAATCTTAGTGATCTCAGCTACCTTCTCAAAATCTCCATTGAACTCTTCTATTACTTTTTTCTTTAGGTCCTCAACCCACCACTCCTCAACATACCCAGAAGGCGCAAGAGGCTTGCTATTATACAAAAAGTCTCCAAAACTGATCAATATGTCGCCTAGAAACAAAATTTTCTCAATCTTATTTTTTATCTCACTAAAGTTCTGAACTGAAACCCGAACAACCGAACCATCCTTCAACCTAACGATCGGAAGCTCTATCGCATCAACCGGAACCGCAATGCCACCCTTTCCCGGAAGCTCCAAGCGCAATTGCGTGCCCGCAGCTGGAAAACCTTGAAGCACAGACATGGTTGCTGGATGGATGCCCACAGCCGCCAAGCCTGTGTTTCGTGCCCTACCATATCTTAAGCGGAAGCCGCCTCGTCTGGATGGAAATGAAAATATTGGGCGGCCGGCAATGATGTCTTTCATGAATCCAGCGGATTTTTTCTTATTAGATGTCTGTTGGATTTCTTTGAGCCAATCCCAACCTTGAATCCCCAGTTTTTCTATGATCGCCCAAACCTTTGAGGACCGCCCCACAATTCCATCGTTCACAACGCGTAAGGCTCCACCTCTAACACGGTTTGTTTCTATGCGTGGAAGATTCCGAAAAGAAGAAACTTCCACGGGATCAGACTCCGTGCCCGTTACTTCCACTGGTAACCATTGAAGCGGCTTCCGCAACTCCTCATCTGAAACATGGTATTGGAAGCGGCTAACAGAACGTTCGTAAAGCCTTGCCTCCTCAATGAACCGCGCGATTTCATCTTCTGTAGGCTTGTAGCGATCAAGCCCAAGCAGTCTACGCACAAAATCTCCAATCACGAGCGTTAAAGCTTGATCTGTTCCACCAGCGGAACGTATGGGGCCAGCAAAATAAATTGCAAGATATTTTGTTCGGTCTTTGTTGGTTTTGATTTTCACATGCGCTACCCCTTGTAAGGGTGCGGCGGTAAGTCCCTCTGTAAGAATTGCCAGTGCTGTTCGTACGGCTTGTTCCGCTGCAGCTTCAGGCTCCATATGCCCAAACTTGCCATAAACAATTTCTTCTGCGATTTTAAAGGCTAATTCTTCCCTTGGAAGTTTGGTGCTCAATTCTCTGATGCTTTCAGCAACTCCCTTCGGTCCAACAAGTCCCTCTACAAGGTCAGCCAAGTCTTTTGCAAGGTTACATTCAGGTGTAAATGCTGGATCAAGCCCCTTTTCCCTAGCCTTTCTGCTTACGACATACAAATGTTCAAGTTTGATTTCTAGGCTTCCAACATATTGTTTATATGCATCACTCATCTCACTGTTCAAGCTGTGCCTCCGCACTCTTGTACCTGTCAAGGTTTATTTTGGTTTTCTGACACAAACAAATCAAAAGCTAGTGTTGCTAGGATTTTATTTCGTGTGAATTCTACATAAAAACAGTGTAGACCACTTCTCTTTCGAGCGACCAGTTGCCTTCTGATACGCCTCTTTCGCTTTCTTGCTTCTTTTTTCAACGCATTCTCTGCAGTGCATATGTCTCAAATCAGACGGCCCATCACATAAACCACAATTTAATATCAGAACTTCACCTAAACCTCTCAATGTTGTCCACGCATACTCACACTCATCATATTGAGACTCAAAATCTGGCCAAACATCATAAAGAGCTTCATTTCCTAAAATTTTCTTTAACGAACTGAAATAGTTTTCAAAGGCTGTCAAGTGTTTTACGCCTTACGGCCTCTTATACCCTGAATGATCTCAGAAACCTTTCGTGTAACCTTAGTGTTTTCCACGACGTTGCCAGTAACGATTATGTCTGCTCCAGCAGATGCTGCAGTCAACGCTTGTCTCCTAGACTTTATACCCCCTCCAACAACTAAAGGAACATGTATACACTGTTTAACGATACGAATCATTTCGGGAGTAACAGGTTTTTTGGCGCCTGAACCTGCCTCCAAATATATGAAGCGCATACCTAGATATTGACCTGCTAGGGCGTGAGCCACAGCGAGTTTAGGTTTGTCGTATGGCACTGGGACTGCTTTACCCACCACACCTGCAGTGCCACCGTCGCCAATAATAATGTATCCGAGAGGAATAGGTTCTAGACCGTATTTTTTGACAAGCGGAGCGCCTAATATCTGCGCACCTATCAGAAAGTACGGATCGACAGAGTTTAAGAGAGACATAAACCATATGGCGTCAGCATGTCGACTTATACCTGTCACATTGTTTGGGAAAAGGATCACTGGAACCTCTACAGTGTGTTTAACAGCCTTAATCACGTTGTCAAGATGTGTTGTTGAAACAAACGTTGACCCTCCTATCATTATGGCTGAGGTTCCGCTTGATTTTGCCTTACGCGCAATTCTTGAAGCTTGTGGAGGTGTTGCCTTTTCAGGGTCTATCAGAGTTATGTGAATAGCGCCTTCAGATTCGATTTTTTCAAGCAGATACTTTTCAACAGAGCCAACCATAAAGATCAACCTAACTGGCTAACACATTCTTAGAGCTTCCATAAACTTTGTCTGTGAACATGCAATAAACATCAACCGCACTCTGCGCAGGCTTAGCTTGGAACTCTTCCCTTGCACCACAACTGCCACAGCTTACAATAGCTCGATCTTCATCACGAAAAATTTCAACTCTAACCGTTTCCTTTCCGCATTTAGGACAAGAGAAAAATTTTGGCAAATGTTTCTTGGGGATGTGGACGACTTTTCTTCTTCTTCGCCCCATATTTCGTCTCCTTCTATGTTCTTAAACTTCATCCTTTCAGTATTTACGTTTGTCCTTAAATACTTGCCTAAATACTCATAATCAAAGAGGGGCTCATTTGAAGTTAGAACCCACCATTCTGGATTTGGATTGGTCGGAAGTGGAGACAAAAATAAAGCGGTTCATTAAGGATTATGTGGAAAAGTCCGGAGCAAAAGGAATGGTTTTGGGGTTGTCAGGCGGGATCGATAGTTGTACGGCAGGGGCGCTTTCTGCTTTAGCGATAGGCGGGGACAAGGTTTTTGGGCTTTTGTTGCCAGAACAAGAAACGTACAACGGCAAAGATGTTGAAGACGCGAGACTTGTTGCTGAAAAATTCGGATTTGAAACTGAAATGATTGATGTTACATCGACTTTAGAAGCCTTTTACACTTCAACACCCATTTTTCAACCAACAGACAAGATACGCAAAGGCAACATAAAAGCACGAGTGAGAATGATATACGTTTACTATTATGCTAATAGGCTCAGTATGCTTGTCTGTGGCAGCTCAGACAAGTCGGAAACAATGATGGGTTACTTCACAAAATGGGGAGACGTTGCAGCAGATATATCACCACTAATGGATTTGTACAAGATGCAAGTTCGCAAATTAGCTCAGCACATAGGTGTGCCAAAGGAAATAGTAACAAAACCAGCCTCCCCAGCATTATGGCCTGGACAACTTGCAGAAGAAGAGCTGGGAATAAGATATGAAATCCTTGACCTCATCCTCTACGGGCTTGAGCACTTCATGAAGACAGAAGAAATAGCCCGACAATTAAGTGTAAAGCAGGAGCTGGTAAACAAAATCAAGCTTAGGTGGCTGCATATGGAACATAAAAGAAGAATGCCACTCACGACAAAAATTCAGTATCGGACGATAGGAGCTGATTTTAGGCTTCCACGCACAAGTCATTAAATAAAGGAAGGACGCACATGAAAGAGAAAATTAAGATAGCTCTCGCACAGATAAGCTGCAAGCAAGGAAACAAAGCAGAAAACATAAAAAAAATTGAAAGCCGAGTGACAAAAGCAAAACAACAAGGTGCAGACCTTGTTATTTTCCCAGAACTTTCATTAACAGGCTATACTATGAGAGACCAAATCTACGAACTGGCAGAAACAATACCTGGACATTCAACGACCGTTTTAGAAAAAATAGCCAAAAAAACAGGGGCATACATTATATTTGGCATGCCAGAACTAAGCGAAAAAACACAAGCAACAGTTTATAATGCTGCGGTTCTCGTAGGCCCAGACGGTTTTGTTGGAAAATATCGCAAAATGTACCTTCCAACCCACAGTGTTTTTGAAGAGAAAAGATACTTCCGCCCAGGATATCAAACAGCAGTGTTTGAAACAGAGCTCGGCAAAATAGGGTTAATCATATGCTATGACATCTTCTTCCCGGAAGTAAGCAGGCTGACACGTTTAAAAGGAGCCCAATTAATAGTGTGCATTTCAGCTTCACCAGCAACCCGCCGAACATTTTTTGAAACTTTAACAGCTGCAAGAGCAATTGAAAATACGGCTTTTCTAGCTTACGTGAACCTCGTTGGCATAGAAGATGGATTGCAGTTTTGGGGAGGAAGCAGACTTGTTGGACCAAACGGAAAAACCCTTGTGCAAGCAAAATATGATGAAGAAGACCTTGTAGTAGGCGAGATTAGCTACGCTGACATAAGACCGACCGAAACATTTGTTCCAATCTTGAAAGATTTACGTCCAGAACTGTTCGACAAGCTAAAAGAAACTGCAGAAAAACTGTGAGTCTTTGAACATGGCTCCTATAAGAATAATCCGAAACGAGGACATAGAGAAAGTGCTTATAGGTGTTCCGAAGGGTCATAAACACCTTCGCGTTTGCGTGAAGCTAAAGGACAACTCAGTCATGATCTTTCAAGAAGCAACCATGGCAAACATCCTGCGTGCTTGCGTAACCATAAAGACACATCCGAAAATAAAGGCGCAAGAGCTTGAGATGTATGTACTGGGTGAAACTTCACAAAAACAGGGATATGCTCTTCATCAGCTACTTGAGATTTCTAGAAGCCAGGAAGAAATAGAAGAAGAATTGACACAATTTCTCGCCAAGTCTACCTGAGACGTTTAACAGCTTTTTCTATACGGTTTAATGCTTCTTCCAACTGTTCATAAGCAGCAGCGTAAGAGATTCTGATGTAGCCTTCACCATAACTTCCGAAAGCGGAACCAGGAACCACTGTGACATGAGCCTCCCTTACGAGAAATGCTACAAATTCTTCCGAAGACATACCGAAGCCTTTTATGTTTGGAAAAACGTAGAAAGCACCTTTCGGAAGTGCACAATCAAACCCTTCTATCTCATTAAGCCTTTTGTGAACTAAGCGTCGCCGCCTATCAAACTCTTTAACCATATTTCTAACGAAGTCTTGCGGTCCTCTCAACGCGGCTAATGCAATATACTGTGCTAGGCTGTTTACACAAGCAACTGTATATTGGTGCATGAGCCAAATAGAAGAAATAAGTTCTTTTGGTCCATATACATAGCCAACGCGCAGGCCAGTCATCGCGTAAGTTTTGGAGAATGAATTAACAATCAATGTACGCTCACGCATTCCCGGAAAAGTCGCAAGACAATAATGTTTAGCGTTGTCATAAATTATCTTCTCGTAAACTTCATCAGAAATCACAATCAGGTCACGCTCGACAGCAATCTTCGCCAAAGCAGCGACTTCATCATAAGAAAGAACCGCGCCAGTTGGGTTATTTGGATAGTTAAGAATCATCACACGTGATTTATCCGTGACAAGTGACATCACATCATTAATAGATGGCCTAAAATCATTTTTCTCGAACAAAGGGTTATAAACAGGAACACCACCCGCTAATAGAACACTTGGCTCATAGCACACAAATCCGGGATTCGGGATTAACACTTCATCACCGGGATTTACCAGGCTCATTAACGCCAAGAAAATCGCTTCGGTCCCACCGACAGTAATCAGTATTTCAGAATTTGGGTCGTAACTGAGACCGTAATTGCCATATGCCTTCTTAGCTAAGGCTTCTCGAAGTTCAGGTATTCCATTGGTTGGTGCGTAGTGCGTCTTACCTTCTTTTGCCGCTTGCCAACCAGCATCTAAAGCATGTTTTGGAGATGTAAAATCAGGCTCTCCTAAACTTAAGCCTATAGCGTCAGGTATTCCTTGGGCTAAAGCGAAAAAACGGCGTATTCCAGAGGGCTTTATTAGTTTTAAGCGTTCTGCTGACTTAAAGTCTGACACTAAGACACATTCCCTATTATGTGCTGTTGTCTCAGCATAAAATGTTTACGTTGCCAAATAGGCAATAACAAACATGACATTTCGATAATCTTAAAAGACTTTTGTACGTATACAAAAGTGTATTCACTAGAAAGAACTTGTGGAGAGAGAAATGTGAACCTAAAAAAAACTGTTCAATCGTGGCTGATAAGCGCCTTAAACGACCCGATCACGAAAATACTCTCCAATAATAGCCATTTAACGAAAACGCAGCTTGAAACGTTGCTAATTGATGTCTTATCCGAAAATATTGCGGGTAGATCGTTAAAATACGATGAAAAAGCCAAATTGAGGCTAATAAAGGCAAAAATAAGTCGCGGAGCCTTTAACAGAACTTTAAAACAGGCAAAAGATAATGTCGTAAGGGCGATTTACACCGTGCTACTTTTAGGATACTTAGGCGTTTTCGAAAGCACAACTCTAGACCCGTATCTCGAAATAGCAAACAAATTAAGCACGTACATGGAAGCACACAAAAACATGCCGAAGCAAAGTGAAGAGTTAAATGACCATCTAAAAGTCATAAAAATGATACGGGAAGAGCTTGAAACAAGCCTAACGCACCTATCAAATCCATAAAAAGACGTCATGTGACATCACAAATCACACTGAAAAAGCTAACTAACATACATGAGAGCAAGCACGTATAGTTTAAATGAACGCACAGAAAGGCTGGAAATCAAAAAATAAGCCAAAAACGTTTTTTTCACATGCAATATGGACAATCCTAAGAGCCAAGATCGGTTGGGTTCCTAGACTGTGATGTGTGACGTCATAGACGACTTAACCCATGTTGGTACCATAATTCTTAAATCCTTAATGGTAGAACTGTGATGTGTGATGTAACATGAGTAAATCACATGTAATCACAAGCGAATCACGAGGTGTGAGGTTTGACTGATGTTTTACTGGTTCTTGTAGGGATTTTGATTGCCATGACTATTGGCGCCGCTGTCGAATATTATAGGCAACTTCGCAGGGTTCAGAAGGAGTATGAGAAGGCGAAGGAAGCTGTAGGAGACATTGTGCTGAGCTTTAATAGGCAACTTATACGTGAAGCTGAAAAACTGGAAGTTGTCGCATACAAAGTTGAGGCAGTTTCCTCGAAAGGTGACAAAGCTCTGAAAAGGGCTGAGGAAGTTGAGAAACGGTTTCACATTTTAGAGCCTAAAAATGGCGTTGCATTAGAAGACAGGGAGAAAATATTGGGAAAGCTGGATGAACTTGACAAAAAGGTATGTGATGCTACCGCATCACAGGAGGTACTTACTGCAAAGATTTCTGAAATAGAGACACAAGCCCAACAATTTTCAATGGTTCCTGAACTAGGGGTTGAAGCAGTGATACCCATAAAAAGGGAGAAAGCGTTGGCTCCGTTGACTGAAACCGAGTTGTCCGTGTTGGAGATACTAGCTTTGGAGGGCCCTAAGACTGCACCTGAAATTAAGGATAGAATTAAGCTTAGCAGAGAGCATACGGCGAGGTTGATGAAGAAGATTTACGAAGAAGGATATTTGGAGAGAGACACAAGTAAAATTCCATTCAAGTATCGCATTAAGAAAGAGATGGAAAAACTGTTAAAAAAGACGGAAAGCGAAACTTAATCCACTATAAAACAGGTTTCTGTCCACTTAGCTGTTTAAGTCGTTTCTCCATGTTTGAGAGCCTCGGTGATTCCGGAAGCCCATAGTCTTCCTTCTCCCGGTCATCCAAATATTCTGGGTAATGCGTGACCTTTATTGGCACAGCAAACCTTATCTTTGGTTCAGATATGAGCAGAGCCTCGCCAACATCAAGCATTTTTATTTCCGTGTCACTGTATTCCATATAAGGCGTGTTTTGAGTGAGGTATGCCCTGTCGCGGCGCAACTCTGTCTTCATGATGACTTTGGTCCACAATTCAGCGAAGACGTTGGGGTTTATTCTTGAAGGACGCGGTGTCACAGCGTTCAACCCAACACGATACTTTCGGTATGTTAGAGCGATGTCGGAAAATATGGTTTTACGCACTTCAGGGTCAAGGAATTCGTGGGCCTCTTCAAGGGTTATAAGAAGAGTTGGAAGTCTTTTCCATTTCTCAAAATTATCTTCCCACATCCGCTTATAATGATACGCAACATTGGATGCTGCGAGGCAGGTGATGTTGCGTTGCTCCTCAGAACTCAGACCTGAAATATCAATGAGACAGGTGATTCCGTTACTAACGTTTTTGATAACATCATCAATGAAGTTATAGTTGGAAGGCGGAAAGAGGGTTGGTGAAAGGTCAGAAAGCTTGCTCATGAGAGCCTCGATTACGCTTTTTGCTTTGTAGTTGATGATTTTGCCAACTCCCACATATCCTTCTATCCCATAAGCTTTGAGCGATTCCTCTATCCAGCTACCGCCTAGTTTTTCATACAGTCTTCTGGCAACTCTTGCTTGAGGCTTGCCTATTTCAGGGAAAATCGTTCGCAATTTCCCAGGATGAATTGTGTGCAATCCTATGCATAACTTGCCTTCTCTGGCTGAGTAGTATCGGACTTTGGTATGAAAAAACGGGTGATCTCGTAGACCCCTCTTTGGCTCTATACCCTTTCCTGTCAACAATTGACCAGCAAAGTCGAAAATGAGCCCGACAGTTTTAGGGCTGTAATCGATAATACGAGCGTTTAGAACAAGTTCTGTGTTGGTCTTCCCTGATCCAGTCATCCCGAACATGCCCATCATGAGGGGTATAGCCTCAAAACTCATGCCTACAGAACCGAGCAAATGTTCGCCCGAACGTAGGCGCCCTATTTCCAAGTCTCCCTCAAGTTTCAGGGTAGAAGAGTCTTCTTCTCCAGTTGCGTACACTCTGTCTCTATAATTGGGATTGAATGTTGGAGAACGTACCTTACCATCTTTCTCTTCCAGAAAAAGGACAGCCTCGACTTGTCTGTAACTAGAATATGGCCCAAAGGACTCTTTCCCTTCTGCCTCACGAAGCTGCTCGCTCATATCTAGGGTTGACGAACTCTTGGCATCCACGACACGAGCATAGAAGCTCTTGTCCCCGGAGTGTATCCGAACAATCTGTCCAAAGCACAAATTAACTCCTTCGTCGACAAAGAAGAAAATTTGGTCTCCCCGCACTTCGCGCATAAACCCTACGGGTTCAGACATGTTCAATCCGCTCCCATCTAAAAGGATGTTTCACTCCGTGAAGCTCATCGGGGAAGTTACATGACAGCTCTTCCAAGCGAAGCACATCTAACAACTCACCGTCAACCAACGTTTCCTCAACCTGATCATGGTAGTGAAGTAACATTGAGTCAGATGGAGAAGAAAAATCATGAGCAAGCCAAAGGGCAACTGGATACCCAAGACATCTCGGATCTTCTGAGATTGCTGTGAGTGGGGAAAGGAGTTCAGATATCTCACAGTTTGTTAAATATTCCATTATATCACAACGGAAAGTACGTAAGCTATCTTGGCACAATTTCACAAGAGATACGTCGCCGTATAGATGTTTATCTTTGTTTGCTTGTCTAATTGGGTGGTAAAGCCATGTCGGATAATGCGCAAGCATGGATGTTGCAGCCATAAAATCTCGACCCTTTTCATCAACAAGTGTTGAAGACTGTTTACTTATAGCCAAAAGATTGACCTTTTTACGAAGAGCCTCTTCGTATAGTAAGGTGTAGAACCCTCTTTTTCCGCCGAAGAAACTAGCTCCATCCAAAAGAATGTAATCCCCTTCACTTAGTCCAACAAAAGTCTTGCTACCAATGCTTGCACTACCTTCAGACTCTTCGTGAAGAATTTTCAAAGCCATTTCACTCTCCAGTTGTAGCCTTCGATCCATTAAAAAATTAGAACGTGCCCGGCGATCTCCAACTATGCTGGCAATGCTTTCTTCATAACCCCAAGCAACATCTCGTCCTTCAACTGAAGCGTATGCTACCCTCATTAGATAAACGCCCCAGTTGTTTGCCCTTTTCAATGTTCTTGTAGAGCAATCCACGGCGAGGAAATCCCCTTCATAGCTTTTCATCTCAGCCAAAGGCTTTATTTTAGACCTGTCAGGCTTGACCGCCATTGCTGGTTCTTCTCCCACCCCATGAAATTCTACTACCCGACCTTTATTGATGTACTCTGTTAGTTTCTTCTTCATCTCTACCAAGTCTTCTGTGATTTTGTCATTCATTAGATCTTCTCCTTAGACGAATCTTCACGACTGAAGGTGTTACCATCCCAAGGAATGGTACAACTACTTATTATCTTTTCTTAACAAAGGAATCTGCATTGCACGCACTGTGAGTCGCAGGCATTTGATATCCAAGAACCCCCTCTCAAACGTCAACTGGCTTCCTATGTGGCTTTACACTCAGATTCATAGTCTCTTTGCTACTGTTTATGAATAGAACTCAGTGATAGTCTTGTCATCGTATTTGCTGCTTAATTGTGGCTGCAGGAAAACTTGGTGCCATCCTGTATTTTAGGCGTTTAGATGCATGCATCTTAACAAGTATTCCCCTATCTGCCATCCGAGAAAGGTAAGTTGCCACCGTGCTGAGGCCTATCGGCTCTTTCAATTCTCGCTCATAAACAGACTGGACCTCCTTTGAGGTGAACCAGACCAGTGGGAAGTGTCTCTGAATAGTGAGGCGCGCTTTATCATATTTAGAAAACTCGTTTGTTGGACTGTTAATTTCAGGGTTGGATCCGCCGCTGGGCACTCCACCTAGCAACTCTACCAAGTCGAGAAGATGGAGAGCTTTCTCTCTAGTTACTTGACCTTCAAAGGATATAGTATATCGATTACCCTCACTGTCGAATAATTCGATGCGCATCTTTCTCGCTGGCATTAACGTTATGCACCTTAAGCTGTATTTCACAACTTTACAGTTCACAAGTTATAGCTGTTATGGTGAAGAGGGTAGAAGAAATAACGGTATTTTAACCTATAAACAAGTGAAGGGGATAAATTTGCAGTGCTTCTACTATCACAAGCTTCACACATTCTGCAAACAAAGAAAAATGGCAGAAAACTCTCTGGTTGCCTGTCTCCAGTAGAAGGATAGGGGTGGGCTTTTCACAAAAAAGAAACAAGAAGAAGTCAATATAAAGAGAAAGAAAGGTAAAAAAGACACATAGCAAATCAATTTCACAAGGGATTCACAAAAATGTGAAGAAAAAAGTATGTGGGTGTTTAGCGTTCTCGTGTAACTTTTCAATAGTGGGGAAGGGAGAGGGGTAAAGGAGAAGGAAGAAGGAAACCATTGATAAGTAAGAGTTAAAGGCATTTGAATTAAGGAGGGGCACCCCTTTGTTTCCATTGGAACAGAAAAACTAAGATAAAAAATATCTCATGATTAAAAATTTGTTTAGAACATCCAAAATGTTTAACAGTAATTATTATAATAGTTTTTATTGTTATTACCTTTTTAGAGTATATTTCTTCTAAAGAAGAAATCAACATATCCCTAAAAGATTATTTAAGAGTTCCAATGGAAACACCGGGGTGCCTGTGGGCTTTTCTCCTTCTTTTTAGAATTTTTGTCTTAGTGATTCAGTTTTGTGTATGATAGGGCTTATTTTTTCTTTACTGACATTGAGGCACTATGTCTGAAAGGTGAGGAGAGGAATAGTTGAACAGCTCTGGTATACTTGATGAAGTGTTCGAAAAGTTCACTAGTAATGCGCAGATTTTTAAAGATCGAGAGGTTCTTCGTCATGATTACTTGCCTGAGAGACTGCCGCATCGTGAAGATCAAATTAGATCTCTTGGGCAAACAGTGGCGCCTCTCTTAAAAAGCGCTAGGTGCTCAAACATTCTTCTTTATGGAAAGACAGGAACAGGAAAAACAGCCGTAACTAAGTATGTGCTAAACCATTTAGAGGCTAAAGCAAAGGAGGTCAACGCACCTGTTAAAGTCTGTTTCGTCAACTGTCATTTAGCTGGAACTGAATATCGCGTCTTTGCAAGGTTATGCCAGAGCCTAGGCGTGTCAGTTCCCTTTACTGGTTTATCTGTTGGAGAGGTTTTTGACAGGTTTAGAACAGGCTTAGATTCTTCAAAAGTAGTCTTTATCATTGTTTTAGATGAGATTGATGCGCTAGTGAAGATTCGTGGTGATAGGCTCCTCTATGAGCTCACGCGGATAAATGAGGCGCTGTGTAATAGTAAACTTTCCCTTGTGGGAATATCTAACGACCTAAGACTAAAGGAGTTTCTCGATCCGCGCGTTTTAAGTTCACTTAGTGAAGAAGAAATTGTTTTTGGGCCATACGACGCAAGCGAATTGAAAAATATTCTTTTTTGGCGTTCACAAATGGCTTTCTGTGACAATGCTTTGTCTGATGGTGCTCTAAGTCTCTGCGCTGCTTTGGCTGCCGCGGAACATGGCGATGCTAGGAGGGCCTTGGATTTGCTGCGTGTTGCTGGCGAGGTTGCAGAGCGAAAAGGTGTAAAAGTCGTTGTCGAAGAACATGTCCGAGAAGCGGAAAAAAACATTGAGCACAACCGAGTTGTTGAAGCATTGAAAAACCTCACTTTACATTCAAAACTTGTGGTTCTTAGCCTTTTTCAGTTAATCAAATCGAATGTTCACCGTGTCATTACGGGTGAAATTTACGAAGTTTATGGTGAGCTTTGTGGAGAGTTAGGTGTTACACCTTTGACGCAGCGGCGCGTGAGCACTTTGGTGAACGAACTTGACGCGATAGGGTTGTTGAATGCGCAGGTCGTAAGTATGGGGAGGTATGGGCGAACGAAGAAAATTGGGTTGGAGGTAACACGCACCCTTATTAAAGAAGTTTTTGCCAATGACAATAGGTTTGGACCCTTGGTCAAATATGAGCCGAAGTGCCTTCCTAAACACACCCGTGGTAGGAGTTGAAGACGGAAGTTTCCAAAAGGGCATAACACCGAAGGCTCTTCTCGCGGCAGTTCTGTTCAAAGGACTGAAAGTCGAAAGCGTACAAATCACGAAAATAACGGTTGACGGCTTAGATGCAACCCAAAATCTTGTCAAAACCCTAAGAGCGTGGACATTTAGAGCAGCAATACTTGGAGGTGTTTCCTTTGCAGGCTTTAACGTCATTGACCCAACGATTGTTTATGAAGAATTCGGAAAGCCAGTCATCGTAATATCACGAGCAAAACCAGACAACAAAGCAGTAAAACGAGCCCTACAACGCCATTTTGAAGACTGGCAAATCCGCTGGGCAGTGTTTGAAAAATTAGGTTTAATCCATACCGTTCTTGTCTTAGTTGGTGAACCCCCAGTTTATGTTGAAACTGTAGGTGCTCCCATCAAATGGGCAGTCCTGCTTATTAGGGTTCTCTCGGTTTACAGCAGAATTCCGGAACCAATTCGAACTGCACAATTAATTGCACGCGGCTTATCCTAACTAAACGGAATGACTGTGGTCTCTAACGTTTGGAGGTTTACCACTGGAACCATTGCAGGTGTTGGAACAACCCCATGTCTGCGCATATAGTCTGTCTGTTCTTGCCAACAACCCGAGTTTACAACTAAGACCCCGCGATAGTTACAGTATTCAAGTTTGTGTATGTGTCCGGAGTGGAAAATGTCTGGGACATGTTCGATGACTAGAAAGTCCCTGTTTTCGGGTGACAAAGGTGTTTTTCCACCATATACAGGCGCAAGATGACGACTCTTCAATAACAAGGTCATAGCTTTTTCTGGGTGTTCATAATTCATACCTGGAACCGTTGAAACAATGTCATCTAAGCTGCGGCCATGATATAATAGTACTTCTACACTGTGGAGGCTTAAGAAACATGGGTTTCCAAGGGAATAAATTTTTCTTGATTCTTGCAGGGGCTCTAAGAATTTGTTTGAGATAGCTGGCTGTGGTAACGCTTTTCTTGGGGCGTCATGGTTTCCAGGTATAATTACCACTTCTATATAATCTGGAATTTGCTCAATGAACTTCGCAGCCAATTTGTATTGCTCATAAACTTCTGTGACTGCCAACTCTTTGATCTGGTTCGGATAAATCCCTACTCCATCAACGATGTCTCCTGCTATCAAAACGTATTTCACATGGCTTGCTGTCTCCTTCATTTTTTCATTTCCATATTTGCCGTTAAGCCATAATACGAAACGGTTGAATGCTTCTCTCTGAAATTTTGTGCTGCCAGTATGCATGTCTGAAGTGAGCACTGCATAAACCGGGATTTGGGCCTTATGCTGGGGCCTTTGGGCCACGTCAGGCAGAACTATGTCTTCTGCAATAAGGAGATTACTTCTTGTTTTTGCAACGCTCAAGCAGACAACTTGGTCAAGCAAAAGTGAGGATGCCTTTCTCAAGAGCCGTTCGGAAGCATTTTGAGGAACAAGCACTGTAGTGCTTGCACGCAAGTCCTCAATGGTTAGGATTATCCTCTTTTTTGATTCTCTCCTGTTTGTTATCATGGCGATTATTTTGAGCTTTGTCTTTGCTGGAGCTTTCAATGCATCCAAAACTGACGTAGCGCTTCTAACATCTATTCTTTGCCTCAGCAGCCTTTCCATTCGCTTGAACCGATCTCGGAAATATTCCAGATAACCTTGGATTGTTCCGGTTGAGTTTAGTTTGCTGCTTGGATCCTCAATGATGTTGAGGTTTGCTTCAATGTCCTTTGCATAGGGGCGGAAAGGTTTTTTTCCTTCTGTTATTTGCAACTCTGGCAACGTTTGGAGTGGGTCTTCTAATGGCTGTGTGAGCTTTTCTTTTGTTGGCGCCGTCCTCTTCGCAAACTCTTCCAGCAAACTTCTGCTAATAAATAATGGCTTTTTCTTTAGAGTCTCTATCTTTTGTATCGCTTTGCTCATGAGTTCCGCTGGGTCTTCAGTTGCGGATATTAGGCTTAGGAAGTCAAAAGCTTCTTTGTTGAGTTGGTATCCTGCCTCGATTGTTAGTTCGACGGCTTCTTGCAGTTTTTCTGTTTCACTCATATTTGAAGAGTTCTCCAGTCCTGTTTTTTAGGAATAATTATGTAGCCTTCTTCTCCATCCCCTACGGTTTCTGCTTGGTTTTTCATATGGAGGTATGCTGTCAAAGCGGCTGTTACAGCGTCAATTTCATGACACTTAAGAGCACGCAGTTTGAGGTCTCCTTCTAAACCTATAGTTTCTAGGGTTGTTTGAATCTTTCGCCAGTCTTTCAATGGCATGTTTAATGCTTTACGTGTTGAGATGGGGTGCACCTCTATTGTTTTGTATCCTTTTTTTTGCCATCAACTTGATTAATTTCATGGCTCTGAGTGTTAGTGTTTTCATCGCTGGAAGACATGGCGGAAAGACCCGATACCCTCTCCTTATCATTTCTCTATCTGCTATTCTAAGGATTCCCTTTTTTGGGAGACTAGAGGGCGCGTCAATCGCTATAATAGTTGGGGCGCTGTGCGTGATGCCCTCTAATATTTGTTTATTTGGATGAATCAGGCTCGTTTCTACTTTTTTGTTTTTCCAGTGCCCATCCTGTGGGGTTTTTCGGTTTTCCAGCCAGGTCTATACCGATTATAACTTTGGCTTTCAATTTTAGCACTTACACTTTAGATTTATATATTGGGTTTTTGTTTAGATGTGTTAATATGTTAGGTGCTTCATACTTATATTGATATGGTGATGTGGATGAGTGAGATGCGAAAGGTTCAACGCACTCCCGGCGGCACATTTTTTGTCACCGTGCCTAAGTCTTGGGCTCAACAACACGGTTTGGAGCGTGGGACCATAGTGTTCATTACTGAAACTAGGGATGGCAAGCTTCTTATCGACCCTAAGTACGGTGTTGAGCCTTCTCCCCAAACTATTACTTTAAGGCCTGGGGCATATTTAAGCCGTGAAATCGTAGGAAAGTATCTCCTTGGCTTCGATATAATTCGTGTTGATGCGAAGAAACGTATTAGCTTTGACACGCGAGACATCGTTAAGAAGAGTGTTAGTCATTTGATAGGATTAGAAATTGTTGAGGAGGATTATTCGGGCATCATTTTACAGTGTTTGCTGGATCCTTCAGGGTTTCCGCCTGAAAAGATTCTCCGGAGAGGCTATGCTATTGCTGCTGGAATGCATCGTGATGTGGTTAACGCCCTTGTTGGCGGAGATGTGCATTTAGCGATGAGCGTCATAGCCCGCGACGAAGAGGTTAACAGACTTTACTTCCTTCTAGTTCGTATCTTACGTACCATAACTCAAAATCCAAGCCTAAGCGGAAAGCTCGGCATTCGCCCGATTGAGTGTCTAGATTACCGTCTAGTAGCAAGTTTGGTGGAGGCAATCGGTGATGAATGTGTGCGAATGGCACTGAAAACAGTCGAGTTAAAGGGCACGAAAATGGCTGAAGACTTAAAGAAGCTGTTTGTAGAATTTCACACAGCCTGTTTTGGGGCTCACGAAAGTGCAATAAAAGCCTTTTTCACGAGTGATATATGTCTAGCTGAAGGCGTGCGGGATATGCGAGGGAATTTAGAAAAACAATCCGCTAGTATTGAGAAGGTTGCTAGGGGTCAGTCGCTCGATGTTGTACCACAGATATTGGCTGTGGCTTCTATTTTAAGGCAGATTTATGAACACAGTGTAGACATAGCAGATCTGGTGATGCCTAAAAAAGTTTAGAAGGGAAGCTTATCTACTTTTTGCGGTGCCTTGGCCAATGAAACGTGTTCATTCATTCTTAATTCACCAGTATACTGTACTTCACCGCTTATGTGACAGTGGGATTCGATGGTGATGTCTTCACCGTAGACATTGTCTGCGTGTGCTCCACTTCTGAGTACAACTTTCTTGCCGTAAATGTCCTCTGCATGTGCATCTCTACCAATGATAACTTGATCTGCCCTTATAGGTCCAAGGACTTTACCTCTTCTTCCAATTTCAACAAACTGTGCCGTTACGCCTTCTACAGTAATTATTGAACCGCCAACTTCTACGCGGTCTTCTGCAGTGGCTTTTCTTGAGCGTAATACTCCGCCTATTTCAATGTTTTTTGCTGAAACTTCTTCGCCGACTTCCACTTTGCCTCCCACTTCGAGATTTCCTGAAAGCTTCAGCGACTTGCTTGTTCTCACTTTGCCTCCTACATCTATTTCACAGCCTTCGCAACATCCAGCTATCTCTACTTTGCCTCCCACATCGATGTCTTTGAACTCCAGGTCTCCTTCAACTTTAAACGAGCCTCCTACATCTATATCGCCACCGTCAATTTTCCCGGTGAGTCGAACGGCTCCGCCTACATTGATTTGTTCAAATTCTAACTGGCCCTCTGATTCGAAGCTTCCGCCTACATCTATTTCGCGAATTTTTCCGCCTCCAACTTCTGCCGTGCCTCCTACATCCAACTTTGTAATGTCTACTTTAGATTCTATTGAAACGCTTCCTCCCACGTCTATTTTCTCCGCCTCCACTTCTCCTTTTGCTTTGAAGCTTCCGCCTACATCTATGTCTCCAGCCTTCACATTCCCATCAACTTTTAGGCTTCCGCCAACATCAACTTTCTCAACCGCTAAATCCTTGCTTACATGCAAAGCTGCGTCTACATCCACACGTTTTGCAGTCATTTTCCCATAAACTTCCAGACGGCCATCTTCTACCTTAACATCATTCTCTATTTCCAGGTCTCCATGAACTGTTACGTCATCTTCGGCTTCTAGATTTTCCGCTGAGAGGTTACACTCAAAAGTGTTGTCTCCTTCACAATAAACTGTTCCAGAAACCTTCACTGTGGACGGTGTTCCTGCTCCATCGACGACTGCACATTTGCCTACCACTAGGTCTCCTTCAACAACGTCTAATGTTGTTTTGCTTCTTGAAGGAACAGACATTTTCGTGCTCATCTTCCAATTCCTCCGACAAAAGCTTTTACCATCGGGGGCTTAAAAAGGAAACTCACGTTTTGTAGTCACAATTTGTTACTATATTATGTGTGTTCCTTCATATATGCGCTATTTTTTAACGTGTAAGGTTTCTGCAAAAACTTATAGATAAGCATGGGTTGCATATGCATAAGCTATAAATATCCACAGAAGAGTATCTAAAATCAAAAGGTGAGATATGATTGTCCAAAAGGATTGCTACTGGAATTAACGGCTTAGACGAGCTGGTTGACGGTGGTCTTCCTGAAGGGAGAGTCATCTTGGTCATCGGGGGACCAGGCACCGGCAAGACCATTATGTGTAGCCAATTCTTGTACAAAGGAATTTATGAAAATCAAGAAAATGGAATCTTCGTGAGCCTAGACGAAAGCAAAGATCACTTCTACTCTGAAATGCAAAAATTTGGATGGGATTTTCGAAAAGCAGGGGACGCGAGAAAATTTGCTTTCATAGATGCCACGCGAATGTCGCGAGTGGCTATGCTAAAAGAGGAACTGTACAAAGAGGAATCTCGCAGCTTACGGGGCAAGCAACTGTCTATCGATAGACTAATCGAAGATTTACAAGCAAAGATACGGCAGGTTAATGCGAAAAGGGTTACAGTGGATACTTTAGCAGCACTTACGTTCCGATTTCCAGATCCTATAGAACGAAGGACCGCAGTCGTGGATTTGATCGAGTCACTAGCAGATTTAGGAGTTACCAGTCTTGTTACCACTGAACTAGGATACTTGGGTCTTGAACGAAATGCATTGGAAGAAGAGTTTCTGGTTCACGGCGTTATTATGATGCAAACTCTGTTTTCAGGAGGAACTACGACGAGAGCAATACAAGTTGAAAAGATGAGAGAAGCCAAGGTCAATCCGAGCCTTGTTCCGTATTCAATAGATCAGAATGGCATTGAGATCTTTCCTAATATGCCGTTATTCGGGGAAAAGTAAGCTCATTTAAACCATGCCAAAGCCTTACGTGTACTGTCTGTTAATGTAGGACAATTCTAGGGTTTAGCCTTCCAACTATTTCTTTCATGTCTTCAGTTTTTCCTTTCTCAGAGGCAATTTGCTCTCTAGATATCTTTGATTGTACATTTTCATTATCTTCAGAAATTTTTCTAAACCCTTTTCTGTTTCTTTCTCGTAGATGTTGATCTCTCCTTCAAATAAACCTAGAATTGCATGAACTTCTTGTGGAGAATGCATCTGGGGGTTCATTACTGCCAAAGTGGTAAAACCTTTTACCTTCAATTGTGGAATAAGTCCGGTTAGCCATCTTCGGGTTTGAACGGCGCCATGTTGTAGTAAAACGTCTGAGATGATTTCTATGCACGCCCTTTTTGGGCCAGTTATCGACGTGTCTACTCTGCGAAAAGCTGAGCTCAAAGCAATACTAATGTCAGTGAGGTTTTCCACACCCTTCAATTTAAAGACGTTAGGTGAGCTTCTGATGATCTTGTCTGCTTGTGGGTTGCATATGAAAATGGAAAAGTTTGACTGAAATTCTTCTGTTAAAGCCCTTACCCCGCTCGCTTCTGTAGTAAGGTAAAATGTGATTCGCCCTTCTTTCGCCCCGGCTTCCAGAAATTTCCTAATCAGAAGGTCTTTTTCATCACATGAAGGTGAGGTCAATATAACCGCATAATTTTCAGGTATCCCGCCGAACAACATGTTATCAAGCTCTTTGTATCCCGTGCTAATACGACCCGGAAGAACAACCTCTGGAATCTCTATTGTTACAGGCTCTTCCAGAGCTGCGAAGAACCTCTGCATCCGCTTGTATGTTTCCAAATATTCGAGTCCCCATTTTGTTGCTCTATATTTTTTGCGGTCTCCCACAGTTAATTCCCTAACGAAGCCATGTGAAACTAGAAAACTCAAAGTTTTTTTGACTCTGTCTACAGGCATGTTTGCCCCGTAAGAAACTCTGGTTAACGAAGATAATCCCTTCTTCGCAATCACTTCGATACTGTCTGCGTAAATGTCATATTTTGTTCTTCTTCGTTCGTTGGACAAGGCAAATTCTCCACTATTATTAAATCCTACATGCTTAATCTAAATTTTGGTGAATGAATGTGCACCCCACAGTTTCCAGCGACAAACAACATCACATCGCATGTGGAAAAGGCGACTTGGCTGAATACTTACTCGTACCGGGCGACCCCGAACGTGTTCCGAAAATTGCAAGTTTTTGGGATTCAGCTAAAGAAGTTTCCTGTCACCGCGAATTCCGCAGTTTCACAGGCAAGTTCAAAAGAGTTCCTATTTCCGCTTTGTCGAGTGGTATTGGTCTAGCTTGCATGGGAATTGCTGTTAACGAGGCTTCACATGTGGGCGTGGACACTTTTATTCGTGTTGGCAACACTGGTGCCATACAAAAGGACATTGACTGTGGCGATTTGATAATCTCTACTGTTGCTGTTCGCCTTGATTGCACAAGTAACTGTTACGTTATGCCTGAATATCCTGCTATAGCCAGTTACGAAGTTTTGTTGGCTTTGATTGAAGCTGCTGAAAGCTTGGGCATCGACAATTATCATGTTGGAATAACAGTAACCACAGCAGATTTTTATGCTGGACAGAACCGCCCAGCAGCATCTATATCTCGCATGGAAGACTTGCTTCCAACTTTGCAGAAAGCAAAAGTGCTTAACTTTGAGATGAAAACAGCAACGCTATTCACGCTAGCAAGCCTTTATGGGTTAAGGGCAGGCTCTGTATGTGCCGTTTATGCCAACAGATGCAGAAACGAGTTCAAATCAGGGGCAGGGGAAGAAATAGCTATAAAAGTTGCGAATGAAGCCGCAAAGATACTATACGAATGGGACGCCAAAAAACGCAGAAAGAAGAAACACTGGCTTTTTCCATCTTTACTGGCTATTTGATGAAAAACTCTTTTAGAAGCAAACAACCTTTTCTTATTCGCCGGGGTGGCAGAGTGGTAATGCGCTGGCCTCGAGATCTGTCATTGAAAACGTAGAGGGCTAGATAAAAGACAAGTAAGCCAGTGGGCCTTTGGGCTCGCAGGGGTTCGAATCCCCTCCTCGGCGCCATTTTAGCTGTGTGCTTTAGGGAGCAAACTTTTAGATGACACTTGATTAAGGAGAATAGAGGAAACAAACCGTGCCTGTCCAAGCCAGACTGTTCAGAGTTACTGCAAACGAGCAAAGAAGAAGCTTGTGCTCTATCTGTCAAGGACATAGGAGGCTCTGTGGAAAATCCATCTGTCCAATTCTGGCAAAGGCTGAAGCCTTGATGAAACTTGAGAAAAGCCTTTCTAAAGAGAAGGTTTTCGGCTCTTCACCACCAGCAGTATTTGTTGGGTCATGGAATTACCCGAAGGTTTTAGCGGGTCCTCTGGTTCCGCCAGTCTTGGTGGAGGACACTTCGGTTATGGATCTGCCTGAACTCTGGGTGGACAAATCGTTCAGTGAGATCTTGCGTTACAGGTTCTCTCTGGTTAGGGGGAAACGGTTTACGGATGTTAGATCTGCAGGAAACCCAAATAGGATTTTGTCAACTTTTCAAGAGATTGTTATGGCATCCAAGCCCACGGACACTGAGATGTGGTTTAGTAAGAAACCTAAGCTGTCTGTGGTCTTTTCTCCTAGGGAACCTCCGTCAGGTCCCTCTGCTTCCATTAAACGCGCTGTTTTAGCTGAAAATCCTCATGTTCCAAAGTCTGTGGATTATGTTGTTTCAGATACTGATTTGAAGGCTGAGAAAGGCATTTTGAGGCTTTATGGCTCCAAGGTTAATCAGCGGCAGATAACAAGGATGTTCTCCATAGGCCTGTTAGGAGCTAAGAGACAGAGAAGGCTTGTCCCTACAGAGTGGAGTATAACCGCTATAGATGACATTCTTGGAAAAGCAATACACAAGGAAATCTTGAACTATCCATGGATTAACAAGTTCATGATCTTCGGACATAAAGCCTTAGCGAACAACATTCAGATTCTTCTCTTTCCATCTTCATGGATGTTCGAAGCTCAAGAAGCTTGGCTTACCTCACCTAACCCAGTTCCAGCAGTTAATTATGAACATGTTCACGGACGGCGATCCTATGCGTCTGATCTGGCTGGAGCATACTATGCGGCACGTTTACCAATCCTTGAATACCTAAAGCAGATGAGACGTCAGGCAGGAGCCTTAGTTCTCATGGAGGTGTATCCAGAATGGATACCTTTAGGCGTCTGGCGTTTCAGAGAGATCTGCCGAGAAGCACTGAGGAGACAACCTGTTATGTTTAATACGCTTGAAGAAGCATTAGATGAGATCGGAAGGAGGCTGAGACTTCCTCTTACAAGATGGCTAGAGAGAAGCGAAATCCTGCGGTGGCTCAAAAGTCAAACAAGATTAACAAAATTTCTGTCCATTTGACTTCGAATTCTCACCAAGCATATATATCGGATATTTTCACTAGTAAATCTGCGTTGAAACCCGTTCCACAGCGCCAAACATGTTCAGACCATTGATCAAAGATTGAGAGTTAAAGGTATGAAGGCAACTGCAATTGCCCATCCAATTCAAGGCTTAATTAAGTATCATGGATTAAAGAATGTAAGACTTAGGATTCCATTTCACGATAGCATATCTGTTTGCGTTGACGCCCTACAAACAACTACAACAGTTGAAGCAACCAACTCGTTGAAAGAATACTTGGTAATGATCAACGGAAGAAAGGCTACGGGCACAGACTTGGAAAGAGTTGAAGTTGTTCTCAACAAGCTAAAAACCGTGACCGACTATTCAGGGCACTTCAAAGTTGTCTCCCGAAACAGCATAACAAGTGGAAAGGGACTCGGCTTCTCTGCTTCTGGGTTTGCAGCCCTCGCCACAGCAGCATGCGCTGCTTTAAACTTTGACATTGATTACATGTCTCTGTCTGAACTGGTTCGGCTGGGCGCGGGATCTGCCACAAGAAGTCTTGCAGGAAGCTTCGCAATATGGTACGCCAACAAGAATGGAAAGTCCTATGCAGAACAGATAGTCAAACCGGAAGCTGTGGACTTAGGCATGGTTATCGCGCCTGTTCCCTCATCAATAAGAACAGATGAAGCCCATAGCGAAGTTCTAAGTTCACCATTATTTAAGGCTAGGTTGAAATACGTGGCAAAAATTATCAGTACGATGGAGAACGCCATTAAAACCGGAGACATTGCCGCCATAGGAAAACTTGCAGAAGAAGACAGTCTAAGTCTACATGCAACCACAATGACTGGCAAAGCCCACATGGTTCTCTGGGAACCAGAAACAGTCCGCATAATAAAAGAAGTTCAGAAAATGCGACGCGAAGGAATACCCGCATGGTATTCCATAGATACAGGCCCGTCAGTTTTTGTCAACACTTTCACAGAGTATGTTGAAAAGGTGGCTGATAGGCTACGCGAATTAGGCTGCTCAAGCATTATAACCAGCAAGGTCGGCGGCAGCCCCTTCTTGAGCAGTAAATATCTATTCTAGAATGGTGAATATACGTGACTTATAGGCTGGCTGCAAAATTTTACGATCTATTTGGCTCGAAAAACGATCTGGAACTCTATAAGGAACTGGCTCTTCAAAGTGGAAATGAAGCCTTAGAATTGGGTGTGGGAACAGCAAGAGTAGCCATATCGCTCGCTAAGGATGGAGTCACGGTTGTGGGTATTGATAACTCTGTTCACATGCTTAGAGTAGCCAAGGAGAAATTGGCTGAAGAAACAGAGGATATTAGAAAGCGCGTAATTTTGAAGAGGGGTGACATGAGAAACTTTGAGTTGAGGCAATCGTTTCCGTTTATTTACATTCCAGCTTCCACTTTTGACCACAACATTACGATTGGGGACAGAAAACAAACGTTAAATTGCATCTTCAGACATTTGAAAAACAACGGAACGTTTGCGTTTGACCTTGAACAAGCAATGCCAGACAAGCCTGAAAAATCGTGGTGGATTGACAGAAAGAAAACTGAAGACGGAAAAACGGTTGTAAGAAGCATATTCACAAGAAAGAATGCGCCAAAACGCACGCTGAGCCTTGACCTTTTCTACGATGTTTGCAAAAACGGCAAAATATTGGAAAGATACCATGAATACGGGGAAGTTGCAATAATATCCAGAGATGAAATCATCAGGTTACTGAAAGAGACAGGCTTTGAAGTGGTCAGTGTTTACGGTGATTTTGACAAATCAGAATATCGAAAAGACAGCCCTAAACTAGTGTTGGTAACGAAGAGAAAATAGCATTTCGGGCAGATAAATTTGAGGTGGGATGGGTAAACCGAGAATTAATGTGTAGCTGCCAATGTTTTTACTAGTGTTTTCTTTTCGGGCATTTCCACGACTCTTATTTCTACACGATCTAAGTTATCCCTTGCTGCCTTTTTTGCTTCTCTTTTGGTTCTGTACTTCCCTTTCAGTTCGATCCATGGGAGCGTTTCATCGATTTTTATCCATACAGCATACAATTTTTTCACCGTTGTCAAGGCGTGAGAAGAGGGTTAGAGTGTGGATAATTAAAACAGTTATGAATTCTGAATATGGATTCTTGTTAAGTTTCTTGTGTTTGGAAACTTATTTAAAGGGTTTCGTATCATCTTGTACGGTTTAGGAGCGAATATGAAGGTGGAGCTTGAAGGCTCAGTAAAAAAGGCTCTGTTGAAGGGGTGTCTATGGATGGGCGAAAGCGAAGGAAGCCCAGAGGGTGGACAAGATGAGGCTAGCCAACAGCCTAAACTACGCTCTACCGCTAAGTTTTCTAAAAGAAGCCCTTGTTGCGTTTGCCTTCAACATTGGCGGAATACTCGCTGGCTTTATAGTTGCTTCTCAACTTAATGTCTTTCAGCTTTCTCCATGGGCTATTGCAGTATACCCTGCCATCTTAACTGCGAGAGGTGTGATAAGCGGTTTGTTTAGTGGACGCTTAAGCACCGCACTGCATATTGGTACAATTCATCCGAGACTTCGTGGCAACACAAAAAACTTTCACATGCTTTTCAAATCCATAATATTCATAACTTTGGAAACAAGTATTGCGATGAGCTTGGTATCCATGATTTTTGGAAGTTTGTTCTGGGGGATAACCTTCGTAGATTTTTCTGACATTCTGATAGTCACATCGGCAACCATGGTCTTAGGGTTAGCAAACTCCCTGATTACAATTGAAATTGCATTTATTTCTTTCAAGAAGGGGTTAGACCCTGATGTGATCGTATATCCAGTAATGTCTACAGTGGCGGACATAGTCATAACATTGTGTTATGTTTTCACGCTTAACTTGTTCTTTTTGTCTGGTTCCATCGGTAGATACATTGTTATTTTTTTGGGAGTGTTGCTCATTACCCTTGCATTGGATGTTTTGCCAAGATGCATCCACGACCACGGATTCGTTAAAACAATTAAAGAATCTCTCTTAACACTGGTGTTCGTAGCCTTTATTGTTAACGTCACTGGAACAGTTTTAAAGGGTATTAGTGAAATCGTGGGGAGAAGAAAGGAAATCTATACCGTTTATCCCGCTTTGATTGACACGGTGGGGGATGTTGGTTCAGTTGTTGGTTCTACAGCTACGACAAAGCTGGCGTTAGGTTTGCTCAAGCCTTCTTTTCATGCGATACGGAACCATGCAACACGAATTTCTGCCACATGGGCTGCGTCAATAATTGTGTTCGCTGTATACTCCATTTTATCACTGCTTACGCAAGGCATGTTCACGTTGCATGCATTTCTAGGCTTCACTGCTCTTTTACTTACAGTAAACATAATTGCGGTTTCTGCGATAGTTCTAATATCCTACGCTGTTGCAATCTTAACTTTTAAAAGAGGTTTAGACCCCGATAATTTTGTTATTCCGATTGAAAGTTCTCTTGCAGACAGCATAACATCTATCGCTTTGCTTGTTGCCCTGTTTTTGGCGAATTATATGGTTTATGGGGGACCGTAAAAACCGAATGCGCGCGCGTTGCTTTACCGCAACATCTGTCAGATTTCTGCGCTAATGTTTATATATCTTTTCAAAACGTAATCTATTGCTTCACGTACTGCTCCTTCTCTCCCCTTTCTCGTTGTAACGACCTTGGCGACTTTCTTAACTTCTTCCACTGCATCGACAGGAGCAAAGGATAACACAACGTTCTTCATAACCTCTATGTCGCTGACATCGTCGCCAATGTACGCAACATTAACATCCAACCACACCTTGTAATTAAAAGCTATGTCGGAAACTTTCTTCAACTTGTCTTTAACATTTACATGAACTTCTTTCACGTTTAGTTTTTTGGCTCGAGAAAGAACTATTCTGCTGTTTTCACCTGTCAAAATAACTGGAATAATGTCGTTATGTTTAAGAAGACTAATGCCAAGCCCATCTTTCACGCTGAATCTCTTCAGCTTTTCGCCTCTTGCAGAGTAGTAAGTGCAACCTTCGGTTAAAGTGCCGTCTACATCCATCACAAACATTTTGATTTTCTTTGTGTGCACGCTGAGCCAACCTTGTTCGCCTTTAGCCCGCCTCAAAAGTCCTTCACCACCATCAAGACATGGAGCCTTTCTTAGACGCTCTTTTCTTTCCATACTTTGAATACTGTGATCAGTTCGCTTGTTGCCAGGTTTGGTATTTCTCGAACCTTAAGCACTAGTTCCCTCATTTCATCGAGGGCACCTGCCTCGACCTTCACGATGAGGTCGTTCGGTCCATGAATCTCGTAGACCGCGCTGACCCTTTCATTCTCGACCAGCTGGTTTGCTGCCTCCTCTAACGAGCCGGGATTCACGTTTATCAACATGAAGCCCCGAACTTTTCTGCCCAGAGCCTCCTCGTCAACCACAATAGTATACCTCTTTATGATGCCCTTATCCATCATTTTCTTCACGCGGACGTGGACTGTGGCATCGGATATCCCTAAATCCCTACCGACCTCTGTGAAAGGTGTCCGAGCATCCCTCCTGAGGGTATCTAAAATTTTGTAATCGATCTCGTCTAGTTCCACACCGAACACCGGCGATATAATAAGATATTCCTATCCTTATATATGTTCGCTTAAGAACTTCTATAAAAAGAGAAAGGTTTATTAAGAAAATCTTATACCAATTCCTATTGCGTGTAAAGTGCCGAACTGAAAAGGAGGAGAAAGCATGTCCAAGAAGAAACCAATAAAGAAGAAGAAAGAAGAAGAGGAAGAAGAAGAGGAACCTGAGCAGAAAGAAGAGTGGTAGAGTTCTGCCAACGAGTGCGCTACAAGTGACGGATGCCTGTGGACAAGAGAAGAGAGCGAAGGCGAAAGCATTAATGAAGTATGAGAGGGAGGTGACTAACATGCCTGGGAAGAAGAAGAAGCCAGAAAAGAAGAAGCCAGAAGAAAAGAGAGAGTATTAGCAGCGCCTAGAGCCGCGCATTACGAAACTAGAGGCGGAAACCGCCTTGTTTTTGATCCCAATTTTTTGAGCTAAAACTTGGAATCTGCCCTTAAAGGGGTGACTACAAATGGCTAGATGTCCTACATGTGGAAAAGAGGTTGAAACACCGAATAAGGAGTGGAATTTAGGCAAAATTCATGTTAAGCAATACGAGTGCTGTAGAAAAAAATTCTGGGAATACATAAAGATGATTTAGGGCTAAAGGAGGTGCCATGGTATGGGTCTGTTCGACTGGTTTAGAAGGAGAAGAAAAAAGAAGACAGATAAAGAGAAAGAAGTGCTCGAGCGCACGGGAAAATTGCAAACCGAAATCAAAAAGCGCGTAGAAAAAGAACCGAAGAAGAGGAAAAAGAAGAAGGTGAGTGTTTAGATGGCTGCGCCCGAGTTTGCGGGAGTACCGGTTCTCATCCTAAAAGAGGGAGCGAGTAGATCAAGGGGAAGAGAGGCCCAGCACGCCAACATCATGGCGGCCCAAATCGTAGCGGAGACCGTGAAAAGTGCTCTGGGTCCAAAGGGCATGGACAAAATGCTCGTCGACAGCATAGGAGGCGTCACCGTCACCAGCGACGGCCGCACCATCCTAGATGAGATGGAGATCGAACATCCCGCCGCGAAGATGATGGTGGAGGTGGCTAAGACCCAAGACGAAGAGGTGGGAGATGGAACCACAACAGCTGTCATCATCGCCGGAGAGCTGCTGGCGAAAGCCGAGGATCTGATAGACAAGGGGGTTCACCCAACAATCATAATAGACGGGTATCGAAAGGCGGCTGATGAGGCTCTTGAGACCCTCGAAAGGATCGCCATCCCCGTCAAACCCAAGGACAAGGCCTTCCTAAAGAAAGTGGCCATGACCGCCATGGCCAGCAAGCTGGTGGCGGAAAACCGAGAACCCCTGGCCGAAATAGCTTCCTCGGCTATCCTCAGCGTTGCACAGGAAGTCGAAAGCCAGTACAGGGTAGACTTAGATGACATCATGATGGAAAAGAAGCCCGGCGACTCCCTCACAGACACAAGAATCATCAAAGGCATAATCCTCAACAAGGAGGTTGTCCACCCCGGGATGCCAAAGCGCGTAGAAAACGCCAAAATCGCCCTCCTCAGCTCCGCTCTGGAGGTTAAGAAGACAGAATTCGACGCCAAGATCAACATCGAAAGCCCAGAGCAGATGGAGGCCTTCCTCCATCAAGAAGAGAACATGCTGAAGACCATGGTGAACAAAATAGCCGAGAAAGGCGCCAACGTCCTCGTGTGTCAGAAGGGCATCGACGACGTAGCCCAGCACTTCTTGGCTCGGAAAGGCATCCTGGCCGTGAAACAAGCCAAAGAATCCGATATGGAGAAGCTGGCTAAAGCCACTGGAGCAAAAGTGGTCGACACCCTAGAAGATATGACAAAAAGAGATTTGGGCCACGCCGGACTGGTGGAGGAACGTAAGATTGGCGACGACAAAATGACGTTCATCGAGGAATGCAAGAACCCCCGCTCCGTTGCCATCCTCATAAGGGGCGGAACCGAGCGCATCGTCGACGAAGCAGAACGATCCATACACGACGCTCTGTGCGTAGCCCGAGACGTCGTACAGGAACCCAAGATCGTGGCTGGAGGAGGGGCACCGGAAATGGAGGTGGCCAGAGCTCTAAAGCAATATGCGGAGACGCTGCCGGGCAGAGAACAGCTGGCAGTGCAGTGCTTCGCAGAGGCCGTGGAGGCGGTTCCCCTCACCCTAGGCGAAAACGCGGGGCTAGACCCCATAGATATCCTCTCTGAGCTCCGAGCACGCCATGAAAAGGGCGAAACTTGGGCCGGAGTCGGAGTCCACGAGGGCAAAGTCCAAAACATGACGGAGCTTGAGGTATACGAACCCTTGGCCGTCAAAAAACAAATTATCAAATCAGCCACGGAGGCTGCGTCCATGATCCTTAAGGTCGACGACGTCATCGCCGCTGGTAAAATGAGGGCTCCCCCAGCACCTCCGAAAGGTCTCCCTGAAACAGGATACGAGGGCGAAGAGTAGTTTCAAGGTGAACAGGTGTTTTCCATGTTTGCAGAACTAGGAACTTACGATCAGGTTATCACCATATTCTCCCCAGATGGGCGCCTCCTACAGGTCGAGTACGCCGTTGAAGCGGTGAACCGTGGGGCAACCGTGCTGGGGGTCTCTTGCCCTGAGGGAATCGTGTTGGGGGCGGAAGAGCACGTTCGAGCAGAACTGCAGGATCCCGACTTCGGCTGGAAAATCTTTGAGGTGGATGAACACATCGGAGCCACGGTTGTCGGATTAGGATCCGATGCCCGCATTCTTATTGATCAGGCGAGGATCTACGCCCAGATTAACAGGCTGACATATGACGAGCCAATAGACGTGGAGGTCCTTACAAAGCGCATCGGAGACATAGAACAGGTGTACACCCAGCACGCGTGGGTTAGACCCTTCGGCGTCTCCATAATTTTCGGCGGCGTTGCCAAGACTGGAAACAGGCTGTTCGCCATCGACCCGAGCGGCTCCTACCGGGCTTACAGAGCCGTCGCAGAGGGCTCCAAACGCGAAGTGGCGAAGGCCATTTTAAAGGAGGAGTACCGTAATGGTCTGAAGCTTGATGAGGCTGTTAAGCTCGCCGTTAAGTGCCTCGTCAAGGTCCGGGGGGAGAAGTTGACGGTTAGGATAGCGGTGATTCCGTCTGAAACTAATAGGTTTAGGATGTTAACCGCAGAAGAGGTTGAGCCTCATATGCGCCGGATGACTCGGATAGGCAAGAGGAACAGGAGGCGGAAGTGAGCACCTATGGGTTGGACGGTTCCATACTTGCCCACCCCACCTGAGATCGGGAGGAGGATGCTGAAAATCGCCCGGGTTGGGTCAGGTGACGTTGTCTAGACCTCGGTTGTGGCGACGGCTACATCCTCATCATGGCCGTAAAGGAGTTTGGAGCTGATAGGACGGTGGGATACGAGATAAGGGAGGACCTGTGCAGAGCCACCCTGACGGAGATCGAGCGCCAAGGGCTTCAAAGCAGAGTTAAGCTGGTGAACGGAGACCTTTTCGACGCCGACCTCCGTGAGGCCACGGTCATAACCCTCTACCGAGACGAATTAACCAACCAGCGCTTAAAGCCCAAGCTGGAGAGGACGGCCAAGGTCGGCACCCGAATCGTCAGTTACGCCTACAAAATAAAGGGCTGGAAGCCTACCAAGAAGATAAGTCGTCACGGTGACACAATCTACCTCTACACCGTCCCCGAGTCCATCAACCAAAACGCATACAACCATTTTGACAAAGAAAAGCATTAGGAGGTGAAAAAATGCGAAGAGAAGGACGTTTTGGTCGATCACTCCCCCCGAAGCCAGTAGAGCTAGGAAAAGAGTACGACGTAACTATTCAGGAGATAAGTCGTCTAGGCCAAGGCATAGCACGAATCAAGGGTTTCGTAATCTTCGTCCCGGACACCAAGCCCAGCGACCGCTTGCGAGTTAAGATAACGAGGATAAGTGAGAGGTTTGCTGAGGCAGAGGTTTTAGAAAAGATGCAGAAGAGTCCAACACCGAGTGGCGTACCGCGAATAGAACGCGCACAACTTAAATCCCGATAATTTAAACCGCATTTAGAGATAGACCATGCTTGCATGCCGCAAAACGTGGAACATAAACCTATATGTGAACTTACCCCCCACACCAAATTTGCACAATTGCGCGCGCACCAGATTGTTATTTGAAGTCTTAATTACTAGGGTCGAGGTTGTTGAAGTGAAGAATAAACTTGAAAAATTGTTGAAGGAGTAAAAGCCACTTTAAAGTGTAGTTAGTCTTAAATTCTTGGCTTGGCAATGAGGAATTATGGTCTTATATGTGGTGTATAGAGCTTCAAGAGAGTCCAAGGATAGAAGCCTTCTTCCTCATCATTTGAAAGCATTGGGCTGTAGACGGGTGCGCAGATCTTTTTGGGAGATTGACGAAGAAAAAGTTAATACAGTTTTGAAGGTGCTTGAGAAGAATCAGCCAATACTTTTGAAAAGGGCGAGGGAGATTAGAAAGCCTCGATTTGTGAGAAATAAGGGAGTCTTTGAGCTTGGAAGCTTGGTTATCGTTATGTACGCAACTCCAAAAGAGGCAAAAAGGGAAAAGATAAAGAATTTTCTTAGGAAGGCGCCCTACATTCGCCTTTGTCGTTCCGTTTATGCTTTTTCTCAGAAGCATTCACTTTTTGATAAGAACAATGAGCTGGTTGACGCTCTGAAGTTCACAGACTTTATTAAAGAACTCCGAGAATATGTCAAGGTTATTCCGCGAATAGTTATTGCAAACAAAGGTTCCATTGAAAGACTTTTAGAAGAAACAAGACAGCGAGTTGAAAATGAGATTTCTGACATAACTAGATGTTGTAAAGAACTCTACAATAAAGCCCTTGAGGGAGAACACGAGGTGCGGCGAATACGCGATTCGCTTTCAAAGAACAGAGGAAGATTCGTAACAGTGAAAAAGGTAGCTGCTTTTTATAAAAAATGGTTGGGAATGGACTTTTCAAGAAGCTTAATGAAGGCATATAGAGCCGTTGCAAAGGTTAATTCCATTCTTAACAGAAAATAGAAGATAAAATATGGCTATGATGGCATCTCGCATATTTCACAAGTAATTCTTTTAATCACCAAACTTTAGTTCTCTTTTGACAGATAGAGAAAGAAACGCGGTCTCTCTTAACCTGAGGCATAAAATTGTGACCTTTCGATCAAAAGATGCTCGCTTTGCCTTATTCTCTCGGAAACATTCATTTTTTGGTTCTGATTTTCCGCTACGCAATTGTTATTTGGATATTGTGGAGTTACGTCCTCTCGGAGGATGAGAATCATGTTGCGTAGAGCCAAAGCAGAAGAAGAAGAGTGGAAAGAGGAAGAGGAAGAAGAGGAAGAGGAAGAGGAAGAGTAGCAAGGACTCCACACCGCATAAAAGTCTATGGGGAGGTGACAATAACGTCCAAGAAGAAGCGAGCTCCAAAGAAGAAGAAAGAAGAAGAAAAGAAAGAGGAATGGTAGGCTAACTCAAGGCTCTTGCTACGTAATACTCTTTTTTTATGTTAAAACTTGAAATATCCTTAAAGGAGGTAACTGCAAATGGCTAGGTGTCCTACGTGTGGAAAAGAAGTCGAAAAACCGAGCAAGGAATGGGATTTAGGTAAAATTCATGTTAAACAGTATGAGTGTTGCGGAAAAAAATTCCGTGAATACGAAAAGAAGGTTTAGGAGCCGAGGAGTAGTCGTCATGTGTCTACTTGGCTGGTTAAGAATAGAAAAAGAGGAAGTCGAGGGAGGAGCTCGGTTAAGAAAGAGTGGTTAGTGACCCTCGCATAAAACTCTATGGGGAGGTGATAAGGATGGCTGGGAAAGGAAAGAAGAAGCAATCTAGGAAGAAGAAGAAAGAAGAGTAGCGCCCTCAGAGTGTAGCGAACCCGTATAGATGAAAAACTCTTAACCCTTTTTTTAACGTAAGATCACAGTTGTTGAAAGGTGAAGGAGAGATGTCGGAGGAAGAGGTTGTGAACGCCGGATGGGTTTCGCTGAGTAGGTCAGGTAAAAGCTTGAACATAATGGTTATGGATCAGATGTTCTTCGTGCCCCTCCGTGACTTGTGGAAAGTCCTCGATGAGGAGAGGGGACGGGTCGATGTCAAACAGTGGGTTAAGAGAGGCACCGAGGAGCATTAGACAAGATTGTTGAGAGAACAGATTCTAGGAGAAGAAAGGTGGCTAGAGGTTTGGAAAAGCTTAGTGAATCAGAGTTAATTGAGCGAGCTAAACGACACATTTTCTCGTTAGGTCTTAATGATGTAGCCTCCTATCTATGTAGATTAAATATGAAGTTTGGACTCGCAAAAATACACTACACTCAGTACAAGCTTGGGATGGAACCAAACGCGACTTTTATATCGGCACCAGATGAAACCGTGACAAGAAACAAGGTTAGGTGGGAAAGCGGGATAGGCTACGGCGGAAAGATCTCTTGGGGTAGCGGGGAAGACAAGGTTATGATTCTAGACGTGATGCCGAACGCATGTGGCATGCTTGTAGGGGGAATAAAAAACCTGCCAGAGCCACGTGAAGTTATGAACAATGTGTATGAGCTAAAACGAAATGAGGTATTCATAGATGACATAAAAGTGTCGTGGGACTTCCATGTAGGAAACCACTTTATAGATATGTTTAGGGTTGTAAAGGTCACCGAAATAGACCTACCTGACTACATTTTTATTATACACAGCGCGGCTCCCGAGTTACAAGGCGACAATCAGAAGGGGCTAGGCTTATACTACCATAAAAGCAGGGTTCTTAAAGAAAGGATGAAAGAGGTAAAAACACCATTCGGCCCATGCAGGGTAGTTTTAGATGAAGACGCGAAGGAGTACTACAAGTTTTTTAGATACGCGGAAGAATTTGCGAAGAAGAGAAGGAGATTAGCTGCTACGGAGATTTTTGGAGATTTCATAGAGATAATAAACGAAACACACCAAGGCTTACTAAACTATAATGAAATAGCGCTTGGGTGTCATTACATAAATCAACAAGGTCAGATGTTTCCAATAGCCCTGAGAGCAGACTTACCCGCCTATCTAGTTCGGGGAAACCTAAATCTCTCCGAAGAAACTATAGAGGCGCTCGGATTCTATAAAAGAGCCGAAAAACTCGGGGTCATGGATAGATTGAAAAATCTGAATATACTACCCCACGGCGGGGGCTACACCTTCCCAGATATGTTAGAGGCGTCAGGAGAGGTGGAAATAGATAATAAAAGATACTTCATAACCGAGATGAAGAGCGGGATAGGGCAAAAAATAATCTCTAGCACGGAGGGTATACCCTTCATGTACCGTGGTAGGGAAGTGATTGTGAGAACCATAGAGTTAAGGATGTGTGATATAGTAGCCCGACTTATGCCCATCTATGTGCTAAAGATATGAGGGGAAAAGATGACTCTAAACGGGTGGGGGAAAGAAGAGGCGCGAGAAAGCGGAGAGGGCGAAGAAACATATGGAGTACGTGAAAGAAAAGAAGCTGAAAAGCAAGGAAAAGAAGTCCAAATCTCGAGCGCCTGTAAAAAGAAAGAAGAAGAGGTAGGTGTGGTTTAAATGCCAACGGCGTTTGTGTTGATAAACACGGAGATAGGCTGTTCAATTGCAGGCATATTGAAAGATTTGAAGAAGGTTGAGGGAGTTGCTGAAGCCTTCGCTGTTTATGGAGTCTATGACATAATTGCAAGAGTAAGAGCGGAATCTATGGATACGCTCAAGGAAATTGTGACTTGGCACATTAGAACGCTTGACAAGGTTAGGACGACATTAACCATGATAGCTGTGGAGAGGCAAAACAAATACTCAGCTATTCTATAAGAGCGGGTGCCTTATCTCATGTCAGGTGTTAAAAAATGAAATGCCCCAACTGCGGTGGTCATCGAGCAAAATTCAAAGCAAGCAGAACCGAGTCTCTAAATCAAAAGAAGTCGTTGGTTAGAAAACGAAAGAAGCTTCCAAGGAAAAAAGGTAAGCATGCACGCCAATCATTCAAAAAGAATAGTAAGCCACGAGAGGATTTCACCGAAGTGCCCGGATTGTGGATTCGAATTTGATGCAAGGGATTACGTATGAAGCACAAGTATCAAGAAAGTTTAGATGAGAAAACTCTAGAGGATTCGAAGCGGTAGCGTGGAACATAAGAGCATAGGAGGAGAAGTCATGGAATTTTGTCCAAAATGCAAATCCCGGCTTGTGCCAAAAAAGGAAAAATCCGGTGAAAAATCATTCATAGTTTTTGTTTGTCCTAAGTGCGGCTACAAAAGACGAGTAGAAAGTGGCAAAGTCGCGCCAAAAGTTGCAAAAGTTATACACCCTAACCCACAGAAACTCGTGGCAGTAATAGGTAGAGAAGAGCAGAAACTACGAACACTACCCACTATTAAAATTGAATGCCCCAAATACGGACACAATTTAGCATATGTTTGGCAAGTGCAGACAAGAGGGGCTGATGAATCTTCCACACAGTTTTTCCGTTGCACAAAATGCGGATACACATTCAGAGAATACAGCTGAACATTGTGGTTGTGGAAGCCTTTGAAAGTTGAGAAGAGGGAAATTCGCATTCAGAACGTGGTAGCCTCAGCATCCCTCAAACACCGCATTGACTTGGACGCCATAGTCAAGGCTTTTCCACATGTCGAGTACAGACCCAAAGTTTTCCCTGGACTCGCCTTTAGGCTGAAGAGGCCCAAGACGTGCACCCTCATCTTCAGTAGCGGCGGAATGGTTTGCACTGGCGCCAAGTCTGAGAAGGAGGCTGGAAAGACAATCATGAAGGTTGTCAAGAAGTTGAAAGCTGCTGGCATGATCATCACGGGAAAGCCTGAGGTACACACAGTGAATATTGTTGCCTCTGGAAGCCTTGGCGGCCCAGTTGATCTCGAAGAGTTGGCGAGCGAACTCGCGGGTGGAGGCCTCATGTATGAGCCGGAGCAGTTTCCAGCCGCGATCTACCGAATGGAACGCCCTAAGGTGGTTTTTCTGATATTCGCCACCGGCAAGATTGTTTGTGTGGGTGCGAAGAGGGATGAGGATGTCTATGAAGCTGTAGAAAATCTTCATCTGAGGCTGAAGGAGATGAAGGTCTTAGTTTAACATATAGAGACAGTAACGTTGGCTTTGTTGGTAATAGCCCCAAACATCGCGCGCGATTTAGAGGGATAGAGTTAAAATATCCCTTGCACTACTCTCTTAGTCGGAGCGCCCCTAATAATATGCCCCACTTAGGAAAAATAGAATACAAACCCATATCCGTCAGAGAACTATTTTTGGAAATGAAAAACCTCTCTGAATTAATGATTGACTTAGCCTATTCAGCCGCATTATTTAACGACAAAGAACTCGCGGAAGATGTCTTGGAACTTGAAAACCGCGTTGACACATTAACCTATCTTTTGGAAATGGAAATCATGATAGCTACGAGAGACCCTGACGACGCTGAGGCATTAGCAGGAGTTTCCAAGGTTGCCTCCGCCGCTGACAAAATCTCAGATGCAGCTGCAGACATAGCAGCAATAGTTACGCAAAACATCGGCGTACATCCACTAATAAGCGAAGTCTTCGAAAAAGTTGAAGAACGCCTAACGAGAGCCAAAGTCAGCAAAGCCTCGATACTCGTCGACAAACAAATAGGCGAACTCGATCTGGCAGCGAGAATGGGCGTTGACATAATCGCCATCCGTCGAAACAAAGACTGGATAATTAACCCTAAGGACACAGAACCCATCAAAATTGATGACGTTCTTATCGCTCGTGGAGCCCCCTCTGGCGTCAAGGAGTTCAAAGCACTTGCGGAAGGAAAACTGCGGAAACTGGAGGATTAGAATGTCACCGAAACTTCAAAAAAAGTTTGAGGAGATTGTTGAACGTTTCGTTGAGTTGAAAGACACGTCCGAGTTAATGATGGATTTGGCATACTCTTCATTACTATTGAACAGCAAAAAATTAGCTGAAGATGTGCAAGAGCTTGAGGAACATGTGGACAAATTACATACGGATTTTGAGTTACTTGTCTTGTCAAGCGGTTTCAAACCAGAAGAAGCCAAAAGTTTTCTCGGACTTATAAGACTGGGTGTAGTAACTGAAAAAATAGCGGATGCCGCTGCGGAAATAGCTGAAGTTGTTTTGAGGGGCATAAAGCCTCATCCAGTGTTGAAACTCGCCATAGAAGAAGCTGAAGAAACCGTTACGTACGTGCAAGTGACTGAAAACTCTATGTTTGTGGATAAGACCTTACGCGAGGTTCATATTCCAGAGGAAACTGGCATGTGGGTTCTAGCCATAAGAAGAAGAGGTAAATACATAAGACCTAAACCCCACACAAAAATAGAATCAGGCGATGTCTTAATAGCCTCTGGCTACGCTGAAGGGGAAGAAGACCTTAAAAAACTCGCATCCCCGTGACTACAGTTTGCAATTTAATTGATAGTTAGGATACTTATTCTGGCTTCATTAAGACTATAAACTCGGGTTCTGGTATTGTCTTAGACGAAGGTTCACTAAAATGAAAAAGGCAAAGACGAAAATCAAAAGCCAGAGGTATAAATGTTCAAATCAAGAATGCGAAATGGTTTTTGCAAATCCAATAATTGTCCAAGATTTAAGCTCAAAAAATGGGTCTTCATACAATGCATGTCCTTACTGCTTAACTGAAATAGTGATAGAAGAAGATTCCGAGGTTGAAGAGGAAAAGCGAACATTGAAGAAAAAAAGAGCCATAATTGAAAAGGCTAAAGCACAGCCTCCAAAATTAAAGCCGGCTGAACAGCTTTCTCTAAAGGAACATGGATGTCCATACCATTTTGGATATTTGAGCCAGCGTTCAAGAAAGGAAGAGATACCTGAAGAATGTATGACTTGCAAAAAAATAGTAGAATGCATGCTTAAGAAAGTAACTGGATAAGTTAATAATTCGTGATACACACATGCCCTTTTAAATCTGAAAGGTTTTCTCTAAAAAATGGATAGGGGGTAACATGGCTATCAGCAACTTCAGAGAAGAACCCGTGGGGCATTATATCAGCTTCTCTTAAGACACAAAAATTGAACGCCGAAACAGTAACAACCATTGCAACAAGCTTTCTCAAAAGAATTGGACACAAGAGTGGCGTAAAACCTAAAAGAGTTACATTAGAAGAGGAAGCTTATATTGTTGAAATTGATACGAAAAATCATGGCTATCGTCGAGTTGATGCTGGTACTCATGAAATTAAGGGGTATGAAATACAGCCAAAAGGCGAAAAAACATCCTTTATTTCTATTTCACCAAAAATAATCGCAGTGACATTTGGCATTTCAGCAGTCGTTTACGTCACTTCAAATTTTGCTTTTCAAATGTTTGGTGTTTGAAGTTTATCATGCTTCATTATTTCAAATTCATAAATGCTATATAAATTTTGGAGGCATAATTTCGTTTCACGAATGGTGAAATTACTTGAAACTTGCCGTAGGAGCATTACTTCTTACTTTTGTTACAGCCGTAACTGCAGGTTTCTTCGTTTATCAGTTCACGTTCACTCTTACAGAAAAAATGAAAACGGCTTTTCCAACACAGTCTCTGCAATTGGAACGCGTGAACATCAACAACACTTGCATAACCGTTTCTGTTAGAAATTTTGCCTCAGTAGATGTCCAAATAACAGGAGTATATGTAAACGGCAAGGCGTATAGTTTGACAGAAAACATCTTTGTTCCACCAAACGGTGTAGGCACGATCCACTTGCACGGCACTTATGTAGAAGGTGAAACCTATACCTTAAAAATCACTTCATCACTGGGTTTTCCACTCGTTTCCGTCGTAAAATACGATTGAAAATATAGAATTGGGTTGAAATAAAGTTTGGAAACTAAAACTGTTATTTTTTCGTCTTCTTTTCTGGTTTTTCCTCTTCTTTAGCTTCCTCTTCTATTTCGCTTGTGATTTCTTCTATTGGTTTCGGCGGTGGTGTTGTAGCCATTGTCCAGCCTATCCACATACCTATACCCATTACGGCTACTAGTGCTATGAAAACTGGCACCGCTATGACCCAGAATTGAACTTCATGCGTCCATGCTAGCGCATCCTTGCTTATCCCGAATACTCCAAGCCACTGTGGAAAGAAGAGTGTTACAATGTACAACAAGGCAATGGCTGCACATGCTATGAATATTATTCCACCTATTCCTTGATCTTTACTTACCATTTATGCATCACCATTTGTAAACCATGTTTACTCCTTTACACCTTTTAAAGTTTGCCGTGGTTTTCGACTGGCGCTAGATTGTTCCCATTTCCCAAGTTGACAGATATTTTTTCTGTTCATCTGTTAATTCGTCTATTTTTATCTTCATTGCGTTGAGTTTCAATCTTGCTACTGTTTCATCTATTTCTTTTGGCACTGGGTAAACCTTGGGCGGCATCTTCTCGGTTTTAACTATGTATTCTACGCTGAGGGCTTGATTTGCAAAGGACATATCCATAACCTCTGAAGGATGGCCCTCTGCTGCCGCTAAATTTACAAGTCTACCCTCTGCCAGAATGTATATGTTTCTTCCATCTGCGAGCGTGTACTCGTCCAGATTTTGTCTTATGTTTCTCTTTGAAACGGCAAGCTCTTCCAAGTCTTTTATGCCGATTTCTACGTTGAAGTGTCCGCTGTTGGCGAGTATTGCTCCGTTTTTCATTTTCTGCATGTGTTCTTTTCTGATGACGTTTATGTCACCCGTTGTTGTTACAAAGATGTCGCCTATTATTGATGCTTCGGTTATTGGCATTACGCGGACCCCGTTCATCGCTGCTTCAAGCGCCCTGAGCGGTTTTACCTCTGTAACTATAACGTTAGCTCCCATGCCTTTTGCCCTCATTGCCAAGCCTCTTCCGCACCATCCGTAACCGCAGACCACGAAGTTTTTGCCCGCTAAAAGTATGTTTGTGGCTCTTAGGATTCCATCTATTGTGCTTTGTCCCGTTCCGTAGCGGTTGTCAAACAAGTGTTTTGTGTAAGCGTCGTTTACGGCTATTATGGGGTATTTGAGTGTTCCAGTTTTTTCCATGGCTCGTAAGCGCAAGACACCGGTTGTTGTTTCTTCTGTTCCACCTTTAACGTTTTGTAAGGCTTCTGTCCTTTTGCTGTGGATTGTGCTGACAAGGTCGGCACCGTCGTCTAAGGTTGTTTTGGGTTTGTGATCTATTACCTTTTCAACACACCAGTAGTATTCCTCTGTTGTTTGTCCTCGCCAAGCATAGACGTGAACGCCTCTTTCTGCTAGGGCTGCTGCGACATCGTCTTGCGTGGATAGAGGGTTGGAGCCGCATAATGCAACTCTTGCTCCGCCAGCCAAGAGTGTTTCAACGAGCACTGCTGTTTCTTTTGTCACGTGTAAACATGCGCCTAAGGTCATGCCTTCAAATGGTTTTTCTTCGGTGAATCTTTTTTTGATTTGATTTAGAACTGGCATGTGCTTTGATGCCCATTCTATTTGAAGAAAGCCTTTAGAAGCTAAACTTTCATTTTTAACTTTGGAATTTTCCATTTTGATTCTTCCTTAATGGACTTTGCAATCTGGACTATTTAATGTTACGTGCCAGTCGTTCTAGAAGACTGTTTTTTGCTTTTTCAGCCATTTCCATAATTTCTTCAATTTTTATTGTTGTTGGATGTCCGTTTTCCATAACAATTTTGCCGTTTATTATTACTGTGTTGATATCTGCTGATTTTGCTGCGTAAACTAAATGGCTGATTTCGTTGTACAGTGGGTGAAGATGCGGTTTGTTGAAGTCAATGATTGTTAGGTCTGCTTTTTTGCCAATTTCTATGGAGCCTATTTCGTTTTCCCATGATAGTGCTTTTGCTCCTTCTATGGTTGCCATTGCCAGAACTTGTTTTGCAGGTGTTAATGTTGGATTTTTGTTTACGCCTTTATGTAGAAGGGCTGTTGCTTTCATGGTTTCGAACATGTCTGCCGTGTTGTTTGAACATGGGCTGTCTGTGCCCAGTGAAACTGTTACGCCTTTTCTGAGCATTCTTGGGACAGGGCTTATGCCTGAGGCGAGTTTAAGGTTTGAGATTGGGTTGTGTGAAACCTTTACGTTTCTTTTTTTCATTACTGTTATGTCTCTGTCCGTTAACGCTACGCAGTGTGCTGCAATCACGTGTTTGTCTAGAACCCCTAGTGAATCTAGGTATGTCATTACTCCGTTTTTTAACTTAATCTTGAAGGCTTTTTGGATTTTTTCTTGTTCGTCGATGGTTTCTGCAATGTGTGTGTGCCAAATTATTGGTGTTTTTTCTGAGCCGTATTTCTGGTTTAGTTCTTCTTTGATTTCTTTTAGTTCCTTCATGTATTCTGGGTCAACGGTGTAGGGCGAGTGAGGGTCTACACTGACGCGGATTAGTCCGTTTGCTTTGTCGTGCCAGTTTTCACCCAAGTTTATTAACGCTTTTTTGTCTTCTTTTTTTCTCCATGAGAAGCATACGTGGCCTATTACTCCTCTTAGGCCTGTTTCAGCGAATGCTTTTGCTTCATTTTCTTCTGGTGTGTAATGATACATTGTGTTGACTGTTGTTGTTCCGCTCATTATGGATTCTGTGGCTGTTAGTAAGGCTCCGACGTAAATGTCATGGGGTGTCATGTGTTTTTCTATTGGCCATATCCATTTTTCCAGCCATTCTTGGAGTGGTATATCGTCTGCGTATCCTCTTAGCAGGCTCATTGCTGCGTGTTGATGTGTGTTTATGAGGCCTGGTATGACCACTTTGTCTTTTGCATCTATTTTTTCGTATCCTGTTCCATATTTTCTTTTTAGGTCTCGGTTTTTTCCTACGTCAATTATGTTTTTGTCTTCTATTGCGATGGCTCCTTGGCGAATTATTTTTTGGTTATGCATTGTGATGATGGTTCCGTTTTGGATGAGGGTGTTCATTTTATTCGCTTCTTTTTTTGTTGTAGTGGTTGCTTATGAACAGTGTTATGCCTGCTGTGAAGAATATGGCTTCGAAGAATTCATGGTGTAATATGTCTTCTATGTCGAAGAAGCGTTCCCATGTGCAAACGTGGTGGAGAATCATCAGGGTTCCTACAATGGTTAGGAGAATTCCAAACGTTAGGAGAATTCCAAACGTTTTGGTCTTGTCCATGTTTTTCACGCCAACAACATTATGAAATTAAACTGTTGATTCCTAGAACTTTTAAACTTTCTTTTCCTTCTTATTTGAAGTGTATGAAGTGGTGTATTTTGGACAGCGTTGACAAAATTATCTGGATTCTGCCTTTCTTAAGCGTCTTGGACGTTATTTCCACTTTGTATGTGGAAGGTTTAGGGTATTCTTTGGTGTTGTATGAGGCTGGTTTTTTCGCTGGATATTTTGTTGGTGCTGGTTTAACCTATGTTTATATTGTTGTGTATTTGTCGAGCGTTAGTATTGTTGCCTACGTGTTATGGTATATTAAGAATAAGAAGCTGAATTCTTCTGTGTTCTTTGGCAAGGTGATTTTTCTTTTTTGGTTGGGGTTGCATGTTATATTTACGTTAGGTTAACTGTAGCGTTTGTCGGAAATTTCATGTTACCCTATTTTGTTAGTGGTAGGGTTTCTTGGTTTTCGATTAACTTGCTTGTATATTTAAGTACTGCTTTAACTCTATTTTTTTATTTGTGGCGTAATGTTATTGATTGGGTGAGAGGGGATGGTGGCGAAAAGGAGTAGTGGTTTATGAAACTTTCCGTAGATGCTCTTCATGAATATCTCTCTTGCTTGTATGATGTGGATGTGGAAATCCGTGGCGTTTGGAGGCTTGATGGTGAGAAATCTGAAGTTTCTAAGGATTTAAAGGGTTTTGGTTACGGCGTTCCCTACGTCATCGAGTTTAGTGTTGACGGCGAAGCAAAACGAGTTGTTTTGGAAACCATGCGTTCTGGAGGTTTTGGGCATGACTATGTTTCTGATCGTGCTGGAAGTTTGCTTTGGCAACATAGTGTCTTCAACAAGTTGCCTCGGCATGTGCGTTCGGTAGATGTTGGTGCGTTTACAGTGGACGGTAAAGGTTTGAAGTCTTTGGGGGATTGCGGAGAGTTTTTTGTTGTCACGGAGTTTGCAGGTGGTAGGCTTTACCATTTTGATTTGGATCGTATTAAGGAGACTGGGGGGCTAAGCGAGTTAGATGAGAAGCGTTGTTTGGTTTTGTCTGATTACCTCGCTGAAATTCACAACGTAAAGCGTGAGGCGTCGTCGCTTTATGTTAGACGGGCTCGGGAGCTTGTTGGACACGGCGAATGTATCATGGGTTTGTTAGATAGCTACCCGTCTGGGCTTGACTTTGTCAGCGAGTCAGATTTGATTGATGTTGAGCGGAGCTGTGTTGTTTGGCGTTGGCTTCTTAAACGTAAGGCTCATAGACTTAGTCAGGTTCATGGGGATTTTCACCCTTGGAATGTGCTGTTTCGTGAGGGCGTTGATTTTACTGTTTTGGATCGTAGTCGTGGTGAGTGGGGTGAGCCTGCTGATGATGTTACTGCTATGACTATTAACTACATTTTTTATTCTCTGCAGAAGTATGGTGAGTTGGCTGGGGTTTTTGAGCGTTTGTTTAGGCTTTTCTGGGAGAATTATCTGCGGAAGACTGGTGATCGAGAGATTTTGGAGGTTGTTCAGCCTTTTTATGCTTGGCGTGGTTTGGTTGTGGCTTCGCCCATTTGGTATCCTAACCTCAGTAGAGACGTCCGCGTTAAGCTGTTTAATTTCATACGGAATGTTCTGCAATGTGAAAGATTTGATTTGGAAGGTGTGAACTCTTACATTAGCACTGCTTAGGTTTTCCATGGATAGCGTATATCTGCGTACACTACACCACGTTTGACTCTTTCCTCTTGCTCTTTAACCCAATTTTCTAAGCCGATTTTTTGTAGGCGTTTTCCATCTTGGATTATGGTTGGGTAGTGTTCTGCTAGGTTTTGGATGAGCTTGCATGGGTATTCTTTGCATTGTATGCAGATTTCTATGCCTTTTTGTTTGGCGCATTGACGGATTTTACAGTCTGGTGGTCCGCCGCCTGTTCTGCATGCGCAGTCTAGGTCGATTAGTTTTTGGAGGAATTGCCAGAATGTTGGGAACGTGTTTTTCATTTCTGGTACGTATTGGTACCAGTTGTCCATGCCTTCTTCATGGAGGCTTTTTTGTAGTTGGCTTGCTTTTTGTGGGATGCGGTTGCGATGAGCACATAAATCGCAGTACAGACCGCAGTAGGTTACATAGCTGAGTAGGTTTTGGTTTGACATATTTACTCATAGGGATTAAAGGATAAATAGGGTTTTTGACTAAAGTTATTGTTTGCTGGTGTTTGTGTTTGGAAACTGAATCTGTTGAGGATTTGAAGAGAATGCTTAAGGAGATAGGCTATTCCGTTAAGGCTGTTGAGGAAATTTTGAAATGGTATCCGCCGGACAATTTTGATGGATGAGCTGTTGTGAAGGGCGTCTATGTCCTAATCATTTCGGTTGGCAAGGATATCAAAGTAAATGTTGGTGCTTTGGGAAGCATATTTTTTGAGAGGGGTTTGTATGCATATGTGGGTTCTGCTCAAAATGGTTTAGAAAGACGAGTACAGCGACACCTTAGAAAGGCGAAGAAGAAGTTTTGGCATATTGACGATCTGCTTGATGATGATGCTGTAAGGGTTGTGAAGGTTTTCTGCAAAGAGGCGGAGAAATCCGAGGAGTGTAAGATTGCTGGAAAATTGAGCGAAAAGGGTGTTGCTGTTAGACGTTTTGGGTGTTCTGATTGTGGTTGCGTTAGCCATCTGTTTAGGATAGCTGATTGTGGTTTGTTGAGAGATTTTATGTCTGACATGCAGTTGTGATTTAACGCTTTTATTGTGTTAGTGATTTGTGTTGTGTTATGTCTGAGGCTTGGAGGATTTCTCTATGCCTTATTATGTTATTGAAGTCAACGTAGCCGCCGCCAACTATTTTTAGCTTAGCATTGATTTTCTTGTTTTTCATTTCTATGACATTGTAGGAGTTTAGGAAGAATCCGCGTAATCTTTCGCATGATATGCTTCCTGCGTGGATTACTTGCGTTTTTTGTATTTGCCATTTCCATGGTCTGTGGCGGTGTCCGCATAGGACTAGGTTTGCTTTGGTTTTTGTTAGGCTTCTTAGGACGTCTCCTGCGTCTATTATTGTGACTGGGTCTGCTCCTGTGTCTGGTACTGGGATTATGTGGTGGTGTAATGCAACGATTTTCGTGTGGTTTTTATTTTTTTTAGTGTGTTTTCTAGCCACAAGTTTTGTCTGTGTCCCACTTCACCGTCGTCTCTATCGGGTCTAGCACTGCTCAACACTATTATGACTGTATTGTCAATTTCTGTTATTTGGTTGAATGGAAAATATTGTCTGAATAGCAGGTAGCCTGTTGCTCGGTAGTCGTGGTTTCCACTCACGTATATGACTTTTTTAGGTTTTAGTTGTTTGAGTTCTCTTGCTGCCTGTTTGAATTGGGATTGTATGCCGTCTTCTGTCAGGTCGCCTGTTACGACTACTGCGTCTGGCGACATGGCGTTGATTTCTTTTATGGCTGTGCGGAACCTTTCGTTATTGAACATGGGTCCGCAGTGGATGTCTGAAATTTGAACAATTAGCATAATTTCTTTCACGCTTTTTCAAACCAAAGTTAGACAACAACTAATAAACATTTTGGAATTGGGTTCTGTTAACTCCTTATGGGATGAAGAAGAGTGTTAACTGTCGTGGGATGCCGAAGCTTTCTTTATGAGACTTAGCCACTTATTTTCTCCCTCTATCTTAATTCCACAAGCCTCTGCGGGTGTCTTTCCAGCTAAACCTTCATGTTCTCTAATGTAGTTATGATAAATTTGGTAGCCATTCAAAATTGGAGTATCTTTCTTCTTTAAACCACGCATGACTTTCTCTCTATCTCTTATTTCTCCATTTAATCGCTCCATCTTATTGTTGTTCCTATCGCCTCTCAGTTTGATATGGCGAATATGTTTGGTTCTTGGTTTACGAAGAGTCCTAAACTCCTTCTTGTAAGCGTCATTGTATGCAGGGAGCCCATCAGTTATCATTGTCATAGGCTTTTTTCCTGTCGCTTTCTTGGCTAACTGAAACAACTTTCTTGCATCATGCTTGTATTTGGATTCAGCGACTTCTTGTGCAATCCAGTAGCGAGTTTCATCATCCATTATAGCGAAAAGATACTTCATATCCCCTTTGATTTTTACCCAAAGTTCATCGGCTCTCCAAGTGTCCGATACTTGAGGTTTAAGCTTGTCAATGTATTTTTTCATTAGACTAATGTATTTTTTAATCCACTTGTAAACTGCGACATGACTAACCTTTACGCCTTGAAGTCTCAGAAACTTGGCGGTATTTCTCAAAGAAGTTCCACTGAAATAAAGTTGTAAGGCACTTGTGATTACTTGAGGTGTGCTTTTCATGCGTTCAAAACCAAGATTGATTGTAAAGTGTTTGTCACAATTCCTGCAGTAATAAATTTGAATATCTCCACATTTGTTATGCCTAACTCCATCTTTAACTACGTTTTCAGAGCCACAGATTTGACACGCTTGTAGATTCACAATAGGCTTAATTTTTATTTTCTCTACTGTTCTCCTTAGAGCAATCGAAAATTCCACAGCAAAAATGTGCTTACACTTGACCCCTCTAAATCTATGGTCAGGACATTCACAACTCCAACCATCCTCAACTTGCGAAATAAGATAACTTCCATTTCCACTCTGAGAAAGAACCCGATAAGAAAGGGCATTAACTCTTCGTATGTGATTCTTATGATTGTTAACTATTTCTAAACCCCTTTGTTCACGACCATTTTGGTTTTCAAGCGTCTGCATTGGTTATCTCCTAACGGGTATAACAACATCCAAATATATAAAGTTATACCCGCAACAGTATAACTTATATACGACATCCAACTAAACGTAGCCGTGGAGAACAAACAGTTGCCAATCGCCTACAAAGAAGTAAAAAACACTAAATATGTCTATTTCAGTTATTGGGATTCAGAACAAAAAAAGAAAATTGAAATATACTGTGGGTCAGCAAACGACCCCTCATCGTTAGAAAAAGCACAGGCTCTTGAAAGTGAACTTCTGCAAAAACAAATCGCAAATCTTCAAAGCCAACTAAAAAAATTTGACGCTGGTACTGTCAAAAGACCGCGTAAACGGAAATTCAAATCAGTTAAAAGTTCAATGCAAGACAACATTGAAATGCAAGAATACTTAAAGAACGCAGAAATCTACGACCCTGAAGTATATTATAAAACAAGCGAGTACATGGATGAAGTTGAAAATGGCTCGGTTCAGTTAGTAGTGACATCGCCACCCTATAATGTAGGCAAAGGATATATTGCTTACGATGACAAAAAAGAACTGCAAGTTTACCTTGACTTTTTGAATGGTGTTTGGAGCGAATGTAAAAAGAAACTCTGTAAGGGCGGTAGAATCGCAGTAAACATCGCTGACACATGGAGAACCCCTTACATACCTTTACATTGCTACATTATCAAACAGCTTAATGATTTAGGTTTCTTAATGAGGGGCATTGTCTATTGGGATAAAGGAGCAAGTGTTGGAGTTTCAACGGCTTGGGGTTCTTGGCGTTCCGCATCTAACCCAACACTGAGAGACGTAGGCGAATACATACTAATCTTCTCAAAAGATAACTACAAATTGGAAGCTGAAAACAGGGTATCAACCATCACAGCACGTCAATTTACTACATACACAAAATCATTATGGACTTTCAAAACTGCACAACGACCTGAAAATAAGGAACATCCAGCGCCGTTTCCTGATGAACTTCCCAAACGATTAATTTTGCTTTATACCTTTTTGGGGGGAACAGTCTTAGACCCATTTCTCGGTTCAGGAACTACATGCAAAATGGCTAAAGCGTTAGGTAGAAAGGGCATAGGGTATGAAATTGATTTGAGTTATAAGCCTGAAATTGAAGCAAAAATTAACGCAGTTAAGTCAATAGGGTTATCTCTGGATGCTTTCACGGCTAACCGCAAGAAAGAGGTCAATCATGTTTTGCCAACTATACCTATTGCTTTGAGGTCGGATATGAAAGATTCAAGCTGATTTTTCTTTGTAACATCATAAATTCCTTTTACCGTACTGTTTCTATAAGCGCGTAGTTCAGTGGGAATAGCGTTAGTTACAATAAAGAAATGTCCGTTGGGGAAACGCATGTTCCATTCTTTAGCGTTGGCAAAGGCTTTCTTTTTGGAGTCTGAACGGGTCATGCCCGCTCTGCCTAATTGGGAGTGTGAACCGTCTGGATTTATAATATAATTTGGTGAGCCTTTAGCCTCTATTACTACATCAGGTCTAATTTCTAAGTCGTATAATCGAGTGATGTCAGAGGTCGGTCTTGATTCTATGCCGTACTGGTTTTTGAGAAGTAACCAAAAAGCCCATTGGAACATTTCACCCACATAGGAAGCTCGAGCTTGAAATGTTGCTACTTCATAGATTGTTTTTTCTCCGCATGTAGGGCAAGCGTCAGGTTTGTCTCCCCAACCAAACGAGAATTTGCTTAGTTCCATACATCGAACGCAAACCCAACACTTATACAGTGACATAGCACTACAAATATTATTGAAGCATTCTGTAAAGTAGCGGGATAAGGTTTCGTTGGTTACGCCGTTTTCTTCAATTATCTTGTAGTTTTGTTTTGCGATTTTCAGGTATGGAATTGCCGATTCGGATATACGCATAATTATCGTAGCCCTAAGATTGCTTTTCTATATTAAAGGTGTATGACTTGGATATATATTATTTTAGAAAAAAGACATCACAGTTTTTTATCCCACGACAGTTAACACTCTTCTTCATCCCATAAGGAGTTAACAGAACCTGGAATTGGGTTCTGTTAAGTTTTGTATATAAGGCGGAAAAGGAGAATGTTTGAAGCTTATTTTCTTTTAGAAAGGATTTTTTATCCCTATTTTTTGAATGAAATTTATATATACTCTTGTGGTGGCTTAAGAAATTTTGGAGGTTCAACTATGCTGTTCGAAGAAGAGGAAGAGGAAGAAGAAGAGCCTGAAGAAGAAGAGTGGTGAAAGTAGTGTCAAAGGGTAAGAAAAAAGGAAAGAAGAAAGGGAAGAAGGACAAGTAACAAACTGCTTGAAGTTTGTCTTACTCCATTTTTTTCTCTTTTTATAATATGTTTGTATTTTTCTCGTGATTGGGCTTCGCCGTTTGTTTTTCTGCGGACGTTTTTTGTTCTGTGTCATGTATGGTCTTGTAGGTTTTAGTTAGATCGTCTGATTTGAAAGCTAAAATTGATTATATATTCTCACTGGTTCGGCTTTCGGTGGGTGAATCTTGTGATGTTTTCGTATCCTACCTCTCTGATCCTGTTTCTTTCAGCTCTTTTCATTGGTCTTCTCTAATATGTTGCTTCTCCGATTATTTCAAGCGCTCTTTAACACTGCGTACTGCTCTTTGTTCTTAAAAAATTCTTTTTGAGTTATGTTTTCTACGAATTTCTCGGTATCAGAGATTGCATCCAGTATGTGTTGGAGATATGTCTTATCTTTTTTCATAGATAATCCGCATTTCCTTTTTTACTTCGTCGATTATGTATGGGTTTATGCTGCTGAAAATTCCGAGGGCCACTTTTCTTTTGAATACTTTGCTCAATTCGTTTTCTACATGAATTAAGTCCAGAAGGCTCTTAGGCTTGTTCTTGTCAAACTCTATCGTCATGTCAACATCGCTTTTACTTTTTTGTTCCCCTCTGACGAATGAGCCGAATATGGCCAGAAATACTATGTCGTTTTCTTCGCAGATTTCAACTAGCTTTTCTTCCAACCCTCTTTTCCTTAGTGGGGGGGGGGTAGATTTTTGATTTCTATCATTTTTGGACTCGTAACCCTGTATCAGTTTGTAGCTATATCTTTTATTTACCCATTCCTCTTTTGCTGCTTGTTTGAATTGGGATTGTATGCCGTCTTCTGTCAGGTCGCCTGTTATGACGACTGCGTCTGGCGACATGGCGTTGATTTCTTTTATTGCTGTTAGGAAAATTTGCTTGTTGAGCATGGGTCCGCAGTGAACGTCGGAAATTTGATCAATTAACATCTTTTCACGCTTCTCAAAGCAGCAGAACAATAACTAATAAACATTATGGAAAAGGAAATCTGTGAAGTCGGAGCTGGAAGAATGAGTATAGCCTTATCCGTAATTGCATTTGTGGTTTTGTGTGGAGTTTTTGCTTCACCACCACAACTCTCAATCGTTTCAGTATCTGGAAAAGGGTTCTGGTAACTCTTCAGCACATCCATAACTCTGCTAACCCTGTTAACTATCGGCACATGAGCGAAATTGTCGGGCGATGGGTACTCGCTTATATGAAAAAGTATTAAGCAATGAAGAGTGTAGTTTAGAGCGCGCGCTCAGCATTACTTTCTAGTTTCTAAATTTTGGTTTGATTTATAAAGCAGAAATTGGAAAGTTTTTCCCACAGTCTTAACAGTATTTGAAGCCGTTGAAAAGATAAGAAGAATCTATCCAAACGAAAAGAAGTTCTTGGCCTTCGAACTTTGCACACGCATGTAAACTAATGGAGTCTAGATAACTACACTTTAGGTGATTAATACCATGAGTAAAGATCTTGAACTGATTCAAGAGAAATTGCCGAACCGGTCAGCGAGTGTATTACAAGAATATGGTAAAAAATCTCCATCTATTGCAGAAGGTAAGCTTCGATTCTTTAGCTACGGAAGCAACATGAATGAACAGAAATTTAGAGAAGATACAAAAAGATGCTGTTATGAATTTGGACTAATAACTGCAGAAAAGAGAACTCTTGCTGGTTTCAAAAGAGTGCTTTGTAATAAATCGAAAAACCATGGTCTCGCTTTTTCGATTCATCCTTCTGACAAGGATAATGTTGAAGGCATATGTCATGATGTACCAATCGAAGGCTTGGAATCCTTCTTGAAAAAAGAAGGGGTACTTCTGAAAGAACCGACTTATGAACTGATCCTAGTTTCCATTTCTGAAGAACAGCAACCTGTTTTAACATTAGTGGGCCTAAAGCCATTTTCAATGGAAAGGCTAAATTATGAACGCGCGCGCAAGGCTTTAGAATATGTGATTGCAAGCATTAACGGTTCTAAGAGATGGAGTGTTGATTACTCAGACATGTTGGAAGCTAAGAACAAACTGAGAGAAATGCTAGGTGAAGTATGACCGGTCTAAATGAGGATAGTAGGAAATTCTTGAAGTATTGGAGAGAACAATACGAATGGCCTAGGAACAGTAGTCGAAAAGCGGGCGCGCGAACTTCAAAATTGCGGAAGCCATTGCACAAGAGGGGGATGGATAATAGAAAAAGGAGAAATAATGAATAGATGATACTGAAAGGAGTTGAAGTAAATTATAAACACAGATAAAACATATACATAAAGCATACAGACGTGCATACGCGATGGAAAGACTAAGAGTACTCGACATTTTCTGCGGAGCGGGAGGCCTTGGAGATGGATTCAAGAAAACAGGCTTTAGGATCGAAGGAGTTGATATATCTGAAAACGCTGGCAGAACGTATGAGTTAAACAAGGTAGGGTCTTTTGTTAAAGCAGATCTGTCTAGCGAAATTGTCGACGGGGATTATGAAATTGTTGTTGGTGGACCCCCATGCAAACCATGGTCTTCGGTGAATCTTAGAAAACGAGGCAAAAAGCACGACGACTATCACTTATTATCCAGATACTTCGAACACATAAAGCATCACTCACCCAAGGTTTTCCTACTCGAGAATGTTCCCCCCCTTGCTAATGATCAAACCTACAAAGCCAACATCAAAAGGCTGCAAAAGGTTGGCTACTCTGTGAATGGCAAGAAAATAGCCTACAGTGATTTCGGCGCTCCAATTCGCCGTCACCGGTTTATTGTGCTTGGTACTAAAAGTGGAGATGCTCAGCTCTTTTTCAAGAAACTCTCAGAGCATGAGAAAACTGCTAAGATGGTTAAAGATGTAATCTGGTCTCTGAGAGATAAGAAGAAGGATGAAACTGATGATCATGTGTGGCCTGAACTCAAAACCATCAACAAATACAAAGAGTATTATAGAACGGGTAAATTTGGGTGGTACAAATTGGATTGGGATAAGCCGGCTCCTTCTTTTGGGAACGTCATGAAAACCTATATCCTGCATCCTGATTCCTTTGATTGTAGACCGCCACGTGTTATTTCAGTTAAAGAAGCATCACTTATTATGGGGTTCGATGAGAATTTTCACTTCCCTAAAGGGCTTGGCCTTGGGTCTAGATATCAGATGATTGTAGATGCAGTAAGTCCTGTTTTTTCATACGCTGCAGCTAATGCAATTAAAGAAATAATCAATGAAGAGAGTTTCTCATAAAATGAATAAATTACCTAGTCTGGGAGATTTCGCTGAGAACTTGCTGAAGTGGTGGAAGAATAACAAGCGAGATTTCCCTTGGAGAAAAGCTCGGGACCCATATAAAATCTTAGTAAGTGAAATCTTGCTGCATAGAACAAGAGCAAGCCAAGTCACACCTGTATATCTGGAATTTTTGGATAGGTTTCCAACAATCGCAGCTCTTTCTGAAGCCAGTAGTGAAAATGTGAAGAAAATACTCTACCCGCTTGGACTTAGTTGGAGAACAGAGTTGTTACACAAGACGGGTCTTGAAATAATGAAGAAATATGAAGGTAAGATTCCTTTCAAGAGGAAGGAGCTTGAAGCTCTTCCAGGGGTAGGGCATTATATAGCTGCAGCTGTCAGGTGTTTTTGTCATGGGTATCCAGAGGTCTTACTTGATACTAACACTGTGAGAATCATAGGGAGGGTTTTTGGAATTGAAAAAACCGATGGTTCTAGGCGTAGTAAACAGTTTCGAGAACTTTACGAATCTCTAATTGATCAAAGGTCCCCTAGAGAGTTCAACTATGCCATGATTGACTTAGGAGCACTATTGTGCAAACCCAGAAATCCTGTTTGCAATATCTGTCCACTTAGCAAAAAATGCAAATATGGGACCCAGAAAGATAAGGAGAAGGCATACCCGAGAAAAAACTCTTAAAAAGCCTTCCACATAACTAATCACTATGTCAGTTAGAGATCTTATGACTATTGCTCTTCGCGAGGAGCTTCTAGGTCCTCGTGGAGGAGCTTTCGAACATTTAGACATTGATCCCAAGAGCGAATATATGGTTGGTGTACTTGAGCCTAAAGATTATGTCCGAGGAGCACTTGCTTTCTATGGTCGATCGGACTTCCAGACTATAGAAGCGGGAGTTGGGGAAGATGATGATATAACTTCTGAAGTCGAACCAGCTGGGCATGGTTTTCAGTTAGACCCTCGTGCGTTGCCAAAAACAATGGGGATATCATTTCTAGTTGATGGAAAGGCAGCTCCTTTCATCGCCTTATGTGCAACATGGGCAAGATATATCAGATCTAAACAGGGATGGACACGAAAGCCGAGCGAATTTGTGAAGCATGAAATCGATGTGAGAAAAAGCATAAATCTGTTCAAAAACGGGGACATTAGAATTTCTCTTACCACCGCTAAAACTTCACAGGGGCACTACTACGTCTCGATATATTTTATCAATGAAATTCTCCTAGCAGAGGGACGTTATCCCCGTACTGAGGATCACGTCTTTCAACCTCAGCTTAGGATAGTATGTGAAAAAGGAGCTCGACTCTCCCCTATCACAGGTGAAGAAGAAGGAGATCCCGAAGAGTCGAGTCTGTCTCTGCTGTATAGAGACCGGGCTGCTATGGCTCGGGGACATTTATGTGGTGCAACTTGGAAAAGAGTTGATCCTGAACGACCATCGAACGAACCAACAGATCAACATCTGAAGGAACGACCATTCTATTGGATAGATAGTGAAGTAGTCGAAGAACCAGATAGAAGCTTTTTCGCTGACCCCGATGCACGAACGGAATATCTGCCATGTTATCCTGTTAAACAAGTTAAGATGGAACCGCAAATAGAAGGAGTAAGTTTAAGAGAGCTTAAGGCAGAGTCTCTTTCTGACACTTGGGATGTAAATAACATTACATCTTTTCTTGATCCTATTCCAAGGGCCTACAGTTCATGGATCGAGAAACAGAAGAGTCTGGCTTCAACCTTGGAACAACGGTATAGAAAAGCAGCAAAACGCCACCTTGATCTCTGCCAAACTTCTGAACGGCGAATCAGAGAAGGGATTAGTCTTCTCAAAAGTGACCGCGATGTCAGATTAGCTTTCTGTTTCATGAATAAAGTAATGCACACACAATCGATGTGGAAAACTGGGCATCCGCTAGTTTGGCGACTTTTTCAGATGGCGTTTATACTTCAATGTATACCCAGCATCTCCTTAGATAACCATTCGGATCGACTAATATGCGATCTTCTCTGGTTCCCTACAGGTGGTGGAAAGACTGAGGCTTACTTAGGGTTGAGTATTTTGGCCTTGGCTTTCAGAAGAAGACGTGATCGAAGCAATGAAACAGGCGGAGCTGGAACGGGAGTCTTCTCCAGATACACTCTTAGAATGTTAACTATACAGCAATTCCGAAGAGCTTTGTTTGCAATAACCGCATGTGATTACTTGAGAGCCAAGGACTGGAGACCAAAAGGCTATCCCGAAAATGAGAAAGAGCTTTGGGGACGATCACGATTTTCGATTGGCTTATGGGTCGGTCAAGATGTAACTCCTAACCGTCTAATCGATCACAAAGGTTGGGACGCTTTTCAAAAGCGCCCCGTTCGCTATCCAGGTGCTGTTAGTAGACTAATGGGATTTGAGGTCTATCGTGGAACCGGAGTAAAGATTAAAAGGATGGGCGAAAACGAGCCAGCGCAGATAATGAATTGCCCTGCATGTGACGCTATTCTAGCTATCCCTAAAAAACAAAGTCTACCGCCAAAAGAATATCAGATTCATTTTATTGTGAAGTCATCTGTTCGACCAAGTCCTAAGAAACGTGAGATGGAAGGCTTGGGCTTCTCCGTTTTAGATTTGGAAGTTACCAATCTTCCAAACTCTGGGCACTACGTTTTATCCTTAAGATTCTCATGTTCACAAAAAATAGGAGCTGATCACATCGATAGGTGGTGGCGTGACCGTATCTTTCCTGCCTTGGGTTCTAAATGCAAAAAGATGTTTGCACGAGCGAGCCGTCCCGGCTATTTTCTTAGACGGTGGGATGTCCAGAGGGAACCTGTCGACTTCGAAATTCATTGTCCGAACCCCAAATGTGAGCTCAATGAAGTAGAATGGTCTGAATACATTCCAACGTCAGAAGGCAGGCAGCTCAGCTCAATCTTGCCCTCTTTCCAAATACCTCAGAAGAAAGGATTCGGCTATGGTGTCCCGATTTCAGGATATGTCGTAGATGACCAGATATATCATCGCTGTCCGTCATTGATTGTTTCGACAGTAGACAAGTTTGCAAGACTTCCATTCGAACCTCGGGCTGCTGCGCTATTCGGCAATGTAACAAGATTTGATAGTTGTTGGGGTTTCTACCGTGATGTGGCTCCTCCTGATAGAGGAGGTTTGCATAAGGGGGAAATTCACTCTGTACCAAGATTTGAGCCACCAGAACTCATCATCCAAGATGAACTTCATCTGATAGAAGGCCCTCTGGGTTCTATGGTGGGGATTTACGAAGCTGCTATAGAAAACCTTACGGGCAAACTGAAGGATAACAATTGGATCCGTCCAAAATATGTCGCTTCAAGTGCTACGATCCGGCATGCTGCATCGCAAGTTTCGGCCGTGTTCGATCGAAGACTATTTGTGTTTCCGCCGCTAGGAACCTCGATAGATGATAACTTTTTCTCGCACACAAGAGAGGCACATCCTTTGGATAGCCAATCCCCCGGTAGACTTTATGTAGGTGTTTGTGCTCCGGGGCACGGTCCCCACACCCCAATAATAAGGATGTGGGCTGCACTGCTTAAGAGAGCTTATGAGCTAAGGCTGGCGCACGGATCTGATGATGTAGAAGTTGATCAATTCTGGACAATAATAGGTTACTTCAACGCTATAAGAGAACTAGCCGCTACATTGGGACTTTACAGAGCCGATATAAGAGAAAGACTCAGACAAATCGGTGGACAAGTGAGACCTCTTGAAGTTTACTTAGAGCTTTCAAGTAGAATGGAATCATCTGAGATCCCAATAGCACTCAAACAGCTTGCCAGATTTCCAGATAATAGTGTTGACGCAGTTTTCTCAACATCAATGTTTGGGACTGGAGTTGACGTAGATAGACTGGGATTGATGGTTGTTCATGGGCAACCCAAAACCACAGCTAATTATATCCAAGCCACTGGACGTGTAGGCAGAATGCTGGGGGGTCTTGTGGTGACTTTTCTAAGAGCACCCCGACCACGTGACCTCGACCATTATGAATTCTTTGTTGGATATCACCAATGCTTATCGAAATATGTTGAGCCGATCACCGTCCATCCCTTTTCTCCCAGAGCACGGGAAAGAGCGTTCGGTCCATTGGCAGTTGCAATGCTTAGAAATGCAGAAGCCATAGGTGGTAAGACTGTAAGCCTAGAATGGGTTCCTGAAGATTTGTACGCTAAAACTGGCGGGGTAGTTGCAACTAGTGGTTCTCGAACAATGAGAACTCGGCGGAATTCTCCCGAGGTTCTGGCGATCATTGATGCGCTTGAAAAGAGAAGTCAGAATCAACCAAGTGGCTGCAGGCCATCATCAAATGTCTGCCATAACGAAATTGCTTCTGAACTGGATAAATGGCAAGCTGCAGCAAAGAGCAGTTCTTCACTAATCTACTATGAATCGACTATGGTTCGGAAACCTCGAAACCCTGTTGTTCTTGGCGATCCTCAACATGAAACTGGAGGGCTTCCAGTAGTGTTTAAGAATGTCCCTCAATCTCTTCGAGAGGTAGAATCCACTACCACGTTCGAGGGATGAAATATGAGCGGTCAAGCAATAAGACCATCACAGTTTGTACTCACTTATGGAGTTGGCAGTGTACTTGAAGCACCAAACGGACCTCGAATAATCTTAAGTTTCAAAGACTGGGGCCGCATATTTGGAACGTCTCAAGCCGCACTCTCGCTTGGCCGATATGAAATAGGTGATGCTAACGTCAGGGCTCTTCTGGGAGGTGGTAGAATTTTCAGGCTGCCTACCAATGCAGACATGCAGATCCCTGATGAACGCGTACTATTTAAGACTGGACGTTTTCCCCGTTGGGCTCTATGCCAAGATCACAGGATATTATATGAACTTACTTCTCGTGGAACTACTCGGTGCCCATCTTGTGATCCTCGCAAAGAAGCACAGCATGAGGCCATAAGATTCGTGAGAGCCTGTACAAGAGGACATTTGGATGACGTTAACTGGAAGCGAATCATTCATAGGCGCAATCCTACATGTGAAGGAAGACTTTTTGATTGGATTGAGAGAGGCAGTACATTGAGAGATATAACGATAAGATGCCGAAATTGTGGTTCCGAAGCAACTCTCCAAGACGTTTATAATGGAACTTGGAGCTGCTCAGGGAGATTCCCCGAAAGTGGCTACGAAGAAACGTGCAATGAACAGGCATATGTCGTTCTAAGGAATGCAAGCAATCTCAGAATCCCTGAGGTTGTTTCAGCGTTAACAATTCCACCAAGGACCACACCCCTTCATCGACTTTTTGGAAACCCCAGAATATTTTCCATCATTGCTTCAGAGAGTGCTTGGACAAAAGAAAAACTGCTTACGAAACTTAGAACAGCAGCAAAGCATATTCCTGCGATTAATCCGATCACGATTGAAACTATAGAACATTCCTCAGAAGGCGAGATTCTATCTGCAATCGATGACGTCTTGGAACCTCCAGAACAAGATCTAACTATTGTTGATGTAAAAAACAAAGAGCTTCAAGCACTGCAGAATGCTGCTGTTAATGGTGCACCTCCACGACCTTATCCTGAACCCCAAGATTTTGAGGTTGACAAAAACGCCGTCACTAGAACAGTTCTTTCAACGAATTTAGATCTGCGAGTTACACCTATAAAACGCCTAAGAGTAGTGAACGCTCAAAGAGGGTATAGACGCCCAATCAGAGGACCTACATCGACAGTTGTTGAAACGTTCTACATGGACGGGCAAGATCGCTGGTATGCAGGCGCGGAACTTCATGGCGAAGGAATTTTCATTGATCTGGCTGCAGAAAGAATTCTTGATCTAACCAATGCAAAAAGTGCGCAAGCATGGTTGGCAGAGTTTGGAAAAAGTAAAAACTATTCGTTTCATCCGACATTTGTGTGGTGGCACACGCTCTCTCATCGATTAATCAAAGCCCTCTCAATTGATTCTGGGTACTCATCAGCTTCAATAAGAGAGAGAGTCTACATAGCAATAGATAAAAAGAGTGGCAATGCGTATGGCGGCATCCTTCTTTATACCTCTCAACACGGGGGGGATGGAAGTCTTGGTGGTCTTATAGCGTTAGTTCCAAAATTCGATATGATCGTTTCAGCGGCACTTCGGAATCTGCACTCTTGTTCAAATGATCCTCTTTGTGCTGAACAAAGACTTAGAAGTGGGAGATTAAACGCAGCAGCTTGCTATGCTTGCCTTCTCGTCTCTGAAACATCGTGCGAATTTGGAAACTCGTATCTTGATAGGAATCTACTTAGAGAGACTGTCCCATGACCAAGATCGATTTCAACAATTTAACAGTCGTGGTCACAGGATTAGCTTGGATGGGACATGGCATTCGCTCAATTGATTCTACTATAGAAGAGATTTTGACAGAAGCCTCTGATGAGATTCAAGTGGCGGCATATATGATTACCGAAGGTGGAAAGGATTTCATACGGATTCTTTCGGATTGCTTGAATAGAGGAGTTAGGGCGACACTGATTTTAAACAGGTTCAGAGAGCAGCCTAAGGAGACTCAAACAGCAATAGCTCAGCTAGTTCGCCAGTTTCCCCATTTCAGGCTCTTCGAATTCGACCCTAAAGATAACATGGAAGATTTACATGCTAAGTTGATTGTAGTGGATCGATCTATAGCGTTGGTCGGATCATCAAACCTCTCTTGGAAAGGGTTAATCTTGAATCATGAACTGGCTGTGCTAATAAAAGGACCAGCTGCTGCAAAAGTTGGTGATCTCATAGACGTCTTGACAAAGGACACAAGAACTAAACCTGTAATGCTGTGAGCAGACACATCAAATATCGAGGTTTCAGCGATCTCTTCTAGCTTTTCTTGATTTTCGCTCATAATCCTCCAAATACCGCAAGATATCTTGGTCTTCTTTGGTCAAGATATCAATAGCTGGTTCTTTTTTTGAAGGTCGAACTAGTTCTCTCTTTGATGGAATTTCCTGAATTTCTTCTTCGGGTTTGGCCTTGGGAATCTCTGGAGTCTTCCTAAGGAAATTAGAAATCTGCATTTGCCTTATGGCAATTTTCAACGAAGGCAGAAGAATTTCCAGAAAGATTCCGCTGCCCTTAAGATAGTTGCTTTCCTTCGAGCGTAGAATCTCTTTGTCAGACCTTAGGGGAATCATATCTACCAACCTGAGAAGATTTACAGCGGTAATGTCATCTTTCAGTAGACGATGGACCATCCCTGTGCTAAGCAGTGAAATGTATACGGATGGATGCATATAGAAAACGTCTATTTGATCAGTAACAATGATTGGACCTAGATAATCCAATGCCAATGAAAACTGATCCGGCATACTGTCTGCAAATGTTCTGTCAAGACGCGCTCTACGTAGGAGTATTCTTAGGACATGTTCTGTCTCTTTCTTTATATCCCTAAGAGTTCCCACACGAGACATGGTCGCATTGCTTTGAAATCTTTGTGAAACAACAATCCCGATCGCTGACATAATCAACTCGAGGTTTGAAATCTCATAGAGGGCTACAGAGGTAAGTGTTGGAAACCGTCTCTCCCTTTTTCGGAATTCACTAACTATTCCATTTACAAGAAATCGTCCACGATTTTTCTCCTCTTCTAACACATCTGCCACTCCTTTAGTCAGTACAACGTCATCTATTCTCTGCAAATAGTACCCACCTTCTTTTTTTCTTAACCCCCACAAAGTTGACATTTCCACAGGAACTCGTTTCTCTAAACCCAAGTCCATTTGTTTGACGTATGTTCGCTTAGGTATGTAGAGGCTTTTTGAAGCTTTTAGTACGAAATGAACAGTTGAATCATCGTTTATTATGATAGTGGAATCTGAAAACCCTCTTTCCGGAAAGCACCAGAAGCCAAAAGTGAAATATCGTTTGAAACATTCGCAACCCATCCCCTGATATGCCATCAAATCAGCACTTTGCTTCAAGATGAAATTCATGCTAGAAAGCTGTGGCAGAGAGCGCGCGCCACCACGTTTACATACCATTTTCCAATATACATAATCCTCCTCTTCTGGTATTGGCTCGGCTCTTGGTGAAAATAGATTTCTAGCTTGCTCCCCCCACAATCTGAGCAAAGTATACTTATCAAGATTTACTGCATATGTTGGAATAAGACCGAGTTGTGTGCAGAATTTTGCGTCTTCATGCCCAACCCAATATGGCTCAGAGCGTCCGAATCTTGAAAGAGGGTGTGAAAGCATAAAGTACTGAGGGCCTTCCAGTTGAAGTCTATACCCGATCGATGTACCAGCTTTTCTGCTTTTTATCCACTGTGGCGTTGGAATACTATCATCTCTCTTACGCGTGCTTCTACATGATGCTCTGTAGACGCAATCTTTCGCTAAGCCACTGTCAAAATTACCTAGAAGATATAGAATGTGTCGCTCTTGGTAGGAAGCTGGACTGATTTTTCACACCCCGAAAGATGCACCGCATGGAACTTAGCAAGATCAATTGGTGTTATAATTAATAAAACGCCTAAAAAAATGTTACGGATTTTTCATTCAGACTTGCCGTAGTGATTAATCTGGAACACGCCATGAGGAAGTTGGATTTCCATAAGGCATTTCTGTGAGTTTCAAGCACTAATGCATGAATAAGAATAGGTAGAAATCGATATTCTTTCTGGAAAGACAGGGAAATGGCCTATGAGAGATCAGAAAAGTGGCAGTGTCAGCGAGAATTAGAAGAAACCAAGAAGCTTGAAAGCGTCAAATGTTCCAAGTGTGGACATATTTTCAACATAGAATAGCGTCAAGCAATCACCTTTCCTTGTGAGATGCCAATACAAAAATCTTGCTTACGCAAAATGAAAGGTGAAATCCTGATCCGTCCTGCGGGGCCCGTCGTGTAGTATGGACTAGCACCCCAGTGGAGACATCTCCGGCAAACTTCCCGTTTTTCTACATCAATATATGCGAAGATTTTATACGAGATCAACCATTCGTATGGGGTAGCTACAATCAACGCACAAAGAGTGGATCATCCTGAGAAAAAAGATTGATGGTCAGAACATTCTATATCATTATTTTCAAAAAAACATTCTAAAAGATGAGAGTGCGTTTTCAAGTAGGTTGTTTGAGCGTCTACTTATTGACCTATCGATTTGGATACCACCTAGTTTCTGCAAAAAGCTTCCAATCATCCTACCCTATGTTGTAAGGGATCCCTCCTGTAGAGTTAAAAGAGAAACCGGCGAAGATGAATGGGGGTCTGCCAACGAACATGGTTTCCTTCGTGACGATAACACACTGATAAAAGGACTAGTTCGGAGTTTTGATATCAGGAGCCCAACAGTAAGGTCCTATGATGGCTTCAGATTGGGAAGAGGGTTTGTGGCTAGCCACATCTGGAGAAATGTGAGAATTAAGGGCACCCACATGATTTCGTCGCGACACCATAAGCTGAACTCCTTTGTGCCTAATCTCGCTTGGCTACCCATTCAGATTTCCAAGCTGACAGATCGTGAAGGTTCCCTCCCCCAAAGATTGTTGCAGGCAATCTCTCATAAAATCTATCGAGAAATCAGCCTGCCAAGAGAAATCTTAAATCTTTGGGAATATCTGCCCTTTCCTGAAGAATTTCATGACTTTTTCTCTGTCTCGGATTTCTCCGTTCAACCTTTCCATCTTGTTGTTGTTCATGTCACCTTTCAACTTGATGTGTCTAACATGCTCGGTTCTCAGATTCCGAAGTCCAAAACTCTTTCTTGTACGCATCATGGTAGGCTGGAAGCCCATCAGTAATCAAGGTCCTAGGCTTCTTTCCTTAAATATGAGAACGTTCTAATAAGCTATTTAGGTGCCTAAAATGAGACTTCAAAAACAGCTCTCACGGAAAGTAGGAAACAAAGAATATCCAAAATGGGTCATCACGATCCCTCCCAAGCAAATAAAGACATTGGGATGGACGAAAGGAGAGTTTCTTGAGAGCGAGATTAATGATCAAGAACTAGTCATCCAAAAAGAGGACATGAGCAAAAAACAAAAAAGGAAAGAAGCAGCAAAGAAAGCTTGGGATACCAGAAAGAAGAAAGGAAGATGAGAATCACTATGGAATTGAAAATGATCTCGGTCAAAGAGATTCAACCAAATCCATTTCAGCCAAGGGAAAGTTTTGAAAAGGAATCCTTGAGAGAACTTGCAGATTCAATAAAGGATGCCAAGATCCTTCAACCAATAATAGTGAGACAGCATGGCTTCAATTATCAGATAATTGCAGGAGAAAGACGATGGAGAGCCGCACAGATAGCAGGACTACATAAGATTCCCTGCATAGTTAAGGAAATAGATGAAGAAAGAGTCCTAATAGAGTCTCTTATTGAGAATTTGCACAGAAAAGATCTAACAGATCTTGAAAGAGAGAATGCTATCCACGAAATCTGGGAAAGTAGAGAAGATTCAGGATTCCAATATAAATCAGAACTTGCGAAGGCAATAGGAGTCTCTCCCATTAGAGTAGAGGATGACATCGAGGCATGGGAGGCAAGACACGAGAAGGGCATGCCCTTTTCCGTCTCAACAAGAACAATTGCAAGAACCAGAGGACTCGAAGCAGAAGTCAGAAAGGGCATTGTCGAAAAAGTCGCAGAAGGAGATCTCAAAGCTTCTGAAGTTGATGTCGTTGCAAAAATAATCAAGAAAGCGTCCGAACCTGTGAAGAAGGAGCTTTTGAAACCGAAGTCTCGCATAACTCCCAAGATGGCTGAAACTATAGTGACAAAACTACCCACTGAAAAAGAGCAGAAATTGATTGTTGATGAAATAAACAGATCAAGGCTTACGGAAGACGAGGTCGAAGATCGAGTCAGAGAGGTTCACCGTGCCAAAGAATTAGGCAAACCTCTTACGAAAGAGATGGTGGTTAGAGAAGGCACTGTCTATGTGGTAGGTGAATATGATTGCCCGCACTGCAAAAAACATTATCTGATAAAATGCAATGGGAAAAACGATTGGGTAGAACAAAACCACCGATCTACAAAGATCGTATAGGTAGCATTGATGGCATTGTCGTTCCATTTTACAAAACTTCTCAAGACAAAGTTTGTCCTCACTTTTGGGAACTGAGATGCGCACACGCCTCTTCGGTTAATCGGCTATCGTGTAAAGCCTTCGGTTAACGGGTTTGCTAAGTCATCATTGTGGAATAGCCGTGATCTCTTTTGTCTCAACGCTTCTAATGATCTCTATAACTTCATCAAATTTTAGGTCAGAGAGTGATTTGTCGGAATTTTTGAGGATATCGCTAAAGATTTGGTACATGATCTTCGTGATTATTGAAGTGGCTTCCTCGATCAATGTTTGCCTTGACTCTTTCACAAGATCTATTTCAATGTCTTCGGTTACATCCCTCTCTCGACTAACGCTGTCACTGCTTGGCTATTCGACAGATAACCGTTTCTTCTTCTGAAATCTTCTATCTTCAATTCTGTTGTTCACGGAACTTGTATAGCTGAATATTCTGTTCTAAGCATTATTTTTTCCCGATACATACACTAGCCAAAACCTTCAAAGCTTCTTCAACACTCGGCAATTCTTCAGAAAGATCATTCGTTGTTGTAGACCCCCTCCCCCTATCAACAACAACACTTAAGCCCAACTGCTTAGCGTTCATCTTCACCGCTTCAACGCTGCATGTGATTTCAGTAGCTATAACTTGCCAATATTGCTTTTCTTTAACAAGTTCCCACCTTTGGCTTCTACTCCACATGCCTCTGCTGGTGTTTTTCCGTTCAATGCCATGTGCATCTTGAAAGCTGTGTTGGATTTATTGATTTTGAAGGAAATGATTATTAAATCTGTTACCTAGAGAATCTTTCATGACATCGCAAAGTGGCTGGTGTGTTTGGGTTACTGGTTTGCCTAGTAGCGGCAAATCCGTCGTCTCCCAAGCCCTACACAAACTCCTCAAACAAAAAGGCATCCACACCCAACTACTACCATCAGACGCCCTACGCAAAACATTAACCCCAAAACCCACCTACTCTCTTGAGGAACGTGACACAGTCTATGCAACACTCGTCTACATAGCCAAACTCCTAACCCAAAACAACGTAAACGTCATAATAGACGCAACAGGCAACCTGAGACGTTACAGACAAAACGCAAGAAAACAAATCCCAAACTACATAGAAGCATACCTAGAATGTCCATTAGAAGTCTGCATACAACGCGAAACAAAAAGAAAAAAAACCCACAAAGCCCCAAAACAAATCTATAAACGAGGCTTACAAGGCAAAGCCCCAACAGTCCCAGGCATAGGACAACCATACGAGCAGCCATTAACCCCGGAAACAACAATAAACACCACAAAACACACACCAGAAGAATGCGCGCAAACAATATTAGAACTAATCCTTAAGCACTATCACTAAACACACCTAACAAACATATTTGGCTCCAAATAACAATGAATGTTGAAAACAATAGAGAGGTAGTCAATTCAGCGCCATGAATTGAAAATAAAATGGAAGGTTCATAACCAAAAATCGTCGTCTTCTCCCGAACTCTGGTCACAAGTGATATTTCTCCTAAAATTTTCGGCAAGGGCACGGTTAAAAACCTTATATTCTATAAGCACAAAAAAGAAATCGATTATTTACTAAAAGGGAGGTGACCAATTGAGTAGAAACCTAAACATCGGGGCTGTTCTGCTATTCATCTACGGAATATGGGGAGTCTTCGAAGGCTTAATGTCTTCATTGATGGGAGAATGGTACCTAGAGAACTGGGTGACAATGATGAACGAAGAGTTTCTCCCTCCAACTATATCAGAAATCCGCGTCTTCAGCCCAGAACTGCTAGACTTCATGTTATTCGTAACCCAAACCTACGGATTATTCGTACTGTTCGGCTCCTTGCTCTTCTGCATCGTAGCATTGATACCCTACAGGAAAGGAGAAAAATGGGCCTGGTACGCCATGCTGGTCACAGGCACCATTGTCACAGGGGCAATGATCATCATGATCACGCACATGAGCGCTCACGCCACAGTCAGCATAATAATGATCATACTTTGGATAACTGGGTTAGCTCTTCCCGCCAACGAAATCCTCAGCAAGCCTTCATAAAAGAAATCTTTCGCCGAACCCTAAGTCATGAGGGCTCTCTTTCTTTGTTAATCATAATCTAGGGCACCCTATCGTCTACTCTTCCCTATCCAAGTCTCTCACTAACCAAACAAACATCAACTCTAAATAAGGGGGTAGTAGTCTACAGAACTACTATCTTCTTAAATCCACATTCGCATCTACCAGAAACACCACTAACCACTTTTCTTCAGTTTTCGCTTGCATTCGTTGCAGAAACCGTCTATTTCGATCGGACGTCCATGCAATAATCCCGCGTACATGAGGTCGATCGGTTCTGCGTGATGAGTGAGTCCTTGGTTATGACCCAAACCGTGTGCAGCTACCTTTGCTGCAGCATTCTCATCTGTCTCATACAAGGATACCATACCCACGTCGTTTGACACGTAATCGTGAACAATGTTGATTGTTCTCTTAAACCTGTCTACCTCAAACCTGTGATACACGACTATAACGGGATCATGAGTCATCGCCAACAAAAGATCCTCAGTCTTAAGTATTTTCTTCATCTCCTTTATTTTCCTCAATAGATGAGAAAAGATGAAAGCTCCACAAATATCCTGCTTCGATGTAATTTTCAAGTCACACTTTACACTCATGTTACCGACGAAATTGACCCCTTTCCAAATGCCCCTTGGAAAGTAGCTAAAAGCCTTCCACATCATCTCAACCAAATCCTCCCTATTCCTAAACTCTTCATTAATCGTCAACATATCCAACGACTGCATGGACTCTGGCCCCACAGAAAAGGTAACAATCACATTCCGTAAAAATGTTGAGAACTGAAGTTTCATGTTTAAACTATTAACAATAAATCGTTATCGAAGCTAAGCTTGGACATTAAGCATACTCTGACCTGACAGTGTCAAAAAATGCCAATGAATGAAAGCTAGAATGAGACCTAGTCTTCTTTTACTTCACCAAACATTGTACATCTTCAGAATTCTCAATGCATTAATCGTTGTAGAAACACTGTATTTCTCTCCATCCCCCGACGTCCATGCCCCATTCTGCCTCTGCAAATCAATCACTCTATCAATACACCTTCTCACCGTAGGGGTATCCTTAGAGATTCCAGCAGCATAGAAACACTCCAAGCACCAAATGAAATCCCCCGCCCCGTCTTCCACCCTGTCAAGATTTCGCTCTATCACCTCTAACGCCTTTTTAACAATTTCAGAACCAGCTCCCTCCAATTGTCCAAAAACTCCCACTGATACCCACGTCGAGTGCAGGAAACCAAAAAACTTCCCTTGCTCATCCCGATTTTCAAGAAGAAACCGCGTTCCTTTTCTCACAGCCTCAGACTCCCTGTAACCAAGCTGAATCAAGCAATCCAATATGCTTGCGGTCAACCACATCTTCGTCTTCAAATTCCCCGGCATGTTCCAAAACGGAGGTTCGTACTGACTTATAGCCCGATTCTCGTCCCAGCTTCCATCTTCACCCTGAACACTCACAAGGTAATCCAAGGTTTTTCTGCAAACATCTGACTCAACTAATCCCAACTCAACCATGAGACCCAAATTCACACTCGTATTATTAACACTGCTCAGTTTACCCTTCTCATCATTATAGGGAAAGCCTCCGTCAACGTTTTGAAGCTTCCTCAGATATCCCAGCGGGACCTCATCATCCGTCTCCTTGGCAAGTAAATAATTCAACCTATACTTTTCTAATTCTGTCCCCTTTTCTTCAATGAAACTTATCGCCTTTTGAATGTCCAAACTGCCAAAACCCCTTACCTATTTCCCCAGTTATCCAGATTTAAGATTTCCCACCAGTTAGACTCCTCAAAAATAAGTGCTATTATGCACCCCGTAAGGGGTGTGCGTGTTTCCCCACAATTAATGGGGGACGCACGCCTTCGCGCACGCGCTTACCTTAAAGTCTTCAAACAAATCAATATTAACGATTATGAAGTCAGAATCAATATTCAAAATGACAGTTAGGGATCCAACCAAAAAGCTTTGAAATGTTAAAACTAACTAATAGATGAATAGCGTTACTGAGGAAAACGTGCCTTCCATAAACTTGTTTTCAAAAATGAGTTTGGGATACTGGGGCTGCAACAGGTAATGAAGTCGATATATAAAAAAATGGAACATGCTTTTTATGTGCTTACTTGCGCAATTGTTGTCGTACTTCTTCAAGTTTCTTCTCTGCCTCAGAAGCTTGCTCAAAGAATTTGCCAAGTTTTTCACATTTGTAGTCAACGCAGTAACCGCAGTTTTCAACACCCTTTTCAACTCCGCATTTTCTTATCTCACAGATATCGCAGTAACCAATGTGACGTCCGTCCCTAGACAAACAACCATCACAGTTTATTTCTTCAGGCTTTATCTCTCTACCAAAAAGTTTCGACCAAGCCTCTGCAACATCTCTCCGTTTCACATCATCATTTTCCTGCGTCGCTATGAAAGCCTTGCAATCCGTACAAACCAATCCACAAAAAGCAACCATCCTCTCCATACAATAACCTCTTTTTAGCTAACATTTATTCATTCATTAACATATAAAGCTGATTAATGGCAACCATTTCTGAACTGAAAGAAAGACTACCATGTTTTCCGCCCTTTAGATTAAGCCAGCCACTCATCTCTTAGAATATCCATTATGATATCGTCACGATACTCCCCATCTATGAAACGAGCTTTCCTTCTTCTTCCAACCTCTTTAAAGCCAACCTTCAGATAGCACTTATGCGCTCGCTTATTAAAGTCAAAAGTATCAAGCTCAACTCTATTAAGATTCAAAATTCGGAAAGCAAAATCAAGAACCAAGCTTGTCGATTCTTGCCCATAACCTTTCCCCCATTTCTTCGGATCATATATGCTGATTCCAAACGTGGCCGATCTGCTGGTCCAATCTATATCAAAAAGACCTGTCCCACCCATGAGCTTACCCTCTGCAACAGTTTCAATTGCAAATGTGAATGCCTTCCTCTCTTGACGTTGTTTCCACGTGCTTCTAACCCATTCCTCCTCATCATTGTGACAAGCCGGACCTCTATCTGCACTTCCAAGGAGATTCCTCAGCTCCATGTTGTTCCAATGTCTCATAATCTCGTCTAGATCTGAAAGTTTAAAGCTACGCAAGCGAACTCTTTTACCTTCAATCATCTTAGAGACCAGAAAACTGTAAACAAGCTCCTTCATATAAAGATTAGACGCGAATAATCACTACAAAAACCCAAAATTCGGCACACGCTATCCTATTCAGATTTCCACATAGTGCTTATATTGCAAAAGATAATATCCCTGAAATGAATAGTCTCAAGACGCGTGCTAAAAGAGAGTGGTAAGAAATGACATTTACCTGGGATCCCATATACACCCTAAATTTAGTGCTCTGCATCGCAATAGTGGTCTTAGGCTATTGGGGCTACAAGAAAAAAGAAGACAAAGTGCCTCTCTACATCGGTACAGCCTTCGGCCTCTTCGGCATTTCACATCTTGCAACACTCCTAGGCCTCAAAGAAACCTTGACAGATGTTTTAATCATAATCAGAACGCTTGCCTATTTAACAGTCGTACTTGCCTTATACAAATGCACGAAAACTAGATAACCAGCCCAAAAGTTGCAAACAAACTTCTAACCATGAAACACCAAAAACTCAATCTTTTTAAATAATTAGCAAACAAATTCTCCACCTAGCTTGTGAAAACATGCCAGAACTACCAGAAATAACAGTAATCTCCAGACAAATGAACAAAGAAATCAGAGGAAAACGTATTTTAGACATAGAAGCCAAACAACCAAAAAACCTGAACATGCCGGTCGCCCAATTTGTGAAAACAGCCAAAAGCAAAGTCGTCACCAACGTTTCAAGCAAAGGAAAATGGCTATTCATAAAACTAGACTCTGCGTACTACATGCTAATAAACCGCGGAATGAACGCAGACCTACTCTACTTCACTCCAAACCAAAAACCTCCAGAAAAATACCAGTTCAAACTAACCTTTTCAGACAAAACAGGCTTTACTATACAATTTCAATGGTTCGGCTACATCCATCTCATGCCAGAAAAAGAACTAACCAAACATAAACTAACAGGCAGACTCGGAATCTCACCAACAAACGCAAAATTTACACTGGAGCGCTTCCAAAAATTGTTAGCCAACCGAAAAGCAAGAATAAAAAACTTTTTGCTTAACCAGAAAAACATTGCAGGCATCGGAAACGTCTACATACAAGACATCCTATTCAAAGCCAAACTACATCCAAACCGAAAAATCTCAACCCTATCTGAAAAAGAAATAACCAACCTATATGACGCAATCCAAACCATACTAAACCGTAGCATCCAACTGGGCGGACTAGCCTACGAAAAAGACTTCTACGGACAAAAAGGTAGGCTTACCATAAACGAATTCCTCGTAGGCTACAAAACAGGAAAACCATGCCCCACATGCAAAACACCAATAATAAAAATCAAAATAGGAAGCACGTCCTCCTACATCTGCCCAAAATGCCAACCACTAAAACAACCCTAAACATCGTGAAACGCATTTAGCTCCAAATGAAGTTTTTATACTGAAAACCTATAGAGGGTAAGCTCTTTCAGCTTGCGTAGTGTTCTTGCAAAATTTATTTACATAAACCCTAAACTCCTATACGTGAACCACATGTATAAAATAATATTAGAAGTCATCCAAGTCCCAGAAAAATGTGCCGCAGACTACAAAGTCGGCGATAAAATAGTAATAGAAGATCCAAAAATAGTGCTAAATGAATCGACCAAAGTCTGCCTATACGCATTAAGCGCTTTAACACCATACCTCATACCCCTCACAAGAGAACTGCCAAAAGACGACTGGATGAACCAAATAACCGAACTAAGCTGCTCAGACCCACACAACCCCGTCAAATTCAAAGTAACAAGAATAAAAACAACACACTAACAAAAACCGCAACAGTCTGAGTTGCCTCAACAAAATAGAATGGTAATGTTTATAACCTAATTTTCTCATTCCTACAAGACGCGAAGCGGAATAACAATGGGTCACAGAAAAAAACACGCACCAAAACGTGGTTCCCTTTCTTATTCACCTAGGAAACGCGCTAAAAACATACTGGCCAGAATCCGCTACTGGCCAAAAATAGAGACGGACACACCCACACTTCTAAGTTTTATAGGCTATAAAGCAGGCATGACCCACCTGTTTATAGTAGAAGACAGGAAACGCTCACCAAACTACGGCAAAGAAGTAATCCGCTCAGCAACAATAATAGAAACACCACCCATGCTCATATGCGCCATAAGAGCATACACAAAAAACCCATACGGTCTCCAAACCCTAACAGAAGCATGGATGAAAAAACCGCCAAAAGAACTCGAACGCATATTCACATTACCTGAAAACTTCAACACCGAAGAAAACCTCAAAAAAATTGAGGAAAATCTGGAAAAAGTGACCAAAATACGCTTCATCGCAGTCACACAGCCGAAACAAGCCAGTGTCCCAAAGAAAAAGCCAGACGTGACAGAAATAGAAGTCGGTGGAGGTACAATCCAGCAGCAATTCGAGTACGCAAAAACTCTGCTTGGAAAAACAATAACTACAACAGACGTATTCAAAGAAGGCCAATACGTAGACGCAATAGCAGTAACAATTGGAAAAGGCTTCCAAGGACCAGTGAAACGCTGGGGAGTGAGAATACTCCAACGCAAGGCAAGAAAAACAAAAAGAGGCATAGCAACTCTAGGCCCATGGAAACCAACACACATAATGCACACCGTCCCAAGAGCAGGACAAATGGGATTCCACCAAAGAACAGAACTGAACAAACGCATCCTAAAACTCGGAACGGACGGCAAAGAAGTAACGCCAAAAGGCGGCTTCATAAGGTACGGCGTAATCCGTGGACCCTACATGATACTGGACGGAAGCATAGCCGGTACGGAAAAACGACCAATAAAACTACGCTATCCAACACGCCCACCAAAACGAATACCAGAACAACCGCCACAAATCACATACGTATCGCTGGAATCGCCACAAGGAAAATAACGGTGAAAAACCATGGTCCAAACCAAAAAAATCTTTGACCTCACGGGAACCCCCATCGGAAAAATAAAACTCCCGAAAATATTCGATACACCCTTAAGACAAGACGTCATAAAACGAGCAGTCCTAGCAATACAATCCCGCAGATTCCAACCCCAAGGCAGAAACCCCATGGCTGGAAAAAGAACAACAGCAGAATCCAGAGGCGTAGGCCTAGGCATATCGAGAATGCCGAGAACTAAGGGACCAAGCCAGAGAGCAGCCCTTGCCCCTGGAACAGTGGGCGGAAGGTCAGCTCATCCACCTGTTTCAGAAAAAACGATTGAAAAAAGAATTCCGAAAAAAGAGAAACGACTAGCTCTATTTTCTGCAATAGCTGCTACATCCTCCAAAAAAATCGTGACTGCCCGCGGTCACCACGTTGAAGATGTACGACAAATTCCTCCAATAGTTACTAGCGAACTGGAGAAGTTAAAGAAGACAAAGGATGTCGAAGAAATCCTCATAAACTTAGGAGTATTGTCAGACATTTACAGAGTGAAACAAAGCAGAAAAATCCGAGCTGGAAAGGGTAAACTTAGAGGCAGAAAAATAAAACAGGCCATAGGTCCGCTAATAGTTGTTGCCGAAAACAAAGGAATAGTCAAGGCTGCAAGGAACATACCAGGCGTAGATATTGTGACCGTTAACAACTTGAACGCTGAGATTTTAGCCCCTGGCACACACCCTGGAAGGCTTACAATTTGGACAAGCAGCGCAGTTGAAAAATTGAATGAACTTTACGGTGAAGGTGAGAAGGCATAATGAACCCCTACGAAGTTATATTGTATCCTCTGATGACGGAATCCGCAAGCCTAATGGTTGAAAAAGAAAATAAACTAGTCTTCGTAGTCAACCTTAAAGCAGCTAAAAAAGATGTCGAAAGAGCAGTTGAAGAACTTTATGAAGTGGAAGTTGAAAAAGTCAACGTTCTCATCACACCAAAAGGTGAGAAGAAAGCCTTCGTCAAGCTTCACCCCGATTACAAAGCAGCGGATGTCGCAATCAAACTTGGAATATTGTAAAACTTATGAGGTGAAATGGGTAATGGGAAAGAGAATTCGTGTTCAGAGACGAGGACGGGGCGGATCAACATTTAGGGCGTCAACTCACAAAAGAGTTGCCCCGTCACAATATCCATTGTTGGAAGCAAATGAGTACCTTGAAACAACAACAGAAGGAGTTATCGAAGGCTTAGTCCACGACCCAGGACGTGGAACACCCCTTGCACTTATAAAATTCAAGAATGGAAAAACGTGCTACACAGTTGTTCCCGAAGGGGTTCACGCAAGCCAACAAATACAGATGGGCGGAAAAGCCCCAGTCGATGTAGGGAACATCATTCCAGTGGGCAAAATCCCAGAAGGCACCATAATGTGCAACCTAGAACTTCATCCAGGAGACGGTGGAAAAATCGCCAAGTCTTCTGGAGCATACGCAACAGTCGTAGGGCACACACCCCAAGGAACAATGATAAAACTTCCATCAGGAAAAACCAAATATTTAAACGATTATTGCAGGGCAACAATTGGTGTAGTTTCTGGTGCAGGCAGAACAGAGAAACCCTTCCTGAAAGCTGGTGCAAAATTTCACTTAAAGAAAGCGAAAGGACATAAATATCCAAGAACTCGTGGAAGAGCCATGATTGCAGCTGTGCATCCATATGGTAGCAGCAAAAAAAGTGCACGAAAAGTCACCACTGTCTCCCGTCACGCTCCTCCAGGACAGAAAGTTGGATTAATAGCCGCTAGGGGTGCTGGGCAGAAGAAGAGGAGAAGGTAGAGCAGCAATACTGCCCAGAAGGTTTATAGCATTTAAACGTTAAAAATAGGTTGAGAAAAATGCCGAAGAAATTTGTATATCGTGGATTTGCGCTTGATCAACTGCAAGGTATGTCAATGGACGAGTTTATCAACTTGCTTCCGTCAAGGCAAAGGAGAAGTCTTCATCGGGGTTTAACACCAGAACAGAGGATGCTACTTGAAAAAATAAGGAAGACAAAAGAGGCTATTAGAAAAGGAAGCAACATGACAATTAAAACCCACATACGCGACATGATTGTCCTACCCGAAATGGTTGGCCTCACAATTCTCGTTCACAACGGCAAAGAATTCGTTTCGGTGGAGATAAAACCAGAGATGATTGGACACTACCTAGGCGAATTCGCAATAACCAACAGACCTGTGAAGCACGGAACCCCCGGAATTGGTGCATCTCGTTCTTCAATGTATGTTCCGTTGAAGTAAGAGAGCGAGAAAACCGTTTTAAGCGGTATAATCCAGCTTTGAAGGCATCTTTTCTGACGGCTTTTCAGCTTGGATTTTGGGTAAAGGAATTGGCGGCGGAATATTCATTGTTCTGGATATTAACACAGATTCCACAAAGACAACGTTGGAAATTGACTGCACTATAACTGGCGGCGGAGGTTTCTTTTCCTTATAGTCTTTGTGAATCTTGTCAATCTCATCTTTGTTTCCCGTCACGAACGCTCTTCCCTTCATACTTATCTGAGCTATCGAAGGGTTGTAATTAACTGTCAACACAAAAGGTACCTCCAAAAAATCTTCGTTTTTCTTTTCCACCGCAACCAGATTAAGATTCGTGTTTATCTTAATTGGCGGTATAGGCTTTCGAGCATCCCAAAATCTTTCCGCAGAAACGTTTGTTATTGAAACGTTTACCCTAACCATTTTAACCATCAATTATCATTACAACAAGTGATTTAAAGGTGTTTACTTCGTGTCTTCGGAAATTTGCTTGTAACGTGTAAAGCCACAATGTCCACAAGTATATCTGTCACCATGGTCAGCCATGAAATATCCTGGTCCGCATCGTTCACATGTCGGTCTCAGCCTTACGATCTGATTATTTTCTATTTTGTAGAGAGAAAAAATTCCTTTCTCATCTTTCTTTCTTTTCTCAGTCTTCCCTTTTTTTTTCTTTTCTCTAGGTTTTTCCTCCACGTTTTCTGACATATTCTATTCCTTCCCTTCTTCTGCCTCTCCTGTTTTTTCAGGTGGTACATTCCTTTTAATAATATATTCTGGCTCAACAAGTCTCGCTTGATCTACAGAGTCATAAACATTTGCTAATCCAACAGCTACGTGTTTGCCAGTTTTAGTCTTGAATTTTTTAACAAACACGAAATCCGCCTTCACTTTTAAGGCATTGGCAACGGCATTTCTGACTTCCAGCCGTGGTGGTGTGCTGCCTATTTGCTCATGTTTTACTCTGAAGTGTAGTTCTCTCCGTTTTAGCAATGGATTTTCTTTCTCTGATATTATTTCGATTTCCATGGCTTTTCCTCGGATGTGATGTTGACTTGATATGTTTCCTCTCTATTTAGCTTTTCGAAAAATTTCCATAGCTTTTAAAACGTCAGTCACTTCTTTCTTTTTCTGCTTCGTAACCTTGACCACAACTATTCCTTCAAGTGGCTGGCCATACACAACAAAAGAGTTCTCTGGCGCATACAGAACAGCAGCAAGTGTAAGCAAGTCCTCCTCTCCATCCACAACGATTTTGACACAACGGTTTTGCTCTAATGCTTCTTGAATTGTTGCGAGTGCTTCCTCCGTTATTGTTGCGGGAGGATTTTTAACGTAAAGAGTCTCGTCTGCTGCGAGTGCGATAGGCTGTATTCTCTTTCTCATAACTTTGTTATCCACAATGGATAACTTGAGGAACATGTTGTTTTTTGTAAGGTTTTTTGAAACGCTGTCTCCTACAGAAATTATCATAGGCGGATTTTCTTTCTCCACCAGGTCCTTAAGTTTCTTCATTGTTTCGTTGAATGAACCTCGAATAAGTGTGCCGATTGGTTTCTTGAGTTTTTTACGTAGTTCTGGTGTAAGTCTGTACCTAGTAGCCATCTCACCTAACCTTTAACGCGTAACGTCCTTTCTTTTTGATGTTCATGACTTTTGCTATGGCTGAGTCTTCTGGGTTAAATATTATGAGCAATCCGCTGAAGTCGTCGCTTAGGGTCGGTGTTTTACATCTGGGGCAGATGTTTCCGGTGGCTATAACGTGGCATGTTGAACAAGCTTTTTCATTCATTCGATGCACCTTTCTTCTGGGGTTCTCCCTTTGACGGCTTTTCCTCCACAGCTTCCCTTATTTTTTGCACTTTATGCTCAATCCATTCCAGCTTGCCAAGGAAAGGCTGTCTAGCTGTTACGCCGATTTTTCCAGAGCTTCCAGCTTTACCGAGTGAAACGGCTGTTATTCGAGCGCGGATTTGATCTCCACTGGTCAGTTTCCTTTTCGTTTCTTTCCCTATCAAAACGCCTTGCCTTTCATCATATGAGATGAAATCATCCATAAGCTGCGAAACATGGAGTAAAGCATCAACGGGGCCTATACGTACAAAGGCTCCGAAGTCAGCAATCTCCACAACCTCTCCTTCGACTACTTCTTGAATTTTAGGGTAGTACGTCAGCAAAGAAAAGCTCACCTTATGGTAGGCAGCTCCATCTCCAGGAATTATTTTGCCAACTGGACTTACTTTCACGTCTGTCACGGCTATAACATAGCCCAATTCCTCGTCAACCATTCCCTCATATTTTGCCTTAACCTGTTGATATCCCACATCGTCTAAAGGATTACCAAAGGTTTCAGGTGGAATGCGAATTGTATCCTCAAGGGTTACAAGTTTAAACAAAAGGTTATGTCCTCCCGTCAATTCCTAAGCGTGATTTTTGTCTCACATAAATGACTGGCACATTTATATTTCTTAGCTTTTTCCTGAGCTCTCTATCATTTGTGAACACTAGGCTCTTCCATTCACGTGCTATTTGAAAGATAGCATCGTCCGGAGAGGAACCGGCAATCTTTTCATCTAATTCAACTAACTTGCATTTTTCCGCCATTTTCAAGGCGTAGGAAGCGTTTTTCTGCATTTTCGGTGAACCTTTTTCCGCAAGATTTTCAAGTTCACGTCGGATTGGCGAAAGCAAAATTAACTCAAATTTCATGTTTAAGAGCTTTTCTAATTCCTCGAAAATATCGATTTTAAACTGGAGTGGAACAAACAAAGCGTTCGAGTCCAAAATTACCTTTAGAGGTTTCTTTATGGGTTTAGATTCTGGTGACATGTCACTTTATCATTCCATGCCCTATTAGTCTCCATCTACCCGCCATTTTTCTGCTTATTGCGACTCTGGAGCCTGTTTGTGCACAAACTGGTCTCGTAAGCTGAACTTTGACAGCGTTTTTCTTTGTGGAGGTGACTTTCCCAACGGTTATTGCTGAGCCTACGTGTAGAAGCAATGTCTCGCCCATATTTATTTTCTCAATCTTCACAAGTTCTTTTGTTCCTACGGCTCGCTCAAGAATTTGTGTTTCTAAGGTTAATTCCGAGAGCGTTGGGGGAAGCTCGTTTTTTCTTCCTGCCACGTTGCCTGTTAGTCCATCTGCTTTTGAGAATGAGGGGTCTAAAAGTGTTCCTACTCCAACTAATCCGCCGCAATGAGCTTTCTTCACATTTTTTCCTCCTACGTGTAAGCTAGTAATCTCGCTGGTTAGGGGGTTATAGATTTTTTTTCCTTCCCTTTCTGTACTGATTCCTGGGCGAATCTCTATTTCGTGTCCAACCGCGAATTTGCCCTGCAGTATTGTGCCTCCAATGACTCCTCCTTCCAGCTTCTCAACTGGAGTGCCCGGCTTATTGACATCGAAGGAGCGAACCACATACATTAATGGAGGTTTTTTTTCTTCCCTCTTCGGCGTAGGAATAAACTCCTCCATGGCTTGAATGAGAACATCCATGTTCACTGCTCGTTGTGCCGAAACAGGAATTATGGGAGCGTTTTCGGCAATTGTTCCCTTAACAAAGTTCTTGATTTCTTGATAACTTTGGCGTGCTCTTGCCTCATCAACAATGTCAATCTTGTTTTGCACGATAACGATGTTTTTTATGCCAACTATTTCAGTTGCTGCTAAATGCTCTCTTGTCTGTGGCTGAGGACACGGCTCGTCTGCTGCTATTACAAGTATTGCTCCGTCCATTATTGCTGCTCCTGAGAGCATTGTCGCCATTAACGCTTCATGACCTGGTGCATCCACAAAACTGACTGCACGAATAAAGGTTGCTTTTGAACCGCAGTGAGGACAAACTGGTTTTGTCGAATAGTTACTTGGCGGTTCGCATTTTGGACATTTATAAATAGGCATGTCCGCATAGCCCAACCGTATTGTTATGCCTCTTTTCAGCTCCTCACTGTGCCTTGCCGCCCAAATACCTGTCAATGCTTGAACTAATGTTGTTTTGCCATGGTCAACATGACCTATAGTACCAACGTTTACCTCAGGTTGCCTTGATAAAGCCTTGCTTTTTTTCTTGCTCATTTTGTTTTCCCATAAACGTTTACAAGTTGTTAAAAGGATTAAATTCCGCGAGTTAATAAATTTTAAGCCTTAATCTCAGCTTCTTTTTTAGGTGTTTTTTCTTTCATCTTCTTTTTCTCTTCTTTAGCTTTTTTTGGTTTCTCCATTATTTTCATGTTAATTTGCACTATTTCGTCTGTTATTACGTTACCACGAACCATTTTTCTCCTCCTTTGTCCCTCATCTTTCGGGTTAAAGCCCACTCCTCCGCCTAGTATGATTTTTCTACGGACACCACCGTGAACGCTCGGTCTCATTGGAAATCCATCTTTGTCAGAGCCCCCAGTTATCTGCACCTTATGTCCTGATAAACCCACTATTGCCCCGTCTAGTACTTCACCTACTCTTCTTCCAATCAACGGAACGGTTCGAGTTTCCTCCAGTTCAACAGTTTTTGAAGTTCCCAAATCAGGATCTGAAATGATTATTTTGAACTTAGCCAATTGCAAACTCTCCAGTAATGTTATGAAAGCTGGGCATCTGTCTATTAAGGGTTTATGAAAATTTCGTGGTGAACGGCTACTCTACGTGTACTCTGAACAAGTCTATGTCTTCCCGCATTTCAGGCGTTAATTTGAGGAGTTCCCTTACGGCCCGTTCAACATCCTTGGATTGTGTCACATACCTTCCAACAATGAGTATGTCTGCACCCTTTTCTAAGGCTTCCTTCGCGGTTTCCGGCACTATTCCGCCTGCTACGGCGATAAGAAATCGTTTGTCTTTGAAGGTTTGCCGCAGTTCTTGAATAAGTTCTAAGCCAAGGGTTCTTCCAGTTTCTTGATCTATTCCTCTGTGTAAAACTACTATGTCGGGGAATTCCTTAAGTGTCCTGAGTTTTTTGATTGGATCTTGTACGTTTAACATGTCTACTGCGGCGTATATTCCAAGTCTTTTCGCTTCGTGGATGAAGGCGTTCAATGTTTCAACGGGTGCCAATCCAGCAGCAACTACTGCATCTGCTGTTTCCTCGTAAGCTAAGTCAGCTTCAACTTTGCCAACATCTAAAGTTTTTAGATCTGCAACGAAGAACACGTCTCTGGCAATTTCTCTCAGTTCACTTATCACTTTTGTTCCATACCTTTTTATGAGAGGCGTGCCGAGTTCCAATATTATTCTGTCGCTTCTCGGAAGCGAGGCTATGATCTTCTTGTTTCGTTCTAAATCTGGTATGTCCAGTGAGATTTGTAGGTATGGTGGTCTCCACAGGCGTGGCACTTTGAATCCCATTATTGGATGTCTAGCTCTGTCCTTATCATATAGAACTTTTTCTAGAGGTGGATAATTCGCTAAGGCTCTTCTTAGAGCCAGTTTGGTTGCGCTATAATTGTAATGGTATATTTTGCGGTAGTCCTTCGCTTTCGGATGCACAAAAACGCTGCAAACTATAACCCAATCATCAACTTTATCTTTCGGAAACATTCCTTCCTCGACTGCATCTGCAACAGCCTTCGCAACCGCTGACTGCGCTGGACCAAAAATCTTGTTCGTATCTTCCATATTCTTCACAGTAACCTTTGGCACAAGTAACGTATGCGGTTTAGGAGGCAAGTTAGGTCTAATAACAGCCAAAAGCGGCGTGTGCCCCATGGAAAGATTGGACAAACCAGCAGCAAAAGCCGCTCCAACAGGCCCTTCTTTATCACCTACCAAAAGATCTACATGAGCAACCTCATTTCCCTCTCCTACCAATGCCTCACCTATAAAATAAGTATGTTTTCCAGAAACCCCGACAGTTTCTGTCACCTGAGCTGTCGATACAACGTCAGCTATCTCCTTGAAATCGACATTAAACTCCTCAAGCCACGTATAAAGTGTGTCCCTATGTATGTTCAGCAATTTAGCCGTACCGGAAATTGTAGGCTTTGTCGGTCTGCCTTTCAAGAGACTCCGAGCTTTTGCCTCCTTTTCCGCGGTTTCCATCAACACTTTTGTGAATTCCTCTCTAGTTTCTGGCTTCTTTATATTGCTTTCCGACATATAACTCTGCCTTCAGAAATACTGTGAGAAAAAGTTGTATATAAATGTGTCGGGTATAACTAAAGAAAGTGAATCACACAGATAAATCTTATCGACCAAAATTTATCCTTCATGGTACAAAGTATAAGTGAAGCTTTATTCCTACACTGTTGTAGTTCTTGTTCGTGTTTGTCGGTCTTTATTGGTGGTTTTTCCGACATGTGTGTTGGTTTTGAAATGCGAATCTGTGATCGTTGCAGTGTGTTTTGAGTGGTTGTGATAAACTTTTGTGTCGAGTGAAAATGGGTTGTTGTTTTGTAAGTAAAGTCTATATATCCCGAGGCTTCAAACGTTTAAAATTGAAAACGTGAGGCTGACAAAATGTCTTGGAAGGATTTGATTTGCTTATGTATGGTGATTGTAGGTGTGGTTTTATTTCTGTATGGCGCTAACTATTATAATGCATTAATTGGTTGGACCGGAGTATACCTTACAATTGCTGGTTTTCTTATGAAGATAGTTCTAATGGTTTGGGAGAGTTTAAAGGGTTCAGAAAAAAAGGAGAATGGCTAGAAACCATAAAGCTTCGAATATTTTCTGTGTAGATAATTGAAGTATGGTTTGACGCTTACTTCTTCTCCAGTGATTCTTTTAATGAGGTCTGCTGGGTCGTAGAGGTTTCCATAATGATGGACGTTTTTGGTTAGCCATTGCCCTACGCCTTGGAAGTTGCCACTTGAAATTTGGTTTTTCCAGTCTAGTACATCTTTTTCCATAGTAGCCAGTATTTGCCCACTGAAAATGTTGCCTAATGCATAGCTTGGGAAATAACCAAATGCACCGCTGCTCCAATGTATGTCTTGAATTACGCCTTCAGAATCGTTTTCGATGTCTACCCCAAGGTACTCTTTATATGTCTGGTTCCAAATCTGTGGGAGTTCAGCTACTGTTATTTTGTTGGCAAATAAGTCGCGTTCAAGGTTGAACCTTACAATGATGTGAAGGCAATAGGTGACTTCGTCTGCTTCAACGCGAATCTTGGATGGCTTAACTTGATTAACAGCGTGAACGAACCTATCTAAGTCTACGTCAGAAAGGATGTTGCCTGTAAGTTCTTTCAGTTTTGGCAGAAAATAAATCCAGAATTCGCGTGACCTTCCTATTATGTTTTCTACGAACCGCGATTGTGATTCATGAAAACCTGAGGAGCATCCTGTCCCAACTGGTTGAAAAATCCATTCTCGATTTAGATTTTGTTCGTAGAGAGCATGGCCTCCTTCATGCAATGTGGAAAATATGGACGATGCAACATTGTCTTCGTAGTAGTGTGTTGTGATTCGCACATCATCATAGTATCCTGTTGTGAAGGGATGTTCAGTCTCATCAATTCTGCCTCCAGCTTCCTTCGACTTTATGTCATATCCAATGAGCTCAGTAAGTGATTCAGCAATTTTACGTTGGATGCCGATGGGAACTCGACGTTCCAGAATGGATATATCTGGTTGTTTCGGAGCTGCTTCACATTTCCTTATTAGCGAAACCAAGCCAACTCTTAATTCTGCAAAGACTTTGCTAATTGACTCTGCTGTCATCTTTGGCTCAAAAATGTCTATTAGCGCATCGTATGGTGTTGCTGTCTTTTTCACTTCCATCAAAATTTCTGCAGCCTTCTTTCTCAAGTCAACGAGTTTTTCGAGTTCAGGCTTGAACATAGAAAAGTCTTTAGCAGCTTTAGCTTTCTTCCATACATCAATAGTTATAGCTTCTTGTTTTGCAGTTTCTGCAACAAGTTCCTCGGGAAGCTTAGTTTGTTCATCATAATGTTTCTTTATCAAGTATACATTTCTCTTTTGAACAGTGTCAAGACTATCGTATTCTCGCTGTCGCATAATCGCTTCCAATAATTTTCCAATTTCCGGGTCTGTGCTCATTTTATGCTCGATTCGGCTGAGCATGGCGAGTTGTAGGCTTCGCAGTTTGATTGCTCTTGGCGGCATCTTTGTTTCCATATCCCAGTAGACAATGGCACCTGCCGACTCTAGGATGAACAGATTCTTTGCTTTTTCCATCAATTTTTTATAACTTGTAGTTACTGATTCAGCCATCGCTATAGACTCCAGATTGAAAGATTAAGTTACATAAGGTCTTCTTAAGTTTTTGTAAAAGGTCTTGCGTTTGCGTTAGATAAGCAAAATTGAGCGGGTGCGTGAGTAATTCAAGATTTCAAGTTAATGAAATCGAAGAAGCTAATAGGGAACTTCTGGCGTGAAACAAATAAGGATGCACATGTAAACTCTAGTGAGAGGAGAATTATTTGTCTCTGTTCTTAGGCAAAGAAATGGTGAACGAATCTCCAGTCGAGTTACCTGTAAAGGCTTTTCATCGTCACCTTATGGCTCTTGGAGCCAGCGGATCAGGCAAGACTGTGCTTTGTAAATGTGTGATGGAGGAGGCTGTTAGAAACGACATCCCTTTGATAATAGTCGATCCTCAAGGTGACATTTCTTCCCTCGCTTTGAAAGGAGATCCAGAGGAAATTGAGAAACATGAAACACCTTTGGCGATTCAAGAAGAATTTTTTGAGAAGGCGAGAGTAGCTATATTCACTCCTGCCAGCAGCAAAGGTATCCCCATCAGCGTTAATCCGTTGAAGTTTCCATCAGAAGGCACTCCACGTGAGGAATCCATCTTGGCTCTTGACATGACAGCTACATCCCTCACAAGCTTTCTAGGATACGACTTGAATTCAGACGCTGGAAAAGGAGCCAAAGCATACTTGTTTACGATACTGGAACATTTGTGGCGAGAAGGACAGACAGTAAAGGACATGGGCCACATGGCTGACATAGTTTTAAGGCCCCCGGCAAAAGTCACTGGGGTTCTGTACGATCTTGTCACGAAAAAAGAGCCTCAAGAGATTGCTAGGAAACTGCGTTTTCTTACGGTGGGAACGCCCTCTCTCATGTTTCAGATGGGGGTTCAGATAAACATTGACATGTTTATGGATCGAAGCGATGGAAAGGTGCCTGTTAACATCATTTATATGAATACGCTTAGCTCTGCAAACGATAAACAATTTTTCTTAGCTACGTTGCTTAGAGAACTTTATTGCTGGATGTTGAAGAATCCTTCAGAAGATGTTCAGTTGCTGTTTTATGTTGATGAAATTGCTCCATATATTCCGCCTTATCCTAGGAATCCTCCTCCAAAGGAGGCGTACGCTCTTCTCTTCAAGCAAGCAAGGAAGTATGGGATTGGGCTTGTGGCGGCCACCCAGAACGTGACTGATATAGATTATAAGGCTCTCGCGCAAGTGAACACGTGGTGTCTGGGTCGTATGATGACGAAGCAAGACGTCGCTAGGGTGCAGAAAATCATACAATCAATAGACCCTATGCGGGCTGATATGGTTTTGCAGAGACTTCCAAGTCTTCAAACGGGTGAGTTTCTCATGTTGTCTCCTGACTATTATGATAATGTTGTAGATTTTAAAGTTCGGTGGCTGGTGACAGATCATTTGACACTGGATGAGAAAGATCTTCCACAATGTTTGTCGCCAGAATTAAAGATGTTTTTCGAAAAGTACTTGCTACAGCAGAAGGAGGTTGCAGAAAAACCGGTTGCTCCTTCACTTCCATCCAAACCTCTTGAGGAACGAATTCAGTTATTCCTTAATTCTGCAAGACAAGGCGTCTCAGCAGACTCCATTGCAGAGAGCTTGAAAGTTGATGTTGAAGACGTAGAAGAAGCGCTCGATGAACTTGTGAAGATAAGAATTGTGAAGAAAGGGCGTGTCAAAGATGGCGCCGAGAACCTTTATTGGTTATCAAAATTCGGGTTCAAGCCTTCCAAGAGCATTATTGGAGAGGTTCTAACGATCCCTATCAGAATCACTCAAGTAGAGGCTTCTAAGAGAGTTAAGCCCATGCTCGAAGGCGGGTTATTCGGCAAGAAAGAAGAAATCTATGAAGCAGATCTCTCGCACATTCCAATCTGGAGAGTTTCAGCAACACGTGAGACAAGCAGATTCATTTTCAAGAAGAAAAAACATGATACGTACTACATGAGCGCACAAACCGGCGCCATAATATCACTTAAGAAAAAGGCGATAGTCTTTCATAAGTTGGTGACAAAGAGAGTAGAAAGGCTCAAAAACCTAGATGATGATGACGACATCACGTTTATCCCAAAACTGCCGAGTGAGGTGGAACGGTTTCCTAGAATTGGGATGGAAATAGACAAAATCTATCGAAAATTACGATTGACGTTAGGTGTGAAACCAGTTTCCGCAGAAATAATACTATTGCCAGTGTGGACTTTAAAGGTGAGACACAAGAAAAAGCTGGCCAAGCGTACAATAATCATGGATGCAGCTACTGGCCGTATCTTATCTGGGCATTTTCATACGCGTTAGAGCCATTTGCACAAACGTTAGACATAGTGCAAATTCTGCTTTTTGATTGCGTGAGGTTTTGAGGGAATAAAGTTAGAGTAAATTGGTGCTCCGGCCGGGATTCGAACCCGGGTCTTCGGCTCGAAAGGCCGGAATACTTAACCGGGCTATACTCGGTAGAGCTGTTTATGCTCTTCTACCGGAGCCCTGTTGCGGAGCATCATTCAAAATGTGTTTTCACTCGAATAAACCTTATCCTTTTTTATCGAGCCTTAATGCTTTCGTTTTCGCTTTCGGAAGATCCTGTCGTCGTCGTATTCTCTGGCAATGTATTCAAAGTCTACTTCAAAGCAACGCTTTTGTCTTAAGGGTTCTGTTTTGCTCTGTGTGTCTAGACCCCCCTTATATATAGGTTGAATTGAAGGTTTTCTGTTGGAATACCTTTTGTCATTTTCAAGGTTTTGTAGCAAATATTAGGCTCTACGCAGAGGCACTGGCGCGCGACACAACTAGCAGACGCCATGGACCCTTTCACTCTTAAAGAAGCCCTACATCGAGCTGCTATGCCTTTTGAACATGTGTATAGAGCCGAAAACCGTAGGCTGGGGCGAGAGAGGAAGCTGATAAGATCTGGGCTTAAGCTTGCGAAATTACTTAGAAAAATGGGGAATGATTAGGGTTATGATTTTTCGTTTTGGTGATTATTATCTCAACTAATGTGGCTAATATTAGCGCGCGCTAGAAATTAGTAGGTTAGAGAGGGTAAAGAGTTGGAGAGTTCAAAGAGGTGAGCTCGGAAATGCATTCAGCATTCAACATTTACTTCTTGGTCCTATGCTGGAGAGTTTCGCGAAATTTTTCAAATAGCACCTCAGCTCTAGGTCTCAATTCTTCTGGAAGGTTAGGATCGTCGTCCAAGACGCTTTCCTTATGATGTCTTAACCTGATCTTGACCCAGAAATAGTCTTTCTTATGTAAAGCATAATTGAGCTCGGTTTCCATTGCAGTAAAATGCGCATCATAAATGACAGCCCTAGGCGAATCTGCGATCACTCGCTTGTTAATAATTCTTCCCATTTTCTTCAGTTCATTTATCTCAACAAGCTCATGGACCATAAGATACTCACTGCCCAAGACATCATCTAAAGTCGTTGGGTCCTCGCTGAATATGTCTCCAGTCATGTAATCATAGAATTCCTGTGCCGACACTTCTCCGACCACGTAGCCGATAGATTGAAGCGCATGCACAATTGCTTCAATCTTGCTTTCAATCCCTGATAACATAACCCCATCAAAATACGTGAATCGCTCTCCTCATATAAATAACGTTTGTCGAGTTCTCTGAGTTGCGGGACGAAAAAGAATTCTATGTCAAGAGCAAACTTCGTCGTTGAAAAGATTTTGGATAATCCCTCAGAATACCTGTTGTCTTATGTAAACGCTCGATATACAAAGCGTGCATCGAATGTAAGTCTTATCCTTCTGAAATTGTTTCCAAACACTGTTTCAATGAAGCAAAGATAGTTTCCGCGTTGTTTGATGTTGGTGCGTAATATGCTGTTCTTGCAGAGTTTGTCATTATCGTCTTTATTCCAAGTATTTCCGTCCATGAAACAATCGTGCACATGTCTGTAAGGATGTGCCCTCCACTTTCTCTATTTTTCAACACAGTCTCCAGCTCTCTCCTTAACATAACGTGAAGTGCAAACCATGGTTTTTCTCAACTATTAATCCGTTGTCTGGGTCAACTTCACCAAGGAAACTTAGAGGCTTTGTGGAAACTAACGTTTCAGCTTTGCATCGACCTTCGACTATTACTCGCTCCTTTAATGTTATCTGTTGCATTTCAAGCACGCTTTAATAGGATATTTTTGCCGATGAAGGAATTTCGCCCAAAATTTTTGATGCTGCATTGCTGACTTTTTCACGGTTTTTCTCTTCGGTGTAGACACGTAATATGTTTATGAAGCCCTTTAAGACGTCAAAAATCTTTGAAATTTCGCTTAGACGTCGCGGAATTCGGTCGCCTTCCCGTGTCTTGTAAAAGACTGGGATTTCCATGGGTTCCATGAGAACTGAGTGATGGTATGGAACGGATGGAACGGTGGGTACGTCGATTATTACTGTTTCTGTTTCAACTTTTGCTTCTTTTGCAATGTCAGCTTGCAATTGGTTTCTGTATGCCTCGCGGTTGAAAATGTTTGAAACCATGGTGTCTTTTTCGTAGAACGTTCTTTCATAAGCGCATTTCAGCAAATTTCGTCTTTCAAGGTTTTTTATGATTTCGCTTGATTTTTCGCAGTTTTTCAGCATTGTCCAAACTGTGTAATCGTCCATGGCGAGGTATTCTTCTGCAGTTTTGAAGTTCGCTAGGCCTAGTTCTTTGTTTGCCTTTTCTATAGCTGTAGCAAGCATTATTTGTGCTGCTCTTCCAACGCGATGGAAGTATATGCTTTTGAAGGATTCTATTCGAGCTATTACGAACGACTCGAGAGCTGACAACGAGCCTAAATTTACTGCTAAATCTTCGTCTAAAACGTCTAAGGTGTGTATTAAGCGGAAAACGTCTATGTAACCGTATTCTGCGCCTGTGTGGTAAGTGTCTCGCACAACAAAGTCCAGTTTGTCAACATCAACAGAGCTGCTTATTACCTGATCTAAGAAAGCCTTCTTAGGCTTGTGAAGGCGGCCTACCGCTAGTTTTCCAATTTCCTCCGCCTCATACCCAACCTTGTTAAGTATATCTTTTAATTCGCTGTTTTTGACTATCCACAAAGTCATGTCCTCGTGTGTCTTGCCAAGTTCTTTATCAAGTAGATACTCAAAAATATGCGAGAAGGGTCCGTGTCCAACGTCATGAAGCAAAGCTGCGATTCTAACCATTTCTGCTTCGTCTTCGCTTATGCGTTGAGAAATGTTAGGATTTTCTACAACTCTGCCAGCTAAATACATGACGCCGACAGAATGTTCAAAACGTGTGTGATTTGCCCCTGGATAGACGTATTCTGCACCTGCGAGTTGACGTAGCCTACGCAGCCTCTGGACAGGGTAAGAGTCGATGATTTCTTTTTCATCTGCAGTTATGTAAACGTATCCGTGAACAGGGTCCTTTATTTCGCCCCAATAATTTCGTGGCATCAACAGTCTTCTCCAAGCTCTGGTTAAACAATTATTAATACATTCACTCTTATAATGCCTAATGCTCAAAGCCACAAGGGATGGAAAAGATGAAAAGAAAAGGCGTTTTCATTTGTGTTGAGGGACTAGACGGCTGTGGAAAAACAACGCAAACCAAACTTCTTGTGGAAAGGCTTGAGAAAAAAGGTTATGATGCAATCTATACTGCTGAACCAAGCGGCGGAAAAATTGGAAGCTTGATTAAAGAATACTGTTTGCATGGTGAAACACGTGTTTCCAGCATTGTGGAAGCCTTGCTGTTTGCTGCCGATCGTTTTGAGCATGTGGAAAAAGAGGTTATTCCTGCCTTGAATGAAGGAAAACTTGTGGTTTCTGATCGTTATGTTTATTCCTCTTTAGCTTATCAAGGGGCAGCTGGGCTTGATTTAGAATGGATTGAAAAGATAAATGAACACGCGATACGCCCACACCTAGCAGTCTTCATTGATGTTGAACCAGAAACTGTGATCCAAAGACTGAAGCCTAGGAAATCGGTCATGGAAAATTTGGGCACTCAGCGGAAGGTGCGCGAGGTTTACGTGAAATTTGTTGAAAAGGGAGAGCTTGTTAAAATAGATGGGAACAACTTTAAACAAGAAGTTGCAGATGGTATTTTAACGGTTGTTCTAGGATTTTTGGAAAAAACAGGTTTAAGAAGCCGTAATAGCTTTTAATATTTTCCTTGAAAACTCTTTGTTAGTTTTGTTGACAACGAAATTGACGATTTCCTCGGGTGATACGTGTCTGGGTCCTCTTTCGTGGAAAACTTGGATTTCTGTTGATTTTTTGTTAAACGTGAATCGAAGCATGTAATAATCAAATTTCAGCGGAGTTTTCTTTTTATTTTCTGTTTTATAATAGCGTATTGCACAGAAGAAATCCATGATCTTGAACAGTTTTTTATTTATGACTTTTAACGCTTTGTTTGTTTCTTTTTCGTCCAAATAATTGAAATTGACTTCATCTGCTATTCCAAACTCAAAAACGACTGTGCATCGAGGTACTGACGGGTGGGTAACATCTTCTAAGCTAAAGGTTTCGTTGTTTAATTTGTGAAGCATTTGAGTTAGGGCTCGTTGCAGTCTCTTTTTTGAAGCTGAAACTTTAAAATGTGTTATTTTATGAACGTTTTTCGGAAAACTCTCATAAAATCCCAACATTACAAGTTTTCGCCCTACGCTCTTTTGGTTTTCCTTATTTTTTCAAGGTTTTCCAGCAGTCCAGAAAGCAATGCCCCCAGTTTTTGCAGCTCTTCCATGTTTTGTTCATGTTCCATTTTGTTTTGGATTTCTTGAACTTTCACTAGAAGCGTTGCTTCAAGTTTTTCTAGAACAATCAAGCCTGTTATTTTTGACGGGTCTTCTCCTTCTTTCACTATTATGACTTTTTTTTCGCATTTTGCGCACCAGAGGTCTCCGCTTCTCAACCTGAAAAGTGGAGAGGCACAAGCAGGGCAGGCTAACTCTGTTAAAGTTGCACCTTGACGCAGCAGGTCAGCCATTCGTTTAATATGTTTTTCTTCTTGCGGCAAGTTTTAAAACCTCCGAAATAAATAGGTATAAAAGCCTATATAACTTGGTTATTACGAAATTGTGTGGGGTGGCATGTTATGGTTAGGAAGAAGAAACTGCAGGAATATGAAGAGAGGGTCAAACAAGCGTTAGTCGTGCTGGGACAAGTTTCTGAGGATACTACTACTCCTAGAAATATTAGAAGAGCGGCAAAGAAGTCCATGGGAGTTCTGCAAACAACAGATTACACGCCTGCCGTTAGAGCCTCAAATGCCATATCAACTTTGGATGAAATTTTGCAGGATCCGAATATGCCGCCTTATACAAGGGTGAAATTGTGGAACGTGATGAGCCTTCTAGAAGCAATAAAAGACTAACCGTGAGTATGAAAGACCACTTTTGCTTTCACTTGCATTTTCCTAATTTTTTCCTCTGGCATCACATTCGCCTGTGACGAGTATTTGAACGATGATGTTAAGATTTTGTCCACTCCTTTTTCAGTAATGAAAAGCAGACATCATCTCTAAATTATCCGTTAAAGTAGCTTCTTTGTCGAAAAACTCCTTCCTTTTTGAAGCCCAGCCTCTGAACAAGTCTGAAAGATCTAACATTCTCTGAATCAATAATCGCTTGAATCCTGTTCAGTCTCATTTCCTCAAAACCATATTTCAACACAACACATAGCGCTTCTGTAATAATGCCTTGTCCCCAGTATGCAGGATCCAAGTCGTATCCGATTTCAGCTCGATGTGCAGTTTTATTCCAATCGTAATAGCCGCAAGTTCCTATCAGCTCATTACCGCCTTTTCTGACGATTCCCCAGCGAATGCCCCTGTTTTCTTTGAAGGGTTTTATACAATAGAGTTCGAGTTCTTTCTTAGCTGCCTCAAGGCTTTCAGGTCCTGGAAAACAACAACCTTCTACCACTTCATCTTTGTTGAAATGGCGAAAATAAAATTCCACATCATCAAGTGTCATTTCGCGCAGGATCAGTCTATCCGTTTCCAACTGCGGAAATTCTCCAAACTCTTCCACCTTGACCATCCTTTTACGAGTGCTTTATTCGAATTGTTAGATCAACACACGCGGATATGTTTTTGGGCGCTCCAGTCCTTTTCCAGTATAATGTTTCGCCAAGACACTTCTTTTTTCTGAGTAAGCTTAATAATTGCTGAGTCCGTAGTTGATCTAGATAAGTGATTGCAATGAAAATCTTTCATTATCGGGATGTTGAAGCAAAAGATGCGGGGGAAGGAACCTTAAAACTAAGTGTTAGATGGCTTATCACGAAGGAAATGGGGGCTGAAAACTTTGCCATGAGGTTGTTCGAGATGGAGCCTGGAGGCTCCAGTCCTTTACACATTCACCCTTGGGAACATGAGGTCTTCATCCTAGAAGGTGAAGGCATCGTGGTTGGTGGTGGAGAAGAAAGAAAGTTTAGAGCTGGCAACGTCATTTTTATTCCTCCAAATGAGAAACATCAGCTCAAAAACAGCAGTCAAAAAACTGTGAAGTTTCTATGTCTCATACCGCATATGCAAAAGTGATAGTTTTCTAGAGTGCAAACTGTTTTCTACATTAAAGTGCTCGTTAAAAATATATGCAAGCTGTTACATGTAGTTCTGGGTTTCAAAGGGGATGAGTGCTTTGGAGTATGATGTGATAATCGTTGGAGCGGGTCCAGCAGGAATATTTTCAGCCCTTGAGCTTGCAGAAAAAACCAAACTAAATGTTTTGATGCTTGATAAAGGACCAGACATAAACCAGCGTAAATGTCCGGCAAGCCGTGGATTCGAATGTATCCACTGTGAACCGTGCTTGCTGTTATCTGGGTGGGGAGGAGCAGGGGCCTTCAGCGACGGAAAACTTACATTATCAACTGAGGTTGGTGGCTGGCTAAACCAATACATGTCAACCGAAGAGCTTGGTAAACTCATAAGCTATGTGGATAGTGTTTACATAAAATTCGGTGCAACCAAACACGTTTATGGAACAGACATTAAAAAAGTAGAGGAGATTGAACGAAAAGCCTCGTTAGCTGGTTTAAAACTTATTCGCCAAAAAATTCGGCATATGGGCACAGAGAGGTGTGCTCAAACCCTTCGAAGGATGCGTCAAGAACTAAATGGCAATGTTGAAGTTAAGCTCAAAAAAGACGTCAAGGGACTTGTAGTAAAAAACAATGTTGTTGAAGGCGTCGAAACGGTTAATGGCGAAAAGTTCTTCGGGAAATACGTTATTGTTGCGCCTGGAAGAAGCGGAGCCGAATGGCTTCAAGCGGAGGCTCAAGCATTAGGCTTGAAGACGCTTAACAACCCTGTTGATGTTGGAATAAGAGTTGAAGTTTTAGCTTCTGTCATGGAGGAATTGACAAGCGCTCTTTACGAACCTAAATTTGTTTACTACTCAAAGTTTTTTGACGATCAAGTCCGTACTTTTTGTGTTGCACCGTACGGTGAGGTCATAGCAGAATCCTACAATGATGTTTTGAGTGTTAATGGACAAAGTTACGCAGAAAGGAAGACGAAAAACACGAACTTCGCCCTTTTAGTGAGCACCTCCTTCACGGCGCCGTTTAAGGAACCGATAGCTTATGGGAAGTATCTTGCTAGGCTTTCAACCCTTCTCAGCGGAGGCGTAATGATACAGCGTTTAGGCGATTTGCAGTCCGGAAGGAGATCAACACCTGAGAGAATTGACCGAAGCGTGGTGACCCCAACATTGAAGAATGCCACGCCAGGCGACTTAAGCTTCGTTTTGCCATACCGCTACCTTGTTGACATAAGGGAGATGCTTCAGGCACTAGACAAAATTACTCCAGGAATACATTCAACAGACACGCTTCTGTACGGTATCGAGGTAAAATTCTATTCTTCAAGACTGCAGTTAAGCAACAGCCTAGAAACTAAGATCCACAACTTGTTCACAATTGGTGATGGGGCTGGCGTCACAAGAGGGTTGATTCAAGCGTCAGCGTCAGGCGTCATTGTGGCAAACGAAATAATGAAGAGGGAAAAGCAGAAGCCGTGAAAATAGATGTCCATAGTTCAGGAAATAATGTGTTCCCATTGCGGTGCACCCATATCGTTTGAACCGGGCGAAATAATAGCGACATGCAAATACTGCGGCTACACGGTTGTGATAGAAACTGGAAAGGCTTTCACCTTCGAACATTCTATGCTTCAGAACAAGTATGACCTGACAAAAATTGAAGAGCCTATTAAAAATTGGATGCGTGCAGGCTTTCTGAAGCCCTCAGACCTCGCAAGAAAATCGAAAATTACGGAAAAAACATTGATTTACGTACCCTTCTGGGTTGTGTCCGTGGAAGCTGAAAGCGATTACAAAGGGATTTTTGAACGTATAACCCCGCCAGTTGTTAAGGAAGGGAAAATCGAGAAGAAGTATGATTGGCTTGTTCTGGCAAGAAAGGCAACGAATTTTCCAACAAGGGAATATGATGTGCCATTAACGGGTAAGATCCCCTACGACTTTAGAAAAATCGAAGCTTTCGCTAAGGTTCTGAACAGCGAAATCGAAAAAAACGAGGCTGCAGGGCTTGCAAAGCAGCAAATTGAGGAGCATCATCTTTATTTGGCTCAGCAAGATGTTGACAGAATTATCGAAATGAAAAATGAGATAAAAATAAACCAAACGGTTTACTTGCATGCCCCAATATGGTTTGTGAAATATGAGTATAAGGGCAAAACTTACCAGTTGCTGATAGACGGGTCAACTGGAACGGTCATAAAAGGCGACATACCCTCAACTGGATTCGGAATATTTTGATGACTCAGAAGCCTTCCAAAAGCCATATGCATTCGCAATATGGATCCAGATTTACGGTGAGTGAGAGTGGCAAAAGTAATTATTTTCAGTTCTCTAGCGATATATGTGACGGTATACGTCGAATGTTAGGGGGTAGTAAGTTTGACATTGGAATACATTGAAGCTCCAGATGTCAAGAAGTTAGTGGATGAGATGATAGATAGTTTGGATCTGTTTCATGTTGTGCCTCAATTTGTGTATTGTTATCGAAGTAAGGGTTCAAAATCTAAAAGGATTATTGCTCGTATTCACGGGTTGGGAAGTATATGGCAAGAAGCATTGAGGCGGCCAGCAGCCTATGTTATCGAGGTTATCTCTGAGCAATATGACAAGTTGAGTGATATAGAGAAAGAAAAAACAGTGATTCATGAACTCTTGCATATTCCAAATGGATTTTCAGGAGGCTTTCGCCCTCACAAAGGCTACATTGACAAGAAACGCGTAGAAAAGTTACATAGAATGTTGCTTAAAAGAAGATTTTTGAGCTCTCAAAATGGCGCGCACTAAAGATTAGTAGGGGATTAGTATTCTGTTTTTAGTTTCTTCTGTTATAGGCAACACTTGTTTTAATTCTCTGAAGTGTTTGATCACAATTCTACCTCTCTGAGTTACTGCGTAAACAACTCTTTTTTTCCCGACAGTTCTTTCTTCCACTAAGCCTTGTTTAACCAGAAAATCCAAATATTCCTTGAGAACGCTGCAGTTTACGTTGGCTTTGTACATGACGTGAGTTAATTTTAACGGTCCACGTTGAGCCAGAACCCGTAGTATATCGGTGTATATTTCAAGTTTAGATCTTCTCATCACCAAAACCTTCGTACATGTCTTAAGCTTCTTGATATAAACCCTTTATGCATGCAAAATACCTACCCACTCTAAAGAAAGAAAAGCTGGATTAGCACTACATGCTTGTTCTGAAGATTTTAACTCCATCAACTTTAACACCTTTTTTAAATCGCGGTGAGCTTGAATTCAGACTATGAATGAATATATAGTTTATGAATTCAGAATTCACATTTTAAACCACATAAAAAGAAGAAATACGTTATGAATAGTTAAAAGTTTAGGCGGTAACGTTGTGCCAGAAAAATGTTTGGAGAAAACACTGTGAAGCCGAAGACAATGCTTACAAAAAAATGAATGAGGATTAAGAAGGCACTATGCAATCGGTTCTTCATAATAGTTTAGAGTAAACAACGCTATCTGTTCTGAATCAGGCGCGTGTCTCGGCACACTTCACTACGCCGGTAGATCTTTACATATAGACAGGGCTCTAAGCAACTGGAAACCCGTAGAAATGTTCTTCGCTATGTAGACAAGAGTCATTTTATTTTTTGAAAAAGAGCCAATACGGCCTACCCCCCTAGTTTTTTATGGGATAGATTCTGTTGAGATGTACATTGAAAGTAGTTGCTAGAATACGCCTATTCCAGTCTTCAATAGCGCGCTATTATTGTTCAAGATAAACCTATCATAACGACTAGATCCTAACTAATCTGTAAGTTTATACTTTTTTACACATTCCACTGTAAATTTACCTTCAAGTAATTTTATAACTTCTATTTCAACTGACTTATCATAAAAATTAATCAAATTAAAAGAATGCCCATGGTATCCTCTAGTTTTTACAGAAGAAAGTGTTCCTGCGTTTAACATGATCGTATTTTCTAATCTAGTTATGTAGGGAACGTGCCTATGTCCCATTAAAACCAGATCAACGTAATTTTCACTTACTAACTTAAGGACATCTCCTGCATCATCAATCAAGTTTCTTGACCTTCCAGCATCTGGAACAGGTATTAAGTGATGATGTATGGCAACAACATTTATTAATCCAGGAAGGTTTTCAACTGATTTTCTTAAATAATCTTGACCTGTTCTCCCGAGCCTACCTCCCTCTATGTCTGGAACTGTAGTGTCTAAGGCTACTATTTTCACATTTTTAATTTTTTTTACTGTATGTTTTTTTCCAAAGAAATCTGGATAAAGTTTATAACCCACGTTTCTTACATCATGGTTACCCGGGATAATCACTAACTCTGCTTCTATTTGTTTTAACTTTTCCCGAGCTAATTCATACTCATCCAAAAGGCCATCTTCAGTTATATCACCAGAATGTATAACAAGGTCTGGTTCAATTTCATTTATTTTCTTGACCATTTCATTGAAACATTTTTCTCTAAAACGTCCGTAGGGAGTGATATGGGTATCTGAAACATGTACGATTTTCATTTTTATCGTAAGTATTATTCAAAGGTAAGATTTAAATTTTTAACCCCCCCCATGAACTTCAACGGGTTGACGTGCTTAAAAGCAGGGTGACGCTTGCTTGCCAGACGAAAGCCAATTTTCCGAGTGGAGACTGAAAATGGCGAGCCACTAGAAGGTAGAGGCAAGCAAGCTGAGAAGTCTTTCAAGTCAGTGGTGTCTTTCCCTTGGGGGAAAGAATGAGGCGAAGCCTCAAGATAGGGGGTGTTGTAAGAACATTAATGTGTCCTTAACCTTTCCTTCTTGCTCCACATTCTGGACAGAACGTAGAAGTCTGAGGCATTAAAGCTCTACAATATTCACAAGACACCATAACAACTTCTTTAGTTATGATTTCCTTCTGAATAGTAGGGGCTTCCTTTGTAACAGGTTCTTTTAGTTTCTCTACTTGTCTTAAAATCATATCCCTGAACGGTTCTATTTCCTTTTTTCCTACTTTGTGAAGATGGAATACATTTTCTCCATTCTTATCAGTTATCGAAACCCACTTTTTGATTGCTCCACCGCAGGTTATTCCTTGAAGTTCTCCTAAATCTATTTCAAATGAAGCACGATAGGTCTTAGATAGCATTCCTCTTCGTTCCATCCATAGTAATCGTTGATTTGTGAGAACCAATGTTCCAGAAATCCGTTCTTTTGCCTCCTTAGAAACGTATCTGTCTCTTATCAGTCCTTTTTCTTTGAATACTTGCTTAAACCGTCGTTCACAGTCTCCTTCCCATGAATGCAGAACGTGTTCGCTTGGGTTCAGTATAATCGCCTTTTGCCAATTCATTTATCCCACTTGTTCTTCACTTTCTTTATATTAGAAATATAACTTATGAATTTGAAAGAAGGATTACAAGTAAGCCTAATCGCCTCTTCAAATGTAATCAGTTCTCCTTTTCTCGCGCGTGCTAATTCTGATTAGTTCTTTTGGTTCTGCCATAACTTTTCCGCATTTCTCACAAAACCATTCACTTAGATACGCATTCGCGCATTCAAATTCTGGGAGAAGCTTCTATTTTAGATTTCGCCGGAACACAAGTGCGCGCGAGTGCATCAGGTTGCGTATGAAGTCCGCCAAAGAAAAAACGGTTTGGTCCAAACCTTGCCTAGAAGCTTTTAAACTAAACTTTAAATGTGGCAACTATGCATTTATAAAATTGAAAGATGAATTTGAGGAGACAGTTCTTGAGTGAGAAAAAAGACTTTTATGAGAAGGCAAAGAAGCAGATGCGTCTTTCTGAGCGTATCCTTGCAGCAATGCCAGGGTTCCGCGGTTACAAGGAAAAAGAGTTGCGGAGAGAATCTGATAGGCTTATCAGGAACCATTTATACCGGAGGCTTTCGGAAGCGAAAAGCGACCTTAAAGATGTTTTTCAGAAATTGTCTGACCGCCGTTTATTTGAAGTTTTGACAGATGTGGACCGCCTTGTCGCAAAATTTGACCGTGTAGCAGCAAAGATCGATCATGCTGCTTACGGGTATGCCGGGTTCTTTAACATAGTGAAGGTTGAAGAGGCAAATCTTGACAGAATGATTGATTTTGACAACCAGTTAGTTGATGATGTGGAGAAAATAGTCAATGAAGTTGAAGCGTTTGAAACGGAAGTTATGAAACAAGAAATCAAAAAGGCAAAAGAGCGTACACAACATTTGGTTGAAACGTTGGAGGCTTTTGAGAAAACTTTTGATAAGAGAGGAGAAGTAATATTAGGAGTGAGTTGAAATGCCGCAGGTTATAGAATGGAAAAACCCGAGTGCAGAAGACATTCTGTGGAGATATCCAAACGAGGAAATCACATGGGGCGCCCAGCTAATAGTACATGAGTATGAGGTTGCAGTGTTTTTCAGAGACGGCAAATCCTACGATGTTTTCGGTGCAGGAAGACACACGTTAACAACACTGAACTTGCCATTAATTACTGGATTGCTGACACGAATCGCTGGATATGGTGAAAAACCTTTCAAAACAACAGTAATTTTCGTTTCAACAAAGGTTTTCGCTGGAAAATATGGGACGCGAGCCCAAACGACCGAGCTTGCGCCATTACAAGTGCACGGTTCTTTCTGGTTCAAGGTTGAAAATCCGCAGCTCTTCGTGAACGAGGTTGTTGGTGGACAAAAGGCATACTCAACCGAGGATGTTAACAATTATCTTCGTGGTTTCTTAAATGAGAAAATAATTGACGAGCTTTCCCATTATGATTTGATCACTGTTTTTACAAGACTTGATGAGACATCGATGGTCGTGAAAAACTCCATTTTAGACTATTTTAAGCGAATAGGCTTGGAATTGACAGACCTGCGATTTGAAGGGATAGACACGACACCAGAATATCGTGAGCGTTTGTTCTGGCTTAGAACTGGAGGGGCTAGACCAGAGGAAGTGTTGCGAATGGAGACTGTGAAGAAGGCTGCTGAAGAGCTTGGAAAATCATCTGGAGCTGGCTTGGGAACTGGTATGGTGCTTATACCGCAAGTTATGACGCCTACGGGTCCAGCGCAGGCACCAGCTGCTGCCTTAGTGATTTGTCCAAAATGCGCTGCGAAAATCCCAGCTACTTCGAAGTTCTGTCCTGAATGTGGAACACAGCTTACTCCCCCAAGTACTGGAACGATTAAATGTCCAAAATGTGGAAAGCTTATTCCTTCAACCTCAAAGTTCTGTCCAGACTGTGGAGCCAAAATAGAGTGAGAGGCAACTAGATGAATGGAAACGGAAATCGAGGACTATTATCCATCGGAATTTTCTTAATGATCCTAGTAGTTTCCATAATCCTCTATACGCCATTGGGTTTGATTAACTGGTCGTTGATTCCAGCCCTAATACTCGCGTTATACGGTTGCTGGACAATAGCGTTAGCTGGAATGAGAACTTCAAACCCGCACAAATATGAGCGTGGTCCATTCAGCACATTTGCTATGGGTCTAATACTGATAGCGATTGGCGGAGCATGGTTTACGTACTCAATTGAGCCACTTTATTCCTTGGCGACAATACTACTTGTGCTGGGCGTTTTAGCAATTACTGCCGCTTTCAAAAGAAAATAGCTGTTCATTTTTCTAAACATTTTTTATTCACAGACTAGTTAATGCATGTAGAGGCTAGGCATCGTATGAGTGACAAAATAATTGGCCGTGGCACATGGTACGACAAAATGGCTGCCAAACTAATTGAAAGAGAGCGGAAGCTGGGCAGAAGCTTAGACTTGATTAGAACGGAGATGGGACTTGGCGCTTCTGGGCTTCCACACGTTGGCAACCTAGGCGATGCTGCCCGTTCTTACGCCGTTACATTAGCTATTCAGGGGCAAGACTATAGTTCAGAGTTGATTGCGTTCTGTGACGACATGGACGGTTTGAGAAAAGCTCCCGCTGGACTGCCGAAATCTCTAGAAAAATATTTGGGCTTTCCAGTAACAGCTGTTCCAGATCCCTTTGGTTGCCATCAAAGCTACGGCGAGCATATGAGTTCGTTATTGTTGGAAGCATTAGACAAGTGTGGAATAGAATACAAGCACATGTCTGGCAAAGAAGCCTATGAAACAGGATTATTGAACGAGGAAATTAGAACATTGCTTCTTAACGCGAAGAGAGTTGGAGAAATAGTTAAGGAGGAAGTTGGACAGGAACGTTACGTGGAAGTCTTGCCTTATTTTCCAGTATGCAAAAACTGCGGGCGCATATACACCACAAAAGCCACTGTATTCTTACCAGAGGAAAACAAAGTCTTGTATGCTTGCGAGGGCATGGAAATAAAGGGACGTTGGATAGAAGGGTGCGGCTACAAAGGGGAGACAGACATCGCTAAAGGCGAAGGTAAACTTAGCTGGAAGGGTGAATTTGCAGCCAGATGGAAGGCCTTGGACGTGAGATTTGAACCATACGGGAAGGACATAGAGGATTCTGTTAGAATAAACGACAGGATCTGCCGGGAAATCTTAGGGTTTGAACCGCCTATGCACGCGCGTTACGAAATGTTTCTTGATAAGGCTGGAAGGAAAATCGCCAGTTCGGTGGGGAATGTTCTGACTCCTCAAGTCTGGTTTCGTTATGGCTCACCGCAGTCTTTGCTCGTGCTTATGCTGAAAAGGTTCGTTGGAACCCGTACACTAGACGTGACTGACATTCCATTCTACGTGAACGAACTGGACTATTTAGAGGACGTATACTTTGGAAAGAAGCCAATAAGAGATGAGAAGGAACGGGCTAAGCTTCAGGGTTTATATGCGTACTGTTGGGTGTTAAAGCCTCCTGAAAAACCAAGTATTCATGTGCCGTATAACCTGCTGGCTTTTTTGGCTAAGATGGCTCCGAAAGGACGTGAAGAAGAGTTCATAGCTGAAAAGCTTCGAAGTTACGGATATTTGCAGAGAGACGAGACGCTTGATGAAAACTTGAAGAAGCGAATTGAATTTGCGTTTAATTGGGTGAGGGATTTTGAAGCGATAAAAGAAACCATCATAAGCCTGACCTTGGAAGAGAGACAAGCGATAAAAGAACTGATTGAAGTGTTAAAGGTTGAAGATGAAGCTGAAAAAATACAAAACGCAATATTTAACACTGCCAAAAAACATAACTTGAAACCTGCAAAGTTCTTCAAAACGTTGTATATGATTCTTATAGGTGTGCCACGCGGACCAAGACTGGGTCCTTACATACTTACTATGGGAAGACAAAACGTAATTGATGCTCTGCAAAACGCATTAAGCAACCAAGAGATAGCATAGGCTTTACGCTTTTCTTCGTGAAAGAATTTATATTCCTAGTTCAGAGATATTTTCGCCAATAAAAACTTAGGTTGAGGGAAAAACTTTGGATTTTGAGTTGACTAAAGAGGAGAAAATGGTTGTTGAGGCAGCTGCTGACATAGCTAAGGATTTTGGTCCAGAATATTGGCGGGAGAAAGACAAGAATCATGAGTTTCCTGAAGATTTCTGGAAGACTTTGATTGAAGCTGGTTTTCCAGGCATAATCATCCCCGAAAAGTATGGTGGAGGCGGGATGGGAATGTTTGATATGATTTTGACTATGGAGACTTTGGTTTCTGAGGGTTGCGGGTTGGGTGGTGAATGGTTTCTGTGTTTGTCTTCTGTGTTTGGCGGCTTGTCCATTGTGAAGCATGGGAATGAGAGTCAGAAGGAGAAGTATTTGCCGAAGATTGCCAAGGGTTTGGAGTTTTGTCTGGCTTTAACCGAGGCTGATGCTGGGACGAATACTTTGAACACTCGGACTATGGCTGTCAAAAAAGGAGACGAGTATGTGATTAACGGGCAGAAAATGTTTATTTCGGGTGCTGACCGGGCTAAGGGAATGTTGCTCGTGACAAGGACGACTGCTTTGGAGAAGGTTGCGAAGAGGACTTTGGGTTTGAGCTTGTTTGTTGTGGATTTGCCTGATCCGGCGGTTGAGATTATTCCTATTGAGAAGCATGGGATTAATTATTCGAAGACCTTTGAGGTTTACATTAGTGACTTGAAGGTTTCTGAGGAAAGCTTGTTGGGTGAGGTGGATAAGGGTTGGTATCTTGTTTTGGATACTTTGAATCCTGAGAGAATGTCCTTTTCGGCGGCTGCTTGCGGGCTTGGGCTTTTGGCTATAAGGAAGGCTGTTGACTATGCTAAAGAAAGAAAGGTTTTTAGAGCACCTATTGGGTCGCATCAGGCTCTTCAGTTTCCATTGGCTGAGACAAAAGCAAAGATTGAAGCGGCTAGACTATTGAATTACAAGGCTGCTTGGCTTTACGATAAAGGCGAACGTTGCGGTGCTGAGGCTAACATGGCTAAGGTTGCTGCTGTTGAGGCTGGTACTGAAGCTGTTTATCATGCTATGCAGACTTTTGGTGGTTATGGTTATGCTGTTGAGTATGATGTGGAGCGTTGGTGGAGAGAGGTAAATCTGATTAGGCTTGCGCCTGTGACTCATCAGATGGCTTTGGCTTTCATAGGCGAACACGTCTTGGGATTGCCGAAATCCTACTAGGATTTAGGCATGAAGAGGTGTGCTAGTTTTTCTGCATCTTCTTTCTTTTCCATCCAAAATCTATTATAGCGAGATGGATAAGAAGTTCCCTGATGGTTTAATATGAGTGAAGTGAAGTCTCCAGGTTGGTTGCGTGCTTTAGACGTTATCTTCGGTTTGATCACCATCATGTTGTCAATCGTTGTTCTAGCATATCCTGAGCTTGCCATTTTGACTCTGATTTTCGTACTTTCGTTTGCTCTGCTAGTCGTAGGAATTGCAAGGATCATCATCGGAATGTTTGGAAAGCACCTTTCAGATGGGTTACGAGCAGTTAACTTAGGAGCAGGCATACTGGCATTTGTGCTAGCAATCGTGACTTTGCTTCATCCTCAACTTGCCACTCAAACGTTGATCTATTTGCTTTCAGCCGCTCTGCTGTTGCTTGGAATTGCAAGAGTTGTAATCGGTGGATTCGCCAAGGTCTTTCCCGGCTGGCTTCGGGGTTTACTTGTAATAATAGGCCTGTTGACTATTGCTTTTTCCGTTGCGGTTTTCATGTTTGCAGACTTCGGTTTCCTAACTTTAGTCTTTATGCTTTCGTTTGTCTTTCTATTGAATGGAATAGCGAGAATTGCCTCTGGTATAACAGGTGCGCGAAGATTTGAACTTCAAGAAGTTTAGAAGAAATACTTGTCGTGTGAAGGCATGGGAGTATGGTAGGGTAGCCATCTATGTTTGATTTTCTGGATTGGTCTCTGATCCTTTTGATCCTGCAAGTTGTCGTGATAATAATTGCCAGCTTTATTTTGGTAGTAATTTTCAATCGATTAGTGGTGAGGGTTGCTGAGGAGAAAATTAAGGTCAAAAAGGGGCGGCTTGTTCATGCCCAGAGGTTCTTTCAGCTAGTTGTCTACTCAGTAGCAGTTATTTTGATTTTATGGACTTTCAACGTTGATGTGACGGGGTTGCTTGCTGGTTTAGGTATTGGGGCTCTAATAATTGGTTTTGCATTGAGAGACATAATTGAGAATTGGGTTTCTGGATTATTGATAATCTCAGGAAAAACCTACAGAATTGGGGACGTAATAAGAGTTAGGAATCTGACAGGCGTAGTTACGGACATTAGTCTCAGAACGACTAAACTGAAGACATATGATAGAAACGACATCATTATTCCAAATTCTGCGCTGTTGAAGGAGAACATAATTAATCTCACTGGTGGCAAGAGAGAAACAGTAGCATCCATCATATTTTGCGTTGACTATGTTTTTGACATTGGAAAAACCAAGAAAGTTATCGCCAGTGTTCTTGCAAGTCACCCAAACGTAATCGTAGACGAGAATAGAAAACGAGAGATAAGATTTGTTGTACGTACTAGGGAATGGACTGTAGAGATAGAGTCGTTGTTTTGGATAAATGAACCTGAAAACGAGGAATTTATCAAATCAGAAATCACAGAACTGATAAAGAAGAAGTTTGAGGAAGCAAACATATTGCCACCAATTCCAGGATTTATGAGGCGAGAGTTTCTGGAAAGCAAAAAATGAGTTTGCCAAATGGGCGCGCTAGGGAGAATTGCTAATCCAATAATTACTGTGAGATTTGCAGTGTTTGAATCTTCGTACACTATTTCGAAAACAGCAGGGTTTGATATTCTGGGTTTACCTTGTTGTATTTGTTTTGAATGGTTGAACTGATCTTGTGCCAGTCCACTACTATCTCTGGCCAGAATTTGCCCGCAACGTATTTCATCACGTACTCCTTCATTGGTTTTTCGCGTCTAATGGTTTTCTGTTGCCAATCAATGCTGACTAATCCTGCGCGTTGCAAGTGATGGAGGTTGTAGATAGTCTTTTTGGGATCGATGGGATAGCTTGCACTCTCCATCAGATCTTCAAGCAGAGACTCTATGGAAATCTCGTTTTCAAAACGTAGACATATTATCGCCACGATGTCTAGAAGTCTTACTTGAGCAGCTAACATTGGCTTGATTTTTGGTTTTATGAGTTGTTTGAAGTACGCCAGTTTCACCATTTCTGTCGCAGCGATGTACCCAAATACGACTAGAATTACAACTCCGAGCAAATGCAGAGGTAGCAAGGTGAATTCAAAAAAGTTGGTGATGGGAAGGTAAATCAATGCAAAGGTTAGTAACAGGGCTATCACCGACGCCCAAATCAATTTCTTACTAGGAGGCTTGCTCTTCAAAAAGAACTTGTCCGTTCTTATCATGAATAAAACGAATACCTCTGACAAGACAATCTCTACAAACAGGGCGGTTCTGAATAGAACATTGGGTACGTTAAAAACGGAAATCAGCAGTAGAATAAGTAATATGTCGAACATAGCACTTACTAGACCAAGAAGTCCGCCAAATTTGAAAATGTGATTTATGTCCCATCTTCTTGGTCTTACTAATTCCTCCCTTTCAACGTTATCTGTTGAAACAGCAATGACGGGAGTGTCAGTTAGAAAGTTAGCCAAGATCAGTTGAGATGGCTGCAAAGGCAAAAAATGCAGCACCGCTGAGGCAGCCCCGATTGTGTAAAGATCCCCGAAATTTCCTGCGACAGTATAGATTACATACTTGACTATGTTACTGAAGGTTCTTCTTCCTTCTCTAATGCCGTCCACTATCACTTTCAAGCTTTTCTTGAGCAAGACAATGTCCGCGGCGTCTTTTGCAATGTCTGACCCTTGATCTACAGCTATACCTACATCAGCTTCTTTAAGTGCTGGAGCATCGTTCACGCCATCACCCAAGCAAGCTGTAATTCGCCCGTTTCTTCTCAGAGCCTTCACCACCCTATACTTGTGTTCGGGAGTTGCCCTTGAAAAGATCACTGTCTTGTTTACTTTTTCTTGAAGCTCCTCATCTGAAAGTTTGTCAACTTCTTGGCCAAGCATAATCTCATCATCTTTCACTTTCAATCCGACTTGGCGAGCGATTTCCTTGGAAACATGAGGCCCGTCACCTGTCAAGATTTTAACTTCGATTCCCAGCTTTCTGCCGAGTTTGATGGCCTGTTTTGCCGTCTTTTTGGGGGGATCCATAAATGCAATGTAGCCAAGCAGTGTGAGTCCAAACTCATCATCTTTAGAGTAGCTTTCCTTCTCTTCGACCTCCTTGTAGGCAACAGCGATTACTCTGTATCCTTTACTTCCGTACTCCTCATACAGTCTTTTCGTAGCCTCTTTGTCTTTCAACAAGCCGGCTTCATCGTTCTGCCATACGTGAGTTGAGATGTCAAGTATTGATTCTGGAGCGCCTTTTGATATGAGTAATAACTTTCCACTTGTTCTTATCACCGCGCTCATTTTTTTCCGATTTGAGTCGAACGGCATCTCCTTTACGATGAAGTAATTTTCAAGTGCCTTTATGTCAAAGTTTTGTTTTGCATAATTCCATATTGCCGTGTCAATCGGGTTGCCTACGTCTTTCTTCTTTCTTATTGAGTTGCACAAGAGTGAATAGAGGATTAATTTGTCCTCTGGATTTCCGTCAACGTCCATATACTTTTCAAGGGTTAACTTGTTTTCTGTGATTGTGCCTGTTTTGTCGGTGCAGACGACGTCGACGTTTCCGAGATCCTCAACAGAAACTAGTCTCTTTACAATAACACTCTTCTTTGCAAGCATTAGCGCTCCACTGGAAAGAGCTACTGTTACTACTATAGGCAATGCCTCTGGGACCATCCCGATAGCTAAAGCCAAAGAAAACAAGATAGTGCTTATTATATCCCTTACGAGGAGGACGTTAATGAGAAAAATTAGAACGACACTCGCCAAAACCACTTTTATCAGAGTATACCCGAATCTCGTCATGCTCTTTTGAAATTCGCTTTCTCTTTTTATCTTCTTCAAGAGCAGTGCAGTTTTCCCAAGATATGTGTCTTTGCCTGTGGCTGTGACAACGCCGATTCCTTCTCCGCCTTTAACGTACGTTCCCATAAAAGCAACGTTTTTCATTTCATGAATAGCGGGGCTTTCGGCTGACATTTCTGGAGAGACTTTTCTAACAGGGTACGACTCTCCAGTTAGGGATGATTCATCTATAGATAATTCGTCTACATTCAGTAACCTTGCATCTGCGGGAACAACATCACCAGTTCCCAACAAAACTAGGTCTCCGGGAACCAGCTCCTTGGTGTCGACATACTGCTTCTCTCCTTCTCGTATGACCTTGGCGGTAAATGTAATGTGTTTTCTAAGACGTTCCAGTGCCTTCTCTGACCTGTATTCTTGGAAGAAGCCAACTAGTCCGTTAATCGCTACAATAACGATTATGATCGTTGCATCTGTAAGCTCTCCTAGAAAAGCTGCAACGATGCTGGCGACAATCAAAATTATCACTAGTGGGTTCTTGAACTGAGATAAGAAGACGAACAAGCCAGTCCTGACTTTTCGTTTGCTTATCTCGTTGGCTCCGAAACGGGCTAGTCTTTCGTTTACCTGCTTCTTGCTTAGCCCCTTCTCAGAGCTGTCAAGTTGATTTAGAACCTCGGAACCTGATATTAACCAGTATTTTCGAGCATACATCTACTAACTCTAGATACCTAGAATTATTTAAGAATTCGAAATCGTGGCAAGACTGAAGATTTGAAGGGATTTGCTATGTTTTTAGATCTGGAGTTCGACCAAGATGGTAAGAGTTAGGAGATATGGAACTCGGAACCTAGAGCTATTATCAATTAATTTTACTATTCCCTCTGAACCTTTCAAGGTTTCTTAATCTACGCTACGGAGCAGGGTTGGTGTGCTAAGGTCTATTTTATGGCGTCTACATGTTTCTAAGACAGCCCTTTTGAGGTTGGCATCGATTCTTCGAAGGCGTTTTACTTCGTCAACGAAGACGTAGAGGGTGTATTCAACTGCAAAATTTTTGAAGTCGGTTATCCAAACATAGGGCTTTGGGTTTTTCAATACTGCGTTTACATTGTTAGCAGCTTCCAGCAGAGCCGTTTCTACCTGTTCAGCATTCAGTTCGTATCCTGCAGTAATGGAACAACTTCTTCTCACTACCCTTTTCTTGCCATAGTTGTCTATTTCTGACTTTAGTAACTCTTGATTTGGAATTGAAACAAGAACATTATCAAGCGTATTTAACTTCGTATAGATTAAGTCGATGGCTATTACGTCTGCAAATTGACCGTTGAAGAAGATTCTGTCACCGATTTTGAAGGGTCTACTCGTCATAACTATTATGCCAGCTATGGCGTTACCAATAGTGTTCATTGCAGCAAAACCTATGACGGTTCCTCCCGCCAAAGCCAACAAACCAGCAATTACCCCTACCTCAAGACCAAACTGTGCAAAAACAACAGCCATAACTATTAAGCCAGTTCCCCATTTGAAAACTCTATTCAAAGTGAAAGCGATATTCTCTTCAAGCTTTCCTTGTTCTTTCAACTTTGTTGTCTGTCTTGTAAGAATCTTATACGCAACATAGCTGATGATAATGGCTATAACGGAAAAAACGATCTTATCTAAATTAGAAGAGACCCATTCGCAACATGAATTGAAAAATTCGCTCAAGACACTCATGCACATTCTTCTCCATGATTTCTGAAGTTTTTATCCAGATTTAATAACTATCTGAGACTTCATATTACTTTTGGGTAGCCTTTTTTCTTCTTGTATGAAGGAGTTTAATTTACGATTTATCGATCTTTGTGACAATGGGACTATTAGGGGTTTAGTTAGAACCATGGCTAGGTTCGTGGATAGGAAATCCTCGTTAGGCTAGTGTAGAAGCTATTCTATGCCCCATTTTTTGCCAATCTTTACCAAGATGAAGATTACGAGAGCCACAATTAGGAATGTTATCAGTGCGTCTATGAAGCTACCTACCTTAAAGATTGCAGGCCCAACTTGTACGTCTAGCGAAAGGTCTGGGGGCAATAGAAGTGTTATCACTGGCATAATTAGGCTGGTAACAAGCGCCTGTACCAGGGTACCTAAGTATATGCCGAGAATGAAAGCTACGGCGAGGCCCATGACTTTGTATTTTGAGATGAAGTCCATGAATTCGTTCCATAGGCCTTTTGGTGGGGGTGGTGCTGGTTTGGGTTCTAGAAGTTCTCTTATTCTTCTTAATTCTTCCAGCATTTTGTCTTCTTTAGACATGTTACATTCACAATCCTAAGGTCTTATCAAGTTTCGTTTTAAGTCTTTCGAAAATTAGACCCCCTTATATACACTAGAGGTTTTGAAGCCTTGTCCGCTGTCAAGATTTAATAGAGTATTCGTATTTCTCCTTGTGAGTAGATGGGCACTCAAGAAAGGTGCCGGATACTCTCTTGAAGAGGACCCGTGGTCTAGTATGGACTGACACCCCAGTGGTGATATCTCCCGCAAAATCCCTATTTTCTCTCTGAGATGGATACAAAGTCGACTTTAGCGCGCGTCTTCCTTGCAAAATTTAATCCCTATTTCAGATTCTGAACGACTTTAAGCTGTAGTTTTATTAGTTTGAAAAATAAAGGTTTGTGTGATTGGTGGTTAGATGTCTTGTTCTGCTTCTATTACTCCTCGTAGAAGAAGAGGGCGACACGATATAATTATGGGGATTCTGAAAATCGCTAAAAATGGTGAACTAAAGACAAGGTTAATGGAAAAGGCAGGGCTAAGTTTCTCTCAGCTCAAGCTGTATCTAAACGCTTTAAAAGAAGCTGGTTTCATAACCGAGCAGTTCGGTGTCTGGAAGACAACCGAGAAGGGCCTTCATGTCATAGAGGCTTGCGAGATATGTCACCGTCTCATAAAGGAAGTCCCATAAACACCTGCTGTATTCAGCCCGCACTATTTCATTTTGCCTCTTGGGATTTTGATAGCGAAGCGGCATCGTGTATCTCCTTTGAGAGCGCTCTCAAGCAGCTCTATCTCGACTGGTTCGCCGAGTATCACGTCGAAGCCGAACTTTGCAAAGCCGCCGCTGCAGTAGCAGAACATTGGCGAAATCTTGGGTTTTCTGTCACGTATGGCCGACCTCGCGAGTGGGCAGTGACAGGCATAATACCTCTTCAACATGGGGTCCTTCTCCTTCAGGTACTGCTTTGGCGCGTACGGTATTTTGGTCAGGTAGATCCTTTCACCATGCCTGACTCCCGTGCAGATCTCCTGATTGCCCATTACGAACTCCAGAACTTCCGGGGTTATCTCTTGCTCGTACCATATTCGCCCCTCTTTCATGAAACCCTTCAGTTCCTCTATGAACCTCTTGTGCTCGTCTTTCAAGTACTCGTCAATGCTGTTGGCCTTCTCGAATCGTTCTTTCTTCTCCTTGAAAGCCTCAGCTGGCACTCTGTGGTAGTTCCATGTTAGGATCTTCTTACACGTTTCGCTGGGCAGCTCAGTCTCCATCCTATCCACGATCATTTGGGTGAGTCTCGGGTAGTTCTCCTGAGGCGAGCCTAGTGGGGGGAGTTCGAACCCTTGAAAGACTTTAGTTCGGGTTTCCTCCCCGGCAATAGTTGCTAACCTTTCACCGAGGTCAGGCAGCACATTTCTGGCGCCTAGTATTGATGCGAAGTAGACGTAGTATTCGTTTTTTCTCGCAAGGTTGCAGTAGCGAGCAATCGCGACGAGCCTGTTCATCGAGTTCTTGCCTTCTTCAATCAGCAGCGAGACATACTCTTTGAGTGCACCTAATCCCGCGGACTCGAACGTTGTTCCCTGCTCTTTAAGATACTCTTCGAACTCCCTGACCGCACTCACGGCGAAGTTGGCATTCTCTGCGCTCAACTTGCTCTCTTGGAGATACTTTCGGAATTCATTTTCCATCAATATGGTCACACTCACCAGACCATTGGCAGGTAGCCATCTTTAATTGCATTTGATACAATCGTTCCGACATATTCCACTTTTACTCCAGCTTCTCCCAGCTTCTCTGACACGCCTTCTTTATCAGAGATGGCCTTACAGGCAAAGCATTCACTCTCAGTGGTTATCTCTTTGATGAACCATGCCACTTTGTCGTCGTGAGCAGCCAATTTTTCAGAAGGTCCAAAAAACACAACTTTGACATCAGCTAACCATTTGTTCTTCAAAACGTTGCAAGTATACATCAAACTCGCTAAAGCTTTTTCCCTATCACCGGTTGCGATTATAACCAGCAATTTTGAGGCCATGGCGAAGTCTTCTCAAAATCATGCAAGAGCTGCAGCGCGCGGCTTTATCATAGATTTCCTCTTATCTACTATCTGTCGGCTTAGGGGTATCCTGGAGATGTTTCGTTTTACTCTGAGATTCATTTTTCTTTCTGGCGAGGCATGGTAGAATAGTTTGATATTTGGAACCAGAGCGTTCACGAGTTTGTTTTCAGCCTTCATAAGGTGCTCTTGGAAAGTTGTTCGCGGAACCTTCTCTTTGGCAGCAATTGTTTGAACATCAGAAAGTCTTGGCAGGTTATAGTAGCCGTGGCGATGTGCAGTAAGAACAGCTTCCATTTGTTTCCCTGTCAGGCCGGAAAGTACCGCGTCTGCAGACATAGTCAGGGAACTCCCAACAAACCCGTCAAGCGGAACCTTGCGCAGGATCTTGTAAAACCATTCTGCATTCTCAAGGCGTTTCAGAAGTTCCTCCAAGGCTTCATGGTGGAATACAATAAGTCTGTGGTATGCCCAGCCATTTTCTATCATATTTGGAAAGATGTTTAGGATGTTTAGTTTTCCTATATGTCTGACAATGGTATTGTGTTTCATGCAGTGACATTTATGTAAGTTCAGATAGAGTCTTTGTTCATCAGCAATTTCTTCAATGATATCCTTGATGCGGGCACGCCGTGCATGAATCTCTTCAATAACTAAAGGGTATTCTTCTGGGTTCCTCACGACAATCTCTATGACATCATTCTCTCTGTTGCACCAAATGAAAACGCTTGCGCTTGGGAATCTGCGAGTTAAATCTATGAAATTAGATTCGCCTTTGGGGCGCGTCATTTTTAGAGCAACATCAAACAACGGCATCTCAAACACCAAAATAGAGATGAGCATGGCTACATATATTCCTATAGCCGTCTTATGACGGCATATGTTTTCCCGTCTTATGACGGCGCAACGTCTATGTCTCTCTTTGTGTATAGATCTATGTGTGGTGATGACGGATGAGAAAGATTAAACTACAAAGAAAAGGCTTCTTCGGTAAAGTACTCAGGGCATTTGGAAAGGATAGTGGCCTTGAGTTACCATTGCCTTCCCGAGAAAACCAAACTTCTGGTGTTTCTGCGTATTTCCCACATTATGATTATCACAAGCAACTCAGGAATGCTATGCTGGAGGCGGAAAAACACAAAGCCAAAGTTATAATGGACTTGCAAAGACGTAACTTAGCGCGTTAGGGGCACTCTAGAAGCCCTTCACTTCCTCCTTTTTTTGGAAGAATCTTTTGCAGTTTCTTATATTAGCACCTTTAAATTTGCTTTGTCATAGATTCGCCTTAATCTCTCCACCCAGCGCGCGCTGGCGGACTCAGGCCCAGATCTTATCAGCCTCCTCTTCACGATCTAGCCTATGACTTTCGGCCCTGTGCACATATTCGAAAGGCATAGTCGCACGTTACTGGTGGGGCCACGGGATTTGAACCCCGCACCAAGTGGAGATATCCCTCGCAACCCAAATTTGTGCGGGCGTAAACTTGTACAAAAACAAAGCCTTAATTGCGTCCTAATCCATGAAGTCTTCTTTGCAGTTTAAACAGGTTATGTTACATGAAGTGGATAGAGAGATTTACTGAAAGCATTGACCATTTTGCTGGTGAAACTGTGAGAAAAGAAGTGATGGAAGCCAGCGGAAAACTAAGATCAGGTTCTAATCCCAGTCAAAAGGCTGAGTGGATCAAAAATGCAATGGAGAAGCTAGAGGCTTTGGTTGACGAAGAAACGACGAAAAACATAATGATGGCCACATGCCCTCACACATTCCCCAAAGGACGTATTCAGAAACTGAGAAGGCGTTACAAGAAACTCGGCAACATTGACAAACTCTTGGAGATCATGTGCAACGACTGCTCATGGAAAGGAACCTCTTACTATGATCACCCAATAAGAAAAGGGAACACCATCTACATGACAAAAGTCCCACACAACCCTCAGGCTCACAGAAACGCGGATACCAAACAGGAAAAGCAATTAGCCTACTGCCACTGCCCTTGGATAAAAGCCACAATAACTGCCCATGAAAAAGTCTCACCGCTCTTCTGCTACTGCGCCGCCTCATGGGACAAGCAACTATTGGAGGGCATTCTAGAAAAACAAGTAAAAGCAGAACTAGTCAAATGTCTCCTTAAAGGTGATGATTGCTGCATCCACGCTTTCCATCTCCCGTCGGATGTACTCTAAAGATTAGAGGTGATTAGAAGGCTGGCGGTGGGTCGCAGAAATTTGAACCCATACCAAGTGGAGTCATCATCCAATCTCATCTTTTTTTCTAAGCATGTTGATCCTTTTAGAAACTAAGTAGTAGCGCGCGCGTGTTTGGATCACCTGACCCATCCACCATCAAGAAGCTCATTTATGGAACTTCAGCAATCGCCACTTTCTGTGGAGAAGGATTGTGCAGATATCTGAATTCCTTCTTGAAGTCAACCCGTTTCATAAGCCTCACCCACTCACTACGATTCTCAATTCGCTCTGAAAAACTTTACCTCAAAATGCTGTATGTCATCTCAACGCGCGCTACATTTTATATAGGCAGTTCATTTTTGAAGTGTTTTTGATTGTACATTTTCTTGATTTTGAGGAATTTTTTCACGCCTGTTTCGGTTTCCTTCTCATATGTGGTTATCTCCCCTTCAAAAAGATCCAGAACTGCACGAACTTCTTGTGAAGAATGCATTCCGGGATCTATCACTGCTAGGGTGGTAAATCCTTTCGACTTGAATTCTGGGAGAAGTGCGTTCAACCATCTTCGAGTTTGAACCGCGTTATGCTGCAGTAGGACATCTGATACTATCTCGACGCAAGCCCTTCTTGGAGTCTTTGCGGGCTTGTCTAATCTTCGGAAAGCTGAGGTTAACGCAATGCTAATGTCAGTCAGGTTTTCCACGCCTTTCAACCTGTAAACATTTGGTAAATCCTTGATAATTGTTTCTGCTTGAGGGTTGCATACGAAAAGATAGAGGTTCGACTGAAATTTTTCTGCGAGGTTCTCCACTCCAATTGCCTTTGTGGTAATGTAAAACGTGATTTGACCTTCTCTTGCCCCGGCTTCAAGAAAACTTTTGATCAGAAAATCTTTTTCATCGCAAGAGGGTGAAGTCAGTATGACGGAATAGTTCTCCGGTATCCCGCCAAACAGTAAATTGTCGAGGCCGTTAAATCCAGTATTGATACGACGTGGAAGAATAACCTTTGAAAACTTAATAGCCACTGGTTCGAGCTCAGAAACCACTTGATGTCCCTCTTCGTCTACGTAAACGATTCTTGGCTTTATTTCAAAAGCGCCTTCGTGAAATGATCTCAAGACAAGTCTAATCTCTTCATTCTTCAAAGGATCGAGCCGTTTCCCCCTCATGTTGAGATTCATGTCTTCGGAGTTGCAGTAACTGGGTTTAGCAACTAACTCGAAACCTGGAGGAAAGATTCCCTCAACCTTGTCTAACAAGACAGCTCCTTTCCCCACGTTTGCGATTTGTAACTCTAGGTTGAAGTCTTCTCCAACCGGGATTTCTTTCTCAGGAAGGATCAGGTCGGCTTGAATATTTGCGTGTTCAAATCTTTCTAGACCTACCGCGGTTTCTTCAGTTGGAGTTGGCGTGACGAAGCTTACAGTTGATGAGGTGATAGTTGGAGCACGTAAAACTTCACTCAGCGACGCAGCTAACTCTCTTTCTTCTCTAACCTTCTCCAGAAGCCGTTGAACTTGCTCACTTTTCGCAGGGTGCTTTGCTTTCAAATAAGATCCAATGGAAATTTGCAAGACCCTTTCAGCAATTATATAATATTTTGCCTTTTTTCCAGGGTCTGCTTCCTTCTTAGCATTGGCCATATAGACATAGGCATCGAAAAGGCGTTGAGTAGCAATGGCATATTCTGATGCAATTTTGAAACCAGCTTTAACGTAGTAGTTTGCTGCGCTTTCTATATGCTGAGTTGCAGACATGTACAGCTTTGGGTCTCTGGAGTCTTCAAATTTTGTCCCAGCTTCAAGTGCTTTACAGAAGCGGCTGTGACCCAAGGCCAATAGTCTGGCTTTTTCATTAAAGCTGTGTTCCTTGGCTTTGTCGAAAAGTTGAGAAGCTTCCAAGTATAATTCCGGGGAGGCTTCAGCTTCTGCTTTTGTCATTATCTGCCAAGCCTTGCAGAGATAGATTATGGGCATCAGCTCTCGGCGATCCTTAGTTATTGTTGCATTCGTAAAACTGGATTCGTGTTCAATAGTATTGAGTATTTTCTGGAATCTTTTGGCTGCTAAGCCATATTCTGTGGAGCTAGCAGCGTTATCTCCCTGTCTGTCAAGGATTTTTGCTTTTTCTACGGCAATCCTTCCAATACAGTATTCCTCTCTTATGCCTGAGGCTTTGATCAACCTCTTAGCTAGGTCTTTTTCATCTGCTTTCTCAGCTCTGTCTGCTGCAACTCGAAGGGTACTCTTGGCTTCTTGGAATAATTCAATCGCCCTCTGGAATTGCCGTATGGCTTCTTTAGTTTGTTCATCACGGCTCAGGTTTTCGCCGTACTCCAGTTGAGCCCAAGCAAGATAGTTAGAAGCAAGGTATTTCCAGGACTTAGAAGACCCGTGCAAATTAGCTGCCTTCTCATAGTGTTTCTTGGCTTGGTGATACTCACCCCTTACATGACAGTGCTTTGCTTTCTCAATGTCACTCCAAGCTTGCATGTATGTAGCATAATCCATGTAGAAATCTTCAAGCTGGGGAGTCTCAGGTGCCATACGCCTGTAATTCTTTGAAGCCATGTCAAAGCTTTCAGCTGCCTCCTGAAATTGCCTTGCAGCGTCTTGCATGTTAGCCAGATTCCAGAAAGTCTCCGCAGTTCGTGTGTATAATCCTTCAGCTGAATAGGCTTGTGCCGCCTCCTCAAGGATTGAGAAAGACTCCCTCAGGAACTTGCGGCTATCGGTCAATTGGTGAAGTTGAAATTGAATCCGACCAAGTTCTAATAAAGCGTTGGCCGAGTTGATCCTTAGAGACTTGTCTAGGTCGCCCGTTTGGAGGTATTTTATTCCTTTTTTTGAGTATTCGGAGGCTTCTTGCAAGGTTTTTATCTGCTCGTCTGAAGCTTCCATCTGTGCGAGTTTGGCTCTAATTGATGAGTAGACCAACAGATGATCTGCTATTAGCCGATAGAAGTACGGAAACAGGTTCTCGATGTTTTTCATCCATTGATTTGAGGTTTTCAAAGCTTCCAACAGTAGCTTCTTTCTCTTCGCGTCGTCTTGTTCTATGGAGGCTCGAGTGTTCAGGTGATAGCTATACGTTGAAAGGAAAAATATCTTGCCGATTGGAGAAGTGTGGCTCGGTATCTTCTTGGCAATCTGGATGCCCTTGTCCAGCAGTTTGACTCTGACTTTATGGTCCTTTTCGAACAGAAGAGCGTAGTATCGATAGGCTATTCCCAGATACCAGTAAGTATCGCCCAGAGAAGCGATCGCCGTTGATTTTCCCAAGGTTACACTGTTAAGTCTAATGGATTCACTTGTGTATTTCTTGATGGCTGCAAAGATCTCGTCAGCGCTGTCGCTATCAGTAGCGCCGATCAACTCGTGGAGTAGACCATAGGTGATGGAGTTTATCACAGTCGTTATTACTGTTCTGTTCCGAGTTTTCCTGCACTCCTCAAGCACATCTTGCATATTCCTCAGATAAACAGGTGCAGCTTCACCAGCGGATCTGAGTTTTCGCCAATGGACATGAGAGCTGACAGCTTTTGCCCGGATAATCGAATCCCCGATTCTTTCTGACAGTTCTAACGCGTTTTTCAAGTATTCTTCTTGTCTGTTTCTACATGTCATACGCCGGGTTTCATCCTCAAAAATGCCACTACCAACTCCAAAGAGCTCTGAAAGCTTAAGATAAACGTCAGCAAGACCGCGTTCATTCTTCAGATCTAAGCATGCTTGTATAGCTTCTTCCCCGTAGGTCAGTCCCAGATCGACAAGCTCGACACGTTTGCCTCTCATTTCCTCGTATTCCAAAAGATCACCTATTGTCTGCAGAATATCCTTGCATTGAGCAATTGTACCCGCTACGTCTCCACTTTTCTTGTACGCTTCAAGCGCGTCTTTCTGGAACTTGAGGACTGTGTAGAGCTTTTTCATTATTTCCTTGGGTTTATCGAGAAGGTCTAGTGCACAGAACAGCGCCAGCGCCTTGCATCGTATGGCTGACGCTTTGCTTGAAGGGTCACTCAGAGAAGAGAAGGCACGGCTTGCAGCTTCATATGCTTCAGCGGCTTTTTGAACATGCGAATTGAGGACATCTTGCTTAGCTGTTTGTAGGGCAACCTTGTAAAAGCAGAGTCCCAGCTTCTCCTGAATCTCCGCCTTCTTCGAAGAATCTTCTTCAACTATCCGCAAGACTTTACCATAGAGTTCCGCAGCTTCTAGCCACCCATGGTTTTTCTCGAATTCTTCAGCCTTTCTTAGATATCCCTCAATCCGCCGCATATAGATGAACCGATATGTCCTTAGACGTTCTCTCCAGAAAAACCTTATGCAAGTCGCGAGAGTCCTGTTTAGGGGGAATAACCTTCTGTATGAACGTTCCTATTTCGATTAGTAATGACTTGACCTTCTACTTCTGTGAAATGTATGCATACTGTGTATATGGTTATCGCCATTTTATTCTTGGTAGTTCGCGTCTTCTTAGTTAGGCGTTGATTTCTCCCATGTGCTGTCGCCAGTGTGCTAGCGCGCGCCTATTCGAGCACCTGCAGTAATAGTCTGGTTGGAACTACCTTTGATGGAGATATCTCCCGCAACCTCCCTCTTTTTATGTTACCATTTGCATAATCTGAGGAGATAGATATGGAAATAGAGAATCTGCCAGAAGGATTGGCTAAGTCTGGAGCAATGAGAATTCGAGAAAAATTGAGGTCGATTTCTGGTGGAAGAGTGTTAGATGCTGCCACTGGCTATGGCGGATTTATCGATACTCTAATGAAGACTCTGAAGGATTACGATTCTTTTGTAGGGATCGACTATTTTGAAAAAGAGGTTGAATCTACAAAGAAGCGGTTCAAAGGCCAACCTGTCGAAATCATGAAAATGAATGCTGAAGCTCTTAAATTCAAAAACGACTCTTTTGGCACTGTGTGCATTTCCCACTCGTTGCATCATCTTGACAGAATAGACAAAGTTTTGGCTGAAATGAAACGCGTATTGAAATTCAACGGCTATTTTATCATTCAAGAACTGTTCTGTGATGGAGAACAAACTGAAGCACAAAAAACAGAAATATTACAACACCATTGGGACGCAGAAATCGATTCCTTGCTGGGTGTCACTCACAACAAAACACTCAAAAAACAGAAAATCAAAGACATTGTGAGTAATCTGGAACTAGAAGAGGTTAAACTATTCGAATCCACACACCCCGTCAAGTGTCTGTTCTGCGACAAGAAGTTTGAATGCGAAAACCCAAAAAACGAGAAAACAGTGAATCAGGCTATCAAAGAGATTGACGATAATCTTCGCCGTTTGAAAGAATACCATGGTACGAAAACGCGAACTCGCTTAGAAGAGGCGGGAGAGAAACTAAAAGAAAGAATAAGGAAATTCGGTTATGCCAATGCTTCACATCTGTTCATTGTTGGGAAAAAAAGTGGTACACCTTACCTAAAATCTAACTTGTGCCCCACTCGCGTTGAAGCTAGGATTTAAGCATCAATTTACCAGTAAAAAATGCACTAGTTATGCTTGGCGAGGGTTCGAAATTCTCCCAGGCTACAAAGACGTTTTGCTACAGTTATAGCCTATATAAGAGCCTGATATACAAGTCATTAGACGAAGTTTTCAAAGATGTGAATAAGAATTTGCTGTCCCTGAATCTATCTCAGATATGCTTCGTGTTAGAAGAAATCGCTGATCTCTTTTTAGATTATTGGGTAAAACCTTTATTATTGGACCCTTTACGTTTTTAAAATACACGTACTACCATGTCGTGTGTGAAGATGGATAGACAAGTATTTACTATACTTAACCTTTCCATGGTGACTTTTCTAGTGTTGCTAGGTTTGAGTATGGTTTCTCCTATTCTCCCAAGTTATGCTGAAAGCTTTCAGGTTTCATACACCTTGGTCGGTTTTGTAATATCTTCTTTTGCTGTTGCAAGAATGCTTCTGGACATTCCCACGGGCTTTCTTTCGAAAAGATACGACAAGAAGATGATCATGATATTGGGTTTGATCGTTATCGTGATTTCATCTCTTGTAGCGGGTCTTGCACCTAACTATAGTGTCTTACTGCTTGGAAGGATTATTGAGGGTGCGGGCTCAGCGTTATACGTCACTCCGGCCACAGTGTTCTTAGCTCAGGTTGCAGGAACCAAAAAACGGGGCCGATTGATGGGCATATACTCGGGAATGTTGCTCCTCGGAAGCATTTTCGGCCCCAGTTTTGGTGGGTTTATAGCAACAATCTATAGTATTCACGCCCCCTTCTATGCCTATGCCATAGTCTCTGGTCTAGCAGTGATTCCAACGTTGGCGTTACCTAAGATAACAAGTTCAGAAAATGCAACTTCATCTCAAAAACGAAGATCGTCTATTCACGACATGTGGCTGGTTCTATCTCATCCTTCATTTTTCCTCAGCACCCTTGCAACATTCACCTTGTTTTTCGTGCGAACGGGAGTAAGAAGTACGGTAGTTCCTTTATTTGCCGCCAATGACATAGGTTTGGATTCAAGTGCAATAGGCTTAGTCTTGACATTCGCAGGCATAACGACCGCGGCTACGATGGTTCCCATGGGAAGTTTCTCAGACAAAATCGGCAGAAGGAATCCTCTCATATTATGCCTACTTTTATCAGCCGCCGTAACTATATGCATCCCCTATTCTCACAATATGTTAGAACTATCCATATGCCTAGCAGCATATGGCGCGGTTATAGGTCTGTCGGGACCCATAGCCGCATATGTCACTGACGTGTCGCCGCAGGACAAGCTCGAGGTGTCCATGGGCCTATACCGCATGATCAGCGATGTGGGCTTCGTTGTCGGACCATTGTTGCTTGGCTACTTAGCGGACATATCAGGAACTCCCGCATTCGTAGCAGAGTCTATTTCAAAACAAATTGGGTTGCTTCCGTTCGCTTTTGCTTCCATCATTATGGTCGTTGCTGGCTTAATTCTTTTGAAGGCAGAGGATCCGGTGAGAAGCAGGAACGCGCGCTACCAGTGACTTTACCCCGATAATTTAAACCGATATTGGAACCTATCCCAGGCTACTAGCAAAGCCGTTACAACTCAATTGCATTTTGCAGACGAAACTGCCATGATTTGAGGCGCTAGAATCACAATTTCATTTTCCTTAGTTCTTTGGTTATCTGCTGACAAGTCTCATATACGTCCTCGATTTGAATCGGGGGTCCTTTAACCTTGGATTGAAACAATCCAGCGGACATCAAGATGATTCCAACACCCTCACTTATGATTGGTACTGGAACCAAGAACACAGTTGCTCCCAACTTGATGAGTGAGGAAGTAGTTCCTTTGTTTTCTGCTCTATATAGATTCTTCGCTGAATTTGATTCACTCAATGATCTGCTCAGCAAATCCACGGTTTCCTGATAACTAAGCCCTAGCTCGTTCAACATTCTAATTAAAGTAGCTGCATCCTTGATTTCAAGACGACTCATTATTCCTGTTCCTCAAGCACTCAAACCTTAATTGTCAATAAGGATAAAAAAGCTTTGGCGCTTTATAACATAACGCCCGAAGAATATCGAGCTCTCGGGTGAATAACCAAAATACTAGTAAAATCTAGCTGTTTCAATTTTGATTAAGCTAGTTCTTGCTCGCGAATTGATAGTATTCAGAAAAGTTTGAAGCGAGAATTTGAAGCTGTCCTAGACAATTAAGGAAACTGCTATTCCCGCAAGTGTGCAAATTTAGGTTCTTTGTCCAAAATAGCTTAGAAGTAGCCCTAATTGGTAAAATGGCGCCGGGGAGGGGATTTCAGCACCAATTTACCAGTAAAAACCATCATAAAGCTTGGCGAGAGTTCGAAACTCTCCTAGACAACCATGAGACTTTTAAGATTTTTAGCATATTTTCTTTTCGCCTACGGTGGTTAGGCATGTTCTCTTTACGTTTTGAACATTTTATTCAAAGCCACATTTAGCTAACCTTTCTTCAAACGCCCTTTTTGTCGGAAGCTAACCGAAGCACGCTGCGCAAGACGCCGAGAAACTATATCGGGCTGTATTGCATCCATTTGTTGATTAGTTCTTCCGGCCATCCGATCTCTCGCAAGTTGTCTTCTACCGCATAAATCTCAAGCTTGGTCAAGTCCCCACTCTCCCGCTTCTCTAAAATAACGTCCTTTGGAATCAGGAACGGCTTTTTCTTTTTAGTATCCCAGCCAACGAATTCGCAACCCTCGTCGTAAATATAGAGAAAAGCGTGTCGGAACACTTGTTCTAGGTTGACTTTACTTGTCCTAGTGGAGTCTCTCACCCACGATGGAATGTTCCAAACTGTCAAAGGGTTATTCCCATCAGCTTTTCTCCAGAAATCGACTATATGTGTGTGCCCATAGACGATATTCCAATTTCGGTTTTTTTGCTTCTTACTTTTTGGAAAATTGTTCCACCAATTTTCAAGGTTCTTTTCAGCTTCTCTGGGTCTGTATTTTGTGGTTTTCAGTTTGTTCCACATGTTTCTCCCAAACTTAATGATTAGAAAGGGTATCGAGATTGCACCCAACAACGCGAAAAGCAGTATGTCTGCGATTCCCTTAAATCCAGCGATTGTTTCGACAATTAGATCAGCGGCGAATAGTATTACGAAAATCCAAGTATACGATCCGAAAGCCAACGCTGCGTTGCGAATAGGCGACATGAACTGCCACGATGGTAACGCAAAAAGCTTATCAAACTGCTGACCATGCAGAAATAGGTATTCTTCGGTACCTTTGGAAATTATGACTTCCTTGTCAGTAATGGTTATTTTTGAGGCACCTAGAGGATAGTCTCCCGCAATGTCCAATAGGTCATAATCATGATTTCCAAGAACGTATATTTTTTCACAATTCAAATCGGATAATAGTTGTATTACATACCTTGTAGACGCGTCGATAGATCTGACAGAGGCATCCCAAAGTTCCAAAATATCGCCGAGAAGAATAATCTTCTCGGGAGGCTCAAGAGCCACACTCTTCTCAGATGAACCCCAAATTCCTAGATCTAGTTTTTCTTTTCCTCCCCATTCTAGATATTTAACCCAGTTCAAAAAATCCGAAAAAGCGTTAGGGTCGCAAACTTGAGTTTCCTTTCTTAACCCGAAGTGCGTATCCGCAACAACAATTATACTCTTCTTTGTCTCACCCAAAAGAGCCAGACCTTCTGAAGCTCATTCTAGCGTAGAAGCCACAATTATTTAGCTTTTTTCTAGCTAACCATGCGTGGTATCGTTGTGCAGAGCTAACCCACAAGCGTCGTTGCAAGTATAACCTTGCGCATGTTTTTTATGCCTAATAATTATTATTTTATGGCGGGGTGAGTTTAATTCCATCAATTACTGATGTGCCGCCTGAGGAGATTAGAGAAGAGCTAGCCTTATTGTGCACTGCACTTGACAAAGATGTTCCTGCCAAAATCCCTGATCGCAACTTGCTTATCGCTACTTGGAATTTAAGAGGGTTTGGTAACCTTACAGAGAGTTGGAAATGTCAAGAGAATGACTCTCCAAAACGAGACTTACATGCTCTACGCTGTATTGCCGAAATTGTCTCTCGCTTCGACGTGATCGCTCTCCAAGAAGTGAAAAGTAACCTCAAATGCCTGCGCCACATGTTCAAAGTGCTCGGACCAGATTGGGGACTGATTTTAACAGATGTGACCAAAGGCGCACCAGGCAATAGCGAACGTATGGCGTTCGTATTTGATACTCGCAAGGTGCGAATTTCTGGCTTGGCGTGTGAGCTCGTCGTTCCAAAAGAACAACTAGACAAAATCGGTTCAGATGCCCTCAACAAGCAATTTGCACGCACGCCTTATGCTGTCAGTTTCTGGTCAGCAGGGAAAACCTTCATTCTGGTTACGCTGCATGTTATTTACGGCAAAGATGCTAAGGAACGGGTTCCTGAACTTAAGGCAATTGCGGAGTGGCTTGCTAAATGGGCCAGAGATATTAATGGTTGGGACCACAATCTAATTGCACTCGGTGACTTCAACATAGACCGAAAAGGGGATAGGCTGTATAATGCCTTCATATCAACTGGGCTATATATCCCAGAAGATCTACAAAAACTTCCGCGGACAATCTTTAGCGACCCAAACAAGCCAGACAAGAACAAATTCTACGACCAGATCGCGTGGTTCACTGGAAACGATAATACTCCAGCGTTATCGCTGAGATTTGCGCGAGGAGGCAATTTCGATTTTACGAAAATAGCATTGAAATCGCTAAATCTCACAAAGCAACAATTGTCTTACCGTATCTCTGACCATTATCCATTGTGGGCTGAATTTGAGGTAAGGGAGTAAATAGAAAACTCGAATTGCTGTTCGGATTTTTCTGGCTAAAGATCTCGAGCTCTCGCCTGCCATAGCGAAAACGCGAGCAAAACCTAGCTGTTTCAATGAAAGTCAAGCTAGCAAATTGACAGTATGCAGTAAGTTTAAACTGAGTGTTTGAAGCTATTCTCCACCATCAACGAAACTACTATTCCCGCAAGTGTGTAAATTTAGGTTCTTTGTCCAAAATAGCTTAGAAGTAGCCCTAATTGGTAAAATGGCGCCGGGGAATGGATTTCAGCACCAATTTACTAGTAAAGACATGCCATATAGGCTTGGCGAGAGTTCGAATCCCTCCCGGGCTACCATTAAACCCAATCGGGATGACGTTCAAACTCTTGCTGAGGATTTGTGTGTAATTGTTTTTACGTGTGAGCTAATAAATAACAGGTCTAGCGGCTTTTCAATTGATGGATGTGCAGATAGAAAAATATTGAGTGTGGCATGGATAATGCCACCAAAGTTGCACATATACCAAAGACTAAAGCTAATTGGGTTAGGTGTCAACATGGGTCTTTTGGGCGATTTTGCTAAAGGCTTCCTAGTGATGACTGTTGCCATTTGGATTTTAAACATCATTACGCTTGTTGTATTGGGGCAAACATGGATGGGACTGCTGTTTCTTATGGTTCTACTGATTCCCATTTCGATGATAGCCTATGAATATTCGAAATACAAGAAAAAAGAGAGAGAAAAGGCAAATGCCGTCGATAGAGTAAAGCCCATCCTAGTTTCTCTATACGGTGTCTCTTTTGCTTGTTGGTTGTTCGATGTCAGCACAACTTATTATGCCATAAATGTTCTAGACATAGCAGCAGAACAGAACCCATTGGGTTGGCCTTTTGGAGCCTTAGGCGCTCTGATATTTTTCATTCCAGCATTTGTCTTTACTTATTTTCTCTTATTAAAAGTCAGGCAGAGATATTCGCTTTTGGCGCCTGTTTTAATAACCGCTCTAACTTTTTGCATTAGCTCTATGAATCTGTTTGCTGGCTTCCAAAATTTTGGTTTTTTCACCACTTATTCTGTATCTCTCTCTACAGAAACTTACAGTTATCTGTTCGGTGTTGTTATCTTAGTCAACTTCCTCTACGCACTAGTTTTCATACGGTTAACGAAGTTGACGCGCCCTCAGTGGTTGAAGGTGAAGCTAAGTCTATCCGTTGTCGCTATTGTCCTAAGCAGTCTGGCTCTCGTAGCCAGTCTTGCCCAACCAACATGTAATTTCCTCATGAGCAACAACAAACAAGAAGGAAAACCCTCATTTGACTTGTCCAACTTCTACGTGGCCTATACATATACATATATTGAAATTCGCAATAATGGAACGGCAACCGCACACAACATGTTTGTGACATTCTACTTCTTAAAACCTTTAGATTCAAATTATCAATGGGCAACCATCGAGTGCATACCAGAAATCAGAGAAGGTGGATCAGCAATCCTAACTATTCCTGTAGGTCGACATCATCTGGAATCGACATATCCAGGGACAAATGCCACGGATTATGAAGCCTATGTAGCTGTATTTTGTGTGCACGAACAGGAAGAAATACACGCAAACTTTCATTTAGAAGACTTCCAAGTGTTACTTCCCCCAGATATGTAGCTTTTCTAGTTTCCTTTCTCTTTCACGCGATTCCCGCGAAGCCTTTGCCAGAATTTCGGGCTCTCGTTTGAATGGCCAAAATGACAGTAAATCTTAGTCTTTTCACTAGCAACCCTGCTAGTTATTACGTGCAAAACGACAGTATTCAGCAAAAGTTTGAACGAGAATTTGAAGCTATCCCGGGCTACTATCAACCCCAAGTCAGGACGACGTTCAAACTCTCGTCTTTGTGAAATGTCATGATGATTTTATCCTCCAAAGACCAGGTTCTGCTCAAGTTTAAAAACTCGTTCCTTTACATAATGAACTATGGAAGAAAGATATCGCCAATTGAAGATAATTGCTGAAAGGGAAATGGAGGGATGAACCTGAAAGACGGAATCACTGACTATCAGAGAATCTTTGAACAAGTTGTTTTCATTCTACCCTCAAAACAACCCAAAAACCACTTAGCCTGCTAACTTCATGAGACTTTAAGATCGGGGTTGATCTAGACGAGCCGGAAAGGCTTTTCGAACATTTTCATAAACTTGTTTTAAACGTCTCTTAGTAGTGTTCCTAAGTGTATCGTAACGATTCTAGCATCTATTTGACGCGCAAAGTAAATTCCATCTTTAACGCTTTGGATGGAAGCCTCTCGAATCCTAGGGTTGAGATCTCTTTTTAGGGGACGATTTTATTAAGAAGTGTTAGGGAAGAGTGTGAACGTCGAGCCGATTGAATCACTGATGAGGAGGATTATAGATCAATATAACAAGAAACCAGAAGGTTGGAGTGTTCTAACCGACCACAAGGGAAACGTGCTGGTTCTAGGCTCAAGGATGGGTTACAGGCTGAAGCTGATACCTCTTAACCCCCAAGAATACACCGGAGTTGGCGTAAGGATAGGTGGCACAAAGGAAATGCGAAAAGTTGTGGAGGGAGTTCCATCCTACGGGTTCAGACCTCTATCAGGCATAGAGACCAAAAAACTGCTCAGCGACATTCACCAAAGGGGCGCCGTCCAGAATGGACTAATCAAGAAACTTATGGGGATGAAGCCTGTACCTACATGGGAGCTGCAGAAGAAGGAGACAAAGACCGTCTTAGGCGGTCCGGTCATAGCCCACCCAAACCTAAGCGCTATCTCAAAAAGCCAACGGGAACTGGAAGTGAAGCTTGCCGTGGAGGCAGACAAGCTCTTCAGAAAGAAATATCCTGGAAGGGCTGCAATTTACCGTTAACTATGTTCTTCACGTTGGAACTTGTACAGCTTTGATGGCGATTTCTTTCGCTTTTTGCAAAATATACTTTTCATTCAACACGCTGGTAGTATCGCATACTTGGAGCGCGCGCTATTGGTCTCTATATGCTCTAGCTAGTAGTGCACTTTTGTCTACAACCTGAACTTTATGGACAATTTGGTCTTCTTGTGATGTTTCAATCTGCGTTTTCTTTTTGTTTTTGACTTTGCCCATTTTGAAGCCTCTCAACTAAAACACGCGTCAACACTATGTGCAAAACACGGATATATACCTATTGTAAGTAGAAAATATAATAATAAATACTATGGCTCGTTCTTCTTCCCTAAACAAAGAACAAATACTAACATTGATTCTCGCGCGCGTAGAGTTGGTTTGAACCCGCACTCCTCGTTCATTTCATCTGCATAGGTATCATAATCTTCCTCTTTGTAGGGACTCCACAGTTAGGGCAAATCATAGCGCGCGCGACATTCAACAATTTCTTAGCAGTTATGCTTAAATAACCAGTTACACACAGCTTTAAGGGAAGAAAGAGAACAAAACATAAGTTCTAAGTTTGAGTAGGTGTTAAAAATGGGTGAAAAAATCGGTTCCGCTATCATGGTTGGAATGGGAATGACGCTTGTTTTACTTGGATTTTTCGGCTGGCTTCATACTAGCTTCTTGTTGGAAGAATTAATTGAAAGAGATGTCAGCCATTACATAATCACCCGCCTTGACAAACTAATGCGGATTTATATGGGTTTTCTTGTGACGGGTTTAATGTTTCTGTTTTTTGGTTCTTTAGGAATAAAAATGAAAGTGAAGAGTGACACAGTGAATCTAGGGATGTCGTTGGTTCTTGGTTCGACTCTTGCGTTTCTAGGCTTAATGAATTGGATTGACTGGAGCTTCTATATGATGGGTTTAGTGTTCGTGCTTATGAGCGTTTCATGCACAAAATACAAGGCATACGCTAAATACTATGCTCCCCCGATCTTGATTTGTGGAATCATAGTTACAATATTAGGAATTCAGCTTGTATACGCTACACACTGTGGGGAAACAAGTATGCTTGTCTATGAGACAGGTCTAGGCGTGATTGGTGGTGGAGTGGTCAACCTCATCCTACCACTGAAACAGAACAAAAAATAAAGGAGAAAATAAGAATGAAAATGTCTAGGAAGTTTACAAAAATCGTGGTGCTTTCTCTAATAGCTATAATACAGGTGCTAACGATTCAGGGTTTATATCCTTACTTCTTAACTTTTTTCGACTCTAATCCCTTTGGAAGCTACATTCTTCCGTTGATGCTAATGGGTTTGTTCTTAACCATAGTACTGCTTGTTGAGGAAATATACCATAAGCCAGAGTTGAATACTTTGGAGGCGTGTTCACCGCCTAGCCCTAATTGAAGGGCAGAAAGAGAACAAAGCGCGTGAGGTTTGAACAATGAGAAAAATCGTGCTAAAAAAGACTTGGACTAACTGTGCATTGGTCGCCATTATGACAGGCATATTCATTGCAATAGTGTTATTTCCACTCTCCAGCTACCTTCTTGATATTGGGTTAAGCCTTCGTGATTCAATATTTATTGCCCTATGTATCGCAAATGCAATTGCTCTGCCACTAACGAACCTCATAGTAACAATTGAACCAACAAAAGGGGAGATGAGAAAATGAAGAAAGTCTTTAATGTGATAACTGCAACTATCCTAGCTCTTACCATCTGGGCTTTATTCATTTCATGCGTTTTTTCCTTTTTTCAAGGAGCTGATTCAACGACGATTATTGTTGGAACGTTTCTATTGCTAGTCTTTGCTGGTTCAACCACATGTGATAGCATCAGAGCTTACCTGAATGGGGAAAAGAAGAATGAAAATGTCTAAGTTTAAGATAGTTTTCATCATACTTTTGATAGCCACAATAATTTGGGCTATCGCCTTCCACTACACTCGCCAAGAATACCATAAATACATTGAGTGGTTGGAGTCGGAAGAGTGGTGGGAGCAATGGGACTGCCAAGATGAGATGAAGGAAAAGTTGAAGAAAATGTGGGGCCTTCGGGAACCATGGTGGATGTGGAACGGCATGCCATACATCGTTACCGCAGGTATGTTCTTATTCCTTGCGTGGTTTTTGTTCATAGGTTACTTTCTTTCAGAGAAGGTTTATCCGTATATCAAGAAAAGGTTCAACCAGAGTTAAATACTTTGGAGGCGTGTTCACCGCCTAGCCCTAATTGAAGGGCAGAAAGAGAACAAAAAGAAAGGTGAAACGAAATGATTGAGGAACAAGTCAAGGGTTCAAGTCCATTCGCCCTTATGTTCCTTATGTTGCTTACGATGATTTCTTGTTGAATATATTTTCGAGGATTCAAACCTCTTACCCTACGCATTTTGCCTAAAAGGGCAAAGACTTCGTATCGAGCATTCTTCTGCCTTTATGAAAGTATAGCTTGGATGGATCCTAAAGATCACTTTTAAAAAGCGCCGGGAAGGGGATTTCAGCACCAATTTACCAGTAAAAGATGTTTATTTACGCTTGACGAGAGTTCGAATCTCTTCCGGGCTACCATAAGACCCTGTTTAGGCACCCTTTCGAACTCTTGGTTTGGTAATGATGTAGCAGACTCCCGGCGGTTTGTCTGTGGTGGGTGAATAGGATCTGAACCCCAACCCCAATATTGATATCTTCCGAAAAGCCCATTTTAGAAGCGACTTATCGCTTTCCCCAAGAGCCAACGAGTCAAAACAGCTTAGAAATACTCATAGAGAATTGCTCTATGGTGTAACATGAGTTACACTTTCGGCTTGCTTCCTTCTCATGTAGAAACTGCGCTAACTGCCGCAACCACAACGAAAGACCAACCGAGCAGGAAGAAAAGCCATGCTTCTGGCGATTTAGGGATGTAGCCTTGTGAATAATTATGTTGAAGAACAAAGAAAAGCATGCTAGTAGCAAAACTTGCAATCCAAATTATTTCAAAGGTTCGAGCAGACAACATCCGCATATCTCTCATATTAACATAATTGCTTTTTCTAAAAAAACTTTCTCAAAACAACAATCTCTTAAAGGCATCCTGGGCTACAAAAATCGCTACGCGCGCGCTAATTCATGTGAGATATTTTTTCATTTCAATAATCTTCCAATCTTAGCTGCGCGATGGCAAATCAAAAAGTATGTTGAATTATTGGAGTGATTCAAGATCGATGTTGCCCCCAAGCTGCTCTTCTATGAGTTTTTTCCAATCCTCAACATTTCCGAATTCATAGGAACCCAGTGCACTCGATTGCGATAATTCGATAGTACGCGCACCTTATCGTCCGAATCCATACTGCTTCTTCAAGCGGTAAAGCTAGCGCGTAGGCTTATTGTTTTGTAAGCGTTTTTGTTGGTATTCTTTGATTGTTTTTTGCATTAGTTCTTTGATTGTTGAACTGGAACCTTTTGGATAACTGGACTGTAATAAGCTTTCTTTGGCGAGGAGATATGTTTCTGTGCGTTCCTGCAGCTCCGGAAAATGGTCTAACATAGCTTTTAGGACTTCCCAACGGATTTCTGTTTCTCTTGGGTCAGATGTATTGTCTCGCACGATACTATACTCCTACATTAATACTATGGTACTTAGAGAAATTTAAACTTTATGTATACGCGTAGAACGAAACTGCAGAAATACCATATCAGTGTGCCCTATCCGGAAGATATTTTCGCGCGCGCTTTTTCTGTGTGTTGGGGAGCATTTATCTGAAAAGCTGAACTCCCTCAGCGAGTGCTGTGTGGAGTACTATATTTCCATTGTTACTATCTTAGTAGCTAGCGCGCGCGCTAGTGCATCCTTCATGGGGAAAAACTAAATAGACCTTCTTTTAATATTTGCAGCAGGTGATATTATGGCTAGGGTAGCGCGAGAGATGGTGGAGAAGGCTGGCATCAATGTTGATCAGCTCGTGGAGTTGTTAGTCAAGAATGCTGCAGCTGAGCTTACAACTTACTACTACTATACTATCCTTCGATGTAATCTAATAGGACTAGAAGGAGAAGGGATCAAGGAGATCGCTGAAACCGCTCGCATTGAAGACCGTAACCACTTTGAGGCTCTTGTTCCACGCATATACGAGTTAGGAGGCAAGCTTCCAGATGACATGAAGGCTTTTCACGATATTTCAGCTTGTCCCCCAGCTAGATTGCCGAAAGACCCGACTGACACTATTGCAATATTGAAGGTGTTGGTGGAGGCAGAGAGATGTGCAGTGCGAGGATATACTCACATCTGCAATATGACCGCTGGTAAAGACCATCGAACGTACGACTTGTCTATGGCAATCCTTAACGAGGAAATTGAGCATGAGTCTTGGTTCTCCGAATTCCTAGGTGAGGGGCCATCTGGCCACTTCATGCGAAGAGGCGAGACTTCACCTTTCGTCTCCAAGTTCCTCAGGTAAGCCTTTTTTCACTATTCCCCTCCCCTTTTTTAGGATCATCATCAAAATTGTAAAGGCTTGGAAGTTGCATGATTGAGGAAACGATTCTGCTTGGTTCTGTGGCCAGTCTAGTTGCGGGTTTAGCGACTGGGGCTGGAGCTTTACCAGTGTTGTTTACTACGAAGGTCTCAGATAGATTGCTGGATGTCATGCTCGGGTTTTCGGCTGGTGTTATGCTGGCAGCTACTTCATTTAGTTTGATAGTGCCAGCCATTGATATGAGTGGCCCTTGGGTTGCTGTTTTCGGGCTTGTCTTGGGAGCTTTTGTCCTACATTTGATTGACCGCTTCATTCCCCACTTCCACCCAGCGTTAGGTGCAGAAGGCCCGCCTTCGAAATTATCAAAAGTTTGGCTGTTTGTCATCGCCATTACTATCCACAACTTTCCTGAAGGGTTGGCTGTGGGAGTCAGCTTCGGCACTGGAAACGTGGCAGCGGGAGTTGTGGTTGCTATGGCTATCGGGCTTCAGAACATGCCTGAAGGCCTTGCAGTTGCGTTACCTCTGTTGAGGGAGGGGTACAGCAGACGTAAGTCTCTGTGGTATGGAACGTTAACAGGTTTAATCGAACCTGTTGGAGGGTTGCTAGGTGTTGCACTGGTATCCGTTTTCCATCCAATTCTGCCTTGGGCGCTTGCTTTTGCTGCAGGCGCCATGCTCTTTGTCGTGAGCGATGAGATGATACCGGAAAGCCACAGAAAAGGTTTTGAGAGAGAAGCAACTTTTGGGCTGATAATTGGATTTGTGATCATGATGTTGCTAGACAGCTTATTTACTTGAAGCAACTTCTTCTCTTGCCTTGCTTGGAAGGAGCATAGATGAAGGAGTTCACTAGAGAAGAACTTGCACGATATAATGGGAAAAATGGAAAACCGGCCTTTATAGCTTACAAAGGAAAAGTGTACGACGTATCAAACAGTTTCCTCTGGAAAGATGGAACACACCAAGTTCTCCACAGCGCTGGCGTGGATTTGACAGATGCCCTCGAACAAGCCCCACATAGCGAAGATGTTCTCAAAAAATTCCCAGTGGTTGGAATCCTACATAATGCAAGTATCTCACGCAAAAGCGTCAATATCCAAAGAGATCAAAGCCCTTCCGAAAGTTGACTATAATAAACTGAAAAGAAGGAAAGGCCATTCTTCCGAAAAAGAAAATCGCATCTCCAACAGTAAGAAACCACAAGTCAAGAAAAACAGTGCGGGGTTGCCCTAGCCTCGGCAAAAATGGAGATATCTCCATTTGTCGCGGGTTGGATTACATTCTTATGTCAGGGATTAACTTTGAGCTTTATTTGGAAAGCGCTTCCGCGACAGTTTGCCCCCAGTTCTTCGCTTTCTCCAGTTCTCCTTCTTTCAGATGCATTTGATTAGTCTTGCCTTCTACATAGGCAATAAGCGGAGGCGAGACAATCCCGAAACCCAGTTTCTTAAGCTTCTTTTCTATGGTCTTAGCCGCATTTCCACTGTACCACGTTTGCAATTGTGTGTCAAAAGCAGCTGCCAGCTTTCCAGAGAACTCCTTGCTTGGCAAACCATCAAGGAACTGCATTATCCCCTTCGATGCTCTAAAATACATCGTAGGCGCACCAGCAACCAAGCAATTATAATCCTTCACAACAGCTTTGTCAACGTCCTTCACGAAGAAGGAGACAACTTCGATTCCCTTCTCCTTCAATACTCCGCCAATCGTCTCAGCAACCTTTGCCGTCAACCTCATAGGAGAGACAGTATCGTAAACAATCAAGACTTTCATTTAACCAAACCTCACTGCAACATCAAACCATTGAACATATCTTACTCAGAGATATGAGTATTTCCATTTTCTTTTCGATCTTGAGGCAGTTGATCCAGCGTACAATACCGCACCGATCGGAATAGCGCGCGCTAGATTTAAATTGTTCTTCTCATCTTCTTGATAAGGGTGATATTTATGGTGTTTTGTTCTGAGTGCGGTGAAGAACTTCCTGAAAATGCATATTTCTGTCCAAGATGTGGTGTTAGGACTAGAAAAGGTGTAGAAGCAGGCGTTTCCACTCCATGGAAAGAGTTGAAAGATTCACTTTCTAAAATGGGACAAGAAGTAGAGAAAGCATTTTCAATAGCTGGTAAAGAAATGGAAAAAGCATTCAAAAAGGCGAGAGAAGAAATTAGAGAAGCAACCAGTCGAAAACTCGTCGTGTGCTCCAATTGCGGAGAAAAAAACTTTGCTGATGCCCACTTCTGCTACAAATGCGGCAAGAAGATTGACTAAACTACAATAAACAGCACTGGGGACAACTTCGCGACGTAGAAATTCGCTTTTTTAGTGTCAGCGTTTAATAAGCTCTAAATAGTTTTCTGAGTCAGATAAACGCGAAGTGATAGAATTTGGGTGAATGGTGGATTTATGAGAATTGGACAGCTGACCCAGAGGGTAAGGAACTTATTGCTCTATTCTTGGGTAAAGCGTGCCAACCCTACAAGTCACATGACAACGATCGCTGGCATCCTTTTCCTCCTAGCGGTGAGTGTTGCCTCCACTCCCCTCGTCAGAAGGTTTGAGCTGGAGGCTGATGCACTGTCAGCCAGGACCTTGGGTAGCCCTGAGCCGATGATCTCTGCATTACAGAGGATCGCCGAACTAAACCTGACTCCAACAAAGTATCCTCGCATCATCGGATGGGGACTGCCACATCCGTCAACAGAAACTAGAATAGAAAAACTCAAGATGATTAAGATGAAGCGTTAGAGGAAAAATTCTGCCAACTTAGAAAAAGCTTAGGCTTTCCTCCAGTTCGAAAGGGTTATCGCCTCGGGCGCTATTGTGTAAGGGTGCAAAACCCTAGAATTTAAACTGATATTTTTATAATCCGGCCCGCCCAGCATTGTCGTTTTTCGCAAACAGCTTGCTCCAGGGTCGAACACTGCAAAAAACGTGGATTATAAACGTGTATGTGAACCTAAACCCCCGCACTAAATTTGCACAAGATTTGGTTGAGTATTTCAAGCCAGACATAAGCCTCGTCTGATCCCTTGTGCTGGAGAACGTGCGCGCTAAGAAAGCGACTATGAATATAACTCTGAAAGACTTGTGTTCAGCCCAAAGAGAGTAGTTAAGGATTTTTAAGGGCTTAATGGAAGGCGATAGTTTCTTCGCTTGCCTATCCAGTCGCCTATGAATGCTCCTATGATGTAGGGCACGGTGAAGCCTACGATGAGGGAGGCCCCAGGGCCAAGATGAGTGGTCAAGAAGCGGCCGATCCCGCTAAGAGCGTAAACTATCCACAGACTGAATCCTAAGAGTATGTATAAGCCTCTGTTCATTTTCCTGGATGGTCTAATGCGTATGTAATATGCGAAACTAATCATTAGGAAGGTTAGAGCTACTCTACCCATCGTTCTCTCTAGAGGAACATGCAAGAGAAAGTAACCAACAACTTCCGAAGCGATAATCGTAAGCAGAACCGCTATCCAAAGAGGCTTCCACCAGCGAGGCTTCGAACCCTTTAGCTTGACTCCAGCCATGGGCTTTCAAGATGAATAATCTGGTGCTCATATTTAAGAATACGGTCGAACAACATAAGCAATGTAGACTGCAATGTTATGGTAAACAATTTATCTGAGAAATGACAAGATTTTATTGTAGTGCTGGTGATGGCAGAAACCGTATTTGAAACAAGGGTAGTTCCTGTTTGGCATATTTTAATCTTCGGCATTCTCTGTTTTTATATGGTAATTGGCGTCTTTGCCATAGTTAAAGGCATACCCCTTTGGCCTATAATGTTCATCTTCTTTGGTCCCTTGTTCTTCCTTTTTCTTTACTCCATCCTCTTTAGCGAACTCAAAGTGTATGAGGATGGGATAACGTTCAGGATGTATCACGTGTACTTCGATGAAATGGGCAGAATCCGATTGAAATGGGGTGGAAGACTTCTCATCTTCGCCAAACTCCCACCGATGCGAGCAAGGCCGTTTGCCACCAGAACGCCTTGGCTGAACACACCATCAAAGCATAAATCCAAGCTAACATAACTAACAACGGTGAGTGAAATATCTAGTTCCAAGTGGGAAATTAGAGCATGCGAAGCGGAAAAGGAAGCTTTAAAGCTAGATGCAGAAGCGCATTCATTTCCAGAAAAAGAGGAACTCTTTTTAGAAGCAGCGAAGATAGCCAGAAAAAGCGCAAGATACTACGAATTCGCAAGACAAAGCACAAGCGATCAGTTTCAACAGTCAATTTTTTTGGCGAACTATTACATCAATATTGGAAACTCTTACAAGTCACTTGGCAACTTTTTCTATTACTCAAAACAACCGATGCGAGCAGCAAAATTCTTCGAGAGAGCCGCAAAGCAATACGCATTAGCTGATTCTCGAATACCGACAACCCTGATCGCTACTTGAATGTTATCCAAGATTCTGCTGCTCACCAAACTCAACTGTTGGCTTTGATTGCTGATTGTAAGGGCAACGATGCAAAGATGCGGAATGATTTGACTCAAGCTCTGAGCCACTTTATGCGGGAAAAGGAACATTGGATAAGGTTAGAAGCAAATGTGGGAGACTATGCGCGATCGGTCAATAGGAAAGCATTGATCAAATCTGCAGAAAGGGAAATTCATATCTGCAAACTGATGATCTCTTTGAAACAAAGGGATCTCGCAGAGGTTTTGGAACGGGCTGAACTTGCGCTTGATGCTGCGATAAAAGCATTTGAAGAAAATCCTAGCTGGTTTGGCTATAAAGAGGCATTGATGGCCACTATTTCTCTAAAAGAGTCGGTCAATACGTTCTCAAGTTTGCTCAAGCAAGCTGGCATTTCAGCCAAAATGATGCGTGCGTTTCAACAATTTCAAGATAAGAATGACGACTATCTGTGTAATCTTGCATCATACAAGTTTGAGAGAGAAGTGGAGTCCTACCTAAGACGTGAATTTCAGTATACATATTCCCACTGCAACTACAAACCTCCTTACTTAGGTCAGGAGATTGATGTATATGCTTCTAAAGGGGAATCAGTAGTTACAATCACGATTTGCGAGTGTAAACTCAGGTTTAACGATAGACCCATAGACGTTGCTGAAATCGAGAAATTTTGTGAGCTTGCGAGTGCTGTGCGCGATTATGAAAAGGAAAAGGCTACAAGAGAAGGGAAAAGGGTGACACTTCATGCGTGGTTTGTTACAAATGCAGATTCTGTCGAAAAGGAGGCAGCTACTACAGCAAAGGGGAATAAGATAAAAATCAAATACGCAGAAATGCCGAAAGGACGTGAACGTCTTGTTAAAGACACTTCATGGCAAGTCTTGAAAATCAGGGATCTAAAGAAGATTGTAACTCGAAAAGCGTCTTAGCATTCGTGGCAAATAGCCAACGGACTTTAAAAGACAAGATTTATGTATACTGTCGCCCTCAACATGTGTTGGTATATCAAAAAGCAACAAAAAGCCGATTATTAGTAAGGACTTCGGGAGATATCTCCATCGTAACCTTTTAGAAGCCATAAAAGACTAGCGCGCGCTCGCCATGGTATGGAAAACTTTATGATTCCCATTAGTTTTCAATGATTAATACTAGTCAAGTAGTGCAAGCTTCATCTAGTTTGGACAAGAATAAGATATATTGAGCAAACAAGCATACTCATCACAGTTTATCTTGCTCTCACTACGGAGCCCGATGAGGCGGTCAAAGTGGAGAAAGAACCTGTAACGTGTGAATATCTCGTAGACGGTCGGTTGTGCAAGGCAGTAACCGAGCTGCCCGAGGTAAAGACTGGCAGGAAAGAATTTTGTAAGAACAGTCCAAAGGACTATTGCTGTTATTTGTGCTCTCATCGAGAAAACTGTGAAATCGCCTGCTCATATCTTGATACGCCGCGAGAATCAACGAGTACAGATAGGAGCGTGTCTTCGAAAGTTGAACGGCAAATCAAGAAGTATGAGGAAGAAAAAATCAAGTTGTCAGTCCTTTTTGCGAACGGTAAGATTGGAGAACGATCGTACTTGACAGCAAGTAAGACTCTAGAGAGCAAAATAGAAGAGTTAAAAAAAGTCAAGGAAAGCCCAGCGCTGTCACAAGAAACCGGAGCAGCCGTGCATAAACTTGATGAATTTGAGCAGGCAGTTCCAACAAAACCTACTGCGTTATGGTATCTGGTTCCATTCTTCTTCGGCATCATCGGCGGAATCATAGCCTACGTAGGCACAAAGGATGAGGACAGGGGAATGGCAGACAGCTTACTTGCTTTTGGGATAATCTGGACCATCATATTGGCAATGGCTTACTTCGCTATAATATCATCAATTCTCTCAGGTATTTAGCACTCACTCTGGTACTTGCCTATTTCTTTCTTGTTCTTTTGGAAATTATCGTTTTCCAGAAATCAAAGGCTATTCAGAGGTGAAGCGAAAACAAAAAAGGGGATTTTGCGGGAGACATCTCCACCAAGGAAAATTCTAAACTTTATCTTTCATCTCCTTATGGAATCAAAAATGGTGAGATATTAATAGAACCCTATATTCAATAACAAACGGGGCATTCTATATTGGCAAGCATATATGACTCTTATTGGAGAGAGTTGCTACCTAAGATTAAAGCGCTATTAGATGAAGTGAAGGAACGCGGTGTTAGTCGAGAAATAGACGTGAGTGGTCTCACCAAAATTGGCAAAAGAGAACGCTGGAATGGAAGAGTTGACGTATCAAATTCCATTGTAAAGTCAGATATGGCTCATACTACATCTTTAGGAAATGTTTTGATTAATAGCGGAATCTTAAAGGGTTACGGGAATTCAGTTTTTCGCTTATCAGTTTCTAATGTGTTGAAGCTTCGTGCAAGGTTTCTGGGTCAAGCTGATTTGACTTTAGGACTGAAAAAGAGGTTTCCACAACCAAGAAAGGCTTTGACAGAAGACGCTCTTGAAACGGAAGACTTTGGGGTTCTCTACGGGCTGATTCGCGATTTTGAATTGGACGTACGCCATTTCATAATTGAGATGCTTGGCAAAAAATGGCTCAAAAGGTTGGAAAATGATGTATCGAAGGTTGTTGAGGGATGGAGGGATAGATGCAGAAAAGATAAAAAGTGGAAAATGAATCCTGAGGAAAATCTGATCAATTATGCGGATATACCTGACTATATGCAAATTGTAAGGAAGTATCGTAAATTATTCACCGATAGTGATGAGGAGTTAGAAGAGGTTATTACTAATTTTAAGATGTTCGCTGTCATGGGGAGAAATCCGTTGATGCACTTTAGAACGATCACTAACGCAGGATATTACGGTACTAAAATTGCAGAGGTTTACCTTAGAAACTGGATGGAAAAAACACGGCAAAGGAGGTTGAGTTCAAATAATTCAAATTAAAGTTGATTCTCACATAAGTTGGGGGTACGTAATTATTGACAGGTGAATGTGAATCTGAAATAAAGTTGAAGAAGATTAGGAAAAAGGTTAAGCGAAGACATGTAGAGGGAGTAACACATTAAGTGCTTACTATAAGTTGACATGAATGCCAAGAATGTTAAGGATGAAGTGTCCTTATTGCGGTCATTGGAATCGTATTTCAGTAAACAAGATCTTTGTGGAACAGCCTAGTTCAGAACCTAAAGTCATGGTTCTTATTCCAATGTACGAACCGTTAAAGGTTGAAACATGTAAGAAATGTGGTCAGATCATCGCTAAACCAAAGGAGCTAGTTAGAATAACATCAATGAAACGTCAAGCTTCTATTTCTTGAATTTGTATTTTGAGTGCATAAGCTTCTTAGTTCTCAGAAAGGATACTTCAATTAGAGGTATCCCTAAGAGAAGGAGGTGAAGCCAAAACATGGCTAGGGAACTTGTAATTGCAGAAAAAACCGAAACTTGTCGATATTGCAAAAAACCAATACAACAAGGCGACAAAATGGTAAAAGTCAAGGTTTTCTTTAGCATTAAATACTATCATGTAAAATGCCACAATCAACTAATAAAAGAGTTAGAAGACGCTTGGAACGAGGAAGAACAACTAGAATGGGAAGATGACATGGATGATGCTCAGTATGGAGATTATCAAAAGAACTTATAGGAGTGAATAACATGGATGGAAAAGCCGAGGAAAGTATCAGGAAAGCATATGTATTAATTAATAAAAATGTTCCCCAGAACATGCAGATTGATTCTTTAGAAGTTGTCAAGCAAGTGGAAGAATATCGACAACTCTGGAAACCTTACAATACTAATGTTATTTTATTAGCTGAATCCCATGTTTTTACTGATAGACAAGACCATGAAATTAGGTGTAACAGTTCTATTCTACACGAAATCATACCAAACTATCCATTACCTTTTGTTAGGTTTGTTTATTGTTTATGCTATGGAGAGGATGAACTATTAACTAAGAGAAGAATAGATAGAAAGAACACGGGAACTCCCCAATTTTGGAAAGTATTTAGTTCATGTGTTGCTGAGAATGAGAATGATTTAGGTTTTCATAAAATTCTTAAAACAAAAACTCCATCTTTGATTCAAAGACTTCGCAACAAAGTTAAGGTTTTGCAAAAAATGAGGGAGAAGGGCGTATGGCTGTTGGATGCCAGTATAGTAGGTTTATATGGAAGTAGCAATAAAAATCAAGTGGTTATTGAGAGAATATTAGAAATCTGTTGGAAGAATCATATAGTAGATACGATTTTAGAAGCTAGCCCAAAACACATCATAGTAATTGGTAAAGGAGTAGGGCATGTCCTCCATTCCAAGTTACGAAAACTCATCATTCCTTTTACTGTAATACGTCAACCTCAAGCCAGAGGACCTAGTGAATGGCAGTCAGAGAATTATAAGAAGTACCAGAGAATATGCGCAAAATATTCAAGCTTCTAAACAAAAAGGAAAATTAGAAGTTCATAAAATCCTAACCAGATCATAAACTAGAAACTCATTAGACTAATGAACAAGTTAATGCAGGGGGTGACTGTGAGATTTTGTATGATCCTCTAGTACTCACTAAAGAAACAGAAGAGATAGTAGTCAAGGGAAAGTTAAGAAAATATTACAGAAAAGCCAGAAGCGAAAAGTGGTATGGGGGAATTTCAAGTGCTTACTGTTGTGGATGCAACTTGAGATGTGCGTTTTGTTGGAGTGGATTTCCAAGAGATCATCCTGACAAGATTGGAGAATTCTACAGTCCAAAAGAAGTGTTCAACCAGCTCAGAAATGTCGCTTTTGAACATAGATATCATCAGCTTAGAGTCACAGGCAACGAACCTACGATAGCAAAAGAGCATCTTCTCGAAATTCTTGCGTTAGTGGATCAAAGCGATTTTCAGTTTATTCTGGAGACGAATGGAATTCTAATAGGCCATGACCGACACTACACTGAACAACTTTCCGACTTCAAGAATCTCCATGTAAGAGTCTCATTAAAAGCGACAGGACCTGAAGAGTTTTCCAAACTTACGGGTGCAAGACCAGAAGCCTTTGACTTACAGTTGCAAGCGCTCAGGAATCTTCTCGACGCGGAGGTTTCTTTTCATCCTGCAATGATGATGTCTTTCAGTTCGCCTACAACTATTCAAGAGCTTAAGAACAAGTTACGAGCAGTCGATCCCAGTCTTGTTCACAATCTAGAAGAGGAATACGTTATTCTCTATCCTCCTGTTGTTGAAAGATTGAAGAAGGCTGGCATTGAACCTATTCTAACTTTCTAAGCAGAGAAAAAATTAGAAGTTATAAAATCTAATGGGTTTATGAAGTAGAAACTTAGAAAGATAGATTACTATAGAAAAACAAAAGCGCTTCAAGTAGAGATGAAAAAGATGAGTGAGCTTCCTCCAACTCCTAAGGATGTTTTTGATAGGTTCTTGAAAGGTTTACCTCAAGCCGACATAAGAAAATATGAAGTTTATGAACCATGGACGAAGTATACAACTGAGTTCTTCAGGAAATGGGGGGAAAACCTTGGTTACAGTGTTCATTGTAGAAAAAAATATGGTGGTAAGAAGGAACACATGTCTTTGGACCTTGTTTGGATAAAGAAGGCTGCTGATCAACGGTTTATAGATCTTGCTATGGAACACGAGAATGACTATGAAGATGCTTTTGAAGATGAGCTTCAGAAATTGATGGATGTAAAGGCGTTGCTCAAGGTTTTAATTACATATATAAGTGATAAAAAAGCCAGAAATGACTTTGTGGCTAGAGTAGCTTGGGCAATCAGAATGAGAGCTCTTAAACTGCCTGAGGAACAATATTTGTTGATGTTAGGCTCTTGTCCTGAAGGCAGGAAACCTAGGGAGTCATATGTTCAGTTTTACGGATACGTTTTCGGCAATACAGGTTGTCTAATTAGACAATTTAAGTCTCCAATCATACACACTCGTACATGAGGAAGTTTATAAAATCTCAGTTTAGTTTATGATTTTCTAACAAAGTTATAAAGTAAAGAGTTAGAAACTCTGTGGTGTGGTTAGGATGCACCCAGAAGATCAAATTCTAACTGAATTGGAAAGCAAAGTAGTTTTTCTTGCTGAACTAGGAGAGAAATCTGGCAATCCATTTTTCCATCATGGTGTTTACCGAGGAGAAATTGAGGATGACATGTTGGTTTATAATAGTTCGATTTTTCTCTCTATTGACGAAAATCGGTGCAAGGACATTGTCGGAGAATTGCGGGAAAAAGGTCTGTTGTTGATTAGTTCCGGACAAGAAAGAACAAAAAGCTACGTAAATTACTACTATTATACTGGAAGTTTTGCAACCAAGGAAAGAATTCTGGAGAAAATTGGAAATGGAGTATTAGAGGACGCAATTAAAGCAATTAACGAACAGCCAGAGTTGATGGAAACATTAGGATATGCATTGATATACCGCTATAAAGGCTGGAAATATGTTAATAAAGAGAAAGTATCTATAAACTCCAAAATTCTCAATACATCGATCAAGAATTGCTTGCTCTTCAAGAATAGGTTTGTATACACAGGTGCTCTGTCTGGGATAAATTTCTTCATTCCAAATGCGCCATTTTTTAAACTTCTTGGCTATTTGAACAAAGAGTTTCTTACTTTCTTCTTTAACAAGTTGAAAAGCACTAAAGCTGGAATTGTGGACAATTATGAGGAAATGAGGGAAAAAGCTCTCTCTGACATGCTCTTTAAAAAGTTAGGGCTAGATTCCCATGATACTCAAGTTGTCGACTACTTTTTTGATCTCGCCAAGTCGCTCCAGATTCCTTATCCAACTCACTATAAGCGGCTTTATGATCGATACAAAGAAAGTATAATCAGTCTAAAAATTCTTGAAAGGTTGTCCCCTTTACTTCGTGGATCAGTAGAAACGCTAGATGACTCTATTAGACACTACAAAAAAGAAACATTATCCGATTTTCGCTTAGCTCTAATTAACATCGATAATTCTATCGAGTTGATACTCAGAAACCATGTGTTAAAGAAAGACGTAAAAATAGAGGACGTGAAGAAGATTAGTTTTGAACGCTTATTAAACAAGTGTAAAGACATCGAGATCATAGCTAATAACATTGAAAAATTCAAACAAATTCATGAAGCTAGGAATCAATTATATCACATGCCGGTATTAGGTTTTTTTGAGAAACTCCTACTTAAGGACGCAATAAACCTTGCAAAACTACTCTTTGAAAGTGAAACAGATGAAGAACTGAAAGTCAGGTTATAGTTTTCTGATCTCCGAGTGAAAGAATGCATTAGTCTGTGATAGTTTAAACGAGGGCTTCAATCTAGCACCCCGCGCATTTTGCCTAAAAGGGAAAAGACTTCGTGTCGAGCATTCTTCTGCCTTTATGAAAGTATAGCTTGGATAGATCCTAAAGATCACTTTTAAAAAGCGCCGGGAAGGGGATTTGAACGCCATCCGCAATGGAGATATCTCCCGCAACTCTCTCTTTTTTCAGTTCCTAAACAAATCAACAGACCAAGAAAAAGGTGTTAGACAATTCATTCGATGACGCTTAAGCTTCCGTGCCTCCCTATTCTTAACTGGCGTTCACCCCTAAATCTAGCTACTTTGCCATTTTTAATGTTAATTAAGTCGCCCTCAGAAATAATGCTGATCTGCTGGTTCCATAAACCAATTCTAATTGAACCAGTTTCGTCGGCGACAAGTGCATTCGATACAGAAGCCATTGTGCCAAATCTGGTGTATACCATTTTCGATTTTGGGATCTCAAGCACTCTCGCCTTCACATTGATCCGTTTCATTCCAGCTTTCAAGTTCTTGATCGTAGGGTTTGCATCCTCATAGCTCTTAGCTGAAGAAACTCTTCTGGGCTGTATTGTTCTCATATAGCTTTCAAGTTGATTACTTCCTAATAGGATTGCAGTCGGTATCGAAAATTGAGCTACAACCTTTTGAACATTGGTGAAGAGAAAAATCGCTGAATCCTTCGTCTTCTTACGACACCTTATCACCAACTGCTTGCATTCTGATTCTTTATGATTCCAAGCTTCCACAATGCAGTCAAAAAACCCACTCGAATCAACCTTATACGTCATAGCTATTCTGGCAAGGTAATCCAGAATCCTTCTATCTTTGTACGAATGCACGCTTTTAGGAAGCCTACCTCTACCTCTCCAAACTTTTTTCAGCATCCAATCATTTCCACTCTGCATTTTAACGTAATTACCATGTTTCAAAATCACAAACCATAGGAATATAGCAGTAGTCTCAACCTCACTTATATAGATTGACACATTTGATTCAGTTGCGTTAATGCGTGCCTTACGTTTCGGGTTTTTTGGTTTTGGGGTGGGATTTGAACCCCGGACAAATGGAGACATCTCCCGCACACCCTCCATTTTTCCAACAACGGTTTGGAGAGAGATTTCTATGGGGCCTCATAAAAAAAGAAAGAGGTGGTGCGCGATAGCATCAGGTGATGCTCTTTTTCAAGATCGCAACTTGCCCTGCATGATATGTGTTATGGCCAGAAATACCATGAAGCATCTTTCGAAACGTGGTCGTATATGACCTCCCCTTAAAGGAGCCATGAACCTTCTGTGTGAGTCGAGTCTCGTTCAAGTCCTTTATGGATTCGACAAGTTCCTCATAAGCCTTCCTTAGCCTATCCTGAGCCTTGGTCCAATCTTCATCGGTCTTTCTCATCTTTGGCCAGTCCTCGGTAGATTTGATGTCGGGAATTTTTTCACTATGTAACGCCTTAGTCACGGCTTCCATCCAGTAGGAGCAATGGTTCACCATTTCCCAAATTATGTGTCTTGAATCAGTCGGTCGTTCACTCGCTTGCACTTTGTCCACGCCCTTTAGAACATACATGAATGACGGAGCGCGCGCGTCGATTTCGAATACACATATCTACAGTAGACTGATGGTACCTTCCTTATTCCTATTCCATTATGTCCTTCCGATACCTTGTATGTGTATGCTGAACCGATTATACACTTTTTTTTAAAAGGCCAGTAAATAGTGGTCCTTACCGCCGTTCTCCGTTGTCCATTAGCCATCATCCGTCGTTTGTCCCGTCGTTGCATGTATGCATGCGCATCTCGTAGGAGATTTATTACCAAAAAGTAATGTTTATATATTACCATGTAGAAATTACCTAGTGGTAACAAGAGGAAACTTGAATGAAACTAAAATTGCAATTGGTTCGAGACGGAGAAGTGTTATTTGAAATTCCCCTTTCTCCTACCGACTGGTCAAAAGAGCAGTTGGAAGACGAATTAGAGGCTTTAGAAGATAATTTCCAAGGATTTTCAAGGATTTTTGATGTCTTGTTCCATAAGACCCGCTTGAGGATGATGAAACGACTCATGGAGGAAGAAGACCGCACAATAAACTTTGCAGATTTCATGCGGGACCTCGATCTGAATCCTAAGATCGTTTGGGAGAACGCCAAAAAACTCAGAGAAGGGGGGCTCTTAGAAAAGGTCGATAGGGGAATATATCGTTGTTCAGATTTTGGGCAGAGAAGATTCATTCTGATAAGCTTCGCATTTAGGCGTCTAATAGAAGCTCTGGAAGAAATGGAGAATTATTAGGGAGGTGAAAAATGGTGTCATCTGACGAATTTGGAGAATTCGATGTGTTCAACAGCGACCTCAAGAAAATAATCCAGAGAATGATGAGTGAGTTTGAGAAAGCGACGAAAAACGGTAACCTCAAAGGCAAATGGGAGATTAACGAAATTGACAGCGACGGTGTAAAGGGATACCGTCTTCAGGGGCGCTTTGGATCAGGTCAACCGTGGGAGCCGCTTGATCCCTTTAATCCCTTTGAACCACTGAATCCTATGAGGCCCCGACCAGGGCCGCAAAGACCATTTGCGCGCGCGTCAGAGAGTGCTTTGAAAGAGACCGACGAACCATTGACGGATATCTTCGAGGACGAGAAGACGATAAAGATCTACTTTGAAGTGCGAGGTGAAGATAAGAATGATATCCAATTAAATGTCACTGGAGACAAGGTTGAGGTCAAGGCCAAAAACTTTTACAAGATGATAAACCTGCCAACGAGCAACATCGACCTCGAAAAAGCATCCTCAAAGTACAAGAATGGTGTGCTAGAAGTAACAATCCCAAAAAAGGAGAAGACTCTTGAAAAAGATACACACAAGATAAATATCGACTAGTTTCAGTGAGCATCATGGTTGAAATCTTCAATGTTGACTATAATCCGTATGTTGATGTTGTTGGTACGGCTCACTTCACAAGACGTAGCATTAACGACGCCTATGAGTCAATAAATTCTTTGAACCCTAAAGATGTCGCCATCGAACTCGATTGGAGACGCTTCAAACATCTTAACACCGCATGCCTAGGTTGCCCAAAAATAAGATCATGCAAAGGCCTCTGTGAATTCACCGGAGCCGCGGAGGCCTTAGGAAACGTCGACGCAAACATATGGCTGATAGACATGACAGAACAAGAGATCAGGCGCAGGATAAGAAGCAGAATGACCCTTTCCGAGAGAGAGAGGATGGGCTTTCAGCTATCCCATAAGTGGGATGAGGATCCTATTTGGCTCTGGGAGAAAGGGTTTAAAGATAGAGTGATAAATAACTCCAAGAAAGAGATAGAAGTTGGTCGAAGGTTTTTTCCTTCTGTATGGCGGGTTCTTATAGACGAACGCAATGCTCTAATGGCTGCTAGGTTAGCGTGGATAGCGTCAAAGAATCTAAACGAAGGAAAGAACTCCAAGATACTTACATTTGTCGGAGCCGCTCACGTTGAAGGAATAAAGGACCTGCTTATGAACTCGCTTCTAATAAAAGATCAGCTTAGAAAATTCAACCTATCGTTTACGGAGCCAACCCTTATCAGGAGAGTCGCCATTCAATGGAACTAGCACTATTTCAGCGCGTGAGATATCTCCTGTTTCCCATTAAGAGACGATTATATTAGAAGGAAAAAGCCTGCAAGACACACAGCTCGTGAGAGGGATAGCGCGCGCAGACTACACAGCTGGAGGAAAACTTAGAAAAATCTAAATGGGCAACAATCAGAGGCTTATTCCCAATGGCTTGTCACACTCGCAATTCTTATATTATTGACAAACAATAATGACTGTTGGTGGTCAAATGGTTAAGGTCAGCACCTTGAATGGAAAGAAGGTGATTACTACAGATGCTTTCCATGTTGGCGATGTGTCTGGAGCCGAGATGGACCCTGATCGGTGGAAAATAACACACATAGATGTAAGCTTAACAAAAGAAGCCACAAATGAGCTTGGATTTAAGAAGCCCTTTATGGGTCATATCACTATTTGTTTGCCCGTTAATATCATTAAGGGGTTCGGCGACGTAGTTACGCTTAAGAAGACAAGGGAAGAACTGAAAGGCGTTCCTGAATGTAAACTGAGTTAGCATGCATTCAAGCAACCACCCTTTTTTCTTTCGTGCTCGCATGCACATTTTGCGCTTTCAAGTAGCACCAATCTTTTGCTTTTTACACAATGCTTTGTGTGCATTCGCAAGCTTTAACTAACAGCGCGCGCGCTAACTACTGAACCTAAAACTTGTGGAAAAGGGAGGAAACATATCTATGGTTCTGCCGTATGATGAAGGAGTTTTCTGCGGAGTGACACAAGTTGGTGGGGTGAACGTCGTAAGCAAAGTGCAGTTGTACATAGATCTTTTGAACTATCCAGCTTGAGGTGAGGGAGCTGCTGAAATAGTGCTCAGAGCACTAGAGAAAGAGTGGGGGTCCAGAAGGGTTAAAGAGATTTTGAAAACCTGTTTCGCTCGACTTTAAACAGTTTCGCTGTTAACGAAACAACTGCTGTGTCGAATTATTTCAATAACTAGTTTAGCATGCATTACTTATTCAGTTAGCGTGCGTCGGATTTTGGGTTCAGAACTGTTAAATGTTTGTTTCATTTTTTTAAAGGTTGTAGTTGAGGTTGATGGTGGCTGTTTGAAATGGTGAGTTTGACGTTTTATGGTGGCGTGGATGAGATTGGTGGTAACAAGGTTTTGTTGGAAGATGGTGATGTGAGGGTTTTCTTGGATTTTGGGCAGTCTTTTACTATGGGGTGTGATTTTTTTACTGGTTGGTTGTCGCCTAGGGCGATTAATGGTTTGGGGGATTATTTTGAGTTTGGTTTGTTGCCGGAGTTGAAGGGTTTGTATGCGGGGGAGCAGTTGCGGTTTACGGATGTTTCTTATGTGAAGCCTCGGTTTGATGGGGTGTTTTTGTCTCATGCTCATTTTGATCATGTGAATCATGTTCAGTTTTTGGATCGGGAGATTCCGGTGTTTCTTGGTGTGGGTACTAAGTTGTTTTTGGAGGCTATGGAGAAGACTAGTGGTTTTTGTAGTTATGGGGAGCATGTGTTTCGGACGTTTCGAACTGGAGACAAGGTTAAGGTTGGCGGGTTGGTGGTGGAGCCTGTTCATGTTGATCATTCGATTCCTGCTGCTTACGGGTTTTTGATTCACACGTCTGAAGGCGTGGTTGTGTATACTGGGGATCTTAGGAGTCATGGTTCTAGGCGGGATATGACTGAGGAGTTTGCTGAGAGAGCGCGTGAGTGTGAGCCTGTGGCTATGATTTGTGAAGGCACCAGGATGGTTGAGGAGGAGAAGCGAAAGAATTATTCTGAAGAGCAGGTTGAACGGTTAAGCGGCAAAGTGGTTTCTTCAACTAGTAAGATTGTGTTTGTTACTCGTTACAGCAGGGATATGGACAGGTTTAGAAGCTTTTATAATGTGGCTCGAAATAATGGTAGAAAAATTGTGGTTTCTCCGAAAACCGCTTATTTGCTAATGAAACTTGTGGAGGACAAACGTCTTGATCTTCCTGACCCGTTGAAGGATGAAGATATTTTGGTTTATTATAAACGGAAAAGGTCTGGCGGGTTCGAGGAAAAGGACTATTATGTTTGGGAGCGACAGTTCATGGATAAGATGGTGACGGGTGAGTTTGTGCATGAAAATCAGAGCAGGCTGGTGATGGATTTGGATTTCTATCAGTTTGCAGAATTAATCGACATTAAACCAGACCGCGGCAGCCATTTTATCCATAGTATGAGTGAACCGTTCAGTGAAGAAGACATCGAAGACCAGGTTATGCATAATTGGCTGGATCATTTCAAAATGCGGTTTCATCAACTTCACGCTTCCGGACACATAAACAGACAACAAATAGCCAGTCTAATCAATTACATTAAGCCGAGGAGAATTTTTCCAATACACACGGAAAACCAGCAATTATTCAAGAAAATATGCAAAAACGTTCAGACAATAAAATACGGAAAAGAATACGTATTATGATATGATGAGGTTTGAGCAAGCTGGGTAGTAAAAAGGCCGTCATAGTAGTTGATCTTGTGGACGAGTAGGAAAGTATCAAACGAACAGATCAAGAAAGAAATATTTGAGGCTCTTTCAAAAGAATTGCCTAAGATTGCTTGGATGAAAAAGGTTGAAAGTGTTAAAGTAGAGTCCATTTAATTCTTTTCTGAGGTTTTGGTGCTTATGGACGAGAGTTTATACTTGAAATGCGAACACGAAGTCCTTTCAAGCAAACATTGCGGTAAGATTGATTCTCATTTCTTCGATCATTTGTTTTAAAGATGGTGTTGGTTCTGAACTTAGCCTTGTGAGTCCTATTCGCAGGAATGCTTCCAGAGTCTTGATGATATCTTCGGGAAAGAACTGTTCCACGTCACGAAACGTTATTCCTTTGGTGTCACATTTTTTAATGAAGAGTTCTTTGGTTCTTTCAACATCAATAGCACCAAATTTCGAAAGCTTCCACACATCGTAGTAATCTCTGATTCTTTTCCTTTCAAGAATCGACCTCATCTTCTCTGCCAAGATGTTCTCAAGAGTGTATGTGAGGATGCTAAATTCTGGGTAATCATATGTTTTGGGAACTTTAACTTTTCTAACATCACCGATGAAGCCTTCTTTCGAAACCTCTATCTTGATCGTGTTCTTGCCGAGCAGACCAGTGTATTGCACCCTAACCTGTAAGTAACTTGGATTTATGAAGGGTTTGTGTTTGAAGTTCAAAAGCAACTCGCCACTTGCTTTCTCGACGATACCCGGAAGTTCCTCTGTTAATTTAATGGAAATGTTTCTTAGGTCAGAACGTTCTGAGATAGTGAAATCTAAGTCTTCCGAAAGTCTCCAACCCAAAGGAAAGTAAACCTTTGACAGGGCAGTTCCGCCCTTAAAGACGAGTTCATCGGAAAGTGAACTCGAAGAGATTCCAAAGAGAATCCAGCCAATTGCGTAATCTTTTTCTATTAGGTCAAGTGCTATTTTTCTTTCTCTAGATATCTTTCTCAGTTCAGGTAGTGAAATCATCGTGCCCACTGTTCAGGATCTATTTTTATGTTCACACGTAACTTCCATCTCTCGTTGATCTTGCCTTTTTTAGGAAGTTTAGGGTCTAAGCATGAGTATCCCTTTGAGATTTTAAGTCCAGTCAATAAACCATCGTATTCATGGAGTTCTAGTCTCTCTAACAGGTAGCCAAGTCTCTTTATTATCGTTCTGTTTCCCATTTTCTTGATCATGTCCACGATTTTCTTGAAGTCTAGGTTTTTGTGTTCGAAGTAGATGGCCTTTGCAACTTCCTCTATCCCTCCACAGTGTTCGGGATGGTCCAAGCAGTCAACTACTGTCTTTTCTGGAGTTGATATCTTGACAGGACTGTTCTCGACCTTGACCTCAGTGGTGCCGAACCTCTTCCTCTCATGAACTGTTACAAAAACGAATTCTGTATCGAGAATCTTTTTTTTGTTCCTTGGCTTTGTTGTTGTTATGTAGACTGCGGGAGGAGTTTGTTCAGTGAACCCATGATAGTTCAACGCGCTCCAATGGCTTATGTAGTAGGGATCAACCAAATGCGATGCTATCACGAAGCTGTGGACAGTATAACTTCTTGCTCCCAGCTCACCAGCCTCCAAGGGAGCTATCATGTATAACCCTCTCTTTATCTTTAGAATCCAGTTCTTTTTGGAAAGGTTATGCAGAAGTTTTTTAGGTTTTTTATCATATTTTTTGATATCCTCAAGGGTAAAGATTCCTTTACCCCTGTAGCTGAGGTCTGACAGGATTCTCGCCTCTCTTGCAGAAAGGCTTTCCCTATATTTTTTTATCGCTTTTTCCCTTCCCATGGTGCTTCTAATAAAATAATGTAGGTTAATAAATAAATACCTTTCTAGCGCGTGCTTTGAGTGCCTCTCTCTTGTGTCCAAAGTGATAAATAGAGCTGCTTTTTCAGTGTTATCTGTGTGAATTGTTTAAGAAGGAGGTGAATGTATGACTATTGTGAAGATTATAGAACTTGTTGGTTCTTCTACTGAGGGGTGGAAAGAGGCCGCTGAAAACGCTTTAATGGAGGCCGCTAAAACGGTGAGAAACATCGTTGGAATGGACATTGCCGGCTGGACCGCGAAGGTTGAGAAAAACAAGATAGCTTCCTACAAGGCTAACGTCAAGGTAGCGTTCATTGCTGATAGACCGTGAATTTAAACGAGTCGACACCGTTTTTTGTTTGGCGTGCGAAGGCTGGAATCTGGTTAAAGAATTGTCTAACGACCAGTTCGTGTTGGAGAAAAGCTTCAACTGAAGTTGTGTTTATCTATTTGATAGTTGTTTTTATCCATTTTTGTATCTGTTTCGCGTTGAGATTGGGATTGTAAAGTTGTGTGGAGTTACGGTATTTTGGTAGTTCTGTTATGGTCGTTAGTGTGAACGTAAGTTTGAATCTTTTGACTAAGCCATAAAAAGTGTCTATGTCAAGATTTTCTTTAATGATGTATTTGCTTGGGTTTGGGTCCAGTAGGGCGATTATGTCTGCTCTGTCTTTTGTTATTTTTCCGCGGAGTCTTTCCACTTTTGCTGGCTCAATTGTTGTTCCCTTGGTTTTTAGATCGTAGGCTCTGTCTCTTGCAGCCTTTATTTTGTATAGGAGCAGGAGAGGTTTGCTTGGGATGTAGCATATGGCGTCTTCTTCTAGTGTGACTTCTCTTTGATATTGCTTCTCAGCAGTTAGTGAATATGGTAATTGCTTGTATGAGTCTTCGTGGAAGCTGCTTGGTTTGGGGTCTTCGAATGTGCATGCGTCTATTTCCATGTAGCCGATGATTTTGCCGTTTGGGGTTACTGGTTTTCTTGATGTAACTTCTAGTCCCAGCGGGTCTTTTGCTGTGAACTCGTATTCGTGTGTTCTTTCGTATCGTTCAATTATGTCTGTGAATTGTCCTTGGTGGCTGGGGCCGACTATGTCGATGTCTATCGAGCCGAAGTATGAGTTGTAGAAGTAGACTGCCCATCCGCCTATTATGGTGGGTATTGGTCCAAAAAGGGAGAACCATTTCAAGAGCGACACGAGTTCACGGTGAGAGTCTTCTGTTAGGATTTCAAGTTGTTTTTTGCTGTTCATTTCTTGTCATCTCGTAAAGTTTTGTGGCTGCGTCTCTGCCTGCGGAGCCTAGACAGAAGAGGTCTATGACTACTTGTATTGGGTCAACTGTGTTGAAATTGTTTATGTTTTTTATGTTTTTTAGGATGTCTGGATAGTCTGGGCTAAGTATTTCTGTGGTGATGGGGCCGCGTCCTTTGGGGAGTAGTTGGCTTAATTGTTTTGGATTGTTTGTGTATGCGTGGATTGTTGGAAAAGTTATGTAGTAGGCTAGGTAACGGCTTAAACCTGAAAACGCTGTTAAGGCGTAGTCCAGCTGAGCTTTTAGACAGATTTCTCGTAGGTTCTTTTCTGCATTTGCTATTTCTGTGAGCTCAAGTCGAACGGTTGCCTTGATAAGGCGTTGAAGAGGGCGTTGCCAAGATAGGAGGTCAAGAAGCGCGTATGGGTCTTCAAGTTCGATTCTTCGCCATTTGCCCTTTTTTATTATGCCTGCTTCGTAAAGGGAGTTGACTACTTTATTTATCCAGCCTATTGATATTTCGAGGTCTCTGTGGATTTGACGCTGATAAGTAATAGGGTTTTCCAGCAAATATTTAGCGATACGGAAAGATTGAGGAGACGACAGTTTCACAGACAATGTTATTTCACAAATATTCTTGTAAAGCCAGAGTGATATTTAAAAGTTCGGTAAATAACGAACAGTTCGGTAAGTAGCGAACTTTCTTAACGCTCTTTTATAGTTGTTAAAGCAGTTACCTAAAAGTTGGCATGTTGCATTAAAAATTTTGAAAGGTTTCTAGGTTGTTTGGTTGGTTTTTGTTGTTGTGGTTATCTCTAGGTAATTGGCAACAGTTTTTTATTCATAGTATGAGTGAGCCGTTTAGTGAAGAGGATATTGAAGATGAGGTTATGCATAACTGGCTGGATCATTTTAAGGTGCGGTTTCATCAGCTTCATGCTTCTGGACACATGAACAGACAACAATTAACGGGTTTAGTCAATTATGTCAAGCCGAAGAGAATTTTTCCAATACATACGGAAAACCAGCATTTGTTCAAGAAGATAAGCGGTAATGTTCAGACGATTAAATACGGAAAAGAATACACGTTATGTAAGTTCTAGGTCACAAAAACGTAAAGGACACATTACGCTACACGCAACTAGTTAATCTAGGCGAAGATGAATACATTTCAAAAGTGGCTAGAACCGACGACTGGTGGAGATATTTCACGCCGATCCCTTTTTTCTGTTTATTCATGTGGAGTAGAGATGAAGCTTTTTTGTGTGTGACAAAATAGTGTTAGGTTAGTGTGGTTAGAGCCCATTGGATGGAAGGGTGCTCTTTTATTTTTTCGTGGATGATTCCTTTTTCGTCGATTAGTTCTGTTTTAAATGTTTTAAGTTCATAGAATTGGTCGATGGCCTTGATTTCGTTTTTTGTCAGATTTGCTATTATTGATTTGCTGAATTTTGTGGTTTGTTTCCTCATCTCGTTGAAGTCAAATCTTAAAAATCTCTCTGCGTGTAGTAGGTTCCTTAGGCTTGAGTCTATGGGAATTTTATTAATTGTTTCCTCGATTTTGATGTCCTGAAGCTTTGGTCTTCCACGCATTAAGCTGTCGATTATGGCGCATTTTCGGAATACTGTGGGTTTCATGTTCATTTTGGTTATTTGATAAATGTCGAAGAGGTCTCTTGGGGTTTTTCGGTAGAGAAGGGCACACCATTTGTTTGCGAGGAGCTCCTCTTTCATCGGGGTCTTTATTGGGAAGGTTTCTTGGGTGCCTATGTGTTTGAAGCTTGCTAACATGTCTGTTTTGAGGATTGGATATCTTCTCATGTATCCTATCTCGATGTTGTAGTTGTCCTTTAAGCCTTGAGTGTTTGTGTATCGCACGGTGATTCTGGCCAAGGGGTAACTTGGGCTTATGGCGAGGTCGGATTCTTTGTATTCTTGTCTGTAGAGCAGGGCTTTTATTTTCTCATCGATTTCGTTTCTTACTTCTCCCCAGTCTTTTTTGTCTAGGTGGCGGTAGTTTAAGTCTAGATCGATGGAGAGGCGTAGGATTTCCTTGGAGTAGATGAAGGTGAGAGCGGTTCCTCCGTAGAGGGATAGACGATCTTTAAGGAATTTTACAGCTGAGATGTCTTCAAGTAGGTCGGAGATTCTGCAGACCTTCTCTATCTGTCGAACGTTGAATCCGTGTCTTCTTGCGAGTTCCTCGAAGTTGTATTCTCTTTTCATTCAGATACCCCTCAATATTTCCTCGAAGTCCCTTGAGAGGTAGAGATTCCACCTTTTGTTGAGGGGCCCTTTCTCTCGGGATATTAGGTACCGGGGCGGTCCTGTTATTTGCTTCTCTATTTCGTTTAACAGGTGTTCGTTTAGATGTTCATAGAAAGGTGAACGTTTTTTTAAGAGTTCGAGGATGTAGCCAACTCGCCTGAATAGGATGTCCCTTTCATATTTATGGAGAAGGCTTACGAGTTTTTCGAAGTCGAGGCCCCTGAATCCCTCTAGGCTTTTGAGGCATTCTTCCCAACCTCCGGCATACTGCACCCTATCGATACATTCGAGAAACGTTTTCTCTTTGCTGCTGATCCTCAAGAGGTTTTCTTGATACCTTTTTTCTTCTACCTCCAGATCTGTGTCTTCTACAAACACGGGTCTAAACCGGAGGCGTTTATACTGGAAAGAGTTGAATCTATCCTTCGTTTTGATGCATATGTATGCTTCATTGTAGAAGGAGTGGGCATAGCCATAAAATTCTAGGGCGGTGTGAAAACCTAAGTAGTAGTCGTTTCTGATCTTAGAAGCGATCAGAAGCTTGTCCACGACGTGGGTTTCCGGTTTTTCAATGGGTGATAGAACGATGTATAATCCTCTTCGCACTCTGTGAAGTTTCCTTTTTTTAATCAGTCTATCTACATACTTGCGGTAAATATATCTGCGGCTCGGGACCGCCTCGATAATGCTCTTAGCTTTTTCCACGATCTCATCGAAACTTACAACTTTCATTGAAAGAAGAGCTGAGTAGAGCTCTTCAGTTTTCGTGACCAACTTCTTTTCACCATTTGAAAGCAGTTACCCATTTTATGGCATACTGCTTTAAATATTTAAAAATTGTTACATTCAGAGATTTGTAAAAAAAGAATGCTGTTATCCAAAAATTGGCATACTACATTAAAAACTAAAAAATCTCTTTTATTCCTATGTCAATATCACGGTTTTTCTTCTGCTTCTGTGTCTTCTAGGTCTATTTCAGCTATCCAAAGTTCCGTGCAGTTGGAGCATAATCCTAAGATTCCACTCTATTATTATAATGATATATCATACTAAGTAATTACAAAAACATTTATGGTTTGCTTTTCCTGGTTCTGTTAACTTAAAGGGACTTGAATGATTAAAGTTTTGCCATGTTAACCAAAGGGACTTTTTAAAAGATGCACTAATCTTTTGCACAAACAAAAAAAGGTGGAATGTGAAGTGTTTTTACTTTATCTTACTATCTCAATAGCGCGCGCACAGCCCCGAAAAGGAACAAGCTGGAAATAAAAATTGACTTTTTGTGCGTGTCCTGATTTGCCTAGTCAAATAAGCTTTAAACGCTAGTGATGTCTCCCGTAATCCCAACTTTTTTTGGGCTTTTCTATAACTTTGATATACCACTTAAAAAGGAGCTGAACTAACCTATAAGCATTGAGGTAGAGCAAATCTTAGGTTTCGCGCGCGCCACTCAAAAACAAAATCATGATTTGAATACAATTAAGTTCTTCACAAATCCAATACAGAGAACTAGTGCGTGCTTCCTCATTAATACAGTACACAATTATCGTTTGTACTCTTCCACTTTCTGACCGTCCATCTGATAGAAAGTCGGTATCTTTTCAAGTTCTTTAGTGATAGATTCTGGCCGTGACCATATGTACCTTGCCGATGGCAAATATCTTCTCATATAGCGACAGTTTGGATTCATGCACCTAGCAAAGATTTCCCAATAATGCTCACGTTCATTTTCCACCTTCCTATAAGTGTAAGAATAAACCATACTCCCACAGATGCATCGTGGAGGTAACGGAATGGCCTGTCTCATTAAGCCAAAGAGCTTGTCTAATTTCAATAGAAGGTCTTTCCTTCCCAGTTGTTCCAATCGGGCTTTCAACGTGCCTTTGATGCTAGACCAGTGTACCCGAGGGTTTTGTGTTCTCAGTTCAGTCGATAGCCTATGCATTTCGATGATTTCATCGTTTAAGACCCATTCTCGTGGCCTTCCAGGCTTTCTTTTCTGGTTCATCGAGTTGAAATTGTCAGATCTCAGATTTAAGGATGTGCACGCTATAGTAGTAAGTTGGGTTTTCCGTGTTTTGAGTTGCTGGAACGAATCATGATTCAATATTTAGGAAACTAGGCAACGGATTCTAACTTTTGATTTCTAAGCGCGCGCTAGAAAAGAAACATCTCTATCCTTCTCAGAGAGATCTCTTGTGGAGATGAGCCAATGCCAAAGCTTATCAGCTTCTATTTTTCGTTCAGCAAGAAAGTCCAATATTGGCAGTGTCAAAGCAAACTTTTCAAGATCAGAAGTGGAACCGTTTTTGATTCCGTGGAATAACACATTTGAGACCAAAAACTCCAAAAATGTGCGGTGAGAAAAAGTAAATAGATTTTGGACTCGTTTGAGGAATGAACATGTTAGGAAGTCGGCAACATGTCCCTCAAGCTCTTACTGCTGACTAGGAGTGAGATGGTCACGGGTCAGATCCAACACCTCCATGGCTAGCGCGCGCGTTGCGCGCATATATTTCGCTAAGGTTCAAATCTAAATAAAACGCGCGCAACCATAGTTTTCCATTCTTTTCAAACTCCGTTGGCGTGTGGCAAGTGCTTAGAAATCTTTCGATAGAAGGGGTTGATGCGTCGATAGTTTTCGAGAAAAGCAGTCCCATCCTTAGCTATGAAATATAAGGTGCGTCTTCCAAGTTCTCTGCATTCCAATAGACCGGAATTAACAAGCGCGTCCAAGTATTCATTGCGCAATTTGAAACTAAGATTTGCTTGATACAAGATCTGTGTTCTCGTGGCGCCCTTTATTGAAGCCTTCAATATACTCGCGATAATGTCGTAAGTATTACGGTTTTTCCGTTTCTCTGATGTCATTTCGATTCCGGTATTGCTCTAGAAACGTCTTCTAGAAATGTCTTCTAGAAATGTCTTCCTCATATCTTATAAGTTTTGCTTCTTCTTTATCTAGTATAAGGGGAGGGAGAAAAATTCGTGGTTAAGCAACAGAATGAATCTTTTGAAAAGGTCACATTCCAGCAGCGTTACCGTGCCTTGTTTGTAAACCGAGATGAAGAAAGTAAAAAGATTCAGCAATTGCTGGAAAAACATCAAATAGAAATTCAAGTAATAACTGTAAAAGATCATAAAGATGTACCTCGCTTGGTCACAAGCGAACGAGTCTTTCTAGGAGTTAGTGGGATCAAGGAATACATCAATCATTGGGCAAAATTAGAAACAATCATTGCTGCAAAGTAAACATGGTTGGATCTTAGTTTTGTAGTTCCCATGTTTTGGATTCTACCTGCTTTTTCCTACGTTTTTGCCATCCTAAGAGTTCATGTATTATTTCATCAACAGATGCTTTAATGGCTTGTGCTCTGGCAATTGGTTGAAACAATTTCTGTCGATAATTCAAAACTCCATCTTGGGTGGAATGAACTACATAGATAGGTTTGTTTTGATTTAATGCTTGTATCATTTCCCTATCAACTCCACGAGAGGGTGAGTGACGTTTTCCCCAAAAAGGACGATATGCCACCAATCCTTCCGATTGACTAACGTATTGAAAATCCCTTGCCTCAATATTCTCTAGTATCGCTTTCTCAATCGGCTTGATGTCTCCTACTTTTATGGAAGGCTGTGTTTCCCCATTATTTAGAGGCCATCTTTTAATACGGTTGTCTTCCAAGGGGTACTCATCTATGGTTACAGGGTCAAAAACTGTAAAATGCTGGCGAAGCTTCATTCTAAACTCGTTTATTTCTGTAATCGCCTCATCATCCGGGCGAGTGACTCCTATTGGGAAAGCTATGTAAAGAGGTAATCGCCATCTTTCAAACAGTAATCGATAAACTGTTTCTGGAGGATGCTTCACTGCCACAACAAAAAAGTGTATTTTCGTATGTTCAAAGAGATTTTCCGATAGAATATTGGCAATCATTGTTTCAACAGTTCTCCATTCGATTGCTTCGCTAAGTGTGCATTCGCTGCGAGTCTCAACTTCAGATTCAACCTGCGCTATCCTCCGTTGTACATCATATGCATCATCTATCAGGGTTATGATAATGGAGGGTCTAAACTTTCGTAAAAAGTTCCAATTAAGCCTTGAAAAATAGCGCTTGTTACGGTAGTACGTACCATGTACAAGAAGAAAAACATGCTTAGGTTTGCTTGTTTCGATCTTCTCGAGGATTTCTTGGCAAAATCTATTCCATATCTCTTGCTGAATTTGGGGGTTTGGATTGTCGAGGTAAGCAGCGTATTTCGGTAACCCTCCAAGTCCTTCTTTGATTGTTCCATCCAAGTCGTAGACCTCAATGAATCCTTTGGATTCTGGGTTTTCACGCCCTCTGACAAAATTCTGAAGGTAAGCAATATCCGTCACTTTGCCTATAAACTTCGCTTTCTCCATGCCCGCTGAGCCCAAAACTAGGATACGCACACTTCCACCAAATGTATATTTGTCTTACTTACCTTTATATATATTAAACAAAAATAGCAGGGCAGTATTATTTCGCGCGCGAAGAGCACGAGTACTATCAATTCATCGGATAGGCAAACACTCAGGGCCAAGAAAGCCTTGGAAACCCCTCTTTTTATTAACCTTACAGCGCGCGCATGCCTGGGCTAACCATTATTTGAAATTCGAAAAAACTATTAACATTCTGTTCAACCAATAGAATAAGAGTGGGGTATCATGAAACGGTCTACTCAATGGGATATTTTCGGCGTCTTCGCGCTCATAATGGCGTTTGTTTCTTTCTTTTGCCTCGTTTTCGTCCGTGGCATGACCGGAATAAACTTGTACTTATCCGCGTTGGGGATACTGTAAACTTATTTGTCAAGACGATATAGATACCTACCACTAGCCTTGTGGGAATTTTTCTCTAATTTCCGCAATTAGTATTTACGTCACATAGAATTTCCTTTGGCGAGAGTTAGGTTGAGGTTGTACCAATCTAGTTTTGGCTATATTGTGAAGGTCTCTAAGAAACTTCTTTTCCTCTGGTGAAAACTCTGGTCGCTTTTTGTTTTCTTCTTGTTCAAGCTTGTTCAATTGGTCTATGATGTTTCGAGTTTGCGTGTGGAGGGAATCAATCCTGCTAGTTTGTACATTGAGGCTAAGTTTGACCTCTCGGTCATGTTTCCCCTCGTTGAAACTGCGTACGAGGACTAAAGCACCGCTCCTAGTCCAACCGAAGATGCCAAAAAGACCTTTGGATTTCAGTTCCTCTCCGTTCCATCCTCTTTCGTGGCTGGCAGCATGAAGTTTCCATGCTCCATACAATAATAGACTAGTTCCCGCCATTCCTGCTCCTACTCCAAGCCAAAAGTTATCTTCACCCATTTTTTTCCATCCTCTTTCTTTTCACATATTCTTGTATTAGTTCCTCGATGACATCGTTCTTCTTTCGGTATCCTCTTTCTTTTATCACTCGAATACTAAAATCTCGCCAAAGTTCCTCTTCAATGCTTATAGTAGTTTTGATCGCTGCCATGTTCATCAATAGAGAGTAACGTTTTCCGCCTTATAACCTTTTTCCCTTCTATACGGCAAGACTCATATATTTGTATGTCCGCGCGCGCTACTGTTCGGTCTTTTGACCCTTGTTATGCTAAACGTTTCAGTTCTTCGGCTATTCGCTTCTCATAATTCTGCAACATTTTCTTCGCCATTAACAAAACTCTCTCAGCATCCTTCTTGCTCCATGTGAACGGTGATGTTACTTTCCCTTCCTCAATATCTACGTAAAGCCACTTTTCCTTGAGAATGGTTAGACATGCGTATAAAGTGCTTTCAATCTCCAGATTCGTGAGGAACGCGTCTTCTTTTTCGACTTGTTTGAGCCTTTGATATAACTCTTGCCAAGAACATTCACCTTGTGGCATTAGGCGACCTAAGCGCGCGCGCAATAACAACGCACACGACCTTCCAAAACCAAAAAACAATGTGCGCGCGTATTTGAAAATAAAGTTCAATAACAAAGGTCAAAATTAAAAATGCCCACGCGATTTCGCGCGCGCTTAGCGTGCATGTATTCCGAAAGGAAAAACTGAAGTTTATGAATTCGTTTGATTATGAAGTAGAGATTTAGAAACGGATTTGATCAATGTAATAGGAAAAGGCGTATGATAATGGTTGAGATTGAAGTGTTTCCCTATAGGGATGCTGACAAGGTTTTAGAAAGTAAAGGGTTGCTGCAAGAGGTCAAGTCTATTTTGTTAAGCCCTTCGAAAGTCGATCACGGTGAAATTCAGGAGATGTTTCGCTTGTGGAATTGGGATTTGGAAAGATATATCTTCCAAGGTGTAACTTGGAGATGGGATGCATATAAAGAGAAGGTAGCCGTTTCAGTGGAGTTGAGTTTGATTGATGATGTTCACAGAGATTTTTTGAGGGCAATATTGGCACATAGACGTGAAGATTTAGATGTCCTGGTTTACGTGACTTCTACATTTAAGGAACCACAGTTTCATAATGTAAGAAGAGATGTAGAGATTTTCGAGGAACTACTAGATTTTCCAATATTGCTTGTTGGCTTAACATAGGATAAGAAGGCTTGCAAAAATGCTTGATGTCAAAAATCTGGAAGAAAAGGAACTGCTAGAACTTTACGGGAAGTTGATGGAAGAACTTCGCAGACGCAAACTCGTCAGATCAAGCAATAATCCGGTCTCAGATTATGCGGAAAAAATCGTCTGCGAGAAACTGGGGCTGTCTCTTCAGAAGAAATCAAGTAAAGGTTATGATGCAATAGACGAGAACACAGGAACAAAATACCAAATCAAAGCTCGTAGGCTGACTAGTCACAACAAGTCAAGACAATTAGGTGTCATCAGGAATCTGGATCAGAACCTCTTCGACTTCCTAATTGCAGTGATCTTCAATGAATCTTTTGAACCTATTGAAATCTGGAGGATTCCACAAGCGACAATTCCAAAATACGCTCACTATTCCCAACACCAAAACGGACATATTCTCGTTCTAACAGGAAAAGTTCTTGAAGACAAGACAGTGACCTCTCTTTCTGGTTGGACAGAAGATAGAGTAAAGGATAGAGAAACTAGAGACTTAACAAAAGGAGAAAAAACGGGGCGTAGAACATTAGACCTTAGAAGAGAGAAGTACCACAAATGGACAGAGGAAGACGACATCGTAACACTTTACCTATATAAATATGGAGACGAAGAAATTCCCTTCACTCTTGAAGATATAGGTAGAAATCTTGGAATGGGCGTGGGCAGCTTGAGGAAGCGCATAGCCAACTTCAAAGCTATTGATGGAAAAGGCGGATTGACACATTTCGCGAGACAGTCTCTGAAGATTTACAAAAAGTACCATGAGACACCAAAGGCTAAACTGAGATCATTAATAGTCAAAATCTTGCAGAAGGAATGACGTGTCCAAACTACACCTCCTTTATGGCTGCCGCGCGCACGGTTATAGCTAACCCACAGCGGCGTGGTGATATCTCCCGCAAAATCCCCATTTTTTTGTTATACGAAGGCTTATATTTAGCACCAGATCAACCAACTCATTATGGATCACCCTTCTTATTCTGTCGCTGAAAAAGGCAGTAAAAAATGGATTCAAAGGCTGATAAATGAGAAGCCAGAGCTTCTCAACTCGGAAATAAGAGGTAAGCTTAATCTTCCAAGCAATGAAGAAATACGCTGGCTCTCGCCACTGAAAAGAGATAACTATGCTGAGTATTCCGGCCAAGATTTTTTGGATCTGCTTGAGATTGAATTGGCGAAAATGCCTTTATCAGATTTCTGGCCTAGAGGGGGACCACACTGGGATGCTCTCGGAAGAAGTAGATCTGGAAAATTGTTCTTGGTTGAAGCAAAATCTCACATCCGGGAATTGATTTCGACAATGAAAGCTACAGATAAAGATTCTATCAGAAAAATACGCAGAAGCCTTAAGATAACCAAGAATTTCCTAAATTCGAACGCTGAAACTGACTGGTCTCGCGGTTTCTATCAGTACACAAATAGATTGGGTCATCTCTACCTGTTAAGACACAATCAGCTGCCCGCATACCTCGTCTTTGTCTACTTTCTGAATGATTCAGACATGAGCGGGCCAGAAACAATCGAAGAGTGGAAAGGCGCAATAAAACTACTACATTCCTATTTGGGAATTGGAAGACACAAGCTGAAAAAATTCGTTGCAGATGTATTTATCGACATCAACTACCTTGAATGATTCAGCATGCACAGAAAGATTGCGGGCGAGATGCTCCGCGAAATCTAGACCTCATGTTTGGGTTGTAGTCTCATCAAAATGGCCCGTGGTCTAGTTTGAACCACCAGCCTAGTAGAGACTTCCGCAACTTTCCCCCTCTTTTTTCTAATTGCTTGACTGCTGTTCTTTTGAGGAAGACAAGACCTTGAGCTTCAGACAACCGAGAATGTCACAGTTAACATAATGTCTTTTGTCGACCGTCGAGAAGCTTCGGCATAGTGCGGGCACAAACTCTAAAACCAAAAAACTTCTTTATAGCCTTCAGCAGTATTGCCTGATGGTGTTAGAAGGATGCGAGACGAGTTGAATAAAAATCAACTGTTGGGCTTCATAGAGGATCACCATGTCATTTACATAAGGCATAGAATGGATACGACACCAAAAGTGTATCTTAAACTCATTCAAGATGGAGTAGTAGCTGTTCATTATGGAGAGCGCCTGAAGGAAGACGTAGACTCAGCAAACTTGAAAAACCATGAAAAACCAGAGAATTATGAAGGCAACGCTGGGAATGTATTGAACAGATTCAGAAGACACTGCAAAAACGGGGTCATTGTGTTCGCAGATTATAGTGACCCGCCTGATGAGAACATCCAAAAAGCAGCAAACATCGGCATAATCCCAGAGGGGGAGAGCTACAAAGCCGAACGCTACATTGGGCATCCTGATTACCCAAGTGGCTTTGTTTATAAACAAGTGGAACTGCGCAATTACAAGACACTTTCGTATGCCGACTGTGCACCTTTCTTGGCGATACACCCACGAGGAGGCACATTGAGTCAATGGAAGGCGGAAAAACCGGTCAAATTCATATACAAGAGGGAACTGGGGCTGCCTATCGACCCTAAGTCCATAAATCTGGAGGTGCTTTTTCCTGCTCAACAAGAAGTTCTGTGTTCTGAGTATCTCCGAACAAAAGCACCTGACAAAATCAAGCTGAAACATTTCTTGCTTCCTGTAGGAAGGGGGATGAAAACTGTTGACATAGACGGTGTAAACGAGAGAATACATCTCTTTGCACAGGTTTCCTTTAGCCAAACTGAGGAAGAGGTAAAAAGAAAAACTCAAGACCTTAGAGACCTAGTTAAGGGGTATAGTGGTTCAAAAGAACTAGTGCAAGTGTATTTTGGCCCAATTTCAGTCAAAGGACTTGTCCAGTGCATTGATCAAAATATTCTTTTTGTTTCTCTTGAAGAAGTTTTCGAAGTAATGAAGGATACTGGGATATTGGAGGATATGCTTGCAATAACACTGGACTAGTCATAATACTCTAGCGCGCGCCGATTAACTCCACCGCAAACTCCCCTCTTTCTTTGCTTCATGGCGTGCGCTGTAAGGACTTGAGCGGCTTTTCTTTCCAAATCTGTTGCATTATTTTTGATTAAAGAGCGCGCTCAATTCAGGTTTGCAATAAAATCCAATAATTGATTCAACAATCCCGCTTCTATTAACATGCTTAAAATTCCGATCCCTAGACTCACAATAGTTAAAATGATTATCCCGCGGTTTATTCTTTGATTGTACCGTATTAGAAGTGTACGTTCAACCTCTTCAAGTTTACTCTTCGACTCCTCGATACCATTTGAGATACTCATTGCATCTTGAACACATTGTCCCAAAAGACCTATTTCAGGTATTTTAATGTATGACAACTTTAAAAGAGTATCTGAAAGTTTCTCTCTAACATTCAAGATTTGCTTAACGCTCTTCAGTTTTACCTCTATGATTTGCTTTGCCGTCTGTAGCGCGCTCTCTATTATGAAACGTTGAACAGAAGCGTTTTCCAACATAAATAACGGTCCATGAATAAGTCCAGCAATTTCAGAAGAGTAGGTGAAGTATTTCTCAATCTTCTGATTGTATTTTTCTCTTATTTGTTTTTGAGACACTACGTACTGCTTGTGCATCTGGTTTTCTTCAAGATTCACAAGAATTACACAACGAACAAAGGTAACTACACTCAGAAAGTTTCTAGTTCGCCATCTAAGTTGCATTCTCGCTTTTGCTGTTTCTGATGGAACAAATCTCCAACCTTCATCAGCGACAAGCAATCCATATGTCTGGTTTGGGAACTCTTCAAATAGTTCTTCAGGACTGCTCATTTTGAAGTTAGATAAGCTACGAATTTCCACACATATGGTCCGTAAAATCTTGGGATTTTCTATTGGGATGCCAAAGGCAGACAAAATCGAATCAATATAGGTTTGTGCGACTGCGCCTAACGAGATGTTGGTTTTTTGAGACTTTCTGAATGGAGGAGGAAAAACTATGCTCAGGTTGATTTTTCCATACAGACTTTGCTCAAGAAAGATTAGATCATCAACATTGCATTGGTTTAATCTTATGTTAAATAGCAGAATACCCACTCCGATTTTGGGGTAAATTGTCAAAAATACGCTAGCTAATAGTTTGATACGGATCGATCTTTTTTTCGATATTTTTACAAAAGACAATTCAAAATCATTCAACTTTAAACGGAAATATTGATCGGCAATTGTCTTTGGTAGGAGAAACTCTTCCGCTATCTCGATGTTCCTTGAGTATGGAATGCCCCATTCAGCGTTAATGCGTTTTTCCTTCAACGTTTCAATTGCTTGTTCTCTGGTAGAGCTTTCGTTGACAGGCAAACGAAAAACGTTGAGAAAAGCTAAACGAACATCATCAAACTCTAAGAGACTCTCCTTTGGTAATTCTGATCGAGTGCCCAACAAGTATCCCTCACTTTTATTTTCTGCAACAAGTAGAATTAAGTTATTTCTATTTAACTAGTTTTTTGAAAGATAACAAGAATATCCCTACCTAGTCTTGTCTTCAAAAAATCTATAGAGTTTACGAGACTGTCTCTATCAATTATTTTGCCCAAGAACAGCACTTTACCGAGTATATGAAAAGATCTAAAATCTAGCATAGCAAAACCAGATTTCTGTACAACTTCTGTAATGCTTTTTCTTGAAAAAAAACGAAGTGGTAAAATGTTCCTTTCATTGAAGATTAAAGAATTGAATTCTTCCTTTTCAATCCTTTCTTCAACTACTTTAGAATCTTTTAAATATTCTTTAACATAATAGTCGCATTCTTTTCTTGAATGAGTTGTCATTATGAAAAGCAAGCCTTCTTTCGCACAAAGCTTGTTGAATTTCCGCAATATTAAAGGAACGGAATCTGTGTGCACATGCTGGAGTACGTGGCTGCACAGAATGACGTTGATGTTTTCCTTTTTCCAGTCAATTTTTTCTATTGAGGTCGCCTGAAACACAACTTTATCAGCAAACCCATACTCTTTTACGAGGTCCCTCGCCTTTTCAATTTGGGCAGGATCAGGATCGATTGCAAGAATATTATTGAAGTATCTCTCAAATTCTGGTAACAATCTGCCTGTCCCACAGCCTGCGTCCAGAAACCAAGAATTCGTAACTTTCTTAATGCGTTTTTGAATGAATTCCTTAACTAGATTTAGAATCTTTTTTTCGCTTTTCTCCCAATATCCTTTAAAAGGCTCTTTTTCTTTTATTAAAGATACTGTTATTTTGTCATCAATGTCAGGGTACAAGTAATTTTTTCTTTCCACATTTATCACCCTTCTTATTAATTGATGCCGTAATTTCATTTTGCTTCGCATGTCTTTACAACGAATAGAATATTTAGATTCATATATTTAATCAAACTTAAGGGATCTAAAATAAGATTCTGCTTAGTTTATCTCTTTTTAGAGGAAAACTGAAAATGTAAAATTGTATACGTGAGCTATTTTATGGATCTTAGGCCCAGATTATATCGGCTTCTTCTTCACGTTCTAGTCTACGACTCTCGGCTCTATGTACATATTCGAATGGCATAGTCGCTCGATGCAAAGCCTCTTTAAGAGTAAATGGGTCCATAGCATCTGCCAGTTGAGTAGCACGCCAATGCCTTTGAGTGTGATTCATTATCCCCAAGTTCTTGCACATCTGCCATGCCCTCTGCCTAGTTATAGCCCACACTAGAGGATTAGGATCTCTAGAGTTCTGCCTCAGAAAATCCAACCATTCAATTGTGTAATAAGTGGAAGGATCATCTAGTCGCACAGAATCCCACACATAGTGCGCTAGCTGGTTGGCTTTTGTTTTTGTGGTTATCCTTAGGCAACCAACAACGACATTTTTTATTTAAGGGAAGGATATCATGTGTTTTCTTCTGCTTCCATGTCTTCTAGGTCTATTTCGGCTATCCAAAGTTCCGTGCAGTTAGAGCATAACCTTGCGGCTCCGCATTCTTGGCATAGAGGTGCTCCACACATGTCACAGTAAACTGTTTCGTCTTCTGGGATTTCTTTTCCGCAATCTGCACATTTGACCATCGACATTCACGTGTCCTACATGGGCACGAACTCTTCATCGGTTCCTTCTGTTGTATCAATTTCTTCGGTCATCCTATCATCCCAACATTCCCCGCAGAGCCCATCGTAGGCTTCGTACTCCTCTTTGCTTATTTTTCGACTGCAAACCTCGCAATAATATTCTTCTTTTTCCTCTTTTTCATTCATTGTTGGCTGCCTGTTCTTCTGTTTCTGTGATTTGTTCGAAGGTGACTTTTAGTCGGCTGTGTTTTTCGCTGACTTCACCTGCTTTGTTGTACGCGTTTCTGATGTGACCGTATAGTGTGCTCCAAGAGTCTTCTACTTCTCCAAGGGATGTGGAGAGTTTGCCGAGGTTTTTCTGGATTTGTTTTGCTCTTTCAGAGATTTCTGTTGCTTTTAGTCCGACTGATAGGAGGTTTAGGTTTATGGCGAGTGTGGCTGGAGAGACTAGTAGTACGCGTTGTGTTGCGGCTTCTGTGACTAGGCTCATTTCGCATTCTGTTAGGTATTGGTATACTGCTTCGGATGGGGTGAATCCGAAGGCGAATAGTGTGGTGCCTTCTTCTGGTTTAACGTAATCGGTTTTGATTTTTTCGATGTGTGTGTTTACGTCGTTGCGGAAGTTGGCGCTGAATTTTTCCTTTTGTGTTTTGTCGGTTGTTTCTAGCATTTTTCTGTAGTTTTCTAGTGGGAATTTGGAGTCGATGCATATTATTCCTTGCGGCGTGATTATGTGGGCGTCGGGTATTTTGCCTATTTTGGGTATGCGTTTTCTTATGTGTAGGTGTTGGGTTGGTAGGATGTCTTTTAGGATTTGTTCGAGTTGGAACTCGCCGTATTCGCCTCGGCCTCGAGTGACTCTGAAGAGGTTTTCTAGGCTTTGAGTTGCATTTTGGATGTCGCTGGCTTCGTTGTATTCAAGTCTGTGAGACTAAAATTTGACGTATTATGTCTTGACAAAATATCTTTAATTTTTCTTTTTGTTCCGTTGTAAGCTTACGTCCGTGTCGTACGGCATTTCTGATTGGTTCAAGCTCCTTTAGCTTAGCCGTGATAACTTCTTGCTCATTGAATATCTTCTTGAAGACTTCTCTCCAGTTGTCACGTCTTGTGGTTATTTTTGCATAGTCAGCGAAATCTAAATATTGGATTAATTCGCGTCTTAGCTCGTCTTTCTTTTGTCTTTCTTCAGCTTTTTGTCTTACATCAGGTGGAATCCTTTCAATCCACCAGTTTTTTGATATTTTTTCAAGATTTGTTTTTATGCATCTTCTGATGGCGTTTTCTAATTCATCGAGTTTGAGGTGGGGTTCCTTTTCGATTTCCTCAGAAACCACGATCTCTTTTTTTGACACTGCTTTGTAATCCACTAAAGCATCGTTTAGAACTTCTTTTACCTTTGACACGAGCTTGATTTCTAACCTATTCTTAATGTCTGGAGGCAATAGCTGTACGTCTTTTTCATTTCCTGCAGGAATGTATACCGTTCTTATCCGCGCGTCGGCTGCGGCCACAATTTTCTCGTGAATCCCTTCTACTGGAAGAACTTTACCTAAGACTGTTATTTCGCCGGTCATTGCTACATCATTTCTTACAGGTTTTTTCGTCAAGGCCGAGACGAGACCTAAAAGAATAGTTATCCCTGCGGAGGCTCCTTCTTTTGGTATCCCCATTTGGGTTGCGAGTACGGTAATGTCATAATCTTTCTTAAAGTCTACATCTATTCCTAGAGTTTTGTGATTGTGGCTGATGTATTCGTAAGCAGCTTTAAGCGATTCCCTCATAATCCTCATCATTGAGCCTAATGCGTTTAATCTTCCCTTTCCTTTATCTGCTATGACTTCAAATCGTTGTATTGCGCCGCCTCCGTATACTTTTAGCAGAGCTAACCCCATCACTTCTCCTACTCTGGGTTCTGAGGGTAATTCAATTGGAGCTGGGTGCTCTGGTACTGATACGAAAATCTCCCTTGAAGTCTCGAGGTCCGTGTACGAAAAGTTCGTGTTCCAAAACTCGATGCTTTTGATTTTCTTTAATTGCTCTTTCACACGCCTTCTCATTTCTAGAGCGATGCTTAGATATTCTTCAACGTCCTCTTTGGCATAATTACCGTCTGGATGAATAAGCTTGACCAGGCCAGAAACGGTCTTTCGAACAGCATCTTTATCCCTTTGATCAAGCGCCTTACCGAACTCAAAATACTTATCTATTGCAGTTGTAAAGGTCAGACGCCGTAAACTGCGAAGTACCCACGCAAAATAATCGATAACAAAACCGTAGTTTTTCGTAAGGAACTCGCTACGCATTCTCGGGATTTCCCATCCTGGGACGTATGCATGGAACCTGTCAAGAAAAGCGGCATCTTGCATTTCTGGCGGGAAAGGAATGAATAGATGGGCAATGCTCAGTAGTTCTGGAATATCATAATCAATGTTTCCTATGAAAACCAGCGATGCTGTGCCCTTGAACTCTTCTCTTATTCTGGCAAAGCCCCCTGTCTCCATATAGTCCTTCAGTATCTGAACCGCCTGAGCATCCTTGAGTCTCGTTAAGCCTGCAACTTCGTCGAAGGCTACTACATCCCAAAGCATCACCAGGCCCATTCTTCCTCTTCCTCTCATATCGATGAAAAGGCCTGCGACTGTTGTTTCGCCGCCTGAAATAAGTATGCCGTAAGGTGAAAGTTCGCGGTAGACGTAGCTTTTACCTGTTCCTCTAGGACCCAGCTCGACAAGATTGTAGTTGCTTTCCGCGAAGGGAATTAATCTGCAAAGGTTAAGCATTTTGAGTCTATAGTCAAGCAGTCTTGGCTCCAAGCCCATACTTCGCATAAGAAAGTCGATCCATTCGTCTTTCGAGAATTGTGAGCGTTTTTCTTTTATGTCTTCTATTGCTGTAACTTCGAGTTGAATTGGTCGAAATTGTTTAATGACAAAAGGTCGCATTATGCCTTTGTGTATAATCTCGGGGTTATATGTGAGGTCTATTATACCCCATAGTCCGCCGCCTAGTAGCCTTTCATAGCGTCTTACCAAGTCTTCTTTAACATTCACATATGTAAGTTGAAGGTTTACAAGCTGAGCCCAGTATTTGTCTTCAGTTTCATGAAGCTTGACTTTAACTTTGTCAATGACTTTGAACCTTCCCAACTCTTTGACTTTAGACTTTAATAGTTCTGCTTGGTCAGGGTGAACGTAGTTTTCCGTTAGTATTCTTTTTACTTCTTGAATTCCCTCTGCGATGACCTCGCGGTCTGCTGACGAGCAGTATTTCCCTAAAAGATACTCTACAACATAGGCTGGAACGTTGAGATGTTTCCTTAAAGGTCCAAGTAAGTCTTTCCTTACAACTTTTCCCGGAAATAATGATAGGGCTTTTCTATCTAGTTCATCCATTTCATCACGCTCCTTGCGTGAAACGGGGTTAAAACCTTACGATGAAGTCCAGCCGTTTTAACACTATATAAACTCATCATATCCCTCCAGAGCAACTGAGACCGATTTTGAGAATATAACCTCCTGAGTGTCTGCATCCCTCACCCTGACCTCCACCATTTTTGGAATCTTTTTCTTTAGCTTTAACCACAGTTCCTTTGATTCTCGTGAAAGTTCGATCTGCTTTTCTTCTCCAATAAGTTCCCCTTTTGACCATAGTTCCACTTTCACTTTTCGAGGTATGGGAAATAGGCGTGTGGAGAGTGGAACAAGCTTTACCCTAAAGATTCGGGTGGTGATAGGTTCAGGAACCTCAGCTTTCACATCGACCCGTTCTCCGAGTCCTTGGGGCTCTACCTCTAGGACACCAATGCAGCACTCTTGGAGGCTTCCGCCACCGTGAATGTATATTTCCTTCGATCCCCTCTTCGGCAGATAAGAGATGCCCTGAGGAATGAGGATCTCGCCATCAGATTCATAACCTATGTTGCGTAAAGGAAGGGTGAAGCATCCTTCAACCTTTGGAGGTCGGCCCACAGCGTACCTTCTAGAAACAGTTAATCCTTTGCCTGAGAAACCCTTAACTGTTTCAACCTTGTCCGGTTCAGGTATAATTAGGAACCCGTGATCCGTGGCGATTACAGTCTTTGGGTAGCCTAATAGAGCCGCCTTCTCCACGCCTATTACGACCTTCTTCACTAGAGTATCTAGGTAGTCCAGAAGGTCTCCTGAGATGAAGGTTCCCGCCTTGTCAATCTCTCTATCCATCACTACAAGGATTCTTGCTCCTTCAACCTCCTTCAGTAGGCTTTGGGGGTCGCTTTTCATCCGGTCTAGTTCGAGGAAGGTGATTTCATCCTTGTAGATTTTTTTTAGCAGATCCTTCCTGTCTTCTTTCGATTTAATTTTCTCTCCATTGAGGACTACGATTAATTCTTCATCTGAGGGTTCCAACTGCATTTCTCCGTCATGAGGAAGAAGAGAAGCCATGCAAACTTCGGTGATAGATGGGAGAGAAGAGAGCATGGTTGTGTGTTTGACTTTGTGCCCTTTCTTCTTTAGCATCTTGAATAGTCGCTTCTGAAGTTCAAACCTTAAAGCATCGAGGAAGAATATGCAGAGCTTACGATGAGGCTTGACAAACTCTTTCCAGAACGAGGTCTGCGGAAGAATGCCTGGAAGAGGCCACTTACCCAACCGAGTTACTTCTTGAGTAAAGGCATTGTTCGCTTTTTCTAGCCATATTTGATACCTTTGTGCGACAGGTTCTATAAACGCAGACCTTATAGAGTATCTCACTTCCTTTTCCAAGGATGCAAGCTCCCTAAAAATTTGGTCGAGCCTCCACCACTGGTTGAAGTAAGCTTCTGTGAAGGATGCTTTACCATGCGCTAGCTTTCCCAAAGAATCCTCGATGCCTTTCAAAAGGTCAACGGCCTTTCTAAGAACTCTCCATTCTCTAATTTTTCCTTCACGTGTCCAAACTTTGCTTTCCCTTACCTTCGCTATGTTCTCTATGAATTCCGCATTTTCGAGGATTCCTTTTGCGCCTCTGGTGGCTACCCTTGCTTCGATCTCCTCAAGGAGAGCATCATCAACAGCTTTGAAACTTTCCACATTCGCGATTTCTCTTACTCCGTATATTTTCTCTTTAATGTTGTATTCTGACTCTACTGTTCGAGACCATTGGAGGAAGCTTTCCACAAGGGTCGCGTTCGCAGCCCATTCATGAACCACGTCGCTCCAGAACTCTCTAAACTTCTCCTCTGCCAGAACAGCTTCAAGTCCCTTCTCTTCTATACCCTTCGAATTAAGTATGAATTCGGATAATAGAAGGGTTGCAGCTACCCGTTTCGGGTCCAGCTCATCCATAAGAGGCAAGCCGTTTCTATGAAGTAATTTGAGAAAGATCTGTTTCAAACCTGATTTTTCAAGCCTCTTTTTAACGTCCTCTGGGTACCCTAATAACGTCAAAACAGCCTTCTGCACATCAAACTTTGAAGACTGGTCTAGAAGAGCTGCAATCAATCCTTCCTCCAACTTCTCCTCTTCTAATGGGGTTTCAACTCGGCCTAAAACCGCATCCCATTTGCTTGCGAGACGTCGACAATTAGCTGGAGTGAGCACGGTGGCAAGCTCAGGTTTAGCTTTCAATCCGAAATTTTCATGGAGAAGCTTAGGGAGACTGGCTTCCATCTTTTCGCCGAAAAGTTCATAGTCCCTAAGCCAACTCTGCTTAAGGGCTTTTCTAGGTATGTAGATGAGACGCTTTTTCTCTAAGGCTCCTTCTTTCTCTATTTTTGCTCTGATTTGGAGGTAGCTGCCTTCATATTTGACGAGGTCAGTGTCTTTGGGGACGGTTTGATCCATTATGGGTTCTATGGTGCCTCCAGAGTCGTACCACACTAACATACTGTATTCGGAGAATTTCTTGTTCAGTATGTCTCTGATGGCTTCTTTCAAACTTTGACCAGTCATCTACTTCACCCTGTACGCAGCTCGATGGAGAAGCTCCGCTTCTTTAAGTGGTTCAATGTTGACTCGGACTCCGTAGTCCAAGACAGGGTTCCATCCGTTATCCTTCACTTCCGAGATCTTCCTATCCACCCAGCTTGCATCTTCTGACAGTTCCGTAAGTTTGTCTCTAGGGTTAGAGACTTCAGCCAGTTTGTTGTCAAAGGCTTGAAGTTCATTCAGCTCGTCCAGGCTTTTCTCATATTCTTCTTGCAATCGTCTTTCTCGTCTATTGTCTCTCGAATCCCTTGTCTCTTGGAGTTCTCTTCTCAACCTCTGAGTTTTCCATTTCGCCCCACGAAGGACTCCTTTAAGATACTCGTCTCTTGTTCTGATTTTGAAAATAGTGTCCTTCCTGAGTTTGGGGTAATGCAGGAAACAATTGAAGGCTCCTTGTATTCCTCTTTTAGATGAGAAGTTTGCTGACGTCATGTGCCAGATAATTGGCCGTCTTTCGTAGAGTCCGACATGAAATTCGAAGAAATCTTCTGCCAACCAATCCAATACACTTTTCTCCAAAACCTGAGCGATATCAGATTCCACTCGCTGTAGTCGATGTTTCCCAAAATCCTTTTTTGTAAATTCTCTAACTCTTGAAACCAGTTCTTCTGTAATCATTATTCCCTCTGGATCTTTCTCCATGATTTTTTTGACGCAATATGAAAGATAACGGGCAACATGCTCTTTCCCAGACACTCCAGGTCTAATCGAAGCTTCATAATCGTTAAGATTTTCTGAGCTCCCGGAGAATTGCGCTAGTTCTTGTCTGACAAGCTCCTGCTCTCTTCTACTTATAGAATAAATCTCGTATACTTCATTGTCGATCAATCTCTGGCTTTCGCAGATCTTCTTCTTGACAAATTCTTCCCAGCTTAGGGAATATTTGATTAAGTCATGAATCGCCAAATCGGCGGAGCCGTGCAAATTATCTGACACAAAGGCCCATTTCCGATCCGTCACCATAAAGTTCTTACTGAGAGAGTGACGGGCTGTCAATTCCTCATCCTTGTTGTTCTGTAGGAACTGCAGAATCCACGGTTTGAGGAATAGAGGAGAAGTTTCGTTCCCGGTTTCCCAAGTCCTTATGACATTGTACAATTTATAGGAGATTTTCTTAAGCTTCTCCGACTCAAGTATCTTGGAGGATATAGGGATTTGCGACACGTACCCTATGTGCCGATTATGCATCGTCGGGTCAAGAGATAAGAACAAGAAAGCAACCAAAGACGAATTGGTAAACGAAAGAAGTTGCCACAAATGGTCCTCATTTCTTGGAAAGAGAGCGTGGGCTCCAGCTCGAAAAATTGTTCCATTTGGAAGAATGCGGGTGTCAAGAAAGACGGAGCTGACTATGTTTGACCACCATAAACCAGGGCGAAAATAGCATTCCTCATTCCTAATGACTGAACCATTGAATTTTTTAAGATCTCTTCCGTTAAATTCCCAATTTACAACAACGGATAAATCTGAATAGAATCTCCCTATCCCTTTGACAAAGGGAACCCATTTCTTTCTTTTGAATGTATCTTCAGGACATATTGCTATTTCTTCAGTTGGAACTTCCCACCAATATCGCGTGAATCGCGCGTCATTTCCTGTTTGTAATCCTACTTTTAAATCAGTTATCTTTGCCTTATCGGGTTTTTTTGCATTATCCCTATCCAATGGTGGGTAATCCTCAAAAAGTTTAGCGAGACCTTCTGGGACCCAATAGCTATATGGCATACCAGGTAGTTTCTTCAAATCCTTCAATCTAATGGAAAAAAATGTATCATTCTCTCCTTTCTCTAACCAAGATGATGCGCCCTTTTCTAGAGCCTCGATCTTCTTGTCCTCGCCTTCAAAAAGAATTAAACGGATAAAAATGCATTCGGAATTCTCATTATCGTTGCTAATTCTCCTTGCAACAGTGGCAGCCCAACGTCCAGTTGCTTCGTCTAGGATATTATCCCCGGGGGAAGAGTTTAGATCGAATAAGATTTCCGATCTAGCCTCTTTCAAAAGAATCTCTGTCCTAACCCTTTTGAACCACTTTAGAAACATGAAAGTGCGGCCAGTCAACATTCCAACAAATCCATTTTTTTCACAGAGGTCAACAGCCTGCTCAATGAAAGCTGCGTAGTAATCATAATGGGTTCTGGGATAATGCTCCCTAGCATAATCTTTAGTGCTCTTTGACATGTCTCCGTATGGAGGGTTCATCACTACAACATCATATCTCTGGCTTAGGAGGGCGAGTAAGCCTATGGATTTTTCCGCCTCGCCTGCAAAAAGCATTGTTCCCATATCCTTTTTCTCTATACCCTCCCGCTCGAACTCAAGCAGAGCACTAAGCATCTCCTTCAATGTCACTGCAGGTTTGACTAGTACGCCCTGTTTTGCGAACTCAATTGAGAGCTCAGATTGCCCCCCAATGCCGCCTTTCCTGGAAATAAAACTTTGACCAGCGACTTTAGGCTGGAATCTAATCTGTACTCCTTTCCTTCTCTCTTCAAGCAATCTCTCGAATGGGGCCCTAACCTTAAGGAGACTACCAACATCATACGTGAACTCCAACTCCTTGAAAAGCTTAACGAAAATCCTCTGAAGATCAACATCCGGCTCTAATCGTGATATAAATTCTCTCTGCAGATCTCCATCTGTAATCCTAACGTCAGCGCAGACAAGATTCATTCTTCCGATCTTTACGTCGCGATTATACTCTTTTGCCTTCAAGAATAAACTAAGAGCTGCGAGCTGAACGGACCTCAAGTCGATGTCGATGCCGAACAAGTTGTTCTCCAAGATAAGCCGAGGAATCTCCTCCCGGGGTATCTCAGTCTCATTCTCCAAATACATCCTATAAAGAACATTGAAAGCGTAAATCAGGAAGTGGCCGCTTCCACAGGCTGGGTCTAAAACCTTAATCTCTCTAACACTTTTCTCTTTTCTCGGAGGCGGCTCCTGCCTCAGAGGAATAAGATAGGAACAGTATTCGTCGACGGTTTCACCCTGAGGGTTTCTAAGCCTCTCTTCACTAGGAGCCTCTGCCTGTCCAGGCTTGGGCATCCTCCCCTTCATCTCAAGCCAGAGGCGGCCTAATGTGTTGTCAACAAGGGCTCTGACAAGCCATCTCGGGGTATAAAACTGGTTGATGACGGGAACGTCGTCAGGCCTAGGCTTTCGCCTCTTTTTCCTGAACTCTGATCTTGTCTCGGAATTGTAATACTGATAAATCCAACCTATAATGTCCTCTTCACGCCAATCCTCCTCAGGCACCTCTTCACCCAAAACGCTCATAACCTTATCCAAGGTTCGGTGGCTCGGAAACAAAAGGCTGTACTCATCGTTGACATCAAAAAGAACCTTGATTTCTTGTGAAACCTTGTTGAAAGCCTCAAGAAGACTCTTCCTAGTAACCTCAGCATGGTCGCTTAAGCCTTCCCTCTCAGAAACTTCGTACTCCCTTCTACTCATGCCGGCGTACTGGTCGCGCCTAATCACTGTCTCCTTAATTAGTTCTCTAACCTCCATTGCTCTTAGAGCGGCGAGGCGATTCAGATATGTAAAACCGACATGTCGAATATAACGGTCATAAGCTTCACCGCGTTCGACCTTTCTAACCTGTTCCTTTTGAATGGCCGCGAGAATCTTGTCTCTCAGATCTTTATCTTCACGACGGAGATGTGTTAACCTCCCCGCTGGAATAGTCTTCCCGCTCTCCTCTATCCCTAGACGTTTAAGCTGAGTCTTAATGTCTTCCTCAAGAAGCTGCCTCGCTTGGGTGACGACCTTTCTGAGATTAGACCTAGCCTTTTTATTCACTTTCTGTTTCGCCTTCCACCTTTAACTTAACCTTCTTCCCTTGAGCAATCCAATACTTGACAAACTCCGAAACTTCTTCTAAAGCACCACTTAACTCTCTTCTATTCTTTATCCGTTTAGTGCTAGAGATTCTTTTATTGTATGCAGGCGTTTCTCGCTTTGCAAGAAGAGATATCAGCCTTTCCTTTTCTTCACCTAGACGGTTTTGAACAAGTGTTTCAGCGCTCTGGATGCTAGACAGCGTCCGCCTACAAACTTTACACTCGAATGCTATTTCATCATAGTCACCTTCTTTTCCTGCTGAGCAACCAAAGGCTTCGAGAGAGTTGATGGCACTTTGAATATGCGACGGATCTATGTGTTTCTTTTCTGCCCATTGCTTCAGACCAGCTACAGCCTCATCAACATTGTATTGGCATCTTTCGTGGACCTCTGTGTATTCCTTCTTATGCTTCTCTTTGAGTTCTCGGAATCTTTCGTAGATTATGCTCCACTCTGTCAGCAAGCTCTTGCCTCGAAGCGTGTCCCTAAAAATAGCTGCTTTGTCTTCAAGTGAAGGGTCAAGCATAACAATGTTTGACAATGGTGCTTCAGCAAATCTTCTCATTCTAAGATAAAGTTTAAGTCTATCGCCTTTGACAAACTCAACGAGACTTTGTAACAACGGAAGATGATTCTCCAGAGGTTCGAGGATTTCTGGATCTAAAAGAGCTTTGACCATGTGAGGTGGAGAGGTCTGATCTAAAAGTTTTTGAAGAGCCCCTTCAAGTAAGCTGACTTCGTCAGTATATGGAAGCTTATGGTAACCGTCTGTTCTGGTCAAATCTCGAATGGTTTCAAGTCTTTTGTGCGCTTCTGTTTCTAGGGCTTTAGAGATCTGTTCACTTGTGACACCGGCATCCAAGCCAAATTTCTCGGAAACGAACTTTCTAACGCGTTTTTTCTCCTCATTGGTGGGCGCGACTCCAACGCTGAAGACCGCTTGTCTGAAGTTCCGGCTTGCCACAAAAGAACTGTTCGATCTGGGTTCTACCTGAACGCTTCCGTTTTTGAACAACGCTGCTAAGGCTGTACGTATTACTCTCTCATCCCACCCATAAGGTACACTACCGAAATGTTCAGCAATCTCGCTGCCTGTAACCTCACCCCGCTTCTTAACTTCAGTAAGAATAGCGTGAGCAACCGGGCCATTGGTGACTATGCTACGTTGTCGGGGATCTACAAGTTTGAGGTCTTTATACACAGAGGGTAAATGGCCGCCGCGCCATTTCAGGATAGCCTCGATGATCTCGTCCTTTGGTACGTTGACCGCTCCTTCTTCGAAGCGGGTAAATTTCTCTTCTGTAAGCTGTTTCATCCATTTCTGGAAAATGTCATTTATTGATTCTTGACCGCTCAATTCTTTTCTGGTTCCATAAAAAAGCACTGTCCCTGCTTTCAGAGCTGATTCCAGAGAATGTGGAAGCTCGTCTTTTATGGTCGCCACTTCTCTGCGATATGATTCTAGCTCTCCTAACTCCTTCGGTGTTCTCGCTCTCTTAGCCCAGTCGTCCAATACTTTTTCAAGGGCTATGAGCCTTCTAATTCCCTCTGTGAAACCTCCGTGAACTTTGCTCACCCAAAAGACAACGTCCTCTTTTCCGAGGCTTTGGTAATACACGTCGTCTGCAGCGTTTTCCCTTTGTGAAGCCCAGAGAGGCGAATATATCTGGAGTTTTAGATGCCCGCCTCTACTTGTTTCCTGGTCATCAACGAATAGATGGACATCAAAGACCCTCAGTTTCCTATGGTTGTACTTTTTCAGGTTCTTTAGGGCGTTTGAAGCGACCTCCACGACTCTGTTCTCGACGTCTACTCTGCGAATCAATTGAATTGCGTCATTAACTTCTTCCTCAAAGTTTCTTTCAACCTCAGAAAGGAAGCGGTACTTACCTTCTTCCTTCCTAACCCATCTATGTTTTATTAGTAGCTCAAGGATTTTTTCGACCTTCTGTAGATGCCCTGAAGGATCCACTCCTAACCTTGGATATAGGACAGCTGAGACATTATTCAGCGTCGTAGGAATCCAATCCTCAATCTGTTGCAGGAGGAAAAGAGCCTTTGCGACAGAAGAAACCTCTAGCTCCTCAACCTTCCCGAGCTTAGCTATTCTTTCTGTTATGAGCGAATTCTCATCGGCAGAAACGATCTTGAGTACAGAATCTATGGCATCATAGAGCAAGTCAAAAGTTGCCAAAACGTCTACCTGAGAACTTCTCTTTATGAGTTCTAACAGAATACTTTGAACAACTGAGAGTACCGCCCTCTCTCTTCCGGCAAGCTTTGTCTCCTGCCCCATTCTTCTTCCTTTAGCTCTCAACCGAGCGAAGATATCTATCATTAAAGGTATGTGATACGGGAGCAATGGATAAGATTCAGAAAATGACTCAAAGTCAAGCCTGGAGAAAAGCCCTTCGTCATGAGCCGGATTCTTGATAGTTGTTGCAAGAGCAAGTTGACCTCCATTTTCATCATACAATTTCTTTAGTTCTTCAAATGCGGCGGACGTTCTATCTTTTGCCATCAACCTTCGATTAACTACTATTGGTATGTTCTCCGGAGCGAGAGAATATTTGAGGGGAAATCTGTCTTGTAGCCAGCCAATCTGATCGCGCCTAGCTCCCACCTCAGGGGCAACATGTTCCAGAGCTTCTTGTGCCGTAGCTACAATCCAAACTTTTCCGTTACCGATTTTTTCCAGATCTTCTGCAAGACTGTTCAGTTCTGTTAATCCACTTGTCCCAGCACTTCTAAGGTAAAGGCCTACCTCATCAAGAATTAGGACAACCCTGCCTTGCTCCTTATCAAGGTTTACCGCTTCCTGTGTTAATCGTTGTGCAAGCCGCTCTGTCCCTAGTATTAATTCTGTTCGTTGATCTTCGACAGCTTGTTGAGCTATCGTTAAATTGGGATAAGTCTCGGGTTTAACAATCGTAAGGGCTTTTATGAGGGCTGGTCTCATCATAATCTCCTTTTCTCTGATTGCTTCCCAAGTCTTTCCTGTTTCATCTTTAACGGCCTTGATGAAATCTTCCCAGACTCCTTCTTCTTTGAGTGTGCGTTCAACTTCTGCTATCCAGAGAACTTCGGAGAACCCCAAATCGCGTAGAATAGATCTGTAAACATAGCGAGAAAGGTCTTCATCTCTGGCCCTATCGAATTTTAACATATTGTAGAGGAAAGCTTTAGTCTTTAGCTCCTTAGAGAGAATGCCCATTCCTTTAAAATCATACTTCTCGTTAAGGTAGTCAGCTACTTTGACTTTGCTTCCGTCCTCAAATGTTATTTCCCGATTAGTCAGGATGTACCCAAGCATCTTAGCAAGATGGCTCTTTCCAGATCCAAAGAATCCAGATATCCATGTGCAAACATCGGATACGCGACCCATACGAGTCTCCAAGAATTGATCTATGAAATCTTGAAGTAGCCCACGGATCTGATCAGTTATCACGTATTCCTCAACTTCCGTGCGTATCACTTCTGCTTCATGTTGGTCAACCATTACAACACGGGAGATTTTTCTCGTCGGTTTTTTCTCAAATATTTCAATCAAGTTCATCTTAGATCAACTACCTCAGCTCTATAATAATCAATAATCCCTTTACTTTTCTCGTTAAGCGGATAACCAGCTCCTATACCAGAGGGATAAGGCACCACCAAAGTGCAATGAACATTTCCCTCTATAGAGATAAAAATATGCGAAAGATGCACAAAAGGCCACAAGGCCCCATACCTCAGAAGTACAGCGCAATGGCTGATGTCTTTATCTTTCAATTTTTCTTTTAGAACCTTAACTAATTCCCTTGAAAGTACTCGTCTTAAGTCTCTCTCTAACGCCTCTCTCATTTCTTCCTCTCTCTGAATTATCTCCGGAGAAAGTAATCCAGAGCCAGCCAAAATCTCTAGCATTAAATCGGATAGCTTGATTGTTTCGGTGGAGAACCCTTTGTTTCTCAGACGGAGCACCATGTGCGAAAAATTCTCCAAGGCTTCAAGCTCATCCGTTGGATGATAGAGACATACATAATAAGGAACCTCCATCAACGGACTCTTCCCCTTGAGAGTTTCCTTAACCCTATCTTCAAACCTCTCAAATTTTTCTATGTCCAATAGCACTCATCCACTCCCTTAAAGAATCATATTTAGGATCAAGTTCAAAAATTGCTCCCAAACCTCTAAAATCAAGCCAACCTCTAACTTGGCATTCAGATAACTTCTCCTCAATCTCCTCATACATTAAGAAATAGCGTTTCCACAAGCGGCTATCAAAAATCTCTGAAGGAGACAACCCCTTATCAATTAGACCGTAAAGAAAAAAGGCAAACGTTTCAGGTTTGATAACGAATTTTCTAACAAGAACACTCGGATGCTTCTCCATAAGGCCTGAAGATCGAAGAAACGCATTGAAATCGCGTCGCCATTTTTCTTTAGTGTTGTCTGCCCACTCATTTAATTCAGGATGACCCTCAGCCTCTTTAGAAAAGAAATCGTTAAACATAATTCTGGTGAACCGAAAGGAATTATACTTTATCAAGTTGGATCCGACCAGCCCAACCACTAATTTATCCACAAGAGGATGTGTCTCACAAATGTACTGGTAGAGAATCTGAATCCGAGCATGATCTGAACCAATCGCGTAGAGAAACTTCGAAAGAATCTTTCCTTCAGGTAAAGGCGAATGGTCTTCAAAATATCTTCTTCTCATATACCGTAACAACACTTCAATCCATCTTGGACTCCTCTTCTTAAGAAAATTCTCTTCATACGCAGCCCTAACAACTTCATTCCAACTCCCCCTCTCATTAAACTCCTGAAACAACATCAACGCCTCATCATAGGCTGCACCAACATGTTTGAAACCAACAGTATACCTTACCATAAACCAAATCAACCTTCTTTACGGGATACTTATTTAAATTCTCTCCAGAAAAGATGAATCGTCCCCGAATTCTTATAAAACACGTCCTCCTTCGTCAGAGCCAAATGCATCAGAGCTCTCAAAGCCGCCTTATGAGATATCTCAAGCTTCTTCGCAATCTCGTTAGGAGTCACTGGCTCACGTGATAGCGTCTGATAAACAGGCTCTTCAAACTTGCCAGCCATATAAGATTCTCCAAAAAATAATAGATGGTACCAAATATAAGACTTTAGAACACACCGGCGACACAAAAGAGCAGTATCTTTCTACATGTTCAGCTTTCTTTTCACAATGAAAAACGGAACCGTCGACCTGTCAAAGGTTTCAGAAGTAGTTGGCTCTTTTCCTAGGACAGTGGGTGACTACTTCTAATTCTGTTCTAATATCTTGTTGACCTGTTTTTGAGTGGCAAGTCACCATTATTATTAAACCTTCATGATTTGTTGTTGTAGACCCCCTCCCCCTATCAACAACAACACTTAAGCCAATTTCCACATAACTGTCAGAGAACCTCTACCACGTATCTTCTTTGGCTGGCTCTTTCACTTGTCGTCGTCTCTGATTTCTGCAGTTTTTTGCCCAACGACAACTAACCCAACTCTTCAAAAGTAGTAGTCCTATAACCCTTAGCGACGACTACTTCTCTATGTTCTTAAAATGATCCACATTGTAACTTCGTGCACGCCAACCATTTTTAATGCAAGTCAAGTTTGTATTCGTCTTAAAGATTACGTTAAAATTGCTCTCTACACAACCCTAGAAACAACAAGCTAATCACATGGTTTCTCACCACTTTTGTTTTCTCGACGCAAAAAACGAGGCGGGAGGGGTAGGTGAAAACGATAGGGGTATTATGTTAAACTGTTTGTTCAGCAAGCCCAGATTTTGAAAAGGAAACTGAAAAAGGGCATCAGCAGTTAAGAATTAGGTTGCTAAACAGACTTGAAATCATGTTCAAAACTGTTGAAAAAGCTGCCAAAACTGAAGGGTGACAGTTGAGGCAGAAAACCGAATGCGAACATGAATATCTAAGCCAAGTCATGAACAGTCCTGCAAAAAGAAAAACCAGACAAAATCAATTTTCAACAAAACAGAACATATTCGGCTCCAAATAAACAGGCCTACAACTTTTGCACGCACTTTCCATCACGACAAACAAAACCCACGAACTAACAAGATTTCAAAAGCAGTAATCGCTTTTTCCTAGGACGCTGTACTACCACTTCCAACTCTATTCCAATTACCTCATTGTTAAACCTTCATGACTTGTTGTGGTGGTGTCTTCCCTGGGGGTTCACAACCACAACTAAGCCAATTTCCACATAACTGTCAAAGAACCCCTATCACATGTCTTCCTTAGCCACCACTGGAAAGCAACCACAGAATACGCAAAAACCAAGAACATTCCTCCCGTCCAAAAACTCCTCGGTCACAAAAACCTAAACACCACTCTTCAACACACACAGCTAATTGCACTCCCACAAAACGAAGAATATATCTGTAACGTAGCGAAAAACGTTGAAGGGACAAGAGACCTAGTAGAGGCTGGATTCGAGTACATAACCGATATTGATGACTGTAAGCTGTTCCGCAAGATGAAAACCTCATATCTTGGTACCTGATCTATCCCAGAGGGCCCGTGGTCTAGTATGGATTAGGACGCTGGCCTGCGGAGCCGGAGATCCTGGGTTCAAATCCCAGCGGGCCCGCCAACTGCAACAAGAGGATTCGGTCATTCTCTTTCGTGCGTGGGGAATATTCGCCTAATTCAACCACCGTGCGTGTGACGATATGCTTATCTACCAAAACCTTTCATTATCCCTACCCTAAAAACTTGCAGATTGATGAAGGTGTGCTCGTGTCTATTATTAAAACGATTGATTTGACGAAACGTTTCAAAGACTTGGTTGCAGTGGACCATCTCAACTTGAGCATTGATGATGGAGAAATCTTTGGGTTATTGGGCCCTAACGGGGCAGGAAAAACGACTGCTGTTCTCATGCTTTCCACTGTGATTAAGCCAACCGACGGAACCGCAATCGTCGGTGATTACGACATTAAAAAACACCCGGACGATGTAAGAAAGCTAATTGGCATTTGTTTTCAAGAGCCAAAGCTTCTCTGGGTCAGCACACCTTGGGATGTTTTGAATTGGCATGCAAAGGTCTGCGGTCTTTCAACGCAAGAGCGGAAAAGAAGAGTTAAGCAAGTGTTGGAAGACGTAAACATGTGGGATGATAGACGAAAAAAGGTCCACGGTCTTTCCGGCGGAATGAAGAAACGCGTTGAAGTCGCCAAGATCTTGATTCAAAGACCCAAAATTGCCTTCATTGACGAACCTACGGCCCAAATAGACGTTGTAGGCAAACATAAGATTTGGAACATGATTCGAGAACTTCGAGACGAAGGCTCAACCATAATCCTAGCGACCAACGAGCTCTTCGAGGCAGACATGCTTTCCGACCGCGTTGGCATCATGCACAAAGGCAAGATGCTAGTGTGTGACACGCCTAAAACGTTGAAAGACAGCATCCTTGGAGGGGACATTATCGACGTTCAACTTGAAAAAGAAGCAAATGGGAACGCTATAGACGAACTGAAGAGCTTCCGAGAAGTTGTAGACGTCGTCATGCTGAAGCCTAATGACCTAAGAATCCATCTGAACAAGGTAGAAGAAGTTGTTCCCAAAATCGTGAACCTGTTCCTGAAAAACGGCTTTCCCATCTCGTCGATTCGCATGAGCGAACCATCGCTTGACGACGTGTTTGTACATTACACAGGCCTAACTATTGAGGAAGCCCAGCACGAGACCACCTCGAGGTGAAAAAGACGAAGAAACTGTTGCTGGTTGTTGAAAGAGACCTGCGAATGTTCCTACAATACAAATTCATCATGATCATGCGAACGATATGGTTCGCCGCGCAAGTTGCCTTCTTTGGCTTAATCGCGTCTCGCATGGTTGTGCCTGAACTGGCAGACATCTATTTTGAATTCTACGTCGCCGGCGTCGTGATAATGATGCTCTACTCCGCTTCAGTTTTCATCGGATACGACATCAATGAAGAGGCTGAACATGGAGTCTTCGAGTATCTGCTTAGCCTTCCCATCTCCAGAAAGGAACTCGTCCTTGGAAGATCTATTGGAGGCGGAATACGCAGTTTCATCCTTATAGGACCGATAATTGCAATATCACTATTTGTGATTGGATTTGCAAATCCACTCAATCTTCTAATTGCCTTTTCAGCCCTTTTCTTGTTCGCTTTTGGTGTTTCCGGAATGAGCATTACGATTGCGGTTATGCTCAAGTCGGGTGACCGCTTTGACATCTTTATGGGAGTTCTAAACGCCTTAATAGTTCGACTGAGCACAACAATGTATCCTCAAGCTTACGTTCAAAACGCAAGCGAAGTATACGCAACATTTTCAAAATTCAACCCGCTCACTTTCGCTTCTGATCTGTTTCGTTGGGGCACAGGCATCGAGAGGTACCTAACCATGGATCCCATGCCCTTAGCAGCGATAATAGGCATTGTCATATTTTTCTTCGCTTTTACGTTTGTTGGTGTCACAATCTACGAGAAACGGCTTGAAGGTGGAGGTTGGCGATAGGTGAAAGCGATTCTGCACATTATTGAATACGATTTCAGAAATTTTTTCCGCTACAAATGGTGGTTGGTGGGTCTCATAAGCATGAACCTTGCAGATCTGCTGATAATGGCAGTGATATACAACCAGATGGTGAGCCCAGAAATAACTGAACTGACCAAAAGCTACTTCAACTTCTTCGCCCCAGGCGTCACAGTAGTAGGCTTGTTCGCCTCCGCCTTCATGATCGGTCGAGAAATAAACATGCAAGTACGCCGCCAAATTCACCACTATATGCTCAGCCTTCCCATTACACGTTTGGAACTTGCCGTGGGCAGATTGCTTGCAGGCGGACTGAGAGGAATGGTATACATGTCGCCACTGCTCTTGACAACCTTTCTCTTCCTCGGCTTTCCGTCACTTCCTCAGTTCTTCGTGATCTTAGGCGCTCTCTTCTTACTAGCAACAGGAATCTCAGGTCTGAGCATAGCCATTGCGGTTTCCACAACAAGCTTCGAAAAATTCGTTACCGCAAGAGGCTTGGTTTATTATGTGCTCTTTTTCTGCAGCAGCATCTTTTATCCGCTATCGCTTATACAGACCCTAGGTCAGGAGGGTGTAATGCCGCAGCCCATAGTAGCGTTGGCTGAACTTAACCCTCTAAGCAGCGGCGCAGACCTCATCAGATCCTTCCTCCTAGGCACCCCGCCTTTTACGTTAAACATGATAAGAAACCTAATTGTCTTCTCAACAGTCTTCGCCACGACAGCCACGTTTGCCTACATGAAAATAATTGAGCGAAGGTAGTATCGATCAAAATCTCTGCTGTGCTTTTCTGTTGAGATTTCGTAGCGTGTTCAGTATCTTCTCCTTATAGGTAGGTGAAGGCGCGCGCGCTAAAAATGAAACGCTTGTTTTTCTGCAGGATATAACCTACAAGATTCCTTTATACACGCACACGACGATGAGGATGTAGAAAAGTTAGACTTTATCACGTTCAATTTGACTGATGAAAGGTGGGTTTGTTCCTAAACGGCGAATTGGATCTGCATACTGTCACTTTGCTATGTTTTGTAAACCAGCGAGTGTGCATTTTTTGTAGAACATTGAGAAAGGATGGACCTAATTATGTTAGTTTATCCAATTGTCTCTAAATCCTTTCTAGGTAAGCCTCTTCGGAAGCTAACAGTTTCTTGAGTTCGGTTAAACGCCTCTCTACAATTTGGCATATTTTGACTCTGAGTTCTTCTCCTTGAATTGATTTCTGGATTTTGTTGATTTCATTTGCAAGGTAGACATCTCCTATGGTTCCTCTGATCCATTTCTGGAAATCTCGGCGTTTGTAGTGAAAATCTATCGACTTTGCGTCTATTGTCTTTATCTTCTTGCAGAAGTCGGCGAGGCTGGCTGCAAGCTCTCCGCTATATTGTCCAATACCGGTGAAGAAGTAGAAGGCATTATTGTAGGGAACAGTTCTGAGAATCTTGGAGGCGATCTCTTTGTTGTTAACTTTCATAGTTTTTGCCTTTTTCGTCACTCTCGGTTCACTCCTTTATGCTTATTCCTTCTGTGCGCACATTTTAAGATTTCCTTAATACATTAGCTCGCGCGCGCGATCAGCTACTCTTCTCACATCTCTCATTCTACATACCAATTGCCACTATCTTATAGGAACCAGTTTAAGATTTATCGTTCTTGCACACGAATCCATTACTTCTTAGGTTCCATTTCCTGAAGAGAGATTGCCATCAAAGTAGCTGTCCAACATGAAGAATATAGTTAACGGTAAATTGCAGCCCTTCCAGGATATTTCTTTCTGAAGAGCTTGTCTGCCTCCACGGCAAGCTTCACTTCTAGTTCCCGTTGGCTTTTTGAGATAGCGCTTAGGTTTGGGTGGGTTATGACCGGGCCGCCTAAGACGGCCTTTGTCTCCTTCTTCTGCAGCTCCCATGTAGGTACAGGCTTCATCCCCAGAAATTTCTTGATTAATCCATTCTGGACGGCACCCCTTTGGTGGATGGTGTTAAGCAGTTTTTTTGTTTCCACGCCTGATAGGGGTCTGAACCCGTAGGATGGAACTCCCTCCACAACCTTTCGCATTTCCTTTACGCCACCTATCCTTACGCCAACTCCTGTGTATTCTTGTGGGTTAAGGGCTATCAGCTTCAGCCTGTAACCCATCCTTGAGCCTAGAACCACTACGTTTCCCTTGTGGTCGGTTAGAACACTCCAACCTTCTGGCTTCTTGTTATACTGATCTATAATCCTCCTCATCACTGATTCAATCGGCTCGACGTTCACGCTGATCCCCCAAGAAAGCTTAACAAAGCGTCCCCTAAAAAGACATCTGAATCTGATGTGTTGATTCAAACATTGCTCGGATTGCGAAAACACACGAGAACAATCAACCAATCTCAAATTTGGATATTCTAAAAATAGATGAGCGAATGAGCGCACGCGGTGATAAAGAAGCTCTGTTGAGTATTTCTTCTTCACTGGGCTTATAATCTGGCAAATATCCAGCTCAACTCAATGACCCGAATACTTCTTTCAGAAGATTCTCGTCGTCAATGATGACGTATTTTAGTGATTGACGGTTAGCCCCGGAATGAGAAAGCCTTGCTGCATCTACACAGCTTGTCAAGACTTCTTTGGGAACATCTTTCTGCAAATATTTTCGTATCGTTCTCCTGCTAACAATCTTCTCGTAAATCATAGTCTCAAATCCTATTGTTGATTTCCTTCAAGATGTGTGTCTACTGAAAAGTATTTCTATTATTGACATGTCTTTTTTAATTTTGATATTTTCTTCGGTCACTGTTTGTGTTACTATTTTTCGTTGATGACCGCTTGTTTTCGCGAACGGAGCTTTAGCTTAGAAGAAGGGGTTTGACTATGCTTTCCACGACTAGATCAGCCACTTGGTTGATGTTGCTGATGGTGTCGATCCCCAAGGATGGGAAGTCATTAAGAATCATGTCAAGTAGTGACGTTGAAAAGTCTGTGCGCAGATGAGACAGGCCCTCCGCGATAAGCCTCTTCAATTCTTCGCCGAACGTTTTATCCAACAAGAGGGGTGCAGCGCATCCTGCCGTTTTCAGGCTTGAAACCAAACATAAGATCTCTGCTGACGGTTTTCCTCTTGACATTTCCCAAGAGAGTCTGTCGCTTTCTGTGACCTTGAGAAGGTGCTTCGCGTAGGCTATTTGGTCTTCAACGTAGCCTTGACTGTAGAGAAGGCGAGAGACTTCGTAGTCTTTCACCGAGATGGATATTAGGTAAAGCAGGTTGGTTGCATACTCTCTGGAAATGTTGAAACGGTCCACAATGTCTGAGAGTGCTGGTGGAAGCGGGAGAAGGTAATAGAGTAGGCTGCCGTGCAAAACTGAATGGGCCACCTCATGCCGGATTCCTCCATCTTGAACCAGCTTCGGCAACTTTTTCATCCTTTCCAGGCAGAGAATGATGCGGCTTGTTCCTCGAAAAGCATCGTGCATGGCGAAAAACAGCTCGCTGAAGGACGCGGAAACCACGCCAACTTCCTCAGATTCTTTTGCCATAAAGGCGTCCATAGATGAGGGCTTTTCAAAAACGTACAGGTCCATTAGGTCAACCTCATGGGGTTCCAGTTGACCATAACACTCTTCCACGACCGCAAGGATATAATGTATTTCTCGATTCTCAACGTCACCAAACTTTGACACGACAATTTTTGGGTGCCCTTTTTCATTAATTGAGTTGCGGTAAGTCATCTGTGTCTCATCCAGCCAGCTAACTAGATTGTTGAAGCCTTTGTATATATATGATAGAGTTGGAGAATTGACAGAAACAGCACGCGCCAGTCTCTATGTGTGCGAAAAATACAAATTGCTAGAGCGCGAAATGTTGTTTCGAGGTTGAATGCATGCCAACATACATTCTTCTTTCAACCCTTACAGCTGAGGGAAGGAAGACGATTAAGGGAAAGCCTGACAGGATTCGCGAGGTCAACAAGGAAATTGAAGCCTTCGGCGCCAAAGTTGTATCACAATATGCAGTGTTGGGATCCTACGACTTCGTTAACGTTGTGGAGGCGCCTGACAACGAGGCAATTGCTCGTGTCTCTCTGGAGCTTGGATCCCGCGGAACAGTGAAGATCACAACTCTACCAGCCATACCGATAGACAACTTCATCGCCATGGCAAAGAAGAAATAGGAAACCCAATAACCCCTTCTTTTTTCTGTCCGTTTTCGCGTCAAAGTCTGTTCGGAGTTGGTTACCCAAGGTAGTTGAGTCATCCACTCCATGCCTGGTTTGAGAACTCGATTGCTCGCTGCATTTCCTGCGCCCCCTCATTCCTTCTGGCAGACGCGGAGAGGAACACATTTTGATTTCTATTCAAGGGTTCACCCCTCTTAGGCTTTTAGTGGAATTGCCATATTTCATCCAAAACACAAGACAACACAAATCGTCAACTTACTGGTTTCGTCCGCGAAACGAAAAGAAAAATGGGATTTTGGTATAAATTACAGTTTAGGAACGGTCTCTCTCTCTCGCGCGACATAATTTCAGCCGACAAAGAACTCGACAAAGTAGAGCTGATCAGAAGAATAGATCCAACAAAATTCAAGCACCAATAACACTAAATTCAAGAGTCCTTTTCTGTCTGTTTGCTTTCCGGCATGATCACTTCCGCTGTTTCGGGGCTGATTCCTTGCCACTTGATTTTATAACCCAGAGCCTTCAGAACGTTTGATGAGTCTTTGGCTCCTTCTGTCTCGATAATTCTCGCAGCCTCAGGCAGGAGCAGTCGACCTGTTTGGCTCATCTGTTCTTCAAGTGTTTTCCCTATTTCTTCCAGTTTGTCTTTCTTCACAAGGCTGTTCGGTAACACCACATAACCTTGCGGAGGCTTCTCGGTTAGCACCGTTCTTACGGATTCGGTGGACACGCCGATTCTTGCGGCAAATTCTTCATAATTCACAACGGACTCCACGAATGTTACTGGAAGGCTCCTGACAAACTGTGCTTGTTTCTCTTTAACATGCTGAAACGCTTCTTCCAAGTAACGGAGAATCGGAGGTAACGGAACCTTATTCCGATAATACACAATGCTCAGCTTCGCGTGGTTCTCAAGTTTCGCCAGTTTCTCACACGCCAGGGCTTCATCCACCGCTATGAGCATGTTCACTTCAATCTTCTTCAACTTCTCGACCTTCCGTCTCAGATACTCAGACGTCCAAAACCCAACAACCTCCATAAACACCCTAACCCCTTCCCTCTCAAAAGAGAAATCTGGAATAATCACAAAGCGACCAGCCGGAACAGGCTCAGGCTCCCTCCTCAAAACCCAACCAGAATCCAAAGCCTCAAAACGCACAGCGAAATTCTGCTCAACAACACTGTCGTAGGAAACAGCTGAGGGCTCAGGCTTCCTTAGTATTCCGCCGTGCCTGCCGCTTTCAATTTTGAAATCGCATATCTCGTTCGTGTATTTCCAGAGGATCTTCGCCTCAACAGTCCACCCCGGATTAGCAATAACAGCTGGCAAAAGCTTCGCCAAGGCCGTTCCATACCTCCTAGTTAGCTTAAAAAGGCTGGCTGGCCCATCTATCTTCACCCAGAAACCGCCCCTCCTGTATGCCTCATAAATCAAGCCCAACCTCTTTACCGTATAGAAAATTCTCTGCCAATTCCCAGAAGCCGTGAAGTCCAGTTTCGTCGAGTTAAACAGAAGCGTCTGAGTCAAGCTAACATTATAATCTTTAAGCAAAGACTGTGGAGACAACGGATTGAACTCCGCCAGAACCAGTTCACTGTCCAAGTCAGCGTACAAAGCTTCCTCCACCCTCTCAGCGGTCAACTTCATTTCCGAAGCGACAGACTCGACTATTCTAGTTCTTTGTTCAAGCGCGGTCGGCAACCCAAACCTTCCAGTCGCCTGAAAAAGCCTTCTCCTCAAATCCACCGGGTCAACTTTAACATTGCACTTGAACACGCTTCTTCTGTCAAGAAGAACGGACAAGCCTCTAACAAAACGGTAGTCATAACCCATGTTCTCAAGTTCACCGACAAACTCCTTCAGAACATTCTTCTTTTCGCCTATATGACGACTGTAGGCCTGAATAAGAAGGTTGGCAACCTCCAAGTTCTCACTGGAAAGCTTAGCGTATCGAGGCCAAATTCTACCGCTCCTCCTCCGCACCAAAAGAAGCTCACTAGGAAGCACACCTCATTCCCCCTTACCCGTCTTTCTCTTTCGGCGCCGCCTACGGCTTATCCCCACTTCAACAGTCTCTTTAGACACGATTTCCACAAGCTTAGCCTTCTTGCCTTCCACTTTTCTGAGCAGTCTGCCCAGCCTTTGGATGTACTCTCTTGTGCTTCCGGTTCCGCTCAGGACAAAGCCCACAGAAGCATCTGGAACATCAACACCCTCGTCGAGAACCTGAGAAGTAACGACAGCCTTGTACTCGCCGCTCCTGAAATTCCCCAAAGTCTTGCGACGTTCCTCCCTAGGCGTCTGATAAGTAACGGCTGGCACCAGAAACCTACGGCTGATCCTGTACACGAGATCATTATGCAACGTGAAAATCAAAATCTTCTTACTCCTATAGGCTTGAAGCAGCTTCGCTAACGTGTCCAGCTTAGCTTCAGAATTCAAAGCGATCTTCAACGCGCGGTTTCTAGCCAGAAGTGCCTGTCGCGCATTGCGGTCTCTCCCCGTCCTCATAATAAACCTGTGAAAATCCTCAACGCTCTTCAGAACAATTCCTTTCACTCTCAAGTAACGCCTGAAGACGCTCATCTCTCTATCGTAGACACGTTGCTCCTCAGGGGTCAATTCAACATAGATCTTCTCGTGGTCGTAGGACGAAAGATGTTTCCCGGCTAGTTCTTCAACTTCCATCGTGTGAACTAGATCACCCACAAGGCGTGGAAGCAGCGCATGTCTTCCGTCAGCTCTCTCGTACGTAGCGGTTAAACCCAAACGGTAAGGAGCAACGTACATCTCAGCGATCTGCATGTAGCTCGGAGAAGCCAAATGATGAACCTCATCAAAAACCAAAAACATAAACTTGTTACCCAACACTTCAGCCTTTAAATAAGCCGAATCATACGTGGAAACAGTCACCATCTTCACCACGTTTTCGCCTCCACCAACAGCCCCAGCCTCCACATTAAGATAATCCGCAACCCGCTTCCTCCATTGATCCACAAGATCCAGCGTCGGAACAACGATCAAAGTCTGTGCCTTCAACAGGCTAATCGCCTTCAAAGCAATGTAGGTTTTACCAGCCGCCGTCGGCAAAACAACAAACCCTCTAAAACCAGCGCGGCGCCACCTATCCAGTCCTTTTCGCTGATAAGAACGCAACTCAACAGAACATTTCATAGCTTCAAGAGGAGGAAAATCAGGAACCTCATCTCGATACGGAACCCTGCTCTCCTCCAGGTAAGTCAACACATCTCTGTAATGCATAGCCTTAGCCCTGTAACAGCCAACCCTAGGATCCCACTTGCCATAGGGAGTTCCAACTTCCCCACGTAGCAGAAGAGTACCCTTGTCAAACCGTAAACGAATCACAAACAACCACGCTTCATCTTTCCTCGCACAAATCTTAAACCTCTTTCCATTCGCTCCATCAGCCTGTCACTTTTAGACTAGAGTTCAAAGCTTTTCAACAGCTCATCAATGTCTTTTCCATTGTTCTCACCGGAATATCCACCTTCCAAAACAAAAAACGTATGCTTCCTTAATGATGCTATCTTCTTTCCTATCTCATTGAAGCCTAGTTCGGTCAAACCCAGAGAGGCCAAGTCTCCAGCGTGAGCGTCAAATCCAGCTGAAACTGCAACAACCTCAAACTTATCAAGGTCAACTTTGCTTAAGGCTTCATCCAAAGTCTTCAAGTAAACCTCATCTCCACAATCACCGCTCAAAGGAAAGTTTAAGCAATTACCCTCAGAACTGTAGCCCGTACCAGGATAATGCGGATACCGGTGCAACCCAACATACGTCACACTTTCATCTCCCAAGAAAATCTCCTGAGTCCCATTACCATGATGACCATCCACGTCCAAAATCAAAGCTGGCTTACCCAAAAACTTCACAGCTATCGCTATATTATTCAGATAACAAAATCCCCTAGTCCTAACCCCTGAAGCTAAGCCCCTTCTTCCAGCATGGTGACCAGGAGGTCTCATCAAAGAAAATCCAGCAACTTTCGCTGCTAAGATGGCTCCTCCAGCCGCAAGCCTCGCATACTCATAAATATTCCCATAAGCCGGAGTATCAACATCCTCCACAAAACCGTCCTTAAGCCTCCGAACATAATCGACATCATGCACTCGACGTATATCGTTTTCTGACGCTGGTTCAGGCGTCAAAAACTCGTAACCCCTCTCCTTCAAAATCTCATAAGCCCTTCTAACCCTTTCAGGGCCTTCTATGTGCCAAGATCCATACTCTAAGCATTTCTCTGAGAAAACTATCTTCACGTCAGTTCCCAAAAACCCTTATTAAACAAGGAATATATCGTTTTGCCTCTGCTAGGTGATTTGAAGTTAAAATATAACGTCAACCCTAAAAGACTCAGATAACCCGCAAAAGATGGAGAAAAACGTTAATGGATTCCCAAAACCCCCTCGCCGAGTTCCGCCTAGAATGCCAAAACAGTTTAGCAGACACCCTCCAAAAACTTTTTCCCAAAAAACAAATTGTGCGTTTAGCATTGGAGAAACCACCTAATCCAGAGTTCGGACAACTAGCTTCCTCACTGTGTTTTGAGCTTGCCAAACAGCTAGGCGAAAAACCCCTCGCATTAGCTAAACGCTTAGTTGAAACCCTAGACAAGTCAAAGTTTTCCTTGATTGAGCAGGTTACAGCCGCTGGAGGCTACGTAAACTTTCATGTAGACTTTGCGAAGTTTTCAGCGTTAACAATTGATTCCGTTAGACATTTTGACACAGAATATGGCTTAGTCAAAACAGATAACCCCCTAAAAATTATTGTTGAACACACAAGTGCAAACCCGCTTCATCCAATACACGTTGGACAAGCCAGAAACCCTATGCTTGGGGACGCCATAGCCCGAACGCTTAAATCAAGAGGACACAACGTGTACCGCCATTATTACATAGATGATGTGGGTCGCCAATCTGCAGTATTAGCCTACGGCTATGAAAAGCTTAGCAGACCCAAACCAGAAGGAAAACCAGACCACTTCTTCGGCAAAATATACACAATAACAAGTTGCCTAGTCGAAATCAACCGTTTGAAAAAGGAACTTGAACGAGCAAAAGCAGTTTCAGCAACAGAAGAAATTATGAAACTGAACAGGGAGCTGGACGATTGGATATCTGTAGCTGCTGAGCTTGAAGAAAAATACAAAGAGCTTTTCGAAGCACTTCTAGAAAAAATAGGCAAAGACAAAGACCCTGAAACAACAATTAACGAATTAAATAAAGCATACGAACGCGGAGACGAGCACGCTAAGCAACTAATAAGAGAAGTTAGTGAACTCTGCTTACAAGGTTTCAAGGAAACCTTGGGCTGCACAGAAGTATTCTATGACTCATGGGACTGGGAAAGCGAAATAGTATGGAGCAACCGAGTGCAAACCGTTCTGGAAAAACTGAAGAGAACACCATACGTTTCCGCTCCGAGCGGAGTTTTAGAATTCGACGCAGAAAAAGCAACTCGAGAACTCAAGGTAAAGAAAGCACTGAACTTGAGAGAATCTTATGAAGTTCCCTCCCTAACACTTGTCCGTGCAGACGGCACCACGCTTTATCCTACACGAGACATCGCCTACACCTTGTGGAAGTTTGAAAGAGCCGAGAAAGTCATCAATGTAATTGGGACGGAGCAAAAGTTAGCTCAACTACAATTGAAAATAGCCCTACACGCCTTAGGCTACCGCAATTACGCAGATAACCTAATTCACTTCGCCTACAACCTCGTAAATCTTCCAGGCTATAAAATGTCAAGCCGAACTGGACGCTACATCACATTCGACGAAGTCATGGACGAAGCAGTAAAACGGGCATACGAAGAAGTTTCGAAGCGTTCCCCACAACTATCAGAAGAACAAAAACAAAAAATTGCAAACTTCGTTGGCATGGGTGCAGTACGATACGCCCTCGTAGAAGTTGACCCCTCCAAACCCGTCCTGTTCACATGGAACAGAGTACTCAACTTCGAAACAAACAGCGCACCCTACATTCAATATTCCCATGCAAGAGCATGCAGCATCCTAAGAAAAGCCCAAAGAAAACCTGAAAAACCAGCATACAACCTACTAAAAGAAAAATTGGAGCATGAAATAATCCTAGCCATATCAAGTTTTCCAGACGTTTTCATCGAAGCCGCAGAACTTCTCAAGCCCAACCTAATCGCTGACTTCGCTAACGTTTTAGCCGACAAATTCAACACATTCTACAATGCCCTACCAGTCATAAAAGCCCAGCCGCAAGAACTCAGCGACGCAAGACTCGCCTTAGTTGACGCTGTAAGAATAGTACTGAGAAACGCGCTCAACCTAATCGGCATAGTGGCACCTGAACAAATGTAAGGTTATGGAACAGCCTCAACTATTGCGACTGCCGTGCTTGTTCCAATCCTATTCGCTCCAGCCTCTATCATAGCCACTGCATCAGCATACGTTCTTATGCCACCCGCTGCCTTAACACCAAAATCACTGCCCACAGTCTCCCGCATCAACCTAACATCTTCAACAGATGCTCCCTTGCCAAAAAATCCAGTTGAAGTTTTCACAAAATCTGCGCCAGCCTCTTTAACAAGCCTACAAGCAATTACTTTCTCCTCTTTTGTTAAACAAGCTGTTTCAATAATAACCTTGACAACTGTTTCGTTTGATAACCGTTTAACATCAACAACAGCCGTAACATCCCGCTTCACAACTTCGTAATCACCTGATTTCAACGCACTCAAATTAATAACCATGTCCAGTTCCTCTGCTCCGTTCTCCACGGCTTTAACAGCCTCCAAAGCCTTTATCTCCGAAAGCGTAACCCCAAATGGAAATCCTATCGTTGAGCAAACCTTAACTTTTGAGCCTTTCAAAAGTGTTGCAGCCAACTTCACATAAACTGGATTAACACACACGCATCCAAAACCATACTCCACAGCGTCTTCACACAATTTCTCAATATCACCTTTGGTTGCTGTAGCCTTAACATTCGTAGAATCTATAATCCTTGCCAGTTCTTCCTTTAAAACAGCCAATTTTCCACCTCTTAACGCTTACACTAAAGTTACAGTCTTATTATTCGTTTCTGCCAGTATCTACCTTAACGAATTTTCCGATTTTCTCTGCTAATAATTCAGGCTCTTCCACTGCTTCTCCATCCCACAACAAGTATGGGAGCGCCCAAGCATTCGTGAAGCTTAAGGCTTGTATTCCCGATCTGCTCACCACCCTAGAGTGTGCGCTAGTGGGAAAGATCGATTTTTCTCATTATCTAAAAATACTGGTACCACAAGATGTTCACTTCACCCTTGAAATGCGCCCAAGAGAAAATGCGAAGTCTGAAAATACTGAAAGACATGCTTGGGAATCTCGGTTGGAAAATCTCTGCTTCTACATAACTTTAGATGCTGTAAAGGTTCAGCAGGTTGGCATAAGGACTACAAACCTAACAATAATAAAAGCAAAAATGCAAAAAACGAACGAGCTGCATGAAAAGATAATGTTGCAGCTAAGGGAAATTAGACATGAGTGAAAAGTCGTAGCGAGAAATTATTGCTCTGGCATTTAGAGAACATGAAGGAAATCACTTGAATATCCAAGTCCAACTGGCACTTTACAGTGGCTGATGTTTAAGTTGAATTGGTAACATTCCATTCTAGCGTATTTTATTCTCTACTTGCAAGTATTACAATATAGTCGGCTGTGTCAGCGCACATGTCTGCAGCATGTTCAATAAATTCAACTAAATCGTCAAATATTACCATGGTGCCACTGTTCATCTGATCTCCATATTTAACGAATAAAGATTTGGTTTCAAAGTATTCTTCGTCGATTTCACCTTCAATTTGTTCGACTTTTTTGGCTCCTTTTACGGCTGCTGCTGAATCTACAGCAATTTTTTCAATACTCCCCCGAAGAGCCTGAGCACATTCCACGAGGGTGGAAACCATGTGGACGGTTTTTTCCCACAGTTCTTTCGGGATTTCGGCATCCACAAGCATTTTCGCGCATCTCGCCGCATCCTTTACATGATCTGCAAGTGTATCAAGCCGCTTCACAAGATGCATCAAGTCTTCACGGTATTCCGCAAATAAGGCTGCGCCCTTCGATAACTCTCTAAAAACTTCTGTTCGCAGTTTGTCAACTTCTTTTTCTGTTTTAAAGATGTTATCAACATGTCGCATCGCTTCTTTTTTCTTTGCTTTTGACATGTTTTGTACTGCGTCGTGAAGTAAGGTGACTGTGTCTAGGGCTTTTGTTATTTGTTTTTGAGCTAAATCCAACGCTTTTGTTCTTCTTCGTCTTTCAAACCAGGTGTAACTTTTCTTTTCCAAGCTTTTCATCTCCGTTCCTATCTTATTTTCATGGAATGCTTAATAACACTTTGCAGATTGTAATGTAAGCTCTCTAATTAAGTTGCTATGTTTTCTGCTTTGCTCTGACCAGTTGGGTGGATTTCTGATTAATCTTCATGGTGACGGGGTCTATCGTTACTCCATAATCTTTTTTAGCTGCATCCAAGGGAACAAGTCCATTTAACACATCGTGAAGCACACGTTTTGGTTCTCTTTCCATCGGATTTCCATAACCTCCCCCACCCGGGGTCTTTACAACGAAAATGTCGCCTTTCTCAATTTTGACTGTGCATTTGGACTTTAGCTTCATTCGCTTTCCGTTCGGCTTTATAATGTAGTATTCACCTTTGACTCCGCTTTTTCCTCCGTATAATCCCCATGGCGATATCTTTGTTCTCTCGGCAAGCACTGAAAGAGTAGCTGAAGAAGACAGCAACATCCAACTTCTTTCTAAGCCTACTCCGCCTCTCCATTTTCCCGCGCCTCCGCTATTTTCGCGTAATTCATATTTAAGGAAGCGTATCGGATAGATGGTTTCTATTGCTTCAACCGGCGTGTTCATCGTGTTCGTCATATGTGTATGTATTGCATCTACTCCATCAATTCCTTTTCTACCTCCGAACCCTCCAGCTATTGTTTCGTAAAACGTCCAATGTTTACGGTTTTCCGGGTTTATTCCGCCCACCGCAATGTTATTCATTGTTCCCTGGCATGCAGCGCAAACTTTTTCTGGAAGTATCTGAGCAAAGGCTTTCAGCAGTACGTCCACGTTTCTTTGAGAAGTTTCCACGTTGCCTCCAGCTACTGGTGCTGGTGGAGTAGGGTTCATTAATGTTCCTTCGGGTACGTGAATTTCTACTGGTCTGTAGCATCCGTCGTTCATTGGTATGGTCGGATCTGTCAAACATCTTAGAACATAGTGTACTCCAGACAAGGTTACGCCCAGAACAGCGTTGACTGGACCGTTTACTTGCCTATCGGTTCCCGTGTAGTCAATAATCACCTGGTTTTTCTTGATGGTTACTTTGACTTTCATCTTGACTTTCTTGTTGCTTGTTCCTGTGTTTTCAAGGTAGTCTTCCGCTGAAAAGCTTCCCTTAGGCATTTTACTTATCTCAATTCGCATTCGCCGTTCAGAATAATTCATAATTTCTTCCATGGCTCTATGCAAAGTCTCCACGCCATATCTATCAACAAGTTCTAGAACACGTTTTTTGCCGAGCAGATTCGCAGCCATCTGTGCTCTTAAATCGCCTAATCTAATTTCAGGCGTCCTGACATTGCTTAGAAGTATGCTTGCGATTTCCTCGTCAATGCTTTTCCTTTTAACGAACTTCACTGGCGGAATGATGATGCCTTCTTGGTATATTTCAGTGGCGTCTCCAGCCATGCTTCCGGGTGCCTTTCCACCAACATCTGAATGATGAGCTTTATTCGCTGAATACGCGACAATTTTGTGTTCATGGAAGATTGGGCAGATTAGGGTTAAATCTGGAAGGTGGGTTCCGCTGATGTATGGATCATTGAAAAGTATCATGTCACCGTTTTCAAGTTTTCCCTTAAACTTTTCTAGGCCTTTTTGGGCGGCTAGTTGCATTGAACCTAAGTGAACTGGGATGTGTTCTGCTTGCGCTGCCAAACGTTTTTTGTGGTCGAAGAGGGTGCATGAAAAGTCCATTCGCTCCTTAATGTTAGGCGAGTATGCTGAGTTTCGAAGAACTATTCCCATTTCTTCTGCTGCATAGGTCAAAGCTCCCTTTATGACCTCAACCGTTATCGAATCTAATGACAATTCTAATTCCCTCCATGCCCAATTGAAAGAACAACGTTTCCGAATCTATCCACACAAGCAGTCCAACATGGATAAACAACCGTCGTAGCATCATACTGCTCAATAACCGCGGGACCGTTAATCACGTTTCCAGCTTTCAGTCTTTCCCGCCTGTAAACTGAAGTTTCAACGTAACCGTTATCCTGCTCAAAAAAGACTTTTCGTTTTGCAATTACCGCCTCTTCTAGTGGCTTTTTTCCATGTAGAGACTTCTCCCTAAGTTTTGGTTTTTCAACAAGGCCAACTGCGACGAGCTTAACATTTACTAATTCCACTGTTTCATGTGTCACTGCATAACCATAAATTGCCCGATGCTTTTTATGGAAGTTTTTAATTGTTTGATGAAGAACTTTTTCGGTAAATGGCTTGGATGTTGGAATTGTTAGTTCATAGCTCTGGCCAAAATATCTCAAATCCATCTGACGGATAAAGCGTATATTCACTTTTGGAACACGTTGTTTTTCCAGTAATTTGATTCCTTGAAGCTCTAGCGTTTGAAAAACAGCTTCAACCTTCTTTACTTCAACCTCTTCGATCAACTTCATAATTGCCTTTACAAGGTTGTTTCTGAAATCAGCGGCTAGTAACCCGTGAGCAGAGAACAAACCTGGATTATGGGGAACAACTATTTTCGTAATTCTCAGCTCTTCGGCTAGTGCGCAACTGTGCATTGGGCCGGCTCCGCCAAAACACATTAAAACGAAATCTCTTGGGTCGTGGCCTCGCTCTACGGACACAATTCTCAAAATTTTCGCCATAGCTGAGTTCGCGATTTTGATTATGCCAGCTGCTGCTTCAGTCAATTCTAGCTGGATTTTTCTGCAGATCTCTTTTGAAATAGCTTTTTCTGAAAGTTTTGGATAAATTTTCATTGTGCCTCCGAGCATATATTTTGGGTTAAGTCTTCCCAGCACAACGTTGGCGTCCGTTACGGTTGGTTGTTTTCCGCCTTTACCATAGCATGCTGGGCCTGGTTCTGCACCTGCACTGATGGGGCCAACTTGTAGTGCTTTGCCTTGATCTACCCAGGCATTTGTTCCTCCGCCGGCGCTGCATTCAGCTAAATCGATGAATGGGTATCTTACTGGGTAGCCGCTTCCTTTTACTATTCTTCCGCTGTGGACTTTTCCGGCGACTTCGTATTCGCTTACAACTTCTGGTGTTGCTTCTTTTATTGCTCCGGCTTTGGCTGTGGTTCCGCCCATGTCAAAACTTAAGATGTTCTCTATTCCAAGGAGTTTTCCGTAGAAAGCGGATGCTATGACTCCTGCTGCTGGACCTGATTCAACCATGCTCACAGGTTTTTTTGAGACAACGTTTTTTGTGGCTATTCCTCCGTCTGATTGCATTATGCATAATGGAGCCTTCACCCGTAGTTTTCTGATTTTTCGTTGCAAATCATCGAGGTAACTGGATACCATGGGCATCAAAACTGCATTAACAACCGCTGTGCTTGTTCGTTCATATTCTCTGTATTCTGGCGCGATTTCCGATGAAAGAGAAACGTAAGTTTTCGGCAATGATTTCTTCAGTATTTTTCCGATTTCGCGTTCGTGTTTTTGGTTTATGTAAGAGAAAAGTAGAGCAACCGCGACAGACCTGACATTTTCGTTTTCTAATTGTTTCGCCAAACTTTCTAGTTGATTCTTGTTAATCGGTGTCAGAATTTCACCTTTTGGTCCTGTGCGTTCTTCAACTTCAAAGCGGAGTCTTCGTGGAATCAATGTTCGTGGTTTTTGTATGAAGAGATTGTAGAGTTCGTGGCGGCGTTGTCTGCCGATTTCAATTACGTCACGGAAACCCTTCGTTGCTACGAGCGCTGTTTTCGGTAATTCTAAGTTTAGTTGACCTAGCAAGGCGTTCGTAGCGATGGTTGTGGCGTGAATAATAACTGAAACGTCTGTGTTGTTTGTTTTTCTTAGAAATTCTTGGAAAGCTTTGATGACGGCTTCTGCTGGTTCCGTTGGAGTTGAAGGCAATTTTATGTTTAGAATTTCTCCGCTTTTCTCATTAAGGGCAACTAAGTCTGTGAATGTTCCGCCAATGTCTATGGCTATGCGATATTTTGTCAATTGTTAACACGTCACGCGAGCGTTTTCACGTTTTACATATTTACGCATGTCTTCTAAGACTGCTGATGGAACTGGCAAATCTTTCATTGTGAGTAAACCTGCTGGAGCATTGATCACTTTTGGGATTGAATTAACAATCATTGCCACCGTACCTTTGTCTCCGTGAACACATGGCTGAATTCTCTGCCTAACATTTGGAACACCTTCAATCGTTACAGCGTCATATTCTTCTTCCGCACCAATGTACGCTTGAAAGTCTAAAGCAATGACTTGTTTATTCTTCATTATCCCTTTTGCTCTCTGTCTCAAACCAGCAACTTCTCCAGCTCTAACTTTTATAGTTGCACTTTCAACTGGTTTTTTGGCAACTACAGGCTCAACGCTTTCAGCAGTTATTTTGTCAAGATTCCATTTTAAAGCGCCAGCAATCATCGCAATAGACTGTTTAAGTCCCACATGCCCAGTAATTTGTCTACTTTCAATTCTCTTCTTGAATTCTTCAATCGTCAAACCAGCACCTATTTTCTTCTGGAATGGTAAACGTCTTGTGGCGGCGTTCATAACTCTTACAGCCTTAATTTTTTCGATTTTTTGGCAAACCGCAGTAAGTGTAATTACAAGAGTGTCCATTAAGAAGCCTGGGTTTATGCCTGTTCCTAAAACTGTTACATTGTGTTTTTTGGCAAGCGCGTCAAGCTCTTTTGCAAGTTTAGGTTCAGTAAGGTATGGATGTGAAAGTTCTTCACATGTGGATACAACGTTTACGCCGTGTTTCACGATTGAAGCAATCTGCGGGTAAGTGTGTTTAAGAAAGGATGAAGTTGCATGAACAGCAATGTCCGCTTTAACCTTTGAAAGTGCAGAGTCAACGTTGTCTGAAACTTGTACTCCGAGTTTTCTGTTTGAGCCTAAGACTTCACCTAAATCTTTGCCAACTTTGTCTTTAGCTATGTCAATCGCGCCGACTATGCTTACTCCTTCTTTTTCCAATAGGACCTTTGCAATTAAACTGCCAACGGCGCCAACACCATATAAGGCAACCTTCACTTTTCTCATTCTAACTCTTTCCTTCAACTTTCATCTCTATTGTATTTGACTCTATTAAAACATCTTTTGGGCTGTTGCTTGTAAACACGAAAAACGATGATGACAAATACAAAAAAAGCTATAGCTTGCATGAGCATAGATTCATGTATATCTTGAGGTAGGTGAAAAAGTTGGCTACTAAACGGTTACTTGTCGTATATTACACTGGAACTGGTAATACCAAAAGAATGGCTGAGGAGATCGGTAAAGGAGCTGAACAGTTAGGAGTTAATGTGCAGGTAAAAAGCGTTGAGGAATGTGAGCTTAGCGACTTGGCTGAAGCTGACGGAATCGTGATGGGTTCTCCCACTTATTTCAGCAATGTGGCATGGCAAGTGAAGAAGCTCATCGACGAGTCAATAACCCTCTACAGAAAGGAGCATCAACTGAGGGGCAAGATTGGTGGATGCTTTACATCTGCAGGAACACGCAGGGATGGCGAAGACTGCGTTAGAATGCTGGAATTAACGCTTGGCTTCCATCACAAGCTAAAGATGGTTGGCGGAATCATAAGGGCATCAGGTGACGGAGAGGAAGCAGTCAGCAAGTTGTGTCAGGAATACGGAACGAAAATCGCCAAACAAATCCTCACATAAGTACTATTCTTGCTCGCCTACTGCGGTAACCGGGGGACTCACGAACCCCTGCGGAGCAGGTGCCCTCAGAAATGGCTTTGAAATTGTTTGCGAAAACACTGAGATTGCATTTTTGGTTTTTCTGGTTTCTGAAAAGGTTATCAGATTTCAATCGTCAAAAATAGAGAAAAGACTGCGTTTAGAAAATGTTTAGTGCTCTTGAGAGTACTTTTTCTTCTCTATACTCTGGTAGCAGAATCGGTGCTCTTCTGGCGGTTTCTACTCCTGCTTCTTTTAGCATTTTCTCGTATTTTGTTACGTGATCTAACGTTAATTTGCCAATTTTAGCGTTTTTAGCATGTTTTGCCGTGCTTATTCCTGCTATTCTTCCGAAAACACTGTAGTCAAGTATTGAATTTCCCATCAATCTGTTCTTTCCGTGGGTTCCGCCTGTTACTTCCCCTGCTGCAAACAATCCTTGAACAGATGTTTCCGTATTTTCTTTTATTATTACTCCACCGTTTTGGAAGTGCAACGTTGGAAATACTAAAATCGGGTCTTGGGTCATGTCAATGTCGAATCGTTTATACTGCCTAAGCATGGCTGGAAGCTTGTTTGCTATTGTTCCTTCGCCTTGAAGTATTTCTATCATTGGTGAATCCAACCAGACTCCTCTCATTCCTGTGGGGGTTTCTATGCCATTGTTTCTCTCGTAGCATTCTCTGATTATTGCCGAAGCTTCTACATCTCTTGGTTCGCGTGGATAAACAAATTGTTCACCATCCTTGTTTACTGGCTGTGCTCCTAACCCCCTCACTTTTTCTGTAACCAGCAACCCTACTATCTGTTCTGGATATGCTGCACCCGTGGGATGATATTGTACAAAGTCTAAATCTCTCAATTTTGCGCCTACATGGTAGGCAAGAACGATTCCGTCGGCTGTTGCTCCGTAATGGTTTGTGGTTTGAAAGCCCTGTATGTGAAGTCTGCCGAATCCTCCAGTAGTCAATATTGTGGATTTCGCTTTTGCAACATGGTATTCTTGTGTCTCCATGTTGTATAAGACAGCTCCAGCAACTTGCTTATTCTCATCTGTAAGCAGTTCCACAACGGAAGTGAACTCTAAAATCGGTATGTTTTTGTTTATAACTTCGTCTTTAAGATTTCTTACTATTTCTAAACCAGTATAGTCTCTTGCGGAATGCATTCTTTTCCTGCACGTTCCGCCACCATGTATCGTAACCATCGTGCCATCGGATTCTCTGTCATACATGACTCCGAGGTCTTCATGCCACTTTATTATTTGTGGAGCGTCCAACACAAGTCTTCCAGCAAGTTTCGGGTCATTCGTGAAGTGTCCACCACCTAAAACGTCAAGATAATGAAGAGTTGGAGCGTCATTGGATTTGTCTGCGGCCTGTATACCCCCTTGAGACATCATAGAGTTCGAGTCGCCAAGCCTTAGCTTCTGTACAATAAGTATGTTTTCCGCATCCATCCCGCTGTAATTCGCCCACAAAGCCGCTGTCATTCCTGCTCCTCCGCCGCCGATAATAAGGACGTCAACGTTAAAATCTGGCTTTGACAGGTCTATATCTTCGGGTTTTATTAGTGGGTGAGCTTCAAGCAAGTTTGCAACTTCATGGGGCATTAAATCCCCTTTATTAGGTCCAACTTTGATGGGTCTTTTTGCTTCTTTTTTGTAATCTGGATGAAACTTTTTCAGTATTTTCTCTCTTTCTTCAAGTCTCATGAGTTGAAAAGTCTCTTTTAGCCTTCTGTCCCTAGTGTTCTCAACAGTTTCTATGGTTTCAAGCATGTATTCGGGATACCCTCTTACTATCTTTAACTTGCTCATTCTGGTTCAATCTCCCTTTTTTCGTAAATTTCCTTAAGATCACGCAGGCCTGTGTCCATGAGCTTCTGGATTTCTTCGTTGAACTTGCCGGACTCTATTTCCTTTATTCTTTCTTCAACGTGTTTTGCTTTAGGCATAACGTATTTGCCGTAGAGTCTTCTTGCAAGTAAAGCTATGTTGTATGGTACGATTTCTGCGGGGCATCTTGTAGCGCATAGTCCGCATGCGATGCAGTCGAATGAGAGGCTTGCTACTTCTTGAAAGTCTCCTCTCAAGGCGGCTTGAACGTAATCCATTACTTCCAAGTCTTGGGGGCATGCTTTTGTGCATGTGTTGCAACTAACGCATTTTGCAATTTCTGGATAATACTCTAGAAACACGTTTGCTGACGGGCTTAATTCCTCTAAGTTGTAAATGGGTTTTTCTGCGGGTGTGAATGGAATTTGGCTTATGTACATTCCGTCTTCAACGGTTTCTTGGCAAGCTAAAGCCATTCTTAGCTTGTAGTTTCCTTTGACTCTGTAAATCGTGGCGCATGCTCCGCAGAAGCCTCCTCGGCAACCGCAACTTCTTATAAATCTGTAACCCGCGTATTCCATGGCTTTCATGATAGTTAAGCCCACTGGAACTTTGTACTCGCGTCCAATAATGTATATTCGAACTTTCTCTTTTTTTTCTCGTTCAGCTTCAGCCATTTTTCACACCAATTTCAAGTAATCATGAGAAGATAGCATTTTTCTCAGCCTTCTAATAAAGATTTTTAGCTTCAAGCAACGGTTTCGGATCAACATAATGTAAACCAAGGTCAACACCCCAAAATTGCTTATCTAACCCGAAGGCTACTGCCATAAGTTGCGTGTAATACATCACTGGTATTTCTTTCAAGTCTCTTCTGAGTTTTCTTGCTTCTTTTTGCCTGTGATCCAAATTGAAAGTGCAAAGTGGACAACAGGTAACGATGACTTCTGCGCCGTTTCTTATCGGATAGATTAAGTTGTCGTAAGTTAGCTTTGCCACTATGTCTTTTCTGTCAACCGTGTGATAACTGCCGCAACACTGCGTCCTGTTCGGGTTATCAATGACCTCAGCGCCTAAAGCTTCTAGTATGTCTTCTAAAACTGTGGGGTTTTCCGGGTCATCTATGCCTATTTCTCTCGGTCTCAAAACGAGGCAACCATAATAGGGTGCCACTTTCAAACCTTTAAGCGGTTTTTTCACTTCTTTTGTTATTCTGTCATATCCCACCATGTCTCTTAGAACTTCAAGGAAGTCTAAAGCTTCTACTCCGCCTTTGTAGCCTTCTTTAACTCCGCCGGCGAATTCTTTTTCTCTTTCAAGAAAAGTGTTTATTTTTTCCATTTTTTCCGCGTCTTTCAAGAATAGGTTGGCTTCTTTAAGCGTGTGATAACACATGGAGCAAAATGTGATAACGCGGTTTTCGTTTTGCACAATTCCATTTTCATTCATTTCTTGTACGTGTATGAGATTTCTTATTGGAGCCAAGTGCCGCATCAGATCGTCATTTGCTAGATATGGAAAAACTCCACAGCAATTCCATTTAGGCAGTTCAACCAGTTCTATTCCCAGTTTTTTGGCAATTGATATGCCTGAAATTGAATAGTTTCTGGCTGTTGTTTGGACAGCACAGCCCGGATAGTATGGTATCTTAACCATTTATATGCCTTCTAGGCTGTTGTTTTACGGAAATTACTGACTAAGGCAATTGGCGGAAGTATCTTTAATTCTTCTCTAGGGATTTCGTTAACTGAGATTTTGTCTTGGTCTCTTCTCAGCCTTATCTGTCTTAAGGCTTCCATGATTTTTGTTATGTTAATTTCTCTTGGGCATCTTGCATGACAAGCAAAGCAAGTGCTGCAAATCCAGAACGTGTTTGATTCGAAAATCTTCTCTATATTGCCTACTTGAACAAGCCTGATTACCTGCGTTGGTGATGAATCCATAGCAAATCTTACCGGACATGAGCCACTGCATAAACCACACTGGTAACATGAAAGTACATCTTCGCCGCTTATGCTTTTGACTTTTTCTGCAAGGTCCATCAGATGCTCTTCCTAGTGTTTAGGAAACTGATTAATCAAACATTTTAAACTTATCGTTCAAAAATCTCAGCTTCCAATAGAAAGATTATATAACACGGATTAACTCAACATCTTCTACCGCCAGCAAAATCTGCGAATTGATGGATGTGAACGTGTTTGGAATCTGCAGTACGCATCGGCGTTTACATTTGCCATTGCGGAGGTAACATCAGCGACACGGTGGATGTTGAAAAGGTTAAAGAAGCCACATCCAAGCTTGAAGGAGTAAAAATTGTTGAAACCGTGGATTATCTCTGCAGCACTCAGGGGCAAGGCAAGATTGAAAGCGGGATAAAAGAGTATGGAATCAACCGTGTTGTTGTTGCTTCCTGTTCTCCGCAATTACATTTGGCAACTTTTAGAAGAGCTGTTTCTGAAGCTGGTTTAAACCCGTACCTTCTTGAAATGGCGAACATACGTGAGCATTGCAGTTGGGTTCATGACAATGTAGATGAAGCGACAGCAAAAGCCACAGATATTATACGTGGTGCGGTTAACCGAGTGAAGTATCTGGAAGAACTGCATCCCATCAAGACCAAAGTGAAAAGAGAGGTTCTGGTCATTGGGGGCGGCATCACTGGCATTCAATCAGCACTTGAAATGGCAGATAAAGGTTATCAAGTGCATTTAGTGGAGCGTGATCCATGCATAGGCGGGCACATGGCTCAACTAAGCGAAACCTTTCCAACCCTTGACTGTTCATACTGCATTTTGGCACCGAGAATGGTAAGCGTGTCGCAGCATCCGAAAATTAAAATCTATACAATGGCTGAGCCTGTAGCTTTGAAGGGGTTTCCGGGAGACTACGTTGTCACGTTAAGGGTGAAACCGCGGTTTGTGGATGTTGACAAGTGTACAGGGTGCGATGATTGCACAGATGTGTGTCCAGTCGAAGTTCCAGACGAGTTCAATATGGGTTTGACGTGGCGTAAAGCCATCTATATCCCGTTTCCTCAAGGTGTTCCTAGAGCTTACGCTTTAGATCTAGACAACTGTTTGGGGTTGGAACCTATTGCTTGTGGTAAATGCACTGAAGTTTGTGAACCTGAAGCCATAAACTATGACATGCAGCCTGAAGAAATCGAACTTAACGTGGGTGCAATAATTGTTGCCACTGGCTACGACCAGATAAGCCCAAACGATTTCGGCGAATACTCTTATGGAATGCATCCAGATATTGTTACTAATCTGCAGTTTGAACGCATAATGCATCTTGGTTTTTACAAGCCATCCGACGGAAAAATCCCCAGAAAAGTCGCTTTCATTTTATGTGTTGGAAGCCGCGCTCTTCAAGAAAGAGCGAAGGAATACTGTTGTAAAATAGGGTGTATGGTAGCTATTAAACAAGCCATTCTGCTTAAGAAAGCAGTGCCAAACGTGGAACCTTGGATTTTCTATCAAGATGTACGAGCGGATGGCAAGGGCTACGAAGAATTCTATGCTAGAGCCAGAGAACAAGGCTCAAGATTTGTCAGAGGGTTAGCGGCTAAGGTTTTGCCAGCAAATGACGGGTTGATCGTTAAAGCTGAGGACACAATTGCTGGAATACCAGTAGAAGAAAGATTTGACATGGTAGTTCTCAGCATGGGTATCACTCCAAGATCAGACACAGAAGATGTATCCAAGATCTTCGGTTTACATACAGGACCCGACGACTTCTTTATGGAAAGACACTACAAACTCAACCCTGTGGACAGCACCAAAGAAGGGATTTTCGTTTGCGGATGCGCCTTAGGACCGAAAGACATTCGTGAATCTGTTGAGGAAGGTATGGCTGCAGCGTCAAGGGCTGCGACCTTTATAGGATTAGGTGAACTGGCCACATCACCGGAAGTTCCCATAATAGACCGTGCGAAATGCGACCTCTGCGGTGAATGCGTTGCCATCTGTCCGACTGTTGCAATAACAATAACAAATTCAACAATAACCGTTACGCCTGTTGCGTGCATAAATTGTGGAGCATGTGTTCCAGCATGTCCAAGGGAAGCCATAGATCAGAGTAATATTACAGAAAAGCAACTGATTGCGCAAATCCAAGGTGTCAGTGCTGGGGAGACAAAAGAACCGAAGATAATTGCATTTATTGAACGTAAAACGGCTTATGCCTCATTGGATTTGGCTGGAACCAGAAGATTGAGCTATGTCGCGAACATAAGACCGATAACCGTGCCAAGTTGCATGCGGATAGGCATAAAGCATTTGATAAATGCGTTTGCTTATGGAGCTGATGGTGTGGTGTTCGTTGAGGGTGATGACAGTCCCTTCGCCGGGGAAAAACTGCTGAAACATGTGGGTAACCTCAAAAAAGAGTTGCGAGAATACGAGGTTTCACCCCTTCGTTTGCAGTCGATGACAACGACAATACCGCAGTATGACAAGACTGTGAAGCTTTTCGAAACCGTCAGTGCAAGGGTTGCACGCTTAGGCAAAATAACACCAGAAGAACGCGGTAAGGTGAAAGAGAAACTGAAAACCTAAAACATAGGTGGAAACCTTTACGTTTGTAAACCTTTATATCTTTGGTGTTTTCTCTATCCCAAAAAGAACAACCGCAACCAGCCGAGATGGAAAACATGAGCAAAAGTAGACTGGCGGCACCAGTCGTAAAGAGAAAGAAACTTGCAGAAGTTGAATGGAAGGTTATTGAAGATTTTTGCAAGGGATGCGGCTTCTGCATAGAATTCTGTCCAGTCGACGCTCTTGAAGAATCAGAAAAACTAAATACAAAAGGAGTGCACCCTCCGAAACTAAAAAGTGAAGATGCGTGCATTGGTTGTGGTCTCTGCGAAAGGATATGCCCAGATTTTGCAGTTCACTTAGAGAAAAAAGAAGGTGAGGGTGAGAGAGAGCAATGACCATGCATAGGGAAGTATTAACAGGAAAACATCTAATGCAGGGAGACATCGCATGTGCGGAAGGTGCAATAGCTGCTGGATGCAAATTCTTCGCGGGCTACCCCATCACACCAGCCACTGAAATAGCTGAACGAATGGCTCGGAGGATGATTGAAGTTGATGGAATGTTTGTTCAGATGGAAGACGAGTTAGCCTCCATGGCTGCAATAATCGGTGCAAGCTGGGCTGGAGCCAAAGCTATGACAGCCACTTCCGGACCAGGGTTCAGCCTAATGCAAGAAAACATTGGTTTGGCAGTTATGACTGAAACACCATGCGTTGTAGTAAATATTATGCGAGGTGCCCCAAGCACTGGTCAGCCAACCGAAGGAGCCCAACAAGATGTCATGCAGTCTAAATGGGGTTCCCACGGAGACTACGAGATAATTGCTTTAGCCCCAGCCTCTGCTCAGGAAATGTTCGACTTGACAATTGAATGTTTTAACTTTGCGGAAACTTATCGCGCTCCAACTTTTCTCTTAGCAGATGGCTTTACAGGACACTTATGGGAACGCGTTGTGATTCCGCCACCTGAAGAGATTAAAACTGTTGAACGTAAAAAACCCGTAGTTCCCGCAGACAAGTATCTCCCATTCAAACCAGATGAAGATTTGGTTCCTCCCATGGCATGTTTTGGAGAAGGCTATAGTGTTCATGTTACCGGCTTGACTCATGACGAGCTTGGTTACCCAAAAACCACCGATCCCAAGATACAACATGAGCTTGTGAATAGGCTTTGCGAAAAGATAAGAAAAAACTCTGATAAAATAATTAGGACTTACGAGTTCATGCTTGAAGACGCGGACATAGCAGTTATTGCCTACGGTATTCCCTCAAGATCCTCGTTGAGCGCTGTGAAAATGGCCCGCGAAGCTGGAATAAAAGCTGGACTGCTGAGGCTTATAACAGTTTGGCCTTTTCCAGAAAAAAAGGTTGAAGAGTTATCCAGCCATGTGGAGGCTATAGTTGTTCCAGAAATGAATTGTGGACAAGTTGTGAGAGAAGTTGAAAGAGTAGCCAAAGAAACTCCAGTGCATTTCTTATCTAAGATTGGCGGAGAACCGCATAGTCCTTCTGAAATCTTTGAAGTTATAAGGAGAGCCGCAAAAGCATGACTGCCATACAAGAATTTGAAAAGCATCCATTAGCCAAATATCTTCGCCTAGAAAGATTTCCACACATATGGTGTGAAGGTTGCGGAGACGGAATAATCCTCAACTGTTTTGCAAAAGCCCTTGACGATTTAGGTGTAAACATGGACAAGTTTGTTGTTGTTTCAGGCATAGGATGTATGGGACGCGTTGCAGGCTATATAAAATGTGATTCTTTCCACACGACCCACGGTCGCCCTATAGCTTTGGCAACTGGAATAAAACTTGCAAATCCGAAATTAACAATCGCTGTTATCAGTGGCGACGGAGACTTATTTGCAATTGGTGGAAACCACTTCATCCATGCTGCCAGACGAAATGTGGACATGACGGTGATATGCTCAAACAACTTTAACTATGGAATGACTGGTGGCCAGGTTGGACCAACAACTCCATTAGATTCTTACACAACAACAACGCCCTACGGCAATATTGAACACCCATTTAATCTTGTGCATTTGGCCGCTGCTGCAGGTGCAGTTTACGTGGCCAGATGGACTGTGCTGCACGTTAAAAGACTTACAGAATCCATTAAGAAAGCGCTGCAAAAGAAAGGTTTCAAATTTATTGAAGTCATTTCACCATGTCCTGAAATTTATGGAAGGCGAAACAAGCTTGGAAAAGCTATTGACATAATGAAACGGTATAGGCAAATATCCGAAATTAGGCATGGCTATGACCCAGCAAAGGCTGAAATAACAAGAGAAAAAATAATAGTTGGCGAATTCATCGACATTGAAAAGCCAACGTATGGAGAACTGCTTCAGAAACAATTCTTAATGATTCAAAAAAAAGGTGATGGGAGGCTAAAATTACGCGAGTAGAAATACGTATTGGCGGTTTCGGCGGACAAGGAATCATAAGAACTGGTTTGATTTTGGCTACAGCTTCATGCGTCTACGGAGATAAAAACGCCATTCAAACAGCATCGTACGGTCCAGAATCAAGAGGAGGCAGTTGCAGATCAGAAGTAATAGTTTCTGATGAAGACATAGATTTTCCAAAGGTTGAGCATCCTGACATTCTGGTTGCCATGTCTCAGGAAGCATACCTACAATATGTTGACGACTTGAAAGAAAACGGCATACTTATAGTGGATCCAGACCTGGTTCCAAACCAAAGGGAGAACTTAGAAGTCAGGATGTACGAGGTTCCGGCAACAAAAATTGCTGAAGAGCTTGGCAAAAAAATAGTTGCAAATGTTGTGATGATAGGGGCTTTTGCAGCAATAACAAATCTGCTTGGTTTAGAGCATTTGAAAGAATCGATAAGGCGCAATGTCCCAAAAGCATTTATGAAATTAAACCTTACAGCCTTCGAAAAAGGTTACGAATACGGGGAAAGCCTTGCGAAGAGCTGAAGCTTCTTTAAGCCTTCTGGGTTTGCACTGGCGCTTGTAGCTGTACCAACTGCTCTAACGGATTTAGAAGCTTAGATTTCCTAACTCCCACATGGCGTAGTGGAGCTATTCTTTTAGCTTCATTGTAAATGTCTGACGCTATCTTTCCAAGAACCATTTCTTGGGCAAGCTGGTCCAATCTAAGTGCTGAAGTCTTCTCTCGAATGATTTTCTCCATTATGGTGCGCATGGCATGCTCCTGTGTTGTCTTAATCCTTGAAAGCGTAAAGGCACAAATAGTCACCAGTAGGTTGTATCCATCTTTCGTAGTGACATCGAATATCCCCTCAACTTTGGTTGTTCTTCTTCTGACTAGGCTTCGCAAATAGTCATGTGAGTATTCATGTCCCTTAAACATTGTGTGGGCAGTTTTACCGTCAACTTCGATTATTTGGAATCGCATTTTCAAATATTGGTGGGCAAAATCGTTTGTAACCTCATATAATGTGGACTCGATCACTCTTCCAACTAGTTTTTCGGGTTCGGCGGCTGGCACCGCTCCTAACTCAACGTTTCCAAAGCATGATGGAGCCAGCACTGTGTACCATGATTTGCCGCGCCATTTATCCCTTACATGTTTTCTTCGAGACAAGTCTAGCCTCCAGATGTAGCTTGAAAATTCGCATCATAGTATTAAAAGCTTTACCGTTTCAGCTCTGTCTTTTCCATGCCGCCCATGTATTTCCTTAAGACTTCCGGGACAATAACAGAGTCGTCCTCTTGCTGATAATTCTCAAGTATTGCAACAATCGTTCTGCCAGTGGCTAAAGCCGTCGAATTCAAAGTATGCACAAAACCCATTGGCGGTGCACCCTCTTTTTCCCTATACCTTATGTTTAGCCTTCTGGCTTGGTAATCTGTACAGTTACTGCATGAGCCTGTCTCTCGATAAGCGTTTTGAGCAGGCATCCAAACTTCAATATCGTATTTTTTGGCTGCAACTGTTCCAATGTCACCTGTGCAGCAATTGACAACGCGGTAGGGCAGACCAAGTTTTTGAACAAGTTCCTCAGCGTTTCGTATAAGTTCTTCATGAATCTTCCAAGAGTCTTCAGGTTTGCAGAAAACAAACTGCTCCACTTTATTAAATTGATGTGTTCGAAAGACTCCTCTTGTGTCTTTGCCGTGTGCCCCAGCTTCCTTTCTAAAGTTTGTGCTTACTCCAACAAGTTTAAGCGGTAAATCTTTTGCTTTTAACACTTCATCCATGAACATTGCTGCCATCGGATGCTCCGAAGTCGCAATCAAGTACAAATCTTCATTTTCAATTTTATACAAGTCGTTTTCGAAATCGCTTAGTGCTACGACACCTTCATAGGGTTTACGTCTCATGAGAAAGGGCGGCTCTATGGGCGTGTAACCTTTCTTGATCATTTCTTCTAGAGCAAAACTCATTAAAGCCATATCAAGGAGAACGCTTTCCCCTTTTAGGTAGAAGAATCTGGCTCCTGCGACTTTTCCAGCTCTTTCAGTGTCCATTATGTCTAGGCTTAATCCTAAATCTATGTGGTCTTTTACGGGAAAGTTGAACTTGGGTATTTCACCCCATGTCCTTATTGGAACATTGTCATGTTCGTCTTTGCCTGTTGGGACTGATTCGTGCAGGAGGTTTGGAATCTGCATGAGATAATAACGCATTTTCTCTTCGCATTTCTTCACCTGTTTTTCTAGAGCTGTGACTTCTATGTCGATTTTTTTCGCCTTCGAGATTTTATTGCTAACATATTCCCCTTTCTTTTTTAACGTTGCAATCTCAGTTGTCATCAATTTTCTTTCATGTCGAAGTTCATTCAATTTCGTTAGGGATTGCCGCCATCTCCTGTCACACTCGATGAGTTCATCTAGCGTTTTCAGGTTTTCAAGGTCTTCCCTCTTCTTCAGATTGTTCCTTACGAGTTCATGATTTGCGCGGATAAGCTTGATGTCCAGCATTTTATCACTTATTTTCTGCTTGTTTGCGGGTTAACCCTCTAAGCTTACAATAAAATGTCTATTTAACCTTACGATTAAGCTCGCTAAAGAGTGGTTTTTCACTTGAGTTTCTTTGCTGTTAGAAGAGTTTTTTCAGCTATCGAGACGCAGAATAGTAGATCGTCAATTGTAGCGATGAATGTTGGAATCTTCCTTCTACATCTTATGTATGTGACAACCTTGTTTCCTTTACTCGTTGTTTCAATCGATAAACTAGGTGGTGCTTTGAAGTTGTCTGGCGAAACAGCTTTTGCAACGGCTTCCGCGTCTTTAGCGTCTTTATACTCCAGTGTGATTTCAGCTTCCATTTTTCTCGCCTTTCAGCTGTTTTCCAACAAGTTCATCAACAAGTTTTATGAAGGGGTTGATGTTCTTTATGGGAACTTGTGCTCCTGCTGCTATATTGTGTCCTCCGCCTTTTCCTAGAAATTTTTCAGCAGCAACCTGCATAACTTGTCCAAGGTTAACTCCTTTGTGGGTTACCATATCTACTGTTCTTGCCGAAAACTTCGCTGTTTCTTCCTCTTTCACATTGGCGTACATAATCAACGGTTTTTCAGGATTTGGAAGACTTGATGAAAGAATAGATGAGATTGCCCCTACTATTTTATCTTCTAGGAAGTCTTCACCGTGAACAACATATATGTTTTCTAACTCCTCCATTCTTTCAGGTTTTTCCATAACCCATCCAAGATACTTGCCGAGTGTTCTTCTGTACTCTCTCAACACCTTGTTTGCTTCCTCGAGGGCTAAGCCTCTGTCACCCATACACACGGCTACGCCGAGACTCGGCTTATCCATGCGCCCAGTTCCATTAAGCAAAACAGAGAATTCCCTTGCGTCTCTAAGAGGAGTCCAAGGTTCCTCACGGTTAAAAATGTAAACGTGTCCAATAAGATTTGAAACTTCATAGTGCAAACCTTTTGACAACAAATAGTCTGCAAGGGCTGAGCACAACCTTTTCTTCTCCTCTTCAGAAAGATCCCTCAAAGCTCGCCATTTGTCGCCATGCTTCGGTTTGATGTCTAGGCTTACCAGAAAGGCTAGGCTCTTGTCTTCTTCACCGCTTATGCCCGGGATAAACGGATTGGTTGTAGATGCCAAGGTTCTGTGAATCGGACGTGTTTCTCTGCCGAAAAATATCAGGTCTTTTTCAACAGTTAAAAGCCCCGTGCTTTTTGCATCTTCAACTATTTTTTCGTTTAATCCGCCAAGCATTCGCTGGTCATATTTATCTTGCATGTCTCCAAGGGCTCCAACCACAGCTATGGGTGCCGAGTCAATGTTAGCCTTATCCATGGCTTTAGCTGCGAAATACGTAACGCCTGAGCCGCTAATGTCCCGTGCCCCATCTATCTCATGTAGATGCGGGTTCACATGCACAATATTGGCTGTTTTTTCTCCACTTACTTGATGGTGATCTAAAATGACGATTTTAAAATCAGAGAGCTTCTCATTTAACAAGTCAATGTAACCGCTTCCCAAGTCTGTGAAAACTATCAGTTGCGGCTTTTCTGACAGGATTTCCTCTATAGCCTTGTCGTTAATCCACTGAGTTATCCTGATGCGAAATCTTGCGTCAAGTCTAAACAAGGCTTTTCCAATGATTCCAGCAGCCGCAAGGCCGTCAGCATCTAAATGCGAAAAAACGTGGATAACCCCGTTTTCCTTAACAGTTTCCAATATTGTTTTGGCAGCCTGTGAAGCTGAATCTAGGAAATCTGTGATTTGCTTCTCGTCTAAAGCCATAGACATCGCGATTAGGTTAGAGAGTCTGTTTTATTTAAGAATGACTATACGCTCTGCGATTTTGCGCGCAAGCAAAAAAGGATAGACCCCCTATCCTTTTCAACATTGAAACCTATTGAGCAACTTACTAGACAATGATGGCTGTTTTCGCTTGGTACTTCCAATTAGGCGGCAAAATGCCTTTGCGTTTGTAATATCTTGAGAGCTTGTGGATTTTTGCTTCGACAACTTGGAGAGATCTTTTGTTGTGAATGTCTCTTTTGTTTTTTTCTATGTGTGTGGTGAGACTTGCAGCCCTTTTCAACAAATCTCCAAGGTCTTCGGGTATTGATGGTGCAAGCTCTGCCTCCTTAAGTATTTGCGTTATTGCTTTTCCAGTAAACGGCTTAACCAGTGGAATTGCATATTGGTCTCTTAGGATTGTTCCTATACGGCTTGGAGGATGCCCGTCTTTTGCTAGTTTAATGACTAGGGCTTCTACTTCTTCTGGCTGGTATTTGCACCAGCTTGGAGGACGTTTGCTGGCTGGTCTTGTTGAATGGGATCTTCCGCTTTTCTTCTTTGGCATTGCTTGTCCCTTTTGAACTCTGTATGAGCGAGTGAAGACGGATATTTAAAATTATTGATTAGAATAATCACCTTGTGGTTTTTGCCACGGAGATTTCTTGTACCATTCGGCAAATCTTCTCAGAGCTTTAGCCCTATGGGAATGCTTGTTTTTCTCCATGCTGGTCATTTCAGCAAATGTTTTTTGGCTGTTTGCTGGTTTGAATATGGGATCAAAACCAAACCCTGATTCATGTTTTCCTCTTCTTTCCTCTTTTATTATATCCCCGAGGGCTTCTCCTTTGAAGCATATTGGCGACTTTAACTCTGCTGAATAGTATGCTATTACTGAATGGAATCTAGCCTTTCTGTTTTCAATGTTTTCCATAAGTTTCAGCAAACCCTTGTTGCCTATGGTTTTATAAGCGTAAGCGGAGTATGGTCCTGGGAATCCGTTTAACGCATCTATGAATAATCCTGCATCTTCCACCATCAAGGGCAGATTGCATCGCTTAAATGCGTCCACAACACTTGTTTTTGCGATTTCCTCTAGGTTGTCGCTTTGGATCTCTAAGGCTTTGGCTCTAAGCATACCTACTGCTATTTTATACTCAGCCAACACTTTGCGGGCTTCGTCAAATTTGTGGATGTTGTCTGTTGCGAAAAATATGGCTTTTCCTTTTAGTTGAAAATTCATTTTGCCTCACGACTTTCTGCCAGCGCCTTCAGCTGACACGGTGAAGTGCTTTTTCCAGTTTATCTGCATTATTCCTAGGATGTTGCCATCTGGGTCTGTGAAGGTTGCTTGTTTTCCGCCACAAGGTTCTTCGTGCAGTTCTTTGATGAACTTTACCCCTTTATTCTTCAGTTCCCTGTAAACTTTTTCGGCGTCATCTACAAGAAACTCCACGGAAGGTGACACTGGGCTTACTTTTTGTCCTTCTGTGATTTTTGGTGCTAACCCGATTTCCACTCCACCACATTCAAAGCCAACGTAACTTGAGTATTCATACTTCTTTTCCAGGCCCAATGTTTCTTCATAGAATTTTGCCGCTTTTTCTAGATTTGAAACATGAAAAGTTATGCTCCAAACAGCCTTAATCATTTATCAGTCACCTTTTCTTTCAGCAATATACCGTCCTCTCTTCTCTATCTGCTTAATTTTATCTAAAACGTTTTTCGCAGTTTCAGAGCCTAACACCTTGGAATAGCCCTCAACCACAGTGTCAAAACACTCTTTTGCAAATCGGAAATGGGTGCTTTGTAGAGCTCTCTTCATGAGGTGCAGATCCACTCCTCTGGCTTCCAGTTCCTTTGATTTTTCGCCGAGTCCAAAATCCACGAAGAAAATTTTTCCTTCAGAATTAAGAATCATGTTTGATGTTGTCAAATCGCCGTGAATTATTCCGTTTTCATGAAGTCTACCTATTAATTCTCCGATTTTAAAGCATAAATGCTGTCTTTCACTTTTAGAGATTTCGCTCAACAACTGTTTTACTTGTTTCCCTTCTATGAACTCCATTATGATTGTGGCGTTTTTAACGTCAACCAGAAATATTGTGGGTGTGGGTACTCCAGTTTTCTTGGCTTTATGAATTAATTGCGGTTCATGAGTTGTTCTATAGGTTTTAATCTGTTCATCTAGTTCTGACAACCGATATTTCTTTGGCAAACGCTTTTTCATAATCACCTTTCTACCGTGCCAATCTGCAAGATACAAACTAGCTTCTGCACCCTTAACTAAAAGTGACTGTTTCATTTCACCCAAGGGACTTCAACCTCATCAAGCCGCCACCTCAACTTTACAAAGCTTTTCTCAATCGGTGTAACAACACCCTGCTTGTAGGCTAATACGCCTGTCCACGCAATCATGGCTCCGTTATCAACTGCAAATTCCTTTGGCATAACAGAAAACTCAGCGTCGTGCTCTTCTGCTATAGCCTTGATCATTGACTGCAGTCTTTTGTTGGCTGCCACTCCACCAGTCAACAATACTTCCTTTTTCTCCGTGTGTGCCAAAGCCCGTTCAGTGACCTCAGTAACCATGGAGAACACTGTTTCTTGAAGACTGTAGCATAAGTCCTCAAGCTTGTACTCTCCCTTTTCGAGTAAGTTAATAATGGCAGTTAATAAACCGCTGAAAGACATGTCCATACCCTTAACCGTGTAAGGCAGTTGGATCAGCTTCTTTCCATTTGCAGCAAGTTTCTCAACAACAGCCCCAAAAGGCTCACCGACCCTTTGATGCAGTCCAGCTTCTCTCGCAAAAACATCTAAACAGTTTCCAAGGGCAACATCTAAAGTCTCGCCGAAAACCCTGTAACGACCAGAATCAAACGCTGAAACTATGGTGTTTCCCCCAGAAACATAGAGCGTAACCGGGTCCTCAGCCCCTGTTTTAAGTTTTCCTATTTCTATGTGCGCAACACAGTGGTTAACCCCCACGAGGGGGATGTCCAGATAAGAAGCTAGGGCTCTCGCCACAGTTGCGCCTGTGCGGAGGCATGGACCGAGACCTGGACCTTGAGAGAATGCTATGATAGACAAAATCCTTGGTTCTATTCCTGCTTTTTGGAAGGCTCCTTCTAGGACTTTATTTGCCACTTTTGCGTGGTGTCTCGCTGCCTCTCGTGGATGTATTCCTCCTTCTGGCGGAATGTAGGCGCTTATAGTGTTTGCCAATATTTTTCCGTTAAATGTTGATATTCCGACGCTAAAGTCGTCCGCTGTTGATTCTATTCCTAGACAGTAGGATTCGCTGGTCTTTTTTCCCTTCATTTTTGCTGCCCTTCCACATACACATTTTTATTCGTAAGCACATATATATTAACGTAGAAAGCTTGGAACTGATGGAAATGCCGAAACGCACTGAATTTGAACAAAAAGCCTTGCAATTCATAATAAACAACGGTTGTCAAGGTGTGTTGCAGTCGGAGCTATGGCGAAAATTGGGGGGGAGCAGTAGAGAAGGCTCAAGAATAGCTCTAAAGCTGGAGGGCAAGGGACTGATTCGCAGAGAAAAGGAACTCTGCAACGGAAGATGGACCTATAGGCTCTATCCCGAAAGGCTCCCAGCATCAATAGATTCTATATCAGACTGTCCATGTTTAATGTGCCCGGAAAGCTCAAGATGCGGCTCGGCAAGCAATATTTCACCGCAAAACTGCGAAAAACTGACGGAATGGCTTCTATTTCTAACCGAAAATGAATCCAGCGAATTAGGTGACAGCTAGTTTTGCCCAAAGCATGGGTACGAGAGCGGAAAAGAGATCATTACTACAAAAAGGCGAAAGAAGAGAAATATCGCTCTAGGGCAACTTACAAACTGTTTCAAGCCGTGAAGAAGTATCATTTTATAGAAAACGGTAACGTCGTCGTTGATTTGGGTGCGGCACCAGGCGGTTGGGTTCAAGCAGCAAGAAAAATTGTGGGAACCAAAGGTTTTGTTTTAGGCGTTGACCTAAAATCTATTGAACCTTTCTCACAGCTTAATGTTCGAACGATGATAGGTGATATAACAGAAGAAGAGACACTTGAGCAAATATTGGAGTTCCTTCCAAGAAAGGCTGACGCTGTAATTTTTGATGCCTCGCCAAACATATCTGGAATATGGGAGGTGGACCATGCCCGCCAAATAGACCTAGCCCAACAAGCACTGAAAATAGCGTTAAAAACACTCAAGGCTTCCGGAAATTTTTTCGTAAAAGTTTTCGAAGGAGACATGCTTAACGACTTTATTAAAGAATTGAAGCAACATTTTGAGATTGTCAGAATAGTGAAACCGAAGGCAAGCCGACCTAAAAGCTCAGAATTATTCATTTTAGGAGTGCATTTAATACAAACAGCGTGCTGAAGCAGCAAAGATAAATTATGTTGTTCCATAATAGACAAGATAAGGTGAACTGTTTGAAAGTTATCGCAGCAGATTCATCCGCCGCCATACTAGACCAAAAATTTGAGCCCCAGTCGATTGTTGCAGCTGCAGCGGTATTGGTCAACTCGCCTTACAGAGAGTTCAGCGCTTGTTTTGCTGAACCCATTTTTGCAGATGCAACAAGAGGGTATGAAGTCATAGTGCATGAAGCAGAGCTTTGTAGAGAACTTCTTGGAAAAGTAAAAGCGGATGTTGTTCATCTCGACATGTCTTTGGGTGCTCGTCCGCTTGAGCAGTTGTCTCCAATTCAGTTCTCTAACATAAGAGTTTCAAGCAAAGGAAGACGTCATCTTCTAAAAATTTTGCCTAGACTTAGAAAGATTGCTGGTGAAGTTAGGCAAAGATATGGAGTTGAAGTTTTAGCCATTGGCAAAGAAAGTGTTCCGGTGAGGATTGCAGAATTAACAGCGGGAGCGCACGCGATACTATATGCGTGTGATAAGGCCCTGAAAGAGAACCAGACAGTTCTGCTTGGTTTGCCCTTAAAATGTCAACCTAGACCAGCTGAAAAAAGAATATATCTTCACTCGCTTATAGCGGCGGAGCACGACATCAGGGGTTATGCAGAAGACAAAAAAGAAATCTTAAAAAAAGTTAATATCACGGAAATGCTAAATCCAGTTGCAAGAGGCTTCCGAGCCTTAAAAATAACTCCCAAAATATAAAACAGAATGTGTGCTTCTTGATGATAAGAATGTGAGCACCGTTCCGATGCACAAATGAGATAGTAGCAAAATCTTTTTACGTGGGGAAGACAAGGACCCATTGAAGAGTGAATTCGATGGAAGAGGATGGCAATATTATCTCTCCCTCTATGGCCGTTTTGGCGGTTGTGGTTACTTTCATAGTTTCTTTGTTCCTTGGAGCTGCGTTTTTTATTTTGTTTGGGTATGGTGTTGCGATGATATTTGGAGAATTGTTTCTAATAGTGGTTCCACTGGGGTGTATGCTCTATAGAGGAGTTGACGTTAGAAGCTACATAGGATTAGAGATTAGGCCTAGAACCATTCTCTTAGGTGTCGCTACGGGAACCCTTCTCTTAACATCCAATTTAATCATGTCTGCTGCAATTGTCGCTGTTTTCGGTGTGAGCGAGGCTGTTGAGGAAACTAATAATTTGATCATAAACATGAGTGGCTCTCCGCAGGGGTTGCTTTCGGTGGTAGTTACTTTGTCTTTGGCTGGGTTGTGTGAGGAGTTTACCTTTAGGGCTTTTCTGCAGAACGCGATCGATAGCAAGTATTCCTTCGGATCCGCCTTGCTTGTCTCTTCCCTAGCCTTCGGGTTCTTTCATTTTGATCCACAAGCAGTTTACGTTATCTTAGCCTTCCTTATGGGGCTGCTGTTAGGCTATATTTACCATCGTTGGCATTCATATGTCATTTCCGCGGTCGCCCATTCGACTCAGAATCTCATAATACTGGCACTAATGCTCCTTATTTGATGGTTGTACGCACACAGGTCCTTTTGTAACTTTTCGGTTTCTATGTGGGACACATACTGTTTCAGATTAACCCTTTTTATTGCTTTTTGTGATTTCTAGGCTTATGTCTAGTGCTTTTACGCTGTGTGTTATTTCGCCTAGGCTTATTATGTCAACTCCCTTTGACGCATAGGCAAGAATGTTTTCTGCAGTGATTCCGCCGCTTGCCTCAAGCAAAACCTTTCCAAAGATCCGTTCTTTTTTCAGTAGTTTAACAGCCTTTTCTGTTTGTTCCGGGGAAAAATTGTCCAGCATGATTATGTCTGCTCTAGCTCTTGCAGCAGCTGAAACGTCTTTAACTTTTGTTACTTCAACCTCGATTTTTTTGCTAAATGAGGCATCTTTTCTAACTTTTTCTATCGCTTTTTTAATGCTCCCAGCAACTATGATGTGATTGTCCTTTACCAAAATCATGTCATCTAAATGAAGTCTATGCGTGTCGCCGCCGCCTACTAGCACAGCTTTTTTGTCAAAATAGAGGAGCCCCGGCGCTACTTTTCGTGTGCACGCAACCTTGGTTTTAAGTTTGGCTTTTCGGATTTTCTCTATTAGCTTTCTTGTGGTTGTTGCTATGCCGCTCATGCGGGAGATGATATTTAGAAGTGTACGTTCAACCGAAAGCATTGTTCGAGTGTCTCCAGAGATTTTCATCAAAATGCGTTTTGCTTTGACTTTTTCTCCGTCCGAAACCAAAATTTCAACGTTGAATCCGAAGCTTTCCAACAATATTTTGGCTTCTTCCATTCCAGCTATGACTCCTGTCTCCTTTGATATTATCTCTGCTTTTGCAGTGCTATCTGCGGGAACAATTAATGCTGTGGTTATGTCGCCTTGCCCAATGTCTTCGGCTAAAATGTTTCGAAGTTTTTCTTCCAGAATCTTTCGTGGTAAGAACATACTTTCACCTTACAGTTGTCTAACTTAAAATATTCGCTTTTATTTTAATATTTGAAGGCTTTTCTGCTGTCGCGATTATTGTTTTTACGGCGTTTTCTAAGCCGTTGTATCCCAGAACTTCTTTTTGAACTTGTTTGAGCCTTTCGGGAATTTCGCTTTCCAAGATTTGCTGGACATTTTCTAACAATTTTTCTTTGTTTAATTTTTTCTGTTCAATTACCTTTGCAACACCTAATTTTCCAGCTTGTTTTGCGTTGTTAAGTTGTTCCGTATGGCTAGGTGTTGGCACTAGAATCATGGGTTTTCCGTAGCACATGCACTGAGTTAGGGTTCCATGTCCAGCACGACTTATAACCAAATCACAAGCTTTCAAGTATTCAAAACGGTTTGGAATCCAATTGTAAATTCTCAAATTACCGTGCGATATGGGTTTAGTGTCAGCGTTTGGGTAGCCAAGCGACAAAACAACATCGAAATCGTCTGGAAACTCAAGCAAGATCCTCCTTAAAATTCCTGTTAAGAAGGCTCTCTCCCTAATGGGACCGCTTATGGGTGCAAAGATAACTGGTTTGTCCGGAGACAGCTTTAGTTTTTCGCGTAGTTCTTTCTGAGTTGGGAGTTCGTTTGGATGTTTTGATAAAATTGGTCCTATCAACTTTACTTTTTTTCTGTAGGATTTTGGAACGTTTAGGTTGCCAGTGCTTATCGTGTATGGTTCAGGAAAATCTGGTATTAACACAGCGTTTCCGCTTGTCCACATCTTTCCGATTATTGCTAGTGTCATGGAATCTGCGAATCTTGCTAAACGCAAAAAATGTTTTTTTCGTGGAATTATCACTTGAAACTGATTTAGGATGCATATTCTGGGGATTCCCAAGATTTTTGCTGCCAATAGGGGTGAGGCGCGGGAGTCTGAAACAACTACGTCTGGTTTGAAGCTTTCGATGGCTTTTATTTCAGCGTTGACTTGCTTCATGAAGGTGAAGGATGCGAAAAAGGGGCCTGGATTGACGGCTGTTTGTCTGAAATCTATTGTTCCGTCTGGTTTGACTTGAAAACCGATTGGCGGAGCTTTAACTAGCGTAAGGTTCTCTCGTTCAACGTAACGTATTCCTTCTTTGTAAGTGGAGAACATTACTTCAATGTTTTTCTCTCCAAGTCTTCTGGCGATTGGAATGCATCTTCCAACATGTCCGAGGCCTATGCCGCATGGAGAGAAATAAACGCGCATGGACTATTTCCCGCCGAGGGCTTTGTGCTTCACTTCGCCTCTGGGTTTTTCTTCCTCAAAAATTATCGCGTGGAACTTGTAGATTTTAGTGTCTTTGAGTAGCCAGCAGTCTGGTGGTAAACCAGCTTTGATGCAGCATTGACATAGGAATTGTTCGTTGTCCCATTTCCATTCAATTGGTACTTGGGGAAGAAGCAATCCTTTGAAAACGTTTTTTTCAACGATTAATCCATCTTCTCCAACCTTAATTTTTGAAGGGTACTGGCTTGGTTTTTCCACTTTTATTATTTCTGGTGGGGTGAGTACGCTTACTTCAAAAACTACGCTTTCAAGTTCGTCTAATGAAATTGGATAGAAGCGAGGGTCTTGGGTTGCCGAGTTTATGGCGGATTCAATAACTGCCTGGGTCAGTGGAATGGTGGGATATGGGTAGCCGATGCATCCCCTTAATTTTTTCTCTCCGGATTTTATGCTGTTTATTGTAACGAACACTCCGCAAGGTTGTGAAAGTTTTTGAGAAGTGTCTTCTGGAACTTTGATTTGTTTTCCAGTTTTCAGGTACTCTTTCACAGCTTTGCGTGCCAGTCTGACGAGGAATTTCCCTTCTTCTAGGTTCAGTTGAAATGACAATTTGCTATCTTCCCACTTTAGCAGTTAGTGATGGGCATTTCAGAGGAGGGCTAAGCTGTGTAAAAAGTTTTGGGTTTACAATTTTATCGACTCTTCGCGTGTTCCGTCTTTTGTTATTATTAGGAAGTCTATTCCGTCCCCGCTCATGATGTCTCTGCTTATGGCTGACTTTATGGATCTGGTAACTAGGTTTTTTGCTTCTTCTATGGTCAAGTTTTCTTTGTATCCTTCTTCGAGTAATCCCATGGCAATTTCTGTTCCTGAGCCTACAGCTGCGTACTTGTCAGGTATTACTGAGCCCATGATGTCCAGCGCATAAAGTGTTGCTCCTTCTTCGTCCAGTCCGCCCACTATTGTTTGTGTGATCAGCGGTGCAAGTCTTCGGTTGAAAAGCAGGGTTGACATGAGTTTGGCTGCTGACCTTACAGAGATCGGTCTGCTTACATCTAGGCTGTATAGGTTTGCGTAGGCTTCTACCTCTCTGACGAGGATTTGCATGTCTGAAACAAGTCCGGCGCAAGCGGCACCTATACGGTCGGTGATTTTGAAAACTTTCTTTCCGCCTTTGCTGACGATGAGATAACCGTATGAAACACGTTTTTCAGAGGCTAAGATGACGCCTTCTGGGCATACTACGCCGACTGTTGTTGCGCCTGGGATCCAAGCGTATTGAGACTGCTGTCTTTGTCTTTCCATGTCGTTTCACCTTTTCTGGTTGGTATATGCAAGACAACCTATTAAGTTTATGTTGCTTTATTGTTGATGAGCTTTGCTTTTGCCACATAGCTAAATAATGAGCTGTTTCTATAACACTTTTGAAAGGTGGATATAGAATGATAGGTCTTTACATTGAAAATGTTGAAGATGTTTGGTTTGGGATTGCTTGTGATGGAGAAAAGATTTTTGCCACAACGTTTGCTTCAGACGATAAGAGAGTTTTACAGAGTTTGTTGAAGAGTATCCCTTTTAATGTTCCATTTCAGCATTCAGAAAAAACCTCGGTTTTCGCTAAGCGTGTGATTGGTTTAATGAAGAATATTTATGACGGGAAAGGTGACTCCGATGATTTTTCTTTGGTTACAGAGCATCTTTCGGACTATGCTAGAAGGGTGATTGAAGTTGTTTCTTTGATTCCTGTGGGTTTTGTGGCTTCTTATGGTTCTGTTGCTCGAGCTGCTGGTGGAGGTCCTAGGGCTGTTGGCCGTGTGATGGCTTCGAATCCGTTTCCGCTGGTTGTTCCGTGTCACAGGGTTGTCTGTTCAGACTTCACTCTGGGCGGTTACGGTGGTGGCTATGACAATGTGCCTGTGAAGCTTGGAATTTTGAAACGTGAAAGCAGAGGTTATGGTTCTGAGGGAGAGATTGCTGTTGGTGGTGGAAGGCTTTTGGTTTTTCCTGTTGAGCGAGTGTTGAAACGGGTTTGGGAAGAGTAAATGTTAATTCGTTTATGTGTGCAATAGTATTGTGAAATAGTTTCAATGGTTAGGCGTGGGCTTTTTGTTGGGAGTTTTCAGCCGTTTCATTTAGGTCATCTTGAAGCGATAAGGGATGTTTTGGAAGAGGTTGATGAGCTTGTTATTGTTATTGACAGTGCCCAGTATAGTCATAGTGCGGGTGTCCTTTTACTGCTGGTGAACGGCTTGTTATGGTTCGTAGGGCTTTGGAAGAAGCTGGGATAGATTGTGGACGGGTTTGGGTTGTGCCTGTGCCTGACTTGGATTTGCATGTGATGTGGGTTTCAGTCGTTGAGGGTTATACTCCGAAATTTGATGTTGTGTTTTCTAATGAAACGGTGAAACGGAGGCTTTTTGTAGAGGCTGGCTATGAGGTTGAATCTGTTCCTTTTCATAAGGGGAAAGTGTATTCTTCAACTGATATTAGAAAAAGGATGGTTAGTGGGGGAGGACTGGGGGAAGCTTGTTCCGAAGTGTGTGGCTGATTTCATAGAGGAGATCGATGGAGTTAAAGCTTAGCTTCTCTGTTGTGTCTAGACCCCCCTTATATATGGGTTGAAATGCTGGTTAAATCGTCCTCTATGACGATCCGTTCGAAGAAGAGTTCGCAGAGATTTTTCAGTCTCTTCCTCTGTGTGTGTCATGTGCGTTCGCTAATATAAGCCATGGAATAATGATCAAAATGAATGATATTTCAATGGTAAACTCAACAAAAAACAGGCGTTTGCGGGAGAGGTCTCCGCTGGGGTGTTAGTCCATACTAAACCACGGTCGTTTTGGAGGGACTAAACCCCAAATATGAGGTCTTCATTTTACCAAACAGCGCGCGCGGGGATTTCTTCATTTCAACTTGTGATGCGATTCTTGACATAATGTAGGGATTTATGACATTATGGTTGCAAGGTTATTTTCGTCTTCGAAAGGTCCTTTCCTATTGTGCATCTGAAGGGAAATTTCTTGGAATTCATGCGGAAAGCTTCTCGTGAAATTGTGCAAGAACTGGTGTGAGTGTTGTTGTTGCCTACCTAGGGGGTCTACAACAACAAATTATGAAGGATTAATGATGAGGGTGACCTGTGACACAAAAAAGGTGAACATGATGGTTAGAACGTGTTTGGAAGTAGTTGTCCGGTGCCCTGAGGAGAGTGACTACTGAACTCTTGGTAGTCTGTTAGTTTTGGTTGTTGTGAAGAAAAAATAGTTGATCTTGTGGAAGGCTTAGCTAACTAATGCGCGAAATGGAATTGACCACGTTGTTAACTGAGGTGCAAGATATTCAGAAGTTCACCAAGAACAAGCGACAGAAAAAATGGGGGTTTGCGGGAGATATCTCCACTTTGGTGGAGGGGTTCAAATCTCACCCAACCAACGGAGACGTTTAATGGACGACAGTTAACGGACAACCAAGTATGGACTTCCACAAAACCGTATACCCGGTTTGGTATGTACCTAATGGTACAGGATGGATATTAATGGAATAGGAAAAGGATAGGATAGTATCAGAAACGACTAGATATAGATATTATCGAAATTGAGTATACAGTGCACTCCAAAAACGAAAATGACACCTAAGGGGGTTAAATTTTAACCCAACCAACTTTTAAATTTTAATACGCGCACGTGCAGATCGAAACCACTTATATATACAAGAAAAGATCGTTAGTTTATATGAGGATACTGTCATGAAAAAAAAGAAACATTTGACTACGAACCAAGGAGTCCCGATCACTGATAACCAGAATTCGTTAACCGTCGGTGGACGTGGTCCAGTTTTGTTACAGGACGTCCAGTTTGTCGAGAAGATGGCTCACTTTGACAGAGAGCGTATCCCTGAAAGAGTTGTCCACGCTAAGGGGGCAGGAGCACACGGTTTCTTTCAGGTTTACAAGAGCATGGCACCTTATACCAAAGCGAAATTCCTCCAAGACCCGAAGAAAAAGACCCCTGTATTCGTAAGATTTTCCACTGTCACAGGAGGACGTGGTTCTGCCGATACAGTGCGGGATCCACGAGGCTTTGCCGTCAAGTTCTACACCGAAGAAGGTAATTATGACCTCGTCGGTAACAATCTTCCAGTGTTCTTCATCAGGGATGCGATCAAGTTTCCAGATATGGTTCACGCCTTCAAAGGCGCACCAGATAATAATATTCCATCGGCTTCCTCCGCTCATAACCGCTTCTGGGATTTCATATCTTTAACGCCGGAATCGACCCACATGATTATCTGGCTCTTTACTGACCGCGGGACACCGAAGAGTTTCAGGATGATGGAGGGCTTCGGTGTTAACACCTATGTATGGGTGAATTCTGAGGGAAAGAGAGTTTATGTGAAATACCATTGGAAACCTAAATTGGGGGTGCATAGTCTTGACCGTCATGAAGCAACTCGGCTGGCTGGCGTCGACCCCGACTACCTTACCCGTGATCTCTCGGATACGATTGCCAGTGGCGGAGAGGTTGAGTATGAACTCTGCGTCCAGTTGATGGAAATCGAGGATGAATTAAAACAAGTTTTTGATCCACTCGATCCTACAAAAACTTGGCCTGAGGACAAATTCCCACTTATGCCAGTGGGTAAGATGGTTTTGAATCGTAATCCTAATAACTTCTTCGCTGAAGTCGAGCAGGCAGCTTTCTGTCCCGCTAGCATTATACCAGGTATAGAGTTTTCCGCTGACAAGCTGCTCCAGGGTCGAACGTTCTCATACGCGGATACCCAGCGACATCGTTTGGGACCGAATTACTTACAACTACCAATAAACCGCCCCATAGTGGAGGTCAATAACAACCAGCGCGATGGAGTCATGCAGTTAGGAGAATTCAGTGGGCCGGTCAATTACGAGCCAAGTAGTGTAGCTGGCGGTTCTCCAGTGGAGGCTTCAGCGGGTACCCCATACGTATATCGGGTTGAGGGAGAAGTTACTCGTAAGAAAATCAGTAAGACCAAAGATTTTCAACAAGCTGGGGAGAAATATCGTTCCCTTGGCAAGATGAACCAAGAACATCTAATAGATAATCTCATCACAGATCTTATGAAAATAGACAAACCGATCCAGCAGCGGGTGATTGAGAACCTAACCAAGGCTGACCCGGAGTTAGGTAAATCCGTGGCCGAAGGTCTGAAACTCTAACAGATGATAAAGGAACAAGACTGCCAAAGCTTCTAACACAAGCTCTGCAGTTCTTTCCCCTCTTTTTTTATTAGCCCTTTCGGTTCAGCTATAGCTTTTCCGCAATACTTGATAGAATTTCAATGAAACACTAGGATTGTGATAGCATATGTCTACGGAAGATAGGATGTTGGAGGAGCTTACGAAGATACGTGAACTGTCAACGCCAAAGCCTGCTCCACCGCCTCCAAAAGGATTGTCGAATGAATTCATGGACTTCATTTCGAAATACAAGGTCCTGGGTCTTGCTGTCGCCTTCATTATCGGTCTCTACCTGGGTGCTCTAGTACAGTCTCTCGTGACGGACCTAATAATGCCAATAATAGGTCTCGCTTTATCAGGCCTCGGGAATCTGGCAACCTACACGATTATAGTTTCCAGCCAAGATTTCGGTATAGGAAGCTTCTTGGTAGCATTGATAACATTCATCATTGTAGCTTTCGTAATTTTCATACTGGTGAAACTCACCAAACGATGGGGAATCGAATAACTCAAAGACCTAAATTTCCCCCTTTTTTGAGTTTGATGTAAAACTTATATCTCTACTAGACGATATGATGTCGGGGTGGCTGGACAATGAAAGTTAGCAAATTGAATGGAATGAAAGTGATCACTGCTAATGCTTATACTCTTGGAGAAGTGGGAGGAGCCCATGTGGACACGGATAAATGGAGAATAATGAATCTGGATGTGAGTTTAACTAAAGAAGCCACAGAAGAACTTGGATTCAAGAAACCTTTACTAGGCTCTGTAACGATTTGTCTACCTGTCAATGTCGTAAAGCAATTTGGAGATGTAATCACACTTAAGAAATCCCTTCAAGAACTGAAAGAACTCAAGGAATGTAAAAGCGGCTAAAGAAACTGCACATGAACTGTTTCATGCACAAAATCCGTGTTGATAGAAGGAAATACCTTCTTTTTTCTGCATGCATGGGGTTAAATTTTAACCCAACCAACCAACTGGGGACAACGGGGGCCAACAAGGGAAACGGAGACAACCAACGGGGACAGGCGAAACGACCAACGACGGTTAATGGGTAACGGGGATATGGTTAACCATTTTATTTCCTTCTAGTGGACGGTTAAAAACTGTATACCCGATTTAGGATACATCTATGGATGACAATGGAATAGGAAGGTAGTACCATCAGAAACTACTATAGATAGATGTTATCGCAATCGAGTATACAGTGCACTCCAATAAGAAAGGACAGACCACAGAGAATAAAAACCTCTGATTGTTGTCTATTTGAAATTCTTCCAAGTTTTCCTCTAGCCGTTGTCTACTCCAACACTAGGCAAGACTTTCTATTCTGTTTTGAAAAAGATTCTCATGGCAAATCCGCATCATTAGGGAAGCCTCGGCTTTCCCAATATCCTCTGTAGTCTACATCGTCAGATAGTTCAATTTCGGTTATCCATTTTATCCATTTGTATCCATACTTGCTATCCGCTACAAGCTGGAAAGGAAAGCCTCTTTCAGGTGGAAGGACTACACCATTCATTTTGTAAGCCATTAGTATGTCATTGTTGATTATGTAGTCTAGTGGCAACGATGTGGAATAACCATCATAGGCGTAAAATATAACTACTTTTGCCCCTGAGTCAATTCCTGCCTCTTCTATTAAGTCTTTGACTAAGACACCTTCCCAGAGTATGGTAACTTCCCAACCCTCTACACAACGCAGTGTGACGACCTTCTCGAAAAGCTGATGATTGCTAATGACATCACCATACGTGTATTCCATTTCATTGTTCACAAGACCAGTTACAATGAGCCTGTAGCTTTCGTTGTCTACAAACTGCGGCCCTTTGATCGAGTTCTCCCTGAAATCATCTATTGATGAGAGCTTTTGCCCTTCGTATTCTCTAATTTCTACGGGTCGCAGTGTACTTGTTCCATTCATCTTTTCATTCCTCCAAACTCTACCACCAACAAAAACAACAGCTACAACTACTAATAGCAACAAGACTGCAAAGAAAAGAGACTTTTTAGGATGCATCTTTGAATCCCTTCTGGTCCTGATAATATGACGTATGTCATACTTATATCTGTTTTCCTGCGCATCAGTAGGCGAACGATGTTTTTCTAGATCGATCTAGGCCTTATTTAGCAAGGTCCTTCTAAGTCTGATGAGCGCGCGCGCCAAAATCCCACCCCGCCTGCAATTAGCAGTTCTGAATTGCTTTCGCGCACGTTATAAAGAAAACTAAAAGACTTGGCTTAGTAGTTGTTATTAAAAAGCCTACGAAAAAAAATAACAACTTCTGAGAGTCCATGAGCTGAATGTAAAAAATGTGGAAGAGTTATAGCTGAACCAAGAGAATTGATTAAAAGTGTGAAGGAAAAATGATTACAAGCAAAATTAAAACACGCCATTGGTTTCTCTTTATTCTGCTTGTGGTCGGTCTTGTTTTGTCTCTCATTGGTCTCGCTTTATCCTTTGGCGAACAATATCATGTTGTGGCTCAAGAATTTCGTTTAGCCTTTTACCTTTCAGTATTTGGAACGATTATCTTTGCCATTTTGTTAATAATCGGGATAATGTATTTGCAAAGGTGGAGAAGATTACCAAACCCGTGAAAAATTGAAACAAGGCAAAAAATGGGCTTAAAAATCAAAGAGGGGGGAACAGAAAACTATGAAAGACTTAAAAAGCCCAAAGCAAACCCGATTGCACAGGAGCCTTTATAGATATGCACGCGATGCGATACAAAAGAAGAAAGCGCAAAACTGGGAAGAAACAGTTTCTGAATTTTCCGTGTGCTTTTTCTGCTACTAGGCTTATGCTTTTCCCCTATTTAATGAATAAACAAATTATGCATAAAAAAGGGAGGGAAGTTTAAGTTTTTCTTGCTTTTGCTTTTTCTAGTGCGACAACGCCTGGCAGTTTCTTGCCCATCAGAAACTCTATTAGTGCCCCGCCCGCGGTGCTGATGTAAGAGATTTTATCAGATACCCCAAGTTCCTGTAAGGCCGCTACCGTGTGACCGCCACCCGCAAGAGAAAACCCTTCCGAATTCGCCACTTCCCCAAAGATTTCCTTAGTTCCAAAGACAAACTCACTGTTCTCATAAACACCCACAGGCCCACTAACCACAATCGACTTCGCATCCCTAATAATCCTACCATAAGCCTCAACAGTTATTGCTCCAACATCAAAAATCGGATAATCCGTCGGCAGCTCATGAACAGAAATCTCCTTCCGCTTACCATCCACTTCCACCGCAACATCCAAAGGCACCTTAATCGCGTCCGGATACGTCTCCATAAGCTCTCGTATACCAGACACAAAACCCAAAAGCTCTTTCCGCTCCAAGAAATCCATGTTCGGCTTACCAAGATCAAAACCCTTCGCCACCAAAAACACATGCCCAGCAACACCACCCGTAAGCACAAAATCAGCTATACCATTGTCCAACACATACTTTGAAATCTCAAGCACATCATCAGCTTTAGCTCCGCCCAAAATAAAAACACACGGCTTCTCAGGACTCTCCAAAACCCTGCTTAAGGATTTCAATTCCCTCTCCATAATACGCCCAGCAACACTAGGCAAAACAGCAGTGAAGCCTACAATAGACACGTGGGCTCTGTGTGCTGCTGCAAAAGCATCGTTGACAAACAAGTCAGCAAAAGGCGCAAGCTTTCTTACCATTTCCTTCTTTGCATGCTCTTCCGGCGTTCCCTTCTTTCTTTCATCAGCATAAGTTCTAACATTCTCCAAAACCAGTACCTCACCGTTTTTCAGCCGTCTAATGGCTTCTTGAGCTTTTCCACCGAAAACATCATCAACATACTTAACAGGCTTGCCGAGAATTCTGCCCAAAATCTCAGCATGCTCCTTCAACGGAATAAAATCAGGTTCGCCAGGTCTGCCCTGATGCGCCAAAACCACAACCTTAGCGCCTCTATCAACAAGCTCCTTAATTGTTGTCTCGCCGTGCGTTCGGATCCTTGTATCGTCCAGAATCCTCTTCGTCTCAGGGTCAACAGGAGAGTTAAAATCAACCCTCACCAGAACAAGCTTACCCGTCAATGACACGTCGTCCAAAGTCAAAAACTCAGCCATATCATACACCTTTGCAAAAAATATAGGGGGTAGTTGTTATTGGTTGTTTTCTGGTTTATTACGCCATTCTGCAGATCTTCTCGATCATCCGCACCATCTTAACAGAGTAGCCCCATTCATTGTCGTACCAAGCAAGCACCTTAACCAAATTTCCAATAACCATCGTAGACTGGCCGTCCACAATCGCCGAGTAGGGGTTGTGTATAAAATCAGATGAAACCACAGGATCCTCAGTGTAATCCAAGATTCCCTTCAGCACTCCATCGGCTGCCTCCTTAAACGCAGCGTTAACCTCATCCTTCGAAACTTCTCTTTGCAGCTGCGCCGTGAAATCCACTATAGAAACGTCTGGTGTGGGAACACGCAAAGCAAGCCCATTCATCCTTCCCTCAAGCTCCGGCAATGTCAAAGTCGCCGCCACCGCTGCTCCAGTTGTTGTAGGAATAATATTGAATGCTGCCGATCTTGCCCGCCTCAAGTCGCTATGCTGCATGTCAAGAAGCCTCTGGTCATTAGTCATTGAATGAATTGTATTCATAATGCCAGCTTTTACGCCGAATTTTTCGTTTAACACCTTAGCCACAGGCGCCACACAATTCGTCGTGCACGAAGCCAGAGAAACAATATGATGCTTCTCTGGGTCATACTTGTCATCGTTCACGCCGTAAACCACGGTCAAGTCCGCACTTTTAGCTGGACTCATCGGCGCAGAAACCAACACTTTCTTAGCTCCCGCTTGTAGATGCTTTGAAGCAGCTTCCCTTGTCCTGAATCTTCCCGTAGATTCCACTGCTAAATAGACGCCCATTTCTCCCCAAGGCAACTTCGCTGGGTCTGGCTGTGCCAAAACCTTCAACTCTTGCTTGACAACACCGTTTTTCTTGATAACAATAACGTCTTCCTTAGCTTCTGCGTCAAAGGGTAGCGGTCCATGCACCGTGTCGTGTTTTAAGAGAAAAGCCAAGGTTTTTGCGTCTGTTAGGTCGTTGACCACTGCGAAATCTATTTCTGTCCCAGTTTCCAAGGTTGCTCTGTACAAAAGTCTCCCGATTCTTCCGAATCCGTTAATCGCTACTTTCGTCACCATTTCAAATCACCACATTTGCCCAAACTATTCCGAGATTCCTCTAATTAACTTTGCCCGTCCTTTAAGCTTAACGCAACTTCCTCAACGCTATTTCAGCAGCAAGCACCATCGGCTCCCAAGTTTCATTCAAGGGCGGCGCATAAGCCGTATCCGCCTTGGCTAATTCTCGCACCGTCATCTTCTTCTGCATCGCAAAAGATAAAGCGTTTACACGTTGAGTCACTTGTTCGCCCCCAACTATCTGAGCCCCAATCAGTCTTTGACTTTCTCTTTCTACAACAATCTTGATTTTGATGGGTAAACCGCCTGGGTAGTATTCCGGTCGAGTTTTTGAATTGATTGCCCCAACAACTATTTCAACTCCAGCTCTCCTTGCAAAAAACTCAGTTAACCCTGTAACACCTATTTCAGTGTCAAAGAGCTTTGTCACAGATGAACCTAAGACTCCATGGAAAACGGCGTATCCGCCAGCTGCATTGATCCCAGCTACTTTTGCTTGTCTAACAGCTGCAGTTCCGAGTTGACATATCGTAGGTCTTTGAGTAATCATGTTAACGGATTCCACACAGTCTCCAGCAGCATAAACATCCTTAACGTTAGTTTCCATTCTCATGTTAGTCTTTATCGACCTAGTTTCGCCTGTCGCGATACCGGCTTTCTTTGCTAGTTCAGTGTTTGCCCTTATCCCAAACGCAGCAATGATTAGATCCGAGTTTATCTGCTTCCCACCAGCGATTATCCCCATAACCTTGTCCGTGCCGAGGAATTCCTCAACCCCCTTGCTAACCATTATGTTCAAGCCTTTCTGCTCAAGCATCTCCTGCACACTTTTAGCCATATCCGCATCAAGCATGGTTGGAAGGATTTGAGGCAGCAACTCAACAACAGTCGTTCTCAAGCCTCTTTCCTGAAGAGCCACTGCAGTTTCGAGCCCTATGAGACCTGCTCCCATAACGACCGGTGCCTTTGCACCATTCGCTATCGCTTGATCAATCTTTTTCCCATCCTCTATTGTTCGAAGCACTTGGATTCCTTGTTTTTCTCGACCCTTAATCGGTGGTACAAAAGGAAAAGCTCCAGTAGCAAGAATAAGACTGTCGTATTGCAGAGTGTCTTGTTTCCCTGTTTTGTCTTGTATTTCAACCGTTTTATCTTTTGTGTCTATGTTTGTCGCTGTTGTTTCCAGCATGAGATTTAGTTTCATCATGCGGAAAAATGACGGTGGAAAGACTATGAGTTTTTCGAAGCTTGGTATGTGTCTGCCTAAGACAAAGGGAATCGCGCACGGAGAGTAACCAGCTTGTTTTTGCTTGGTCATAAGCGTTATTTCAGCTGTGCGGTCTGTTCTTCTAGCAGCTGATGCTGCGTCCACACCAGCGGCGTGCGCACCAACTATCACTATGCGTCTCGGCATCTGTTTATCCTTCTTTTATCAAAGTTTTGTGCCACTCGACCGCCTTATTATAGTCCATTATGTTAGCTAGCTCTGTCTGCAGGTTAGATGGTTTTATGACCAGTAGCCATCCTTTTGTGTAGGGGTCTTCGTTTAGGATTTCTGGGCTAGACTGAACCTCTTCGTTCACAGCCTCAACCGTTCCGCTTACTGGAGCGATCAGATCTGAAACAGCCTTCACAGATTCCACTGTGCCATACGGCTCCTTTTGTGTCACTGTTGTTCCAAGGCTCGGCAGCTCAGCATAAACTACTTCGCGGAGTTGTTTTTGAGCGTAGTCTGTCATGCCCACGCGGACTTTGTCTCCCTCAACTTTGACCCACTCCCAATCTTTCGTATAGTATAGACCTTCAGGCACTTCATATCCGTCTACTTTCACCATGTTCGTTCACCTCTTAAATGATTGCTATTTCTTTTACATACCAGCCTTTAAAAGTTAACCCTTTATTTTTGATTATACTCATGAACATTGATTCTTACACAAGCTGTGGCTTACTCATCTGAAGAGTTTTGTTTTGGAAAATTGCATGTCGGTTAAATTGGTTTTCTATTTTGCAGACTGTTTCCGCGTCTCCAAACTCCTTTCGCAATAGAAGCTTTCTTACCTTAAAGAGGGAATCCTTTACGTACATGTCTACGATGGCTTCACCTATTAACTGTCTCCCATGAAGTATGGCAGCTCGCCAGACTATTTCTTCGCCGAATTGCGGGTATCTCCAATCATAACCAAAGAAATCTCTGAGTCGTTTATAACAGCCCAAAAGAAAAGCATCGTCATTGAACAAAATCTTAATGAAAGAGTGGCTAGGCAGACTGCCTCTAAAAGAGTACAGAAAGCGCAAATCTTCAACTCGTAAATAATGAGGCTTCGACTGATCTTCAACGTTTACACTTATGATCTCGCCCTCTTCTAACAGCGTTTTGGAAATTTCTTTAGTTTCAGTCAGGGTCCATCCAACCCAATGGGCAATATCGTGAAGTGTAAACGGACCATAAATGCTTAAAGCTTTCAATAACAACCATTTTTTGGCTTCTTTTTCAGATATACCGTCCACGTCTAGCCTGTACGGCAGTTTCTCTATTGAGTGATAAAGCGGCTTGTTGCTTTTTCTTCCCATTCGCACAACCTTTCCATAGTTATACAAGTTGTATAGCAACCTTTTCGCTCTACCTTTCAGTCGTGGATACTTTTCACTGAACAACTTCTTGAACTCTGAAGGCGTAAACGGACCTTGTCTTTCGATGAAGCTCAATGCCTTACAATGTTCATTGCTCAGCGAGGCTGGACATTTTTGATATGTTCGTCTGCGAGAAACAGTTCTTGTGGCTTTAAAATAGAAAGGATATTCATCAACACTGACTATTCTTAACGCTCCTCGCAAGACATGCCCGTCGATTATAGTATGGTTTTCATACCAGTAGTCGAACCATTCTGACTTGAAGTTTTCAAAGCGATTAAAAAGTTCAATTTTGTGACCGCCGTATTGAAGGCCTCCTATGTCACGGATGATTGAAGGCAAATCATTTCTGGTTTTTCCCAAAGTTTTAGCTGTTAAATGAAGCCTTTGAATAACAAACTCCTTGACTTCTTCTTTGGAATAAGCTTCCACCAATTACATTTACCTATAACACAAAGAGGGATATCAGCTAATAATTTGTTACCGTTGCCGTTTTCCGTTTATGTAGTCTTCCACCCATTGTTTAGCCGTATAATCTGGCACTTGAGTTGGCGGATGTTTAAACGCGTACGAGGATATGCTTATCAATGCACCACCTATCTTGCGGTTCAAAGCAATTTTCACCGCCCTTATAACGTCAATCACTACTCCCCCACTGTTAGGCGAATCCTCAACCTCAAGTTTAACTTTTATTGTCACTGGTTGGTCACCGAATTTTCTGCCCTTAAGCAGTATGTAGCAGATTTTTTTGTCGCCAAGAAAGGGAACATAATCTGACGGGCCAATTCTCGTCGGCACATCATATGGAACAAGGCTTGTAACAGCTTCAGTCTTACTTATTCGCTTTGTCTTTAGTCTTTCCTCAACAGTCATGTTTTGGAAGTCCGTGTTTCCACCTAGGTTTAGCTGATAAGTCTTCTCAACCATTACGCCTCTGTCTAGGCAGAGCTTAACCAAGTTCCGATGCAGAATCGTTGCTCCTAATTGACTTTTTATGTCATCTCCAGCCACGGGCAGCCCTTTATCCGCAAATTTTTTGCTCCATTGAGGGACTGAAGCTATGAATTCAGGCATGCAATTGACAAAGGCGCATCCAGCGTCCAAAGCTGCTTGAGCGTAGAAGTGGGTTGTGTTTCTGCTTCCAACAGGCGAGTAATTAACGAACATATCTGCTTTTGTCTCTTTCAGAGTTTCCGCAACATCTGCCTGTTTAACTTGACTATTATTGTAAACTCTAAATGCTTCTCTCATGTGTTCAGCCACCCCGTCGAGAATTGGGGCTGGTGAAACCTTTACGCCTAGGGGTGGCACATCTGCGAACTTTGCACAACAGTTCGGCTCAGCAAATATGGCTTCAGCTAAATCCTTTCCAATTTTGTTCTTGTTAACATCGAAAGCTGCAACAAATTTTATGTCGCTTACGTGATACCCACCGAAATTCACGTGCATAAGTCCGGGAACTACGACATTTTCCTTTGCCTCTTTATAATATTCCACTCCTTGGATAAGGGCGGACGCGCAATTACCCACTCCTGCTACGGCGACACGAATTTCTGGCAAGTTCTCACTTCCCCTTTTCATTAGATGGTCAATGTTTTAAGAGTTGCCGTCTATAACTCTTTCTTGGGAATAGGCAAGGTTAAAAGGGAATATGGAGATAAAACATGAGGAGATAGGTGAAAGCGCTTGGGTGAAAGCAATGTTGACGTGAAATACGAACCTTTCAAGGAAATCGTGGTGATGCAACAGAACATTTTCTCATCACCAGACGATATAGCAAGATTTGCATCAATAATTGCTGGAGGTAAAACAACTGGTTTATACTGGGCTGAAGGGATGGTGTTCCTGTATTTCCCTCTTCCAGCATCAACGGAAACAGCGGCCAAGGCCCTGATTGAGAACAGACGGGTCTACTGGACTTTTGTTGGCTATGCACCCATGCCAAACTATCGACCGATAATTGAAACAAAAGAGAAGATAATGGTTCCGGTCATTGACATGTCTTCCAATTCAATGTTTAGAAAAGTTGCAAAATGGTTGAAGGAACAAAAATAAACTCGTTTCCAAAAGCGCTCGTGAAACTCGTTGAAAACATTATGCATTAGAGGAATAGTCTTCTCCGGAAAAGGTGAAGGAGCAAAATTCATTGAACTTCCATGGGTGAAAAAACAGATAGTAGAAAAGCTTGGCTTTACTCCGTATCGTGGAACACTAAATATTGAATTAGCCAAAGAAGAGTTCGAAAAAAGAGCTTTACTGGAAAAGGCTGAATCAATAGAGATTTCACCAGTCAAAGGTTTTAATCGTGGAAGATGCTTTAAAGCTAACTTGATGGATAAGCTGGAATGTGTAATCGTCATTCCAAAAATTCCAAATTATCCAGAAAATGTGATAGAAGTTATTGCGCCAACAAACGTGAGGGAGAAACTTCAACTTAGAGATGGAGACTTTGTTGAGGTTAAAATCCTAATGGAATAGGCGTTGTTTTCTGCTTGTTTTGTAGAACCTTTCTAAATATTCTTTCAAGCATTTTTTCTTTTTAAGGTAAAGACCGTATCTCATAAGGGCGTTCATTGATCTTGCAGCATCTTCCGGCGAAAAATAGGCTGGAATGCCCAGTTTATCAAACCTGGAACGTGTGTGCAAAGCCATCTCTGTTTCCCCAATGTCACATGCGACTACGGGCTTGTCATATTTACTTGCGACCTTTGCAACCTTATCAATAAAGTCCTCTTGCAAGGCTGGCGTGTGATGCAGACCCAGCACTATTATGCCGTGGATTTCACTGTCTTCAAAAAGTATTTTTGTTGCAAGTTCAAACATCTCAGAAGTTACTGAACCAGTCAAGTCAACTGGGTTAAGGTTTGTGGCAAACTTCGGAAGCTTTCCTGCTTTCTTTAATTTCTCAAATTTCTGAATGGTCTCTTCTGAGAATCGCTTCACGTCTAATCCTTTTGTTTCACATTCGTCAACAGCCATTATGCCTGGGCCGCCAGCATCCGTGATTATTCCCACGTTTTTTCCCGCTGCTGGTGGTTGCATGGCTAACGCCTTTCCAGCGTCGAAGAACTCTTCCATGTCCTTTGCCCTTAAAATTCCAGTCTGTGCAAAAGCTGCGTCATATATTTGGTCTGAACCAGCTAGGGCGCCAGTATGTGAAGCCGCTGCTCTTGCTCCAGCTTTCGATCTTCCACATTTAAGGGCTACAACAGGCTTTTTCTTTGTAACCTTTTCAGCTACTTCTAAGAACTCTCTTCCGGATTTTATGTCTTCGAGGTACAATAGTATGACTTTGGTTTCCTCGTCGTATAACAAGTAATGCAGCATTTCTGCCTCATTTACGTCACATTTGTTTCCGAAACTAACAAATTTGCTGACCCCGGTTTGCAGACCTGTCAAGTAATCAAGGGCTGCGACGCCGAAAGCTCCGCTCTGCGTCACTATTGCTATGTTTCCGGGCATCGGACGCGGAGTTGCAACTACCTCGTCTCCTGTTGTTAGAACCCTTGTTTCAGGTAAAAACAGCATGTCCACACCTGTTCTTGAATCATAGACTCCGAGACAGTTCGGACCCAAAACCCGTATCCGAGCCTTCTTCGCTATAGCTTTAATTTGATTCTCAAGTTCGTAGTTTCCAATTTCGCTGAAACCTGAAGTTATTACGACAGCGGCTTTTACTTTTTTTGATGCCGCATCCCTCAGCACATCTACAACATGCTTTGCCGGAACAACAATCACAACAAGTTCGAGTTCCCCATGGATTTTAGTTACCGAAGGATAACACTCTAACCCCAGAACAGAATCTTCGTGTGGATTAACCGGGTAAATCTCCCCTTTAAAAACTCCTCTCCTCTTGTTCTCTGCGAAATTTTTGAAAATTATCTGTCCTGCCTTGTTTATCTTTCGAGATGCCCCAACAACAGCAACGGAACGGGGGTTAAAGAACGCGTGCATCTGCTTTACAGAAGGTTCCATCAGTATTTCACCTTCGGCTCTTCCTAACAATTACTGTGGGTTTATGCCCAGTTTCCTCATATTAGGCTTAACTCTTATTTCCTTTTTCCGAAGATTTTGCTGGCATGCATGGGCTACACGCATAGAAAGGTTAGTATTAGTAGAAATGTTTAAATTCTCGAGGGGAGAATAAGTTAAATGGTTGAGCCAACGCTGACTGTGTTGGAGGCGTGTTCACCGCCTAGCCCTAATTGAAAGGGCAGAAAGAGAACAAAAAATAAAGGAGAAATAAAAATGAATGATAAAATACTGAAGAAGATCGGGATGATACCCGATAAAATAGTGATACCTATTGTTCTAGCGTTCTATGTCGGTCTATGGATATTCACAGGCACAGCTACAAGAATGGTTATTGATATGTGGCAAAGACTCAACGCTGGGTTTTCAGTATTCTCAACGCCTTTCGGGATTGTCCTTTTGATAGCAGGGGGCATAAGCATAGTGGTAATGGTGATTAAGGAGAGAACTAAACAATGAAATTGAACGTGGAAAAACACTCTGTAATAGCGATAATCCTTGCTGTCTGCGGTTTTGTGCTGGTCTATGTAGGGGCAACTGTTACTTCAATATTCTTCCTAGCGTCAATCGGAGTATGGATAATCGTGGCGGTCTGGGTTTGGCAGATTAAAAGAACGGAAAAAACAGAAGGCAAAGAAATTCTGTTATAAGAAGTGGAAAAGAATGAAGAGAAAAGTCTTATTCGCTATTCCGTTGTCAGTTTTAACAATAATGCTTTTGATTCCACAAGGATACGCAACGGTTTACCAAGACCAAGTTAATGCTGGATGGTGCTATCCCGACTGTGTTCTAAACGTAGCTATTGACGACGTGGGGAAAACGTGGAATGTTGAATGGTCAGGTGATTATTATTTGGTTCTGCCTTTACCAGCGGCCTACTTAGGTGTAAGCATACATCTATGGGATAACAAAGGATTTGACTATCAGAAGAGCTATATGGGAACAAACCCAAGTGGAAGCATATCGAAAAGTTACACAGGTTCTCAAACGTGGACGCACACAAAAGTAGTTTGGACGTTCATGGGAGCAAACTACATCATAACTGTTCCCTTAGAGATTGGACTCTACATCGGAGGAGATCCCGTTCCAGAATATACGTTATCCATCTCTACTACAACAGGTGGCACTACTAATCCCGCTCCTGGAACCTACACTTACAACTATGGCGAGTCTGTTACTGTTACGGCTACCGCAGATATACAATACGTTGTCTATTTTTGGGTTCTCGATGGAACAAAACATTACATTAACCCTATAACCGTTACAATGAACACCGACCACACTTTAAAAGCCTACTTCAGGTATATTGGCAGCGGTGGCGGTGGCGGTTGTCCATTTCTGTCTGTTTGGAACGGCAGCGACTACGTGGATTACGGCGTCATAAACATTCACGACGTTGAAAATGATGTTATACGAGAAGTACCTGTCCAAGCTGAAGACGTAGGCGTAGCTGGCTATAAGGTTAAGTTTAGACTCAGGGAAGGATGGGAAGGACTGAACTATTCACACTCTCTAATCGATCAAGTGAAGCTTTACGCAGTGGATAGTAATGGAAACCGCCTCTTATGTCCGCTCATAAAGGCGGAACACAGCGATCAAGGCAGAGTTTTGCTTAACCTTCTGTTCAGCGATGATTACAGAATTGACACGTACCTCATGGACACGATAGACCTGACGTTCATAATGCCATACCCTACAGAAACTATAGAAAACTTCACGTTCATCATAGAAGGACACAACCCCCTAAAACTCTAAACTTCCCTTTTTTTTCTGTTGTTTAAAAGCTATATGGCGTTAGCTTTCTTGCTGCTTAAGGGCTTAAAAAAGGGAATTAGCGGGGACATCGCCACGAATGATTACTATGGGTTTATGCTTTACTGTTTCCAGCATTTCCCAACTTACGCCTGTTAACCCTACCTTAAACTTCTCAGCCATATCCCATACGGTTTTTCCAGAACCAAAACCTCTCACACGATTTGCAATATTAGCAATTTTTAAGGCTTCTTCAACGCTTGTTTTGCATCCAACCAAAGCAATAGGCGTCGGACGTTTCTTAAGCTTGAACATACGCGCAATCACATAGGTTATGAAACCGCCGAAAGAATGAATGTTTTTCATTGGTTTTGGTCTTGGTGTGAAGTGGAAATTTCTAAACGAGTATGTTTTATCTGTGTCCACAATCATCACGACAACCTTCTTTCCAAGCGTTAACCGTATATGCTTACGTAATTTTTCCGCTATCTCATCTGCGTTGCTCAAGGGTAAACTGACGTAAGCATAAGCCAAATTACTTCCGTCAATACCTCCTTCCGAACCGAACATTAAAGCCTGCAACAATCCAGCCTGCTGCAAGGCAACCTGTTTATGGCGGCTTCCCATTTCAACTGGATATTCACGAAGATATTGAAGAAGTCTTTCTCGAAAATGACATAGCCCTCCTAGAAGGTACCCCCAAACTATTTGCATCCAGTAGTTGGCTATTAACTCTGCACACAAACTTGGTTTAATCGTGTTTTCATCGACAATATTGCTTATTGCTGTTGAGATCGCTTTCTCCGATACAACCACAAAATCTCCATCAGAAACTTTTCCTTTAACACCAGCAATTATCTCTTCTAGGTAATTTTCTTCAGGTCTCCAATACTTTGTGGCAATAGCCAACGCTTTGTATTTAACCATTTACATCGCATTAATTTCGTTAAAACAAAATGTGCAGTCTAAAGGCTTTGGAAACGTTTCTTTATTTCTTGAATGTTGCATTCTGCTGGTTTCATTTTTCCTTCAGGACAATAACCTAATTCAATGCATGACGGCCCAGAGTTTTCAAAAAGAACAGGCGCAACCCTCTTGACTTGCCTAAGCATTTCTATTGCAGCCTCTCGTATTTCCCACTGGGCACGAACACAACACCGCAAATTAAAGAAGTGACGTAATTCACGAGCGTTCATTGTTACGATTATGTTTGTTTTACATGCGTTTGGAAGAATGAATCTTGCATCCTCTTTGGGAATCCCCAATTTCAGAAGCTGATTGTAGGTTTTAGAAATTCTTTCTAGTGTTTCTTTAAACAGTTCTTTTGCTTCTGCTTTGTCTGATATGCTGGCGGGCGTTACATATTTCTCAAGCGTGTTATAGGTGACGTAGCGTTGGCTTTGTTGAGTATAAGATGCAATACGATGTCTGACGAGCTGATGGGTCATGGCTCTGGACACGCCTTCAATGCTGAATGTGAAGGATGCATGCTCAATGACTGAAACATGACCATAACCAGTTACCCGTTTTATTATTCGCTTAGCTTTGTCGGGATCCATTTTCTTGAAAATTTCTGAGGGGCTTCCGCTTTTTGTTGATGTTAAGGCTGCGGTTCCGCATAGAAGCTCAGGGTCTGCTGTGTAGCGAAGAAGCTTGACTTTCAATTTTTTGACCTCACCTCGCAATGTTGTATGAAAGTAGTAGATTTGCTTTGTGTAAAAAAGAAGGCTTTTGAGAAAATTTAAGTGGATGATTCATACACAACATAAAAGAAAGCAGTTGACATTGTTTTGTTAGGGATGAGTTAGCTTGGATTTGCGGTTGCCAACGTTTTTGATGGAGTTCATAAGCTCTTTCATAAGCTTCCTCGTTGGATATTACGCGTTGAAAGGTTACAAGGAATTCTCGATTAAGGGCTTTTTTTTCTCTATTTGGGCTTTATAATTCTTGGGATCGGCACTTTTCTGCGTGTTTTTAGTGCAACATACTTCGTCAATATGGAATTTTTGATATTCATATCTGGAGAGAACTCTTTGGCAAAGAACCCAAAAACCTATTCACAACCAAGAATTATCTAAAACTCCTTGCCAAATTGAGGAGAATAGCCAATAAATATGGTTTAGATGTCAGAATTGTTGAAAAGGCTTTCTTTAAGAAAAATATCGATGAAGAAAATAACTGAACCAAAAGAACCTATCAATATAACAAATCCAACCGTTGTAAAAATATGTTAGGATTATAGGTCCTTCAGATTTAATCCAAGATTCTTCCACAAACATTAAAAATTGAAAGATCAAATATGTTGAATGATGCAATATGAAAGAACTGAAATCTATAGACTATCAAATTCTGTCGGAGTTACTCAAGAATAGTCGCAGGAGTGACAGAAAATTAGCTAAGGTTTTGAAAACCTCTCAACCCACATTCACAAGAAGAAGAACGAAACTTGAAAAAGACTTTCTTGATGGGTACACTGCGATACCAAAATGGAAAAGACTTGGCTTTGAAATTATTGCGTTTACCCTTGTAAGGTCCAATGTTAAGTATGTCAACGCTGAAAAAAGACAACTAGCCCTGAGCGAATTAAGAAAGTGGTTCGCAAAGCAGCCAAATGTTGTCTTTACTGCAGAAGGAGCAGGAGCAGGACGGGATGGCATTTTCATTTCAATCCACAAAACTTATTCAGACTTTGTAGAGTTCATGGAAAAGCATAACAGTGAGCTTTCAGCTTTCATACTTGAAAGCCAAACTTTTATTGTAAGCACAAATCCTGCAGCCATCATAAAACCATTCCATTTCAAATACTTAGCAGAAGCAAAATAGTGCCAGTATCCATGACAGCAACACTACTAGCGGTCATAGTCTATAAGAGAAAACATCAAACTCGGAACAAAAAGAGAGAAGTCTAGCTTTGTTGTTCCTTTCTATAAAACCTATAGAATGTTTTTGAATTCAATAATAGAAAAAGGTAGAGTGTTTTCTCTAAGTCTGCTTAGTCTAAAAAGTTTGTTATCTGTGTTCTCTCCTAAATGTAAACTTTAGGCTCTACCTTATGAGTTAAGATTCAGGGCAAAAGCATCCATTAAATCACCTTCTACTGAATGAATCGTTCATACGAATCATGCGTCACCCTTTATTAAGACACCAACAAAGCCTCACTTAACAAGCCCAAAAGGAGGTGGAAAAAACATGAAGTCAAAAATAAAGATTCTCGCCATCACACTAGTAATAGTTGCCGTTGCAAGCGTATTTTTGTATGCGCCATTAACTAACGCACTTCAGCCCAATGGAGACCAAGAATCCGACGTAGAAATACTCAACGACATGAACTTCGAAGTACATTGCAGGTGTAAACCTCCGCTTAAGGCTTGGCGTGTTTGGTGGTTCCTCAATCACTCAGAACCCACGGAAGTTAACGGAACCGCTGTCGCTCTATTCAAGAACATGCTAATAATAGACACCGGCGAAGGACAGATACGAATTCATTTGCCACGAGCATGGACTGTTGACGGAGAAGTAATGATGAGAGAAGAACTCTTTGAGAGCAGCTACTTGAGTGAAGGCGAAAACATAACTGCTAAAGCATTAAGAGCAGATGTAATCGACAAACAAGGATTATGCGTTTACTTACTACTGGGCTACGAAATCATCAACCAATCTACACTCCACGCATATGCCATCCTGCCCTTCAACATAGAAACCTAGGCGCATGTTTTTCCCAATTGTCACAAAATATATTAGCTAGGGCTAAACACGAGCGTAGACGCGGTCGCTTGTGTACCTGCCGCTCTCCATTTCCCTTTCTATTTCACTCAAGAGCAATATTCGCTTGAAAGTTGGCGGATGCGTTGAAAACCATGTGTTTATTTTTGACCATGCTGATTTAGCTTCTTTTTCCATAGCCAGCTCTAACTCTCTTTCATCTAGCACCCCGTCTTTGTCCAAGTCGTACTCTTGCTTTCTAGCCATTATATGCTGAATTTCCTGTTTAGCTAACGCTGGATCGCCAATATAGAAGGCTCTAGCTCCAGAAGGCGGTTTTTGTGAAAGTGACAATCCATAAGTGATTTTTGCTAAAGCGCTTTCTAGGCTTCTAGGCGAGGTAGTTACGTAAGCTGAGTAAGCGTCTGCGTAATGCTCTCGCAGTCTGCTAAGCTTCATCACGCAAAGCAGCGAAATGATGTAGACTACGTAGGAGATTATTCCAACTAGGAAGAACGCAGCTCTCATACTACCCTCTTTGCCTTTTGAAGAGGAACCAGAAAATCTTGCCGCCGTCCATGTTCCCCGAGCAATAAGATAGGCGAGTAGAGGCAATGCAGAAAGCAAAGTCATCACGATGTAATCTTTATGTCTTATGTGTCCTAGCTCGTGACCGATTACGCCCTTAACTTCATCCTTGTTCAGCTTGATCAACAGTCCTTCATGAACTGCTAAAGTCGCGCTGCCAGCTGTTCTGCCGAAAACAAAAGCGTTTGGCGTCTGGTCTGGAACTGTGGCTAGTTTTGGCATCGGTATTCTACTTTTGTCTGCAAGTTCCTTTACGGTGGATTCGAGCCATGGGTTTTCTCCGGGTTTCAGATAGCGTAGACGTGTTGAGGCTTTGACAATGGCTGGTCCGACAAGATACTGAATTAGTATGAAAATTATTGTGCCAATCAAAGCGAATATCAAGGGGAAATCAAAAATGAACATTATTGCCGATAAGAATAGAGCGAATATAAAGGCCACTAGAAAAATGGACAAGCTCATCGTAAGCTTCAACTCAACTAGTCTAGCCATCTTCTCTCATTAACGAGATAACGAAATATTGAATTAAAGTTTTCCTAAGAAGAAACTTGTCATAACGATTTCATTATCTTGCCGTTTGGTAGCATGTTGTCCGGATGCAGTATTCCAGCCTCCTCCAGTTTATACCGTACGCAACGCATATAGTCACCCATACAATATTCCTCTATCCATTTCCGCTCCAGCCTCCCTTCCTCATAAAATCTCTTCATCGGACAAACAACATACCATTTACAAACCCTCTTCATCTCAATCAGCTCGAAACACGAATAACCTGCGTTGGCGTAACGATTATTGAAACTTTTTCATCTTTTTCCTCGAAGGGAACCTCTTCAACAATTTGTATATCGTGAACCGTTGTTGTTACGAGAACTCTTCCAAACATTCTTTTTAGCATTTGTATTTCCAAGTCGCTGTAGCCGTGTCCTTTTCCAAGTCTATGCCCTCGCGTGTCAACAGCAACAGAGCCTTCAACAACCAAGTCTGGCTTAGGAAAATCCTGCACTTCTAATCCAAACTTGAAGGCACCTTTAATTGTCGATGCAAAGCGTTCTTTTCCTTTCACTTCAGCCGGGTCAATCAACATGAAGCCTTTTTTAAGCCTCGGAGAAGCCACTATCAAAGTTTTTCCGTCTTTAAGTGCGTTTTCTCTGACTTTCCGTTGCGGCGAATCTGGATTAACAAAAATCACTTTGGCGTTTTTCCATTCCTTTAGTTGACGCAGCCTTTCAGCGGCAGCTTCAGCTCCAACAAAGTTGGGTATTCTGCCTTGACATGGAAGAGGAAAAGCTGCGATTCTTAAGCGCTCCATCTCACTCCAAACTTTTTCTCGTAACAACTGCTTTTTTGAAGATATAGTCATTAGGCATCTACAACAAAAAATAACACAAAAAATGAGAGGTGTTTGGAGCTTAGATTATTCCGAGGTTTCTGCCGCCTTCTTTGAAGACTTCTAAAGCTCTGTCTAGTTGTTCTATTGTGTGTTTTGTGCACAGCTGGACTCTGAGTCTTGCTTTGTCTCTTGCAACCATTGGGTAGAAGATTGGCAGTACGAATATGCCTTTCGTCCAGAGGTAGTCTGCAAAGTCCTTTGACGTTTTGCTCTTGCCACACATCACTGGAATTATAGGCGTCTCTCCGTTTCCAGTGTCAAACCCATCATCCTTAAATCCGTCCAAGAGATGGTTGCGATTTTCCCAAACTCTTCTAACGTGTTGTGGTTCTGTCTCCAGCACGTCTATGGCTGCAATGCAAGCGGCAGCAACACCTGGCGGAACAGCACCGCTCAACAGCCAGCTTCTAGCCTTGTTGTACGTGAAGTTGCGAAGGTCTTCATTGCCAGTGATGTGCCCACCTACGACACCGAAAGCCTTCGAAAAAGTTCCCATCTCTACATGCACCTCGTCGCGTCCAAGTTTGAAATGGTCCACGATTCCTCGTCCACCGTCACCTAAGACACCTTCACCATGGGCATCGTCAACATAGACACCGGCTCCGTGTTCCTTGGCAATCTTGGCTATCCCTGCTAATGGTGCAAGGTCTCCGTCCATACTGAAGACTCCGTCTGTGAAGATCCAGATGTGTTTGTATGGAGGATCGTGTTTTTCCGCTTCTTCCATCACACGTGTTAAGTCTTCTATGTTTTTATGTTTGAATATAGCTCTATCCGCGCGGCTCAGTCTTACTCCGTCGATTATTGAACCGTGGTTCAGCTCGTCTGAAACGAATAGGTCTCCTCTGCCAGCAAGCTGGGGAATAAGCCCCTCATTAGCCATAAATCCTGTTTGAAAAGTTAGCGAAGCTGGAGCGTTCTTGAACTTTGCAAGACGACGATCCAATTCCTCATGAAGAAACATGTTGCCAGAAATTGACCTGTCACTGCCTGCACCTGCCCCATATTTTCTGGTTGCCTCTATCGTTGCCTCAACCACTTTTGGGTGAGTTGCAAGGTTTAGATAGTTGTTTGCACAAAGCATCAAAACCTCCTTTCCATCTACTGTACAGATCGGTTCGCTTGCGCTTTCCAGAACTCTAAGTTGCCAATTGAGGCTTTCACGAACTAGGCGTTGGTATTCTTCACCTAAGTATTTTGTTGGATGACGTGAAACTTCCACATTGATCACCTTTTACAAAAACTTAGTCTCAGTTTCTTTTAATATTTACCTATAGTCTTTTCATGATTACATCGTCCTTTTAGCATTTCACCATTTAGGCAGAAATTGGAAAAGACAGTTTGCATAGTGTGCGTCGAGCTCTGCAGAATCCACAATCATCAGAACCAAACTACTAAGAATACTGGAAAACGACCCACGGAGGAGAAAACCAGCTAGAAATTGGAGAGGCTTGAAATCTCTCAGCTGTATGACGGGTCGGACATCGTCTTAGTGCTTCGAAATCTCAAACCTCTCCAGAGCAATACTGGCGCGCACACTCATAAAGCCCACCTTGATAAGGATGTGGATAGAGTTCTGAAATTGTAAATTTCTTTGTTTTTTTGATAAAAGACAAAGCTGCACTTGAAAATCACGGCTTCAAGAACGCAGGAGCAATAAGAAGTTACTATTTCATTGATGGATGTTACGTAGACATGATGTTTTACGAGTATCCTTAAAGATTGTCTTCGGCAAACCTTTTCGTCAGTTTTTCAATCATATCCTTTGTCATAGCAGCCAAATCATACGTTGGATTCCAACCCCACTCCTCACGAGCCACGCTGTCACTTATCGACATTGGCCAAGAATCCGCAATTTTCTGTCGAAAGTCAGGCTTGTATTCACATTCAAATTCTGGAATGTGCCTTTTGATTTCAGACGTCAGCTCTCCTGCAGAGAAACTCGTTCCAGTCACATTGTAACTTGTACGACATGTAATCCGAGAAGGGTCAGCCCCCATCAGGTCTATGGCTGCTTTGATACAGTCAGGCATATACATCATCGGCAGCACTATGTTCTCCCTCACGAAGCATGTGTACCGCTTCTTCTTGATGGCTTCATAAAATATCTCCACCGCGTAGTCTGTTGTGCCTCCACCCGGAGGAGTCTCGCTGCTTATGACTCCAGGATAGCGAACGCTTCGCACATCCAAACCAAATCGAAGGAAATAGTAGTTGCACAACAGCTCACCAGCAACCTTTGTGACGCCATACATTGTGCGAGGGATTAGGACTGCGTCTTGAGGTGTGTTAATGCGGGGTGCTTCGGGGCCAAAGACAGCTATGGAGCTGGGCCAAAAAACTCTAGCTAACCCGTGTTCCTTTGCAATCTCAAGTACGTTGTAGAGGCCGTTCATGTTCACTTTCCAAGCAAGTTGTGGTTTTTCTTCACCTATAGCCGAGAGTACCGCAGCAAGATGATAAATTATGTTAATGTCATATTTGTGCACAACTTTTTCAATATTGTCTCTGTCAGTGACGTCGATGTATTCGAAGGGACCCGAGTTAACTAGTTTTTCGCTGGGTTTTCTCCTGTGCCCAGCTGCAATGACGTTGTCACCGCCATATTTTTTTCGCAGCTCTATTGTTAGTTCAGACCCGATCTGGCCTGTGGCTCCAGTTACAAGGATTCTTTTCATGTTTTTTCCTCAATCAAGATGCGGTGTTGTAATTAAGATATAGAATTTTCGAATGAAAAACTCTTTTTTTATTGTTAGCTTAGTTTTTGAAACAGCTCTCCGATAGGATTTATATGCTTGTCAATTTTTATCTCCACTTCCACTTTTTCGGTGCTGACCATAATTAGTGCTGCTGATTTTTCTCCTCGCCTGTCTCCACCGCATTCGCTTCCAGCTTTTAACGCCTTTGCCATTTTCCAAGCTAAGTCTCCACTGGAACGCTCGAATTCTTCAGCCATACTTTTTACGACTTCTTTTGCGGCAAGCAAATTTCCAATAACAACATAGCTTTCACCTACAATTTCTCCATGAAGCTCTGGAGCATTGACGCCTGTGAAAACAGTCTTTCTTCTCTTGAAATCCATGATTGCCACTTGACGTAACTCTCGCCCAGGGTCTTCCATCAAAAGCCTATCCAAAGTCTGTTTCGGAGACAAACCCCTTGCCAACAATTCTAATCCTTTGATTCCGTAAGTAACATTTGTGTATGCTTGGGTGGCTATTACGCCGACTCCAAGTTTTGCGTGAGGAACTCTGTCTCCCACCGAAGTGGAACCTGAAGCGACGGCGACACCCATTAGCCCAGAGTCGGGTGATATAGCCAGAATGGAAAACGTTCCAAGCGATGACTCCTTCATTAGGTTGTCGCTCCATCTTTCAAAATAGTTTATTAGCTTACGCAATAAAGCTTGTCACTGATGAACACTATGAAGCTGGGTTTTGTCGTTAATCCGATAGCGGGCATGGGAGGCAGAGTAGGCTTAAAGGGAACGGACGGCGTCTTGAAAGAGGCGATTGCGAGAGGAGCCAAACCAGTAGCGCCTAAAAGGGCAACGGAATTCCTGCAAAAATTAAAGGAAAATATGACGGAAACATCTATGAAAATTTTGACTTGTCCAGGGATAATGGGTGAAGAAGAAGCTGAGGCTGCAAGTGTTCCCGTTCAAGTTTTGCCCATGAAAATCAGAGAGGAAACAACATTTGAAAATACAAAAACCGCAGTGAAATTAATGGTGAAGGCAAGGGTGGATTTGATTGTTTTTGTTGGTGGAGACGGCACGGCTAGGGACATTTTTGATGCCATGCAAGAGTGTGGTGAGGTGCCTGTTTTGGGCGTTCCGTCTGGAGTGAAAATGTACAGCGGCATTTTTGCTGTGAATCCTTCAGATGCTGTATATGTTGTTTTGGCATTTGCCCACAACCATGCGGAGATAACAGAGTTTGAAGTTATGGATGCTGATGAGAATGCTATTCGAAGCGACACTTTCGCTGTTAAGCTCCATGGTTTGTTGAAAGGTCCGTTTCTTCCAATGCGGATTCAAGGAAGCAAGCAGGTAAGTCCAGCAACGGTTGACGAGAAGGAAAACCAAACAGCCATAGCAAGATTCATAATAGAGGAAATAAAGCCCGAATCCACCTACATACTGGGCCCAGGAACAACAGTCAAACACATTGCAGAACTTTTAGGCGTAAAGAAAACAGTGTTAGGCGTTGACATCTACAAAAAAGGCGCGGTCATACTTGATGTGGATGAAAAGAGGATTTTAGATGAAGTGGAGGACTGGCAGAAAGCTTGGATTGTTCTTTCGCCGATTGGGCATCAGGGAATTCTTTTGGGAAGAGGAAACCAGCAGGTAAGTCCTGAAATCATAAAACGTGTTGGAAAACAGAGGATGATTGTTGCAGCGACAAATGGTAAGCTTCAAAGTATTGAGGAGGGCGTGTTGAGGGTTGACACTGGAGACGTGGAAGTTGATGAGATGTTCAAAGGATACATTAGGGTTGTAACGGATTACAGAGAATGGCGACTCATGCCAGTGCAGTAATGTATATTCATTCTTGTATTTTCAAGTTATTCTATTATACAGTCAAAACCTGATGAAGAGGCTTGTCAAAATGCAGTCATCTCATGGAATGTTGTAATGTTTCTATGGGCAGAATGCGCATTGGCCTTTTCTTTTCTGCTCCTCAATCCATGCTTCGATTCCGATTTCTTTCATTCTTTTCGAGTTTTCGATAGTCCTCTTATGATGAGATATGCCGTCTGAACTGAATTCGTTCACGTTTGTGCATGGAAAGTCTTCGCATTGAAAACAGTGTTGAAGCCGTTTCTTTTTTGCACAGAGCATCATTTTGCAGTAAGGACTCCAATGATGGATAAGTGGACCCGTACATCCCTCGCATCTCACTTGCTCTGGTTTAACAGTCTCGTTGCGTTCTTTTCTAAACCACTCTATTATTTCATCTTGCAATTTTTTATTGCCATGACCCGCTTCATATATATCGCATTTTGCACAGTTCAGACCACAAACTGAAATAACCCATTTCTCCAAGTTTTCAGGCATCACACTTGGACTCCCTTTTTTTCAATTCTGCCTTTCAGATAGAGCAGACATTACTTTTTGAGATTTCACCATGTTAAGCCTTAAGCTCCAAACTTTTTGGTCTTCCCGATCAAATTCATCAAAATAGGCATCAAATCCATGCCCCTAATCCTGTTTAAACCGCCCTTAGCACATGCTCTCTCATCATATTCTTCAACATCGTCACGACGAACATAGGGACCAGTTATGGCTATGGGAACAGGATCTCCTTCATGGTCTCTTGTGACGGAAGACGTTGTGTGGTCAGCGGTTACAGCCAAATAAGTTTCATCTAAGCTAATGTTGTCAAGCGCGTAGCCCAGCATGCTGCCAATTTTTTCAATCAACTCAATCTTCTGTTTGATGTTTCCGTCGTGGCTTGCGACATCCGTTGCTTTCACATGTAAGAGCACAAAATCATTTGTTTTTAAAGCCTGAACAGTTGCTTTGGCTTTAGCCATGAAATCTGTTTGAGGCGTTCCAGTGGCACCCTTAACATCTATTAGCTTCATTCCAGCGGCTTTACAAACTCCTCTAATTAATGGTGTGGCACCTATGCATGCAGCATTTATATCGTATATTTGTGAAAGAGACTTTATATTTGGAATCGTGCCTGCACCTCTGCATAAAATGATGTTTGCCGGCGGCAAACCACGTTTAACCCGTTCCTTGTTTACTGGATGTTGCTTCAAAACTTCATGGAATTTCTGCATGAGTTCATTGAGAATTTCAGCTGTAAACCTAGCCTCTAAACTTTCGTCTAACGGTTTTATTTCAGAAACTTTTTCTCCGATTTTTTCAGGGTCTGAATCGGTAACAGCTGTCGATAGTTTAGGTCCACGAATGACTAGGGATGTACGATGCTGAATGGTGTTTTTGAAAAGGAATACAGCGTCTGAATGCTTTGTCAGCTTGATTTTTTGAAGACTTTCAGCCAGTTTAGAAGCGTCCTCATTTGATATTCTGCCAGCACGCCTATCTAAAACAACAAATTTGCCGTCAACCGTTGCAAAGTTACATCTGAAAGCAACATCCCCGGGTAAAACGTTTACGCCGGAGCCTATGGCTTCAAAGGCTCCTCTTCCGGAATATGCTTTCAAGGCGTTGTAGCCGAGCAGTGCAAGTGTAGCGGTGTCGCTTCCGGGAGGCAAGCCTGGCGAGATTGGGTCCATTATTCCGCAGACGCCAGTATTTGCTATATGGTTTAGCGAAGGTTTGTGGGCTGCTTCTAAAGGTGTCTTCCAGCCTAACTTTTTTAGTGGTCTGTCAGCCATCCCATCTGCAATAACGAGAACTGCCTTCAATACGGTTCACACTCATTCAAGTTTACATCGAGTACGGTTAAAATACTTACTATCCTAGACATGATGAACTGTAGGCACGAAAGAAACTTTTAAATAAGCTATTTTTATACTGTCTGGTTGAGTGGTTGAAATGGGCGATCGTGTTCCACACCGCTAAATTTTTGCTTCGCTTATTTAACATTAGGATTTGTTTTTCACTAGAATTATATGCTTCTAACAATGAAATAAGAGGAGAGAGATGAAAATGTCAGAGATGGGCATCACAGTTAAAAAGTCAGAAAACTTCTCAGAATGGTACACCCAAACAGTCCTAAAATCTGGATTAGCCGATTACGCTCCAATAAAAGGCTGCATGATCTTCAGAGAACATTCATACGCCATATGGGAAAAAATCCAAGAAATCTTCAACAAACAAATAAAAGAAAAAGGACACAAAAACGTTTACTTTCCAATGTTCATACCTGAAAGTTTCTTGAAGAAAGAAGCAGAACATTTTGAAGGATTTGTTCCAGAAGTCGCATGGATCACCATGGGCGGAAACAGCAAACTAGAGGAGAAGCTTGCTGTTAGGCCTACGTCTGAAACAATCATGTATGCGACGTATGCAAAGTGGATTAGAAGCTGGAGAGACTTGCCCCTGAAACTGAATCAATGGTGCAATATTGTAAGGTGGGAAACAAGAGCAACAAAACTCTTCTTGAGAACAAGAGAATTCCTTTGGCAAGAAGGCCACACAGCCCATGCTACAAAGGAAGAAGCAGACACCGAAGTAATGGAAATCCTAAACATCTACAGAGATTTAGTGGAGAATTATTTGGCAATTCCAGTGCTTGTTGGAAAAAAAACTGAAAACGAAAAATTCGCTGGAGCATTGTACACAACAGCCGTTGAGGCTTTAATGCCCGACGGAAAAGTATTGCAAATGGGCACTTCACACAATCTTGGACAGAATTTCGCCAAAGTCTTCGACATCAAATTCATCGGAGAAGACGAAAAGGAACATTACGTTTGGCAAACATCGTGGGGCGTATCCACACGGATGATAGGTGCTCTAGTCATGGTTCACGGCGACGACAAAGGACTCGTGTTGCCCCCGAAAATCACTCCAGTGCAAGCCGTGATAATTCCAATATTCTACAAGAACGTTGCCCAAAAACTAATACTGGAAAAAGCTAGAGAAATTCTAAACAAACTTGTGGAAAACGGGGTAACTGCTGTGTTTGATGACAGACCTGCGTATACTCCAGGCTGGAAATTCAACGAGTGGGAACTAAAAGGAGTGCCGATAAGAATAGAGATTGGCCCAAGAGATGTAAAACAAAAGCAGTTAACCTTGGCTAGACGAGACACATTTGAAAGATTAGCTGTTAAAGAAGAGGACATAGTGGATATTGTGAATAAACTGCTTGAGGAAATCCAAGGTAACCTCTTCAACAGAGCAAAAAAATTCTTGGAAGACAACATCACCACAGTGAAAACATACGACGAATTCAAGGAAGCCTTGAAAAATAAAGGAGGATTCATTAGAGCTTGCTGGTGTTCCAGCCCAACATGTGAGGAAAAGATAAAGGAAGAAACAGGAGCAACTATCAGAATAGTGCCTTTCGAAAAAGAAAAGCCGTTTTCAAATTGTGTATACTGTGGTAAAGAAGCAAGAGACGTGGTCTACTTCGGCAGAGCATACTAGGCTGTTGAATTGCACCCATATCCGTTTTTACCTATAAATAGAGGGGGTTAGGCAGTTCAAGCGTACAGTTTCACACGTTTTCCAAGCTGCTTAACAACATCTTCTAACCCTAACTTTTTCAACGTTGTTTTTATTGGGATTCCCCGTCCATCCCATCCTCTCTTCCCGTAATACTTACTCAGCATAACATCATATTTTGCTCTGTCAAGTTTTGCACCTTTCATCGGACCTTTAGTCAACGGTTCTTCAAACCATCTTGCAGGTGGAACATCCATCTCTCTACCCCAGTTTTCACCGAATTCACGTACCCAGAAGCAACGAATCAAAGTGTATATTCTGTCAGCAACAACGTTCAAGTCTTTCCAAGTCATTTCCAAACCCGTTGCCGCATGCAAAAACTTTGTATACCATTCAAGTCCGAATCCAAGCTCAATCCATGGAAGCCTACAAACTGTCAAGGCTTCAAAAACACCTCCGCGGATACGCTGAAACTCGATGACCTTATCAACTTTTTCTTCACTGTAGCGTTTACGCCCAACCTTCATTTCCCAAGATATAACCCAAGCATCCTTATGATGCGCTCCAATAGAGCTTGTTGCAAATGCCAGCGCCATGGCTGGTGCAGCATGGCAATCATAACCTGTAACTTCTAAGCCCTTCACGTGCATAGCCCATCGACTTGAATTTCCACCGATTTTTTCAGCTGCGAAACGAACACCTTCAGCAAGCACGTTACCCAAACCACATCTATAAGCGATGTCTTCAACTAAAGCACTGGTCGCTTTGAGTTTACCCCAAGAAACTTTTTCTTCAATCAGTCTTTTCTCAGAAGCCTCCATCGCAAAACCAAGAACGTTACCTAAGGAAATCGTGTCTAAGCCGAATTCATCAGCAGCTCTATTCAAAGTTGCAACCCTTCTTAAATTGCCTAACCCAATGTTTGAACCCAGCATTGCAACGTTCTCATAATCAAGCTCAGATTCCCTTCTATACGAATCCTTAATGACGTTACCACACGTCATGTTGCAGTTGGGACATCCACGTTGAGAAACTTTCATTTTCTCCATGACAAAACCGCCAATGGCATCTGACTCGTCAAAAACGCCCTCACGATAATTGTATGTTGGGAGAACACTGTTCTCTTGACTCCACTCAATGGTCATCATCGTGCCCTGCTTCTTCCAAAAAGCATAGGGGGGCTTAGTCAAAATCTCCCGGTAGGCTTCCACACCTAACTTCTTCAACTCTTTCGGATATGCAGCAGGCAAATCGCCAGAACCAATTATTACCACAGCCTTCAAATTCTTAGAACCCATAACCGCTCCTATTCCAGGCCTGCCGCCAGCCCGTCCTTCTTGGCAAACAATGTTGGCAAACTTCACAAGGTTTTCTCCACCTTGACCTATAGTGAGAATCCCAGCCGCCGGTCCATAAACTTGCCTAAGCATGCTTTCAGTTTTAAAAGAGTCTAAACCCCACAAATCTCCAGCACCAATAAAGTCGATTTGCTTGTCTTGAACAAGCAGAACAATCGGCTTTTTTGATTTCCCTTCAACAATTATAGCGTCGTAGCCAGCCTTACGCATCTGAACAGTAGCAAGTGTTCCGATGTTTCCATCTCCGTAACCGCCAGTTAGTGGACTTTTAGCTGCAACAACAAGCTTGCCACTGCTGGGCAAAGCGAAACCTGTCAAAGGACCAGCAGCAAACACAAGTTTATTTTCAGGTGACAGCGGATCGACTCCAAGCTTAAGTTCATCCCAGAGAATTTTAGCTGCAAAACCTCTCCCACCAAGAAAGTTTTTAGCAAGCTTTACGTCATATTTTTTCGCAACCGCCTTCATTTTAGTCAGATTAACTCGCAAAAACAGTCCGTTCCAACCATACAATGCTTTCACCTTATCCAATTGGATTGCATAATTTGTATTTTAGACTTAATAAGTTTGACAATGCATAAGCATGATTCTAAATGACAAGTTTTTCTGGTTCTACGTGTCGGCTTTTTATGCCTAAATCGCTGACTTTAAACTTTCTGTCACCGTATAGCAATGCATGTTCTTCGTCGCTGTAAAGCGCTTCTGCAATTCTGCCAATAGCGTCCGCCTTCATAATTCCGCTTCCGCTGGCTCCTCCGACAACCATCAACTTGTTTTCTTCAAAGATTATTGGTTGGCCGTCTAAAGTGTTAATGGCATACAAACCTGCAAAAGCGGAAAATGGTTGGCAATCTTTAAACTGAGGAAAATACTTCACTAGAACTTGGTAGATTCCGTATCGATAGAAGTTTTCTTCCGGTTGCGGATCCTCTTCAAGCTGAAAAGCTCTTGGAAACTCGTCACCGTAACTGAGCCAAAAAGCGTCCTCTTCAGGAGCTGGTTTAAAGTATACTGATGGTTTAGGAAAAATAGTGAAAGGCACACAACCGACAGGACTGAACCCTTTTGTCCACAAAAGTTTTTTCAATGCGTCAGTATTAGCTTTTACGGAAAAAACCTGCCGTTTTTTGGGCTTAATGTAGCATTCAATTCCTAAAGTGTCTAGAAGCGAAGGGATCCAAGCTCCAGCCGCAACAATTGTTTTCTTTGCTCGAATCATTCCTTGATTCGTTTTTACTCCAATAGCTCTTGAATCTTGCCAAAAAAATGGTTCACCAAGCATCCCTAAAGGTTCACATGGTTCAACAACTATATTTTTCACTTCTGTGCCGTACTGAATTTTTCCACCCAGCTTCACGAATCTTGACTCATAAAACTTAACGAGAGAATCAACATCAATTAAGCCTGCTTTAGGAATAAAAACACCTTTGTGAACATTTCCCAAACCCATTAGTTGTGCTTCTTCATCGTCGGTGAGGTTTGTTTGAATACCTAGTTTTTCAGCTAACTCGTTTCCGTCGTACTCTTTGTACTCAAACCCCTTTCTGGCCAAGTCTTTCAGAACAGGCTGCATCTGCCTGTAACCTTCATCGAAAAGCCAAAGATAACCTGCCCATCGCAGTTTTAAGTTCACACCTAAATCATCATGTAAATGTCTATAAAATTCGACGGAAGAATCAGCCAAAGTGAAGTTTGTGCGTGAGTAAAAGAGACAGCGAAAAGCACCAGAACTTTTGGCTGTATTTGCTTGACCAGCAGCATTGAGCTTATCCACCACTAATACCTGCGCGTTGGGATGCCTGCTTTTAATGTGATAGGCTGTTGACAGACCAAGGATTCCCGCTCCAACTATAACAACATCATACTCAACCACACGTTTCCCTCAAGTCAACAGAATTTTAAAGGACATAATGCCAATTAATAAAACTTGACTTTTAAAACACTACATTTTAATGGCTCCATTGAGAGAACACTTATTTATCTCTAGGAATATGAAATACAACACTTATGATGTGGAAGGGAATTGCATGCTTATACGAAGTAACCTAAAAGCAGTTTCAACTCTTGCAATCATACTTTTAATGATAATCTCTGCAATAATAGGAGGCTTACTTTCTTACATGTTCACAATTGCCTTCTTCACTAAGATACCTGAAAAAACAACAGTAACAATAACGGATGTCTATTTCGATAAGGAAAACGCTAGATCGTTCAAAATTAGCCTTTTAAACCCGTCCTATTCGCCTACAAATGCAACAGTAACAAGAATCGCACTGAGCTTGAAGGGAGGGTCAGAACTTTACGATGTTGTGTCGACAGAACCTTCAATCGAAAATGGAATAGTTATTCAGAAAGGTGAAACTCTCAACGTAACATGTCTCGAAGCTCAAAGAGATAACGCTGATATCTCATGGGGAAGACTCGCTGGCGAATTTGCTGGTGAAAACATTACTGTACACGTTTTCTCACCAGATTCACCAGCCGCAAATATTGAGGCATCCGTGCCATTCGTTAAACTTCACATAACTGACACGGATTTTGACTCCAAGGTCTCGTTCAGTAGATTTAACATCACAATCAGGAACGATGTAAATTCAGAGACTAACTTAACTATAAACGAAATAATGGCTGGGGGGATTGGTTCGATGAAAGATGATGTGTCACCGACGTTACCCATAGTCATCACAAGTGGGGAATCTGTTCATTTTGCATGTAACGGAAGTTGGAATAATTTAATGACGACAGCACTTACAGTTTCCACTGAAGAAGGATACGTTTTTTACCAAGAACTTGAACTGCCAAAAGTTTACACCACAATTCAAAATGTGATCTTCAACGAAGATGATATTCATCACTTTAATGTGACAGCGTTTAATTCAGCGGAATCAGCTAATTATGTGAATGTCACGAAAATCGCAGGTACACTGGAAAATGGGACGACTATCGAAAGAAATTACCTATCAGTAGGGATAGCACCTAATTCAACGGGCACCTTTACGTTTGACTGGAATTGGAAAGAATATAGAGGGAAGAAGATTAATGTAACAGCCTTCTTTTTGCAAGATTTTAAAACTGACACATTTACAGTAACAACCCCTCCACCAGTCATATTTACTGTCTTAAATGAAAAGGAAGTTTTCGATCTAAAAGATAAAACACATTTTAACATTACATTACGAAATCATCTATCCTCCATCGCAGCAGTCAACATAACAAAAATAGTGGTTAAGGAAACTGGAGAGGTAATAAATGGTACAAAGGCAAACCCGAAATTACCTTCTGATTCAATTGAGCCTGGTCAAGATCCAATAGCGTTCCACTGCAATGTTACTGATTGGACTGAATATGCAGGCAAAAACTTGACTCTAATTATACACGCTATAAATGAGACTTCAGAGAAATACACGTTTAATTTCACATTCACTCTTCCGATGGGAGAACTTAACATAACAAGAGTAATTCACACGATGATTGGTGAAACAAAATACTTAAACATAACCGTTGAAAACTTGAACTATTCCGTGTGGAACCTTACAATATCAAAAGTAATAATAACGCTCCCAAATCAAACCGAGTCATTAGAGCAGCAGTTCCCAGAAAACTTGATAATACTCAAACCAAATGAAAGTGCCGTTCTGCTTTGCGTGTGCAACTGGGAAGAGGAACATCTAGGCGAGAACATAACTGTAACTGTAGTCACTAAGGAAGGAATAGAAGCTTCATGGCAAGGAACAAATTGGTAAGTTCAAAGCTATCAACCACACTCTCGACTTGAACAAGAATGTCCAAAATCTGAAGTTCATTCCATAAGCTTTATCTTTTTATCAAGACAAAAGCGTTGATTCTAGAAGGCCGAAAGTGTTGACAAACGTAAAAGTTACTGAAAGAGTACGCACTATTGAATATGCTATTCGCGACGTTGTTGTTTATGCCAAAGAATTGGCGAAAACTGGGAAAAAAATCTATTATTTAAACATAGGAGACCCAGTTGCATTTGATTTTGACACTCCACCACATGTTAAGCAAGCTTTAATGAGAGCCGTAGAAGAAGGCGAGAATAGTTATTCTTCTTCTGAGGGGTTGCCTGAGCTTAGGCAAGCCATAAGTAAGAAGGAAAAGAGGGTTAACAGTGTAGATGTTTCTGCTGACGATGTTATTGTCACTGCGGGGATTTCTGAGGGCATACAGATGGTTATGGCAGCGCTTATCAATGCTGGCGATGAAATTCTTCTTCCTGGACCTACTTATCCACCTTACATTGCATATGCTAAATTCTTCGGTGGCAAACCAGTAACTTACGAGACTGTTGAGGAAAATGGTTGGCAACCAAACATTGACGACTTGCGCAGAAAAATTTCGGAGAAAACGCGGGGGATTGTAATTATTAATCCGAACAATCCTTGTGGTGCACTTTATGAAGAGAAAACTGTGAAAGAGATAGTGGATTTAGCGGGTGAAAACGGAGTTCCGATTATTTCAGACGAAATTTACGATCGAATTGTGTTTGATAAGGAGTTTGTTAGCACATCTCACTTGGCTAAAGACGTTCCAGTAATAGGGTTAAACGGCTTTTCAAAAGCATACTTAATGACTGGGTGGAGACTTGGTTATGTGTATTTTCACGAGCAAAACAACGAGCTACAAGAGTTAAAGCAGTGCATCTTGAAGGAGGCGAGAATAAGGTTATGCGCAAACACTCCGGTTCAGAAAGCTGGGGCGACGGCACTAACTGGACCTCAAGACCATATCAAAGAGATGATTGGAAAGCTTAGGAAGAGAAGAGACTACGCGTGGAAAAGACTGAATGAAATGGAAGGGATGAGCTGTGCAAAACCAGAAGCAGCATTCTACGTCTTCCCAAAAATCCACGGAGTAAGGTCAAAATGGAGGAGTGACCGTGAATTCGTGTTGGAACTCCTGAATGAAACAGGCGTGCTCTTCGTTCACGGATCGGGCTTTGATCCAGTTTACGGGTCAGGACATTTCAGAGCTGTCTTCCTTCCACCACTAGAAACACTTGAACAAGCATTAAACGAAGTGGAAAGTTTTATGGAAAAGAATAGGTAAGAACGCTAAGGACAGCTATGCGTGTATTATTTATAGCCTTTCTTTGATTGCTTTTCCTAGCCTTTTTATGCCTTCCTCTATTTCATCCATCGCCGGATAGCTAAAGTTCAGCCTCATCGTGTTTGTTCCACTTCTATCAACGAAGAATGACTGGCCTGGAACGTAGGCAATCTTATGTTTCTTGATGCAGTCTTGGATAAGCTCTTTGGTGTTCACTTTTTCAGGAAGCCAAACGAATATAAATAGCCCGCCTATGGGCGTTGTCCACTTGCATCCGTCTGGGAAGTAGGTCTCCAGAGCCTCCAACATCTTGTCTCTCTTCGTCTTGTAGAGTGCACGAATCTTTGTAAGATTCTCGTGGATAACCTTTCTTTCTAGTGCTCCATAAGCGATGTACTGTAGAAGCGGTGAGGTACACAGATCCATACCCTGTTTGGCGAGTACAAACTTTTCGATGAGCCTGTCGTCAGCTACCACCCATCCTAGACGCAGTCCAGGAGACAGAATCTTGCTGAAGGTTGACAAGTGTATGACTCGCCCTTCAGCGTCCATGGATTTCAGAGGAGCAACATCAATAGGCTCGTATAGGACTAAACTGTAGGGATCGTCTTCAATGATTAGAAAGTCGTACTCCAACGCAAGTTCGAGGAGACGTTTCCTGCGCTCCATGGATAGGGTTACGCCAGTAGGGTTTTGACATGTAGGAACCGTATAGAGAAACTTTACTTTTTTGTGCTTAGACTGTAGTTCTTTCAGGATGCTTTCTAAGGAGCCCATTATGATGCCGTCATCATCCATTTTCAACCCGACAAACTCTGGATTGTACGCCCTAAAGGTGTTAATGGCAGCTAGGTATGTTGGAAGCTCCATAAGCACAACATCTCCTTCATCGATGAAGACTTTTCCAAAAAGGTCAAGTCCTTGTTGGCTGCCGCTTAGAACGAGAATGTTGTCGATGCTTGGCACACTAATTCCCTTCCACTCCATGAAGTTCTTGAGTTCTGATCTCAGCTCTTTCAAGCCCTGAGTGGTGCCGTACTGTAGAAGTTTGTCACCGTGCTCACTTATTCCTTCGGTGATTATCTCTATAATCTGTTGTCGAGGAAACGTGGCTGGCGATGGCATACCACCGCCGAAGGAGATTATACCTCCCTCAGCAACCCACTGTAGAAGCTGTCGGATCTCCGACGCCTTTAGCAATGATGTTCTTTCAGCGAAAAAATTTTCAGGAACTAACATTTTATGCACATGAACGCGTTTACGAAGTTTAAACCTAAAATTCCTTTCGGTAACTTTCCTTTCGTTCTCATGGAAAAGTGGAGTATTTTACGGTGTTTTGCTATTGATAGATTGGTATTCCTTCTTTCGGGTCTCGGACAAGCTTTTCAAATTCTTGCATTAAACGCCGTGTTACGGGTCCGGGTCTGCCATCGCCTATCATTCGCTTATTGACTTCTACTATTGGGATGATTTCTGCTGCTGTGCCAGTGAAGAAGGCTTCATCTGCTGTGAACAAATCTGTCGGCGTGATAGTTTTTTCAGTGGCTTTGTATCCAAGTTTTTCAGCCAGTTTCATGACAACGTCTCTTGTTATTCCAACTAGAGCACCGGTTGATGTTGGCGGAGTTATGACTTTTCCGTTCTGAACTATGAAGAGGTTTTCGGCTACGCCTTCACTTATGTGCCCATTTTTATCTAGGCATATGGCTTCGTCAAAACCCGCAATGTTTGCTTCGATTTTTCCCAATATGCTGTTCAGGTAGTTTAGGGATTTGACTTCGTGGGATGTTGCATCCACGGGATCTCTTTTCACCCAAACAATCATGGCTCTTATTCCTTTTTCTTTAGCTTCGCCTGAATGAAGCTTTATCACGTCGGTTATGATTATCACCGTGGGTTTTGGGCATTTTCTCGGGTCAAGTCCTAAATCGCCGACGCCTCTAGTTACGACTAGGCGTATGTACGCGTCCCGCAAATTATTTTTTCGCAAGGTTTCTAAAACAGTTTTTGTCATTTCTTCTTTTGTTAGTGGAATCTGAAGCATGATTACACGTGCCGAGCGATACAATCTATCTATGTGTTTTTTGAGTTTGAAGACTACGCTATTATAAGCGCGGATTCCTTCAAAGACGCCGTCTCCATATAAAAGTCCGTGATCGTAAACTGAAACTTTTGCTTGCGACTTTGGATAGTATTTCCCATCTATGCAGATGAGTAATTCTTTTTCCAAGGGTTTTATTCCTCCAAACTGGAGAATCTAGTCTATTCAAATATATTTTTTGTAAAAAGTTGGTTGTTTCAATCATTGTTAACCGTAGAATTGCGGTCTTCTTGATAGGTGTTTTGGAACTGGAAGCGGTTTGAATGGTTTTCCTTTCACTTTTTCTTTAATCTCGTTTGTCAGTTCTTCAAGTTTCATTTTGCGCATTTTTCCAGCTTTTCTGTCCCTCACTGGAAGTACATCTGATTCTATTTCTTTTTGTCCCACGACGATTATGTATGGAATCCATTCTCTTTCAGCTTCTCTAACTCTTTTTTGCATGGTAAACGTCTGGTCATCGATGTCTACCCGTATGTTTTGTGTGTCTAAACTAGATGCCAATTTTTCAGCATGCTCAAAGTGCTTGTCTGACATGGGGATTATGCGTACTTGCGTGGGTGAAAGCCATAATGGAAGCATTGGTGATTTGCCCCTTTGTTGTTCCTTGTAGGCTTTTTCCAATAATGCATAAACACATCTTTCAATTGCTCCGCTTGGAGAACAGTGCATAATTAGCGGATGACGTTTCTCACCTTTCTCGTCAACATAGGTTATGTCGTATCTTTTTGCATTTTCAACATCTATTTGGTCCGTAGAAAGGGCTGCTGCTTTGTCTTGGTTATCTACGAAATTGAAATCCCATTTCAGTACGAAATAGAAAAAGCGTTCCCTCCACATCTCAGACAGAACTGGTCTTCCGAAGATTTTGGCTAAAGATTTGATGAACTCTTTGTTTTCTTCGTAGAAGTCTTTTGTGAACCGTATTGCTGCTTCATAGTCGTCTTTGGATAAGCCTATTTCCTCTAGGATTTGCATGCACAATTTGAATCTTGTCAGGAATTCTTTTTTGGCTTGTTCGAGGTCTGTGCAGAAGGCGTGACAGTCTGGCATTGTGAATGCTCGCAGTCGTCTTAAACCGACAACCTCGCCTCTTTGTTCACGTCTGAAGCTGTAGCGTGTTAATTCGTAAACTTTCAGTGGCATTTGCTTGTAAGAGAACTGGGCGTCGTGAACGATCAAAAATTGTCCGAAGCACGCCGCAAACCGTAGAAACAGTGTTTTGTTCTCTGATTCAAGTATGTATTGTCTCGCTGGAAAACGGTTTACGTAGTCCGCTAGGCTTGGATGCTGAAAATCATACATGATTGGAGTTTCAACTTCCATTGCGCCATACTCTATCATTTTGGCGTTGACAAACTGTTCGAGTAAGGATTTGATTAGTCGACCTTTTGGATACCAGCGTATGTTTCCAGGGTCGCTTCCCGGCTCATAATCAGCTATTTCCAGTCTTTTCATTAATAGAACGTGTGGAGGCGCTTGCTGGCTTGCCCTAACTTTTGAGGTTTCATATGCTGCGAATTTTTGCAGGTTTTCCCGTCCTTTGAAATCAAACTCTTCAACAGGTACCATTTTTCCGTCTGGATGGAGGATGTACCAAGAGGACTTCAGCTTTTCTTGAGCCTTTACTGCTTCGGAAACCTTTTCTTCTTTCTTCTCTTCTGCTTTGGCTGGCAATATGGCGCGTGATTGTTCTGCAAGTGGATGCCCCTTTATCGAAATTGTGAACTGTTTGTTCCAGCCGAATGGCGCACGATATGTTTCTAGACCTATCTCCTTTGCGTAGGCTTCCATAGCTTTGACTACTTCTAGTGCGTTTTCGGGTTTTGCCAAGTTACTACTTAAGTGTGCGTATGGATAGATTAGAATCCGGTTTACCTTTAGCTTTTCTAGGAAGGCTTGAACTTCGTCTATGGCTTTTTTAGCTACTGCGTCGTTGTCGCCTTCTTCAACAGCAGTGAATAAAACGACGATTTCTTCCAGCCGCTTTTCTTCTTTCTCAGCTTCTTCTGCGATGGCTATTTCTTTTTGGATAGGCTTATACTGGATGAAGTTTGAGTGCAACTGTAATATTCGCATAAAATTCCTCGCTTTTTAGTCGTTACGATGGTTTATATCGCCACTGTTCAACCTTTTTCTCTTTTTTAGTCTTCTTTTTGTATTCTTTGTAATGTTCCTTGCACAAATAAGCCCGTCTTTCGCCACTACTAATGTTGAGTCCAGCAGACTTGACTTTTGCCGATGAAATCGAGCGCACAGCGTCTTTACTGCAACCAGAAACGCTGCATTTCACGCCTTTAGCGATACGTCCCAATGTTAAACGCCTCTTTAATGCTTTAACGCAATAAGATACACATCATTGCTTAATTTCTTTTTCATAAAGCACTCGTGCCCTTCGATAAATCTCTGCTTTTTCGCCGAAGAAAGTTGGGCCAGCAGCCTCAACGACAAGCGAAGCAGCCGCAGAACCCACACATGTACACCACAACAAGTTTTCACCACGGATGTATTCAGCTAAAAAACCTCCGATAAAAACGTCTCCAGCCCCTGTTGGGTCAACAACCTTCTTCGACTTGTAGGCTGGAATTTTATAGACTGTTCCTTCTACGGAAAGCACTGCGCCCTTCATCCCCAAAGTGACGATGACTGTTTCAACGCCGTAGTCATGGATTGTCTTCATGGCTGATTTCTGGGTTGACATGTCAGTTACGGCTTTAATTTCGTCTGAGGAAGACTTGTAAATGTCAACGAGTTCTAACACTCGCTTGTCGGTTAGCGAACCACGGATGACGTTTCCTTTTTCGTCGAAGCTTCGCACCAGTCCTTGCGGGTCAATAGACAACCATTGAGCACAAGTTCTTAATTTCTTGGCAACTTCGTATGTGACTTCACCTGCAATGGGTGCAACATGAATGGCTTTGGCTTTCAGAGATTTGGGGAAATCATCAACACTGATTGGTGGAGCTCTGCTCTTTAGTCGCAATTTTCTGTTTCTCAAGTTGTTACTGTATTTTAGTTCGAAACGCGTGGTCTGTGCAGTCTCAACTTTAACTATTCCAGATAGATTAACACCTTCTTGCCCAAGCCACCACAAATAAGCCTTTGGAAAATCACCGCCAACCTTGGAAACAACGGAAACGGTTGCATCCAAGCGTCTGGCAGCAAAAGAAGCATAGGCTATGGATCCACCTAAGACAATAAAGGGCGTGTTCCTATCTGGGAGAAAAATAGAATCTATAGCGAAATGCCCCACTGAAACGATGTCAAACACTTGCGATTTTAGCCTCCTGTCAGAATATTGCTTGAAACTGAACTTAAAACCAACGGAACATCACTTTACATTTTAGGTCTAGGCTGGTTTCCGTTAAGCTTTCATGTTAAGTTAAGGAATTACTTGATGCCTCCCTTGCGGGGCAATTGAAATGAAGACCTTGTAATTGCTGCAAACTCGTAGTTTACACGCGTAAAGTCATTGTATAGTTCCGTTCTCAAACAATCAAATTTTGAAGTTTGAAAGAGGTGATGTTTAATACTCAACATTCGTAATATGAGAGTTGAAGATGTGGAAACAGTAGCGAGGATGGCGGCTTTAGACTATCACAATGATCCGGAGAAGGGTTATAGAAAAGCCAAAGAACACACACTAGACCATTTAAAAATCGTGTCTCAACATTGCTAAGTGGTGGAAAACGACGATAAACAAGTCATTGCAGTAATCGTTTTGCACCCGCAAGAGAAGATTTTTGAAATCGAAGATTTTCATATGAAAGAAATTTAGCGAAACAAAGAGGCTTTAGCCTTACTTAGAACAAAGCTTTTGGGATATTTGGAAAACGTTCAAACAGAAGTTCTGTGTTGTCCTTACGCCCTAAGAAGACTCATGGCAACATACTAAATTTATGATTGAAGTAGCAGAATTGCTTTCGCTAGGTCGCCTTCGCATTCTTCCAGTGCTTTCCTAGCTTCCTCTAAGCTTTTTCCAGTTTGATCAGCCACAAGCCTAACATCCTCTTCCGGTACGACCAAATTGCGTTCTATCGCTTTCTCAACTATTTTTCCGCCGGTTACCTGAAAGATTTTCTGTCCTTGAACTTCCATTATTGCCACTTCAGGCTCTTCAATTGTTATTTCTTTGCTACCTGTTTTAATGATTACTTCTTCAACGTCTGAAATTGCGTCCATACTCAGACCCATGCGCTGCATCATACGCTTCGCGTCACGAGGACTTACGCGTCGTCTTCTCATAAAACCACCTTTCTACCATAACAATTACTCAAATCTCATACTTAACTTTCTTCCACACACCCACGCCTAACCTTGACAGCAACACCCCGCGTGAAGACTATCATTTCTTCGCCAGACAAAACAGCACGTCCAACAGCCAAAACCTCGCCCTTTTCATCAACAACGATAACTTCGTTTTTTGGACGAATGTCACCATCAGCTTTTACAACATGTTTCGCAAAGACGTCGCCCCCTTCAGCGATAAACTTTGAAACATCATCCATGACAGTAACGAGGCATTTTGCTGAACTTGCATTCTCAACAATTCGTTTTGCCCCTGCAATGCTTAGGGAAAACAAGCCGTCTGTTGGACGAAGGGTCGCAAGCCTGTTTCCATCCAAATAAACGTAACGGATTCTGCCAGTTCTCTTGGAGCGAATTATCTCCACGTTTTCAGGAAATAACCTAGCGCCTATGCCTTTTCCAAACTGGTAGTCTGCCACACCCCTGATACGCCTAGACGCATCCTCCAAACCCGTTACACCACTCAACTAAGCCTTCAAGATTCGACAACTATAAACACAACCACACAATAAAAGCAATTTAGGTGCGGCAAGTGCGGTGTGAAGTCTGCGGACGCAAAATCTACAGCAAATCCTACAGAGTTATGATTGAAGGAGCAAAACTGACAGTGTGTGGCAAATGCGCGAAACTTGGAACAATTATTTGGGATGAAACAAAACCAAAAACACCAATACCGAGTGCAAAAGCTTCAACAAGACGTTTAACATTAAAAACCAAAAGTAAAAAACCGCCACAAGTCGCTGTGGAAAGCGGTCTAGAGCTTGCAGAAGATTTCGATGCAAAGATAAGGCATGCTAGGCGAAAGCTAGGACTCTCACATAAAGATTTAGGTAGAAAAATAAGCGAGAAGGTTTCAGTTCTTAAGAAAATTGAAACAGGGAAAATGACTCCAGACAACAGGCTTGCAACAAAACTGGAGCACACATTAAAAATTAAGTTGCTCGTTCAGGCTTCAAAAGAAAAAGTTCCAAAAGCAAAAATTAAGCCCGTAAGCCATGAACTAACATTAGGAGACCTAATTCAATTAGACAAGAAAAAAGCGGAGGAGAAAACGCAACGAAAGCAATCATAGTTCAACGCCGACAACCCTTCGAACCCTTAACACTTGACGAACTTAGAAGCTTAGCAGAAACCGCAGAATACACCATAGTAGACAAAATAGAACAGATTAGGAAAGCAGACCCACGCTACCAGATAGGCGCGGGAAAAGTACAGGAAATCGCTCAATTAATCAAAGAAAACGAAGCTGAAAAACTAATCTTTGACAACCCGTTAAAACCCGTGCAAGCCTACAATTTAGCAAAGGCCACAGGCGTCGAAGCCATCGACCGTTTTCAACTAATTCTAGAAATTTTCGCCAGAAGAGCCACAACAAAAGAGGCAAAACTGCAAATCCGATTGGCAAGACTACGATACGAGTTAACACATGCAAAGGAAAAGGTAAGACTGGCAAGGAAAGAAGAACAACCTGGATTCATGGGTCTCGGAGCATACGAAGTAGATGTTTACTACGAAACTGTGAAGAGACAAATACAGTCCATTCGCAGAAAACTAAAGAAAATTCGGAAAAAAAGGCTTCTACACCGTAAAAGAAGAATAGAACTGGGATTCCAGTCGATTTCTTTAGCTGGATACACAAACGCTGGAAAAAGCTCACTATTTAATGCACTTACAGAAGAGGAAGCTCCAGTGGACGACGCCTTGTTCACAACATTGTCAACAACAACAAGACTCGTGGAATTTTCGAGGAAAAAGTTTCTGCTGACAGATACTGTCGGCTTTATAGACCGCCTTCCACTAACATTGATAGAGGCATTCCGCTCAACCCTTGAAGAAACTATCTATTCAGACCTAATACTTCTAGTGGTGGACATAAGCGCGCCTATGAACCTCATTGAAAAGAAACTTTCGTGCTGTCTGGAAACAATAGGTCAAATAGGAGCAACCGGCATCCCAACAATAACGGTTCTAAACAAGATTGACCTACTGTCAGAAACCGAGTTAAATCAAAGACTTAAAAACTTGAAGGAAAGGGCGCCAAACCTTTTGCCAATATCAGCATTATACAAAACTAACTTTGATCCGCTAAAACAGGAAATACTGAGAACGCTGAAAAACTATGTTCAAGCGTCGTTCACTATTCCATTGACCAACGAGTCCATGTCTTTTATCTCATGGCTATTCAACAGTGCAGACGTGCAAGAATTGAAGTATTCGGACAGATTTGCTCACATGGTCTTTGAGGCAGTTCCATGGTTCGCTGAAAAAGTGAGAAAACGCGTAGAGAAAGAATTTAACGGGAAATTCGATGAAACTCAAACAATAAACGTCTAAAAAGGGACAAGAATGTCTAAAATCGTTGTTTTGAGGTGGGGTCACAGATTACAAAGAGATGCCAGACTTACAACACATGTTGTGTTGACGGCACGGGCGTTAGGGGCGTCAGGTCTCATACTGTCAGACATAAAAGACGAAAGAATTAAGGAAACAGTAGAAAAGGTCACAAAGAATTGGGGAGGACCGTTCTTTTTCGAAATGGGTGTGTCTTGGAAAAAAGCTGTAAAAAAATGGAAGGAAAAAGGCGGGACAGTTGTTCATCTCACAGCGTATGGAGAGAACATTCAAACAAGCGATGTTCTACAGCGAATTAAGGCTTCAGAAAAAGACGTTCTAGTTCTTGTTGGAAGTCAAAAAGTTCCAAAGGAGTTCTTCTCAAGGTCTGTGTCCGATTTTAATGTAGCGATTGGAAATCAACCTCACTCCGAATGTGCAAGCTTAGCTATATTCCTAGACTGCTTTTTCGAAGGAAAAGAACTAACAAAAAACTTTGAAAACGCGAAAATAAGGATAATACCCCAGAAAAGGAGTAAAAAGACTGCCAAAAAATAATTTTATTCAGAAGCTGTATCTTATTTGGAAATCTTTAAACTCGCCAGTATAACTTTCCCGCTTCACGTCTACACGTGTAACCCTTGCTCCAGATGACCCTCGCTTGCAAAACTCTACAAGCTCTTTTACAGCTTCCTCCTCTCCTTCGAAAACGGCTTCAACTCCACCGTGTCGCAAGTTGCGAACCCACCCTTTAACACCATGTTTTTTGGCTTCATGTCTTGTTTCTGTTCTGAAAAAGACTCCTTGAACTCTGCCGCTTACAACGATATGCGCCCTGACTTTCATAGGCTTCACCTTACGCGCAGCAGATAATCTTGATGTTGTGGCTTTTATTTGTTCATTTTAACTTATCTCTCTCCACCGTGTAACCGTGTCGTTTCATCGCATGTTTTAAAACTGTTTGAGAGCTGATCGTGTTTCTGGTGGTTATGGTTGGAGAACTGCAACGGAAAGTTGTTGGTTTACGCTTCAAATGTTGCACGAGGTGAAAGGCGATTCTGGTCTGTGAGTGTTGCAGCTGAGAAGATGGCTAAGCTGTTAAAGTTGCCCATGGAAGTTGTTACTTTTGGAGAAGAGTTTGATCCCATATACGTTTATTACAAGAATGGTGATGAAGAGCCTATTCCAATTTACTGTGATAAAGGCGGGGAATTTGGCATGCAAGAGATTTACAAGGCTTTAAGAAACATGATGTTTGTGCTTTCCTTCCATCCGAAGCATCCAGCTTTGAAGCGTATGAGAAAGGAGGTTATGCTGTTTTCTTGAATTTTATTGTTTGATTTTCAAGAGTTATATCGTAGATTTGGTTTACGTCAAAGTTTATGTCTAGACTTTCATATTCCTGCTCTGTCAAGAACAAGATTAATTTTGGAGTTGCAAACTGCCTTCCTGCTAGAGGCATTGGTAATTGTTGTTGCATTGCTTGAAGAACGTCTTGCACGACCTTTGCCTCTTCGGTTTTTGGTCTAACAATAAAACTTGGAACCTTCCGATCTTCAATTAGTTCTATGCGTTTTCCAAGGTTTCCATCTAAGTCTCGAATAGACTCGATTTTATGCACTCTAACCCGAAACATGACTGCTCACAATGTAAAACAGTCTCGAAGCACTTATACATTTTCATAGTAACCGCTTCTTCATTTGGATTATAATTGCGCACAAAGAAGTTGAGAAGAAAGAAGATGGAGAAATCGGAACAGAAGATAGATCGTGAAGCTTTCATGGCAAAGCTAAAATTCTCCAACTTGGAATAAAATCTTGGGGGAAATACATTGGCAAAAAAAGGAAGTTCAAGTTATGTCTATATAATGCCACTACTCTACTTTAAGAGCCGTAGCTCTTTACTGCAAATCGCATCAAACTTGAAGATTAGAAAGATAAGTCAGAGTGAACTTATCAGTCTCGAACAGGATCTGCCAACAATCTTCAATGAATTCGAGATGCAAGCGGCATCTTATGCTCTCGAAAGAGTAGCCACTAGTGGAGAACTACTGTTTGAAACATACGACATGTTCCAGAAAGTAATCACAGCCTTCAGATTACTTAAAGCTGGACCATTATACACCAAAGTTATTTTCATGGTAAGACCTGATTCTACAGTTAAAGCGACATGGAAATTTAAAGGCATTCCCCCACATCCAGACTATTACATCCTAAACAAACGTGATCTGAAACAACTTTTCACTCTCTTGGGAAGTTTGAAACATATTTATGCACCTAAGGCGGGAAATAAATCCCTCACTGTTGCTACAAAATTTTTTGAAAAATCTTATGAAGACGACTGGGAGACCGCCATAGTGAGCTGTTGGACGGCGTTTGAAGCCTTATGCTTTGGAGGCGAGAAACCACGCGAGGGGGCGATAGGTCCAACTGTGAAAATCGCTGTTTCCATGCTGATAGGACAAAGCCGAAAGGAGAGAGAACAGATAAAAAGCTTCTTGGCGAGAGTTTACAAAGCGAGAAATTACATCGTGCACGGTAACGAGCGAACATCGAGAGAGGATATTCATGTGGTTAAGCGACTACAAGACTACTTAAGAACGTCAATAGTAAAACTCCTTGATTGATAGAAAGATTATTCTTCTATTCCGTATACAAATACTGGAACTTGGATTGCGCTTCTGAAATGTGGTAGATACCTACACACTTTTTCGAAAGTTACACTGCCTTGCCATTTCTTGTTGTACTCCCTTTCGAGCTTTTTCTTATACTCCTTTGTTACTGTGATATAGACACCCACATCGACTTTATCGAGATTTGAATAAGAAAGTATTTGAAACTTTAGCAGATCAATACCTATGAATGAAGAATGAGAGAAAGCGACTTCAACACCTACTCTATTCTTTAAGTAGTCGATTTTAGCAGCAATGTCGGTAAACGTTTCGAATATTCGGGGTTGTTCCTCCCAACCTCTTTCAATAAACTCTTTTCTGAAAATATCGTTTAGTTTTGGTCTAGAATACCCTCCAAGATTGATTGTGCTTATTATGTCTTCTATTTCTTTCTTTGTGGCAAGTTTACTATTTAGCACCTGTTCAGCGAATCGATATGAAAACGTCTTGAATCTCATACATTTACCATCAAGCATGTCCAATTTGTGTTTTATTGCGATTCTATCTATTTAGGTGAGTTATAATAAGGTTTTTCAGGTATAAAACGCGCTCATAGGTACTGGGTAGAACATCAGGTTAAAGAGAGACCTTGATAGAAACGATGACAGAAAGCAAGATCGTCAAGAGCTGTGCGGAAGAAATTCAACCACAATACATATCGGGTGACTTTCTTCCACACTATCCAGAAGCAGAAGAATGGTATGAATAAGCGAGAGAGATTTGACCCATTTCTAAGGTTCACTCTCCAATAACTAACACTTCGCCCATTTCATGATTGTTTTTGCGGTTTAGCGTGTATTTGTATTCTGTTTTCATAACTCTAACATCAGATTTATACTGTAACAGCAGTTCCATTATCTTCCAAACAGACGGATTTCCAGGTTCTCCATATGATACTACTATGATAGAATCTTGAAATCTCCTAAACAGGCAATCGAAGTTTTTTTCCAAGGAATTTTTATCCCATTCAGTTCTTTCTTTTTTTAATCGTCTGTTTTTTGTTTCCCAATCTATTCTTTCTTGCCAATTACTATAATCAACTAATCCTTCAAGAAAATGGTAAAGCGAATAATAATCCTTGGGTGATTTTTCTTCAGGCCGTGTATATGGGGGATCTAAATAGACAAGATCGAAGTTTCTATCTTCCATCTTCATTATGTCAATACAAATTGCCTTATTCTTTAAACCATTGGAAAAAATCTTTTGTGAAACTTCATGGTGAAATCGACAAAACAAAGTATCGAAATCTGTATCCCATGTTGTTTTATTCCCAAAACTTCTCTCAACATTAGCTAACCTCAAGTAGAGGTTTTTTCTATGAAAAAGGTTGAATGGTCGCTTGCTCAAACAAGCCTGAAATAAGACATGAAAGGCCAATGCCCTTTTCTTTTTTAACATTTCTCCGTGATAATTCTGAGATAACATGTAAAGATTAAAAACTATGGTATCAAGCCATTTGTTTTCAGCATCTAAATAGTAAATGTCTTTAAAAGTTTCTTGAATAAAAGATGGATATTCAAATCCGTTTTCATGAAGGAGAAAATTCAAATCGCTTTCATCCAATTTTACGGAGTTGTTTTCAATAAGTGCGATTCCGGTCTGATAATTTGATAGGAGGATATCGTTAAAAGTGACTTCTTTCTTCATTAACTTTAACAAATAGCTGACGCTCGCAGTCCCCCCAAATCCATCTAAAACAGTTTTAAATTCCAAGTTCCGGAGATTCTTATATAACCAAGGTAAAATACGTCGCTTACTTCCCTGATATCTTGTCGACGGTGCAGATTTGTGGACATCATTGAACTCATTCGCTATCATATTATACCGTACCACATATCGGCTTTCAAATTGCTGACGTTTTCATCTCGCCTTCATCTCGATCTGAGGTGTTCTCTTCTCATTTTTACGAATTCAGCATTAGTTTTCGCAGTCCAATCTAAAGCCAATTCCTCTCCCATCTTCTTACTAAGATCGTGAGCTATTAGCGAGGGTGTGGGTATAAGAGTTCGAAGCGGTTCTTCTCGTCCCCATAGATGATCTTCATCAACATCAAAAGAAGCTAATCTCAATGCTGATAGGATTTTTGTAATATTGGATTTAACATCGTTTTCATAATAAATAAATTCGTATCTTGGAAAATATGCTTCGGGGGTTTTGCAATGTCCAGCAAAAAACAGTACTACTCTGTATTTTAGCGCTTCATCGACTATTTTTCTTGCTGTCAAATGTCGACTGTGATGTATCTGTTCAAGCGAGTATAAATCATTCTCAACTTGTCTGTTGGTTCTCCTATTAAGATTGGAAGTTGTAAAATAGGACCGAATAACTGGGCAAGTAACGAAAATCTCGTCAAATGTTTGTGGATTGAAGTTTTCATTGTAGATCATCCGACGCATAACTTCGCTATCGCCGAGAACGTGCCTTGTAATATTCCAGTTTTCTTCATTCATTTTTTCTCGTATATACCAGTCAATTATTGTACTATACACCTTCAAGTTTGTATACTTCGCCACACCGCAATAAACGATTCCGAGTTCCCTAGCCTTTCTGAGAGCTGTCGTCATACGGTATGTGGCCTCTCGTGTTAGCTCACCGTGCCTATTTTGAAGCTTACAATTCATTGCATGATCTTGGGGAAAAATTCTTCCATCTCTCAAATGTATGTCCGGCTTGAGCTTAAGCCCACCATGAGGAAAAATGTATGTTTCTTCGACATAGAATTCTCCAACATCCATAGCCGATTTCGTTGCCCACTCGTAATCGTTCTCACTCAATTCCGTATAATCTTTAAACCCTACTACAACCCAGTCCTCAAAATCTTGCGTATTTTTCGGAACCGGTATATATCTCCATTTTGGTTTTTCAGGTCCTTGCTCCTTCATTACACCAGCAGCATTGTTCACCACCACAGGCGATGAAAAATTAACGTTAAAAGGTGTTCTCAACTTAAATCTGTGCTGGCTCGCATCACACGCACTTATTCTCAAGGGAAATTCTTCGTCCCACAACTCATTATCAGGTGGCACAGAGATTCTCTCAATGAAGAAATCTCCTAAGACATTCTTGTTTATATGGTCTTCTATTTTACGCCAATCTGGTTCTCCGCTGAAAATATCTTTAGAACTGATTCCCCTAAAAGCGAGGTCATCAATTTTGATGCCTAGACCTTGGAGCGCTAAATCACTAAGTTGGTTTGCCCAAATATATTTTCTAGATCTTTCTTCCTCTTTTATTAAAGCCACAAGATCCTTAATGCATTGAAAATATAGTTTTCTTGGATCTTCCTTCATTAGCCTATTCCGAGCTTCCAAAACAATATCTCTTCTTTCCTCAAAATAGCTCGCACTTAGCAAAACTTGAGCTGAAGACACAATTGAAGGGTCACGTCTTCTTTCTGCCTGAATTCTTGATAATATCTCTTCAAAAACGATTGAACGTTCTGTTTGATTATTCATTTTTGCTACCTATTTCTTTGAATATATCGGGAGCTTCTCCTGCATCTGCTTCCGGATGCTCCATTAATCTAATTCTTACAGGGATTGCATGCTTAATAGTTTCATACGTTCCAGTAAGGATACACGTTCCTACAGGTGCTTTTGGCAATCTGTTAATCATCTCTCTTGTCGCATCGGCTTTGACTCCCTGAATCGCTTGTAGTTGATCTGGTTCGATGGCGAATAGCAATCTTGTGTTACATTGCCTAATTGATTTCTTATCAATATCTATGGGACTTTGAGTAATAAGAACATTGCAGATTCCATAATGTCTTCCCATCCTTACGGATTCTCGAATGATTTGCTTACATGGGCTACCCTCATCTTGAGGGACGAACAAGTGAGCTTCATCAATGAAAATCACAAATGGATTTATTTCCCCTCTTTTGCGTAGCTCATTTAGTTCTCTTAGAGTCGAAGCCAACACGAGCTGAAGGCTTTGTCTACCAAATCCTTTACAATTTATGTCTATAACGGATCTCGGAACCAATATACTCGGCCAATCGAATTCTTTTCCAATAAAATCGTAACCACTCAAATAATGTCTTGTTCTATCCATCACTATACCAAGAGTGCGTGGAGCAACACCCATCTCGTTAGCGACATTCTGGATTTCTCTTAATAAGTCTTGGAGATCGATTCCTTTTCGTTGTGCTTCAGTTGAGCTAAATCTTTCAAGTGTGCCCGTGGGAGATCTTCCTTCTTTTAATCTAAAGAAAGCCCTTGTTAATATTGCAACATGGAGTTCATGTTTTAAAGTTGGGATCAAACCCAATATTTCAACTTCGGACAATGAGGAAAGCTTAACTGTATAATTATCACCAGGCCTTAATACTTTTCCACCGAGTGCTTCAGTCAAAGGGACAAACTCATGTTGTGTATCAAAGAATATAATTGGGATTCCTTGTTTATGAATTTCTTCCGCAAGCACTTTTGCAGCATATGATTTTCCTCCGCCAGTCGTGCCACCGATGAACATATGTCTTTGAATAACGTTCCTTTTCATTCTTACAGGAATGTTCTCTTCTTCTGTTAACGAAACCGCAACAGTGCCAATATTCAAACTTTTCTCAAGATCGATTTCTAATCCCATTACATCCATAATCACTTTCTGAGGAGGTACAAACACTGCAGATCCAGATCTAGGCATTTTTTCTGGCGGATACACTTCGAACTCCTGTTCACTAATCATTCTCACCTCGGAAATTACTTCCACTTCGTATCTTCGATGTATTGTTAGGGATAAATCTTCTCCGGGGTACCCTGGAGAAAGTTCCATAGTATCTCTAACTGTGACTCTGCCTGAAGATTCATGTGGGTTATGCTCGTGCGACAAAGTAACTCTTCCTATCAAGAAGATATCCTTAGAAACAGGTGTAGCTAAAAGCGACCCAGGCGTGACATATTTATCATGTTTTGCTTTAAACCGAAAAATTTCAAAACTTGGCGAGGCCTCATCCGATATTACAGTCCCGACAACATTTTCTTTATCAGACATAGGTTTTCAGGTTTAAGTTGATAATGATCACATAAAAATATTACTGACCAAGAAAGAAGAAAAATAACTTCTGCATTAACAAAAAGTTGATAGATAATGATGAAAGAAATCTCTTACGTAGAGTAAATCTACCTTTAGCACCCTAGCGCGAAACATAACTATTCACATCGCAGAGGGATTTGAAAGCACTTATACGTTTTCTTGGTTGTTGTTATTCCATTTCAATTGTCGCAGGCGGCTTTGGAGTAACATCATAATAAACTCCAGACACGTTTGGGCATTCCTTAATCACCTTTTCTGCAGCCCTGTCCAACGTTGCCCAAGGTATTTCTGAAACCCGTGCCGTCAAGAAATCCTTTGTTTGAACCGATCTTATACCAATAACATACGGTTTTTTCTCAGTCACGTCTTTAACCGCGTAAAAAACCCTTGCAACCGCTGGATTTTCAGTAATAATTCTCGCTTGAAGAGCAATGAGATTCTGAAGAGTTACGTAATGAATTCGCTCATTCATGGTCTGAACCTTTATGCCCACTATTTCACCATAACGCCTTTCGCCTCCCTTCACCCCAGTCGCCCTATCCCTGAAAATTTTTACTTGAACATTCCTTGAAGGAACGTTAAGAACCCGTGCCACAGTATCTTGCATGTGTGTAATACCGGATTGCTGCAATGCTTCTTCATTATCAATGATCACCGCAAAGTACTGACTCGGCTTATGCTCAGCAAGTTCACCTTCAACAATGACCGTGGCCTTCTTCACAGTCTCCAACTTATCAGGACGAATCTCTCCAACCACACGAACTGACAAACCAGGCCCAGGAAACGGTTGCCTTTCAGAAAACTCAGTAGACAATTCCAAAAATCTTGCAACCATCCTCACCTGTGACTTATACAACGTTACGAGGGGTTCAACCACTTTAAAGCCGAAGCGTTTCATAGGATTTATGCCCATCTGCTCCAAAACATTATGTTGTGTTTTTACGCCAGCAACCGTTTCTTCAATGTCAGCGCGTATCGTGCCCTGCACAAGGATTTCAAAACCTTCTTTTTTGGCTGTTTCGCTCAGGACTTGATAGAAGGTTTCGCGGAACCTTTTCCTTTTTTCTTCAGCGTCACTTAAACCTTTCATGGCTCCTAGGAAACGCTTACGAACGTCAACTATTTTCATCGGCACATTGAAAGGCGGCTTAGATAGGACTTCAGCCACATGCTCTGGTTCACCCACGCGCATGAAAGCATCATCCAAAATAACGCAGACAAGATTTTCACCTAGGGCTTTATGCGTCAACACAGCACATGTTGCGCTGTCAACACCGCCAGAAACAGCAACTAAAGCCCGTTCATTGCCGATGGTTTTTCTCAACTCTTTAATCTGGGTTTCAACAAAGCCTTTTGGGTTAAATTTCTCCAATTTAGCTTTCCCTCTCTAAACTGTCAACTGATTTGCAGTTTCACGATTTAAATATTTACCGCCTCGCGGTATCGTTGGAACGCCGAGAACTTTGCTTATAACCTTCATTGACACGCGACTATCGAGTTCACGGAAATTCGAGAATCTGATGAAGGTTACGGTTTTTCTGCCTTTCAGAAAACTAACGTATTCATCGAAGGTTTCCAAGTAACTTTCATCCCCATACATGTTCCAAAGCTCTTTATAGTCTCCAGCTAAACGCTCAACGAAGTCTGCAACTCCTCGAATTTGCATTATTGGTTTTTTAACGTAGAAAAGGAGTTTTTCGGTTTTAAGGGGACCCACACGGTTTCTCCGCACAAACACGCGGATTTCATTGTTGTTTCTGTTTCGCTCGCACAATCTGTTCCACCATTTCTCGTCGGATATTAGGATGTAAGCGTAACATTCATTTGGCAACAATGTTCCTCCAGAAGCTAATCCATAGTTTGTTATTGAGATTTAGTAGAAATAATTTTTGGTGTATGCTTATCAGCTTGACGATTACAATGTTTCACTATTAACAACAAAACAGCGCAGAGTGGGATAACAAATTTCAAGCCATTTTTAAAAAGCTTGGGTTCTCTAAAAGAGAAAAACCGTAAAGGCATCATTTTAGGGTGAATAAAGTTTTTCTGTTCAAACAGTTCCATTATACAAAAGCTGGGCGGGTTTCAATGAAAACGGATGAAGTTAAGACCATCGTTAATACTGTGAAGGAAATGAATGAAAGCTATGTGGATCTACTACAGTCCGTGAAAAGAATGATCAAAGAAGCGAAATCGACGAGGCAGCTGTGGCGTGACGGAAATGAGTCAAGGCTGATAAAACTTGGTTTGACGTTTATAGTGTTTCCTGAGCCGACCCCAATAAGTGAGACAGTAGGCACGTGTCTGCTGGCTGCTGGAGTAGTTCAAAAGGGAATTCGAAGCCGCGCCATCTACGTCGAAGATGTGTACAAAACCTTCCACGACGTGTTTAAAGACTTGCGGACGACGAAGTATAACCTTCGAATATGAAGCGTTAACCAAATTTTATATTTACCACATATTATCTACATAACATGTCGTAGGTGAAAGAGGCATGAAACTTGTTACGGTGTTGTTACCGGAAGCTTATCTTGAAGGTTTAGATGAACTTGTGAGGGCGAATATGTACCCAAGTAGAAGTTCGGTCATAAGGTCTGCTGTTAGGGATTTGTTGAAAAAGGAGCTTTGGGAGAGACGAACAAGATAAGCTTGATTTTACTCTGCGAAAAGTCAAAAAGGTGAAAGGCTATGAGTTTTGATCCTTTGGCAACTCCTTGTCTGCTTTATTGCGGTTCTTGCCGCTATTACATGACTGGAGAATGTAGAGGCTGCGGCAGCGAAGATAGGCCGAATTGCAGGATATTCAAGTGCTGCAGAACAGACAAAAAGTTGCGTTTTTGTACCGAATGCAATGACTTCCCTTGCACGATACTGAAAAAATCCGTAGGGGTCCGTCCAGACTGGTTAGAGGACCAAGCAAAGCTGCCATTAAAAAAGCAAAAGCAATAACACGCTTTTGTTTTATTCTCATTTTATTCGCGTTCGTTTCATCGGCATTGATTCGCAAGGTCTCTGATTTTCTTCGCAGTTTCAGCTGGATTTTCTGACAGTGTTATTGTTCTGCCCACGATTAGGTAGCGTGCTCCCGCTTTCAAAGCCAATTGGATTTTTCCCCCTTGAGCCCCTATTCCAGGTGAATAGATCGGAATTTTTTCGCCGAGTATTTCGTGAACTTCTCTTATTTTTTCTGGGCATGTTGCCCCAACAACAACGCCGTCGGCATTCCATTTTAGGGCTTTTTTAGCGAATGAAAAGTATTGAAGCGTTTTTTCACCAGTTTCAGCATTACAGATTGTTTGTCCGTAGCCTTCCCATGCTCCTTTGTGACTCATGTAAACGAGAAGAATGACACCACGTTGCAGTTTATGCGCAACATCAAAAAAAGGTTTTAAACCTTCTTCCCACCCCACAAAAGGATTAGCTGTTAGGGCATCGAAGCCAGCACTGTAATAGTATTCTGCAATTGTCTGGTTTGTTGAGTCTATGTCATTTACTTTGCAATCCATTATCGCCATTAAACCCATAGCATGAACTTTTTCATTGAGTTTTGCAACGCCATTGAATGTGCCGAGGGGAAGAACGAGATGACGGTTAAACTTGACAGCGCAAATGTAGGGTTCCACCGCGTTCAAGATGCGTTCTGCTTTAGAGAAAAGTTTTTCTCGATTTTCTGGTTTTTCAAAGGAAAAGTCTAGGGCTAAAATTATGTTTGATTTTTTGTCTTTTGCTGTTTGTTCCATCTTAAGCCGGAAAGACATACCTAAACACCGTGTTCTATTTGGGCGTAGGACTAAAAACTTTTGCTTTTTTTTGTTTGTATTGGTTAGTAAAAGGTATTAAGGAGCAGAGGGATACGTTTGTGCTAGAAGTTTTTCTATGTTGTCTAATCTTTTTTCGATTGTGTCAAGTCTTTCGAGAATCTGTTTCAAAATTTTTCCGATGTCTTCTGCTGGTACCGCTGGAAGGGGTGTGGGTGAGGGCCACCGTTGTTCTTCTGGGCGTTTAAGAGGTTTCGGAATACGGGGAGGATAAACCATTTTCAGTTTCTTCCTAAACAAAACTGTCACACGACGAAATATTAACTTTTCATGATTTTGATGGTGTTTCGAAAACTTTTATCGTCTCCGTTTCTCCGCCTGAAACCAGCTTAATGTATGATATTGTTGTTTCCACAGATTCTTTTAGCTGCTGTTCTGTTATTCCCGGAGCCCCGTAGCCAACTATTAGCACATTTCTCGTTTGTCTAGTAATCTTCGTATGGTCTGAGTCTCTGTAGGGATATATGCACAAGATCTGGTTTTCATCAGTCAAGACGAGCGTTTTGTCTGTTAGGGCCATGGGTTTATTCATGTCGATTCCAGTGAAGGCTTCACCGTTTTTTGCGAAGCGTATCTGGAATGGTGGGTTGAGGCGGTCTTTGTCGAATCCGCTTATTGGAATTATGGTTTTCAATGAAGCTAGATTGTAGGCGTCAACAACCGTGGATATGCACGGAAGCTCGCGTCTGTGCAAAACTCTTCTGAGCAAGGCTTCGCCTGAGGGCCTCGTTTTTGTAGGGTCTACGTCAAGTTTCCAGTAAAAATCTCTGTAGGCTCTTACTGTTGGGTTATCCCTTAACGTTTCGATGTTGTATTTGGTTCTAACCTCTTTATACACAGCCTCTTTGAGCTCTTGAATTTGATCGCTTTCTTTTTCTACGTGGACATTGTTGACTATGCCTATGCAGATGGCTAATTCTGGAAACTTTTTGGAGACTTGTGAACCCCAAAGAACCGGGACTTGCATGTTTTGCACACCTTGGATAGACAGTAGACGTTAGATATTTTAGCGTTCTCTGTGCAAAATGTTTTCCTTTCAAATAGCTGATTAAGGGGTTAGTGATTAGAAAGGCTGTTGAAAATGATTAAGGTTGGGTGTAATGCAGCGGAAGAGTGCTGAAGCTTTGGTGACATGTTGGAGGGTTAAGCTCTCTGGTTGACCATACCCCCCTTATATATACTGTCAACATTCTCGCCTTGACAAGATGAGTGCTAAACGGGTCTTTTTTGTGTGAGTTCTTGTCTTAGTGTGTGGAAATCGGCGATGAGTTGTTCTTTGTATTTTGGGTGGTATAGTGCTGCGGCTGGATGAAAGGTTGGAAATACTATAACATTCAAGCCCAAAATCGAGGCTTTATAGAATTTTCCGTGCACGCGAGTTATACCGTTAAAGGGTAATGCAACTTTGGAGAAAATGTAGGCTGTTGAATAGTTTCCAAGAGTAACAATAATTTCTGGTTGGATAACTTGTATTTGGCTGTTTAGGTATGGCGTGCACGTTTCAATTTCAGCTGGTGATGGTTCACGGTTTTTTGGAGGTCTACACTTTAAGATGTTGCCGATGAAAACGTTTTCTCTTGAAAGACCTGCTTCAGATAACAATGTATCGAGGAATTTTCCAGCAGCCCCTACGAAAGGTTTTCCTTTAATGTCTTCCCAGTAGCCAGGTGCTTCTCCAATGAACATGATTTGGCTGTGTGGGCTGCCTTCGCCTGGAACAGGATTTTTACGGGCTTTCGAGAGTTCACATTTACGACAAACAATGACTTCTGTAACAATAGCGTCTAAAAGCTCCTTCTTAGACAAGAAATGCATCCTCTTACTCATTCCTACGTCTTTTCCTCACTTTCCCCTTTTAACTCCAAAACCTCTTTTAACTTATTAACATCAACACCATACGACAAAACTGCCCGCGAAAAATCATTCAGCACAAGTTTGAGCCTTTCAACAACGGGAGTCACAATATCCTCCTCTACAGTGTATTCATAAACAGACATGAAATATGTGACAAACTCTTGAAAATCTATATTCACGTAAAAGTCGCTTTTCACCCTCGGTTTAAAACCCGTCAACCGCTTTTCCAAACCAATCCTGTCAAGATAAGTCATAAATCCCACATTATATTTGCCCTTCAACAACGCTTCTTTCAAATCACTCACTGTAGGACTAATGGACGTAACATTCAACGCAGCATGCTCCACCATAACGCATATGTCACACATACCATTATCCAACCTTCCCTCACAATTCCTGCGTAACTCCTCTCTCCTACCCGTCTTTTTGGCTTCAATAACTATCCGGACACCATTCACATCAAGCAAAACGTCAGGATAACCCTTCTTCAAAACAACCTCCCCAAGAGCCTTAAGCCCTCTCTCAGCTAAAAGCTCAGCTAACAAAACATTCAAAGCCTCTTCCCTTACATTCATCCACCCTTGCATGGAAAACCGCTCTCCACTATAAGATTATGCAGAACCTATTTCAGCATTTTGATAATTTTCGGCCCCTAGGCTTTCTTTATCCCTCAGAAAGCTTACATAGGTTTCTATGTTGAAAAGCTATAGGGGGTCTATCGTTTTTTGCTTGCGCAGAAAATCCACTGATATCCCTTAAATGTATCTGAAGACAAGCAATGGTACCACACAAAAACTATAAGGTGTATCTAATTTACGTTTGGTGTGAAGCCAAGAATTGACCTCAAGAAACAGATTAGGCCACTGTAACTTTTTTCTTAGCCAAACCCTCAACCATTAATGGAACTATCTTGCTGGCTCTAAGTATCTCCATAAAAAGGGGCTTCCCATCCTCATCAAAATGAACTATAATGTCACCTACTTCTTCTGCATGAGAAAGCTCACCTTTCTCTCTAAGTATGACCGTTAAGATGTCAGCATCCCCATCATACTTGATCTTATAAGCCATAACGCTCACGCCTAACAGGATAAGCTTGACTCAAGGAGGCTTTAAAACATATGCTTTAAGGCATCGGCGCCCTTCATTCCCACGCTTACACCTAAAGCCCCAGCTTTAGAGGTTGTTGCCTTAACATCTGTATTAAGCACATCTTCGAAACTTTTCACTCCACTAACCACTGCAGCAGCAACACCCAATTTTTCAGCGACATCAACATTCAAAAAACCACACATAACAAACCCTCGTTCAGCAACAACCAAAAGCAAAGGCGGCGAATCCGGCAACTCAACTCTCAACCCCAAACAGGTTTTGTCATAAACCTTCACAGACATAATACTGATCATACAGACAACCTTCCAATAACAAAGTATCTTTTCGTATCCACCTTAAATAACAATCGCTACTGAGCAGAAAAGCCCTTTAACACAAACGAAAGCTCAGTAATCCTAATAATAAAAGAAAAAAGAGGAAACAAGCTAACTAGGGTTGAAGGTCTTTACCACTATTCTTCTTCCTCTTCCGTATCCTCTTCCCAGTCTTCTTCCTCTTCTTCTTCAAAGCACATGGCTTCATCCTCCACGAAATTGCATTAGCATCTCACCTAAAAATAAATGTTACTATGACTCTCACCACAGAAAAGTTAAAAGAATATTTAGACGACATCTGCACCTAGAAAACAATAACCATTAAACTGCTAACATAGAAATGGAGAAGCCTACAACATGCTAACAAAACTGAAGAAAAGAGTTCAAGCAATGCTTACAACAGAAGCAAAAGCAGCCCACAAAATAGGATTAACACCAAACAGAGTAAGCGCCACTGGCATAGTTTTGGCTTTTCTTTCAGCCCTAGCATACACGGCATGGCAAACCAACACGTTTTATCTCTTACTTGCAACCGTTTTGCTCTTGCTCTCAGGATTCTGCGACGCCCTAGACGGAATGTTAGCCAGGCTCTATCATGAAACAACCCCTTTCGGCGGATTCCTAGACTCACTACTAGACAGATACGCAGACGCAGTAGTATACGCAGGCATAATCATTGGCGGATTATGCGACCCTCTATGGGGTTTAACAGCCCTAATAGGCTCGTTACTCGTAAGCTATACCCGCGCAAGAGCAGAAGCAACTGGAATAAAAATGGAATCAATTGGACTAGCAGAAAGAGCGGAACGCATAATCATATTAGCCACAGCAACCGTAACAGCAGCTTTCTGGCAACCAAAAACAGTAATGAATGCTGGCATAATCTTGCTTGCAGTGCTTTCAAACCTAACAGTTCTGCAAAGAAGCCTACATGTTTACAAAAAACTAAAAAGCTGAAATCTACCTTCTCTGTCGCTTTCTCGGACGCGTATGCCGCTCGTTTTTAGCCCTAACCTTCACAATCTTCCTGTGCACAGCACACGAAACACAATAATAATTAGTCGTCACCGGAGCAGCAATATACGCACCCTTCTGACGAAGCTCCTTCATCAAACCATAATCAACCATAGAAACCCGTTTAGTAACCTTCTTAGCCTTATCCCTAGGCACCATCGCACCACAGCTAACACACTGAACAAAACCACCACTTCCCTTGCCACCCTTTGATCTACCACGACTTTTCCTTTTGAAAGGCATTGATTTTCACTTCTCCATTGCACGTAAAAGTGTTGTCTACCTTATATATCTGTCCTCAACCCAAGAATCGAAGCAATATTAGCCTTCACATCAATTCTAGGAATTATCTTCCCCGTATACGACGTAAAAAGCGTCGTCACCCCCGGTCCATGACCAGACGACACACAGTTCGTGTGCACAACAATACCTACTGACATGGCACCTTGCTTGTAAATTCTCCCGTAAGAGTGATCTGCGTCCTTTATGGCTACAACATCGCCGAGCCTCAAATCATCAAGACCAAACTCCTTCCTAACGTTCTCATCAAAAAGTTGGATGTCATAATCCCCAGAATACGTTTGGTCAGCCCCTAAACCCGAACCCATTATCGCCGCAGGAACCACATGCGTAACCGGAACCTCCAGTTTTTCGCCACTCGGCTTCGGATCTAAAGCCTCCAAGAAACGTGGATCCATATTCATAACTTTTATGTCCGGAAAATCCAGAAGTTTCAAACCTACACCAAAAGCCTTCACGAGAACTTTGTCGCCAAGCATGAGTTTCTCAAGGGTTTCAGGCTGAAAGTCCACCAGCACATGGTCTATTCCGCCGTGTTTGCCTGTCACAACTCCCTTCGCGCCTTTCGCATCTTCTGTAACGACTACTGCTTCATTTCCAACGCAGGAAAGCACATTAAAAGCCGTGTTCGCACCACGTCCAAAACGTGAGTCGTTCTCCTTATTTTCTACGCTTACACCCGGCTCCACATGGTCCGCTTCCCATCCACAAGCAAGGTCGCCCACCCTAACATTGTATGTGATACCTCCAACACCAGGCAGAACAACTGGGTTGCCTTGAGCTGAAATTCTGTAAATTCCTCGCCCATAAACTGGACTAGCTACTTCACCGACAACCGAAATTTTCACCAACTTATCAACGTTTGTTCTTAACATAGTAATTCCTCACACTAGATTTGGTGCATTAGTTAACAGATGCTAATAAAATTTCACCCTAGCCCGAAACTATTGTATCTACGAGAAACGTAACAAGTTTTAAATGTAGGATACTTATTTTGAGTTGATTGAAGCAAACATAAATGATGTAAACGTCATTCACAGGTTGAGAACCATGTCAGACATTGGATTAAGGTCTAGAATGATGGTTAGAGATGTTATGAGCAGCCCAGTAATAACCATAAATGAAGAGGCACCAGCGAATCAGGTTGCAGGACTCATGGACAAGCATGGTTTAGGATGCATAATAGTAACAAGTAAAGAAGGCAAACCCCTTGGAATCATCACAGAAAGAGATTTGGTTAGAAGAGTTTTAGCCAAAAACATCAAGCCAGACTCTCTTGAAGCAAAAAAAGTTATGACCTCACCTCTAATCACGATAGACCCCGGAGAAAAAATCAGTGAAGTAGCTAGAAGAATGAGCAGACTGAACATCAGAAGATTAGGAGTCATGTATAAAGGTCAACTCGTTGGAGTGCTCTCAAGCAAAGATGTCCTCGGAGTCATGCCTGAACTTATAGAAATCATCCACGAACAAGCCCTCATGGAAGGCGAGAACAGAGCTCAAGAAGCAGGGGAAGAATCGACGCCTCTTACCGGATATTGTGACAGCTGTGGAGGCTGGTCAGACAACCTAAAAGAGTCCAATGGAGATTTCCTCTGTGAAGATTGTGCAGCTGAATTGGAAAGTGAGGAATGAGGCGGTTGTTTGCGTGTTAGAGGAATTATGGATGAGAAGCATCCGTTTATTTATGAGGATGAACTTGCAACAAAAGCCCGTGCAATGATACGAGATTTCGCCTTAAGAATTCTCCCAGTAGCAGATGAAAACAAAAAGCTACTAGGCATAGTTTCACGTAGCAGTGTAATGGCTATTTCCTCTTCCGTATCGCTCATAAGAGTTAAGGGCATAATGACCACGCCAAAGCACATAGCAGCGATAGAAAACGACGCCTCTTCAACCATCAAAGAAATGATTCGACTAGATGAATGGTATGTACCCGTTGTAAACTCAGCTCAAGACAAAACCTACAGAGGAGTTTTAGGCTTAGAAAACTTCATAGAGGCTTTGCTCAAAGCAAACCCAAACAAACTCTCAAAACCAGTATCAGAAGTAATGTCCAAAAGAGTTGTCGTCTGCTCTCCAGACGATGAAGTTGATAACGTTTGGCGTTTAATGCAAAGCCAATCCTTTGCTGGACTACCAGTTGTTAAAAAGGATAGGGTAGTGGGAATTATTACACAGAAAGACATGCTCGAAAGCGGAACAGATCTGCCCACTTTTGAATCCAAAAAGGGACGTTTCAGATCTTCCTCCAAAATTTCCTCAATAATGAAAACAACGGTAATAACCGTAAAAACTTCAGCGAAGATCAGAGAAGCCGCTGAACTCATTATTTCAAAAAACATTGGAAGAATACCTGTAAAAGATGATAAGGGAAGGTTGATTGGTATAGTTGACCGGGAAGATGTTGCCAAATTACTTATTAAATGAGAAGGGCGAAAATTGAGTAGAGAAAGTTTCAGAAGATCGTTAAGGGACAAAGGTCCACTATCTTTGAAGGCTCATCCCTCGAAAAAACGGGAAGGCGAGATATTACACATTGCGAAAAGCCCCGTTGTCACAATGGCTCCTACAACACCCATCTACGACGGCATCCAAATAATGACTAAAGAAGGATTCCGACGAATACCAATAGCAAATCCAGGAACCAGAACACTGGAAGGAATAGTGACAGCTACAGACATAATTGACTACCTTGGCGGTGGAAAAAAATTCCAGATAATTCAGAAAAAATTTGCAGGGAACATCTTCAAAGCCATAAATGAACCGATAAAACTCATAATGACCAAAAAAGTTGTTTCAGTCAAGACATCTGCAAAGATAAGTAAAGCAATAGAATTAATGACACAGCAAAATCTCGGCGGCTTACCTGTAATCGATGATAAAAACCGTGTAAAGGCAATAATTACAGAAAGAGACATTGCCAACATGTTCGCCGACAGAATAAGCGGCGTAACAGTCACGCGGTTGATGTCAGAGAAAGTAGTCACGGCTATACCAAAAACAACAATTTTTGAAGCTGCAAGAACAATGACGACGCAGGGATTCAGAAGACTGCCAATAATCTCCGAAGACAAAGTAGTCGGCATTATAACAACCATGGATATCATACGGTTTTTCGGATCCGGAAAAGTCTTTCAATACCTAAAATCCGGAACCATAATACAAGTTTTGAACACACCAGCACTTGAAATAGCAACAAAAGATGTTGCAACCATAGAACCAGACGTGGATGTAGGTCAAGCAGCAAAAGTAATGCAAGAGAAAAACATTGGGGCTTTACCAGTGGCTAAAAATGGGAAACTCGTGGGTATAATAACGGAAAGAGATTTCTTCAAAATAATAGAATAAACTTAACTAGATAGTGAAGCGCGCGTTCTATGAAAACGATAGTTAGCAGTCGATAAGAAAAAACTAATATTCAACTAATGGAGCGGATGGATTCATGGGTAGAAAAGAGCGATGTCCTCAATGTGGGAGTAAGAAGATTACGATAACTGGAAATCTGAAAAAATGTAACGTTTGCAAATATGAATGGACGGGAAAACCTAGAAAGAAAACTTCCAAGAAAGAGAAAGTCCGATTTTAGGTGAATATTTGAATATCAAGAAATACAAGCAGGAGATTGTGGAAGTTTTAGTGTAGTCTGTTAGAAACCTGCAACCTAAAAACTTCTTACAGTTAGAAGCTTTCGATGTCGTCTATAAATCTAAACTTGGATACGATGATATATTATAGGATAAACTTTAACATTCTATCCCATCTTATCCTAATAAAGAGAGCCGATCAACTTGATAGCTGACCTGATCCTAAGCAACGCAAAAGCCTACATAGACAACGAAATAGTGGACTGCAGCCTCGCAATAAACCAAGGAAAAATCTTCAAAATAGCCAAAGAAGCAAACATGCCTAAAGCAGAAACAAAAACCGATTTAAAAAATCTCCTAGTTTTACCAGGTTTAATAGACGTTCACGTACATCTTCGAGACGAAGGAAAAGCATACAAGGAGGATTTTTACAGCGGAACGGCGGCAGCTGCTGCTGGTGGGATAACGACGGTTTTGGATATGCCTAACAATAAACCAGTAACGATGAGCGTTGAAGCCTTAAGAAGACGAATGAAGATTGCTGAAAGAAAAATTTTGGTTAACGTTGGCTTTTACTCCGAATTTCCAAAAAACATGAAGGAAACAGAAGAAATCATTAGGGAAGGCGCCGTGGCTTTTAAGCTTTTTATGGATGAGCAGATTGGCGGTTTAAACATAGATGATGATCACGCTCTGTTGGAAGCGTTTAAAATCGTTAGTAAATTGAAGGTTTCAGTTGCTGTTCACGCAGAAAACAAAACAACATTAAAAAAAGTGGAAGATGAACTTAAGCGGAACAACTGCAATGACGTTGAAGCGTTTCTCAAGGCGCATTCAGAAAATATTGAAGTTACGGCTGTGAAACGTTTATTGAAGATTGCTGAACAAACTAAAGTACACGTGCATTTTTGTCACATAAGCACGGAAAACGGGTTAAAAGCAATAACTGATGGAAAAAAATCTGGAATCAAAATAACTTGTGAAACAACACCCCATCACCTATTTCTTTCAGTTGACGATTTAAGGCGAATCGGAACGTTAACATTAACCACACCGCCAATTCGAGAAAAACATCACATTACAGCGCTTTGGAATGGAATCAAAAACAGTTGGATTGACATTTTGGCTTCAGATCATGCACCGCACACGCTGGGTGAGAAAAAAGCCAAGTCGGTTTGGGATGTTAAAGTTGGCGTGCCAGGCTTAGAAACAACGCTTCCGCTGTTGCTCACAAAAGTGAAGCATGGACGGTTATCAATAACTGACGTAGTCAGACTGATGTCAAAAAATCCAGCTGAAGTTTTCGGACTGAAAGGTAGAGGCTGTTTGAAAGAAGGAAACAGCGCGGATCTGGTTGTTGTGGATTTGGATAGAAAATACAAAATTGGCGCATCAAAATTCCACTCAAAAGCGAAATATTCTCCATTTGATGGATTGAGTGTGGAGGGAAAACCCGTTAAAACCTTTGTCGGCGGGCGATTAATCATGGATGAAGGAGAAATCGTCGCTGAAGCAGGAAGTGGCGAAATAATTCGAAGAGAGTGAAGTTTTGAGGTTCATTGCTGACGGTATGCTTGGAAAACTGACACGTTGGCTTCGAATGTTAGGACACAATGTGAAGTATTCAAACAAACTCGATGATACCCAACTAATCATAATAGCTGAGAAGGAAACAAGAATACTTCTTACAAGGGATTTGCAACTTTACCAACAAGCCACAGCGAAAGGTGTTGATGCCTTCTATCTGGAAGGCAAAACAGAAACGAAAAAACTAGCCGAAATCGCAAAGAGATTCAAAATCAAATTGGAAATAGATATGACAACGTCAAGATGCCCAAAATGCAACACCCAAGTGAAAACAATACCGAAAGAAAAAGTAGCAGATAAAGTTGAGAAAAGCACATTTGCCTACTGTAACGAGTTTTGGGAATGCCCAAAGTGCGGACAAATATACTGGCAAGGAGCCCACTGGACTAGAATCAGGGAAACACTTGAAAAAGCAAAAGAATTCTTAAAGAAAGATCAAAAGAGAAATTAATTGCCTCTAGCTATCAGAATTTTCGATAACAAAGAAAAAAGAGAGAAAAACGTTATTCTTCCACTTGAAGCCATTTGATGGGAATATCTTGGCAAGTTCCGTCAGGCAATGTGCGTCTAATTGTCATCGGTAGGATGCCTATTTCAAGTTCTTTCAGGGCTATGTCAATCGGACTTGAAAAGCCTTCAGAGACCTCAACGAGTATAGGAGCACCCATGGATATTTGGAGGGACCTAGCCCCTACTATCCGAGCTTTCTCAAAGCGAGTGAGTTTAGGGGGACCTATCAACACTTTCTTCTCTGTTTTGGACGTGCTTTAATACACTCCGGCGCCTGGCCCCATACCACCCATTCCTGGGGGGCCGCCAGGGGGAGTTGGCGGCGTTTTCATCTTGCCAGAGGCAATTACATCGTCGATTTTAAGTATCATTGACGCTGCCTCAGTTGCCGACTTGATTATCTGCTTCTTGACAGCCAGTGGTTCGAAGACTCCTGCCTGAGTCATGTCTTGAACCTTTCCGGAGTGAACCTCTATTCCAGTCCAAGTTTCACCCTTTTCATGTCTTGCCCTCAACTCTGACAGTATGTCGATTGGATCTAAACCTGCGTTTTCAGTTAATGTTAACGGAATTGTCTCAAGTGCTTCTGCAAAGCATTCGACTGCAAGTTGTTCTCTTCCCGGAAGCATTCCCGCATATTTCTTGAGTGCCCGGGAAACTTCAAGCTCTGGTGCTCCTCCTCCGGCTACGACTTTTGGTTCTTCAACTATGTCTCGAACTACGCATAAGGCGTCATGCAGTGAACGTTCTGCTTCGTCCACTATGCGTTCTGTTCCGCCCCTTATCAAGATTGTAACTGCACGGGGGTTCTTGCATCCTTCTACAAAGGTCATCTTGTCGTTGCCTATTTTGCGTTCTTCGACGAGACTTGCGTAGCCTATATCTGCTGGGTTTATGTCATCCAAGTTTGTTATTATTTTTCCGCCAGTGGCTTTTGAAAGCTTCTCCATATCGGATTTTTTAATTCTACGCACTACAAGTATTCCCTTTCTACTCAAGAAGTGTTGAACCATGTCGTCTATGCCTTTCTGGCACAAGAGAACTTTTGCACCTGTCGCGGTTATCTTGTCAACCATCTCCCGCAACATTGTTTCTTCTTGTTTTAGGAACGCATCCATTTGTTCTGGACTTTCAATGTTAATTTTCGCGTCGAATTCTGTCTTCTCAATTTCAAGTGCACTGTCTAATAAGGCTATTTTCGGATTTTCTACACGCTTAGGCATTCCCGAATGTACGACTTCCTTGTCTAAAACTATGCCATTAATAAGTTTTGTTTCTCTCACTGATTCTCCGGGTTTCTTTTCAACTTTGATGTCATCTACGTCTGCCTTGTACTTACCAGCTTCTTTTTCAGCGACTTGAAGAATTGCTTTAACAGCTAAATCAGCCAAATACTCTCTATGTTCAGCTACCAGTTTGCTTGCCATAGCTGTCATTGCGGCTTTTTTCAGGTAACCTTGCAAGCTTAAATCCACGGGTATTGCTATTTTTTCTAGGGTTTTTAGTGCTCTGTCTGAGGCTTTCTTGTATCCATCGATTATTATGGTTGCGTGAACATTTTTGTTGATTAATCCTTCAGCTTTGTCTAATAATGCGCCAGATATTATGACGGCTGTTGTTGTTCCGTCGCCCGCTTCGTTGTCTTGTGTTTTTGCAACTTCAACCATCATTTTAGCTGCTGGATGCTGAATGTCCATTTCATCCAAGATTGTGCGTCCATCGCTTGTTATTGTTACGTCGCCGAAACTGTCAACGAGCATTTTGTCCATGCCTTTTGGACCTAAAGCGCTTTTTACGGTTTCAGCTACAACTTTTGCAGCCATTATGTTTGAGTGTTGAGCTTCCTTTCCTCTAGAGCGGCTTGAACCTTCTCTTAATACTAAAACTGGAACGGCTCCAGCTTGTGTAGACAAACTTAACAAACCTCCTTTAACGCGTCAACAAGAAAAACAGCATTACAATATAAGTTTTTCTAATCGAATTTCTCTTTCTATGTTTCTTTTTTCGGATCGAAATCATAAAGACAGGCATAAACTGTTGTAAAAATTGTTAGCCCCTAGTAAAAAGACAAGTGCGCGAATTGTGGAGTTTATTGTAAAAGGAGTGGGATGTCAAGAGGATAAGGGTGAAAGAATATGCTGAGAGTGTTTGTTAGTTCCACGTTTAGACATTTGAAGAGAGAAAGAAGAATACTTCTGGATAGAATTGAATCGGCTCTTACCAGTGTGGTATGGAAAATTTTATTCCTGATGGTAAAACTTAGGAAATGTCATCAATTCAGTTCAAGTGTTGTTTTCAAGCCTGTTCCTGTTAGGATTATCACGGTCTTATCGTCATTTGATGTTTCTTGATTCTTAAGCTGCTTCTTGTAAGCTGCGTAAGCAACAGCTGAGCTTGGCTCAACAAACAAGCCTTTTCCAGCCAGTTCTATGAAAGCATGGAATATTTCGTCTTCCTCAACTATAACAGCATCACCATTTGCTTCCCTCAAGCGTTTAAGCATAAGATTTAGCAAAGGAGGATTTACACTCACTAAAGCGTCAGCAATAGAAGCTATTTTTTCAGGCGGAGTGTAACTTAAGTTTTTGAAGCGATGGTAAAGTGGTGAAACTTGCTTTGTTTGACATGCCACTATTTTCGGCATATTCTCTATCACGTTGGACTCAACTAGATGCTTAAAACCGCTTATCACGCCTAAAAAGAGAGTCCCAGCGGAAACTGGCAAATAAATGCGCTCTGGAACGTGCCAACTAAGCTGTTCAGTTATTTCGTAGGCGAGGCTTCTTATGCCGTCTCTAAACAAGGGATGAAGTATGTGTCCAACATAGAATTTTCTTTTTTCAGGTTTCTGCGCTTCTTCTGCAACTTTGTTTCGATCACCTGAAACCTTAGCAACTTGTGCACCATAAAACTTGATTTGATGGAACTTCGGTCCAGAAACATTTTCTGGAACATAAACTTTGGCCTTTAATCCTGCACGAGCGGCATAAGCAGCAATAGAAGCTCCAGCATTACCCGAAGAATCCTCAGAAACATAGCCTCCAGCTTTTTTTACTGCTTTATGCAGAGCAGAAATCAGCACGGTTGAACCTCTATCTTTGAACGATCCTGTCGGATTCAACTGGTCCAGCTTAAAGTACAAGCCATCTGAAAATTCGATTAGAGACGTCCATCCTTCACCTAAACTTATAACCTCTTTTTCATTCACGTAAGGAAAACAGTTTACGTAACGCCACAAACTGTAATTTCGCTTGCGAACTTTTTTCTTTTCAAACCCAAAGTGCAAGTGTGTTTCAAACGGTGAACCGCAAGAGCATTTAGAATCTAATACGCTTGGAGACGTGCGACTACATTTTGAGCATTTGATTTCGTATTTCACACTAAACACTCCAACTAGATTAGCTTGAACAAGTCTTTAACATTTTATATTAGCAGTGCGAAGAGTGAAACTTTTATGTAGAGAAACTGCTATTTTGCTCTTCTCTTAAAGAGGTTTAATTAATTGAGAGGTTAAGCACATTGAAGAGAATCATAGTATGTCTCAAACAAGCAGTAGATGTTTCACAGCTGAAAGTTGACTCTAAGACAAGCCAGTTATTAACTGCTAGCGCGCCTAAGAAAATCAGTGATTTTGACAAAAACGCTTTGGAAGAAGCCATAAGAATTAAAGAGAAACTCGGCGAAGCAGAAATCTACACGGTAACGGTAAGCTCTGAAGATGCAAAGGCTGTTTTACGTGAAGCACTTGCAATAGGCGCAGACAAGGCCTACTTTGTTAACGACCTAAGCTTTCAAGACCTTGACACTTCAGCTACAGCCTACATCCTAACTGAAGCGATAAAAAAGATCGAAGAATTCGATTTGATTCTTTCCGGTGAAGCATCCTTAGACAGTTTTTCAGGACTTGTCGGTTCAAGATTAGCGGAACTGCTGAATTTACCGCTGATAACATCGGTCAGAAAACTTACAGTGGAAGACAACATCGTAGTCGCGGAAAGAACACTTGAAGACGCATACGAAACTGTGAAAGCGAAAATGCCAGCGCTGATAACCGTTACGCGAGAAATAAACCAGCCGAGAATCCCATCGCTTATGATGATAATGAAAGCTTCAAAAAAGGAAATAGTCACATGGACAGCTACAGACTTAAACATTCAAAAAGAGAAAATCGGTGCAAAAATCGAGGTAATCGAAGTTTTAGCACCCAAAACAGAACGAAAAAAAATTATGATAACAGGTGAAAACAAAGAGGAAATTGCGGAGAAGCTGGCTAAGGCGTTAATTCAAGAAGGTGTTGTTGGAAGGTGAAAGAGCATGGATGAAAACAAAGGGGTTTGGGTTTTCTCAGAGAATTACGATTTAACGTTGGAAATGCTTGGGAAAGGACGAAAAATCGCGGATACGCTTAAAACGGAACTTGTAGCTGTTTTGGTTGGATTTAACGTACAGGAAAAAGCAAATGACTTAATAAAATATGGAGCAGACAAGGTTTATTTGATTGATAATCCAGCGTTGGAGCGTTTTCAGGCTGAAGCCTGCCTAAGTGTTTTACACAATTTAACAGCAAATTACAAGCCAGACATTTTGCTAATTGGGTCAACAAAGAACGGAAAACCACTTGCAGCCAGACTTGCAACGCGCCTTGAAACAGGATGCATACCTGACTGCGCCAGATTAAGTGTTGACGAAAAAGGAAGGCTAATAGGTGAAAGAATAACTTATGGTGGAAACGCTGTGGCAAAGGTTACTTTTAGATCTAAACCACAAATAGCAACTATACCAGCGAGAGCATTTGAAAAGCCTGAACCGCAGGATCGCAGCGGAGAAGTAACAAAATTAGATGCACAAATTGAAGAGCCGAAAACAGAAGTAGTTGAAACAAAGCCCCTTCAAGCTTCAAGCGTAAACATCGAAGAAGCTAAGGTTATAGTCAGCTGTGGGAGAGGCTTGGAAAAGAAGGAAGACAAGGCTTTGCTGGAGGATTTAGCAAAGATTTTAGGTGGGCAAGTTGGAAACAGTAGGCCTTTGGCTGAAGATAGAAAATGGTTCACGGAATGGGTTGGGCTATCAGGACACAAGGTTAAGCCGAAGCTTTACGTCGCATGTGGCATCTCAGGCGTAATCCAACATGTCGCTGGTATCCGCGACTCGAAAATGATAGTAGCGATTAACAATGACGCAGAAGCACCAATATTTGAAGTTGCAGACTATGGAGTAGTAGGCGACTTATACGAGGTACTGCCAGCATTAACAGAAGCCCTGAAGAAGCAACTTCAATAGTTTTCCTGTTTTTTCTCTTTAAGGGATATTATCTTGATAATTTTGAGGGCAAAAGCCTTATAAAAGAATGAAATATTGGCTAGACGCAGTACAAAACAAGGAGAAGATTATAGTGTTTGATTTTACGGAAACCGAGAGCCAGAAACTCATGGTAAAAAGCGTCAAGGAATTCTGTGAGAGATACCTAACAGCTGAAAAAGTTAGAGAAATGGATGACAAGGGACATCCGTACCCTAAGGATGTTGCCGAAGGATTATGCAGCCTAGGCATCGTTATGGGAACTGTTCCAGTGGAACATGGCGGTTCTGGCATTGACTGGATAACTCAAGGCATGATCGCTGAGGTGATAGGGTATTACGATCCCACCATTGCCACTGCTGCTGGTTTTATGGCTGTCGAAACAGGTTGGGGATTTACAATCGATAGACATTGCAGCGAAACCGTGAGAGAGAAATACATAAAACCAGCAATCAAAGGCGAAAAATTCGTGGGTATCGCAACTACGGAGCCTGCCGGAGGATCGGATGTCGCAGGGTTCAAGTCAACAGCCAAAAAACAAGGAGACGAATGGGTGATCAACGGGGAAAAAACGTTTATCAGCGGCACAGAAGAATGCAAGAAATGGGGCGGTGGATACTGGATTAACGTGAGAACGGGTCCAATGCAGCCGGAAGCCCCGCATAGAAATATGACTTCTTTCTTCCTGCCAATAGATGCAGACGGCGTAGAAATACAAGAACCCTACAGGGATGCTGGTAGAATGGCGATATCAACTGGCGGTTTCAAAATGACAAACGTGAGGCTTCCCGATGAGTACAGATTAGGCGAGGAAAACAAAGGCTTCTATTACACCATGGAAGGATTCGACAACGCTCGAATGCTCATAGCATCCAGTTGCGTAGGAGTGATTCAACGAGTAATCGATGAGGCTGTGCCTTACATAAAAGAAAGAAAAATCTTCGGACGCCCCCTTGCCAAGTACGAAGCAATCCAGTTTGAACTGGCTGAAATTTATCGCGAAATGGAAGCACTAAAGCTAATGGCTCAAAAAACCGCGTGGATGCAAGACATAAGATATCAAGAAGAAGGAATGCCAGAAAAAACTTCAACCGCAAAGACCTTCAAGCCCACCGATGTGGCTAAGTGGATATCCCTGATAAAATGGAAAGGACCATCTCTTGCTTTGGAAGCTGCTAGAAAAGCAATGATCTGGCTTGGAGCAGCAGGATACACCAAAGAATATCTTTTGGAAGCTGCTTGGCGTGGAGTAATGTCCTATGTAGTGGGAGCTGAAGGAGGATTGAACATCCAGAAGATCGTCGTTGCAAGAGAACTGCTTGGAAAAGAATACATCCCCTACAAGTAACCCTTTTTTTACAGGTTTTGAGCATAGTCAGTTCTCGGGCGATTAGAGGCCGAACTTCTCTGGCTTGAAACTCTGGTTTAGATGGAGGCCTAGTTTTTCCTGTTCGATCTCAAGTGCGAGTCCTAGAAGCTGTGTGTAGTAAAGCACTGAGAGAGAAAGCTTGCCACCGACCGTGGTTGCAGCCTCCTTTTGTCTAGTATCATACATTATATGACAGTAAGGACAGGTGTCAACAAATCCATCTACACCATAATCTTGAACAGCCTTCAGTTTAGAACCAGCCAGACTTAACGCTGCATCCTCATGTGAATACAGCAAAGCCGCCCCGCAACAATCCAACTTTTCTGAATAGTCCAAAGTCTCAGCCCCAACCGCTTCAACCAAAGCATCCAACTTCTTGGGGTTCTCTGCACTGTCCACCCGTCCTATATCGCTCGGCCTGATTATTTGGCACCCGGGATGAACAACAAACTTCAAGCCTTTGAGCGGTTTCTTTACTTTGGCTTTAATTGTATCTATTCCAACAACATCGTGGAGCAAGTCAATAACATGCCAAATCTTAATATTATCAGAATATGTAAGCCCCTCCTCTCTCAGCAACTCCTCAATCTTTTTGCGCATCTCTTCGTCATTAGTGATTCTGTGTTTCGTTTCGCTTAACATGAAGTGACACTCATTACATGGTACAAGCAAATCATCTAGGCTAGTTTGACTTGCGAGAGCCAAGTTTCTCGCAGAAAGATACATCGCTGCAGAAGTGTTAATGTTTCTTACAGGCCCACCACAACATGACGCGCCCTTCAAATCAACAAGCTCGATATCTAGATGTGGAAAAACCTGTCTGAGCGACATTTCATAAGCGTACTGTGCCGTTGGGATTTTGCATCCCCAATAGATTGCAACTTTCACATGTTTATCCTCCAAGAGCTTTCATGAAAATAGCCTTAAACTTGTCGTCTGCATATTGAATTTTCGGCAGGCCAAGCTTTTCTCTGTTGAAATGTTGCATTTCTCTTGATGTAACCGTTTGAATTTGCTGGATCAAACCAATTTCCAAGATTTGAGCTACGGCTTTCATGTATGCTTCTGGTATTTTTACTTCTCTTTCCACTGCCAAGTTTCTCAAAGCTACAATAATGTCATATGGGGATGCTTTCTGCGGACATCTTTCTCTGCATTTCAAACATGAAGCACATGCCCAGATAATATCAGATGAAACGATTTCTTCAACGAACCCCGAGTTTACCAGAAGAATAATCTCATGAGGCTTCAGCTCCAGCAGTTTCAATGATGTACAACCACTGGTGCAGCGCATACACTGGAAACACTCGCCAGGATGGACCTCCCACAATCCACTCAGAATCTTTTTTTGCAGCTCCTTGTTTGGCTTTGCCATCGTCATCAAATCAATCAAGCTCAACTTCTTTCTCCTCCTTGTGTTGCTGCTTTAATCTGAGCCAGAATCTGCTTTTGCTTGTAATGTTGCATATCTATGGCGTGAGTGGGACACGCAACGGAGCATGCGCCGCAGCCCTGACAAACTGCTGGAATGATCTTGGCAACGCTTTTCCCTTCGCCCTCCAGGGTTTTGTCTTCCATCTCAATAGCTTGATAGGGACAAACTGATTCACAAATTCTACAGCCACTGCAGAGACTGTCCTCAACAACGGCGATCAGTGGCTCAATTTCAACTTCACCCGTTGCTAACAGCTCAGCCGCTTTCATTGCGGCGCCGCTTGCCTGTGAAACCGTGTCTGGGATATCCTTCGGGCTCTGGCAAGTACCAGCTAGGAAAATACCTCTAGTCGGCGTTTCCAAAGGTTGCAACTTGGGATGAGTTTCCATGAAGAAGCCGTCGGGGCTTCGTGGAATGCGCAGAATGTTCTGCAATTCAGCAAAGTCTGGTGAGGATATAAGGCCAGAAGCAAGCACAACCAAATCAGCATGGACTTCAAGAAGCTTATTCGTGTTTGACTCATAAACATCAAAATGCAACGAATTTCCCGGGGAAGCCTTGACTTCTGAAGGCAGTCCCTTCACAAATTTGATTCCCATTTGACGAGCGCGGGCGTAAAATTCCTCATAGGCCTTGCCAAACGTCCGCATGTCGTTGTAGCAAACACAAACGTCAACTTCGTGACCCACCTTTTCTTTTACGAGAATGGCTTGTTTCAAAGTCACCATACAGCCTATTCGACAGCAATATTCACAGAATCTCTTATCTCTACTCCCCACGCATTGGATGAATGCCACGCTTTTAGGCGGCTTTCCCGTTGCAGGGCAGAGAATTTTTCCCTCTGTTGGTCCTGCTGCATTAGATAGCCTTTCAAACTCTAGATTGCTGACGACGTTCTTGTAACGTCCATATCCCAATTCCGGGGTCAGAGACGTATCAAAAACTTCGCACCCTACCGCCACAATTATGCCTCCAACTTCGATCGTGACATGTTCATCTTTCTGTTGATGATTTATCACATCTGGTAACTCGCACATTTTTTCGCACTCCAGACACTCTGAACATCCTCCGCAAGCAAGACATCTGTTAGCTTCTTCTCTCACCATGTCTTCTGTAAATCCAAGTTCCACTTCTTTGTCGCTCAACCTTTGCGTCAGAGGGAGTAAGGGCATCACCTGCCTAAGTTTTTTCTCTATCCCTACCTCAGGGATTTCTTCAACTCTCGAAGCTCTCTCTTCCCTCCCAGCCCACATGTCTTCGCCTCTTAGATAACGATCAATGGAAACAGCCGCTCTTTTACCATCGGCAATGGCATCGATTACTGTAGCTCCTCCTTTAACCGCATCTCCACCAGCGAATATACCCGGCAGATTCGTCTGCAAGGTAACAGGGTCAACGGCAACCGTCCCATATGGTGAAAGCTTCATGTTCTTTGGCAAAAGAGTCTTATCCAGTGCCTGCCCAACGGCTGGAATCACTATGTCAACATCTACAACAAATTCGGACCCTTTGACAGGAACAGGGCGTCTTCGTCCAGACTTGTCAGGTTCCTCTAACCTCATGTTAATACATTCTACGGAAACAACATGACCCTCTTCAGCCAGAATTTTCATTGGGGACACCAAAAAGTGAAGCTTGACGCCTTCTTTGTCTGCTTCTTCCACTTCGGAAGGGCACGCCGGCATCTCTTCTCTCGATCTTCTGTATAGCACTGTGACTTCTTTTGCACCACGGCGTAAAGCGGTTCTCGCTGCATCGATCGCGGCGTCGCCTCCCCCAATCACCGCAACTTTCTCTCCGATCCTAATCTGTTTGTCCAAGTTCACTCGTTTCAAAAATTCCAAAGCCGGTATCACGCTTTTTGACCCTTCACCATCAATTCCTAGTTTTCGACCTTTCTGAACACCGACTGCAACAAATATAGTTGCATAGCCCTGTTGCAGTAGGTCGTCCACTGTTAAGTCCTTGCCAACTGTTATGTTGGTTTTGATTTCCACACCTGAACTTTCAATTAGCTTGATTTCCTTGTCGAGTACATTCCTAGGAAGCCGATACTTGGGTATTCCTACGCGCAACATTCCCCCAAGTTTCGGTAGTGATTCAAAAATTGTTACTGGGTATCCCATTTTAGTCAGTTCGTAAGCTGCCGTGAGTCCTGCTGGTCCAGAGCCGACTACTGCAACTTTCTCTGCATACTTCTTCGGTATAGGTTCTGGTTTCTCTCTTTTTTGGCCTAAAACGTAATCGGCCACGAAACGTTTTATAGCATTAATCGCCACTGGTTCATCGATTTTCCCACGTTCACACTCATTTTCGCAGGGATGAAAACAAACTCTTCCACAAACCGATGGGAAAGGGATGGATCTTCTAATTAGTTCGTAAGCCTCTTTGAATTTTCCTTGGCTTGCGAGGGCTATGTACCCTTGAACATTTACTCCAGCAGGACATGCTGCTCTGCACGGGGGAGTTCCCTTTTTGTCTATTGTGAAAACGTTTGGTATGGCTTGAGGAAAAGGTCTGTACACGGCTTTTCTCGTCTTTAAGCCAATATCAAACTCGCTGGGCATCGAAACTGGGCATACCTTTTCACATTCACCACAACCAGTACATTGCTCCTCATCTATGTACCTAGGCTTTTTCAGGATTGTAACCTCATAGTTTCCAACAAATCCAGTTACGTTTTCAACCTCACAGTATGTTAGTAATTCGATATTCGAATGCCTACCAACTTCGGCCATTTTCGGTGTTAGAATGCATGCACTACAGTCAAGTGTTGGAAACGTTTTGTCAAGTTGGGCCATTCTGCCTCCTATGCTTGGAGACTTTTCCACAAGATACACCTTAAATCCTGCGTCAGCCAAATCCAGTGAGGCTTGAATCCCAGCGATTCCACCACCTATGACGAGAACACTCTTGTTGGCTTTCATTTTCGCTCTTTCAAGCGGTTCTAGAAGGATTACTCGAGCGACAGCCATCTCAATGAGTGCTTTTGCTTTTTCGGTGGCTTTCTCTGGTTCTTCGCTATGACACCACGAATCTTGCTCGCGAATGTTGATCATCTCCAGCAGATACGGATTCAACCCAGCCTCGCTGATTGCCTTGCGAAAGGTTTCTTCATGCATTCTAGGAGAACAAGAAGCAACAACTACCCTGTCTAACTTGTTTTTCTCGATGTCTTCTTTGATTCTTTTCTGTCCGGCATCTGAACAGAGGTATGTGCTATCTCTCGCGATTTTCACGTTTGGAAGTTTTGAAGCATACTCTGCGACGCTTTTAACGTCTATGACTCCTGCTATGTTTAGTCCACAGTGGCAAACATACACACCTATTCGAGCCAAGACTTGACCGCCTTTTTGGTCAGAGTAGTCTAAAAATGCCGATGAACCTTTTATACATTACGAATATAACGTGAAAATTTTAGATAACCTATTTCACACATTGTGGATGGTATATACCATATTTATTATAAGCACGCAGTCTATTTATGACGGCGTAACTATAAATACATAGTTATCTCCCCGAGGCGAATATATGTCGAATTTGAAGGCCACAAGAGCCAAGCAAGAACTAGTGAATAAAGATAAGAAAGGTGACCGCAAAGGTCTGTATGAGTTTGTCCCAGAGGCGACTCAACTTTGTTCACAGACACAGTCGGACCAAGGGACATCAGGACGTCTGGAAGACACTCATATCGTCTCAGTGAGAGGTTACACGTGCACGAACGGTTTTGTTCATAATATCAAAGTGGTCAAGTATGACGACAGTTCCGTATGGGTCATGTGCCCCATGTTTGGCTGGTTTGAAGAGGTTGGTTCAGACGGAATTCTAAAACTTGGATGTAAAGAGAGGAAGAAGCGCTGCACATGGTTCGTAGGGTAGACATCAAGGCAACCCGTGAATTAGACAAAATCAGTGAAGCTTGAAGTCACTCCCAAACTAGGGGTAAATTGTTCCCATGGGGTGTGCCCTTCGGAAAAAGGACATTTATTAGTCGAATGCCGATCCGTTTTTTTCTGATTACTCTACTTCTAATTGTGGCTTCTCTCTTCCCAAAGAGTTCGTATATGCTCTTATATCCAGTAACAAGAGGATTCAACAAAGGCAGTGGTGCCTCTAGCGTGTAGTCTGCTTTCTCTTCTTCAGTTGAAACTGTGATTTCTCCATCATCAATCAGAAAGGTTGTTGTTTCTTTTCCCGTTTTTACGGCTAGGGATAGTGTCTTAATGCAAAACTCTGAACGATTCAATCGACTTTCAAGTTCCTTTTTCATTTTATCAAATAAAGTCGTTATGTTTAGTATTCTTGCAAAGCCAGCACTACTAGCCATGGGTGTCCCCAAAGAGTTGTGATGTCGAATTCTTGCTGTTTCATGTAGTTTATCGCGTTTCGCATGACTAAGCTGCAGTAACCTTTCTTTTCATAGTCTACGCGAGTCGCCACTGGAGAAACTATTGCGCTGTTAGCTATTGCCTTGCCGATTCGTACTTGACGCCTTATGATAAGCATCATGCTGACGCCTTTGCCTTCTGCTTCAACGATTCTCAAGTCTCCTTTGCGAAAGTTTGGATCAGCAGTAACTGTAGCTTCAACTATATTGCGTTCAAGTTTGCCTGTTGAACGTCCGCCTGCAGCTTTTTTGAAAGCTTCTTGCGTCATCGTGAAGATTTCTTCATACTCTGCTTCTTCTGTAGATCTAGCTTGCAACATCACACCAACTCTTGGGCAACTTCTTCCTTCTAATTAAAGAAACTTTTGATTATGAAACATGCGCGCTTTATCCTTCTCCTAAGGTAAGCATTCTGATTGTTTCTTGGAAGACACAATCACACTTGGACTATTAGAGAAAATAGTTTTCCGATCATGTAGGTTATTGCTGCTGCTGAGGCTCCTATAATCATCATCTCCAAGCCACTACGAATCCAATTTTTCCTTGAGAAAATGGTTTTCATGGCTCCCACTCCGAAGAGGGTGGCTACAGTGGCAACTGTAGACACTGTCAGGGCGTCCGTACAGTTTAGACCCGGAAAGGCGAAGGGCAAAATCGGCACGAGAGCAGCGAGACCGAAGGATACTCCACACAAAAGACCTGCCTTGACGGGGCTTCCAAGCTCTTTAGGGGCGAGGCCCAACTCTTCAAGCGTGTCTGCTTGTATAGGCACTTCTTCTTGCCCAGCTATCCTGTTGACGATTGCTTCAGCCTCTGCTCTCTTAAAGCCTTCTGCCTGATAGAACTTTGTCAGCTCCTCCTTCTCCTCTTCAGGGGTTTTGCCCTTCTTTACTTTTTTCCTCTGACTTTCCCTCTCCAGCACCTCGAGCTCGGACTTGGATGATTGGTACGCACCGGCGGCCATGGATATGGTTCCGGCGAAGAGTTCTGCTATTGCTGATAATAGAATAATGTAGGGATTTGTGATTGCTCCGAATACTCCGGCTACGAAGGCTAAGGTTGAGACTAGCCCGTCGTTGGCTCCGAAGATCATGTCTCTCACTCCTCCGCCGCCATGTATCTCCCAAGCCTCCATGCCCAACACTTCTGTCTTCATCCTTTCCAGGTGCATCCTTTCGTCAGAGGCAAATCTGCTCCAGGCTTCGGAAGTGGCCGTGTCCCTGATTTTTTCTGCTTGAATGGCTAGATCTTGGATGCCTTCTTCCTCGCCTACGATGGCCCACTCAAAGAACCCCTTCGTGCCGAGGATGCTCATCATCAATCCCACCTTGCGGTCTCTAAGATACGCTCCAATTTTCCCTTCGCGCTCGCCCCCTAACTCCTCGATTCTCTCAGACCAGAACTCGGCGTGCTTTCCTTCGTCATCGCTGATCCGAATCAAGAGTTGCTTGATTCTTTCGTCCCTAGCCCTTTTGACGAGCGTCCTGTATCCCTTGATTTGCACGAGCTTGTGTGCGTGAATCTTCTTGGCTGCGTTTAGAAGCCTTCTTCTTTCCTCATCTGTTAGTTTGTTCATTAGCATCCTCTTCAGATAATTTCTCTGAACAGTATTTAAAAGTATTAACATGAATTATATATGGTGCAAAAATTGTTTAGAGTTAGAGGTGTTTGATGTGGTGGTGGATTATGTTCCTACAGGCGTTCCTGGTGTAGATAAGGTTCTCGCGGGGAAGGGGATTCCGAGTGGTCACACGATTTTGGTGTGCGGTGGACCTGGAAGTGGGAAGACAACGTTTGCGATTCAGTTTCTTTACGTGGGAGCAACACAACACGGGGAATCGGGTGTCTATGTTACTCTTGAGGAAGAGCCGAGCGACATAAGGACGAACATGTCGAAGTACGGGTGGGACTTGAAGAAGCTGGAAAACGAGAAGAAGCTTGTGTTCATCAACGTTTCGCCTGTTCGTGTTGCACCAACGGAGGGGGGTGGCCTGATTCAGATTGGGATGAAGGAGTTCAGGCTGATTAAGTTGCTTGAGGCGATCAGGCAGGGCGTCAAAGAGGTGGATGCGAAGAGGGTTGTTGTGGATCCGGTGACGATTTTTACGCTTCAGTATCCTGATGATGTTGAGCGTATATATGCCATGAGAGACTTGATGAGGGACCTGAGAAGGACGGGCTGTACCAATCTGTTGATTTCGGAGTTGAGGGGAACCGGGTGGGAGCGGGAGCATCAATTCGAGGAGTATCTAGCTCAGGGGGTTATTCTGCTTCGCACCTTTCTTAAAGGCAGCAGGCTGGTTCGGGTTTTTCAGGTGGAGAAGATGCGTGGATTAGCCATAGACAATCAGCCGATGCCCTACGAAATATCAGGTAAGGGCATAGAGGTATACCCTGGAGCAACAGTTTACAAATAAGATTCTACTGTAGGCTTGTTGGAACCTTGCAGATAAGTTAAATAAACCATTTCGGGCTATTTATAACTGGGATCATTATTGGTTTCTCTAACCCAAATACAAGAAGTGCCACCGAAAAAGACGATTCTATTGGTCGGTGCTCCTGGAGCGGGGAAATCGACGTTCTGCGAACAGACTATTCTCCAGAGCTTGGCGGTGGATAGGCCCATAATCTTCGTGACGACAGAGTCTAGCCCATCCGAAGTCGAGAAGGACTTAAGGGAGAGGGGATTAGGCGAGATCAAGCGAGGTTTACTAAACTTCATTGACGCTTATAATGAAACGGTGGGTGTTTCAGTTTCGGATAGGCCTGACACCGTTCGTGCAGACTGCGCGAATCTGTCCAGCATAGGCATAGCGATTTCCAAGCTGAGCGAACGAATAGGGAGAAAGGGCGTCTTGCTGGTTTTCGATTCGCTAACTTCTCCATACCTCTTTAGTGGTTCAGAGGTCCTGAAGTTCATGAGGCTGACCCTTTCTAAGTTTGCAGCTGAAGGGAACTCGGTTCTGGCTTGCATAGACGAGGGATGCAGCAAGTTGGAGGACCTCGTGACTATGATGAGCCTCTCCAGTGGCGTGATAAAGATGGAGATCGGGGAGGATAAGCGGCTCTTGAACGTTGTGAAACATCCAGAAGTGAGGCCGACAAGAATTGAAGTCCCCATAGAACCCGAACGGGTTGGACTCGAAGCGCGCATCTTCGATCCGAGTGTGTTAAGGGAATTTCTTCAAACGACGGTTCCAGGAGGTGAAGTGACGTTGAGAAAGGAGATGGGGGACTTCGTGAACCTGTTCTGGCCAAACCTTGCCCACTGGAGCGGGATGCTCTGGGACCCCAAACGGTTCCCAATGATGACATACGAGTTTAACAAGGAGGACCCTCCCTCCATGTTCAAGTTGGCCAAGGAGGATAAAGCGGTGAAGCGCGCCATGTTTCCCTGGCACATGAGACTTCTCCTCAGGTTCATGCCGAAGAACTTCAGCAAGGTAAAAGACATGAAAAAAATGTGGAAAAGTTTGGGAAGACGGCTGGCGAAAGAACGCACCGGTATCATGGAATACCTAGCTGGCGTCTCTAAGACAGACGAGCACTACTTTAGATTAGATGAGAGCTCTGACTGTTGGGGATTCGAAAATGTCAGCACAGCGATGGCTTCGTATCTCCCTCCTTCCATCGCAGGAAGCCTAAAAGGACTTGAGTACTGGAAAGGGCTTGAGAGGGACTGGAACGCCGTTGAAACCAAGTGCATCGGGCTTGGAGATCCCTACTGCGAATTTAAAATTGTGCCCGGGGAAATCGACGAGTTGAGGGATTCTCTGGAGAAAGACATTTCGGTTATCGAAAGGATACACAAGCAGTTGATGCAACGCCTCATGGGATTTATGCTCCACGGAAAGCCACTTGTAGAGAGACCAAGGTCGGGAAGCGATATATACCTCCATACAGTTTTTCACGCCATGGGTTTTCCTGCTCTAGCTGGCGAGAGATATCGAATGGCATTGAGGATGGGAGGCGCCAGGACGGGGAAAGAGGTCGGCGAACACCTGATGGAAGCGGGAATAAGCGAGGGTGAAGCGGTGAAGCGCATCCTAAGCCTCCTAGAACACTGCAAGGTTGGCAAGGTTGCGGTGGATGAGACCATAAGGATAAGGGAGAACTGTGAGAGCATCCACACTAAGCTCTTTGCGAAGAAGATCAAGGAGCCCTCTTGCTTCTTCACTACAGGATTCCTAAACGGCTTCTTCTTAGCAGTCAAAAACCAGCACGTTAAAGAGACCAAATGTATAGCGATGGGTGATCCCTACTGTGAGTGGGAGTTCAGATAAGTGATGTTTAAGGAGATTACTTCTCTGCTTTTGGTTCTTTAGTACACGCGAAGATTTCTAAAAATAAATGTCACCTATCTGTGTAAATACGAAGGGAATGGGTATAGTTCTTGTGTCGGAAAGAGAGCATAAAGAGAGAATGGAATGATGCTGTGGGATCTTGGGTAGACTTCGTGAGGAAAGGCAAGGATTACTACAGGGATGAACTCAACAATCCTGCGGCTTTCAAACTAATAGGAGACATAAGAGGTCGACTTGTACTAGACTTAGCGTGTGGAGAAGGATACAACACAAGAATCTTAGCGAGAAAAGGCGCCAACGTAACTGGTATAGACTTCTCAGAAAAACTGATACAACTTGCAAAACAAGAAGAAGCAAAAGAAAAACTGGGCATACGCTACCATATTTCGAACGCCACTAATCTTAAAGAGCTCTCAAACAACCATTTTGACCTAGTAACTTGTTTCATGTCTCTTCAAGACATAGACAATTATGAGAAGGCAATATTTGAAGTGGCAAGGGTTTTGAAGAATCTGGGTCGATTTGTTTTTTCAGTTCCTCATCCGTGTTTCGAAACGATAATTGTTGATGGAAAGAGAACGAGCGCGGCAAGAAGATATTTTGGAGCATTCAAGTATTCTGTTCAATGGAAAATGGAGAGACTTATAAAGCCGTTTAAAACTACAAGCTTCCACAGAACGTTGACGGACTATTTTGACGCACTCTATAAGAGTAGGTTGTTTGTGGTAAGGCTTGTCGAGCCAAGACCTACACGGAAAGGATTACAGAAATATCCACCGCTTAGAGAAGTCTTAGTGAGGCCACAATCAGTAATTATCGAGTCTGTAAAATGTAATGGCTCCGAAGATTTTTCAAAACCATAAAAGTAGGAAGACGTATGTCTTGTTTTTACTGGGGCTTCTTGTTTAGGAAGATCGTCTGTGTTGGGAACGCCATTTCTATGCCTTCCTTCTCGAAAGCTTCTATTACAGCGAAGTTGATCTCCTGCTGCGTGTCCATGTACTTAACGTAGTCTCCTACTTTCATGTAGTACACTACCTCGAAGTTAAGGCTGAAGTCTCCAATCTTTTTGAAATGCACTCTGTCTATCTCAGCTAATTCCATTTTTTCCATTATCTTTGATATTATTTCAGGAATTTTTTTGAGTTTTTTGAGCGGTGTGTCACAGGTTACACCTAAGGTAAAGACTATCCGCCGTTTTTTCAGTTTCTTAAAGTTTCTCACGCTGGCTGTCGTAAGCTCCTTATTTGATATAACCAGTTCCTCGCCCTGCAACAGCTGCAATCTCGTAGATTTTATCCCTATTTGCTTTACAGTTCCAGAATAGTCACCTATAACGATAAAATCGCCAATTTCAAACGGTTTGTCAAAATAGATAGAGAACGCACTAAAAGCATCGCTCAGAATGGTTTGCAATGCCAAGGCAATAGCTATGCCGCCAACACCAAGACCAACAACTACACCCGAAAGATCGATTTTAAAAACGGTTAAAACAGCCAAAAACGCGAATACGTAAATAACTATCTGAATGATCTTCTTAAAAAGAAAGAGAATGTGTTCACTTTTCCTCTTTCCGCGCTTTGCACTCTTCTCGGCGTACCAGCTTATGAGAACGTTGATGACCCTGCTTATTATGAAGGTGATTAACAGAATTTCAGCGATTGTAAATATCGCCGTTAAAAGCTCTGAGTACGGGTCAAGAAAAGTGAGAGACTCCAAACCGTAGTATGCGCCAACAAGGACGACGAAAAGATAAATTGGTGCTTTAACATTGCGCAGTATGGCGTCATCTATCTTCGTTTTTGTCTTTTTTGCCCATCTCGTAAAATACCTCTCAAAAATGAAGTATACTGCCCAGCCAACGACAATGGCAGATGCAAACACAATCACTGAGGCGACGATTTCGCTGGCTGACTGGCTTAGACCAGAGTATTCGCGTATTAACTCTGCTAAACTTGCCATTGCAATGCTCATATTTGATCATTCCTAAAAACAACAATTCTATGCTTTAAGTGTTTTATGAATTCTCCACTTATTTCTGCATTGCAATTTCTGTTGTGACTCCATTTTTACCCTAGGGAGTTTTTAGTAGAGAAGAGCGCGTGTCAAATCGTTAATTTTTTAAGGGAGAACAGTTATTGTGGAAGAGGATTCGCATGTATTATAGAAACTTCCTGAAAGCAAAACAAAAGTTAATCGGTGAGGGTATAAGAATTGAAAACAGAGGACGAGCCACGTTTCGGCTTCATGACACGCAACTATTTAGTGTTAACCCTCACATCAACTCTATGGGGAATCCCTACAAGCATCTGTAGCACCTACTTCTCTCTATACGTCTTCGGATTAGGCGGAACAGAAATAAGCATAGGCTTAATAGCAGCCTTCGGAAGCGCCACTTTTGTCATATTCGCAATCATAGGCGGTCACATAGCCGACTTGTACGGGAGAAAGAAATTAATCGGCTGGATGACTGTGCTGCTTGGGTTAAGTCAATTCCTAGTGGCTTTTGCCCCTGACTGGGAATTCCTAATTCTGGCTGTCATTTTAATCAACATGTGCTGGATATTTGAACCCGCATTCTGGGCGATACTGGCGGACTCGATAAACGAACGGAAAAGAGGAACAGCCTTCGCATTCTACAGTTGCTTAAGTTTTCTTCCGTGGGCCATAATGCCTTCCATCGGCGGTTACCTAATCGACGTTTATGGCATTCTAGTTCCAATGAGATGGGCTTACATTGGCTTAGCCATAGTAGGCGTAACCGCTGGAATAATCCGATTATCCATGCTTACGGAAACGATCTCTCCTCAGAACAAACAAGCTGGTCAACGATATAGCCCTAAACAATTAGGCAAGCTCGTAAAAGATGCCTTCAAAGAGCACATGCAAACATGGTCTTGGATGCCCAGCTCAGCACTCGCTCTGGCAGCTATTTACATTCTGTGGGCATTCGAATACGGCTTGGTTGAACCGTACTGGATAGTCTATGCAAAAGAAATAATTGGTGTCACAACGACGCAATGGGGCATCATCACAGCTGCAGGTAGCACAATCAGCATCGTGTCAAAGATTCTCATAGTCGGCAAATTGCTGGACAGATTCAGTCGAAGAAAAATTTTGCTGGCAACAACAGCCTCAGACATATTCACCTATCTCCTCTTCATCCGTTGCGGCATGTTCACACAAGTCTTAGCTCTCTGGATCGTAGGCTCCTTCATATGGTCTTTTTATGATCCGACATATTCCTCTCTAGAGGCAGACTTGATCCCGGGGGAAAGAAGAGGAAGGGTATTTGCTGCTTTTGGTGTTGCTTGGTCAGCTTTCACTGTGCCAGCAAGTCTCATCGGAGGATTCGTTTACGAGAGAGTCAACCCTGAATTATCATTCATCATGGCATCAGCCGGCATTGTACTATGCTTCATTTTAACAACACTATTCATTAAACAACCAAAATCCAACGAACAGTAAGAAATGATGTAAATGCGTCCCAAACTTGTTCTAGAAGAAAGCTAAACAGCACTCAACGCTGCCTCCAATCCTAACCTTCTAAAACGTGACATTCTATCATCACCACGGTATCTTTTCAAAAGCCTTTCAGCTATCTTGCTGGCGTGTCTCAACTCGGCTCGTGCAGAAGATGTGTCTATCCCAGAAAGAGTCAGCAACATATAGTAGAAAGGAAAGCCATGCCACCTGCCATCAGTAGTCCGTGCTTTTTTTATTCTGTTTAGCCCTTTTTCCAGAATTTTGTCCCACTTATCAGGCTTAGCCACTGCTAGTGTCCTGAGGAAAGCCGTGGTGCATGTGTAGCAACACCAACGCCCACTTTCTGCTCCCGCTTCTAGTAGATCATTGAAGCCTTTCAGCGCCTGTTTGACAGCCAAAGATGAACCAAGTTTCCAAACAATCACCGCTCGAAGAGCCTCTTCGCCTAGAACATGCCGAGTACCCGCATCAGACAACATTCGTTCACCTGTTAGTAAGTGTACGCCTTGAGAAAGATCCTGATTCGTTGGCATGAATAAGTTGAAATAGGATCCATGCAACCCCTGTCTTGACAGAACCCACTCAAGTGCTTCCTGCACATGACCAGCGAACTTGCTTCTAAATCCGTGGCGCACTTCTTCCAAACGCCGAAGTGTCTCTTGCAGAGATTCTGGAACGAGTATTTTCGTCGTTTCCACCATACATAGGTCCCTCCGCATTGGCAAATAACTACTCTATTTTCATTTGCCCAAGTGAATATTTAAGATAGTGTATACGAAGAAATGCTTGCAATGTAAAACCACTACTTTATTAACGTTTGATTTATAGTAAATAGTTAGACGTACAAGTCATTTGCTTAGAAGTATGCTAGTTAGAAGGTGACAGCTTGATTCCAATCAATGCTCCACAAATTGGCGAAGAAGAGATCAAAGCAGTTGTTGAAGTGATGAAAAGTGGCGTGTTGACGCATGGATTAGGCGCCGGACCAGCGGTCACAAAGTTTGAAAAAAAATTCGCGCGATTTGTGAAGGCAAAACATGCGATAGCCGTAAACACAGGAACATCAGCTCTGCACCTAGCAATTACAGGAACAGGAATTAAACACGGTCATGAGGTAATTCTGCCAAGCTTCACGTTCGTTGCAACAGCCGAAGTCATTGCAATGGCTGGAGCCAAACCAGTTTTTGTGGACATAGACCCTGAAACATACAACATTTCTCCAAGAAAGATTGAAGAAGCCATAACGAAAAAGACTAAGGCAATAATGACTGTGGACTTGTATGGTTTGCCCGCTGACATGCAACCGATAAGGGAAATTGCTGACAAACACGAACTGACAATTGTTGAAGATTCATGTCAAGCCCACGGTGCAAGTTACAAAGGAAAACCGCCGGGAGCCTTCGCTGATGCTGCATGCTGGAGCTTTTACGCAAGCAAAAACATGACGACTGGCGAAGGTGGAATGATAACAACAAACGATGATGAACTTGCGGAGAACATGCGGTTCATGAGAAGCCACGGAGAAAAAGAGAAGTACCAGTCACTCACACTTGGGCATAACTATCACATGCCAGAAATACAAGCAGCAATAGGCTGTATACAATTGAAGAAACTGCCGAAATTCTCAGCCAAAAGACGCGAAAACGCTAAAAGACTAACAGCAAAACTTAGAAAAGCAGATAGCTTAAAGTTGCCTAAGGAACCCAGAGGCTACAAGCACAGCTGGTATCTTTACACTGTCAGATTAAAAGATGCAAAACGAAAGAAAAGAGACAAAATAGTTGAAGCACTGAGACAAAAAGGCATAGGCGCAGAAGTCTATTATGTCAACCCTATACACCTCATGCCGTATTACAGAAAATTTGGAAAACATAGGCTTCAGGAAACAGAGAAAGCCGCTGAGCAGGTGTTTTCGCTGCCAGTACATCCTGGGGTTACAGCAAAGCAGATAGACTTTATAGGTGAATCTGTTCTACATGGCATAGTGTAAGTTTTTTCACTTAAGGTTTATATGGGATAAATTAAAGTAGTATGGAATCTGTCGTTTGTTTGAGATTTTGGAGAGGAACCACACATGCGAATAATCAAGGTTATTATCATGGGCGCAGCTGGCAGAGACTTCCACAACTTTAACGTCTACTTCAGAAACAACGACGCCTATAATATTGTAGCTTTCACAGCTACACAGATTCCAGGCATAGCAGAAAGAGGTTACCCACCTGAACTTGCAGGTCCAAACTATCCGAATGGCATACCCATCTATCCCGAAGAGGAACTGCCCAACCTAATAAAACAGCATGATATTGACCAAGTTGTTTTCGCATACAGCGACGTTCCCCACGAATATGTTATGCATAAGGCTTCCATGGTCCTCGCGAACGGTGCAGACTTCCGATTAATGGGACCTAAAACAACGATGCTTGAAGCTAAGGTTCCGTTGGTTTCAGTGTGCGCTGTTAGAACTGGTTCAGGTAAAAGCCAAACATCACGCCAAGTTGCAAAAATCTTGAAAAACAAGGGGTTAAGGGTTGTTGCCATACGACATCCCATGCCCTACGGAGACTTGACCAAGCAGATTTGGCAGCGTTTTGCCACTTATGAGGATTTAGATAAACATAAATGCACAATTGAGGAGAGGGAAGAATACGAGCCACACATTGACAACGGCATAATCGTTTACGCAGGAGTCGACTACGAGAAAATTTTGAGAGAAGCGGAAAAAGAAGCGGATGTTATCGTTTGGGATGGAGGTAACAACGACTTATCTTTCTACAAGTCTGACCTGCACATTGTTGTGGCTGACCCGCATAGGGCTGGAAACGAACTCACTTACTATCCCGGAGAGACTAACCTAAGAATGGCAAACGTCGTAATAATCAACAAAGTTGACACAGCGGACCCAAAAAATGTTGAGAAAGTTAAGGAAAACATCAAGAAGGTTAATCCGAAAGCAAGAGTGTTGGAGGCAGCTTCACCCGTAACAGTTGATAAACCTGAATTGATTAAGGGAAATCGAGTTTTAGTCATTGAGGACGGCCCAACATTAACCCATGGCAACATGCCATATGGGGCTGGAGCAGTAATAGCCAAAAAGCTTGGAGCAAGAGAAATGGTTGACCCTAGACCCTACGCTGTTGGTTCTATAAAGGAAACTTACGAGAAATACACTCATTTAAGCACGATTCTTCCAGCAGTCGGTTATGGTGAAAAGCAGATAGCTGAACTTAAAGCGACCATTGACCGTACACCATGCGACGCTGTAGTGATCGGAACTCCAATTGACTTAAGAAGGGTGATGACTATTGACAAGCCGACTGTAAGGGCGAAATATGAACTCAAAGTGTTAGGACCAGTAACGCTAGAAGAGATTTTGGAAGAATTTCTTCAAAGAAGTGGAAAAGGATGAATAGTGAAGAAACTGAGATCTCACGTGTGAAAATAAAATTCGTAATTGACGATTTGGGGGAAGCTGAAGGGGAGCTTGTACGTCATTTGGCACCAAGAACTATAGACATGATTGTTAGGAAACTTCCGCTAGAGGGCAGAACAGCTCTATGGAAGGAAGAAGTCTACTTTGAAATACCAGTGAAAATGGGAGAGGAAAAAGCGAAAAGCACGGTGGAAAAGGGAACGATAGCCTTCTGGCCTATGGGAAGTGCAATATGTATATTCTATGGAGAAACTCAACCATACAGTCCCGTGAACGTTCTCGGCACGATAACAAAGAATCTTGAATTGTTTAGCAGAGTGAAAAGCGGGACCAAAGCAAAAGTGGAAAAATGTTAGGCCTAAACTTAAGCAGTTCCTTCTTTGCCATTATTTTCTATGTCTTTTTTGGCGCGCGAACCAACGAGAAACAGCATAATTTTTAATAACAACACGAAGGGAATCAATCTTTCATTCAGATGTGAAGAAGGCATGACAAAAAATTCAGGCGTAAAAGTGGTTTTGACGGCTTCTGCCACTGAAATGAGCGACTTTTTCGACAATCCCTTCGTCGCGTTCGTAGCAGGATTCCCAAAAGGACCTGTACCGTTATGGCTTTTGAGGAAAAAGCTCTATCCGCCAGTGGAACGCAACAGTGATGGAAGAGCCAGATACGCGCCTTACGGCTTGAGAAAAGTGGAAGCGCTTCTTTTAGAAAACGGTTTCGACGAGTCAGAAGTAATGGTTGTCCATCCCTTCGACCTCGACGCCTCCATAGGACCAGACACAAAAGCAGTAGGCATATCCTCTATGGACCCTACGGGGATGGGATTTGTTAGCAAGACTTATTCTTCACTCGTTGGCGGTGGGGAACCCATGAACGCCATCGAGTTCAGAGATTTAGTAACACATCAGAGCATACAAAAGCACAAGCCTAAAGTGATTGTTGGTGGCTTTGGAGCGTGGCAGCTGGAACGTAAAGGAATTGCAGAAAGTTACGGAATAGATTCCGTAATCATTGGAGAAGCTGAAACAGTAGTACCAGAAGTCTTCAGAAAAGCAGTAAACGATCAACTGCTACCACGCGTAGTTCGAGTCAAAAGAAGCCCAGAGATCGAAGATGTGCCCACTATTAGACACGCGGCTATCCACGGGGGTGTGGAGATTTCTAGGGGTTGCGGTCGCAACTGCCAGTTCTGTACGCCTACGATGCAGAAAAAACGTGATATGCCCCTTGAGAGAATTATGAAAGAAGTGGAGATCACTATCAGAGAAGGCAGTTCTCGGATTACGTTGATCACCGAAGACCTCTTCCTTTATGGTGGGAAGAACAAGCGTTTCATCCCTAACAAGAAGGCAGTCCTGAAACTACTTGAGAGCGTAGCATCCTACCCCGGAGTTAAGGCTATACAACCTACGCATATGTCCTTGGCTCCAGTTGTTTGTGATCCCGGGATGATTCAAGAATTGGCTGAAATCTTAATCCAACATCATTGGTATAGTCATGGAAAGAAGCCAATAGTGACTTCTGAAACGGGCGTAGAAACTGGAAGTGTTAGGCTTATGCGAAAGTACATGGCTGGAAAACCGCTTCCTTTCAAGCCTGAGCAATGGAAAGAAATCGTTACTCAAGCCTTTGGAATACTGAATGACAATGATTGGTATCCGCTTGCTACTTTAATAATTGGACTTCCAGATGAAAAAGAAGAAGATGTGTTGGAAACACTTGATTTGATGGACGACTTGAAAGATTATCACGCCTTCTTCGTTCCGTTGCTTTTTGTTCCGTTGGAAAGCTGTCTACTGATGAATAAACGTGGAGCAGAACTTGATTCTCTTTCAATGGCTCGCTGGGAATTCCTCATTCGATGCTGGGAATATAATGTTAGAGTCTGGCGGGACTCCTTCCTAGAATACAGAATTCATAACCCACTGCTTTACAAAATTGTGAAGCGAATGGTAATTCCGTTAGTGGGAAGATTAGCGGGAATCTATTACGGAGCGAAACACGGTGAAATGATGAAAACCGCCATTCGGAAAATGGCGAGTGCTTAAACATGTGTTTCTGAATTTTTGACATCGCCAAACGGAAACACCGACTGAAGCCTTATCACAATTTGCATCCGGGAAAATATTGGTGATGGCGCCTTTAATAAATCAACATGTCTGATATTGTAAAATATGGCGCCGAATATTTCTGATTGAAACTTGACCTTCAAGCTTGACGTCATCACAGAAACACGCTTTCTCTCCAGCTTTTCAAAAGTCTTTCACTTTCTTCTTTTACCTGTTTGTTTCGGCTTTTCTTTTTCAACACTTCAAGGAATTCTATGCGTTTTTGAACCGAACGCATTTCTGCCGCACCACCAAAATACAGCTCGCCTTCAATATATTCTTTCATGTGATTTGCTTTTTGAATGAAGAGACTGGCTGCGTCCACCGGGTTTTGCACAGCGTACTTATTCGCCCAGATTGAAGCGTCTGCTTCGCGGAGTTGGGTCAAACCATCTATTTCCACTATGCTTCGGATGCACGTTCTCAAAAAATCGTAGTAGCCAGCAGTTTTGATAAGTTTCAACGCTTGCCTGACTTTTTGTTTGAAAAATAGGCTTCCCTTAACTCTTAAACGATGTTTGTAGCCTTTCTTGATGAGCCCTCGGGCTGCTTTTACCTCCTCGGTTGTGTAGATTCTCTTGGGAAATTCCAAGTGGATTTTGACCTCTAGCAGTTGATACAGAAAGGTTGGGCAAAATGGATTTTTGAGTTAGTCTGCTGCTTTGTAGATTTTTAGGATGTGGTTTCCTGAAACCATTTTAACCACGCCACGTTTTTCTAGCTGCTCAAGGAAGTCTTTCGCTGCGCTTATTCTCACGTTCAAACGTGAAGCCACAGCGTATGGTGTCAGAACCCGCATTTTTTTCAGTTCGACCATTATCTTTTCGTTTTCCGGGTCTGGCGGAACTATGCCAGACGGTTTCTTTTCTTTAAGCCCTGATATTTTCTCCTTTTTCTTTTTCTCCTGTTTGTCTTTCCTCGTTTGCATGCGTTCTACTTGCTTTAAACTGAGTTTCTTTTTCCCACCCATAGATTGGTTCCTCGTCTTGTGAAAGTGAGAAACGCTACTTATAGGATTTTCTTATGTGTAGACGCGTTTTTGGTGTACGGATAAAAAGAGAGAAAATGAAAGAGTTTATTTGCGCATAGTTTTTTCAGCTGCGAATTCTATGTCTTTAGCTTTTATTGTTTTTCTTCCAGCGTACATGGCTAAGTCCAAGGCTTCTTTTGCAATTTTTATTCCTATTTTTTCCAATTCTTTTGCAAGTTCTTTTGCTGCTGCTTCGCTTACTCTTTCAGCTCCAGCTTTTTTGCATAATCTGTGCATTGGAGCAACCGCTAATTCTAAACCAGCCATAAAGACTCCTCTGTAACCTCTTTTTCTATTTAAAGCAATATTTAACGTTTATTGTTCTCTATTTGCCAAAATCTTCCATTAAAGCTTAGTGGTATTCAGATAAAAGGGGAAATTATAAAAGGAAAACTAACGTAGTCTAGCGAAAGTGTGATTCAAGATGAAGTTTGTTGACGCCCATGTACATCTTTCAGACAAGGAATATGCTGGGGATATAGACGAGATAATTGCTGAAGCAAAGGATTCCAATGTCGTTGCTTTGGTTTCGAACTCTATGGATTACGAAACAAGTGTTGGGAACCTAAGACTGACTGAAACGTATCCAAGGATGGTTTATGCTGCCTTGGGCATTCATCCGTGGAATGTAAAGGCTTTGACAGAGGATGACCTTCAGCAGATGTTGGAGTTGATTTCACAGCAGAGACAGAATAAGGCTTTAGTGGCTATTGGAGAGATAGGTTTAGACTATAAATATACAAAGATTTGGGATAAGCAGCTGATGGTTTTTGATAGAATGCTTAAGTTGGCTGAAAATCTTGATTTGCCAGCTATAATTCACTCGCGGGGGACGACAGCCCAGATTGTTGAGATGCTTCCGTCATATAACATTAGAAAGGTGTTGCTGCACTGGTTCAGCAGACCAGCCAGCGCGTTAACTAAAGCTGTGGAATATGGGTATTATATTACTGAGGGGGCGCCGACGGCTTATTCAAATGGTATTCGTGATGTTGTTAGGCGGACACCGCTAACTAATTTGTTGACTGAAACGGATGGGCCGGTTCGTTTTTATAAAAGTCCGTTTAAGGGTAAAAGGACGACTCCAGCTTTCATTCCAACAGTTGTTAAGGCGATAGCGGAAGTCAAAAGCATGGACGTTGAAGATGTTGCCGCACAAATAATCAAGAATTTCGAAGAATTCTTCGGAGTAAAATTAAGTTAAATAAAATGACTCCTGCATAGATTTAGAAGTGGAAAGCGAGAAGCAATTCCCCACAAAAAATTTCTACGAGAATAAAACAACATCAATAAGCTAGCATATTAAACTGATTTTAGATAGTTTGAAATATCAAGAAATGTGGAGCGGATGGAATGGAGTCTGATGACAGGAAGCGGTGGAATGAGGCTGCCAAGAACTGGGTCGAGTTCGTCCGAAGCGGCAAGAATTACTACTCGGAATATCTAAACGGCCCGGCGCTAAAGCAGATGATTGGAGACGTTGAAGGAAAGAAGATACTCGATATCGGCTGTGGTGAGGGTTACTTCTCAAGATTTTTCGCGAAGGCTGGTGCGGAAGTTACAGCCATCGACATTAGTGAAGGCTTGATCAAGGCAGCGGTGGAGGAGGAAGAAAGACACCCCCTCGGGGTCAAGTACTTTGCTGCTGATGCAGCGAATCTGAACATGCTCGAATCCGAGAGCTTCAATGTCGCATTCTGCTACATGGCGCTGTTGGATATACGGAACTACGAGGGGGCGATATCTGAGGCATCCCGCATCTTGAAGATAGGGGGAAGATTTGTCGTTTTGATGGAACATCCTTGCTTCACACAATTTCGAGTTCTGGATGGAAAAGTAGTAGGCGGATGGGAGACACGCACGCATGAAGACGGTTCGAAGGAGTACTTGTACTACTGGATTTCCGATTATTTACGGAGGCACAGCTATACCGTTAAGTGGAAACATGATCGACTGACATCAAGCTTCGTGACGACGGGTTTTCACCAAACCCTTTCTGACTACGTGAACGCTCTGACCAAACATGGACTAGCCATCACAGGACTCGATGAGCCTCAGCCCCTAGAGGAGGGGGTTAGAATTCATCCTCCCATGAAGAAGCATTACAGAGTCCCCCAGTCCATAGTCATCGAAGCCACCAAGATCACGGGACAACGCACACTAGGATGAGTAAAGTTAAACTAGTCATCGTTTTATGTGCGCGGAGCCACGTCAAAAGTCAGAAACCAGATTGCAGGATATGTAACACACGTTTTTGCTGGAACTCAAACGTTATCCCCAAACGAAAACATGGAAGAAGACGAGTAACCTTTTAAAACAAGTATAGTTTCTAACAGATGCGAAAAAGGTCGAAAACTGATGATGGACGATTATAGGAGAAGCTGGGCGCTACGGTATTTACGTGAAGCAAAAGCAGAACTTGAAGCCGCCAGAAAAATGCCTTATATAGCGCCGAGCCTGGTTTTGGAAGCTGTAAGAAAAGCTCGAAACGCCATATACTACAGCCTCGGAGAACCAGCATTCATAGAAAACATCATCAAAGAAACGTCAGAAAAAACACAGACAATAAGCGACCCAGTTTTAAGATGCCTCATTGGAATCGAAGAAACAGTGCAAGAATTAAATCAGTTGAAACAGGCAGATGGAGAAACAACCATGAAACAAGCAGACAATTTAATAGAACTGGCCTCGGACATAGTTGAAACCTTAACTGGAGAAACAGTAAAAGACTAAGAGTTGGAGGTTTTTAACCGCTTCAGCTTTGTGATCTAGAGCCTTCTTAACCTTTCAATCAGTTTTCCGATAGAGCAAAATGTTCTACGAGATTTCTGAAGCCAACTTTTCGACGTGCACTCCCAAAAAAGGGTCACGGCTAAAGTTTTTCTCCCAATGAAAGGTCCATCATCATGAAACCTGAAACCATTTTCGGATAGAAATCCGTGGATTTTTCAGGCATCCTTTCATGTTTCCGTGCCATTTTCAAAACCGTTGCCGGAGTTGTTGAATTGACTAAGAATGCCAGCTTAGCTTCTCCTTTGTCCACTTTTTCCATGGCGTTCTTTATCCACCTTACGTAGAGTATGTCCTCATCAATTTTTAGTTCACCAGTTTTCATGATGGCTTCGAAAATAACGTTTTTCAATATTGTTACGTCAAGAGAACGATACTCATCTGACCAAGCAACATCCATGAACTCTGAAACGGTTTTTTCATCTTTTAACAGCAAGCCATAAGCCTTTTTTCCATCATAAACGCAGAAAGCATGCTTCTTGTGGCTCTCCAGAAAACTTCTTACATTTTCAGAGTTGGCATCAATTTCTGACACTGCAAAGGATTTCTTGAACTCCTGTACAGTTTTGTCGGTTAGCTTGACTTTTTGCAGAAGGCGATGTGTTGGCAAAACAATTAATCCTTCATCTTGAATAGGAACCATGTAACTCATCCGAAAATTGAACGCTGAATCTTCTGTCCATTCTTCTTGTCTGCGTCTTTCATCCCTGTAGGCAATAGCAGTTTCGTATCTATGATGGCCGTCAGCGATTACAAACTGCTTGTCTGTCACTGCTTCTTGAACCAACTTTATTTTTTCGGGATCTGTTAATTTCCAGATGAGGTTTCTAACTCCTAAAGAATCCAAGGTATCTATTAGTGGCTGAGTTTTTGCGATTTTTGCGAAAAGATTAATGGTTATTTTTTCGGGGTCGGGATAGAGGAGAAATCCAGTTTCGAGGTTCTTTTGGGTTGCTCGCAACATGTTTAATCGGTCGATTTTTGGTCCTTTGTGTGTGATTTCGTGAGGGAGAACTTTGTTTTCCTCATAGGGATGCAAGCGTAAAGCAGCGATGAAACCTGTGCGGGTGTAGGTTTTTTCGAAGAGCTTGAATTCTTGTCTGTAGATAAAAATTGCGGGTTCTTCATCCTTCTTTAGTATTCCTTCATTCATCCATTGGCTTATTCGCTGTTTGGATATTTCATATCTGTTTTCTTCAATTGGCAGAGTTAGTCGGCAGTAGTTATACTCTGACTTTTTATAGTATTCCTTCTGCATGTTCTGATCGATTTTGTCGTAGGGTTGCGCGATTAGATTTTCGTAGTCGCCTGCTTTTTCAGTGTATCGGATGGCTCTGAATGGCCTAATTTCGACCATGCAGTCCGACTCACTTGAGCTTCTCTAGTTCTTCAATCACTCTTTCAGCTACTTGCACACCCGCCCTTAGCTGCGCTTCTTTGGTTTGAGCCCCAATATGAGGTGTGGCGTCAACATTTTCAAGCGTAAGCAGCTTATGCTTTCCAGGTGGTTCTTCTTCAAAAACGTCTACTGCTGCGGCTTTGACTTTGCCTGAAACAAGAGCTTTGTACAGTGCTTCTTGGTCAACTACTCCGCCGCGTGAACAGTCGATTATTACGACTCCGTCTTTCATCATATTGAATTCTCTTGTTGACAGCATGTGTTTGGTTTGTTGAGTCAGTGGAATATGTATTGAGATGAAGTCGGCTTTCGGAAGCATCTCTTCCACAGAAACAAATCGGTCGTAGACTCGGCTTCTCACTACAATCACTTTCATGCCTAGGGCTAGCGCCAGTTTTTCAACGATTTTCGCAATGTTTCCGTAACCTATTAACCCAAGGGTTTTCCCATGAACTTCCATACCCTTGAGTGCCTTTTTTGCCCATTTTCCCTCGCGAAGAGTGACAGTTCCTGTCACTATGCCTCTTGCAAGCGCTAGCAAGTGACCGACTGCCAACTCAGCGACACTGGTTGCGGATGCTTGCGGAGTATTCACCACAGTGATGCCCATTTCCTTGGCTTTTTCCAAATCGATGTTGTCTAAGCCTATACCCGCTCGTCCAATGACTTTCGTGTTTTTTGCATTAGCGATTAAGTTGCCTTTGACTTCGGTGGCTGATCGAACAACAAGCGCGTCGTATTCACCTACGATTTTAGGAAGTTCGTCTTTAGGCATGTCCCATGCTTTCTTGACTTCGTAGCCTTTCTCTTCAAGCAGTTTTATGCCTTCATCAGCGATTTTGTCGCAAACTAGGATTTTAAACGTCACTTACCTAACCCCCAGATTTCGTCAATATGCCAGAGAACCTCTTTGATCCCTCCGAGGTCCCATTCGCCCATGTGGCCGATGCGGAAGGTTTGTTCAGCTAGTTTGCCATAACCATCAGAAATCATAAAATGTCTTTCTGCCAATTTCTCATTTAGTTCTTTCACGCTTTTTCCCAAAGTGTTTTTGACGCAAGTAACTGTGACTGATTCGTATCCTGGTTCGGCAAACAAAGCGAAATGTCTCTTTGCCCATTTTTGCGTGTATTCCGCCATGGCTTTGTGCCTCTGATATACACCCTCAGGCGTTTCCTCCAGCAATAAATCCATTCGTTTGTCAAGTGCATACAGAAGCGGGATGTTAGGAGTGAACGGTGTCTGATGCGTTCTCGCGTAATAATCTAAAAGGCGAACCAGATCTGTGTACATGCCTCGGTTGGGCACTTCCCTAGCTCTTTCTAAGGCTCTATCGCTTACGAGTCCTACTGCTAATCCTGGAGGCAAAGCAAAACACTTTTGTGTTGAAGCAAAGATGATGTCGCAGCCGATTTCTGACGGCAATGTTTTGTCGCCTACCATTCCGGAAATGCTGTCAATTGCTAGCATTACGTTGGGGTAGTTGCTTCTCACCATTTTTCCAATTTCGTATATTGGGTTTCGTACTCCAGTTGACGTTTCGTTGTGGCAAATAGCCAGTGTGTCATATTCTCCTGAACCAAGTTTCTCCATGACCATATCTGGCTTAACCGCTTTCCCCCATTCTACTTCGAGAAAGTCAACTTTTTTCCCGCAAGCTTGTATAGCTTTTCCAAATCTTTCTGAGAAGGCTCCATTAGCGCAAGCGAGGGCTTTCTCCTTTACAATGCTTCTGCCAACTATGTCGAACCACAGTGTTCCCGAGGACGTAGTAACAGTAGGTTTATAGCTGTTTGGCAACTGAAAGAACCTATTCAATTTCTCGGTGATCCCTGTATATAATTCTGCAAACTCTTTACCTCGATGCCCAATCAGAAAACGGGCTTGTTCAAGGAGCATTTCTGCGCTTACTTCGGTTGGTCCGGGTATCAAGAGTCTTTTATGCATTCTCTCCACCTTTTTTATAGAGAGAGAATCTACAGAAATACAGTATTTAACCGTTTACGCACGGTTTTTCACGTTCCACGTTCTAAAGAGCAAAATTCTAGCTTGGCTTTCGAATTTTTAGAACTTCTGGGTTCACTAGATTCGGCGGAATTGTTCCCTCAAAGAACGCAATCAAGTTTTCAGCAACCATCCCAGCCATTCTGGAACGAGTCTCATGGCTACTGCTTGATATGTGCGGAGCTACAACAACATTATCGAGCTTAAGCAATGGATTATCCAGCTGCGTGGGCTCTCGTTCAAAAACGTCTAATCCAGCCCCTGCAATCCATTCCTTTTTCAACGCTCGGTAAAGTGCCCTCTCATCTATTACTGCGCCTCTTGAATTATTTATGAGATAAGCTGTCTTTTTCATAAGCCTGAGTCTTTCCTCGTTTATCATGTGATAGGTCTGTTTTGTCAAGGGAACGTGAACACTGATGAAGTCTGATTCTTTGAAAAGCGTGTCCAAGTCCACGTTTTTCGCGCCTAATTCCGTCTCTACCTCGGGTCTGGGAACAACATCGTAGTAGAGTATTTTCATGTTGAAGCCTTTCGCTCTCTTCGCCACAGAGGAACCTATTCTTCCAGCACCAACTATGCCCATTGTTGCACCGTGAACGTCTCTGCCTAACAACATGGTCGGGTGCCAGCTAACCTTCCATTTTCCAGTTCTCACATATCTGTCTGCTTCAACAACACGCCTCGCAACAGCCATCAAAAGTGCCCAAGCAAAATCCGCAGTGGTTTCGGTTAAAACTTCAGGCGTGTTTGTCACATATATGCCTCTTCTTGTGGCCTCTTTCACATTTATGTTGTCGAAGCCAACTGCCATCTGAGCAACAATCTTTAATTTAGGTGCTGCATCAAAAACTTCTGCGTCAATCTTGTCGGACAAAAGTGAAACAACGGCGTCAACATTCCCGACTTTCTCTATTATTACTTCTTTCGGAGGAGGCCCATATTCAGGCCAAACCTCAGTGTCAAAACGTTCGTTTATCATTTTCAGACCACTTTCCGGGATTTCACGGGTAACATAAATTTTTGGTTTTAACATGAAAACTCACCGACACCGATTTGTGGAATTTCGTTGTCAGCATTGACTTATTATGCTTATCCTCATCCTCCCATATCATGTGTCCAACGTTTGTCAATAGTGTGAAACGGACACTTTGACCAGCAGAAATAGGATTGTATAGATATCCTCCCACCCCGTAATAATCTCCCCTACTTACATCTGACCAATCTAAGGCGTGTCCGTATTCGTCTTTGGCCTCGCCGATTGTGAAGTCACCATTTGGCTGACCAACCTCAACATATCGAATTTCTTCTTGAGTGCATGTTATCGTTATGTTATAAAACAAGTCAATGGTTCCATCAGTGTTAATCCATATTTTTGCATACTCATGATTCAGGTAGTATTCGATACTTGCCGCCTCGGCAACCGTTGGATTTAACATAATCAGCATGACAGACAGAACAACTACTATAACGAGTGCCGTTTGAATCAGTAGTTTTTTGTTCACCATTTCGGCTCCTCGGTAATCTCAAAAGTATGCCCGCAATAAGGACACTTGGCTAATGGTACGCCATCCACAATTTTTATCTGATTCATGTCTATCGAGGCTGAGCAGTTAGGACATTTTATCGCTTGAACCTTAATCCTTCCAGGCACTTCAAGTTTCTGCACTATCTGTGTAGGTTGCCGCTTCCAAACGAAATATAACACTCCAAAGCCAGCTAGAAAAAGAAGAGCACTTACCCATATTCTCATCGGGTTCTCTACAGAGGAGGCTAAAGCGTAAAGAACTGCAAAAAATAAGAGAATCGCTGAAATACCGTACCCAATCACCGTCTTCAGCATCATCTTTAATATCTCACATAACTATTGTCTAAAATATTCTTGTTTACACATATAAATCATTAAATCTTAACAAATGATGGGCTAGCTGAATGATAACAATAAAGAACAAAGAGCAACTCGTTAAAAATGGGGTGACACATCTCAATCGAAAAGCCAGAGCACTAGCCCTGAAAAGCCTAGAATCCGCGTTGAACGCCATCGACTCCAAACAATTAATGAAATCAAAACTTCTGCTGAAAAACTTCCTGCTCAAAGTAAATGGGTGCTCATTTGATTTGAAAAAATTCAAGAATGCCTATGTTATTGGAGGCGGAAAAGCAAGCGGCTCGATGGCTGAAGCGTTAGAACAGATTTTAGACCAATACATAACAAAAGGACTTGTAAACATTCCACACGGCAACAAACACAAAACAGAAATTATAAAACTTCACGAGGCAAGCCATCCGATCCCAGACAAATCGGGAGTAGAAGGAACACGCCGCATGTTGAAAATCGCCGAACAAGCGAAAAAAGAAGACTTGGTCATCTGTTTGATTTCAGGTGGAGGTTCAAGCCTCATGCCTCTCCCCCGCGACGGAATAACCATAAACGACAAGAGAGAACTTACGAATATGTTGCTTAAGTGCGGTGCAACAATAAACGAGATCAACACTGTTAGGAAGCACATTTCAGATTTTAAGGGAGGATGGCTTGCAAAAAAGGCTTGTCCAGCCACTGTTCTGAATCTTATACTTTCAGATGTTGTGGGAGACCCGTTAGATTTTATTGCTTCAGGCCCAACTGTTCCAGATTCAACAACGTTCAGCGACGCCATCAAAGTCTTCAAGAAATATGACCTGTGGGACAAGGCTCCAGCATCTATAAAGAAAGTTTTGTCAGACGGAGAAAAGAAACTAATTCCAGAAACACCTAAAGCAAACGACAAAGCATTCAAGAAAGTTTACAACGTTATAATTGGAAACAATAGGTTCGCAAGCCTAGCAGTGTGTGAACATTTAAGGTCTGCTGGGTTAAACACGCTTTTGCTGACCTCAACTCTAGAAGGAGAAGCCAGACACATCGGAGTCATGCTAGCATCAATAGCCCGTGAAGTTGCACTATCTGGAAATCCCGTTCCGAAACCAGCAGGCATAATTGCAGGTGGAGAAACAACGGTTACAGTGACTGGAAAAGGTTTAGGAGGAAGAAACCAAGAAATATCCTTGGCGGCTGCCTTAAAAGTGGGCGGTATGGATGGGGTTGTTATGGCTTCGTTGAGCACAGACGGTGTAGATGGTCCGACAGATGCGGCTGGAGGTATAGTCGATGGAAAAACCATGTCCAGAGCAGCAGAGATGAATTTGAACCCTGAGGAGTTCTTAGCTGAAAATGATTCCTACAACTTCTTTTCAAAGCTTGGTGACCTCATATTCACTGGTCCAACAGGCACGAATGTTAACGACGTCTCCGTCATAGTAGTTTTATAGTGAAGAGGGGACAAGAAAACGAACGTAACCATAAGGTTTTTCGGAGCTTTCCGCAGCATTACAGGCAAGAACAAAGTAGCCATTCAGTTCAAAGACACAATTAGGCTAAAACAAATCATAAAAGAAATTGTTGAGAGAATGCCTAGGCTTAAGCGGACATTAATTGACCCTGATCTAGAAGACCCTAGACCGAACACGCTTATACTGGTAAATGGAAAGGAAATCAGCGTCCTAAATAATTTGGAAACCATGCTTAAAGACGGAGATGAGATAATTTTTATTCCTGTTTTGCACACTGGGTGAGAATTGTATGAGACTCTATGCTGTCAGAACAAGCATCATAGGAACTGGCGAAAACTTGGTTGAAGTGATTCTACAATCGCTTAAGAGACAAAATCTACAACTGGAAGACCGTGATGTGTTGGCTTTAGCCTCGAAAATTATAGCATATGCTGAGGGGCGTGTGACTAAGTTGAGCAACATTGAGTCTTCAGAAGAGGCAAAAGAGCTTGCAAAAAAGTTTTCGCTACAACCGGAATTTGCAGAGCTAATCCTACATGAAGCAGACAAGATTTACGGAGGAGTAGAAAGAGCTGTTCTAACGCTTAAGAACGGAGTTTTGACGGCAAATGCTGGGATAGATAACAAGAATGCGCCTGTCGGCTTCGTTGTCTTGTGGCCAAAAAACGTTGAAAAGCGAGCAAAAGACATTCGAGAAGAGATTATGCACAGAACTGGCAAGCACGTCGCTGTTTTGATCGTTGACAGTGGGCTGGTTCCTCTTAGATTAGGCACGAAGGGCTTGGCTTTGGCAGTCGCGGGATTCAAACCTGTTATGGACTTCAGGGGAGAAAAGGACATTTTTGGAAAGACGCTAATCATTACTCGTCATGCTGTTGCGGATGATTTGGCCTCTGCGGCCCATTTGTTAATGAGCGAGGTGGCTGAAAAAACTCCGGTAGTCCTGATTAAAGACGCTCCAGTCGATTTTGACGAAGGGGTTTACGGCTGTGAAGAGATGATGATTTCGCCTGAAGAGTGCATATTCATGAATGCTTTCGGATGTAAATGAGGATTAGAAAATATTTGGAGAAGTTAAAGTTCTAAACGTTTTCACGATGTTTTGACTGGTTAAGGAAGGGCATCAAATTTGCGTGAATCAAAATTTTGTACAGAAAAACTCCTACGAAGGTTGCACTTAATGCGATGATTATTCTTTCTATAGGATACAACCATGTTAGAAGTTGCCACAAGCCTGTCCAGAAGCCAACATCCGCCATGAAGATAGGCCAAGAAATGAGCTCAAAGACTAAGGAACCAGCAATTTGACCAGCCAATGTGGACGTCAGAAAAACTGTGAAAAAGGCGGAGAAAAACTCTGAATTATTGTTACGGTTTCGCACATTCTTTGAAGCAAAGGACTGGAGAGGAGAAATTAAAACTAGAAAACCGATTATCTGAAACCACATGAACGGGGGATAGAGCCAAACTGGGCCGACGAAAGGATAGAATCCAAAGAAAAACAAAAGTGAGAAATACATGAAGGCGCAGGTGCTTCGCTTATTTTCGTATAGCGCGCCAGCGAAAACTGCTGTGACGATGCCAGCTGCAAAACTTGGTGCAAATAAAATGGGAGCAAAGAAAAGTCTAACCATTCCGCCTAAAAGTGCGGATAGCATGCCAACGTATGGTCCGAGAATTATTCCAATTATTGGTGCTGTGATTGCGGCTAGAGTTATGGCTCCACCTTGTAAGCCGATTATTGGGAAGGCGGGTATGAAGGAGAAATACGTGTACAAAGCTGTAAAGCATATGAGCAGAGCGATTTCTTTTGCCGTTAGTTTTCTGCCTATTTGCATAGTTTGCAATCCTTCTGTGTGGCGCGTCTGGTTTTAGAGCTTATGGAATGATGTTGACTTATTTCGTTTTCGCTGTCTGATGTGGTTTCCGAATAGAGAGTATTGTAGCGTAAAGCTTAAGATATGAGGCTGTTCAATAACAACCACAGAGGGATGAGTTTGGGAAAAGCAGCTTTGGTTACGCCCCTGTACGTTTCTGTTGCTTGGACTTTAATGGTTAGTTACCAATTGTTCACTCAAATAGCAGTCATAACCGTTACGGATTCCATCAACTTGTTTTGGCCTTTAGTGGGTAATTGGCTGGTTTCTAGAATGGACATGCTAGTTTTTATTCATGCTTTCGCGTGGGTTTTTCTCTTATCTTCTGCCATACCGTCTGTCATTCTTGGAAAAGGAAGAGGCGTACTTATCCAGTTCTTCGTTTGCCTAACCTTAACGTTCTCAGCTTTCATCGTTCAAGACATCATAACCACTTATGAAAACAGATCAATCGGTCAAATATTCAATCTAGAAGCCTTATTCCACAATCCTTTCCTTGCTTTAGGTTATTTGTCCTTGCCTTATCTCTTGATGCTTGCGTTTGACATTAACTCCAGGAGAAAACAAAAGAAGAAGGAAAAAATCGAAAACATCACAAATACCTATCTAAAGGACGCTGCAGAAGCGGACGAAAACGTGCAACAAGTAGAATCGGTTGAGGTAGAGGAAAACACACAAGAAGAAGAATACACTTATTGAAGCAAACATGCCAACCAAGATAATCACTTTAACAACAGATTTTGGACTAAAAGACCCATATGTAGCAGAGATGAAAGCTGTCATACTGAGTATAAGCCCGAAAACAAAAATTGTTGACATTACGCATGGGACAGAAAAATTCAACATACGAATGGGCGCATACACACTGGCTGCTGCTTGCCCGTATTTTCCGAAAGGCACAATTCACGTGGCTGTTATAGATCCTGGTGTGGGAACAAAACGTGAAGCCATACTTATACAAGCAAAGAGCGCATATTTTATTGGACCAGACAACGGCGTACTAGCCTTAGCGGCAAAAGGTCGGGGTATAAGGCACATTTACAGAATGGAGAACTCGAAGTTTACGCTTCCAAAGATTTCTAACACGTTTCACGGAAGAGACATTTTTGCTCCTGCAGCCGCTTACCTCGCAAATGAGATATCACCGTCCGAGTTTGGACCAGAAATACCTGAAATTGTAACGCCGAAATTTGCGAAAATAACTAAGACAAAGACAACACTGACAGGCGAAATAATACATATAGATGATTTCGGAAATATAATCACAAACCTCAGAGAAAAAGACCTTGAATTAATGAGCACAAGGAAGACAGTGAACCTTAAGCTTAAAAACACTAGGCTAAAGCTGAGACTTTGCAAAGCTTATTCAGAAGTCAAAGCACAGCAGCCACTAGTCATCATCGGAAGCCACAACTTTCTAGAAATATCCATAAACCGAGGCAATGCCGCAGAAAACTTCAAAATAAGAGTCGGAGACAAAGTTAGGCTTTATTATATTTAAGACACAAAAGACAAATCTTCAAAGTGATAACTATAGTTTCTGATAGTTCGTGGTGGAAAAGATGGAGACTTATGGATTCAGAAGAGCATTATATGTAGGTCGGTTTCAACCTTTTCACTTGGGTCATTTGAAAGCAATCAAAGATATTGTCGGCAAGGCTGAAGAGCTTGTGATTGCGATTGGAAGTGCTCAATATGGTTATGATTTATTGAATCCTTTTACTGGTGGTGAACGATTGACTATGATAAGGTTGGCGTTGAACGAGGCTAAGGTAAATCCAGCTAAGTACTTGATTGTACCAGTACCCGATTTACATCGACCTCTTGTCTGGGTTTCGTGGGTCGTTTCGTTAGTAGGCTATTTTGATGTTGTCTTCTCTAATGAACCTGTGACTGTTGGAGTCTTCAAGGAAAAAGGGTATAGAGTAGAGTCTGTACCGCCTTATCGTCAGGAGTTGTATTCAGGTTCAGAAATTAGACGTAGAATGCGAGAAGACGAAGAATGGAGAGATTTGGTTCCGAAGAGTGTTGCATCTTACATTGAAAGTTTAGATGGTGTTGCACGAATTAAGGACCTGCATGTTAACGATAATCTCTGAAGAAACTCATCTCATCGCTGGATATTTTTACCTTTAGGTTTACGATTCGGACAACGCTTGAACATGCTTCTTTATCATTTGTAGAGAAACTTCAGACGCTTGGGATTTTATCTCTTCTCTCTTTCCCTTGAATCTAAATTCTTCGCAAACAACACTTTCGTCAGACGCCAGACATGTGTATACCAGTCCTACTGGCTTCTCAGGTGTACCGCCTCCTGGTCCAGCTATTCCAGTAACAGCTAATCCAAGATCACTTCCGCTGACTTGCTTGATTCCTTGCGCCATCTCTATTGCCGTTTGACGGCTAACAGCCCCGAACTTTTTCAGAGTCTCAGGCGAGACATGAAGAATGGCTATTTTGGACTGATTGCTGTAGGCTATGACGCTACAATCATAGTAGTTGGAACTTTCGGGCACGTTTGTCATTCTGTGGGAGATGAATCCGCCTGTGCATGACTCAGCTATTGAAATAGTCTTTTCATGTTTTCTCAAAAGTGCACCAATTTGTTCTTCTAAAGCAGGACTCCCGCCTATCATTATAGGTCTCCACCTATTTAGGGAATAAGCGACTTAATATTTTGGCATTTCTTCCAGATATATATCTTCTCAATTCATAAATGCCCTGTGACGTGTGCTTAGAGCGTGCGGTATATCTGCCCAGTTAAGTTTTAAATGGTTCTTTGGGATAGTCACATGTGGGTGCATGATTTTGCGTAAGAAGATTGGTATCTTGGGAGGGGTGAGCCCTGAATCGACTGCAATCTACTACGAGTATATTACCCGGGAATATACCAAGCGATATGGGAACTACGGTTATCCGGAAATAATCATCTACAGCGTCAGCTTTCAAGAATTTATTGACTGGCAGTATCAGGAACGGTGGGATCTCATCGCGGACAAGATGGTTGAAGTCTTGAGGGCATTGGAGAAAGCAGGAACCGATTTCGGGTTAATTGCCGCCAACACCTTGCACATAGTCTTTGACAAGGTGCAAAGGGAAATTTCTATTCCACTCATCAACATCATCGAGGTGACGGCGGAAGCTATAAAGAAAGAAGGGATAAAGACTGTAGGACTGTTGGGCACAGTCTTTACCATGAGCAAAGATTTCTATAAAGCAGGTTTGGAAGCAAGAGGAATAGTTACTTTGGTTCCGGATAGGAAGGATCAACAGTTTGTTAATAGGGTGATCTATGAGGAGCTTATTGGAGGGTTTGTCAAGACTGAATCCAGAGAAGGATATGTCAAGGTCGTGAAGAAGTTGAAAGAGAGAGGAGCTGAAGGGATCGTCTTGGGATGCACAGAAATCCCGGTACTCATCAAGGAAAAGGACTGTGGTGTTCGGCTTTACGACACGACTCGTATTCATGCTGAAAAGGCTCTGAACTACGCGATAAGTTGAAACTAGGGCGGCGCCCGCTAGATTTTTCTGCTCTTAGTCTTTTGGGACTTCAGCTCTTTCAAGCGCTCTCCTTGCTAAGGTTTCTCCAAGTTTCTTGCAGGCTTTCAGATTCTCTTCATTTGGTTCTCCTTGGGAGACTACGCCGTCAGCCACTTTCTCCAGTCTGAAGGAGGAAATCATTCTTTCCAAGCTCAATAGAGCCGAGTTGCTTGACCCACCGCCTGAAGTGAAGGCTACACTTGGTTTGCCAGCGACTCTTTCTCTCATGCTTAGCGCTTTGTCGAAAAAGTCCTTCATGACTCCAGCCATGTAACTGAAGTAGTTTGGAGATCCGAAGGCTACGGCGTCACAAAAGATGAAGTCGTTAACAGTTGCATAGTCAACACGCTTCACTTTGCCTGAAGCTCCCTCAACGCTTTCAATGCCCTCCACAATAGCATTTGCCAAGGCTTCAGTTCTGCCAGTCCTCGAATAATACAGAACTAATACTTCAACCACGTCAAATTCCCCCACGTCATACTTAGCTCACTGCCTAATATAATTTTGATCCAGACCAAAAAAATGCAAAACATCCTACAATCATAGTTCATTTGAGTTCACTCGAAGACTTTTCTGATTGCTCTTTTCAGAAAACCCAAGTGAACAGCCCGAAAAACTAGTGTCTCACCAGCAGAATTGGTCTTTTATAGCTTTTAACAATCTAAAGTGGAGATATCTCCCGCAAACCCCCATTTTTCTGTTGCCTGTTCTTGGTGAACTTCTAAATATTTTGCACTTCAGTTGATAATGTAGTCGATTCCATTTTGCGCATTAGTTAGCTAATCCTTCCATAAGATCAACTTATTTTTCTTCGCAACAAGCAAAACTAACAGACTACCAAGAGTCAGGAAGTAGTTGCTTTCCTCCGGGCACTGGACGACTACTTCCAAACACGTTCTAACCATCGTGTTGACCCTCTTTGTGTCAAAACTCACCCTCATCATTAATCCTTCATGATTTGTTGTTGTAGACCCCCTCCCCCCTCAACAACAGCACTCACACCAGTTCATGCACAATTCCACGAGAAGCTTTCCACATGAGTTTCAAGAAATTCCCCTTTAAAGAAGACAGTAAGAAAGGGTCTTTCGAAGACGAAAACAACACTGCAACCATAATGTCATAAATCCTTGTATTATGTCATGAATCACATCACAAGTTGAAATGGAGATACCTCCCGCAACTCCCTTTTTTCTGAGACACCAAAAGACTAAGCCGCAATTTGCACACGCACCTATATTATATATTATAGGGAGCTATAGCTTCTCAGAACGTCAGAGTTTCAACAAGCCTTGCAGGATAGCTCTTCGGGAGACAAATCAGCTGGGAAGTGCATCGGATAAACAGATGCGTCTTGTTGGTTCGTTCGAACCGAAAACTTCATCCGCTCCTTCAACTACTTTAGTGTGGTGATTGAATTGGGTATGGGAAAAAGTTCAAAAAAGAAGCCTACGACCAAGAAGGAAAGAGCAGAGAAAAGAAAAAAACGCAAGGAGAAACGCTCAAAGAAATAACACGCGTAGCCTTGCAACAAACATGAACTCCTTGGAAAAACACACGCAAGATTCTCACCTAAATCGCTTTGTCCCACAATAATTCCACAGCGATAAACTACTTCTTTTTGATGACCTTACAGAAAACACTGGATTCGTCCACTTCAATGACAGAAGCATTCAACCCGAACTCATCAAACAACTCAACAAACTGGTCACTACTGACAGTGGTAGCTCTAAAACCATCCTTACACACAATCGTCCCATCACAAGTCTTCTGCTCATCTATCTCCCCTATAAGACCAAACAGCGATTGCTTCCTAAACCATTCCAGACGAGCCTCCCATATTTTCGAAGAATAACTAGAAAAGAGAATAGTCCCATTATCTTTAGTCACCCTTACAGATTCGGCGATCAAACGTTTCTTGTTAACCCCAAACGCGGATATGCCGTTCTGAACACAAAAGACAACGTCAAAACTACAAGAACGAAACGACATCTGAGAAGCATCCATCAGAAATACATCATAATTTCTACAACTTTCCATGTATGACCTTGCAAATTCTAAACTTTCCCTTGAAATGTCATTTCCAACAATCCGAGAAACAAACTGTGACACCGCTTTCATAACCCTACCATAACCACATCCAAGCTCAAGAGCCAAATCCGAACCATGAAGATTAGAAACAACGAATTGAATTTCCGAATCAAGATATTGCTTAATCCTTCGAGGAGCTATCTCATAACATCTAACAAGTTTATCAGCTGAAAGCTTCTCTTTGTAGTAAGCACCTTTGTGCATAGAAGCATCTAAAAAAACCAAGATTTAAATTCGTTTCGTGTGTCTTATCTTTCAGAACAAGCTTCCACCAATACGTATCAGTCAAACTAGTTTTTCAGAAACAACTTTGATTTACGCCCACGTGCACCTTATTCCTTTTAAGACACAACTCCAATTCAAATAATTGGTAAACACCATGCGCCGCAAGAAAAAACGCAACATAATAGACGAACTGTTCGGAGGCTCCCTATTCAACGAAACAGAATTACCATTTGACAAATCCCCCGCAACTGGATACTCAATAAGCGTAGTACAAACACCAGAAGGAACAAAAGTAAAAGCAAAAATCGGAAAAAACGCAGACGCAAGTGCACTCAAAAAACAGCTTCAGCAACAATACCCAAACGCAAAAATAGAAATAGAAGGAGGCAAAACAACGCCCTTAATCAGAGAAATATCCACAAAAACCCTCAAACACAAAAACGAAGAAAACATGAAAACCGACAACTAACCTCGTGCACGCCGAAATCGATTGGTGCTTCTCTCTAAGCTAGATCTGAACAGTTACAAGTTAAGTATAGAACCTCATACTTTTGCGAACGCCCTCACATTTTCGTCCTCTAAATGACATTACGCACACGCAATCTGTTCTAAAACGTAGCATTATAAACGACTCAAACGACAAATATGTTCTGGAGACCGCAAGGAGTTGAAAGTCCAGATTCTTGCTCATTGCTATTCTTGTATGTCTCATTTTCTCTCTAGCTGCAACTTTAGCATCCTACAACATTTACTACGCAGACCCACACATAGTTGATGTAGCACGTTCGCATAGAAGCTGGCCGCTCTATTGGATTATTGAATAGTAGCCTGTGTAGAATCCGGCGATATATGCGATATTTCATAGTTTCTATTTTCAGCCACTTAATTTCTTAATTGACATTACTTTCTGGGCTGTTGTTTTCCAGCTTCCTTCCGTAACCCTACTTTTATTAAAGGAAAACAAAAAACATGGTTAAAGCGCCTGTTTTCATGTCCATCCTAAACAGCATTAACTGGCAATGGCTATAAACACACATCAACCTATCTTCTGTAAGCGCGGGCTTTCTTTATGCAGAAAAAGTGGCTTGAAATTCCTAAAAGACTACTCATGCGTTAATGTTTCAATCAAGTCAACTACTCTGCCTTCTTCATGTTCTTGTGGATGTTGAAGCATCTCGTAAATCTGCAACGTTTGTTCCGCTGCCTTCCTCCATGTAAAGTACTGCAACACACGTTTCCTACCATTTTCACCCCACCGTTTAGCCCTATCAGAATCGCAAAGAACATCCTTTACACCCCAAGCAATGTCAGCCGCATTTCCACCATTCACATGCACACCGTTTTTGTCCGGTCCAGAAGGCACAACCTGCTCTCTAAACCCAACCACACCATGCGCACCCACAACAATCGGCTTAGCCATCGACATCGCTTCCAAACTTACTATGCCGAAAGGCTCGTAGGTAGATGGAAAGATGCAAACATCCGCAGCCGCATAATGCAGAATACGTTCCTCTTCTGGCACAAACTCAAACCTACAAGCCACATTATCACTTATTCCAAGCCTACTTGCAGTTTCAGTTATGTCGTTTTGCTGTTCGCCTTTGCCCAAAATCACAAGTTTCGTCTTCGGGTATTCCTCCAAAACCGTAGGCATCGCTTGAACAAGATTTGTAATTCCTTTCACCCATGTTAGCCTCCCAAGGAAAAGAAGCATCTTTTCATCAGGCTTTACGCCGTATCTCTCACGGATTGCCTCAACTTCTTCACGTCTGCAGTTTTCCGGACTATAACGTTTCGGGTCTACACCATTCCAGACAACGCTTATTTTTGATTTTGACCATCCATGCCTTATCAAGTCTTCCTTCATGGCATGGCTTACGGTCATTATTCTGTCTGCCCTTTGGCCTGTCGCCCATTCAACGTGTGAAACAACCTGTGAACCTCGCCCTCCGCTTCTACCCCATTCAGTGCTGTGAACATGAAAAGCCACTGGAACCTTTGTTTCATTCTTCACTATAATACCTGCTATGCTGCTCAGCCAGTCGTGCACGCAGACAACATCGTAGTTGCATCCTTCCTTTTTCAACATGCTGTTCACGAATTTCGTTGCACTCAAAATGTTGTAGATGAATATGTCGTTGAACAAGCGTATGTTTGTTCCCCATTTTTTCAAGTCGTCAATGACAAACATTGGAAAAACGTTGCTTGCATCCGCAATCAGAGGTCTGTGAACCTCAACGCCTTTTATGATTTCTCTGGTTTTCAGGTTTCCAGGGTTAAGTGTAAAAACTGTTACATCATTACCCATGGAAACGAATTCACGAGTAATATAATCCGCATAGGTGCCTAAACCACCTACAAGAGCGGGCGGATACTCCCAAACAAAGAAACCTATCCTCAAATACACACCTCGCTAATTCGCGCGCGATCTAACTTGTCAACATAGTCCAAGCTTTGTATTCCTTGTAATAACATGTTGTCGTCTTCATTGACATTCAACTGAAGGATTACGAGTTGTCCATTATTGTCGTGGCATAAAATATCTAGTGTTGTCTTGTCATTTATCGGGACATGACTGCAAACTACGGTTAATCCTTTTTCGATTTGGTCTATTTGCTTTGTTATCATCTGCTCTAATTCTTGCTTGTTCTCAACGCTGATTTTTTTGATTGACACACTTTCACCTTTGTTGTTAAGAGAGAAGCTAGAGTAAAGGATAAATAAATTATGAATTCGACATCAGAATCCAACGTAAACTTGGCACCGTTGCATCCCAGAACAGCAAATCAGAAATAAACGTCAAACTGATAAAGAGATAATCAGAGGCTAATATATTGACGGATATAGTGTTTGTATTTGAGGTTCACCAACCACACAGGATAGGACGAAATTTCTTCTGGGAAAACAAATTTTTAAAACGCGTGAAAAAGAAGGAATTCTTCAACTACTATTTTGATCATGTAGTAAACAGAGAAGTTTTTGAGAGAGCATGCAAAAAATGTTATTTTCCATCGAACCAGATACTGCAGGACCTAATCGATAAACACAAGAAAGAGAGAAAAAAGGTTAAAGTTTCGTTCAGCGTTTCCGGAGTCTTCTTGGAACAGTGTGAAATGTTTAACAAGGACCTTTTGGAATCCTTCAAACAACTTGCTGAAACTGGCTGTGTGGAATTTCTAAGCCAAACATATTATCATTCTCTGGCAAGCCTCTACCCTGAAAGAACCGAGTTCATCGAACAAGTGGAAATGCACAATCAAGCAATGAAGGATCTACTGGGTTACACGCCTAAAGTTTTCGAAAACACTGAGTTGCTCTACAACAATGCCATAGCGAAAACCGTCGAAAAAATGGGCTATAAAGGAATCTTCACAGAGGGTGTAGAAAGAATATTGCATGGAAAATCACCGAACTATTTTTACACACCGAAGGGCTGTAAGAAAATCAAGATATTGCTACGGAATTACAAGTTGACAGACGACATAGGATTCAGATTTTCAGCAAGATGGTGGAGTGAGTGGCCGTTGACGGCAGACAAATATTCGAGTTGGCTGGCAGAAACACGAGGCCAATGTATCAGCATCTTCCCAGACTACGAAACTTTCGGCGAACATCACTGGCCTGAAACTGGCATACATGAGTTTCTAAAGCATTTGCCAGGGGATATTTTGAGATGGTGGAATCTCCACATGGCTACGCCTTCAGAGGTTATAGAAAAATACGCTCCAGTTGGAGAGATCGATGTGCCTGAGCTTGGCGGAACTGTTTCTTGGGCTGATTTGGAAAGGGATGCGAGTTGTTGGCTTGGAAATACGATGCAGTGGGCTTATTATACGTCTGTGAGAAGGCTTGAACCTCTTGTGAAAGAAACAGAGGATGAAGAGTTTTTGAGGATGTGGAGGTACTTCCAAACAAGCGATCATCTTTATTACATGTTCACGGCGGGCGGTGGACCGGGCGAAGTTCATTCTTATTTCAGTCATTTCAGAACACCGATAGATGCGCATGTCACAGCCGAATCAGCGATATTGGACTTTGAAAACAGAATAAGACTAGCAGCAATTGCTGCAAACGAACCGTTCCTGTTCTACACAGGTATGGGAGAAAAATATTATACGGGAACAAAGGCGTGGAGCCTGAAGGGATTTGTAAAAGCTCTCCAAGAGGTTGGCATAAAATCCGTAGAATTTCACAATCGCCGCAGAGACTTCGAAAAATGGGCAAAAGTTTCACTCCTTGGCGACACATTGGCGAAAGAATTGAAGAAAGTGAGACTTTCAAATGTGAAAGGAGAGAAGCTGAGAAAATTGATAGCTAAAGTCGCCAACGAAAGATTAAAAGAATTAAGCCAACAAATGCAAGCAACCAAATACTTTTAGAGTGGCCTGCTAACTGTGGTCATCAAACTGAGCACTTTTTTCCAGAATATTAAACTAAAATGTGCAGTCCTAGGACTCTTGAGGAAGAATAGAAAAGTGGAGGTGTATGGAAATTCAAGCTGGCCAAGTAACGTTTAGAAGTTATCTGTTCTTCTGGTCGGGACAACTAGTTTCGTTGCTAGGGTCATCTATCGCGCAGTTTGTAATAATTTGGTGGATAACCTTGGAAACGGGAAGTGCTTTGTACTTATCAATTGCTGCTTTTTTAGGTCTTGTACCTATGATAATTTTGACTCCTTTTGCTGGTGTGCTTGTGGACAGATGGAGCCGCAAGGCTTTGATTGGTATTGCAGACTTTTTACAGGCTCTAGTCACTGTAGTGCTCATCTTCCTGTTTTGGTTGGGTAGTGTTTCGATTTGGCAGGTTTTGGTTTTGCTTACTGTTCGAGGTATTTTTCAAGCCTTTCATAGTCCTGCAGTATCAGCTATTGTTCCATTGATGGTTCCTAAAGCTAAACTAAGCCGTATAAATGGCTTGAATTATCTTTTTACTGGTGCCGTCACTTTAATCGGACCAGTTGTTGCAGCTCTCTTGTTGACGTTCTGGAAAATCAGTCAAATTCTGTGGATTGATGCTATCACTTTTATGGTAGCAGTGATACCTCTCTTGCTGATTACAATACCTTCCGTGAGAAAGATACAAGATAAATCCTCTTTTAAAAAGGATTTAGGGGAAGGTCTGGCATTTATCAAGAATGGAAGAGGTTTTCTACCCTTACTAATATTGGCAACTGTGTTGAATTTTTTGCTCACGCCCTTATCTACTCTGCTTCCTTATTATGTAAAGTTTGATCATTTTGGAGAAGTTTCAGATTTGGCAATTGTCATGGCGTTTTTCCAAGGAGGGATTCTGGCTGGGGGATTATTGATGTCAGTGATGAAGGGGTTCAAAAAGAAAATGGTTGCAATAATGTCTTCTGTATACATCATTTTCTTAGGGTACGGTCTTGTAGCTCTTACTCCTACAGGCGTATTTTGGTTTATGGCGATAGGTGGATTAATTATGGCTTTTTGTGTTCCAATAGCCAACGTGTCAATTCAGACAATAATTCAAACCGTTGTTCCTATGAAAATGCAAGGTAGAGTGAATTCAGTTACTATGGCGCTGGCTTCTGCTGCAACACCTGTCGGCATGATTCTTTCAGGAGTAATAGTAGAATTTACAAGAGCAGCCAATCTTTTTCTAGGATGCAGTGGATTGGGAATACTGGTGTTAACGCTTTCATGGTTTCTTACTGACATCAGGCATGTAGAAGAAATGGAAGAAACTTCAATGAAATAGGCTTTCTCAAAACTAACTTTTTTACACGGTCAGCACACGGTCTAAATAGTGCAGAATCACCCATTTATGGTAGGCAACATTAGAAAACTGACAACACAAGTCTATTACAGTCAGAAACTCCTTGGCTTCAGTGGTCAGTGTCATCTGTTAGAAATTTACGAGATTTCTTACAATAGAAAACAGCTGATGCAACCCTAAAACTTCATAAATACTTTTAAATGCTCTGTGTTGTCTTTATAAGAAAATCTGTCTAAACTATGTAAATGCTTCAAGGTGAATATGTTGAGAGAGGAACTGCCAATCTCAGAAAAAATTTTGCAAACCCTACATAATCTATGTGCAACGGCTCCCGACCTAGCCAGAAGAAGCGAAGAACTTGCACAGGTTATGCAGCTTGACATAAACGAGGTGGAACGAATCCTTGACAATTATGGTCTAGAAGGTCACGTGGAAAGTTTCACTGATAACGATGGGAAAAAACGTTATTATTTGACGGGAAGGGGAATAATCAAGGTCTGTGCACTCTTCACGTAGTGGGAAAGTGATGCGCGTCATTATTTTGTCTTGGGAATTCCCGCCGAGGATAGTTGGGCAACTTGCAAACTATGTGAAAGAACTTGCAGTGCAGCTTGTCAAAAAAGACGTGGAAACTCATGTGGTTACATATCATGATTTCTTAACAGGAGAATACAAAGAACCGGAAGGCGTCAAAACCTATAGAGTCAAGAATCCTGTTCGAACGCACATCGGTGTCCTCACATGGGTTTTAACCCTGAACCAAGAGGTTGAGAGAGCAGCGGCTAACATCTATTACAAAGCGAATAAACAAATAAACCTGATAGATGCGTATGATTGGCATTTCATACAGGCTGCGGTTACTTTGAAAAAAGCGTTTAACGTGCCCTTTGTTTATTCTGTTGAGAGCCTAGAAGAACATCGCTCTCATGGTGCAAACTATCCCTTTAACATGTCTATCAAAAGCATAGAGTGGCTGGGTTTTTTTGAGGCAAAGAAGGTAGTTGTGAAGTCTGATTGGATGCGGGATGAAGTAGTTAGAATATACAAGGTTCCAGTGGACAAGATAAAAGTGATTGAGCCAAAATCTAAGACGTGGATGAAGGACATTTTGGAAACCTATAAAAGCGTTGGAGGAGGCGCACTGCCTAAGTGACTCAAGAATTAACTGTTATGATGCTTACTTGGGAGTTTCCGCCGAGAATTATAGGTGGAATATCTCCACATGTTTATCACTTGTCAAAAAGTTTGACAAGAAATGGTGTGAAAGTTTACGTGGTTACATGCGATTTTCCCGGGGCACCGGAACATGAAATTGTTGGTGGTGTAGAAGTGTTTCGAATAGATTCTTACAAGAACCCGTCTCCAAACTTTGCAACTTGGGTTTACCTGATGAATGTGAATATGCAGAAAGAAGCCGCTGCCCTTGTTAACCGTCTAGGCGGAAAAGTTGACATCTTCCATGCCCACGATTGGCTTGTTGCAAACGCGGGAATAGGCTTGAAACATGTTTTTAGAAAACCACTTTTGGCAACAGTTCATTCAACTGAGATTGGGCGTAGAAATGGGCTTCATTTCGATTATGAAAGGATGATTCATGAAACGGAGGCTTGGCTTACGTATGAAGCGTGGAAGGTGATATGCTGCAGTAACTATATGGTTTCACATGTTCGGTGGGCTTTCGGGCTTCCAGAAGACAAGTTAGTCATGGTTCCAAACGGCGTAAACATTCAAGAATACACCAGAAACGAAAACGCTGATTTAAGGCAGTTTAGAAGAAAATTCGCTTTGCCAGAAGAGAAGCTTGTATTGTATGTTGGAAGATTGGTTTACGAAAAGGGTATCCACGTGTTTGTCAATGCTGTTCCAAAGATTCTGGGAAAAGTCGATGCCAAATTTGTTGTAGTTGGAAACGGTTACATGAAAGAACCACTTTCAAACCTTGTTAAGAGCATGGGCTTAGCACATAAAGTTATGTTCACAGGATTCGTGGATGATAAAACCTTGAAGAACTTGCAGAGATGTGCAGACGTTTCAGTCGTGCCATCGCTCTTTGAACCCTTCGGTATAGTTGCCCTCGAAGCAATGGCTGCAAAAAGTCCAGTTGTAGTCTCCGATACAGGTGGCTTGTCAGAAATAGTGGAACATGATGTGAATGGCGTTAAGGTTTATCCGGAAAATCCGGATTCTCTTGCATGGGGAATAACAAAGGTGTTGCTTGACGAAAAATATGCGAATTGGATTAGAACAAACGCGTACAAAACAGTGCTTGAAAAATATGACTGGGACAAAATAAGCCAACAAACAAAGGATGTTTACCAAGCCGTTTTAAAAGAATATTCCAAAAGTTTCTGGGCTTAAAGGCTTAAGCCAAAAAGCTGGAGATATCTCCCGAGAACTCGTTTTTTTGTCGGTTTTCCCGTTGAAACGTCATGCATTTGAGCACCATACCATTTCATTCATGCCATCCAGTTTTTCATCCATTCATCCTTTTTTCCGAAGTATTTTCACCATAAGTCACATCTTCAAGTTTTTGTCACACTTTCATTTTTCTCAGACTCCAAATCTCGAAACATGTTTCAAGACATAGTTCAACCTATATAAGGGGGGTAGAGGCTCATCAGAGAGCAACAGTTCAGCCACATCTAAGTCATTAAAAGCAGTCACCACCATAGAAGAAGAATCAAAAGATATTATAGCAGGGCCTCCGATTACATAACAGAAATGGCCCCATCAAAACTTTTAGAAAAGCCGAAAAGATATGTCTCTTAGGAAATATTTCCTTAAAAGCAGGAATTATGGCCAGAACGCTTTGGGGTAACTACGGATATTTTAGCTTGATGGCTTTATCTGGACAAGCATCAACGCATTTCATACAGTAAATGCATTCCGGGTCGCTGAATTTCTCCCATGGCAAATCTAAAATGCGAACATTCATTGGACAAGCTTCAACACAGAGACGGCATTCGCCCTTAACACACTTAACAAGGTCTCTGTGCAAACCGAGAAAACTGAACTTGTTCATTATTGCCATGATCGCTCCGTGAGGGCAGAAATACTTACACCAGCCTCTTGGGACGTAAGCCGAAAAGACGAGGACACTGATCATAATGGCTAGTTGAAACCAAAAGAGCAATGGCACATTTGCGATTCCGGATAACACTTCGAAAAAGGGGACTTCTAGTACTGTGTTACGGAAATCTAGAATCATTTTTGGCAATGTTGCAAACAACGTTTCAGCAGGGCTTAAAGTAGTGAAAGGAGCCTTTGCAAAGATGCCTAAAGCACTCTCGTAGCCATGGCTACTTCCGATAAGTTTTGAGACGGAAAAAGTTACACTGACAAACAAAGTAATACCTAAAACACCATATTTCACGTAAATCATGCTTTCATGCGTTCTAGGCGAGATTTCCATCTTTTTACGCTTGACGAAGCCTATTAAATCTTGAATAAAGCCAAAGGGGCAAACCCAGCCGCAAAAGGATTTACCAAGCAATATTCCTATGATTAGAAATGAAGCTAATGCAAGCCACGGAAAAACAACATTGTAGAGCATAAATTGCAAAGCGGTGAAGGCATCTCCCACCGTATTCGGCTCAATCCCCCACGTCCAAAGAACAGGAAGCAGAAGAGGCAACGAACCTAGATTGAAGACTATTGCGCTGAAAAATATGAAGGATAAGAACTGAACTATCCTCCGAAACGTACTAAACTTAAGCAATTTCTGCTTGATCTCGCTTTTCAATCTCTAGCCTCTTTCAAACTGTTAATGACTGTTTGAGTTATTCTATTTTCCCACCACTTTAACGTTTTCCACAAGAACCCAAGGAGCAACCAACTGCCCAATCTTCCTCTCGTTATTAGCCAACCCAGAAATATTCGTTAACACTTGAAAAATGTTACCAGCCAACATCGCTCCCTTTGTAGCATAAACAATTTCACCGTTTTCGATTTTCCACGCCGGAGTTGCGACGACAGAAAATTCTCCACTGGCTGGATTACTGCTGTGAGCACCCTGTAAAAAGTGCACTAGAAGACCTTCCTTCAATCCACTGACGAGATCTTCTTTCGGTTTGTTTCCAGACATTATACGAAAGTTCGTGGCTTCAACACTTGGTGTAGACAAATACCCAGCTCTTGAAGCGTTTCCCGTACTTTCCTTTCCCTCTTTCATGGCAGCGTAATTGTCATAAATGAAGTTGCGTAGGACACCTTTCTCTATAATCGGTGTCTTTTGTTGAGGAGTTCCTTCGCCGTCGAATTTCCATGTGCGGAGACCGCCATTAAACAAACCGTCATCATAAACTGTCACAATCTCGGAAGCCACCTTTTTTCCCATCTTACCCTTAAAGGCTGATTGATTTCTCTGCACGTAATCCGCCTTAACAGCATTAATCAAAGTGTACTGAAGCAACTGTTGCAGGGCAAATTGAGTAAATATCACACTGATGTTTTTTGTTTCTGTCCTTTTAGCTTTTAGTGCAGAAACAGCGAGTCTTGCAGCTTCCTTTCCAACCCACTCCGGGTCCATGTCGTACTTTCTTTCGATGTTAAATTCAAAACACGCTGGTGTTACTTCACCTTCTCCTTTAGCTATTGTAGCCAAACTGCATTCAATGATTGTTCCATGATCAAAACCCTCAACGCCGTTTGAGTTAGCGACAGCCTTACACAAATATGATGCCGATGCATCACCTTCTATTGGAAAGACGCGCCCATCCGTTTTCTCAGCTGCATCTAACATTGTAGAAGCTATATTCACCAAGCCTTCAGAATCAAGCTCAACAATTTCATTGTCATAAGTACCTTCCACAGATGAAAAAGCCTTTTTGGTTGGAAGACCATGCCAGTCTTTGTCAGCTTTACTTGCTTTGGCAGAATCCAAAGCCTTGATAACTGTTTCTTCAATGACGGCTTCACTTTCTAAAACGTTTGTGTAGGAAAATCCTGTCGCCTTGTTAACTATGGCTCTAATTCCTAATCCCCTGTCAATTATTCGAGAACTTCTGTTGATCTGTCCTCGTTCAATGTTAACACTAGTGGTTAAGCCTTGATATACAAATGCTTCAGCTTCATCAATACCTTTCCTCTGAGCAAGACTTACAGCTTTTTCGGCTAGTCTTTGCATTTCCTCTTGTTTAAGCGCTACCACCAACCAGCACCTCCTTCACTCTAATGTGTGGACCGCCGTCACATATGAAGGCTGTTTGACCCTTTCCACATCTTCCAGGCCACAATTCGAAGTCTTTTCCAACAGCATCAACCTTAAGTAAAGTCTCAAGTGTGTTACCACTTATAGAAGCATTACGTATGGGTGCGCCTACCTCGCCGTTAACTATTTCGTAGGCTTCTTGAATGCCTACTTGAAAGGTGCCGTCTAAGTTTGCTTGGCCTCCTCTAAAGTTTTTGATGTAATAGCCGAATTTTATGTCTTCTAGTAATTCCTCGAATGAATGATTTTTGGGTTCCATGAACGTGTTACGCATTCGGATTATGGGTTCAAAACGGAAATCTTCAGCCCTTGCGTTACCTGTAAGTTTTGCACTAAACTTCTGAGCGGTTTCCCGATTATGCATAAGTCCAACTACAACGCCATTTTTTACTAGAAGCGTTTTCTGTGTTGGGACACCTTCATCATCATATTTAAACGAGCCAAAAGCACCTTCTACTAAACCATCATCATAAAAGGTTACAACATCAGAAGCTATCCTCTTCCCAAGCTTATCGAGTAACACTGAACCTGATAGTGTTAAGTCTGCTTCAGCCAAATGTCCAAAGGCTTCATGAACAAAAACCCCAACCACGTTTGGTCCCAAGACCGCGGGGGATGTTCCGCCCTTTGGAGGTTTTGCCTTCAGCTGTTCAACTGCACGTTTTGCAACTCTTTCGCCCACAATTTCTGGAGTTTCAATGTCAAATATTTCATAGCCAGCTGTTGACCCTATTTCTTCGCGACTGAAAGTGAACGTACTGGCTTCCACGGCTGTGGCGAGTAATCTAGACCAAACGTACAGCTTACCTTGTTCGATGTAAGTATTCTCGTTGTTCATGAAATAGGTCGTTCCAGTTAAGTCTAGATAATCTATTGTGCAACTTTTAATGCGGCTGTCATAGCCTAAAATTATTTTGCCCATGGTTAGGGCTGTGTTTATCTTGTCTTCTATAGAGATTTTTGATGGGTCTTTTCTAGGCGTCATCGACACTTTGTCTTTTACTGCCTTAGCTTCGGCAAGTTTTATCGGCTTTTTAAGCCTTGAACTTGCAGCCTTCGCCATTTTACAGGCATCTGATGCAGCGTTTGTCAAAGTTTCAGCGTTTAATGTTCCAACCGATGCAAAGCCCCATGCTCCGTTCACAAGCACGCGCAAAGCAGCTCCGTTTTCAATTCCTTGCTTCGCTGCTTCAATCCGTTCTTCCTTAAGTGTAAGCATGGTTTTGAAAAGTTTCTGTGCGCGTACTTCAGCATATTCAGCTCCGAATTTTTGAACTGCAACGTCTATGGTCTTGCTCAAAATGTCTTTCAAGATTTCTCCTCTTCCAACACACAAGTTTTTGAAGGAAATCTATTCGAAACGGCTTTATAAAATTGTTATGCTTTCTTTTCCAATATGAACTTGGATTAAACTGGAAACGAATTGACAAAATGGGCTGTCTTAATTAAACATGGAAATGGAATGCTTTATGCTTTCTGCCTGAGCAATCTTATTTGACCCACAAAATCCTGCTCTTCTTGCATTCTCTCCAATTCAAGTCTGCGAAGCAAACCATAACTGGAGTATATGTCCTCCAAAATCTTTCGCTCAACAACATGCGCCCCTGAACTTAAAAACTCTTCAAGCCCCTTCGCAAACACATCAATTTTCTCAGCTATCTCACACCGCTTCACTGAATAATTGCTCTCCAAATATCTATATATTAACCGTGTCGCTTCCTCTCCGAAAACATGAGTTAGAACACGGTCCACGATTTTCGAGATTTTGTCTTCTCCCTCGCTACTTACTTGTTCGTTCATGCTTTTCATTACTATCCCAACACATTATCGTGCGTATTACGACTTAATAAGTATTCTTGTAGAACTGTTAAACACATACACACATCAGGAAACATGAAAATCCATTATCGCATGAAATCTGTAAGGTTTAACTGTTGTACTCTTTCGGGAGTGGGTTCGACATCAAAGTTTTCTTCAAAAATAACGAGTTTCCCGTAAACGCCATCGTATCCAGGTATAACTTTTGCTTTTCCTTCTCTCACTCTAACGATCGCTTCGGCGATTTTCTCATCTACAACTTTGCTTAACGCCTGTTTTGAAGAGTCCATCACTACTGTGTATTCATTGCCGAATTTTTCAACAAGCTCGTTATAAATACGCCACACTTTTTGGGTGAATGGAGAACTGGCACCTAAGACAGATGCGATGACTTCGGAGAGCGGCAGCAAACGCGTGAAACCTATGGCGTTTTCAGGTTTAAACCCTGATGGACGATCAGCTAATTCTTCAACTCTTTGCTTGACGCCCTTTGTGAGTTTTCTGCGGCAAACAGGGCAGATGTTTCCAAATTTTATTGCTTCCTGCGGAGAAAGTGCAACATTACAGTTTCTATGTCCAGTCCAATGATACTTTCCATACGCTGGGTCTGTTTCAATTGTAAACTTGAACCGTTCCCCATCCTTAAGGCGAATGGCATCTAAAGCTTCGCGGTAACTTGGCCTTTTCAGTTCAAAAACGTTGGCTTCCCTTCCGATGCGCCAAGGCCAAAAACTGTGGCTGTCACTATTTGAAACCAATGTAAATTTGTCAAGTTTACTTAAACGCCAATTCATCTTAGGGTCTGAGGAAAGTCCCGTTTCCAAAGCGTGAATGTGTTTTGTCATGTCTTGGTAGCATTGTTCAACGCTGTTGAAGCCGCTGAATGCGCCGAAGAGGCTGAACCACGGTGTCCATACGTGAGCTGGAAAAACCATGTTTTGGCTTGAAGCTTCCATAACCTCTTCAACTAGATGTGGTGCATCCATGTTTAATGTTGGTCTGCCATCCACTTCTAGGTTGCCGTATTTTGATAATCTATTGTTAATCTGAACAGCGGTTTCTATGTTAGGTGTTAAAATAACGTGGTGGATCTTCTTTACTTCGTTTTCAAAGGTGAATATTGTGCTTACTTCTGTTGTCATCATGAAGTACACTTGGGTCTCTGGAGTCTTGGCTACTTTATACAAGCTGGTACCGGGTTCTTCAACTAGGATTTCTTGAATTTCCTTGAGCCATTTTGGATGTGTGAAGTCTCCTGTGCCTATGATGTTTAATCCTTTGATTTTGGCGAAACGAGCGATTTCTTGTATGTGCATTCTCTTGCTTGTGGCACGGCTGTAACAGCTGTGAATGTGTAGGTCAGCTATAACTCTCAAGTTTTTCGTCACTATCCTCTTCTTTAGTTATATACTTCTCAAAATGCTTCTCCCAATCGACCTTAAACATAACAACAAAAACTATTATCAACATAACTAATGCAAGAACCATGCCAATCAATCCAGATATCCAGTCACTCTCCACACCAAATATGTCTCTAATAATTTGTACCGAAAAGCGACCACTATAAGCCACAATGAAGTTCATGCAGATCTTCCCTACTAAAGCGGGAATAAGCGCTCGAACAAGACTGTAGCGTATGACGCCTAAAGGAATAAACAGCAGATCATCAGGCAAAGGCGTCAAGGCAAAAACGAAAATTACAATTGGTCCGAACCTGTCAAAAAGCTTCATAAGAAACTCCATTTTCTTCTTATACTTCTCACCGATGACTCTTCTACCGCCGAAACCAAGTAAATAGCCTGAAAACTCGCCGAAAGCCGACCCTATTCCTGCTGCAACAGCAATCCATACTGGCTCAAAAACCCAAGCTTCTCCAACCTTAAGCCCTCCAAGAGCGAAAATGACAACCGTGTATGGAATTGGGAAAAAAATTGACGACGCACCAATTAAGCCGATTAAGAAAATCCCGAAATACTCGTATTGAACAGCAAGAGCCTTCATCCACTCGATCAATTGCTGAATAATATCCGCAAACTGCAACGTGAAAGCTTTTCTCCTTTCTCACTGATTTAGAAGTCAGACTTTAAAGAGATTGCCATCGCAAACATCACATTTAAATCGAAGCATGATTAACAGAAAACTCCAAGTTTCCACGAGAAGGATTAAAATTGACAACGAAAAAAGAACCAATCTGGGTAGCAAGAGACTTTTCAAAATGCAGCGGATGCAGAAAATGCGAAATAGCATGCTCGCTTTTCCACGAAAACCGTATATGGCCAGAAGCCTCAAGAATAAGAGTTTTCATGCTGGTCCCAGGACTAGAATTTCCCCACTTCTGCGCGCAGTGTGAAGATTACCCGTGTGTTGAAGCTTGCCAAGTGGAGGCTTTGTCAATAGACTCGAAAACAGGTGCTGTTTTAGTGGATGAAGAAAAATGCACTGGCTGCGGACAATGCATCGACGCTTGTCCTGGGAGAGTTCCACATATGCATCCAACGGAAAATCACATCTTGATTTGTGATTTGTGTGGCGGCGATCCTCAATGCGTGAAAGTCTGCCAAGAAGGCAAATGGAACGTGTTAAAAACTGTTTCGAAGAAAAATTATGCCTACAAGCTTTATGCACGTACACCGGAAGAGATAACACGGGACTTGGCTGTTAAAATGTATGGGGAATTAGGAGAGGAATTTCTATGATTTTTGGCTACGCTGGAAAGTTTCTGGAAGTTGATCTTTCAACGGAGAACATTAAAGAAATAAAGCTTGATTATGAAGTTTTGAGAGATTACGTTGGCGGCAGAGGTTTAGCAACAAAAATCCTCTGGGACAGATTAGGAAGCAAATGGGAAACAGTGGCCCCCCTCGGACCAGAAAACATACTTCTATTCTTAACAGGCCCGCTCACAGGATTTTTTCCCGGCGGAAGAATTTGCGTGTCTGGGAAGTCTCCGCAAAGCAACGGGGTTGTAGGTTCCACGGTTGCGGGTGAATTCGGTGTTGAATTGAAATGTGCTGGTTATGACGGTATCATAATAACAGGTGAAGCGGAAAAACCCGTCTATTTGTTCATTAAAGATTCTGACGTTGAGATCAGGGATGCCAGCCACGTTTGGGGCAAAGATGCAAAGCAAACAGTTAGACTGTTCACAAAAGAATGTAGAGGGATTTTGAAGAAGCGTTTTCCGCATTACGGCGAATGGAAAGAACCGTCAATTTTGTATATTGGTCCTGCAGGAGAAAACAAAGTGCGAACAGCAATCGTTGGAGCCAAGTGGACTCATGCTGCCGGTTATGGCGGTTACGGTGCAGTTATGGGTTCCAAAAGGCTTAAGGCAATAGCTGTTAAAGGCACTGGACCACTGCCGGAAGTTGCTGACATGGAAAAAGTGAAACAGTTAACGCAAGCTATATGCGAAGATGTTTATGAAAAAGAGTTGTGGAGGCGATGGGGAACAGGGTCTGCTGGCTACGAAGTAGGTGCAACAACAAGTTCTGAACCAATACGGAACTGGCAGGAAGAATGGCATGATGAAAAAAGCTTTGGCGTTGACAAATTCGAGAACAGAGTTTGGATAAAACCTTACTGGGGCGACTTCGGCTGCCCAACCACATGCTTAAAAATCGCAATGGTAAAGACTGGACGATTCAAAGGAGCAATCACAGATAACCCAGACTATGAATTGCAAGCGTATTTGGGCACAAACTTCGGAATATTCACTCCAGAAGAGAACGTGTTTTTGTCGTCACTCATTGACGATTTAGGTTTATGCGGCATACAAACTGGAAATCTGCTTGGTTTCGTGGCTGAGCTGTTCCAAAGAGGAATATTGGCAAAACAGGATTTAGACGGTTTAGAGCCTAAATGGGGAGACGCTGAAGCATTTGCGGCTTTAGCCAGAAAGATTGCCTTCAGAGAAGGGATAGGTGACTTGCTTGCAGAAGGGGCTTATCGCGCGGCTTTAAAGATTGGGGAGATGAAGAAGGTGGATGTGTTGCAGTATGTTGTGCAGTGTAAGGGCATAAGCCTTGGTGCTCATGGAATTCGTAGCGGAAAAGACTATCCCGAGATCATTTCTTATGCGTGCTCGGTTCAAGGTGGAGACCACACGTCTGTCGCTTGTCTACCACTGGACGATTCGAGAAGCGAGTTGATTATGATCTTTCACGATTCAGCAGTGTACTGTTACTTCAACATTTTCGGGATACCTCGCAACCTTAAATTCGAATTTTACAAGGCAGTAACAGGCTTAGAACTAGCACAAGAAGAATGGGTTAACACAAAAGCATTAAGAATATTGCAACTGCAAAGAGCCATGCTTCTATTAGGCGGTCCAGACCTCAAATGGAACCCAAAAATCCACGATGAAAATCCAGCTAGATTCTACGAACCATTACCTTCTGGACCGTACAAGGGAAAAACCGTTGACAAAGCCAAGTTTGAACAAGATAAGAAAGAGTATTATGAGGCTGTTGGCTGGGACAAAAATGGCATACCAAAATCTGAGGCTCTCGAAAAACTTGGACTGCAAGATGTGGACAAGGCTTTGGAAAAACTACGTTGAGCTTCAGCTTCTTACATTACTAACCAAACCAACGGCAACTTGAAATGTATGGTGCTCCAGTCTAGATCTAAACCTTGGTTTAAATCCTTGTTTTTAGCTTCATCCAGAAATTCAAATGGAAAGCCATGAAAAGCGTGCAAAGGAGTTTACACATTCTTTCTGAATGGTCTAACATTAATTACTGTTGTAATGAAACTGAGGTGGCTTGGATTTGTGGTGTTTTTTTCGTACGTTTGCGCACCACCACAACTGCGGTAGACAGTGAGGGTCTTCTGGCGCAGGGAGAAAATTGTCGGGTCTACCCTTTTATTATGGGTCGGTGGAAGATTCATCGGCTCACAGTATGACGGGAGGGAAGTTTTGACACTTCATCGACACTGGATAATGTTATATTGTCGGAAAATATTTTTATAGCCGATTTGCGTGCGTGATTGGAATCCCAAGTTCTCCAAGAAAAGAAGTAGATGCCCACAGAATTTGCGCAGCGCGTCCCTTAGCGATTAGGCTTTTTACTTTCGTGAGGAGCTTGTTTCCATTGCAAATTGGATTCGACTCTGAGAAATTCCCTACTTGCATATCAATAATTAACAACGCGGTATCAGCCATGTTCTTTCACTTAGACTCAACCAGAGTCATTTTTGGCTACATAAACCTTTTAATCTGTAAGCTTGCTGGATACTGCGTTGCATTCACGCAAAAGGCGAACTAAAACTATAGAACCTGCCTGGATGTTTTCTTATACGCCCTTCAAAATCCTAATTAGGGTTCAAACAGTGCCCTGACTAGGGTTCAATGGTGCTCCGGCCGGGATCGGCACACGATTGTACTAGTAAAAATATGCTTGAGGTATGCTTGGCGAGAGTTCGAGTCTCTCCCGGGCTACTATTCTACCCTGGTCAGTACGATGTTCAAACTCTCGCTTTTTGTTTTTACTTATAGGTCTCCTTGATAGTCTGTAAAGGCATACCAATGCTTTTATTAATGCTGAGAGGGTTAGTCTATTGGGTGCACCCGACGTGGTTAAGTTGCCAAGTGGATGGCAATTACTGATTTGGGGTATCTTGGGTTTTTTCATGGTTTTAAGCGGGATAGCTTCTGGAAATGTTGTTGCGATTATCCTTGGAGCAGCTGTGACATTTGCAGGCGCCTCGGCGTATCTTACTTCGCACGTTAGGAGTGAACGTAGAGTAAAGAAGGCTGTGGAAGTCGTCTCCGCCATGATAGCAATGGCGATAGTCATCTACGGTTATGTTATAACAGGAAGCCTTATTTTTGGAGTTATAACGTTGTTCATAGCCGTTATGTTCTTCGTCGCTTTCACGCTTTCTCATCTTCTGCCCAGAATCCGCGCCAAGCCCTCTGATCTACCGCATGTAAAAAACGGAGAAAAAGAGAAACTCCAAGAATTTGCATACGATGTGGGCTTGGAACTAGGAGGGGAAATGGGAAAGGGGTTAGAGGAGAATTGGAAGAGCCACGTTATAGCCGCTGTAATTGCAGTGAGTTGCGGCTTACTTCTCATTTCATTGAATTCAGTTTGGTACATTGTTGGCTTATCAACCTTCATTTCGTACGGAATAGCATATTATTCCCTATCTAAATTATCCATGAAAGTTAAAAAGGGAACCAAAAGAAAATGACGGAAAAGTGGTGGACAAAGGACTGGTATTGGACACTTTGCATTCTGCTACCGTTAGTACTTATTCCTATCACCAACCTCGTTTTCTTCCCTGAAATGCCGCTAAGTAGGTCTGTCATTTATGCTGTAGCCTGCTCTATTGGCTTTTTATTGGCATATTTTGCATACAGGGGAAAATCTATTTTCAGGATTCAACCGAAAACCTCACGCCGCATAATCTTCATTGCGTTCGGCGCCTTCTGCGTGGGGTTTCTCTCATGGGCATTCATCCTTCTTCCACTGGCGTATTATTTCAACATACCCGGATCTATCGTGATTTTGTTGTTGTTCGTCTTAATGGTAGTCTGCGCCTTCATTGTTGACACCATCATGAAACGAAAGGACTATCGACCATTCGTAGAAGGAGGGGAAACATTTAGGATAAAACCTTTATGGCAAAAAGACATGCGGTTTCAGGGTTCAGAGTGTGGCATGAATTTCAAGTCTCTGCAGCAGGGCTGTTGTTTACTCCACGGTTTCAAGGTAAGAACCCGACTCCAACGGGAACGGCGTACTACCTAAAATGCCCAAAATGCGGCAGGAAATCGTGGCTAACGCCCTTAACGAAATGAATCATGGGTTGTTAATCCTTTGAACAATTCCATTTCAATATGTTTGCCCTTTCGTAGCTATCCGATGCGAAGCACTTCTCCTTCTCTTGTGATAGAAACCTGCGCTGACCGCCGCAACCACAGCGAAAGACCAACCGAGCAGGAAGAAAAGCCATGCTTCTGGCGATGTGGGAAAAACATCAATATAACTTTGTGAATATCTGTGTGAGAGAACAAAGAAAAGCATGCCAGTGGAAAAACTGGAAATCCAAATTATTTGCAAGGTTCGAGCAGACAACACCATCGGCAAATATCTCTCATATTAACATAGTTGCTTTTTCTTAAAAACTTTCTCAGAACAACAAAGGGGTTCGGGCATCAACCAAATCAATAGCCTCTATAATAGTTTTCCTAGAACTTGTTTCGCCCGTGTCTAAAGAAATAGACTTGGTTCTAATATATTGAGTTAGCAAACGCATGTCTCCTGTCTTCTGGTCTACGAACGAGGCATTAAATAGCAAAGTAAGAATATACATTCTGAGGAAGCAGTAGCATGGAGCACATAGAAGAAGACAGGCAGCGTGCCGAGGTTTTTGATGCGCTTGGGCATCCTACACGCATAATTATCCTGAAGGCTTTGAATGAGGGGGCGATGGGTTTTGCTGAGTTGAAGAAGAGAGTGAATATCCAGAGCAGTGGACACCTTCAGCATCACTTGAGCAAGCTGGATGGCTTGATAAAAACGGATGTGAATGGAAAATACTGTCTTTCAGACCAGGGAAAAGATGCTTTGCTCGCCGTGCAAACTGTGGAGAACGTGGCGGGGTTAGGAGTGAAGAAAAATGGAAAACGCACTGCCATTCTATGGGCTGTAACTGGTATTATATCAGGTTCGTTCATTGCGTTATTGACTGACATTGTTAAACAGAACCCTTGGTTTCTTCTTTACATAGGTTTTGTCTTAGGGTGGGTTTGGGTTCTCACCGGCATTACATCGGTACATGTTAGAGTTGAAAACAAAAAACAGTCATTTTAGAATTTTGGACTTGAACCCTTTTGAGTATGGGGCGGTCAAAATCTCTTAGATGCATATTTGGGATATAACATGCTGGCCAAAATTGTCGAGCTCTCGCCTTGATAGCGAAAAAGCGAGTAAAAACTAGTCATTTCAATAATAATTAAGCTACTTTTCACTCGCGAATTGATAGTAACGAGAAAAAGTTTGAAGCGAGAGTTTGAAGCTATCCCGGGCTACCATGAAACCCTAGTTAGGGCGGGAATCAGTAATGTACTCATTAAGGAAATAGGAGACACTTTGAGCTTCCAAAACTCGTGAGAAATATATATATTCTGTCAACATGAATAACATCGAGGGATGAATAGTGAGTTTTGCGCTCTTTGGTCCCATTGTATTTATCATCTTGCTTATTCTGATTTTAATTATCATTCTTGTCCTCACTATTATAGGCGTGATGTTTCTAATCGCTGGTATATACGCTTATTCAAAGGGAAAAAGCTTCTCATGGGCTGTGGGAAAAAAGGCTTCAAAGCGAATTGAAATACAACTCAACTATGACAGGACGTTTGAACTTATTTTCAAAACATTAAGCGCTTTAGCATGGAGTATTACAGAAGTAAATAAAAGGGATGGTATTGTCAAAGCTGATGTTTCAATGTCATTGAAATCGTGGGGCGATCACATTCATATAACTTGTAGTTCTCTTAGCCCAAACTTATCGGTAATAGAGGTTAGTTCCCGATCAAGATGGGCATCTACATTAGTAGACTGGGGAAAAAATAAAGAAAATGTGGAGAGATTTGAAAACATCCTCTCAGCTTTGATTATTTAATTTGTATTTGTGTAGTGGTCGTCGATTGAACTCTGGATGATTGATGTGTCACTTTTGATGTTGGAGATTTGTGTTAGAAGAGAGGATGGTTCTGACTTTATGAAAAGTCAAGTTTGAGAGGATATTCATTAGATTCTGGGCCTCTAACAACTTTTTCGTATGTGAGAGAGCAGAGTGTCGAAGCGTCTAGGCCGCCTTGAAACAAAGTCAATATAACGGCGCGGTCCCTTGGACTCCCTGCGTGATTCACCAGCTTTCTAATGTCTAGGGTTGTCAACTCTAACCGTTCGTTGTAGACTCTGGGCCGGCGAATCTTCTCTCTTCCCTTGAATTTTATGGTGATGTCATAGGTTGCGTAGAAGCTACGTATCGCACCAACAAAGGAATAGGCTGTTTCTCCCGTAAACCCTTTCCAACCATTTGGTGAGGCGTCTTCTTTTCGCTTCCCCTGCTGTAAACCGCATAATTATTGAGCAGCCAAGAATGGAAGCCTATCAAGCGTGCTTTCACTATGTCCTTGCGGTCACGAGGGTCCCTCTTGGCATCTTCAATGGCTTCGTCTGTAAGCGCCGTGCTAGTCATACCAGTGTACTGGTAATAGGCCCGGTATGCCGTTTTGTAGGTGGCTTTTGTTCCTGCTCTGGTTGTTGTTGAAAGACATTTTTTAAAGACTCTTCGTTCCAGTTGACAATGTCTTTCTTCACGCTCTATCCCCACTTTAAACTAATTTGTCGATTATAAAGTCTACGCCTAAGCAAGCCGATATTTGAACCTAAATCGGGCTATCGGTTGGATATTTTACCGGTAAATTCGTGCTCCGATTTTGACCATGCTTTCAGAATTGCTCAAATCAGGCTTTTCTAATAAAAATAAGCCTTAAACAAACCCGAAATTTGTGGTGCTCCGGCCGGGATTCGAACCCGGGTCGGCGGCTTTCTTTCACTGTTTTGTGTCGAGAGGCCGCTATACTTGACCGGACTATACTACCGGAGCCACAGGGTAGAAATTGATGTTTTGTGGTCTTGTTTTCATTAACTAGCCTTAAATTAAGGTTTTCTGTATTACTGTTGTTTTGTGTGTATTGTTGTGTATAGCCTTATCTTTCTGTAGGGTTTCTTTATACTCTGTTGGTAAAGTTTTATATCTGCCTAAGTAGCACCATCTTATTTTATCGGTTTCTTTGATATAGTGTTGAACGTAATAATACTCATAGGTTGTTCCATGACTTTTTGTCTTTTTGATTGTTAGGTTACCGATTTTGCCACACTTGATACATTTGATTCTAGGCATGTTTCAGATAGTCTATAAAGCCAGTGAAATGCTTAGATTGTATGTTTGTTCTTGTCTCTCTGTCTTAAGTTTTTTTATCTTCATTAACTACACGAAGTCCAATCCTATTTGTTGATAATCCATTCAAAGACTTTATGAATGAAGTCTAATCCTAATCCTTTGCCAATTTTCTTATCTTCATCATTTCACAGTTGTCAAACTAATAACACAATTCTTTTATTGAAACTGTGGCTATTGTTCTTAAGAAAAGTTGATGAGGATGGATAAGAAGAAGACCATTGAAGAATTGAAAAAATTCTTATCAAACATACAAAAAAGTAGGGGAACAACAGGTTTCAAGATAGAGGGAAAAGGCAACATCGTAGCCTATAATTATGCCGAAGGTTTCGACATTGGATATGAAATTAGTGGTGACGATAACATTGCCATTCATAACGAAGCACATGGACCTAATTATGAAAAGATACTAGAAAATTATCATTATTTAATAGCAGAACTAGATAGACCTAATACAGAACAGTCAAGAGTGAGGGAATTTTATGGAGAATTAAAATCTTGGGGTCCCACAATAGCAACAGTAGTATTAAAAATCTTAGAGAAAACTGGCATTCTATAGGAGTCAAATAATAGAGAATTGTCATCAATACCCTTTCATTTTATTACTGGAAATGCGTCTGGATAAAATAATTTGATAATCTCCGCAATAGTCGAAGCAGGTCCATGAAGATGTAATGTGCATTTCTTAAATTCGCAATTTACAACTCTGGTTATCCCATATTCTAAATGTATTTCACATTCCTCGAATAAACAATGTTCATACTCGGAAAAATCTAGATTCACTTTTTCGCCTTTGAATACTTTATCTTTATTCTTCTGCATTTTTCTCAAATCCTAATTATCTTCTTTTTGGGAGATACGCTCTATTGTTCCAGAATATATTCTTGTCGCCTTTGATATACATTGGAGTGGGTATTCCAACAAACGTATTTCCAACAAATACACTATGATAAATGTTTTCTCCATGAATTCCTATAGGTTTTGGCAGTTCATCCTCAATATTTCTTATATGAACTGGAACATCCCCGTCCACTCTTCTCACTCTTATCTTTTTTCGTTTGGGCATACATTTCATAATTGACTGATGCATCGTATAAAAACTTCTTTTTTTTGTGTGTTTTCAATTTCTTGCCGAAAAATTCTTTTAGGTAGATTAATTTACGTATTTCTATGCCTGCGATTAGACTACTTGTTATTCCTAAGCCAGCCGAGGGAACGAGAACCGTTTTCGAAGTCAAAACCCCACCTACGATTAAGGGATCTGGCAACTTAAGAATGATTTGCGACAAGTGTGAAGAAATATTAGTGGATGGAGTGTTAGAGGGACAGATTAGGAATATAGTAATTCGCTGTCCAAAATGTGGTTCATACTGTGAGATTCCTTAGGTTTTCTAAATGCGAGAAAGGCATAAAACTTAAAGGCTAACCAAAGGAACTGCAATTAAGGAAGAATTTGTAATGAGTCATATTGCCAAAGAAATCCCAGATTACCTTGAGGGACAAAAGAGATTGTGCGAAGAGTACAATGTTGACTTTGAGAAAGTCAAAGAAATCAACTCAAGGCTAACACTCCTACTGCAAAAGGTCGTTGAAAAGGAATCGTTGAGTAAACTCCGTGAAGTATACGTTAACATAAATCGGAATATCGATTATTGGCTAGAAATCTGGAAAGTTTCGACTTCTCAAGCAAACTTAGAACCAAAACAAAAGTCGCTTCTAGAATTATTCTTATACCTAGTGTTGTCAGAAGGTATCTTCTCCGAAATAATTCAAGCTATCTCCTTTATCCTTATAGAAAATCACCATGATATCTATGACCCCCAACATTTGAAATTCGTGGAAAATTATGAAGGGCTTGACCGAGTTACTCTATATGTTAAGTTGCAATTCATTAGAAAACATGGACTAGAATTTATTGCGGATGCAGTCGATAGAAAACTTAGAAACTGTATTGCTCATCTTGGATTTGTTGTTAAAGATGATGGAAGCATACTTGACACAAGAACTGGAAAATTAACGAAGGACTTGAAAAAGAAAACCGATTATTTGGGTTGTGTTTGTGCTGTAACTCCTCGTTCGATTGGTGACTGGCTCATAAAGAAAGCTTCTCAAACTAGATAAGCAATTTTGAGATAAAACCCCAAATTCTGCGGGTATATGTGCAAAATGCTCATTTAGAAAAGCGGAAAAACTTAAAGCACAACCAGAAGAACCAATTAATACAAGCACGCTTTCACTTTGGCTGATTTTCTTCCATTATTCTCTATTAGCACATACCATGTTCCCCTCTTAGGAACTTCATAATCTATTTTGGTTTCCAAAACAGATTCGTTGCAATATTCAGAGTCGAAGGTTTTATCTTTATCCCATTTCTTGAAATTAATGTTATTCACAAAGTAAATATCTATGTGGGTGTCTGAGGATATTTCTCCTTTCAGAGTTTCCCCTCTTTTTAGTTTAAACACATAGTACGCAGCATTATGAGGACTTACACGTATTGTTTCTTCACGAAGAGTTTCTTTTTCTTCTTTTGGTTTGGCACTCACTTCTGGTATTAGTTTCAGCTTTTCATAGGATAAAATTAAAGTAGGGATTCCCATCGAGACCGCAATTAGAACAGCAACAATTTGCCACGTAATAATTAAAGATAGCCCTAACACTAACGATAAAGTAACTCCAAGTATGCCAAACAACAGAACTGCTTTTCGATACATATAAAAATGTTATTATCAATGGTTCATATAAATGCCATTCCTAATCTACTAGCTTTTAAAAACCATCACATGCGGAAAACTTAAAGGCTAACGAAGAACTAATTAGAATACGTAAAAACCTATAAAGAGTTGGCGAATAGATTTTGGACGAATAGTCATGGTGAAAAAGAAAACTCGAAGAAAGAAAGTGTCTTTCAGAGCGACTAAGAAAGTTCCTAAAAAGGTTCGAGTTTCCTTTACTACAGGAAGGGGCAAAAAAGTATCCTTCCGAGCAACAAAGCAAGTTCCTAAGAAAGTGAAGGTGGAGTTCTATGCCAAAAGGAAAAAGAAAAGGTGAAACTGACAAAGTGAAGATTTACATTGACACCTGCATATTGCAGGGTGCTATTAGTAGAAGGAATGAAGAAGATACAATTTTTATGAACAAGGCTAAGGAAAAAGGTTGGAAAGTCTATACCTCTATTCATACTCTTATTGAACTACTCGACACAGCAAAAGATAGAAGTTTTCTAATGAAATCTGTAATCAATAAGTGGGTTGACGTGAGCACCTTTTTGAAGGAAAGGAAGACTAAGAACCTAAGTGGAAGTGATTTAAATGAGATAGCCAACGAGTTAAACAATTTCTTCATAAACCATGGTTTTATTGAATTCATGAACATTAATGAGGAAGTCTGGAACGATGTGAAAGAGATAGCAGAAAAATCAAATCTTCATTCTTCAGATGTTCTTCACTTAGCATTGGCACGGATGTGGCGATGTCAGGTCCTTGTGACACATGACACGTTTTTCATAAGAGAAGGAAACAAACTCTTGAAGGAGGCAAACGAGTATGATGTCTTAAGGATATGCAATGTGAACAGAGTTGAAGAGACATTGAAAGAAATTGCTACTATAACAGAAAAAAAGTAGCATATTAAGTAATTTGGAATTCGCAAAACAAGTATCTTCAAGCTTCTTAACATGGGAATTGTGGAAAAGTAATAGCTGAACCATGCGAATTGATAAGGATTAAGAGAACCACATAGACGACTAAAGGAAAGCATAATGAAGTTAATAACGAAGTTAACAATTGTCTGCATATTGATTTCTGGATTGGAGAAATTAGTTACGTACGTTTCGATGCGGATGTTTCCATATTGCATAGGTGAACATAATTTGCTGCCTTTACGAGTTGAATGTGCTTGGTTTAGAGATTGGAACTCTAATCATGCTCGTTGTTAATGCCATGTGTTTTGTAGGAATAAAGAAAGTTGCTGACATCTATCCAAAAGTTGAGAAAGCAGCTACTGCACTTCTCATCATCCTAACAATAGTGTACGTATGTGTGTTGATCTTCAACTTATATACATTCATGAGTATACTGTAAAAGAAAGGGTACAGCAATCACCAACCTAAGTTAGTCTCTTCCACAAGCCATAAAAACTGAAGAAGGTTAGCATAAGTATAATATTAGACCAGTAGAGAGTAGATTCTGTGTTTTAGAGCTAGAATATTTGAGATCAGGTATTATGTTTTTATTGGTCGGTTTCTCCGTAGTGGCTTGCGACTATGACTAGATCGAATATGTCGATTATGTTGTCGCCGTTGATGTCTGCGTTTGGGTTCCAGTTAGGATCAGCTGGTGTTGAGCCGTAGGCTGAAGCAACCAGAACTAGGTCGAATATGTCAACAATACAGTCTCCGTTCACGTCCCCTGGAATTACAATTTTGACTATCCCGTTGATGTAGGTATTGTCTGTCGTGTCTGTTTCGCCTGGAACAGGCCAAGCATAAGCGCTTATGGTATAGTTGCCCTTCTCAAAGCCTGTTGTGTTCCAAGTGAAGGTGAGAGTTGTAGAGCTATCACCTTGTAGCGTTGCTGAACATCCACAGATTGCGGTGGCGTTAGCATAGAGGGTAACATTGATCGGGTGGGTGAAATAGCCTTGATTGTTAATTGTTATGTTAATCTGGTCACATCGTCCCTCGTTGACAACCGTTTTTAGGGATGTGACATTTGATACTGACAATTGTGCGTCTAGGTCGATTACACGTATCGGGTTGTCATTGCTCATATCCATAATTACATTTTGATATTGGCAGGTTTTGCAATAGATGTTTCTCTGTGACGATTGCTCCAACAGTTCCACGAAAGTAATGTAGCCATCTGGAGTGAGTGAAAATGAGAACGGCGTTTGGTAGGCAGGGTCAGCCCACACTATTAGAGTACGGTTTTGTTTATCTACTGAAAGCAGGGGAGAGGACACTCCTGCTCTTTCAAGTACTGACCGGGGGCTTCCATTTTCTGGGTCAAAGAATATTAATGAATTTGTTTCGTTTCTTTGAATCCAAGCGAAGACAGGATGGTTATATCGGAATCCAATGGAAGGCTCTGCGTCTTCCAGATTGTTCTCGGTCAATTGGATTGGGGAACTCCAGCTATAGTTTGAGAATTGACAGTAGAACAACTCTGTGTCGTCGAGTGTGGTTGTGTTGCCATCAGTGTGTTCACTCCAAACTACCACTGCTTCTCCATTATGATAAGCTGCCTGAATCGGCGAAGAAATTAACCCTGGATTAGCCACAAACAAGGGACTGGACCATTGTTCACCGTTCCAAGTAGAGCTATAGATGTAGAGATCATTAAAGGTTGAGAAATTGCAGTCTTGGTCAACCAGCCAAGTAAGCATCAGATTCCCGTCTTGGTCACTGATTAACAATGGTGAATAGTCGTATGCATAATTGTTGGTGATCAAAACTGGCTCACTCCATAAACCGGTTGTGTGGTTCCATACAGCGTATGCCAGCTCTGTTTGATTGAAAAGGGAGAACGGATCCACCGATTCCGAAAGGGAAGAATTGTTGATTTGGTTCCAAACAGCCACCGCATTCCCCCAAGCATCAAACTTAACCGATACAGCGTCTTCGGGGATGGTGTTGTTTGTCACTGGAGAAGGGAGACTCCAAACTTCTGTCTCCGAGTTCCATAGGGAATAGTAAACTTCGTATCCTTGGATGTAAGGTTTTGACAGGTCATCATGCGTCCAAACCATCATCACCGTCTCTGAAGAGGAAGCTACAGAGGGATTAGCGTATAAATACACGTTTTCCAAGTAGTTTCCTGCAGTGGTGTTTTCCATCCAGACGTATTGAGCATAATCTCCTGTTGCCCACGTTCTATTGATCCAGCCACGTCCGGAAGCGTTCACAGTCCACTCAACCGGCGAGTCCGAGGAATATTTCAGAACAGTCCATTCCCAGCTGTGTAGGAACGTTTTCAGGATCAGCTTAATCGTAGCTTCCACTTTAAGGTCATCGGGATAGGTGAAGTAGGGTTCAGGCACATGCACCGTAAGAGTTACCGTGCCCTCTCCTTCAACTCTAAGTTCTCCAATGCCCACGCCTGCAGCAGCATATGGATGCACGGTAAATCTGATGTCATTTGCGGTTCTAACCCAATCAAAACCATCATAGAACGTTCCGTCACTAGTAGCTTCTTCTATGTGAAAGCTGAAGGAAGCATCAGCTTCAAAGTCGATTCCCACTTCAACACCTATTGACCAACGCCAAACATCCCACTTGTATTTCTGTTTAATGGGGATTTTTATGTTGCCATGAATGTTTATGACGAAGTCCTCCAGCTCTATTGAATCCCCTATTTTTATGGTGGCTTTCGCCTCGATGTCTGCACCTGCCTCGTGATCTGCGATGGTTACCTTGAATTTTCCAGATCCCTCTGCGGTAACGGTTTTGTCTGATGCTAAGCTTAAACCGAAACCAAAACCTGCTGAAACTCCATATTTGCCTCCAATCAAGGGCAAGCTAGATAGATCTACTTCTCCCTCGAACGGGTCTTCCGGCCATTGAAACGTGGCGGACAGTCTCCAAACATTACCGAATCCGCTTCCTGGATCGGTGGTGATTTCGATATTTTCGTTTTCCAGTGCTAGAGTTATCACTTCTCTTAACCAAAACGGTGTCTCAAACACATTCGTCTCCACAGTTTCCTGCACCCATACCTCTGCTTCATTATAAGCTGTAATCGTTAAATTAGATGTCACATCAGCCATGTCATATTCTTCACTGCTATACCATCCCTCCCCGTTAGGAGACGTGTCCGTGTAAACCTGTTCCGCCGCATTGATGTAGATGCTGAACTCCACCCTCTCAATGTTATGTCCTTTCACAAAATACTGATTCAGCGGAACAAGTCCATTCATATCACCCAGAAAGAAACTGTCAAGCGTATAGAAAGCTGTCACGTCAGTGATAGACGGTGGAGAAAATGGAATCGTGATTTTTAAGGTGAGATTTGTGCTGTGGGTTAATGTTCCATTTGTACCAGTCACAGTTAAAGTGTAGCTTCCAGGCGTAGCTGTTGTGGCTACTGAAACTGTTAAAGTGGAGGTTGCTGTGCCGCCTGCTGGAGGAGTAACCTGCGAAGGGCTCATTGTGGCTGTAACGCCTGAGGGTGCTCCAGAAACGCTCAGCTGAACAGGTTGATTAAAACCATTAATCGAAGTTATAGTGATTGTCGACGAACCTGAACTACCTTGCTGAATGGTTAACGATGTTGGAGAAGCCGTGATTGAAAACTCTGGGACGAGTAGCGGGATCACAGTTAATGCATATGTGGCTGTTCGTGTTAAGCCCCCTCCAGAGCCTACTATTGTTATATAAAATGTTCCAGTAGGAGTTGTTGTTGATGTTGAAATGGCAAATGTACTTGTGAAAGTAGGGTACCCAGAAGATGGGTTGAAAGTGGCATAAGCTCCTGAAGGAAGCCCTGAAGTTGTAAGGGTAACGGTCTGGGTTGAACCACTTGTAAGCGTTACTGTAACTGTCACACTTACACTTCCACCCTGTTGGACAGAACCCGAAGAGGGACTTACCTCAACGGTGAAATCAAATTGTGGAGGCGGTGGAACGCTTGGTCCTGGATATGTGCCTGATGGTGGGAGGCTTTTTGTGTGACCGTGAACTGAATCTTCGAAATAGAAATAGTAGTTGTGATCCAATCCCACTGAAAGAGTTGTCGAATATCTGAAGACGGCTCCCGAAACGTAATCCCCAGATATTTTCGCCATAGTATGAGGAGAATAATCAATGTAAACATATTTTAGAGTTGGAACATCTCCTTCAGGGTCTGAGTAAGTGACGTAGTAGCTAAAGGTTGTTGACGTATCCCCAGAAGACGGAGATACATAACCATTATTGAGCGTAAACAGTTGGTTGATGGGGGAAGTTGGTACGAATTTGATTGCGTCAAAAGCTACCATCGTGGAAAGATATGGTTCACCTGTCCTGTCATTTAGAATGATTAAAGCACTTGCGCCAAAGGTGAAGCGTCCCAAGCTGTACCAACCTCCCAACCTCAACGCTTGGTTAACAGTTTTTTCTGTCAGTCCACCTTGATGATAGACTTGATAATTCGCACTATGAGTCGGCGTATACCCACCGAAAGGATCAGGGTTTGGGATCCAGACGAAGACGTCGTATTCTCCGCTGATCGATGCTGACCACGTGCCAAAGTATAGGTCGCCCTGTCCCGGTGCACCGCAATACGTGTACCAGAAATTGTTGTTATAAGCTCTAGTATGAAAAACATCATGATCTGCAACTGACCACCAATAGGGGCCACTGGGGTATTTTGTGAATCTGCTGTCCCCATGTGTGTCTATGATAGTCTCGCTTGCAGCTTTTGCTGGTTGAATGTTAAATGCCAAAGTTAACGTGCCTATTAACAGCAGTGTCAACGTTATTCCAGAAACCATTCTCTTCAACATTTCTCCTTTCTCCTAATCCTAAATGGTTTAACTAAGACATAACGTTTACGGAGAAATCTTCTATTTCTGTAAGTCTACTATCATGTAGGTTAAATGTTACACGTGGAACAACAAGTTTCTTGTTTTGCTGAATGATCCACATCTGCAATTACACTTGGTACTCCATTATTCTGTCCATTGGAGAGTGATGACGAAATAGAAAATTGTTCTGGTTTCTAATCACAGCTAAACTAATAACAAAGCATACGTTTATTCATACTGTATTTGTTCGCTGGAAAGGAAAATGGCTCAGAAGAATCTGGAAGACTTGCTTAAACAACTGGTTGAAGTAGACAAGGAAATTGAACGAAGAATAAAAGATCTAAAAAAGCTAATGTTTCATAATGGAGATTGGCAGAGGTACATTGTATAAGCGAAACATTCTATTAGTAAACCCTCATATTTTTGTCATAATTCTTGTGTTTACATGATGAAAATAAAAAAAGGAAAAAGAAAGTGAAACTTGAGTTAACCCTAAACAATTGTGAAGTTTTCTTTCCATGAACTCACTTAGAATGTTTGTGAATTCGAAATAGAAAAAAGAGGGGTTAGGAGAGTGCTTTTAGGTTCGCTTTTTCGTATATCTCTTTCAGTTTCATTGGGTTGTAGTTTACGTAGTGTCGCCGTAACACTGTTCTTGGAATTCGACCACAGAAAGCGTTGATGTATGCTTCTGAGACTCCTAGCCTGATCATTTCGTTGTTAAACCAATCCCTAAGATCCTTTGGTGTTATTTTTATTCCTGTTTTAGCCACAGCCATACTCCAGTATTTTGGGAATGCCTTGTATCTGTCAACTGGAAAAACTCTTGGGTTGTTGTCTGTTCTACCATTGAGATATGGATGTAAGACTTTAGCTAATTCTCTGTTGTAGAATGTGACCCATCTATGTTTTGTTCTGGACTGGTTCGTTTTAATCATCATTCTTTTATCTTTGTCTACTTCATTAATCATCAGGTACATTATGTCGTTCCTTCTTAACCCAGTTACACAGTATGCTAGAAACATCATTTTAACCACTGAATGGTCAATTGCATTGTAAAATTTACCCAAGTCTGCTTTGGATAGGTTTAGTATTTTAGGAGTGAATGGTACAGTCTTGAATCCGAACGATGCTAACTCTGGTCTGTTAAGATAATCTCTGAAAAATCTTCTAATAGTTTTAACGAAACAATTGTATGTCTCTACAGCGTATTTCTCATCCACTAATGTTAAGAATGACCTAACATTCTCCTTAGTCATCTGCTCCACTGGCTTGTTGACACTCTTTAACATTATCCTCAATTTAGACGCATGATTCGTTACTGACACTTCAGCCTCAGTTAAATCAATGTACAAGAATCTTCTGAAGTCTTCTATTATATTATTATACGCTATACTTGACCGGACTATACTACCGGAGCCACCGGGTGAAAAATGGTGTTTGGTAGTTTAAATTTTTGGTGTATAGAAATAACGATAGGTAGAAAAAATAGGGGTGTGTTTTTAGTATTCTTCGCTTCCGGGTCCGCCTGGCGGTCCCATTGGTGCTTTCGGTTTTGTTGATGCTATTACATCGTCGATGCGCAGTATCATTGATGCTGATTCAGTGGCTGATTTCGCTGCCTGTTCTTTGACTACTAGTGGTTCAATTACACCGTTCTCTCGCATGTTTTCAACTTTGCCTTTTAAGACGTTTATGCCCATGGGTTGGCCGTCTGTTTTTTCATGAGCAGCTCTCAGTTCCGCGATTATGTCTATTGCTTCCAGTCCAGCGTTTTCAGCCAGGGTTTTCGGTACGATTTCAAAGGCGTCGGCAAATGCTTCTATTGCAAGTTGTTCTCTTCCTCCGACTGTTGTGGCGTGTTTTCGCAGTTCTTTGGCTACTTCAACTTCTACTGCTCCGCCGCCTGGAACTATTTTGTTGTTTTCTATTACGTCTGAAACGACTGATAAGGCGTCGTTCATGGCTCTTTCTGCTTCGTCAACCATTCTTTCCAGTCCAGCCCGGATGAGAACAGCGACTGAGCGGGGGTCTTTGCATTTCTCAACGAAAATCATTTTGTCTTCGCCTATTTTGCGTTCTTCAACTATGCCTGCCATGCCCAAGTCTTCAAGCTTCAAATCATCCAAGTCTGTAACTATTCTGGCTCCTGTTGCCCTTGAAAGTTTTTCCATGTCTGATTGTTTCACTCTTCTTGCTGCAAGTATCTCATGTTTTGCTAAGAAGTGCTGCGCCATGTCATCTATGCCTTTCTGGCAGAAGAGAACTCTGGCTCCTACAGCCTTGATTTTTTCAACCATTTCTTTTAGCATTCGGCTTTCCTGATCTAGGAAGGCTTTCATTTGTGTTGGGTCTCGTATTCTTATTTCGGCGCTGGTTTCTGTTTTTTGAATCTCTAATGGGCAGTCTAGTAAGGCTATTTTTGCGTTTTCTATTTTTTTGGGCATACCTGAGTGGACGGGTTCTTTGTCTATTATTAAACCTCTGATGAGTTGGGATTCGAACAGGCTTTTTCCTTCCTTTTTTATGATTTGTATGTTGTCTATGTCTGCTACATTTTTTTCTCCGCGTTTCTCAACGATTTGTTTTACTGCGTCTATTGCTATCTCCGCTAGGTGTTCTTTTGCTGGACCTACAGCCTTGCTTGACATAGACGTTAATGCAACTTTCCTCAGTGTTTCTCGGTCTTCGATGTTTACTAGGGTTGCAATGTTGTTTATGGTTTCTATTGCTTTTTGTACTGCCTTTCTGTAGCCGCTCACTATCACTGTTGGGTGGATGTTCTGTTCTAGAAGTTCTTCAGCCTTTTTTAGCAGTTCACCTGCTAAGACTACGGCTGTTGTTGTTCCGTCACCAACCATGTCGTCTTGTGTTTTTGCAACTTCAACCATCATTTTTCCTGCTGGGTGTTCCACTTCCATTTCGTCTAGAATTGTTGCTCCGTCGTTGGTTATTGTTATGTCTCCTAGGCTGTCTATGAGCATTTTGTCCATGCCGCGGGGGCCAAGCGTGGTTTTTAATACTTCGCCTATTACGCGGGCTGCCATAATGTTGTTTCTTTGAGCTTCCCTTCCTCTGCTTCTTGTTGTACCTTCTTTAAGGATTAAGACTGGTTGTCCACTTTTCGTTGTTGTTAAGTAAGCCATACAATCTTCTCCATTAAACTATAATACTAATTCTCAATAACCAAAAAGACACTAAGATATAAATTTTGTCTCTCTTGGATGCGGTTTTTCTATGACAAGCAGATGACTCTACTTTTCTTTCTTCATATTGCCGCAGACAGGACATTCAACGTTTCTCTTAACTTCAACGGTTTCGAACACCATTTCTTCTCCATTCGCAAACAACATTCTTCCAACAAGCGGCTTACCCATCCTCGTAATAAGTTTAGCTGTCTCCATAACCTGTAATGAGGCAAAAAAGGCTGGGGTGGCGCCTAACACTGGAATCTTTTCAACTTCTGGTGGGTCTTTCGGAAATATACACCGCAAGCATGGTCCTTTACCTGGCATTATTGTAGTTATTTGTCCGTGCAGTGCAGAGACGCCGGCGTGAATGAACGGTATATTATGCGTCACGCAGTACTCGTTTATTATGAATCTTGTTTTCCAATTGTCTTGTCCATCGATAACTACGTCAACATTTCCCATCACATTATGCACGTTTTCTTTGGTGATTTCTGCAACAACCGGCTCCACTTCTACTTCAGGGTTTAGCGCCTCAAGCTTTTCTTTAGCTACTTCCGCTTTAGCCTTTCCAATGTCTTTTTGCGAACCGAGAATCTGTCGGTTTAAATTGTTCAGCTCGAATTTTTCTTTATCTATGAGAATCACTTTTCCCACGCCAACAGCCGTGAGGTAGATTGATGCTGGGCATCCCAGTCCGCCCATGCCTGCTACAGCGACTTTTGCGGCTTTCAGTTTTTTCTGTCCCTCTATTCCCCAACCAGAAATCAGCATCTGTCTCTCATACCGCTCCAACTCTGATGATGATAAGCTCATTTAAACATCCTTCCATAACGTTAAGTTTACGTTAGCATACATAATAGTGTTTCATGTTAAAAGGCGTCAAAGAAGCTAAGATACTAGGATAGAATGTTAACCGGTATTCGGTCCCATATGTGGCTTATCAAAAAATGGGAAGGGAACTGGTGGCTTCTAATATCAGCCTATTTCCCACAGCAATCCTTGTATTTTTCCCCGCTACCGCACGGACAAGGATCATCCGGTTTTGTTGTTTTCTTCTTTCCTCCACATCCACATGACAATGCTATTCGTCTCCTATTGAAAACTAGCGGATTCGCGGATATAAACATATTTGTTTTATAATATAAGATATTTCTATTCAACGCTTATAATGATAAACGTAGAAGCTAATGTTTATATCTGGCAATAATGAATCTTATATTGCGTGAGATCCATGTTAAAGATAGATGAAGTGGATAAGAGAATCTTATCTTTGCTTGTGGAGAACTCCGAATTATCCCAGAGTGAAATTGCGCGTTTTCTGAAAATCTCCCAACCTGCAGTTGCTGCAAGGTTACGGAAACTGAAGAATAGAGGAATAATAGCATGTCAGATTGGAGTGAACTTGAAGAAAACTAAGTTAGGTTTCGCAAAGATTGATATTTCGACAAAAAACAGTGGAAAGATTCTTAAACTTTTTGAGAAATGCCCATTATTTTTAAACGGGTTCATAACATCTGGGAAACGGAATCTATGCCTATTTTTGGTAAGCGAAGATTTAGCATCTCTTGATGCATGCATGGATTGCCATATAAGATCGAACCCAAACATCTCTGATTTGGAATTTAGTGTCGTCTTTTCCTCTGCAAGAGATTTTATTTCGCCGCTGAAGATGATAATGAAAAAAACTGAGATCTCTCCGTGTGGTGGGCGATGTGATTCATGTTCCTATTACAAGTCTGACCGATGTCTTGGATGTCCCAGTACTACTTATTATAAAGGCGTTCTGTTTGGTTAAGAATAGAGCTGGATAAAAGTTCTTATGGATGACTTCAAGCGCTCGCTACGATAACCTCTTTGATCTGTCCTTTCATCTTATTTCTTGGAAAGTATTTGCTTGTCCATAAGCCAAACTTGGTGAGAGAGAGCATAAGGGGGACCTCCATCAAGGGACCGATGACTGTAGCTAGGGCGGCTCCAGAGCCTATGCCAAAAATGGTTGTTGCGACTGCTATTGCAACTTCAAAGTGGCTGCTTGAGCCGATAAGTGTATTACATATCGATGATCGATAGGTCCAATTGGAAAGCCATGAAATTCCATAGGTCAGCGAAACCATTATTGCATAACCAAGTAATAAGGGAACAGCAATCAAAGCCACTGTCAAGGGTTGATTGATGATAATTTCTCCTTGCAACGAGAACATAACTATCAATGTAGTCAATAAGGCAACAATCGATATTTTTCCCCAAAAAGGCACATACTTTTCGTCGAACCATTCTTGACCTTTACGGTTGATGACTGCCCAGCGAGAAATCGATGCAGCCACGATTGGGACAACTATGAAAAACAAAACGCTGAGGGCAATCAAATCCCACGGCACTGGAATTGAGCTTACACCTAGATAGAAAGCTGCTAACGGAGCGTAAAGAAACACCATTAAAAGGGCATTGACCGCTGTGTTCACAAGCCCTTGTCCCAAATCTCCGCGAGCAAGCATAATCCACCACATGACCATTGCCGTGCATGGTGAAATTCCAAGTAGAATTATTCCTGCAATGAATTCGGGGTTTCCTGGTAGAAGAGTGTTTGCCAAGAATGTTGCTAGTGGCGGGTTGATGACCCAATTCGCGATTATGGTAAGAAGTAATGGTTTCGGATTCTTTGTGGCTTTAACTATGTCTCCAAACCTTATTTGAACAACTGTGGGATACATCATGAAGAAAAGGCAAACGCCTATTGGGATGGATAGCTGACCGAACTTCATCGAGTCTAGATATTGCCCGAAAACCGGAAGAAAACGCCCTAACAACAGTCCCAAAATTATACAAATTGCAATCCATAAAGTAAGATACTTCTCGAAAATTCCGAGAGGATCCTTCTTTCTTTTAGAACTGGACATTCACTCTACGCTTCTTGAGCAGAGTGTATATATCGATATATTTAAATATAATGTTTTATTCTCCAAAATACACGTTTACATTCATTGATACAAACTATGGTGAAAAGAGATATGTCCAAAACTCGCGTGGATAAAAGATTGGCGAGATTAGTTAAGTCATCTATCTGTCCCGCTGAAGATGCGTCTGATTATGCTGAGGAGCTAAGGGAACTCGCTGATAAAATGGCGAATAAGGCTTTGGCTAAAAAGGAAAGCAGATTCTTTAAATCATTAGCAGATGAAAGCAGAATTAGAGTGTTAAAGCTCTTAATGTTACGTGAGATGTGCGTTTGTGAAATAATGGTTGCTCTGAACCTAACACAGCCGACAGCCTCTCACCATCTGGGAATACTCGAAAGAGAAGGCGTTATCAAGCGAAAGAAAGAAGGAAAATGGGTTTACTATGCTATTGCCGATTCGGAAATCCTTGAAGGAATGAACAAGCTGGGACTGCTGAACTAAGACAACATTTAACAACTTCTAATGCTTCCTAATCTCATCTGTCTTTGTTGTTGGTTCTTTATAATCAGTTGATTAACAGTTTTGATTTCTCATTCGGAAGCTTTTCAGTTACATTCGATTCAGTCTTTGTCTATGTTGTATCACTGCTTCTTTTCTTTTGTAAGCCAGTCCGCCAATGTAATCCTATTCGTGTTATAATATTTCTCAGCTGAAACGATTCCCCTTTTGGCTAACCTGAGAAGTATTCGATGCGTCTTCACTCGTGACAAACCAGTCTTCCAGCGAATATCCTTCTGTAACATAGTTCCACCCTCAGCAACCAAAGTGGCTATCACCTTTCTCTCATCCTCATTCAAAACTCGCAAAACTGCATCAAGGGCAGACTCACCCTTCTCAACCGTCGGCACAGAAGAAGGCTTTCCCTTAAGCTTGTCTTCGCTGAGTTCTGGAAAAATGAGAGCATATCCAGTCACACTCACAGCAATAATAAGCGGAACAACAAACAAAACAAGCCAGAAAGGCCGTGGGACCTCTGCGCCCATTCCATGACCTCTTCCTCCAAGACCACCTTCAAACACAAAAAAGAACAAGCCAAGAACACTAACCATAAACAAAATGACCAGAATGAAAATCAAAGTTCTAGAACGCATGTTTCACTCACAAAAACCTAAAGGTGATACACTCCTTATAAGCTGTTTCAATTTTTGAAACGTTTTGTTACACCTAACATCTAAACCACACGGTAACCATGGTATTCTTGCAAGCAAAAGTATGGAGGTGACAAAATAATGAATGGAAAAATGATTGTAGGGATAGGATTAATTGTAGGTATCGCTGTCATCGCCTTCCTATCTGCGCCCATACAAGCCTATGTCAACGGAATCGACAACGGCGATTTACTCAAAGTACAAGACCGCGACAGATTGAGAACAAGAGATCGCGATTGCAACTGCACTTGCGATGGGACACAGGAACAAAACCGCACCAGACAAAGAAACGGTGAATGTGCCACTAACAGAATTTGTAACTGCACAATGAATTTAGAACAGTATAGATACAAAAACAGAGAGAGAACAAGAAGCTTGGGACACTGATGATTTTACGTCAAACCGATTTCACCTTCCTTTTATTTTTTAAATTCTCAAGACGAGAGTTCACCCAAATTGGGCGGATTTATCTTGCGGCTAAATGTTTTGGATTATCAATGTTTATGAAATAAATACTGTTCCCCAATTTCCTTTTAGGTTAGGAGTTGGATGCAGTCCGCTAGGAGATGAGAGGTTATGGCTCCTAGAATGGCGAGTAGAGCGTATTTTAATCCTGTTTTGTAGGGGTTTTCATGGCTTATTTTTCCCACGTAGCTTCCCAGAGTGAATGCCATTATGGTCCCGATCATAAACGTGACTATTGCCGCGTTGCTCATGCAGAAACATGTGAATGGGGATAACAGGATTAGTGTAGCGACGATTGTTGATGCGAATGAGAAGATGCTGTTTGTGAATATCTCCCTTTTCGAATGTATTCTTGTCGTTGCTCCATGTTCTTTTGTTTGAATTTGCAATGCTCTTTCCGCTGATTGGGACATGAAGAACCCGATGGAGTTTCCAAATGCGTTGGCAAAGCCTCCGATTATTCCAGTAATTATCACCAGCTGAGTGTCGGAAGTAACCTCAGCGACCCCTATTATCAAACCTAAACACATGATCAAACCATCTGCGAGTCCGAAGGCAATTCCTTCCAAACGGTAACTTTCTTCTGATGGATTTTCAGTCATCTTGCAACACTTTGTTTTCACGTACGCTTAATGACTGAAATGATATATGCATTTTGCTAAAATTAAGTTGACATGGCTTAAACGTATGTGCATATTGGGCTGGCTAAAGCGTGCTCTCTGAATTCAGTTTTCATCAATTAAACTCGTGAAAATTTCTATCGCGCCACTAACAAAGTAACGACATCTTTGTTCATGTACATTTCCTTTTCTAAATTTTCTTATGCCCTCTATAGTAGAAAGATCACATCCACCCAACTCTTTGCAAACAATACTTCCAAATTTTTCTTGAAACTGCTTGTAGAATTCTACTACTCGATTACACGTTTTGGCTTGCAGTTCTTCTGGGTTATTCCTTCCGTACTTCAAGCCAAAGCCCATGACAGCACCGCTCACTGCTCCACAAACGTATCCGCGTCTTGAGATACCACACCAAAATCAGTAGCGATTTTTGGTATAAGATCGCTGTTAATTTTTAGAGCGTCTTTGGCTATTGCCAAAAGTACACTCTCAGCGCAATTGTAACCAATCCTAAAATATGAAAAGGCTCCATCAATTATTCTGTTTGCATGTTTCATGAGAAGAAACTGGTTGGGTTGAGATTTAAACGTAGTGGATTTCGGGCGTGTTGCTTATTAGACAGTATGTTAGACTACAGTGTTGGTGAACGCAATGGACCAAACGATTAGAGAACGAGTTGCAAAAGCCCTTGAAGAAATTAGGCCACGGTTACAGGCTGACGGCGGAGATGTGGAACTCTTGGGAGTGGACAATGGTATTGTCCAGGTGAGATTGAAGGGAGCATGTGCCGGATGCCCAATGGCAACAATAACTATCAAAATGGGCGTGGAGCAGCACCTCAAGAAAAAGATACCGGAAATAGTTAGGGTAGAGGCGCTCTAGTATTAGATTAGTGACGAGTCAAAAGAAAGCAAAAACAGTCGTGGGTTTAAGCCTATTAGACTGCGTGACCCTGCAATTCATCCACCATTGCGAACGGTGAATCTTGCAATTCATCATTATTAATGCCTCTTATCAGAATTATTGGTGAAATGAAAAGTAGCTCAACCAGTCTTGTGCGTTTACACATTCACGTTTATTGACATTGATCCAAGCTTGCTTTTTCACAATTTTTATAACAGTTGAAACTAAGCTTGTACATGAAGCTAAGGCATCGTGTGGATTGTCATAATGGAAGTCAAGGTAAGGTACTTAAGTCGTGGAATAGCCGAATATTTCGGGTCATCTGGAAAAGTGGAAACCATTCATGTTTCTGGTGAGGCCAAGTATGAAGATGTTTTGAGCATTTTTAAGGAGAAGTTGAAGCGTCATGGAGAGGTGGATGAAAGACTGTTGGACACGTTCCTTTTTATTTGCGGTGGTAGGGTGCTCCTGAGCATAAAGGATGAGTTCTTAAATTCGGGCTGTGAAGTTTTGGTTGGGTATGCTGATACTGGCGGCTGAATTGTTGCAGAGGTTTAGCTGTTGAATGTTTCTGTGCGTTTCTTTGGTTCGTTGCGGGCGTTGGTTGGAAAAAAGGTAGAATGTGTAAAGTTTGAAGATAGAGAGGAAGCCACAGTTGAAAAAGTGTTAAAGCGTTTATCTGAAATTTACGGGAAGGATTTTACAGAATACGTGTTTGATAGGAGAACCGGCGAAATTCAAAGCCATTTACTGTTGCTTGTGAACGGCAGAAGCATAACTGTGCTCGATGGATTGGAAACGCGGCTAATAGACGGTGATGTCTTAGCCATATTGCCACCTGTTGGCGGTGGCTGACTTTATTCTGTTACATGTTGAAGTTGTAATTTTTGTGTCTGTTGTTAGAAGCGGGGCTATTTGTTTCTAGCTTTGTACATTTGAAGGAATCCTTCTGAGTACGGGAAGAAGTGTTCTTCGTAGAGTTTACACGGAAATTATGGGCAGTCCTTCATGCAGTAGTCTATTCCTTTTTCAACTATGCATTGAAAGATTGAACAAACATGCCCTAGATTCTTTACCTGCTCTTCCATCTTCTTCTTGACAACTTCCTCATCCTTTTTTAGTCCTGAACCGCACGGAAGACAAAATCCCTTTAAATGAAGCCCGCAGACGCTACAACATACACCGCAAGCCGCGACATATACCCGCGCTTCGTTCATGACAGTTCCCGTACAAGAGTTATATTCACAGATCTTGTTAAGTTTTTATGGAGTTCGTTTATGGGGAAATGTTTGGTTTGCGGAGAAAAAGCCACGACAATTTCTGATGGTCTAGGTGTTTGTTTAAAATGTATAAGAGAGAAGCCTGAGCAAGCTTTGGAAATCACTGGTCGTGTGCATGCAAAGAGTCGTGCTCGTTTTGGCTTGCCTTCAGTTCCGCCTAGAGATGCTGGTGGTTTGTCTTGCGGGATTTGTGCTAACAATTGCGTGATTGGTGTTGGTAATTGTGGTTTTTGCGGGCTGGTTTGGAACATTGATGGACGTTTGGTTCGTTTCGGCGATACCGCTGAGAAAGGCGTTCTAGAATGGTATTATGATAATCTGCCAACCAACTGCGTTAGTTGGTGGTTTTGTCCCGGATGTACTGGAAAAGGCTATCCAAAATACGCTTACAAGCCAGAAGCAGAATATGGTTATGCTAATTTGGCTGTTTTTTATGGAGCTTGCAGTTACGATTGCCTTTACTGTCAGAATTGGCATTACCGCAAACTAGCTGTTCAACATAAACCAGTTATGAGTGCCAAGGCTTTAGCAAACAAAGTGGATAAACATGTTTCTTGTATATGTTATTTCGGCGGAGACCCTTCACCACAAATGCCGCATTCACTAGAAGTAAGCCGTATAGCCCTAGAGAAAGCCAAGGCTGAAAAGCGTATCCTTCGAGTTTGCTGGGAAACCAACGGTTACATACGTCCGAAACTGGCTGTGAAGGCTGCAGAATATGCTTTGGAAAGTGGTGGCAACATAAAATTCGACTTGAAGACTTGGAGTGAAGAATTGAACATTGCATTATGCGGAGTTTCAAACAAGCCTACACTGGAGAACTTCAAGGTGCTAGGAGAAAAATTCTACAAACAGCGACCTGAACTGCCAGTGCTTTCTGCCAGCACACTGCTTATTCCAGGGTATGTAGATTGTAAAGAAGTTGAGAACATTGCCAAATTCATAAGTGAAATAGACCCTAATATTCCGTACACGCTACTAGCCTTTTATCCATGCTATGTCATGAACGACTTGCCAACAACAAGCAAAAAACAAGCCATGGAGTGCCAAAGAGTAGCAGAAAAACACTTAAAAAACGCAAGAATAGGAAACTTTCATCTACTCGCGTGACAAATAACGCCAATGCTGTCTTGAGGACTTGATTATCCAAGCAAATAGACGACTGAATCTTGCTGTATGTTAAATGGTTACTTTCTCCGGAAATGGAGCCTAAGTTTTCCAGTCTAGGAGTCTTTTTTGTCCTTCAATCTTTTTGATGTCAGTTATGTCCTGCGTTACTTCCACAGTTCCTAAATATTTTCCGTTTTTGTCTCTTACTGCAAAATATCTGATGAGAATTAGACGTTTATTCAAACTAATCCAAAATTCAGCCACATCTTTTTTGCCCGTTTTGAAAGCCTCCAGAATATTATTCACGATGTGAACGCTTTTCTGCGGATGGCATAGTTGTACTTTTCTTCCAATAACAGCCTTTGTCCGAACAAAAATTCTCCCCTCAGCCTTGTTAAAGTATTTTACACGATCCTCTTTGTCAACAAATGATATGTCAACCGGAAGCGAATCTAAGACAGCCTCAGCCTCCTCTTCCGAAAGAGAACCAGTCTCAAACTGCAGTATTCTCTTCTTATCCTCAGCCAATTCCATCAACACCATTCCTTGTTTTGATATTACAATTGTAATAACGTTTATTTATGTCTTTCTGCAAGTTACAAGTGGAGCATATCGTTATGTTGGTTCCTTGCGAAGTTGCAGTAAAATGCGTGTTACCCGTAGTTCGAGCCATGATAGCCAAAGAACTCATGATGAAACACAAGCTAAAACAGGTGGAAACAGCCAAACTTCTTGGGGTCAGTCAACCCGCAATAAGTCTCTATTTCAGAGAAAGGCGTGGAAAGGCAATCGACTTAGAGAATGAAAGTGATATTGCACTCTTGATAGAAAACCTGGCAGCCTCATTAGTCAAAGGCAATTCGTCACCTAAAGACTTCATTTCTGCGTTTTGCGAAATCTGCGTAACAATTAGGGAAAAGGGCTTAATGTGCAAATTGCATAAAGTATTTGACCCAACAATGGACATTGATAGATGTGGAATTTGCTTGTTATAGCGGTTGGATGGTCTTGTAAATGAAAGAGCAAGAAGTTATCCTTCAAATCCTTGGGATGCACTGTCCCGCGTGTGCACAACGAATTGAAAATAGCTTATCAAAACTTGACGGAATCACAGAAGCCAAAGTGAATTTCGCGTCCAAAGAAGCCATTGTACGATTCAATTTGGACAAGACAAACATTGAGAAGATAAAGGCGACTGTTAAGAGAACTGGATATGAAGCTGTGGAACAAGTAGAAGGCCTGTCTGCTGAAAGGCGCAGGAAAGTAATGAAGAGAAAGTTGATGCTTTTCTTTTTTGGGCTTGCCCTAACAATTCCAATCGTCGTCATTACATATTTTCTGGTTTTCCCTGAAAAGAATCTTCTGTTGTTGGTTCTGACAACTCCAGTCCAGTTTGTCGTAGGTTGGCACTTCTACAAAGGTGCGTACAATTCACTTAGAAACAGGTTTGCCGACATGAACGTGCTTGTCGCCTTAAGCGCTTCAGCCGCCTATTTTTACTCCTTGTTTTCAACAGTTTTCATTAACGCTTCAGTTTTTTACGAAGCTTCAGCCGTTGTGATCACTACTATAACTCTTGGCATGCTATTAGAGGAGATGGCTGTTGAAAAAACCGGAGAAACAATCAAGAAACTTATGGAGCTTCAACCTAAAACCGCTATTATAGTGCGAGATGGAGATGAAACAGAAGTTTCAGTTGAAGAAGTTGAGGTCGGCGACATTGTGATCGTTAGACCCGGAGAAAAAATTCCGGTTGACGGCGTTGTAGTCAAAGGACATTCGTTCATAGATGAATCAATGATAACTGGCGAATCTGTTCCAATCGAGAAGAACGTTGGAGACACCGTTTTTAGCGGAACGGTTAACGAAGCCGGCACTTTGAAGTTTAGGGCAGTGAAAGTTGGAAAGGAAACAACTCTGGCTCAGATTGTGAGGTTAACCCGTGAAGTGCAGGCAAGCAAGGCGCCGATCCAAAGGCTCGCAGATAAAGTTGTCAACTTCTTCGTTCCTATAGTTATCGCAATTGCTGTTGGAGCATTTGCAATTTGGTTTAGCTTCTTTCACAACGAAATATTAGCCTTAACAACTCTCGTTTCTGTCTTAGTAATAGCTTGTCCATGCGCCTTAGGCATAGCAACACCCGCTGCAATTATGATCGGCGTTGGCAAGGGAGCAGAAAACGGAGTTCTAATTAAAAACAGTGCAGTGCTGGAGGTTGTCAAAGAAATTGACACTGTTGTTTTCGACAAGACCGGCACATTGACTAAAGGCGAGTTGGAAGTCACAGACATTGTTGCTGAAGACAAGGAACATGTTTTGAAAATCGCTGCTGTTGCAGAGAAAAGGTCTGAGCATCCAGCTGGCGAAGCAATTGTCAAAAAAGCTGAAAGTGAAGGAATTGAAGTCCCTGAACCAGATTCTTTTGAAGCCTTGCCTGGACTTGGTGTGGCAGTAGACTTCGAACGGAAGAAGATTTTGCTTGGAAACCGTGCATTAATGAGAAAGCATGAGGTGGCAGTAGAGAAGTTAGAGGACCACATTGAAAGGCTGGAAAAAGAAGGCAAAACCGTATTAATCGTGGCTACTGACGGAAAAGCAGTTGGACTGCTGGCTGTTTCTGACACCATTAAAGAACACTCTAAAGTCGCTGTGGAAACACTTCAGAAGATGGGACTAAAAGTCATCATGCTTACAGGTGACACAAGAAGAACGGCTGAAGCCATCGCAAAGCAGCTGGGAATCAATGAAGTCTTAGCCGAGGTTCTTCCAGCTGAAAAAGTTGAGCAAATAAGGAAGCTGCAAAATGAAGGAAGATTCGTTGCCATGGTAGGCGATGGAATAAATGATGCACCAGCAATCACCCAAGCAAATGTGGGAATTGCCATTGGCGGTGGAACAGATATTGCCATGGAAGCTGGAGACATAGTTCTAGTCAAAGATGACCCGCGAGACGTGGCAATAAGCATCAAGCTAAGTAAGAAAACGTTGCAGAAGCTAAAACAAAACCTGTTCTGGGCGTTCTTCTATAACATGCTGACAATTCCTTTAGCCGCAGGCGTTCTCTATCCATCTCTCGGCATTTTAGTTAGACCTGAAATCGCAGCCGCAACGATGATACTCAGTGACATAACAGTTGTTGGGAACTCAATGCTGCTAAAAAGATGGAAACCATAAATTTTGCGTGTCAAACTCAACTTTTCAGCTTTTCCAGAATTATTGCTGGACAGATTTTTTTAACGCCCTCAATTTCTCCGATTTTTTCGGAAATCAATTTTGTGAGTTCTCTTCCATCCTTCGTCCATATCTCTGTCATTATCATGTGATCGCCTGTTGACGTTGCGACTGAGCGAACTTCTTTTATTTCACAGAGCTTTTGAGCTGCCTCCAAAAGCTCCGTTGGATCTACGTCAACTCCAACTATCGCGATAGTACGAATCCCTATTTTAGATGGGTCGATCTCAACTGTGAACTTCTTTATTACTTCCTTCTTTTGGAGCGATTGAACCCTTTTTCTGATTGTTGATTCGCTTAACCTTAGCTTTCCCGCCATTTTTGTGAATGGAATTCTACCTTCTTCTTGAAGGATTTTCAGAATCTTTAAGTCTAATGCGTCAACTTCAACCATGGTTATCATTTTCCTATTTTCGCACTTTTTTATCCTTTTATCGCCGAATTTCTGACGAAAAATATATAAGAAGCTCCAACATAAAAGTTTTTTGTTCCGAAAAAATGAATGAAAGGTGTGGAAAAGTGAATCGTAAAGCCCTACATAAACTGAGTTATGGCTTGTACGTCGTAACTTCCAGAAAAAGTGACGATTTTAACGGGCAGATTGCTAACACAGTATTCCAAGTAACATCTGAACCAGCAACAATAGCGATAAGTATCAACAAGCAGAATCTTACGCATGGGTTTATCCGAGAAAGCAATGTCTTTGCTGTTTCGGTCCTTTCGAAGAATGCGCCGTTGAAGTTTGTGGGTCATTTCGGATTCAAATCTGGAAGGGACATAGACAAGTTTGAAGGGATGAATTATAAGGTTGGAAGAACTGGTGCACCGATAGTTTTGGATTATGCAGTTGCATGTTTAGAGGCTGAAGTGATTAAAGAAGTTGATGCAGGTACACACACCACTTTTATCGGTAAGGTGGTTGATGCCGAAATTCTCAGTAACGAGGAACCTATGACCTATGCTTATTACCATAAAATAAAAAGAGGTATAACTCCTAAAGCAGCCCCAACTCATATAAAAGAAGAAAATAAGGAGGATGATAAAATGACTAAATATAGATGCATTGTTTGCGGGTACATATACGACCCAGAAAAGGGTGATCCTGACTCGGGGATAAAACCGGGAACTCTGTTTGAGGAACTGCCGGATGGCTGGGTTTGCCCAGTTTGTGGAGCAACAAAAGATCAGTTTGAGAAGGTGGAATAAAATGAAGCCGAGAAATTTAAAAGCAGATGTTTATTGGGTTGGAGCGGTTGATTGGGACAGACGACTTTTCGATGAGCTCATTCCCCTTCCCGACGGAACAAGTTACAATGCTTATCTGGTCAAAGGTAGCGAAAAAACGGCTTTGATAGACACTGTTGATCCAACTATGGCAAACAAATTGATACATAACCTACATCAGCTAGATGTCAAAAACATAGATTATGTTATTGCAAATCATGCAGAACAAGACCATTCAGGAGCATTGCCCCAAATATTGAAGTTATATCCAAATGCGACGGTTGTTGCAACTCCTAAATGCAAAAATCTGCTCATGAACTTGCTTCTAATTCCTGAAAACAAGATTATGACAGTAGATGACAGAGAAACAGTATCATTGGGAAACAAAACCTTAGAGTTTATCCATGCTCCTTGGGTTCATTGGCCAGAGACCATGCTTACATACTTAAGAGAAGACAAAATACTCTTCACCTGCGATTTGTTTGGTTCTCATTTTGCAACATCTAATCTTTATGTAACCGACGAAGCGACAGTTTACGAAGCAGCTAAGAGGTATTATGCTGAAATCATGATGCCATTTAGAACAGTCATCCAGAAGAATTTAGAGAAAATAAAAGACTTACGAATAGACATGATAGCTCCAAGCCACGGTCCCATCTATGACAAACCAGGGTTCATAGTCGAAGCATACAGGGACTGGGTTTACTCTCCGCCTAAAAACATCGTTGTATTGCCCTACCTCTCAATGCACGGCAGCACCAAGAAGATGGTAGAATATTTTGTTGATGCTCTGGTTGAAAGAGGCATAACCGTGAAACAGTTTAACTTGGCTAAAACGGATATTGGAAAATTAGCGATGGCACTAGTGGACGCCGCAACAATCGTAGTAGGCTCACCCACAGTCTTGGTTGGACCGCATCCAAATGTTGTTTATGGGGTTTATCTTGTAAATGCTTTGAGGCCGAAACTGAAGTTTGCGTCAATAATCGGATCCTATGGCTGGGGCAGCAGAATGGTGGAACAAATCAAAGGAATGTTATCTAACCTAAAGGTTGAGCTGTTTGAACCCGTTGTCACAAAAGGATTTCCAAAGGACGAAGATTTCAAAGCGTTGGATAAACTGGCTGATGAAATTTTAAATAAGCACACATGTTGTATAAATTAAACAGAAGGTGAATAGAGATGAGCACTATTGAAAATTTAGTAAAAGCGTTCATTGGTGAAAGTCAAGCGAGAAATCGTTACACTTTCTATGCAAAGATTGCCAATAAAGAAGGCTTCGAGCAAATCGCAGGAATTTTTCTCATCACTGCAGAGAACGAAAAAGAACATGCGAGCAACCTATTCAAACTAATTAATGAGTTAAAGAAAAGCAGCGAAAGACTAAATGAGATCAAAGTTGAAGCAGTGGCTCCCACAGTTCTTGGTAGTACAGCAGAAAATCTGAAAGCCGCAATCGCTGGAGAAAATTACGAACATACGAAGATGTATCCGGAATTTGCAGATGTTGCTGAAAGTGAAGGTTTTCCTGAAATTGCAAAGAGACTGAGAGCAATAGCCAAAGCGGAAGAGCATCATGGAGAAAGATACAAGAAACTGTTAAAAGAGGTAGAGGCTGGCACCTTTTTCAAAAAAGAAGAGGGTGTTTGGTGGGTGTGCAGAGAATGTGGATACATTCATTTTGGTAAGGAACCACCAGAAATATGTCCTTCGTGTGATCATCCGAGAAGCTACTTCGAGCTCAAATGCGAAGAATACTAAGGGGATATCATATTTTGGAGGTGGTAGATTTGAGTATGCAAGAAATTGCAAAAGAAGTAAGCGATTGGATTCAGAGGATGGGGAAAGAGTACACCAGAGTCTACGGACCTTTTGCGGTCTGGATGAGAAGAGTTGAAGAAAAAGGCGCACTTGACACAAAGACTAAGGAGCTGATCTCCGTTGCTTTGGCAGTTGCTACGCAGTGTAAGTGGTGCATAGCGGTCCATACAAATGCTGCGCTTGACGCTGGAGCTACAAAGGACCAAGTTATGGAAGCTTGTTTTGTGGCTTGTCTGTTCCGTGGGGCTCCATCATGTATGTATAGTCAGTTAGTGATGAAAGCAATAGAAGAGTACCAAAAAAGTAGCATCTGCGACAAAAAGAATGAAGGAAAGCGATTAACTGTTAAATATGAAAATAATAGATAGTTATAAACATAAATGCAAAGGATGTGGTTTGAGAAAATGTTATCTGAAATGCCTATAAAATTAGAGAAAGTTGAAAAGAAACATCTTGACCGTGAAATATTAAGGCTGGCGATGATAGCTGAACTGGATGCAATAAGTCTCTATGAACAACTAGCAGCAGCGACGGACAACAAAAACGTCAAAAAGGTTCTACTCGATGTGGCTAAAGAAGAGAAAACTCATGTTGGGGAGTTTCAAACCTTACTGTTGAAAGAAGATGTGGAGCAAGTTGAAGAGTTAGAAAAGGGTAAAGAAGAAGTTGAGGAGATACTCGAATGACCGAGCTGAACCAGATTTACAAATGTAACATCTGCGGCAACATCATTGAAGTCATACACACTGGAGTAGGACAACTCGTCTGTTGCGGTCAACCAATGGAGCTGCTGACGGAAAAAACTGAAGATGTGGGCTTAGAAAAACATGTCCCAATAATAGAAAAAATCGGGGACAAAGTGAAGGTTAAGGTTGGCAGTGTTCCGCATCCCATGGAACAAAAGCATTACATTGAGTGGATAGAAATAATTACCGACGGTAAAACTTACAGAAAATTCTTAAAGCCAGAAGATAAGCCAGAGGCAGAATTTGAAATCACAGCTGAGAAAATAGAGGCAAGAGAATACTGCAACATCCACGGACTATGGAAAACAAAATGAAAACGGACAGAGAATGAAAAATCTTCAACACAATTCCCTCCCTTTTTTCAACTTAAGGTTACGATTGCCAAATCCGAAACAACCAATTAAGATCTTATTGCGTGGTTTAATGAAGAAAAAAGTGTTGTTCATTTGAACACATAATTCTCCTCGTTCCCAAATGGCAGAGGGGTTCTTAAACATTCTTTATGAAGACAAGTACGAAGCGCATAGCGCAGGGATAAAATCACGCGCGCTATCAAAGTTTGGATCGAAAAAGCATTTGGTGGAGATAGGTAAGTGACTTATCAAAAATGTTTAATATTTTCTTTCTACACACTGAAACTGTGATCGATCATGGGAAGCGTTTCAGAGGTAAACACCAGCAATTGGGAGCAGGAAGTTCTAAAGTCTGACATTTTGACGGTTGTTGACTTTTGGCATAATCGCTGTCCTTGGTGCATTAGGCTTGATCCAATATTTGACGAGGTTGCCGAAGAATACAAAGGTAAAATCAAATTTGTCAAGTTGAATGTTTTAGGGGATCCGGGTAATCGGAAGGTAGCGATTCATCACGGAGTTATGAGTACGCCAACTTTGCTGTTCTTCTGCGAGGGAAGACCTGTAGAGCAAGCTGTGGGTTTCATGCCAAAGGAACAGCTTAGGAAAATAATGGATGATATGCTTGAGAGGCACACCGAATGCATTAAGCAGAGCACTGAGCTAAAGATCTAAGCCATTACCTTTGAGAAAGATATCTAAAGGCTGACAGGACTGCTTTGCATCCTTCTCCGGCAGCCACGACTATCTGCTTCTCTGGAACATCGGTAACGTCTCCTGCTGCGAATAGTCCTGGAATGTTAGTTTCACATTTGCAGTTTACGATTATCTCGCCCCAACGGTTTTTCTGAACGAAGCCAACTATGTCAGAGTTGGGAACAGATCCTATCTCTACGAATACGCCTTGAACTGGTAGTAGCGTCTCCGTCCCGTTTCTCTGCACTCTAATTCCCGTCACAAGCTTATCGCCAACTATCTCTTTGACTTGAGTATTGGTCCAGATCTTCACCTTGTCTGAAGTCTTCGCTTTTTCGACCAATATCGTATCAGCCTTCAGTTGTGGTCCTCTCTGTAAGAGATATATGCTCTTAGCGATTTTAATCAGTTGGAGAACAGCCTCTAATCCAGAGTTTCCTCCGCCAACCACCGCAACATCTAAACCTTCGAAAAGGGGGCCATCACATGTTGCACAATAGGTGACTCCTCTATTCTTGAACTCTGCTTCTCCCGGTACTGTGAGTTCTTTCGGCTTCCTACCTGTGGCTATGATCACTGCTTTACCGAGATAGGTCCCAACATCGGTTTCTACTCTGAATAAATCGTCTTCTCTTTCCACTTTCTGCACTTCTTCCATTCTAGAATCAAACTTGTGTCGTTCCATGTGTTTCTGAAACTTTGTCGTCAGTTCCTCGCCAGTAATATACTGGAAGCCAGTATAGTTTTCTATCTCAGATGAAAAACTAACTTGACCACCAATATTGGTGGTAAGTACGACGAAATCCATTTTCTTTCGAGCGGCGTAAATTGCTGCAGTTATCCCAGCAGGACCAGCACCTACTATGATCAACTCGTATACATGAGAAGGTTCGCTCACTTGACTTCCTCCACCTTAAAATAGAGAGATTACAACTTAAATATATGACAGTTTTATAGAAAATGAACGTTTTAGGAGGAAATGACCCACGCGAAAAGTATTGATTATGATTGATGAAGTAGTCGAGGATGTTGAACTTTTCGTTGATGGTGAGAAGATAGGCCTAAACGAGTTTGTTGTGGAAATTTTAAGTGGCGCACGCTTGGATACCCGAGACAATTTTGGCTACAAGCTTGTTTGGCCCGCCGCCGATTGAACAGGTGAGATTTTCTTGAGCTTTCACCTCTTCCTTTACTTTTTGGGGTAGCTCCTTTGCCTCGTCAAAGTCACCCTTAACTTTTTGGCTCACGTCCAAGTAAGCTTCGTCTATTCCAAGTTTAATAGGAAACTTTTTATTTTCCCTTATTAGGCACTCTTGTTTAGAGGAGACGTTATGAAGGTTAAACCTGACAGAACTTTAGATTGTCTTGGTTTATACTGTCCTGAACCCGTTTTTAGAACAAGAATGGAATTGGACAACATGAAAATTGGCGAAGTTCTGGAAGTTTTAGCAGATGATCCAGCGGCAGAGGCGGATATAAAAAGCCTCGTAAAGCGTCTAGAACAAGAAATAGTAAGCGTAAGAAAGGATGAAAACACTGTTCGGATATTAGTTAAAAAGGTGAAATAACTAAGGGAGAAAGGAAAGCATGTCTGAGAAAAAAAGGATGTTGTACGTTCAAACAAGCGGAGTTGACACGCCAGAACGCACTTATGCGCCATTCGTTTTAGCTACTACAGCAGCAATGATGAACATAGACGCAACCATCTACTTTCTCATAAAGGGCGTTACAGTAGTCAAAAAAGGAGAAGCGGAAAAAATCAAACTAGGCAGCTTCCCATCACTCAAAGAGGTAATGGATCAAGCGACAAAAACTGGGGTAAAATTACTTGTTTGCGAACAAAGCACGCAGTTATTAGGACTTTCCCGCGGAGACTTCATACCAGAAGCTAAAGTTGTCGGTGCTGCAACATTAAATGATTTAGTGCTTGATGCTGACGCAATTCTATGTTTCTGAGTGAATAAGCAATGTCAAAGGCGAAACGTATCTACATGGATCATACGGCTGGGAGACCTGTTGATCCTCGTGTGATGGAGGCTATGTTGCCTTATATGCAGTCACTCTGTGGTAATCCTTCATCTGTCCACTCATTTGGTCAAGAGGCAAGGCAAGCCTTAGAAGAGGCGAGAACAAAAGTTGCAGAATCAATCAATGCTGAAAGCAAAGAGTCAATATTTCTTACTTCAGGTGCAACCGAAAGCAATAATATGGCAATCAAAGGCGTTGCCTTTCGCAACAAAGACCGAGGAAAACACATCATAACCTCAAACATTGAGCATATGTCAGTTCTTAATCCCTGCAAATTCCTAATGACAAAGGGATTCAAGGTTACTTTCCTTCCCGTTGATCAGTATGGTTTTGTGGACCTCACAAGTCTAGAGGAAGAATTGACCAACGAAACGATCTTGGTTTCTATTATGTATGCGAATGGCGAAATTGGCACAATTCAGCCTATAAAAGAGATAAGTCAAATGGTACACAGGAATAATGCCTACTTGCATGTTGATGCTGCAGCCGCAAATGGGCAGGTTCCAATAGATGTGAACGATGAGGGCATAGACTTACTCACTATTTCTTCCAACGACATGTACGGGCCCAAAGGCGTGGGTGCGCTTTACATAAAAAAGGGTATACGATTGGAACCTTTGATTCATGGGGGAGGACAAGAACGAGGTCTAAGGTCGGGAACCGAAAATCTTCCTGGCATAGTAGGGTTCGGAAAGGTCGCAGAGATAGCTAAAGAAGAAATGCCTACTGAAAGTGAGCGGTTGAAGAAACTGAGGGACAAGCTCATCAAAGGATTACTTGGCCCTATCCCGCATTCGTTTTTGAATGGTCACCCAACCAAACGGTTGCCTAATAATGCTGCGGTAAGATATAGCTTCATTGAAGGCGAATCAATATTGCTGGACTTAGACATGAAAGGAGTCGCGGCATCCTCAGGTTCGGCTTGCACTGCAAAAACATTAGAACCTTCTCATGTGCTAAGAACTATCGGGTTGAAACATGAAGAGGCTCATGGTTCATTATTGTTTACACTAGGGAGGCGAAACACTGAAGAGGAAGTTGACTATGTGATAAGGATAATGCCCGATATAGTTAAAAGACTGAGGGAAATGTCACCTTTAACTCCAAAGGAGTTGATGGAATAGTGTACAGCGAAAAAGTGATGGAACACTTTAGAAATCCACGCAATATGGGTGAAATTCCGGATGCTGATGGTGTAGGAACTGTTGGAAATCCTGTTTGTGGGGACATGATGACAGTTTACATTAAAGTCAAAGACAATCGCATAGATGATATCAAATTCAAAACCTTTGGTTGTGGTGCAGCAATAGCTACCAGCAGTATGGTAACGGAATTAGCCAGAGGAAAAACATTGGAAGAAGCCAAGAAGATTGGTCGTTCAGATGTAGCAGACTCGTTAGGTGGGCTTCCTAAAGTTAAAATGCACTGCTCTAATCTAGCTGCGGACGCGTTGCATGCAGCAATAGAAGATTATGAAAAACATAAAGAGACGAAGAGGTGAGCAAATGAAAGCCAGATTTATCCAATGTGAGCTATGCAAAAAAGAAATTCCGTTAGACTCATGCGAACTTGCAACTTATCGCACTGTGATTGACGGAAAAGAATACATCTTCTGCTGTGAAGCATGCGCTAAGAGCTATTGGCGAAAGAGAAAAGAACAACGCGCAAAAACGAAACAGGTTTCTAGAGAATGACCTAAAAGGCAGGACGACTTGCAGAGGAAGAGGGTTTGCTCTTAGTGATGGCCAGCATTGGTAGCACTCGCGAATAAACCTATCACTTAGCGTACATTCATTGGAAGTTTAGTTCGAAAGTAATTGGAACGTTTTCTCCCCATGATTGTTTTAGTGGACATATTTTCTGTGTGATTTGGTAACAAGAATCGGCCTTTTTCCGCTCCCGTTCATCATCTTTCTCCAATTTAACCTTCATTTTGAAGTGTATGTTTGTGAAAATCAGCTTCTCCAGCCCTTCTGCACTCATCTTTAAAATCGCTTTGGTTTCAAGATTTCTAAGTCTTAAGTTAGAGTTTCCTGCAATTAAAAGATATAATGTGTTCATGCACGACGCCAAGGAAGCAGCGAAAATTTCTTCCGGCACACAGTATCCTTCTTTTCCCCCAAACTCAGGTGGAGGGCTCACTGTAACAATATGTTTGCCTTTCACTGTCAAATCACATTCAGTGCCGCCTTTCCAGCTAGCAGCACCATCAAAGGTAAATTCTGGCATAAACTAGCATCCGCACTTGTTTTTCTTAAACTTTTCTCTTTTGCCAGAGGCTGGAAAAAAGCGCGCGCGATGAAGGGCACGCTCATTGAAAAGCCGGCTGCGGTATTCACAAGCACTGCAACTCAACATGGAGGATAGGAAACTACGATCATCTCTACCATGATAACCTTTTGCATCATGGTTGTATTTTGGTAGGTTTCCCCTACTCCTTCACAGAGCAGATGACCCTTAAAGAAATCACTGTCGGTTCACCATGCGGAGCTTCAACTATTCCTGGCGCGATGGACGAGCGAATGCCATCAGCTAATGAACTGAAAATGGCAAAAGATTTAGGCAAACACCTAACGACGATTGTAAGAAAGTTATTGTCTTGAGGTGTGTCTTGGAAGTTATTTTATCATTTTTTCTGTGGGGCAGTAAACGGTGCGTTGTATAAAGTCATATTTGTCTATAAGTGAAGATTCAATGTCTAGATCATTTATGGTTTTGTCGGAACTATCAAAACTGAACATCTCGCTTTGTGGCTTACATCATCGCTTACGCTCCCTAGCAAGAATCGCTTAACCGTTCCCAGTCCTCTTCTCCCTAGAACAATTAGATCATGATCTCCTTTTTCAGCAACCTCAACTATGCTATCTGAGGGAACACCGAACTCAAGTCTCTTATCGACTTTTGATTCCTCTCTTCTAATTGCACTTAGAGACTTCGAAAAAATCCGTTCACCCAACTCTTCAGCAGTTTTAGGAGACAAATCATGCAATCGCCGTTCTTGAACATTAAGCGAGGTAATCTTTGAGCTCATTTTGTCAGCGAGTTTAACAGCGTAATCCAAGGCTTTAATCGAACGTTCAGAACCATCAACACATACAAGCAAATTAGATAAAGCGCAAACCTTTTTGGCAATTAGTGTTGGACAAGTGGTGTGCCTTATGACTTTCTTAGTAATGCTTCCGAGCGCGTAAGGTTCCTTTTCATTTTCTCCACGAGAACCCATAACGATAAAATCATAGTCTTTCTTTGAGACCTCTAATATGCTGTTCGCTGGATCACCCCCAGTTGTCTCAGCATCAACGTTTACTCCCTCTTCACGGAACAACGCAAGCGCATTGTTTACTATTTTCTTTGCATGCTGTTCAATGCTACCCAGGAGCTCGTCTTGTAGCTTGGAAGGAAGCCGATAACCCAGTCTCAATTCTCGCATGACATGCAAAACAGTTACAGTTGCCCTAGTCTTCTTGGCAATTATCGCTACTGTCTCTTCAGCCATAAGACTTGAAGCAGACCCGTCCACAGGAACAAGGATTTTCCTTAAAAATTCTTCATCTTCCATTAGATTTCACGTCTTAATCTATCATTATACTTTAAGTGATGCACCATAACTACTTAATATTTTTGTTATCGCCATACTCATCTAGTTTTGCCCACAGTACATTGACCGATTTCTTCTTGAAAAACAGCAAGTTCTTCCTGACTTTAAACTTAGCGCGCGTGAATAAAATTTTATATGAGAACTCAGAAGAAGTTAGCATGGTGATTAGAATTGGGATGTTGGAAGTGGTTTAATAGTGTTTTAAAAGAGGCTGGAATAGAAGTTACAGATGAAAATAGAGAGAAGATTGATGAGGTCATTCACGAGTATATTAGCGAACAGGCCAGTTATGGTTGCTGTTCAAAAGATTGGAGCAAAGCTCGAAAAGAGATCAAAGTCAACGAACAAATGAGGCAAGAACTTATAGAAAAACTCCGATCCTTAACGTAGCACTTCTCTCCGCACTGTTTTCCATTTCCCTTTTTGACTCCACCGAAGCAACCCACATGAGGATTTATGTAGAAACTTCTCTTGGTTTCGAGAATCATGAGTTCTAAAGGCTTGAATTTTTGTCTGATACAAACTTTTATAAAATAAACCTAATACCTTGTAGATACGCACAGGAGCTAGATTAGATGGAAACTAGAGAAAGGTTGATTGAACTAATCAAAAAACAAATTGAAATCGAAGAAAATAATGTTAGACAAGTTAGCGAGACAGAAAAGAAGATTGACAACGCAGCCGCAAAATGTCTTTGCTTGAAATACGGTTGGACTCGCAGAAACATGCCGATATCTTGAATGGAATTCTCGAAGTCCTAAGAGGGGTTCCTCCATCTAAAACGCTTTGGGAGTACCGAATCGAAAGCTACATTGACCCCTTTGTGGTGAAAAGGGAGCTTGAGAGTCACATAAAAAGGGAAGATGAAATGCTAGACCATGTTGAGAAAGAAATCAAGCAGACGAAAGATGAAGGCTTAAAATTGCTGTTGCAACACATTGCAGATGACGAAAGAAAGCATCATGACATACTGGAAGCGATAGTCAAACATCTACATAAGATCAATCTATAAATTACCAAGAAGTCTCGAACACCTTTCAATCTTGTTAACTTTATCAATTCTATAGAGCACTAAAATTTCATTAACAATTAATAAAAGGAACCAAAAAATTGGAGTTTAAATTTTCTTTTTACCTCTCTTTCCATCTTGAAGTTGATTATAGTTTAAGCAGAAGCCACATTCTTCCATTTTGATTTTTGGGTCTGTTTTTTGGCAGAACTGGCACATTAGGCCTTTTGCGCGTATTTCCGTGCATGTTTGGCAAAAAAGCTTTAGGAATTCTGCTCTTTTTAGGTTTTCTTTTACGAGTAAGTTTATCATATTGTTTATCAGGGGTCGTATTTCTTCTATGTCGGCGATTTCTATTACATGTCCCCTAACTTGTTTAGTGTACTTGCTTACTGCAGATTGAGATATTCCCAAGATTTCAGCTGCTTGGTTTTGTGTTAGGCTGTGTGTTTCTACTAGTTTTTTTGCTAGTGCTGCTTTTATTGCAGGTATGACTGATTTTACAGCGATTTCACATGGAAGTATCAATAGGGTTCTCACCGTTGTTTAGTTGTGGGGAAAGGTATATAAGGATGACATATGTCATATTAATTATGACGTATGTCATAAGAGGGTTGAGAGATGTGGGTCTCACAGAAACCCCCTTCTCTCCTTTCTCCTCAACCTACTTCTGAAAACGTCTCCGACAATTTCTTGTGACATGCGTCAACGGAGTCCGGCACCATGAAAACCAAAGTTCATTTAAGACCACTACATAAGGCACGAGAAAAAACAAGCATAGTAGAGGTTCTGGAAAGAGCGAAGGAAACTTGCGAATCCTGTCGTACATTAACGCCGATCACGTGTGTAACAAGGTGCAACATTTGGAAACTGAAGAACGAACTCAGAAAACTATACGAAAAAACGGAAAATCCCAATTTCATGGCAAATTTGCTAAACGCGTTAAAGAACAGGAGACGCCTACGAATATTGGAAATACTCTCGAACGGACGATATTCCATAGTTAGACTTCAACAAAAACTGAAAAAAATAGGCTATTATCATAGTCGACGAACAATCGCAGAGGAATATGTTAATCCCTTGATAGAGGTTGGGCTAGTTGAAAAAAACCATAACAAGTACCACACGACGTTGCTCGGCTGCAAGCTTAACGAATCAATAAAGGATTTCAGTGCCATTGGAGAACTGCCACCTCACTCTGAATGTTATGAAGAAAAAGCAATTAAAGCACTATCTGAAAGCCCTAAAACACATGAAGAACTAAAATTCCTAATCCCGACTGAAAGCCTATCGAGAGTCCTTAAACGTCTTCAAGAGACGAAGCTCATAACAAAAGACCATGAAAACAGCTACATCTTCTACTTCAAAACAAAAAGAAACCCCCAACAAGAAAGGCTTTCACCAACAGAAAAGCGCGTTTACGAGGATATTCCAGAAGAAGGCATAACAGCCAAAAAACTTGCTGATAAAACAAACATTTCCTTAAGGAGAACCTACAAATATCTAAGAAAACTTAGAGGCAAAAAACTTGCCTTTAAACGTAAACGTCCAAAAGCCTACGCCCTAACAAGAGAAGGGAGACAAATCGCGAAACTTGAAAAAATGCACGTATTGCTCATAGAGTTTGCACAAGTTTCGGCAGAATTTACAACACAAGCTTTGGAAGTAATTCAACAAATCTCGGTGCCGGATACCCGTAAAAAAGGAAGAAACAAATCACTGCAAATCTTGGTTAAGTCTAACGCTTAGCGCATTCTGGCTTCATATACTGGAACGATAAACCCGAATAGGAAATTAGAAAAGGTTAAAGGTTTATTAAAGCGCTGTCCATCCACCGTCAACGAATATTGTCTGTCCCGTCAAGTAGTCAGAAGCTGGAGATGCTAAGTATATAAGCGCTGCTTTCAAGTCTAATGGTTCTCCTGTTCTTCCTAACGCAATTCTGGAAAGGATGTATTTCAACGATTTTTCATCTTGGAAAATTGGTGTTGTCATTTCACTTGGGAAAAATCCAGGCGCAATAGCGTTCACGTTTATTTTGTAAGGTGCCCATTCTATGGCTAAGGCTCTTGTCAAGTTTATGACTGCTCCTTTAGAGGCATAATAAGGCGCAGTTGGAAATATGTCGCCTACAGCTCCATAAATGGAAGCAATGTTCACTATTTTTCCATATTTCCTCTTAATCATTTCTCGTGCAGCAGTTCTCGCGCATAAAAAGACCCCAGTCAAGTTAACGTCTATCACTTTTTTCCATTCTTCGAGGCTCATGTCAACGGATGGACTTAAACTTGCAATTCCAGCATTGTTAACCAGAATTTCCAGTGATCCAAAATTTTCTATAGCAGTCTTCACCATACTGATTACTTGTTCCTCTTGACTTACATCTGTTTTGACAGGAATCACTCTCACATTGTATTTGTTGGATAATTCTTCAGCTACTTCGACAAGCCTTTCGTATCTTCTTGCGGCAATCACAACGTTTATTCCAATATCAGCTAGTGATTCAGCAAACGTTACACCTAAACCGCTAGAAGCGCCAGTTACGATTGCCGTTTGACCTTTAATATCAAAACACAAATCCATTAAAGTTTTACTTTCTCTCTTTTGCACCATAACAGCTTCAGTCAAATCAAACCACCAATCCACATATCTTCAATCGAAATTTAAAACTTCCGTAAAATGCAGTTTCAGGCACAGAAACATGAAAAGCTGCATGATGAGAGAATCCTTGAAATGTTTAAATAAAGTCGAGTCTAAAACAATTTGGGGATTGGGTTGTCGATAGACAAACAAGAGTTTAAGACGATGATTGAAGAACGGGTTGAAAATGAAAGGGAAGCTGTGAGGCTTTTGCATGATTCAATAGGAAAGACAAAAAACACGGTTATTAGGCTTCTGCTTTATCAACTTGCTTTAGACTCGACGAAACATGAGCATATGTTACGAGCTATCTTAAAGTTGCTCGAAACTTCTTCAAAAGAACAGTTTAAAGAAGGCGAAGAATTCCGTAAAGCTATTGAGAAGCATGTTGAAGTTGAACGTGAAATGCTTGAGGGCTTCGAGAGGATTGTTGATAAGACTGAGGATAAACGCGTAAGGTTTATTCTTCAAGACATAATTAGCGACGAAAAAAAGCATCATGCAATAATGAAGCGTGTACATGAGCTTGTCTGTGAAGGTGAGAAAGTTAAGGACGAGAAATGGTGGGATTTTCTGTTCAGATATTCCCGCCTAACCAGCTAAACTTGAGACAGCACGTGATATCTATTGAAAAGACCGCAAGTAACACCGCATTCAATCATGTGTTTGATGGGGTTCAGCTACATAGCCTCTTCTTCAGTTATTGCGCCTATACTATCGATTTATGTGAAAGATTTAAACGCGTCTATTGAGATGGTTGGTTTAGTAACAGCTATGTTCTTTATCGCGTCTGCTGTTGCAAAATTTTCTCTAGGTGTGTTTGCAGGCGGGAAAAAGACAATAACTTTTTTGCTGGTTGCTTTTGCAGTTTTCTCCATCTGTCCAGCACTTTACCCTTTAACAGACAGCATTGCCATGTTAATTGTATTGCGTGCTGCACAAGGTTTTGCGTATGCGTTTATCGGAACAGCGTCTCTGATTTTGGCTGCTTTGACAATCTCAAGTATCGAAAGAGACAAAGGTGTTGGCACCTATACTGCTTCCTTAAGTCTCGGCTTATTGGCTGGACCAGCAATCACTACATTTTCTATTCCGTTGTTTGGCGTTCAAAACACTTTCTATTTTGCTTGCTTGATGGGTTCCATTGGAACTTTTGCAGCTTTTCTTCTTAACAAAAAGGTTTCTTCAATTGAGAAAAATTGGCAGATTATCGGTGCGGCAGTGAGCAGAGAAGCCCTAAAGAGTAAGATTTCAGCTATTACGCGTAATAGGGTGTTTGACATGGCTTTTATTGGAAATTTCGCCTTTTTCGTTCTTTTTGGAGTGATATTAGCCTATGCCCCGCTTTACGCGAAAGACAAGCTTAAGTTCAGCGACGAACTTGTTTCCGTGCTTTTCCTCTTGTACTACATCGCCACCACTGTTACACGTCTTTCCATAGGGAGAATTGTCCGAAGAGTAAGCAAACCAATGCTTGTGATATTTGCCACAATTTTTGCAGCATTGTTTTCTTTTGCCTTAGCCATTTTTGTAAATAATCTAGTTTTTGCAGTAATTTTCGCTTTGATTGGCGCAATCCAAGGAGTACTCTTCCCTGTAGGCTCCATGCTCATTGCAGAGCACATTCAGCCTTCTAGAAATGTACTTGCTAACTCTCTTTACATGATGGGGATAGACATTGGACAGGGAATAGCGCCTTTAATTACTGCGGGTGCGATCATCCAGTATGGACTGGAATACGGCTTCATAATTTCGGCAGTGATATCGGCAGCAGCAACAGTGTTGCTCGTTTGGCTAAACAGACAAGCCAGAGGCAGAGTTTAAAACCGCAGCGGAGAAGATGGAGGCAAGGAAATACTGCGGCATCCACGCAATATGGAGATCAAAGAAGTCAGATAGGTCAATAAAACATTTAAAACATTATCCGCTCTTTCTGTCAACCAAAGAAAACACTGACCTTTTATCAAAAAGGAAAATGAATATTGATGGTGTATTAATGTGGAGAATCGAAAAGTGGTAGCTCCACTCAATAAGAAGATCAGGTGTCTGTAGTGAGTTCTTTAGGAGAAATTCTTTACCTTTCTCGACACGACATAGAGAAACTAAACCTCCCCATAACCGAAGTCATCCGAGTAGTCGAAGAAGCCTTCCTTGAAAAGGCAGAAGGACGAACTGAAGTCCCACCCAAACCCGGCATCCACCCTCAAAAAGACGCCTTCATCCACGCCATGCCAGCATACATACCCAAAATGAAGTCAGCAGGCATAAAATGGGTGAGCGGATTCCCAGCAAATCCCAAACATGGCTTACCATACATATCAGGACTACTTATCTTGAACGACACTGAAATTGGCTTTCCCATAAGCGTTATGGATTGCACTTGGATAACAGCCAAACGAACCGGAGCAGCGACCGCCATTGCAACTAAACACCTAGCTAGACAGGACTCAAAGGTCCTAGGCATTCTTGGATGCGGTGTTCAAGGCAGAAGCAACCTCGAAGCCCTAAAAGTCGTGTGCAAAAACTTGGAAGAGGTGAAAGCCTACGACATTAGCAAGAGAAACCTTGAGCGTTACGTAGAAGAGATGACAGCTAAACATGGCTTGAAAGTTGTTCCCGTTTCCTCGCCAAGAAAGGCTGTCGAAAACTGCGACATAATCGTAACGGCTGGCCCAATACTGAAACATCCACACTCCATAATTGAGGCATCATGGTTTAAGGACGGCGGCTTTGCCTGCGCCCTAGACTTTGACTCATACTGGAAACCAGAAGCCATGCGTTCCATGAACAAGTTCTGCACCGACGACCACAACCAACTAGCCTACTACAAAAAAGCAGGATACTTCTCCAACATACCACAAGCATACGCAGATCTGGGCGAAATTGTGAACGGCAAAAAACCAGCACGCGAAAACCCAGAAGAACGCATCATGTCCATGAACCTAGGCCTAGCCATAGAAGACATGGCAACCGCCATCCTCATTTACCAAAAAGCAACCAAAGTAGGAGCTGGAACAAGGCTTCCGTTGTAATACGCACATTCTGAAAATTATACTCGTTATCTCTGGTTTTCAGCAGTGCTACAGATGAGTATTAACGCAAGATGTAATAGGTGCTTTTTGCAAAGATTGACTAGGGTTGTGTGTTGGGCACAGGAAAAAAGCTAGCTACGCTGATTGGAATGTCTATTGTTTTCGGCGTTGAAATAGTATGGTTTGTGATTGGGGTTCTTGTACAATCTATTTGGTGGTGTGCAATCAGTTCAGGCGCTATAGCCTTAACTATCTACTACTTCTACGTTAGATTATATCTGAAGAAAAAGGCACGATATCCAATCGTGCCACCAGAGGGAAAAACGGACATCTACTTTCCAAGAACAGACATCCCAAGACCTATACATGCGGACTTCCGTAGGATGAAAGAAAAGAAACGAAGGTTTGAAAAAATAAAGAAGAAAACGAGACGCTAGAAAAAATAGTACCCTCGGATTTCGAGTTCGCGCGTAAATTTCATGCTGCCCAGAACGATATTTTCTTTCTCATCAGTTTTACGTATTCATTTAGTGCTTCTTGCTCTTCCATTGTCAACCTATCCATAAACGTTGTAAGCAACACCTTTGCATGTCGTTCCGGTACCTTCACATACAACACATCTTTTTCGAATATGTGTCTCCCAACCATCGGCTTGTCTATTGATACAGCCACCTGCATTCCTTGCCGAGCCTCTGATAGGGCTTTTCCCTTCTCCTGAATCTGCTGTATCACACCTATTTCCTCACCATTTTCAGCCCTCACAAGCGTGTATTTCGACTTTATCCTCCCAGCTAAGATTTCCACGCCCACTATTGCTGGTTTCGCCCTTCGAAAAACATAACCTTCCAAAATTCGGATTTTCCCGGGCATAACCAGCTTTTCGAACACTTGCTCAAACTCTGCCTCCCGCTGAGTCTTAAGCCACAACAGATAATCGTCCATTAGGCGGTAGATTATGTTTTCACGGAAAATCTGAACGCCCTTAATTTCCGCTTCTTCTTCAGCATCTGGCAAAACCTTAATGTTGAAGGCTAAAATCACACCATAGAAAGGCTCGTGTTCCTTGACAACACCTGCTTCAACAACATCTCTTTTTGAAACGTCACCAACGTCCGCCAATCTGACTGGTACATCGTTTCGTTTCAGGCTTTCAGCAATAGCCTCTAATGAGCCTAAAGTGTCAGCCTTCAAAACAACTCCGTCAACATCCGTCGTAATCCTAATTCTCTCAATCTCCTCAGAAACAAGCTTGGCATATTTTTCCAGATCTTCACCATGCGGCACAGAATACAATGGTGCTCCGGCCAAGACTCCTTCCAAATCAGGAGCCGCAATCTTGATTCCAGCCGCAGCGGAAACAGAATCAACAGAAGAAAACCTGTCCCTAGGATCCCTAATCTCATCCAAAGCCTTAGGAACCAAAATCGCCCGTATCCGCGTAACAACGGGCTTTTCCTTACCGCCAACAACGATCAAGTCTTCTTTCTGCAAAACTCCATCGTAAATTATAGTGTTGATCGTTAAACCCAAACCAGGCTCTTCTTTAACTTCTAGAACCGTGCCTTTGGCTGGTCCCTCTGTGGTCTGTAAACGCTTCTTCAAATACTGTTGGGTCAAACCCACAAGAACCATGAGAAGTTCAGTTATGCCCTCGCCAGTTTTCGCACTTGTAGGCACAATTGCTATAGTCTTTGTGAAGTCCTTCATTTGATCGAAACGGTCCGCCCTAAACCCTAAACGGGAAAAAGTACCGATAATATCGTAGATTCTATTATCCAAATCTTCCTTAACGTAGCGACCTTGCATTTTGTAAGTCTTCAAAAACGGTGTGTCAGGATAAGAATTCCATCCTGGTATTCGGTCTATCTTGTTAGCAGCTACCAAAAAAGGCGTTTTACGGGTCTTCAAAATCTCTATGCTTTCGTGAGTTTGAGCTTCAAAGCCCCGTAAAACATCAATAACAAGTATTGCTATGTCTGCTACGCCGCCGCCTCTCTTACGCAAGTTCGTGAAAGCCTCATGTCCCGGCGTGTCAACAACAAGCAATCCTGGAATTTCAATTTCACCCTTAACCATTGAAAGCAGAGGACCAACTAGTTGCTTAAGTGTATCAACAGGGAAATAACTTGCACCGATGTGCTGTGTAATCCCTCCAGCCTCTCGAGCTTGAACGCTTGTTTTGCGTATTTTATCCAAAAGCAAGGTCTTACCAGTGTCAACGTGACCAAGCACGCACACAATTGGTTGACGAGTAGGCATCTTCTGCATCTCCTTTAACGGATTGAATAAGTCAGTTGCTCAATGATGCATTTCAAAATTAATAAACTATTACCTAATAAGCGCTCAGTTCTTTTCTTCATAATGTTTTTAACTGGCGTTAAGACTCTTTTCCAGAAGGTGACAAATGATTTGCCTCATTGCCCGAAATGTGGCGTAAGGTTGAAAGAAGATGATAAGTTCTGTTATGCTTGCGGCACTCTAGTCACCAAAGTGGTTGAAGAGGAATTCTCTGTATCCGCTGATAACCTTATTGAAAAAGTTAAAGAGTTGCTTCATGAAGGAAACGTGACTAGAATAATTGTTAAGGATGAAAAGGGAAAGGTTTTGCTTGAAATACCAGTGACTATAGGAGTTATCGGTGTTGTGCTTACTCCTTGGCTTGCGGCTTTAGGCGTGATAGCTGCTTTGGCTACGAATTGTACTGTAGTCGTTGAAAGAAGAGAATAAACCTGATTACTTCGGAATATCAGAATGATGCAAGACCTCGTAGTTTTAGAATGGTTAAAATGTTGAGAATGGCTGAGCAACTGAAAAGACAGCTAGCTGATCCTAAAGCGCGCTTTGTTCTAGGGAGAACCTTTGGTTCTTAAAAAAATAAAATGCTATTCAACCTTCGCAATGATCAAGATTACTCCTAGTGCTAAAACTATGACGCTTAGAAACCCAAAAAATCCCGTGTAATCATGTAGTGCTTGAGTGCTTGTGACAGTGTAATACGTGGATAAGGCGCCGATAACAATGAGTATTAAGCCAAAGAATTTTTCGGCCACAACCAATCCGAAACCGCCTTCCTCGCTCATGTCTGACTCTTCCTTTTTGTGTGCTTTTACTTAAGAACGACGTACAGTTATTTTAAATTTCCTCATGTTCACTTGGTTTCTTCAAGTTTAGTAGGCAAGTATTCATCCACGATGTATGTTAAGCCGTATCTGCTGAAGGCTTCTTGCTCCGCCTTTTTCCTTATTTTTAAGAATGTTTTAATTTCTCTCTGCCACAGCGGATCCTTATAGCGTGGATCTCTCTGCAACTCATAAAGCCTTTTTATGTCTACTTCGTCCAATGGGTCAGTCGGCAGTTTATAATTGACGATGTCTGTTGCCCACACTCCGCTCCATTTAGCATCGGGTGTGGTTAATTTCCTTAGGTGTGCAGCGTTCGCAGAACCCGAAATTATGACCATGGCTATGTGCATTCCCCATGGGTCGCCGTCCGTAAAGATGTAGACTGGTATGTCTAGTTCTCTGCTGAGCCTTCTAATGAAGTGTCGTGTTGCTCTTGGGGCTTGTCCAGCCGTTAAAACAAGTAGGGAATTAAACTTCTCGTGCACGTTCTCCTCTACAAACCGTGTGAACAAACCGCCCTTCTCTATGGCTATGACCTTGTCCGCTGTTGTGCTCACAAACTCTGATGAGGTTAGAGCTGGCCCAATCATAACGCCGTCCGGGTGAGAGGTTAGATTCAACGTTTTTCCTTCGTATCCGGGCACTGTGTATTCTATTGTTAGGTCGCCGAACACTGCTGAACGTTCTTCTGGAAAGATGTTGAAGTCTTCTCTAGATAACCCTAAAACTGTTTCTAAATCCGTTATGATGTTGTTTGATTCTTGCTGGTCCGTGAATTTCATTTCGTATGCTTGTGCAGAATAGTAAACATCTCTCAGGGTTGATGTTTTGCGGTGAGAAGTGAGTTCGCGGGAAAATAACGCCGTCCAAACAAGTTGTGTGAAAGGTCTTATGTGACGTATGTTGCGGGTGTGTCTTCGAACTTTTCTGTCTCCCAAAATGTACTGTCTTATTTGTGGGTCGTAACGGATGTTTTCTGTTGAGCGGCTCGGCATCTCTATTGAAGGGAAATATCCAGTGTCGATCTGTTCATAAATTTGGAGTCCCAAGTTCTCTAAACTTGCTATTACTTCTTTTTTTCTTTCTATCATGATGCTTTTATGTTTACTACGTTCCAAACTTCTTTACACTCCTCAAGAGTTTTTTTATATCTGGATTTTTTTCCTTACCAGCAAGCTGTGTTGAAAACTCGGCTATTTTTGGCAGGTACTTGCTGAAAATGTCAAGTCTTTTCCGATCTCTGCTTACGTGTTCCCTCCTCGTTAGAAAGCGTTGAAGGCTGCGTGCGACCTCCCGCAATCCGTTGGCTATTTCTCTTCTAACCTCTGGTCTGTCGGCGATGAATTCCTTTCCAACAGTTTTGTATGGAATCTTGGTGCTGCAAATATGCGTTGCTATGGCGATGGGCATGTCGGGTGTAACTTTGTATCTTCGCCAATTCATGGAATTTATCACTGTCGTTGAGACATCGCTTGCTTCATCATAAAGTAATGGGATTCTGTTAGCAAAACGATAAATTAGGAAGCTTCCTTTCCTTGGGATTTCTCCACCATAAGCAATTGCCACTTCAACGATGAAGGGATGGCCAGCGTAGGTTGACGGTCTGCGCTGATGAACAGCGATGAACTCAGGCTTCAACTCTTTCGAGATACCTGCCTTTAACAGCTTCTCACCCAAAGGAGATAAGCAACTTGCATTCGGAGGTAAGAACTCCCTAAACTCTTTCAGCATGCGCATCAACCGAACAACTTCTTCGTGGGAAAGCCTTTTAGGATTTTTAGATGGGCTTATGTTGCTGAATTCCAAAAATTTCTTTGCAGTTATTTCGCCGATCCTGTGGAAATGATTTTTCAGAAAGTCAGACATGTTCCGAAAAGTCGTCACATGTATGAGGCGTTGAAGTAGCTCCACGTCAACGCCATAAGGGTGAGGCAAAGTCTCCTTCGGCGGGTCAGGCATTTCCTCAGTGACTCTCGTAAACTTGTATAACCTACCTTTAGGGTCAACAAATGTCAGATTTGCATATGGGTTCACCATGGCTGTTTGCTTGAAGTATTCCAGAATTTTAGGCATAGCCCTACTATAGTCGCCTTCAAGGCTGAACTCCACTATTGTTCCGCGCCATCTTTCTTTGTTTATGAGAACTTTTCTGTCAAGTATGAGTGGTCTATTTCTCTGGATGTCGATTCTCAGCTTGTACGAGTAGATTTTTGACATGCCTGTGCTTGAAATTATGCGGGCGGGCTGATGTGTTGTGATTTGACCGTATAAAATTGCCATTTTTCCGCCTAAGCCGAAGGTTCCTCTCTGCTGTTTCGGCTTGTATTTTGAGCCGTAAAGCACTTGTCCAAAGGCTGATGGTATATGTCTTGGCGGAACTCCCAGACCGTTGTCTTTAATCCTTAACCTGAAAACATTCGTTTCTTTGTCCGTTTCGTTTGCATATGAAAGTCTGACGTAGATGTCCGGTGGGACTTTAAGGCTTTCAGCGGCATCTAAAGAGTTTTCTACAAGTTCTCTTACAGATGCGAAAATAGCTCGAGTAGGGTTTGTAAATCCGGCTATGTCACGGTTTCGATAGAAGAAGTCAGCAGCACTTATCTCCTCAAAGGTTGTCCTAGCCACTTAAGCCTCCACCACACCCTCTCTCACAAATCACTTTTACGATATACTCTGGTTACTCATTAATTTAACTACACTTTTTCAGTGAATTCTGTTCATTTCCTAAAAGGATAGGGCAGCAACTCTCTGAGAGTCTTTACTTTAACCGTTTTAAACAAAATTCTGCCATTTTCCGCTTTTGCCATAACAATTTCAATTTTGGGGTTTTTCGCAAAATCATAAATGTACTGCAGGCACGCTCCGCACGGTCTAGGTTCACATTGACTGCTTGCATCCGCGACTATGGCTACTTCTTTGATTTTTCGGTTGCCATGCAAAACAGCATGGTTGATTGCGCATCTTTCAGCACAAATGCCAAGTCCAGAAACCCAACTTTCAACATTGCAGCCGCGATAGATTTCACCGTCTTCTGCAAGAACAGCGGCTCCTACCTTACAACCCCAAAGCACATGTGCATTGTTCATAGCCTTCAGAGCAGCATCCAGAAGTTTTTTCTCCGTTTTCCCTATTTCGCTTACCTCTACTTCCCTTTAAACGAACTTTTCATTACATGCTAGCTCTTTAATGAACGTACGTAATAGTGTTCTCCCATCTCTTTTTGAAACTTATCAAGCTTCGAACCTTCCTTATTAACCCTAGGTCTCTTCGTAGTCGGGTCTCTTCGGAAAGTAACTTCCATCTCTTTCAGAAACATGTTCATTCCGTCCCTTAGGCTAGTTAGAGGTTTCGCTATACCCTCGAGTCCAGGTTTTCCAGTGAAAACCATCAAGCGATCAGCTATGAAATCTTGTGCAACAACATCGTGTTCAACGACAAAGGCTGTAACGTTATGTGTTTCAACAACCCTGCGAATAGCTCGCGCCATGTTCAATCTTTCTTCCACATCCAAATAAGCACTGGGTTCATCAAGCAGATAAAGTTCAGCCTTTCGCGATAGGCATGCTGCAATCGTAACTTTTTGCAGTTCTCCCCCGCTCAATTCCGCTATATTTCTGTCCAAAAGCGTGTTTATGCCTAAAGGTTTGAGGACTTCGGTCTTGTACCAGCTTGAAATGAAATTTTCTTTGGCGATACTCTTTAGGAGTTCTTGGATTGTTCCCTCATATTCCGCTGAAATGTATTGTGGTTTATAGCTTACTTCCAACTCGCCAAACTTTTTTCCGTCATCAGTCTTTTCAATTCCAGCCAAAATCTTCACAAAAGTTGTTTTTCCTATGCCGTTAGGTCCCAGAATTCCAATGATCTCTCCCCTTTTTATCTCCCCGGGATGCACAACAAGTTTGAACCCTTTGAATGTTTTCTTCATCTGTTTCCATTTCAGCAAGGTTTCGCCAACTACAAAACTCACTGTAGGCGGCTTTTCATGGAACATTATGGCTTCTTTTCTAAATCTAACGTTCTCGTCTCGAATATAACCTTGCAGGTAAATGTTTATTCCTGTTCTAACACCGTGGACGTGAGACACAATGCCGTAAACCCCTGGTTCTCCATAAAAAATGCATATTTGATCCGACAAGTAATCTATTATAGCCAAGTCGTGCTCAGCTACAATCACTGTTTTCTCATCTTTTTTTAGGCTTCTTATGGCTCTGGCAACCTCAAGTCTCTGTTTCACATCTAGAAAGCTCGACGGTTCATCAAGAAGATACACGTCGGCTTCGCGGCATATGGTTGCCGCCACTGCCACACGCTGCAGTTCTCCTCCGCTCAAAACCTCAAGAGGACGTTTCCAAACCTGTTTAAGCTCAAGCTGACTTGCAATTTCTTTAAGCTTTCCTCGTTCATCAACCTTTTCTAAGAGTTCTCCAACTTTTCCGGAGATGGCTTTCGGAATTTTATCAACATACTGGGGTTTATGGGAGACCTTAAGGTCGCCTTCACTCATCTTTTGGAAGTAATCTTGAAGTGTTGAGCCTCTGAAATGCCGGATTATCTCGTCCCAGTCAGATGGATTTTCATAGTTTCCAAGGTTTAACTTGACCTCGCCGGAAAGTATTTTGAGTGTTGTTGATTTACCTATTCCGTTTTGTCCAAGTAAACCTAAAACGACGCCGGGCGAAGGCACTGGAAGTCTGTAAAGTTTGAAGGCGTTTTGTCCGAAACGGTGGCTGCATTCGGTTTCTAACTCGTCTGGAAGGTTAACTATCGAAATGGCTTTGAAGGGACACTTTTTTATGCAGATTCCACATCCTGAACAGAGGTTTTCTACGATAACTGCTTTGCCGTGTTCAAATTTTATTGCTTCTTTGTGGCTTCGTACCATTGGGCAAAAGCGATAGCAAAGTCTATTGCAACGTTTCGGTTTGCACTTGTCAGCGTCTAACACCGCTACCCTAGTCATGGCTAATCCAGCAACGAAATGGTCATAACTTGTAAGTTTATAAATATAAGCCTCGAAAATCAACATAAAAAGACGCTAAGAACTTTTAGATTAAAACAAAAATGCTTGCGTTTACTATAGGATTCCACCATTCCTTTTCTTTCGAATCTTTCTTTTCCCCAATCATGCTTTTCCAAAACCTATTCAATGATTTTCGCCGTTAAATGAGCTATAGGCTCTTCTGTTTCAGGTGTAATGTAAGTCCAGCAGAGGTTTCGTGAATTGTGCGCTGCTCCAATTCTTCCGTATGCATCAACAGCGATTAACCCCATAGAATTATACGTGTCAGGTATCCTGCGATTAACAAGTTTTATCGCAAATTCAACAGCCTCCTGCGCTGTTTTTCCACTTTCCATAAAATCGCAAACAGTTTTCGATAAAACAAGCCTTATCGCTATTTCACCAACACCAGTGGCTGAACAAGCTCCAGCTTGATCGTCCGCGTAATTTCCGCATCCAATTAATGGTGAATCTCCGATTCTTCCAGGAAGCTTTAAGGGAAAGCCTCCAGTGGAGGTTGCTGCTGCAACGTTTCCCTTTTTGTCTAGGGCGACTGCCCCCACAGTTTCTAGCGTGAACAATTCAGGATGATTTTTAACAAGATTAGCCAGTCTTGGCAAGCGACTTCTTCCTTCCAGTAAGGCTTTTCTCTGGTTTTCATAATATTTCAGCCTAAGCTCAGTAGTAGGCTCTCTTCTCTCAAGATTAAACATTTCAGCCAATTTTTCCGCTCCTTCGCCTACCACAAAAACGTGATCCGTCTTCTCCATGACAATCTTTGCTAAACGAACGGGATTTTTAATATCCTCTAGAAGCCCAACGGCTCCAGCCTGCAGTGTCTTTCCATCCATAATTGATGCTTCCATCTCGACACGTTTGTCTATGTTCAAGCTTGAACCGTAACCTGCGTTAAACGCACCTGCATCTTCCATGACGGCAACAGCCTCCATGACGCTGTCAACTGCACTTCCACCATGCTTTAAGATTTCGAAACCAGTTTTTGCAGCCTTTTTTACGCCTTCTAAACCAGGTTGGCTGCGTTCAGGATTCCAAGCTCCAGCCCCACCGTGAACGACAATTACGGGTTTTCGCACTTCACTCAACCTTGTTTCCTCTTGTTAACGAGAATAATAAAACTCATACAGCTAAAATTTAAGCCTAGTGCCTAGGAATCATCAAAATGAATAAATCCTCGTAATCGAATATTAGATGTGGGATGATGTGAGGCGACGGTAAGAGCCATAAGCTATGAAAAAGCCACTAACCTGCACTGACCAAAAACTGGTTTATATTAAATCTACTAAAAGATGATCAAGGTGAAATCATGCTCAGAGATTTTAATCTTCTAGCCACTACTTCCCGTGGAAACGAGCGTGATGCCTGCTCCGAATTGTCGTATCTACTCGGTGAGATAGGTGATTCAGCCCCAAATGTTGAAAAGACCGGTATTTCTGGTTTGATTACTGCAAAGACAGCCTTCAAATCTTTCGAGGTTATAGAAAAGCTTCGCAACATTCTACATGAACGCCCCTACGAGTTTCGTTATACACTCAGAATAATTCCAATTGAAAAGGTTGTTCACACAGACTTGGACGAAATTCAACATGTAGCCACAGAACTAAGCTCGAAAATAGGTGAAAACGAAACCTTTCGAGTCACAGTTGAGAAACGCTTCACAGCAATGCCGAGTCGAAATATCATCGAGCAAGTTGCAGCGAACATTGAAAAGAAGGTTGATCTCAGTAAACCTGACAAAATCTTGTTGATTGAGGTTGTTGGCGGATTAACCGGAATATCTGTGATAAAACCTGACGACATCTTATCCGTAATGAAGGAAAAAGTGTTGTAGGCCACGCTAATGCTGAGTTGCTAGTAGCGCCATCCGTTCGATAACAAGATCTGCTAAGACTTTCTCTAAACCACCTTTCTTCATAACAGTTTCCAGTTCCACATCTGAAATCACAAAAATCTCTTGGATATCTGCCACCTTTTCTTTTGATAATTCAAGAACTGTGTCATCACGCTTGGCTTTAACTTGTTTTGAAACTAAAGACAAAGCTGACCTCACTGATTCCAGTTTTTCTCCGATTATTAACACCGCAATTTCGGACGAACTAGGTTTAATTCCGAGAAGCTTCATTGCCTTTCGGATTTGACGTTGTGCAGAAGCGTAAAGCAACGATTCCATCGCCAAACTTTCTGAAATGTTTTCTCTGTTCTTGAAGGCTGTTAACGCATTCAAAGCTGCAAAGTACAAGTGTTGCCATGTAGCCACAAATTTCGCGTCAAAGAACTGAATTTCCACGCTTGAAGGCTTTTCTTTTCGCATCGCCTTAAAAAATTCTTCAATGTCCTTAATTCTGACGTTTCTAAAGCCAGCTATCGTAACATGCTTTCCGAATTCTTCAATCTGTTTCAGCAATTCTATTCCTCAACAATTTCCTTCAAAAACCTTCTAGCAAGTTCAGCAGACACTCCAGCCTTTACAAGCTTTGCAACTCCCTCTTCTACAGATTTCCCTTTCTCCCCACATTTCTTAACGATTTTTCTGATTGTTTCCTTTATTTCCCATGGAAAAACTATCCAACGGCTTGTCTCCTTTCCATAGTAATCTGGGATGACAACACTCCAAGGTTTGTAGTAAACTGTAGCTATTTTAACCTCACAACCACCCTGTTTAACAATGTGTTTCTTCACAAGTTCCAAGCTTTTTCCAGTGTCAGCAACTTCATCTACGATAAGCACTTTTTTACCTGCCACAGCCACAGAAACTGGTTGCGTCAGAATTGGCTCCATTTTTGTTTCTGCAACTCCCAAATAAAATTCTGCTTTAACATTCGCAAGGTTAGGGTTATCCAAGAAATCTGATAAAACTCTAGCCGGCGGCCATCCTCCCCGGGAAACACCCACAATCAAGTCTGGTTTAAACCCGTTTTTCCTGATTCTTTCAGCCAAATTCAAAAGCATTTCATATATTTGATCCCATGTCGGAATTTCAAACTGGGTTTCTAAACTCAACTTCCCTCACCAGAACAGTCTCGTTGAATTTCATAGAAGTGCAAAATAATTTAACTCTTGCCACGGCTGCCCTGCTGGTTATAAGATGTTTGCCGCAAGACTGTTGGGAAATGGAAAAAAGGGGACTTGTGCGGCGGAGGCTTCTCGTCGCTTTGAACAATATATAAATAGTTGCTAGTGAGATGAAACCCGAACCCCATTATGCCGCGCACGCTGAAAATGCTGCCTTTTCCGTTTTCTTCAGTCTTTCGCAAAGAATTGATCGAACTACGCCACCCTTAGAGTTCTTGATGATTCTTGAATTCTACCCCAACAATATGTCGCCGCTTCTTCAGATTTGATAAACTCATCTGCGACACATTTATTTTAAATAAACGCCCAAAGAGACATCTAGGGAGGGCCGAGATTGAAAGTGATAATAGAATGCATACCTAACTTTAGCACATCAGACCAGAAAGTTGTCGAGTTAATCCTTGACAAGATCAAGAGAACCGAAAACGCTTTTCTGCTTGACTACACTTTTGACGACTATTACAATAGGCTTGTTGTTTCTTTTGTCGGCAATAAAGAATCGGTGCTTGAGGCTGTGTTGAACTCTGCGTTTGAAGCTGTAGAACTTATTGACATGCGAAAACATAAGGGTCAGCATCCACGCGTAGGCGCTGTTGACGTTGTTCCCTTCACACCAATAAAAAATGTTGCAATAGATGACTGCATTGAACTTGCAAAGAAGTTTGGAGAAACCCTAGCTGAGAAATGCAGTGTGCCAGTTTATCTTTATGGTGAGGCAGCAACAAAACCTGAGCGTAAAGATTTGGACTGGATACGCAAAGGCGAGTATGAAAAATTGGCTGAGATGATTGTTAGGCCTGAGCGTAAACCAGATTTTGGTCCAGCTAAGCCTCATCCTACGGCTGGTGCAACGATAACTGGTGCGCGAAAGGTTATGACTGGCTTTAATGTCAATTTGGGTACGGCTGACCTGAAGGTTGCAAAAAAAATAGCTAAGGCTTTACACTCAAAGAAGGGTGGTTTTTCAAATGTTAAGGCTATGGCTGCCTTTATTCCAGAGAAAAACGTCACGCAGATTGGTATGAGCATAAGCAATTTTGAGAAGACTCCGCTTTACCGTGTCTTTGAAATGCTCAAGGTGGAGGCTGCCCGCTACAACGTGCCAATAATCGGCTCAGAATTCTGCGGTATGACTCCGTTAAAGGCGTTGATTGACATAGCTGCATACTACCTAAAAATTGACAACTTGACTGAAGATCGCGTGTTAGAAATGGCTGTGCATAACGCCATAGAAAAAGGAGAAAGACAATGTCATAGTTGACATACGTTAATGAATCATTTGATTTTCAGTCCGAATTCTAGGCGAACTTCTCTTCTTTCTATGTCTTCGTTAGAGTAAGCAGCAACATCAAAACCAACTAGTTCAAATCCATGTTTCAGATAGAAGTTGATTGCTGGAACGTTACAACTCTGCGTTTCTACGACTAACATTCTTGCCCCTCTCCTTTTTGAAAGTTTTACAGCGTAATCCGCAAGAAGCGTGCCTATTCCTTTGCGACGAAAACCTTCTTTGACCAAAAGCTCCCAGATGCGCATTCTGTTGTTCCACTCTTGAAAGCCCAGTTCCATCACTCCCATTTGTTTGTCTTCCAATTCAGCGGCAAAAACACGCGGTTCATCAACAAAATCTTGGAAAAGCCCACCTTCAAACCGTTTCTCTATCGGCTTCGGCAACGCTTCCAGAACTAACTTGATTTCCCATCCGTCTTTTTTGCGAAAAACAGCTACAGCATAATGCTCTTCAGTAATGTACATGAACTTCAGCTTCGAAAAAGTCAGTTTCTGCTTGACGAGTTCGATGATTCTAACATTCTTTATGGCATTTTGGTTCAATTAAATTCCCAGTGTAGAATTGTGTATTTTGTTTTAAGAGTTTCGTTGATTGCAGAATGCAGTAATAGCGAATCTTTTAAGACAAGTACACCAATTGAGTATAGAGAAACGTGGTTTGGAATGACTGTTTCAATAAAATGGCTAGCTCATGCCGCCTTCCAAATTAAAACTGAAGGAAAAATCATCTACGTTGACCTAGAGAAATACGGCGAAGCCTCTGAAAAGGCAGACTTGATACTGGTGACGCATTCACATACTGACCACTGTGACCCGTCTAAGATCAAAAAGGTTCGTAAGCCAGACACCTTGATAATTGCTCCCGAAGATTGTGTTTCAAAAATTGGTGGAAACGTTAAAACACTTAAACCTGGAGAAGAGACAACAATCGATAACATACGAGTCAGGGCTGTCGAAGCCTACAATTATAAGCGTTTTAGGTCTCCTGGCAATCCTTACCATCCTAAGGGCTATGGGGTTGGCTACTTGATAACGGCTGCGGGCAAGACAATCTATCATGCTGGAGACACGGATTATATTCCTGAAATGCGACAGCTTGGACCTGTAGATGTGGCTTTGCTTCCGAGCGGGGGCACGTACACCATGGACAACTCTGAGGCTGCTGAAGCTGCCATAGCAATTAACCCTAAAGTTGTGATACCCATGCACCGTTGGAACACTGATCCAGAAGAGTTCAAAAAGAAGGTGGAAGCTGAATCGAACGTCAAGGCAATGATATTGCGGGAAGGCGAAGAATACCAAGTGGCTTAGATATGGTTGCTACTAAAAAGAAAAGGAAACGGCGGGTTAAGAAGGAAAAGGTAGATCTACTCATCATCAATGCTAATGAGCTTATAACCCTAAAAGGTGGCAGTGAAGGAGCGCTCACTGGCAGGCAAATGCAAAGTCTCAAGATAATACGTAAGGGCGGTTTGGCAGTTAAGGATAGCAGAATAGTTGCTGTTGGGAAAACGTCTGACATCAGACAGGAGTTTAGAGCTGAAAACGTGATAAGCGCTAGTGGAAAAATCGTCATGCCTGGCTTTGTTGATCCTCATACTCATCTTGTTTTTGCTGGGTCACGTGAAGATGAGTTTCAGATGAGGGTTGAAGGTGCCTCTTACATGGAGATTTTTGATGCTGGTGGCGGAATTCTGAAAACTGTTAGGGAGACCCGTAGGGCTGGTGTTGATAAGCTTGTGGATTTTGGTTTTAAAACTTTGGACGTTATGTTGGAGCATGGTACGACGACTGTTGAAGCCAAAAGCGGTTATGGTTTGACTGTGAAGGACGAGCTAAAAATTTTAGGGGTTATTAAGCGTTTGAATCAACTGCACGCTGTTGATGTTGTTCCAACTTTTTTAGGTGCCCATGCTGTTCCGCCTGAATATAGAAACAATCCGCAGGGATACGTCAACTTGGTTGTTGGGGATATGATTCCGCAGGTGGCTGCGAAGGGGCTTGCCAGTTTTTGTGATGTTTTCTGTGAGAGAGGCGTTTTTAGTTTGGAGCAGTCTAGACGTGTTTTGGTTGCTGCTAAGAATCAAGGCTTGAAGCTAAAGGTTCATGCTGATGAAATGAGTATGCTAGGCGGAGCTGAACTGGCGGCTGGTGTAGAGGCTGTTTCTGCTGAGCATTTACTTTTCTCTTCTGACGCGGGCATTAAGGCCATGGCTAAAAAAGGCGTGATTGCTGTTTTGCTTCCTGCAGCAGCATTCACCTTGATGACTGGGCGATACGCGGATGCCAGAAAAATGATTGATTCTGATGTTTCCGTGGCTTTGGGAACTGATTTTAATCCAAGCTGCTGGGTTGAGAATCAACAGTTGGTTATGGCTCTTGCTTGTCATTTCATGAAGTTGACGCCTGCTGAAGTCATAACAGCAGCTACAATTAATGCTGCTCACGCCATAGGTGTAGCGGATGAGGTTGGCAGTTTAGAGGTTGGTAAAAAGGCTGATGTCATCATTTTAGATGTACCTAATCACAAATTTCTTGGTTACCGCTTCGGCGTGAATTTAGTTGACAAGGTTGTAAAAAGTGGACGATTGGTTGTTGACAAAGAAGCCAATACAATCAAAACTGTTAGGTTGTTTTAGCAAAGAATTATAATGTATTTATACTATTCTGGTTTATGGGGAAATTGCTCTGTTTAAGATTGAGAAGCCTGTTAAATGTTTGACTGGTCCTGAGCTGCATTGCAAGAACTGGCAGATTGAAGGCGTTTTGCGCATGCTTTTTAACGTTGTTGACCCTGAAGTGGCTAAAGACCCAGAAAAGCTTATTGTTTACGGTGGAACTGGAAGGGCTGCGCGGAATTGGGAGTGTTTTGAGCGCATTGTTGAGACTTTAACAGAGCTTGAGCCTGACGAGACTATGCTTATTCAGAGCGGTAAACCTGTTGCTGTTTTTAAGACACATGAGTGGGCTCCAAGAGCCTTAATTGTTAACAGTATGCTTGTTCCGAAATGGGCTACTTGGGATTACTTTTACGAGTTAGAGCAAAAAGGCTTAATCATGTTTGGACAGATGACTGCTGGTTCTTGGGCGTATATTGGTACGCAGGGCATATTACAAGGCACTTATGAAACGCTTGCTGCTGTTGCGAAAGAGCATTTCGGCGGAAGTTTGCGCGGAAGGCTTGTTTTAACCGCTGGTTTAGGCGAAATGGGCGGTGCTCAGCCTTTGGCCGTTACGATGAACGACGGTGTTGCCTTGGTTGTTGAAATTGACAGGCATATGATTGAGCGCCGCATGAAACATGGTTATTTGGAAATGTGGACTGACGATTTTGATGAAGCTGTGAAGTTGGTTTTGAATGCTAAACGGGAAGGTGTTCCCAAAAGTGTTGGTTTGCTAGGTAACGCTGCTGAAGTACATCCCGAACTTTTACGGCGAAACGTGATTCCGGACGTTTTAACTGACCAAACTGCTGCACATGATCCGTTGAATGGTTATTACCCCGCTGGTTTGTCAAAGGAAGAAGCAGACGAGCTTAGAAAGATTGATCCGAAAGAGTATATTCGTCGTGCGAGCGATAGCATGCGTGTTCACGTAGAAGCCATGGTTGGAATGATGAGGAAAGGTGCAATAACTTTTGAGTATGGGAATAACTTGCGTCAACAGGCTTATGATGCTGGGTTTAAGGAGGCTTTTGCTTATTCGGGTTTCGTTCCAGAGTATATTAGACCAATGTTTTTTGAGGGACGTGGGCCTTTCCGTTGGGCTTCGCTTGTCGGTAGTCGAGAAGACATTTACACGCTTGACGAGGTTATCTTGAAAGAGTTTGCTTATAATAAGGAGTTGTGTCGTTGGATACGGAAAGCCAAGGAACAGGTGAAGTTTCAGGGGTTGCCCGCGCGGGTTTGTTGGCTTGGCTTCGGCGAAAGGGCCCGTTTTGGTAAGTTGATTAATGATATGGTTGCGGATGGAAGGCTTAGTGGGCCTGTTTGGATTGGGCGTGATCATTTGGATGGTGGGAGTGTTGCTTCTCCTAACCGCGAGACTGAGGACATGAAAGATGGAAGCGACGCAATTGCGGATTGGCCTATTCTTAATGCTTTGTTGAATGCTGTTGGTGGGGCTACTTGGGTTTCTGTTCATCATGGTGGAGGCGTGGGCATAGGCTATAGTATTCATGCTGGCATGTGTTTGGTGGCTGACGGCACAAAAGAAGCAGAAAAACGTCTAGTAACGGTGTTGACAACGGATCCGGGAACAGCCATAGTGAGACATGCAGATGCAGGATATGAAAAAGCACAAAAAATCGCAAAAGAAAAAGGAATCAAAATGCCAATGCAAAAATGATAATAAAGAACATTTTCAGGAACCATAAAAATGGGATTTTCAGAGGTTTTTTTTTGAATAATTGCTAACAAGAGGTGGAGAAGCTTCTAATTCTGTGAAGCTGTTTTTGTTAGTATTTTTGGTTCTTTCCATTCTTCTCGGAGAATGCTAGACGCATGCGTCAGCCCATTTTCCTCTGACATAACCTACTTTGCGTAGTACTCCTTCCTTTTTGAAACCAGTCTTCTCTAGAACTCTTTGGGACGCTTTATTTCTCATGATCTTATGGGTTCTTTTGTTTCTACTATAACTTTTCCGCTTTTCTCACGTGCGCGAGCTATTATGATTTATGGAAAATCTCCGATTGAATTCTACATACCATAACCTATAAGATGTTTTCAAGTCTGCACAAAACTTTCAAAGAACCGATGCGATAATGAGAACTGTGATGTTATGCCTTTATTTATGGTGAAGAGGGAAGCCTTCGACTTGTACAGATTTGGCAAAAGAGATGTGGAATTGAGAGCGGTTAAGCCGCAATGGAAAAACAGCAAGCCTGGGGACATAGCCACTATTCAGTGTGGAAGAGATATTTTCAGAAAGAAAATCACCAAGATTCATAGAGGGACACTGGCTAGAATATTTCTTAAGGTAGATTATAAGCGAATATTTCCTGAAGCCTCAACCGTGTTTGAAGCCGTTAAAGCAGCCAAAAAGCTCTATCCAGACGCAGATGAGTTCATGGCTTTCGAACTTCAAGATATTTTTTAGCTTATCCAAATACCAAGCAAACAGCACCTATAAGATTCTGCTTCCAGTTCTTACCACCCTTCAGCTGAAAAACAGGGAACTCACTTGGTGTATGTTTCCACAAATTTCCTGATTGTTCTATCGTATGTTTTTTCCACTTCTGGCGGGAACAGGCATCCCGGCAGTTCACCTCTCTCCCTGTGAGAGCGAATGCACTCACAGCATTTTCCACGCAAGTCGCAACCAACATAAGTACACGGACAATCCCGCAGATTTATTTGAATATTTGGGCAATTCTTCCGCTCAACCATCTTTCTAAACCTTCGCTAACTTCTTAATCACAAAAACGACTATTAAAACTATAACAAGCCAGAACAAGAATAACGTGCCAACACACCTTAACGACTTATACACAACTCACAATCGAACAACTCAAGACCTTACCAACAACATAACACGGTTTCCCCCTTGTGCTCTATATATAAAGGGGGCTATACTCTTCAGCACGATAGGCAAATCCTCACTTGGAGAATGCGCAAATTAAATAAACAAATTCTCTAACTGATGAATGCTTGTTGTATATTACATGACAATGACCATCATAAAGAAAAAACAGGTCATGCCTTGGGTCTATTACTCTGCATCATAGGAACAATAATGTTACTCATCACAGTCTGGAAATTGTGGGCTGAAGAAGCATTCACATCCTCAGACATGCTCTCAGCTCTAAAAGCCAGTCTTTGGACAGAATACACAGACCTAACCTTAGGAATCGGATTAAAACCCATACACTACATGGTTGTCAGCATCGTGTTACTCGTCATCGGCTCTGCAATCTTGATAGCCAGAAGAGAAAAAGTCAGCGTGACTGAAGAAGCAACAGTGATGTTTGAATGCCCCTACTGTAAACACCAATGGCGAGAATCCATGTCTAAAACACACCTAAAATCCATGGGCTATCCTCGCGTGCGGACACTCTCCAGACGAAAATGTCCAAAGTGTGCAAAATTCATCCGCCCAAAAATAGCGCAAACAAACGTATGAAATCCTAACGATTACTTGCCTTAACAATCTTGTATCCAGAAGCCTTACGTAACCTATTCATAACAGCCAAGCCAAGCCCTTGAGTGGGTATGCCCTCAGCAATTATAACATCGACACCTTCCAAATCAAACTCCCTCAAAAATCTAAATAAATTCTTCGCAATAACCCTCAAGTCACTTCTGCTTCCCAGAGATTTTACAACATCAGCCCTATAATAGCCTGCAGTCTCATCAGTAGCAAGAACACCAACCTTAGTGCCTTTGCCCATGTAAAACTCAATCAACTCTTTCACCTTAGCGACGACGGATGACAATTCTCCCTCAACTACAATCACATCCGCATCAGGAGCATAATGCCTATGCTTCATTCCAGGAGAACGCGCTTTCTCAACAGACAACTCCATCTCAGCAACCGCAACAGGATGAAGCTCCACCCTCGTAAGCATTCTCTTCAACGCCTCATACGGTGTTCCCCCTGGACGGAGAATCTGAGGCGGGTCAACAGTCATATCCAAAACAGTGGACTCCACCCCAATGTTGGTCGGTCCAGCATCCAAAACAGCATCTATCCTCCCATCCAAATCATCCAAAACATGTTTCGCCGTGGTTGGGCTAGGCTTTCCAGCAAGATTCGCGCTAGGAGCAGAAATGCAACAACCACTTTCCCTAATCAAAGCCAAAGCAACACTATGCCTAGGCATCCTAACAGCAACAGTATCCAAACCAGCCACAGTCACGTTCGGCACAATTTTTGAACGCTTAAAAATCAACGTTAACGGACCAGGCCAAAAATCATTCGTAAGCTTCTCAGCTTTCAAAGGAACTTCTCTGGCTAATCTATAGACGTCTTTCACGTCTCCTACGTGCACTATTGGCGGATTATCAAGAGGACGCTTTTTCGCTTCAAAAAGAGCCCTAACTGCTTTCGAATTCAAGGCGTCAGCACCCAAGCCATAAACCGTTTCTGTCGGAAAAGCAACCAAACCGCCTTTTTTGATTAAGTCAGCTGCTATACAAATCTTTTCCATCTGTGGCTTTTGCGAATCAACTTTCAACACTAACGTTTTCTTCATCGTTTACCTAGCTGTTAGAATCTATTCCAGACATTTAAACTTCTTTAAATTAAAAACGAGAGAAAACTACCGCTGGGGTTGTCAGACAACATAATAATCGATAACTTTTTTCATGCTTTTCGGTGCAGCCTGTTTGATGGCAAGCTGTTTCAGTATCTTTATCACCTGAGGTTGAAAACGAGCTATATCCGTTAAGGAGATTAACCCGACTAAACGTTTTCCATCAACCACGGGCAACTTCTTAATCTTCATCTGAAACATCAATTTAACCGCCTCTTCCAAATCCATGTTAGGCTCAACAACAACCAACGGGCTGCTCATAACATCCTTCACGCCAGTCCTAGTCGCATCCTTAGACTCTGCAACAACCCTCTTCAGCAAATCCCTCTCGGTTATTATACCCATAGCCTTCCCGTCCCTGACAGCGATTAAACATCCTATCTCAAACTTGTTCATCACTTCTGCTGCTTCTTTAACTGTTGCTTTCTCATCTATGGTTATTACTTCCTTCACCATTACGTCCTCAACCCTCAAAGACAAGGGAGTTTCCTTCTTCTCACCAGACAACAAATTCACGACTTTATTTTTCCAAGTCTAATATATAAATTGGTGTGCACAAAATTTTGACGTTCACTGACCCAGCAGCTTACGAACCAACCCTTCAACATGCTCACATGAATTTTTCCACGTTCAAACTTTTCCTTAGGCTTCGATAACGGGCGAGTAGCGTCAACGTTTTTTGCATGAATGACTACCGACGTAATGTGCGGGCCAGCATCCTTCTCAAAATGTGTTAGAATGGGAATTCTAGACAAGTCTGGCTTTTCTGTAATTTCCTTCACTACACCGTCTTCAAGAAACCTCGTTTTTTGTGGCGAACGCCAAGCTTCAACCAACCTACTGTAAAGTTCATTCTGGTTTATGTTGTGCTTCACAGATTCTTTTTCGAGTTGCCCAAACGGTGGCAACGACCTTCGTCCTATAATTTTTTGATTCTTCAAATAAGAGAATCAGTCCTTTATTGTCGCATTTCTTAATGATGAATGGAACTTCGAAACGGTGGAGGCTCTATCTTTTACGTGTAAAATTTCCCCTTTCGTTTCCACTTGTTTAAGGTAACTTCTTAGGCTTATGCCGTGGCTCCCTCTTTCTCAGGTTGGGTGCCGACAACTTTTTCAAGCAACTTCAGGAAAATTGATTGACCATGCATCTCATCAATGGTTTTCAAATACACGGAGACCAACGCTATCTTTTTCTTTCTGGAAGCCAAATGCTCAGCAAACATGCGGGCTGAAATGATGTTCCTATCACCTAAAAGGACGGACGAGGAAGGTGGCCCAAGCAAATCTTGAGGTTTGGGCACAGCTATTGCCAGTGTTCCAAGCTTATCTTCGTTTTCACTTAAAAGAACAAAACATGAATTTTTCGTTTCCAAATACACCGCCAGAAAATGCACATTCTGCTCAACTATTTCATCTTTAACAACTGTAGCACGTTCCATAACGAATCCTCACACTTGCTTATTAGCTTCATGCACTCACTATTTATTGTTTTCAAGGGTGCTACAATAAATGTCGAAAAATCAAGCAGAAAAGATTCTCAGAACACTTCAAAAAACTTTTACTTCGTCAAAACGGACAACCTCCGATAGAGACCCCTTCAAAACATTAATCGTCACGATAATTTCACAAAACACAGCAGCCAAAAACACAGCCAAAGCCTTCGAAAACCTTTCGAAGCAATTCCAAATACTACCTGAAGCATTAGCGAACGCTGAAAAAAGCAAAATTGAAGAATGCTTGAAAGTAGCTGGCTTGTACAGAAACAAAGCCAAAACAATAAAACAAGTTTCAAGAATCATCGTAAAAAATTTTCAGGGAGACTTAACACAAGTACTGTCACTGTCCTTCGAAGAAGCAAGAAAAGCTCTTCTGCAACTTCCAGGGGTTGGACCAAAAACAGCCGACGTTGTTTTACTCTTCTGTGCAGAAAAACCCACAATCCCTGTTGACACTCATGTTAATCGTGTATCAAAACGGTTAGGTCTAGCGCCAAAGAACGGAGACTATGAAGCCATTCGCAAATCACTTCAGAAACTCTACGATCCAAAAGACTACTTATCGATTCATATTTTACTGATTTCGCTAGGTAGAACACATTGCAAGGCTAGAAATCCTCTATGTAAACAATGCCCAGTGAACGTGCTTTGTCGATCAAGGCATGTTTAGGATAATAAATGACTGGAGCATAGAAAATCTACCCAACCAACCAACCAACAAAACGGTAATGGGGAAAAGTCATAGCTGAAGCCAATCGGAATTGGGCTTTACTTCCTCTTTTCCTTCATTTCCTTGTAGATTTCAATGAATCCGCATTTCTTGCAGTAAGTCGGAATAACCCTATCAAAGCTCCGCCGACCCTTTTTTGGAAAAACAATGACTTTCGGAAGGTTTTTGAGGAATTCTCCTTGAACCATTTCTCCGCCGCACTTTGGACACTTCTTAGCTTCACTCATGATTCTTCCCGAATCTGGATGATGCTCTTCAAGATATAAGATTTGCTCAGATTGGTGCGTAAAAGTTATAGCTGAACCGAACGTGTTAGCTTGAATTGTGAAAACTGAAAAGAGGTGATAGCTGAGTTGAAGGAATACGAATGTGTGGAAGTTAAGGACCACAAGGACATCGGTAAAACAATTGAGCAATGGCAGAAGAATGGATGGCGTCTCCACTCGTATCAAACAGCTGGCATGGGTGCGGGACCAATGGCATACAAAGTCAACCATTACTTGCTGTTTGAGAAAGGCGGGTAAGACAGACTTCCTTTTTTTTGTCTTCATTGAATTTGAATACCAAGCATAGGCCTCGCCAACTGGCACTCAACGTTTCTTTTTCCCAAGCGTGCGTCAAAAGGTGCGTTTGGGGGTAAAGTTTTATCCCTTTCTCCTCAACATTTTAGACCGTAAAAAATCAGACTGTTAATGCTGGATGATATTCTCTTTTTCTTTCGTCGGGGTTACTTGTTGGTTTTTCTAGAAGACCTATAAACGCCAGAACAAACTTTCTCAGATTCTTTGCATATGGATTAATTAATTCCTTTATTCTTTCCTTGTTAACTTCTCCCTTTGTCTCAAATACTAATTCAAAAAACGAATCACCCAACACCCTTGCGCAATGAAAGCTAACCAGACACCACTACGAATATCTGATGGCAATAACCAATTACAGCATCAATGTCTGAAGAAGAAAGAACATTAAGCAGGTCTTTGTTTTCCATCCAATCAAACGATTCTGACGTCACTACATCGTGTATTTTGTCCAGCGACTGCGCAACAACTCCAAGCTTCGTCTTATTCAGACTGTCAGGAGCCCCTGTGGTGAAATAGAGATAACTCCAAACAGCACCTGCCACATGTTTCAATTCGTAATACATGCTCCCAAGCTCTCCATTCAAACCCGGCGAAAGAATATCGCTTACTACTTTTGCCCCATAAATGCCATTTTCCGCTTGTTCAAATGTGGCGTTATCCGAAGTTTGAAGATATTGCTCAAGACAATCGGCTACCACTCCCGCTTGTACACCATAACTCCAAAACGCTCGAGCCCGAAACGTAGAAACAAGATTCTCATTATCCACACGAACATTCACATAGTAATACACATTCAAAACCACTGAAACCACCAAAGCCACAACAAGCAACACCACCACAATAACCATTCGCTTATTCAAACTTCACCACCACTCAAAAAAACCTGTCTTGTTACATTTAAGATTTGTCTAATATTGGTTGGTTGGTTGGATAGAAAATCTACAGCGATTTTCTCATTAGGTCAGAGTATGTTTTCCAAGATGGATTCCTCAAAAGAGGTTTTCAAACGTTTCAAAGTCTGATTGGTTTTCTTCTGCGAAAATCGGAGTTTCCTTCAAGTTCTCATCCAGTTTAACTCTTCCTACAGTGACTATCGAAATTTTTTCGGAGACAGGTGTATAGATTTTCATGACGTTCCTTCTGTAATCAATTTCTCGCAGAGAACCTATTCCGAGGAAATTCCGTTCATCATCGTATAAAGCCATAAGCAAGCCCTTTTCCTCACCCGTGTGAACCACTACAACCTTCTTCTTTGTGATTTCTTCCACATTCTTGATGTTTTCCGAATCTATCCAACGTCTTTTGCCAATAACTATACAAATTTTGTCGCACAATTCTGCAAGATGCAACGGTTTCATTCCCAGAAGACCATAGATTTTTCCTACCTGTGCCATGTTTCCATAGTTCCTCCCTAGGCCAATTAACTCATCTTCTTCGATTTTCAACCAACTTAGAGGAATAGTCTTAACCTTGGCGTTTCTCAAATATTTCACATATCCAAGCTCCCGCAAACTTCTGCGTTTTTCTGTACTCCTTTGCCTTATGGCTGAGGGTGAATATACACTTACTTTTCTGAACTTTTGAAGGGCTTCTAAAAGAGATGCCAATTCATCTTTTTGTTGCATACATAAAATGATGTTGGGGTTGAGCTTCTCGGCGAGTTGAAGCTTGTACTTAACAGCGTCTTCTCCTTCAACCCAACCGTCACTATTCACAATGACAAAATCTGGATTATTGCTTAAAATCTTCTGTTTTGATGAGGCTAGGCCTTCTACCACCTTGTTAATGGCTCTGCTTGGCGAGGTGAAACCAACAAAAAAAGCATTTTTTGCACGTAAGCCAAACAAGTCCGTTAATGGTTTAGTTACAAAAGCATAAGAAACACTGCAAGGCGGGCCAATATCCGACTGACCTAAATCTCCATCTAGAATTGCTACTTTCTGTCCTTCATTAAGCAATTTGTTAATCAGGAACGTACAGAAGCTTGTCTTTCCAGAATCAACAGTGCCAATCACCATTGCAGTGAAGGGCCTAACTTGAGAGTTTAATAACTCTTCGAATGCCTGGAACCATGAGGATGGAATGGTGTCTCCATCTACCTCCTCGACGTTTGTGTTTTCTCCCACTGAAATGTCAAACGTGGCTTTTTCCTTAACAGCAAAAGGCAACCTTTTTCCTTCTCTTATCACGATCTTCCTCATGTTTCTCAATCTAGCACCAAATACTTCTACCTTACCTGAAACCACTGAAGCAGAAGCTGGGCCGTCAACCAGTAGTGTTTTCCCGCTTTCAATTGTTCGATTCATTGTTTTTCCTCCGTCTAAATGTATGACCGTTTCTTCCAGCGATTTTCATGGCTGAAACAATATCTCTTAATCCTCTTCTATGCTTACTCTCACTTATGTAGCGATTGGTTCCTGCCTCTCTCACGCTCTCCAACACTACGTTTGAAGGCAGAATTTCATCTAAAGCCCGCAGAATTTTATCTCTATATTCAGGGACTCCGTCGCCGATTTTCACCAAAATAGATGTTACGGGATCACTTTTGAAGTTTTTAAGAATACTTTTTATCTTATCTAGTGTTTCTTCAACGCTGAAACAATTTCCTGTTTCAACAACGTTACCATCTGCTAGAACTGCTAATCCGAACACTTCGCCGGGATCTACGCCGATAACTATTTTTTCATAACGTTCTTTTCCTTGGGCAATTTGCATTGCCTGATTTATTAGCAATTCAGGCGCCATTTCTTCTTTTAGGGTTAGAATTTTCTCATGTTTTATGAGGGGTCGCTCCTTTTCTGTGGTTATAACAACCTTAACCTGTATGGGAATGCGTTCATTTGGGGTTAGACTCAAAAACGGCACATTCTTCTTTTTCAACTCGCTAACTATTACATAATAGGCCTTTCCTGAAACTGTTGCCACGGCTATCTTCGCTTTCATATTGCTTTCCTATCTGTATTATCTTTATAGCATAAAACAAAATATTAGTTTCGCTGTTTATATTCGTTGATGTGGATAGGTGTGCTACACAATATTCGAACAGGCTGCAAAACGATTGATGAAGTTCTGGAAGGTGGTATTCCAAACCGAAAAGTCAGCTTAGTTTATGGCGAAGCGGAAACTGGGAAAACGACCTTGGCTATGCAATGCGCACTCAACTGTGCAAGGCAAAAATACAAAACATTGTTTGTGGATTGTGACGGCACATTTTCGGCGCAAAGGCTTTTCCAAATCGCCTTAAAAGAATTCAAAGATATTTCAGAGTTGATAATTTTAATGAAACCAAGCGATTTTAGTGAACAAACAATAGTCATAGATCGACTGACAGATTACATAACTAAAAGCTTCGGACTCGTAGTCATCGACACTCTCACATCTCTTTATCGCGCTGAAATTGCAGAGTATCCTGAAAAAACATTCAACCTAAACCGTGAACTGAACAGACAGATGGCGTGTTTAGCACAAGTTGCCAAAACCCACAAAATCGTAGTCTTAACAACAAGTCAAGTGCAAAGCGTCTTCAACGAATCCCTCATAAGCATAGAACCCGTAGCTACTAGAGTTTTAAGATTCTGGGCAGACATTATCATCGCTATGAAACCTACCGAGAATCCGCAAATAATCAGAGTGGTCTTGGAAAAAAATCCAAAAAAAACGCTGTCCTCAACTTGCCACTTAAAAATAGAAGAGACAGGAATACATGAGTGTTGAATTCACTAATGGTTGTGTAAAATGGAACTAACACGACTAATCATTGAAGCATTAATATTCATATTTCCGGCATACTGTGCCAACGCCATACCAGTAATCACTGGCGGCGGTCTTCCTCTGGACTTCGGGAAAAATTTTTTTGATGAAAAGCCAATTTTCGGGAAAAATAAAACTTTTCGAGGCTTCTTTTCTGGACTGGCTATTGGAACGGCTGTTGGTTTTGTAGAAAGTGTATTTTTCAATTATCCCATCGTATTCGGTTTATCGCTATCTTTAGGAGCTTTATTCGGAGACTTAACCGCAGCCTTTGCAAAGAGAAGGCTTGGGCTATCTCCTGGTGACTTGTTGCCTGTTGTTGATCAAGTTGATTTTGTAATAGGGGCAATTCTGTTCTCTCTTCCCATTTGTTTGCACACACTTTCTTGGGAGCTTCTAGCCACTGTTTTAATTGTAACTCCCCCCATACACTTGTTAACAAATTTTGTAGCATATAGACTGGGTCTAAAAAGTAATCCTTGGTAAAGCTTTCACTAGCCCATTTTTATATGTATTGTGGTTTCAAGGAATATGTATGCCATAATTAGAAAAACTGCGCCTATCAGAAACATCAGGTAGGCTTGTCTTGGCTTGTAAGCATATTTTGTACTTTGATATATGGCTATTGCTCCGATGATGCCCAGCGAATAGAGAGTCATGGCGATGATACTGTCGGTTATAAATTGTTCCGATAGTTGCGGGTAAAGGAAGATGAAGCGCGAGCTCACGTAAGCTGATGGAAGTGGCCTATTTACTAAATCGTAGATGCCTCCTCCGAAGAGAAATATAGCTGCAGCTATGACAATGGCTGAAAGAACCATGGTGGACGGCTTTGTTGTTGAAATTTTTCTATAGAATCTGTTTATGGAATAAGACAATGATGATATTCTTCTCTTAACGTTGCGTGACACTTTGTTTTTCACCACTTTTAATTAAATGCTCCGCCACTTCCTTAGCCCATTCTCCTGTTAGTGGATTCTTAACAATCTCACTTAAATACTCTTTCCAAGAGATTTCTAATGCCTTTTTCCATTCGTCATATTTTTTATTAATGTTTTCATAAGCCTTCACATGTAGTTCACAGTAACTTTTTTCGTCAGTCTCTCTACTGCATATTACACATTTCAATTTTTTTCCTCCTCTCTTTTTTTAATGGGCAATCCGGATTGAAACATAGCGTCCATGGGCGTTTTCCTTTTATCCGAACCTGAACTGTGGGCCAACCGCATCCACGACAGTTCTTTCCAAGCGGTCTAACCGATCCTTTTTGTGGGAGTGGAAATGACGTCTCACATTTCCCTTTGAAATAGTTTGTACAGCCAATGAAACGTTTACCAGTTTTCCTTGAGTAGAGTATGATGAGCTTGCCTGTGCCACAAACTGGGCATGTGCCAATTATCCTCTCTTCTAGCCTAGCCCTTTTTATAGCGTTGCTCAACTGTTTACCGATTGTTTTCTCTTTCTCTTTTAACTCCTGTACTACTAGCTTAAGAATTTCAACGGCATCCACTAACACGTTTTCCCTTTTTTCTCTTTTGGCTTGTATCTTATCCATCCGTTCCTCAAGTTCACTTGTCAATTTTATTGAAACAACTGGTGGACAATATTTTTCAAGAACTTCGAGAACTTCAAAGCCTAAATTTGTCACCACCATTCTTTCTTCTCGAACATACTTCCTATTGTAAAGCGTCTGTATAATATTCGCCCTTGTGGCTTTCGTCCCAATTTCATTTTCTTCCATTTTTCTGAGAAGACTACCAGGATTATATCGTGGCGGCGACTTGGCGAATTTACCCTCTGAAATCACTTTTTTAACTGTGATTGTTTGTCCTTCTTCTATCGGGGGCAAAAGAACTTCTTCTGATCTCAAGTATGGTTTATAGAAGCGTAGCCAACCTTCCTTTAATGTTTGTCTTCCCCTCAAGTAGAAGTGGTGCTCATTAACGTTGATGTGAACTTTCATTGTCTGTTTTGTCGCTGGTTCGCTGAAAACAGCCATAAATCTTCTTACAATAAGATCGAGAACTTTCTTTTCCGAATCATCCAAATCCCTTTCAGGCAGTTTTCCAGTCGGGTAGATTGCAGGGTGTGCTGGATCTTTCTTTTTTCCTTCTCTGGGTTTCAATTCTGGTTTTCGGAGAAGCTCCTTTGCGAGTTTTTTATATTTTGGGACTCTGCCCAGTTTCTTTAGTATCGCCTTATAGTTTATTTCTGGTGGGAGTTTTTGACTGCTTGTTCTTGGATAGGCGATCAAGGCGTCTAGATAAAGACGTTGAGCGATAAACGATGTACGTCTCGGCGTATAACCAAATAAGCCATAGGCTTCACTTTGCAGAGTGCCCAAATCAAAGGGCACAGGTGGGTTCTGCTTGAATCGTTTAACATCGATTTTTTCAACTTGTCCATTCTTTCCTTTACATGCATTTAAAACAGTGTCTGCTTCGGTCTTGATTTCGATTTTCTGTTTCTCGTATTCTGCTTCAAAAACTGATCCGTTTATTTCGACCTCTGTTCTTATTTCCCAGTAAGGTGTGGGTACAAAGCTTCTGATGGATTTCTCCCTTGAAACAAGAAACTTTAGAGTTGGACCTTGCACTCTTCCCGTGCTTAGAGTAGCATATTTTCCACTCCAATTCCTTGCCGATATCGTTAAGGCTCGTGAAAGGTTCACACCATAAAGCCAATCAACCTCGTGTCTTGTGCCTCCAGCCTCTATGAGTGCAAAATCCAAGTGTGGACGCAATTCAGCGTACGATTTCTCCAGTTCCTCCTTAGTAAGGGTGGAATATTTCATACGTTTAGAGATGTTTTCTTTGTTACCGCATGCATATTTCAGTATGCAATATCCGATTACGCTTCCTTCAATGTCATAATCACATGCATCAACAAACGTGTCAGCGTCGTTTGCAAGTTTTGAGATAGTTTTAATCCATGTTCGGATTTGTTTTGCTCCTCTTTCAGCAGCATATCTTGGCACCCATCTGAAATTGAAAACTGGATAATAGTTTCTTCCCTTTCTTTCTTCAGCAATCGTATATAAATGTCCCAAAGCTGGAACAACAACTATTTCTTTATCTCTTTTAGCCACATAATACGGTACTCCATTATCTTCCTTTTTTTCCACTTTTCCCTTCTCATTGAGAGCTGAAGCTATCCTTTGTGCAGCATCTGGCTTCTCCGTAATAATCAGCGTATACTTTTCCATCTCAGCACACATTCTATAGGCATATTAAGGAACGACTTCTCAGAATTGAATTCTATAGGTAAAATTAAAAGTTTCTGTGAAAGCGAAAGGCGACTTCCTATATTAGCAACCAATAAATACGTCATGATCGTTTACTTCATTCACTGTTGAGTGGAGTGTAACGCCGTGCCCCAACGTGTTATATGTCAAAAATGTGGCTACGTATTATATGACGAGGCCGACCTTAAGCCGCCAGACGAAATCCTACATCAATACAATGGGAAATGCCCTAAATGCGGCAAAAAACTTGCACTCGTACCATTAGATGTTGAAGTAAAACCCGCAAAATAATCTGAGGAAGAGAAATTTGACAGAGAAAACACGTAGAATCCAACTTTACAGAGTGCACAAGAAAACAGCGAAAACAACTATTTTTGCTGGTTTTGAAATGCCCTTATGGTATAAGGGAATAATCTCGGAGCATTTGGTGGTCAGAAACAGCGTTGGCATCTTCGACATCTCACATATGGGTCGTGTTTTAATCACTGGTGAAGACTCCGAAAACCTCCTTAATTACGTAATAACAAACGATATTTCTGTGGTGCCACCTGATGGTGCTCAATACTCAGTTATGTGCAATGTAAATGGGGGTATAACAGACGATTTCGTTGTATACCGGTTAGAGACAGAAAAGTTTCTGGTGGTCTTTAACGCGGGTAACAGAGAAAAAGATTACAATTGGGTAATCAAAAACGCTGAAGGCTTTGATGTAAAAATCGAAGATGTTTCGGATAATGTAGCAATGTTCGCAGTTCAGGGTCCAAACGCTGAAAAGACTCTTCAAAAAATTTCTACAGCAGATTTAAGCAAAATTGAAAGGTTCAAGTGCCAAAATTCACGTTTAACGGACGTGGAAGTTGTCATCTCTAGAACTGGATATACTGGTGAAGATGGCTTTGAAGTCTTCGTATGGAACGCCTCATCAACGAAACCTGACAACGCCGTGAAGTTATGGAACGCCATTCTTGAGGCTGGTAAATCCTCTCGAATAGAACCCTGCGGCTTGGGGGCAAGAGATACCTTAAGGCTTGAAGCGGGAATGTGCCTTTATGGAAATGACATTGACGAAAACACAACTCCTCTGGAAGCAAGGTTGAACTTCGTTGTGAAATTCCAGAAAGACAATTTCATAGGGAAGGATGCGCTGCTGAAACAGAAAAAAGAGGGAATTAAACGTAAACGCGTTGGAATACGGATGATAGAGAGGGGTGTACCTCGACAAGGATTCGAAGTTTATGACGACAAAAACGAAAAAACAGGATACGTGACAAGTGGAACATTTTCACCATTACTTAAATATGGCATAGGAATGGCTTATGTTCAGGCAGCTCAAGCTCATAAAGGGAACTTCGTAAAGGTTAAAATACGCGGCAGATTAGCAAAAGGCAAGATCGTGTCATTTCCATTTTATGACGCTGAAAAATACGGTTATAAAAGGAAAACTATAACATGAAAAACCGCTAATCAACCATAAGAGAAATAAAACACCTCAATAATCTGTGTTAAAGAGATGATCAAATGAGGATCAGAAAACTCCTGTCGAAGGAACGCGTTGTCAACAGTCTAAAGAGTCTTGGAAAGCTCCGCATTAAAGTGAGCCACGGCTCCATGCTGACTTTTTCAGCTCTGGTGCTTATACTCTTCATAGCTTTTACAATACGTCTATTTCCCTTGCGATGGGAGATCGACCCAGAAGCAAGCTCAGCACAATTACACCTGTCTGAATTCGACCCGTACCATCAATACCGATTCACAGAGCGTATATTGAACAATGGATTTGCATTTTGGACATGGTCTGATCTAGACTGGATTGACAGTCGAAGCTGGTATCCGAAAGGAATAGACATTTTGAGGATATCATATCCAGGGTTACCATTAACAGCGGCATTTTTGTATAGCATAATCTCATCGCTAGGTGCAAATATTAATTTAATGAATTTCTGTGCAATTTTTCCAGCCATGATGGGTATGCTTGCCAGCTTAGTGATTTATTTTCTGGGTAAGGATATAGGAGGAAAACCTGCAGGGCTACTTGCTGCTCTTTTTCTGGCTTTGAGTCCTTCCTACATTCAACGAACTCAAGTAGGGTTCTTTGACGACGAAACAATAGGAATATTTGCTCTTCTACTGTTTATGTTTCTGTTTTTAAGAGCAATAGAAAGGGATAGGTCGTTGGGTTCAAGTATGAAATATGCTCTTGCATCAGGTACAGTCTTGGGATACTTCTGCTCCGGATGGGGTGCCGCATATTATGCAATCGGCATCACAGTGCTTTTCGCTTTTCTGTCGGTACTGCTCAAGAAATATACGCAACGCCTCCTGCTATCCTACAGCTTAACTTTTGGATTTGGTTTGTTCATCGCAATAAGCGTCCCAAAGCTTGCAACAACTTATCTGACTACAGGCGTCGTTTTGCCAGTTGCTGGCGTATTTATACTGCTGTGTTTTTGTGAAGCTTTTCGTGCCTTGACCTCAACAAAGTGGAGAACGGTATTCATTATCATTTTGCTCGCCATATTAGTTGGTGGTTTTTCCGTTCTTTGGCAGTTTGGCTACTTGCAGGGTATAGCTGGAAAGTTTACTTCGGTTATAAATCCCCTGTTCCGAGCAGCGTTTCCGCTTATCGAGTCTGTGGCTGAGCATAGAATTTCGGCGTGGGGGTCCATGTACTATGATCTTGGAATAATGATAATCTTCTTCCTAGCTGGCTTTTTCTTCATGTTGAGAGATCTTAACGACAAAAACTTGTTTCTCTTAATTTTCGGTTTAACATCTCTATACTTTGCTTGTTCCATGGTGCGGTTACTTGTAGTTTTGGCTCCCGCATTCGGTCTCTTGGCAGCCATTGCAATAACACGAATATTGAAACCATTCAACACTTTATTAAAGGAATCGCCAAAAATCAGTGTGAAAAAGAAGTATGTTTTGCAACCTGTCGGGAAGGAATTTAGCGGTGCTGCCATATTTTTAATTTTCCTCATTCTTATGACAAGTTTTGCTTTTCCAATGCCCAAAGTGTATAGGCAAGCTTGGACTCCGGTCACTATCTCTGCTGGTAGTCTTCCCATCGCGCCTGCCGAGCCTGTACATGAATGGCTAGACATGTTGAACTGGGCCCAAAGCAATCTCGAAGGAACTACTGTTGTTTGTAGCTGGTGGGACTACGGGTATTGGTTAACAATTCTGGGTAATGTGACAACGCTGGCTGACAATGGCACAATAAATACGACACAGATACAAAACATTGGTTTCATTTTTATGGCTAACGAAACACAAGCATTGAAGATGTTAAAGCTATATGACGCAAAATACATTCTTGTGTTCACAACTTTTGGTTTAGGGCAGTCTGGTGGGCAGTACTATGCCAGTTGGGTTGGCTACGGTGATGAAGGAAAATGGATGTGGATGGCACGCATTTCAGGACAAGCACAGGACCGATTCATAGCTGACGGCTTTGTTGATGAGCAATATTCATGGACTGATGAAGATGCGTTCGGGGAGTATAATTCCACTAGGGGTGCATGGGATTGGAACCTTCTGGGAATGAATTCAACTATTTACAAGTTGATGGCTTGGGGAAAATACAGCTGGTGCTGGAATAATGGAGTAGTTGATCCGGAAGAGGCAGAATGGAGTAAGAATGGTTTAAGTGCTGGAGAAATTGAGCCTAAATATTTCAAGGAGGCGTATTTCGCGGGATTAGATGCGGGAGACAATTATGGCGGTATTGTTCCGCTGATATGCCTTTACGAAATAGATTATCCAAGTTGACAAGGGAGAGATAGGTTGTTTCCGAAAGTTCGGGATTATCATAAGCCAAATAAACCTTTAGTTTCGAATGGTTTAGGTGTAATATACGTTCTAGTTAGCGCGACTTATCTTTTCTTATTGTATTGGTTTGAACTGGCAGAAAATGATGTTTCTAACAATGTTTCTCCAGCTTTAACTTTAGCTGTCTGCATATTGTTTGGTGGTTTCATGGGTTTGCTTGATGATTGGATGGATTTGAGGTGGCGTTATAAGGCTTTCTTTCCGCTGATAGCTGCAATACCGCTTATTTCGCTAGCCTATTGGCTTGGACTGCGTACATCTATAACAACACCAATTTTCGGAGCTATCGATTTTGGTGTTTACTACTATTTCATAATTATTCCGCTGATTGTAACTGTAGCTACCAACACTGTGAATCAGCTTGGGGGATTGAACGGTTTGGAAACAATCTGTCCAGCGATAATGATAGTGGGGATGATGGCTATCTCAGGGTCAAACGTGATTCTATTATATGTTCCATTAATTGCGTGGCTTTTGTTGGCTTTTTTTAATTTTCGAGGCAAAATTTTTGTTGGCAATACTGGATCTTTTGCCATTGGAATGACGTTAGCTGCTTTTGCAATTACTTCGGATTTGAAATCTAGTTTGCTAATTTCACTTTTGCCATACATTTTTAATTCTGCACTGATTTTGTTGAGTTATTTCTTTTTTAGAACGAGGGCAAGTGTTTCCTTTGATGGAGAAAAACTGTTTTCAGATCATAGAAGGAGTTTGGTTACGCTTATTACTTATCGTCGTCCTTTAAGTGAACGCCAAGTAGTTGTAATAATTTCGCTTTCGGTCGCAGCTTCAACTTCTGCTGCTTTGACTTTTCAATGGTTATTGTTGTAACTTTTTTTTACGTGATTGTGTGAGTATTATCGTGTTACGCACAAAAAGGCAAAAATTGGTTGAAAGGCAAGGCTTGATACGGAGGTTGTTGGAGAACTAGTTTCCGTGCGCGATTAGTTAATGTGGGGAATCGATTATTTGCCCAACATTGAATATTCCAAACGTTTCGGTTGCGGTAGACATCACTAATATAGCAGGTGTCAGACTGGGCGTTGAAGGCGTACTGGAGCTGTTAATTTCGATGTGAAGGCAAGGTTGGAGGAGAAAGAACGGAGAAGTCAAATGGTTATTGTAAATTTTAGTCTATTTTTGACAACTAAACCGAGTGTTGTGAAGTTCGAGGTTGAAGGCATTGCAACTTTAACTGGTAAGGACGAAGAAATAAACAAGATGTTAGAGGTTGACCCTGAAATAAAAGTGCCACATGTTTTCCAGAAGGTTTACCAAAACGCGTTTGCAGCCATGTACCTATTGTCAACTATCTTGAAGACGCCTCCACCTCCGCACAATTTATTCCCTGTCTCTCAAACGGAAGGAATAGCCACAGAAGATGTTGAAGTAGAATCAAGAATCGGTGGAGCAATAGCAGAAGAACACATTGAAGAAAGAACTGAAGAGCCACCAAGCGTGGAAAGCGGGGGAGCAACAACAGAAGTGCCTGAAACACCTACAAGAGATGTTAATGTGGAACCGAGAGCAGAAGAACGCGTTGAAAGAAGAACTGAAGGTTTGGCAGACACGGAAGGTTGAGGTTTCCATAGCAACATTTATAATCTGAAGTTCGTGTGATACATTTTGTTGGTGGGTGAGTGGGCCTCCACCCGTTCCGCCATATAAACCCCGGTGTAGGAGGTGAAGAGATTTGAAATTTGACACCAGAGATGTGGCTTTAACAGCGATTTTTGCAGCTTTGTATGCAGTTCTAGTGTTGTTCTTATCTAGTTTAAGTTTTGGACTGGCTCAAGTGAGAATTGCTGATGCGTTGATTCCAATGTCGGTCATTTTCGGATGGCCTGCGGTTATGGGAGTTACTTTAGGTTGTTTGATTGGCAATGTTGTTAGTCCAATGCCAAGCATTGTCACTGACATGAGCTTAGGTGCATTAGCCAATTTTTTGGGTAGTGTTTTGGCATGGAAAATAGCGGTTCAGAAGCGTGGCAGCATGATAAGCGAATTTCTCGGTTGTACAATGGCAACTCTTGTGATAACTTTCATTGTTGGAACATATTTAGCGATACTGACGGAGATGGAGCTGTGGATATGGTGGTTGGGCATTTTCATTGGTTCCTTGGTTAGCATCAATCTTGTTGGCTTTTTGACTTTGCAGTTCATGAAAAAAGCTGGGTTGAAAGTTACATGAAGCGTTCCAGTTTCGTCAATCCTATTATTTCGTCGTAGTCTAAGCCTAATGCGTCTAATATTTGGTCAAATGTCGAACGGAGGTAAGCTATGTACTTGTCAACGTCAATCTCGTTTTTTGTTGCCAACTCGACTGGTTTGACGTGTGGGTCCCTAACAACCTTCACGAAGCTTATTAGGTCGCCTGCTTTCACTTCCACTCCTCTTTTTTGGAGAATCCTTGCCGCTTTAACGTGTTGGGGCGTTGTTTTTGTGTAGCGTTCTGGTGCTTCGCCTAAAACCACGTTGAATGCTAATTCGTTCACGTTCTCCCATTCTCTCCTCTTCAACCGCATATGGCGATTGCGAACGATTTCACATATATCCTTTTTAGCATCTTCGAAATCTGCTGGTGATTTGACTTGTGCCAAGCGTTCTTTCATCTCATTGAAGGCATTTTTGATGAACAATGGTATGTGCCTTTTCTTGCCCGTTAATCCTTTAACGTCAACGCTTCCATCCTCCAAAACCCCCAAGTAATTCTTTTTTCGCGAACTAAAAACTGCATATCTGTAAACCTTGTCAACATCCAAACTCATTTTTAATTCATGCTCAGTCCACTGAGCAAGTTCTTCAATTTGTTCTCTTGAAGGGTTCTTTAAGAAAACGCTGTCAGTATCGCCATACAGCACTTGGATGTTGAGGTCTTTTGCTTTGTCAATTATTTTAGTTATCGAATGTCTTCCAATGGCTGCCGTTGCTTCCGCCACTGGCGGACAATAAAGGTCAAAGGATTCTGCACCGAAAACCCCATAGCTAGCGTTTAAGATAACTTTAAGGGCGCCTTGAATGATTCTGTACCAGCTTCTCAATTCTGCTCGTAAAGTTGCGTCTTTTGATTTTGGTTTGTACCATCGTACTCGCAAGTCTCTAAGTGAACCGATTAGCAGGCTTTCTAGCGCTCGTTTTTTTATGCAAACCCAATGAGGCGTGTCTGGAATAAGGTTGTTACGGCATTCTGGATGTCGACAACGTATGGATTGGTAGCCGAGGTTCCAAACTTTTGTTATAGATGGATATAGGCTTGGAAAGTCCATGACTGCAACATTGAAGTGGACGCCTGGAACGGGTTCAACAACAATCGCGCCTTTGTATTTCTTGCCCTTTATGATGGCTTTTGTTGCTGTTTTACCTTTTATGGCTAGGATGTCTGCTGCGTTTGGAATAAGCATGTTTCTTCTGCGGTGTTCGCGGTGCATGAAGTTCCTTATCCATCGTGATACACCTTGGCGGCTCACGTCTTCCATGGGCATGCTGCTGATTCTTGCTAGAACTAGAATAAGCTTCATAACTAAATCATCTTCGAAACTTGTGAGCCTAAACGTGATTTCACCATCTCTGAGACAGTATTTGGCAAGCTCTGTGTAAGTCAACGCGCCTATACTCTTGTCCAGCTTGATTTTTTCTGTTTCAATTAGAGCTTTACCAACATCGTCAAGCTTGACGTCTCGATAACGGTTGCTGAAGGCGTAGATTTGTATGGAGCGATTGAAGAAAAACTTGTACAAATCAATATGCACGCCATACTTTAGTGAACAAACGCGTCTACCAACCTCTATTGGAATTTTATTTCGTCTAAAACCGAAGTTTTCTGCCCTGTGAGTTAAATAACGCAAGTCAAAATCGTCACCGTTAAATGTGAGGACGAAGGGGTAATTCCATAAAGCATCAAAAACCGCTCTTATGAGCTTCTCTTCAGAATCAAAGTATTCAATGTTTACATCGGCTGGAAGATGTTCAGTTCCTTCTCGAACATTCTGTCTCTTTAATAGTAAAACTCTCTTCGGTCCATCAGAGCCATAGAGCGATACACACACGACTGGATAAGCGGCTTCACGTGGATCAGGCATCCTTGTTGGAATTGCTGAGTGGACCTCTATGTCTAGTGCCACGCGGCGGAATTTTGGGGCTGGATACTCCAAAAGCCTAGCCCACTGCTCAATGTACTGTTGCTCTTCGGATGTAGCATCTTTGAAAATTCCACGTATGCGCCTAGTCATTCCTTCAGCTTCTTTCAAAGACTTTGGGACAAGATCGCCATTTTTAACTTCGTAAATCATCCCAGGCCAAAGGTTCCTGTCATAAATGTAGGATTGGTAATACTTTATCTTGGCTTCCCAAACTTTGATTTCCTCTGGAGATATCGGTGTTCCTGACACTTTCGGAAAGTCTTCTGGAATTATGTCCCTTATGCATCCTGCTGGGCGGCCGCCAATGGCTAATGGGTCTTTCGCTATGACTTTTGTTACTTTCACGTTTCCATCAAGTAACGGGTCGAATTTTTCAACTATCTCAAAGTGGTCGAAGCCTGAATGCTGAATTAGGCGGTTGATTTTTTCAAGTTCGTATGGTGAAAGATTTGTTAGGCAGTATGGCATGTGTCCAGTGTTGTCATACCAGAAATAGATTTGACCTGAATTGGGTTCATAAAGTTTGATTAGTGCTTTTCTGGTTTTTCCATTGTATGTGGCTGAAACGAAGTATGAAGGCGGCAAGTTTTCAGGAGCCACCGGCGGAAAAACACGTTTTTCCTTTGCTACGGCTTGCGTGAAGGATGGGGCTTCCACTTTGGTTTTTTCTGAAGGCTTGGCCTTTGAATGAGAGAATTCAGTTAAATGCTTTTGCGCCATTTTAGTCCTTAACCTAAGTTACTTTATGAACAGGATAGACTAAAATCTTTGCTGGTATGCGAAGTCAGCTTCTCTCATTGCACACTAACTTTATTGGTTGCATCTATTTTGATGGTCTTGATGAGTTCTCCAATTGTTGATGGGCCTTTATCTCCCACTCCATGCTTTCTGACCGCTATTTCCTTTGATTTCGCTTCACGTTCAATGCATATTGCCATGTATGGGATTTTCTGAATCTCAGCTTCTCTAATTTTGTAACTGATTGTGAAGTTGCTATCGTCAACTTCCGTTCTTATCCCATAAGCTGATAATTTTCTGCAAACTTTATGAGCATACTCTACATAATTGTTGCTGATGGGTAATACTTTCACTTGTGTTGGGGCAAGCCAAACAGGGAGATTTCCCTTGTAATGTTCGATTAGTATGGCGAAGAACCGTTCAATAGTGCCGAGAAGGGCTCTTTGAATCATTACAACTTCGTGCGGTTCTCTATCTGTTCCAGTATAAGTTATGTTGAAGCGTTTAGGTAGGTTGAAGTCGAACTGAATGGTTGAGCATTGCCATTCTCTGCCTGAAACATCAACTACGTAAATGTCAATTTTCGGACCGTAAAACACGGCTTCTCCTGGCATTTCCCGATATGGAATTCCTTTCTTTTTGAGAGCTTCGGCTAGGGCTTTTTGAGCCAGTTTCCACTCTTGTTCTGAACCCATGTATTTTTTGGGTTGTTTTGGTTTTCTCGTTGAAAGATATACACGGTATTTATGGAAACCGAATTTCTTTAGGATGTGCTCAGTTAAGCCTAGAATTTTAGGTATTTCTTCTTCTGTTTGCTCTCTAGTGCAAAATATGTGGGCATCGTCTTGGGTGAAACCTCTCACCCGCAGCAGACCATGTAAGGTGCCTGATCGTTCATATCTGTAGACGGTTCCCCATTCTGCATATCTTATTGGAAGGTCTTTGTAGCTTCTCGGTTCAGACTTGTAGATCTGGATGTGGAAGGGACGGTTCATTGGTTTTACCACGTAAAGTTGCTCGTCTTTTTCAAAAATGTACATGTTCTCTCGGTAATAGTCCAAGTGTCCCGAGATTCTCCAGAGTTCTCCACGAGCTATGTGCGGAGTGCAAACAAGTTGATATTCATTTTTCAAATGCTCCTTTTCCCAGAACTCTCTGATTATTTTGCGAACTATCGTGCCTTTTGGATGCCAAAGAACTAAGCCGATGCCTACTTCCTCGCTTATGGAGAATAAATCCAATTGTTTACCGAGGACTCTATGATCAGCGTTAGACAGTTCTCTCTTTTTATTCTGTTTTTCTAAACGAAACAAATTCTCGGGGTTTCTAACGTGTTCTTTTCGTTTTAAAAGTCTCTTAGGGTTGTGTTTCTAAATACCCCATTTTAAACCACGAGTCTGTTAATAGCGCATTATCCTATTTATTCCTTGTTCCAGAAAACAAGCTTTCGATATGCGAGACGAAATAAAGAGAAAAATACCCTTTAATTCTTATCTAACCATTACTATTCCAAAACACTTGTTCAGGTGAGTGAAACAGATTTGCTCAAAGAAGCTTGGATGCTTGCAATTGAAACCCTAAGCTGGATGGAAATGCAAAAGCTAAGCGAACGCTTAGCCTTAGCAAAAACCATCAAACAATTGAGCATAAGCGATTCCAACGCTATTAGACTCGCCCACAGACTTATGATTGAAACTGTCAGAAGACGAAACTTCATAGACAAATTCATCAACAACGCCTTAAAGCCCGACACAATAAGTGAATTTAATCTCGGTGTTCAAGCATTTTTACGACTTTACGTTTACCAAACAAGAATAACAAAAAACTGGTCTAAAATCGACATCAAGGAAGCCAAAAACATAGCTAAGCTAGCCCGCTCCATTCTCGGATGGAAAACTCTTCAAAAAGTTGAACGTGTGCTGGGCTTGTTACTAACGCAAAAGCCAGCCTCAATCCTTAAAGACGTAAGCGATGAAGAGAGAATCGGACTCCGAACCTTTCATTCAACATGGTTCGTGAGATACTGCCTCAAAATCTTTGGCAGAAAAGAAACCCTAGCCATGTTAGAAGCAAACATGCAAACACAACCAACATACATAAGACTGAACACGCTTAAGACGGAAGAAAACGAAATTGTGGAAAGACTTTTCGAAGATGGAATAAAAGTTGAGAGAGTTAAACAGCTAAAACACACATACACCATTGTTGATACAACACAACCATTAACCAAAACAAAAAGCTTCCGAGAAGGCTCATTCTACATTCAAGACAAGGCAAGCTGTTTCGCATCTGAAGCCGCAAACCCAAAACCTGAAATGACTCTCCTAGACGTTTGTGCTGCACCAGGAGCCAAAACCACGTATCTGGCTCAGTTAATGCAAAATCGCGGGGTTATCTACTCTATAGATTATTCAAGACGTAGGATGGCTGTCTGGAAAAATGACGCCGCTCGTATGGATGTGAAAATCGCCGTGCCAATCATTGCTGATGCATGTAATCCTTTGCCGTTAGAAGTGAAAGCAGACATTGTGATTTTAGACCCGCCATGCACGAGCACTGGAGCTTTCAGAAAGCTTCCTTCAGCAAAGTGGAGACTTACGCAACGTTCTGTTGATAAGATGGCTGAGATTCAATGGAAGATGATAAACAACTGCGCTGGGAAAGTGAAATGTAGAGGAGCCTTGGTCTACTCCACATGTAGCATAACAGTTGAAGAAAATGAGATGCTTATTGAAAGATTTCTAAAGTGGCATCCAGAGTTTTCGCTTGTTGAGATAACCCCGAAAATAGGCTTGTCGGGTTTAAGGGGATTAGAAGAATGTCAAAGGCTCTACCCCCAAACTCACGGGTGCAACGGTTTTTTTATCGCAAAACTGTTGAAGGAATGGTGTCTTCCAAATTAATAGCTGTTGTCTTCCTCATCAAAGTGTTTGTCGGCTTTTTCGTGGTAATTATAGTTTGTAGGCTATTGCTTGCATGTGCCCCGTTAATGCTAATGCATCTGTTTTCTCGCATAAAGCAAGCTCGAATTGAAGTATCTTGTTAAACAAATCTTCTGAATACTCCTTTTTTACAAACAGTTCCTTTGAGATTCGTAAAGGCATAGTAACTCCTTTGCCAACAATCTTTTCCACTTGAAATCCGTTTTTTTCCAGCAATGTTCGAAACTCGTTTGGAGTCCAAGTATAAATTTTAACTTTGCCACGTTTAGTCATGGTATTGTATTTTTTGCGAAGTAGAATATTCAATGCGTTATCTACTTTGTCTGGGCTTGGTTTTTCGGGCAAACAAGCTAACGATTGAACATAGCGATTTTGTGCAGAAATGATTAATCGAGCATTCCTCTTGAGGACTCGCTTCAGTTGTTTTATGAGAATGTCAGGTTCTTTGAAAAGGAAAAGAGTGTGTTCACAAAGAATCATGTCAAAGGTTTCGTCTGCATAGCCCGTTTTTGTGATGTCGCCCTTTTTTGTGGTGATTTTATGCTGGAGTCCTTCCTCTTTCACTTTTTCGGCGGCAATTTCTAACATCTTTTCGGAAGTATCCATTAAAATCACTCTACAGCCTTTTCGCGCCATCCTGATTGCCCAACGACCAGTTCCTCCACCAGCATCCAGAACCAAAGCGTTAGGGTCAACAGGAACATATGGTTCAATGCATTTCCAAGTAATCACATCAAAAACTTTGAAGTATAACATGTCAAATGTTGAATCGTAACTTGATGATCTTTTGTCATAATACTCTTCAACCGTCATGTCTTCGCCTTCTTTGCTATCTACTGTATTTGCGATTCCTCGCTTGATATTACGTCTTTCTCGATTTCTCTATGAAGCATAAAGTTTCCAGGATTATCTTTGCAGCTTGGATTGCTGAAACTCCTTGGTCGAAGTTTGGGGCGATTTCAGTAACGTCAAAGCCTATTACGCGGTTATCACATATATGGTGCAAAATATTCAGTAAGGTATGCGTTTCAAGGCCCTCTGGTTCAGGGTTCTGCACTGCTGGAGCATAAGCTGGGTCGAGAACATCCATGTCAATAGATAGGTACAGGTTCTCATAATTTGCAAGTTCTTCCTTTAACCGCTTTACAATTTGTTTAATTCCTTCGTTTCTGATTTGCTGTGCCGTAAAAAACTTCATCCCAGCCTTTTTTGCATAGTTCAGCTCTTCTTTGCAGACCGCTCTAGCGCCGACCTCAATTATTTTTGCTGGCTTTACTTGTTCGTTTATTCTCCGCACAAAGGTTGTATGAGAAAGTTTCAGTCCTAAAAACTCGTTACGCAAGTCAAGATGTGCATCAAAACTAACCAGTGCTGTTTTCGAGGCTTTTTTTACTAAGCCTTTCAATATGCCTAACGTGATTGTGTGTTCTCCGCCAATGGTTACAGGTGTTTTTCCCGCTTCCAAAATGTCTTTGATAACAAGCTCCAGTCTCTCCAAAGTTTTCTTTGTGTCTGTGGAAATGTGTAGATCGCCCAAATCATGCAGTTGCAAATCTTCTATGTCTATGCCTGTGCGGAAACTGTAGGTTTCAATGTTCAAGGAAGCTTGTCGAATGGCGTTCGGTCCAAATCGCGCTCCAGTTCTGTAAGTGCTTGTAGCATCGAAGGGAACGCCTAAAATTATGTAATCCGCCTTTTCGAAGGATGTTTGGAGACCACTGAAAACGTTTGATTGGGACACAAAAAGTTCATGATGACTCATTTTGTTACTCCTTCTGTTTCTAGTTTGCTTATCTTGCCAGCTGGTTCTAAACTTTTTCGTTTGCTTTGAATGATTAGCCCAAAACATTGGTTCCCTTTCTGATCTTGTAAAGGTATAAGATGATGCCCAAAATGAATGATACGCTGCAAAATCCATAGACGGCCACATACGCAATGTAAGTAGGCATTATACCAACAAACGCGTTGCCTTGTAAGGGATAGAGAGGATTCATTCGGTGGTAAAGAAGTGAATCCAGAAACATATGGAAATAAGCACCAACAAAAGATGTGAATAGAATCTTTTTAAAAGAGGATTTCTGTGACACTTGAAACTTCAGCATAACATTGGTTAACGAGTCCCTAAGCAGATAAACAACAACGGCTACCAAAACAGCAAGTATGGATGAGCCGATATAGGAATGGAAAAAGCCATGAGAAGGCCAAGAGAGATCGAACAGAAGAATGAAAAAGGGTTCTACGTCTGGAATAACGCTTGCTATTAAGAGAGTTAATAGATCAAAAGTTGAGGAGAAAGCTAAGCCGAAAAGAAGGGCTGGACCAAGGTGGAAGGGAGTGAAAGGCATAATGATTCACCGTTATACTATTATACGCGTAGTTGAAATATTAAAATTCCGAAAAATAAAGTCTGGAGAGAAGTCTTTTGAACATTAAATTTATTAACGTTGTTGTTAATGCATTTAGGTTAAAAGGCGGTTTGTGGATGTCGCTTAAGTCAAAACTTAAAATCGAAAACGTTGGTATGTTCGCAGCTTTCGTCTTCTACGCAGTTGTTGGAATAATTTGTTTTGCTGTATTGGCAATAGTTGATTTCAGCCTCATTCACATAGGCATAATTGGCATCTTAAGCCTAATAACCGCCTACGGATTGCTTAGAAGCAGAGCTTGGACGCTCTGGGTTGTCGTAGCCCTCTTATTTATAGCCACAACCTTTTCAGCATACACGCTTTACTTCGCCTTCGAGAAGGATGTGCTTCTTGACGTAGGCATGATTGCCTATCTTCTCTTCACGTGGGTTTTCACGGCTTACACTGCAGCAAAGAGAAAGACCTTAGAAAGCTAGACTAGCATAAAAGAAAAGTTTTAGCTTTCAAGTTCTTTTTGGAGAATTTCCCGCATTTTTATTGCATCTACATCTGGAACTGGACTCTCGCTTATTATCACCGGTCTCAGCTTAAACTCCGCTATAACCTTCGCAAGCATCGTGAAGTCTGGGCCATATTCTGCCTTGTCCATTGTGTGATGGCGTCTTTCACCCTTATCCGTGAACTCAACCTTTGTAAAGTGGCAGTGCATGTTTTTAACAGCATCTGTCCCCGATCGTCTTTCAATTTCTTCCACAACCTTGCGGAAATCCTCAACTTTTTTGAAGCATCCTCTACATCTCGCGTGTAAATGCGCCCAATCAATTACAGGCTGCGTTTGTTCAACCTGTTCGCACAAGCTTAAAATTTCGTCTAAACTTCCAAACTGGGAAATCTTTCCCATGGTTTCCGGACCAAGTTTGACATTTCTAATCCCCAGAGCTTTCATGGTTTCAACAACTTCTTTTGTGGCTTCTAAGCAATCTTTGAACGCTTCTTTTGGCTGTTTTCTACAATAAAACCCTGGGTGGAAAACCACAACGTGAGCTTTCATCCATTCAGCAGCCGTTGCGCACGCAATTAAGCGGTTTTTACTGGCTTCAATAATCTCTCTTTTTCCACAAAAATTTATGAAATAAGAACCATGGAGACTCAGCCAAACATCATGTTCCTCAGCTTTTAAGCCAAGCTCTTCGGCTTTCTCCCTTCTAATCTGTGGTTTTGCACCCCAACGGACAGCTTGATACTCAAAAGCGTCAAGCCCTTCCTCCCTTAAAAGTCTGGGAACATCGGCTAAAACTGCCTTCATAGCCCTAAATGCCATAGGAACGCCAGCTGGACCAAATCTTGGCTGGTCAGCCATTCCAGAATCCTCTTAACGTCTCCTGCTTTTCTTGTATCGATAAATTTTTCGTTTACGTCCTCCGTAAAGAAGAGATACCAAGGCAGAAACCCAAGCGGCAACGTTTTGAAAAACTAGATATTTCCCAGCGTCATCCAACTCAACCAACGGCTTTGTCAGGCCTCCGAGGCTTAGGACGAAATCTCTGAATGCTGGTGCAGTAGACAGTAAAGCGTTGTTTGCGGCTGAGCAAATCCAACCAATAGGCGCTAAGGCTGTTGCAATGCCTTTTCCAGAATTGCTTATCCATGTCAAAAAGCCAAGTAACCAAGAATCGTTTTGGTAGGCGTTTGACACTGTCCAATAGATTAGTTGCGGGTATGTCAAGACAGACACGAGAAGAATTAACGCACCGAAAACTAGTAGCACTGTTAAGGCGCTTTTTATTGTTGCTCTTGCAAAATGTATTTTCTGCCAGATATACGCAATTCCTCTAATCCTTAACAACCCGGACTTTAGTCCCCCAAAGAAGTCTCTTATTTTTTTTGTCAGCTTTTTGACCTCTTTAAACCCTCGTTCTTTCCTATGTTTGGAAACAGACCTGACCTTTCCTTTCCATTTTTCGGGTGGTTTTACGGCAACGTGCCTAGTTAGATACGTCCAGCTGGATACAAGTGCAATTATTACAGCGATTGGAACCAAGTGAAATAAGGGACTAATTGTTATTGTCATAGTCCAATCAGTGCCTGAAAATTGAGGACTCCACTGTTGCAGCGTTTCATCTTTAACGCCGAGGTTTATAGCGTAGAGGACAACAATGTATTCGATTAATGCGGCTACTATTAGGAATAGGAGTATCGCCATCAGACCTTTAAGCGTCGTCCACTGGAAGATTAAACGTTTCGGAGGCTTTTTCGTTGACAACTGATTCACCATTGTGTTGTGCAGGGAATATGAGAGTTCCCATTAAAAAATGTGACTGTGAATACCACATACTGATTTCAATTCTGAATCGTTAAGCCCTAAACTCTTTATTCCAGGGGCAAATACGTTTGTTTAGTTTCCAGTAGGGCTGTGCAAAACTATGGAAAAACCATTCTAAAAAGAGGCCACTTTATGGATACATCAAAGAACATCAAAGTGAATTTTTCAATGTTGCGGCAATGGAAATTCATGTCCACACTTTGGACACTTGACAAATGTACATTGCACAGAGGATGGACAGCCGGAACAGGCCAAGGCTCTGCCATACGTTATGTCAAAGGTAAAACCACACTTTGGGCAACTCAGTACATGCTTCGATTGCGAACTCATTTTATATCACTTTCTCTAGATCAAACACCTACGGAGATTTTAAAAACTTTTCTGGAATTAATGGTGTAGAGAGGTTGCTGTTGACTGAAAAACAATTAATATTATATTTTTGAAACATGCAATCTTGTTTATAGACAAAATCTAATCTGGGAAAACAATGCAGAAGACAGGTAAAACAAAACGCGCAGAACTTTACAAGGATCGAAATACGCAAGCTTTTCTAGGCAAATTCTTGAGCGGTGAAATAGGTGAACTCGAACCGGTTTATGATCCTAAACTTGGTTATCGGTATCCAGTTGTTGAAGCAATTGTTGGCGACGCCGCAGATGTAGAAGATTTTTTGAATAGACTTTGTGAAGCTGGAATATTAGAGAGAAGGCTCTACGATAAGATTATTTATTGCCCAAAATGTGGTTCCGCAAACATTTCTGTTCATTATTGTTGTCCATACTGCAAGTCATTTAACATCCAGAAAAGCTCCTTAATTGAACACGTCAAATGCGGGTATATGGATATAGAGGAGAACTTTCTTAAGGGAAACAAGTTTGTTTGTCCAAAGTGTCATGAAGAATTGAAAAAACTTGATGTTGACTATAGACAGGCTGGAACATGGTGCACTTGCAAAAATTGCAACAAAAACTTTGACATCCCCGTTACCGCACATTTCTGTAGAGATTGTCATGCAAATTCAACTTTCGAAGATGCAGTTATTAAAGATGTTTACGACTACAGCTTGAAAGAAGAAATTAGAGAAGAAGCTGCAGTGGGCTGGGTTATAATCGAGCCCATGAGTGAGTTTCTGCGAGAAAATGGATTTGAGGTTGAAATTCGTGCCTTCCTGAAGGGCAAGTCTGGTGCAAACCACATGTTTGACATAGTAGCCTATAAGGGAGATGTTAAAAGAAAAGTAACAGTGATTGATTTGGCAATCTCAACAGAAGATGCCGTGCCGGAGCAGCCAGTAATAGCGTTATTTGCTAAGATATTTGATGTTTCTCCGGACAATGCCTACTTGATTGCGATTCCGGAAATGAGTGAAAATGGGAAGAAAATGGCAGGGTTGTATAATATCAAAGTGGTAGAGGCGGAAAACCAGAAAGATGCAATAAAAGCGTTAGAAGATAAAATGCTTGAGAAAGAGTAACATATGAAATCTATCTATGAGCAAATATTCAGTTTAATGGCTCGCAAACACCGCTGTGTTTCCTCTTTCCGTGACAACCTTAACCGTGTATGGTTTGTTTGGTAAACTTATGTCGCTGCGAATATACGATTCTGTGTCTGCAGAATTGATGAATATGTTCACGTCGTATCTTAGGTGATCTGTCGAATTGTTTACCCATAAGGAAACCAAATGAGAAGTTGAAGACCCTTTATTCTGAAAAGTAAACTTCATCCCATTGATTACGACCCTAACAGCTAAAAAGTCAATGTCGATAATTGTTTGATTACTGTCTGCTCCTTCATCAACAATCTTTATATATACTGTGCCATCGTCATGCACATAACTGCTCCATCTGTCAGTGAAGTTTACGGCGTAGTAATCCCACTCTTTTGTGGGCATGTGACCTGTAGTGGAGTTGAAGCCGCTGTCGCTGTAGGTTGATGATGACCAGTTATAGGCTTTCAGATACCACCTCTCACTAGCGTCGCTAGATCTGTACCTTATTTGCATTTCACCAGTCTGAATGTAAGTTAGAGGATAGGTGGAAAGGTCTATGACAAAAGCGCCGTCAATGTCAAGCCTGTTATCGCTTTGACTCTCTTCCATGCCGAGAGAAGCTGAAGGCTCTGGGTCAGCGATGTAACGAATTAGGATATCATCAAAGTAGGTTATGTCAGTTGTTCTCGACCCCCCAAACCCAACTTCACCGTAGTCTCTAGCAGTTCCACCACCGAAATTACCATCAACTGTCCATGTATTAGGCTCAGTTGTTCCAACTTGCCAGACCTTAACCTTCCCAAGTTTGTTAACGGGATCAATTACCCTGAACCTCATGTAATACCAAGTGCTTAATGACCAGCCGTAAGCCCCGCCTGTGCCCCAAGAACGTAGATCATTCAAAAGTTCTAAGCTATCTCTATCGTCGTGGAACAACCCACAGTAGCCGCTACCTCTGGAAGGATCAGTGTCCATGCAGCAGGATAGCCCCATTCTGCTTAGATCACCACTCACAAAAGAAGTTACGTTTATTTTCACGAGCATATCAATATCAGTGTCAACATTGCCTAATGCAGTGATGATTAATTTGTTCGGGTCTCCAGCCGCGCCAACATTCTTTAATTTGCTAGTTTCAATTGACCAAGTACCACCTCCAGTCTTTGCACTGTAAGAGGCTTCTGTGGTAATGTCTAGATTGTCCACTCTGTTGAAATCATCAAACCACAAATATACATTGCTTTTGTCCGCTGGTGGGCTTACAGCGCCTAGATTATCATAGTAGACATAGTAGTTGTTGTCGCTTCCATCAGCAGGGACATCAGTTTGGGTTTTGAACCAGACCTGCGTCGAGCCAGTATTCATATCTATAACATGGCGATCTATTTCAACCCAAGAAGACTCGTTCCAAAAAACAATTCTCAAGTCGTTCCCGTTCGAAAGCATTTTGCCCGAGGAGACTAGGGCGGCGGTATCCATTGTCAAAAGAGTGGAATAGCCGGAACTGAGCGTGTATGCCATGTTGTTTGTGATCGTTATCTGTCTACGATAACTGTAGTCTACATTCCACCAATTCGAGCCCTCTACGAAGCTTTCATATTGGTCATCAATGGCTTGCGTGTCTTTAAATGTGCCACTTGTGTGGCTGCCTGTGTTCACTGTGTATTCACTTTGAGTCGCAAACCAAGAAGAGCGATTGACGTGTTCAACGTTTGCTATGCCTATATCTTCTTGCATTTTATCCCAATCAAACTGGTTCATCTCATAACTCCAAAGCACTACATTCACAACTATCACTACTACTAGAGGTAGGCTTAGCATGACGACTATTACATTGCTTACTCCACGCCTATCGCGTTTAAGGCGCTTTATAATAGCCTCCAACATGAGTCCCCCTAGTTGTAACAACATCTACGAAGTATAGATTGCCTGAAGACCAACTGTATGAAATGTTAAGCCAACGGTGCTTACCTATTTCTAAACTGAATGGAGAAGAAAACCGAGATGTATGGTTGACGTAGACGGCTGAAACGTGAACAGCAACCTTTCCGACATTACGAAGATAAACACTTATGTTTCCAGTTGAAGGGTTAAACCATAAATCCTCTATAATAATGCGTTCGCTCATGGTTTCCTTCAGATTAGTTGTAATCACATAAGTGGCGGTTGTAGCAATTGACATTGCAGCCACAGCAACAACCGTAAGCAAAAGGTTGCTCAGCACAGGAGTTATAGCCCGTCTGTCACGGAAAAATCTCTTAACCTTTCTTGTCATTTTCTCTACCTCACAAGAACAGCTTTAACGCTATGTATCCGCAGAGCATGAGGATTAAGCTGTGTTTCAGTCCAGCGTTTATGGTTCCTTCCCCCATTTTTCCAGCTACAACTCCTCCAAAGAAGGCTTGAATCGCTGTCATGCGAAAGAACATTCGCTGCATTCCTTCAGGCGCCATCACCGATGACCCAAGTATTGGTAAGCCTTCTATGCTGGAGAAGAACGATTTGAAAAGCAGTATTATTGTAAACAAGAATACGAAGAATGCCACGTATATTATTGCAAGGTATGGTCTTGTCTGATTTCGCCGTTCCTTATCAAGCAGAAGCGTTGTCTGTATAAACTTGCCCATTGGGTCAAAGACCCTCTCCACATGCCCTCCTGAACGGCTTGCCTCAATTATCATCGGTACGGTTCTCTGCATTAGTACCGTGTTAACGCGTCTTTCCAAAGCCAGGAGCGCTTCTTCAAAAGTCATTCCCCAAGAAATCTGCGAAGCCATTTTTCTCAATTCAGCCGTAAGCGGGCCGTAATCTCTTTTAGAGGCTTCCTCCAAAGCTTGGGGAAGAGTCATACCAGTCTCTTGGGCTTGAACTATACTTCTAAAAAGATCTGGCAAGTGCTCGTTTACTGCTTTTCTCCATCTATAATCCACGTAGTTTAGGATTGTTGGAGGGAAAATGGCAACTATGACAGCGAAGAGAACGAACTCGTCGAATGTTGGGCTTCCCCAAAAAGTGAAATAACCAGATAAGGTTATGGCTACGGCTAAGGAAACCGAGCCAATCCATGCAATTTTTTTCATGTGCTTCTCTATTTTCTGCATTTTTCATTACCATTTAGGCGAAACAGCATCCAAAATTATCAGAAATATTACAGAGCCCAGCGGAATTCCAAGATAAGTGAGCAGGTTAAGTAGAAGGTCTGGACCCAGTCCACCTAGGTTTCCCCCGCCAAGCATAGCCATAACCGCAAGCATGATGACCATAAGCAAAGGTCCTGTGATGAGCAGAGACACGTAGAACTCTGACAAAACAGACAAGGTGTCCGAAAACTTGTGTAGGCTTATTCTCTTTAGGTTCATGTACTGCCCAGACTTTTCGCGTAGATAGGCCGCCAGATTTCCGCCTGAATGTATTGTTGAGATGAAGCCTTCCAGCATTTCACGAAACCTTTCAGAAGGAGTTCGTTTCGAAGTCTTTTCCAAAGCAGATATTATGTCTAAACCGAAGAGATTTACGTCTCTGACAATATTTTTAGCTTCTTCAGAAACGGTCAAAGACACGCTGAGATTTGAAATTGAATAGAAAATCTTTTCTGGAGAAACACCAGCGCTCGCAAGAATGGCCATATAACCAGTTGTAAACGGCAACTCATCCTCTACCTCCCTTTTGAGCTTGTCAGCGCGGTAAATTGGGTAGAAATAAAATCCAATTATGGAAAACGCAACTGCAAAGAGGCCTCCGCCAACACCAAATAAAACCGCTGGAAAAAACGGTATGTTAAAAACGAAAGCAAGCAAGCACGGAATAAAAATTAATGAAATAACTGAAGTCAAAATTGTGGCAAACAATGTTAGGCTAAGATAAGCCTTAAAATTAACCTTTAACCCCGCCTTCTGCAGATTTAAGCCCAAGTCCTCAAAAAGTGGCAGAACGCGCTCAATTTTTTCTCCGATAAGTTGGTAAGCTAGAGAATGAGGCTTTTTCAGTGCAAATTTGAATGTTTCTGGTGATGCTTTTGGTTTGGGTCTTTTGATGCTGTTGAAAAATCTCTTTACTCTTTGTCGAATTTTTCTATTTTTCATACTAGTCCCACTCTGGCTTTCTGGTAAACCCGTTCCGGGTTAGCATAATATTCTCGTATCACGTTTGCAACGTCAGTATGGCGGCGGATGCCCTTGTGAACCATCCATTCCAAAACAATCTCTCTGTGATTTAACTCACGTTTGACTTTTCCTTTAGTAACACCCAACTTTTTCATTTGTCTCTCTAGAAGGCTGCTGTAGCCAGAAAAGACAAATTTATCGTCTCTTGGATTCCAGCTGAAAACCTCTTCAGTTGGAATGCTCTTCGTTTTCGGGTCAAGCTCCAAAACTTCCGTTGTTGTAGTTGCTCTTCTCGCTGGTTTTCCCTCCTTTTCTATTCTTGCTATAACCATTACAACGTCTATCATTGCTATGAGCGGTTTCGGAATATTCATCGGTTCAGACTCCAAACGGTTTATTACAGCTTCAACCGACTCCGCATGAAGAGTGCTCATTCCAAGATGGCCCGTTGCCATTGCCTGAAACAGTGTGTACGCTTCTTCTCCTCGGACTTCGCCTACTATGATATAGTCTGGTCTTTGTCTAACGGCAGCCTTCAGCAAGTCGAACAGGGTTATGCTTCCGCCCTTTTTGTCTTCGTGTCCAAAGCCTAATCTAACGACTGATGGTATCCAGTTCTCGTGTGGAAGGTTAAGCTCATGCGTGTCTTCTACGCTCACTATTTTCATTTCAGGCTTTATGAACATGGATAAGCAGTTCAGCATGGTTGTTTTTCCAGCTGCAACGCCGCCAGCCACAATTACTGAGGCTCTGTTTTCTATGAGGTACCATAAGTAGGCTGCCATTTCTGAGGATAGGGTGTTGAATGCTATTAAATCTGAAATTGTTAATGGGTCAACTTTGAACCGTCGAATTGTGAATGTTGAGCCTCTTCTGGTGACTTCACTTCCGTAGGTCAGTTGTATACGACTTCCGTCAGGAAGCGATGCGTCTAAGATTGGGGATGCTATGGAGATGTTTTTTCCTGCTAGATATGCCATTCGAATAACGAAGGAGTCCAGTTCAGCCTCAGCTTCAAATATTATGTTTGTTGGTAGCGACTCATACATTCTGTGCCAAACATAAATCGGTATGTTTACGCCGTCTGCCGATATATCCTCTATTAGATGATCCTTCATCAACGCATCTATTTTTCCATAGCCTAGGAAATCGCGTATTACGTAGTATATGAGTTTGTCAATTGCCTCTGGTGAAACTTTTATACGGTATTTTCTAATTGTTTCCTTTGTTTTTTCTTTCAGATAGTTTTCTGCTTTCTCCTTTGTTTCTATTTCTTTCAGGCTTACATTCAACTCGTCAATTAAAAACGTCTTTATTTCCTTTAGCCGTTCTTCCTCATCTTTTTGCAGTGTCGGCTCTATGATTTCATACACTATTTTTTGTGTTTTCGGATCTTTGACTATTGCCACATATACATAGGGTTCTTGTATGGGATAGACTTCTCTGAAAACAACTGGTTTTTTACCTTCCTCTTTTATTAGTATGCCAAATTCTGGTTTTTCCACTGCTTTGGAAGTTTCAGGCACTTGTTTTCACCGTTACTGCGCGGTTGTCTTTCACCTAGAGTATGCTGTGAAGCCTTGATATACTCTATCATGAGTCTTAATAAATTATATGCACTTTTAATATTTATCATGCTTAACCTTAACCATCACAAAAACCACCAGCTTCACAGACAAAGAAACTGATCAGAAAACCCATGCTCTAGTTTTATTGTGTAACAGAGTGAGACCAACTGATCAAGTATTCTGGCAACTTCAGACCTCTTTCACCCAGTCTTTCAGCCAATTTAACTGGTAAAGGGCTTAAAACGTATGCTGCTCTCATATAAAATCTTCTAGGTTGACCTGGCTTAACTTCTTCTTCTAGAACTATTCGGAAGTCTGACTTTTCGGCCAGAGTTGACTTCTTTGCTCCCGTGATTGCCAACACAATTCCATTCAGTTTCTTAAAGACGTCGCGCCAGATTATGACAGGCTTGGTTTCTCCGGAAAATGACACCAAAATCTCAAGATCTCCAGCTCTTGGATGCGGAGTGTTCACGCCTCTAGCTATATAGACATTGTCTCCCATGAAACCCTTGATGTGAAACAATCTTACACCCGTCATCTTTACAATTTCATTTGCTGTACCCTTCCCGCCCAGAAACACGTTGGTCCTTCTTTCCAGCATGTCAATGATGTGTGTGTAAGTTTCTGACTGCACATTCGAATCAATCATTGACCCTATCTTGGCGAATTCTTCTTCGCAAAGCTGAAGCATCCCATCTACATCTAGGTTTCGGAAGATCGCCTCGGTCATCATGGACAGAAGAAACAAGCTCCCTAACTCGAAGATGTCACCCATGATGCCTATCTTGCTATATTCAAAAGAGGGTTTCGATTTTCCTCGCCCTTTTAACTTAACCACATGACCTTGTTCGCGGACTATCTTGGCTAGTGGCGAGTTTAAGTTAGAGGTTATAAGTCCCATAGAAAACCTTGACGTTTTTTTGTCTTCAACGTATCTTGCTAAATCTTGCGCCATCGCTAGGGGATCATCGGAGAAGCCACTACCCGAGTTTATCAACAGCAGGGTTTTTTTGTATCGTCTTTCAAGCTCGGCTGCCGCATCGTACATGTTTTTTCCAGGAAAGCCTGGGTCGTCCGGAGTCAACACAGCCTTGTTCCTCCAGCCTATTTGGCTCATTGCGATCTGGCTCATTGCAGCGTTCAAGGAGTACAGTGATCTGCCGGATCCTCCGCAGACTACGCAGTTTGCTGATTTTAGGTCTTCATATAGCGGTAGCAGTTTTTTCTTTCTGATGTTGAAAATGTTATCTCTAATGCTGTTGACGTATCCTATATGGCTGATGTTGCTTTTGATTTCACTCACACCTCATTCAAGAATGAAACGTCAACTATTTTATATTTGTCTTGAGTGTAAATCCTTTTCTGAAATTTTGTACTTATTTGTATCTTTCCCGTCTTTTCTTTCTTTTTCTCTTAAGTTTCCTTTGTTTCTTCTTTTTCCACTTTGCGCGAATATGTTGCACGCTCCAGTTATATTCTTACTCTATTGTTGCAAGTCTCCTCTTTAAATCCTCCTCGGTCCAGCCTAACCGATGCATCAACTCAACAATTAAACTGTCCAAAAACACCAAGCAATTGTTCTTAAAAATGCTTCCAAGATGGGTTAAGGGTTCACGTTCGCCCGCAGGCTGTCTAGCCAGATAATCCTCTTCTTCAGGCCAACCCATTTTTGCTCTCCCTCTTTCAAGCTCCGAAAAGCCCATACACAAACGCGTATATTAAAAATCTTGCGGTTTAAAAAGTCCTCCTAACAGCTCATTTAGAGATGGAATTCTAAAGGATAGATGGATGTAGATTGCGACTGCTAAGATTAAGATAGTGATGACTATTAAAACGAAGTCGCCTCTGTGCATTTTAAGCACGTACAGGTTTGTACGTTTCTTTGTTGCTCCCCATGCACGGGATTCCATGGCTTCAGCTAATTCTAGGCTTCTGCGAATTGCACTCACAATTAGGGGTATGAGAATTGGAATGTAATTTCTAATTCTTTTCAAAAAGTTTCCACGTTCAAGCTCTAAACCTCTCGCTTTCTGGGCATCCATAATTGTTTGGGCTTCTTCGGCTAGAACAGGGACAAATCGTACTGCGGTTGTGAAGGCGAAACAGAACTCATAAGGAATACGTGTTTGTTCTAGGGCTAAGCCTAGATGGTCTGGTGATGTGGTTAGGAAGAAAACGGAGAAGGATTCAATAAGGACTATGAAGCGTAAAGTCATGGCAAAGGCATATTCCAAATAATAGACTGGATTTGTGTAACCAGCGCCAATAAACGAAAAGACAAAATTCGTTAAGAAAATTACTATTGCTAAGAATGCTGCTCCCCGCATGGAACGAACCCATTCACGTTGGACACCAGCCAAAACGACGAATGGAACTTGTATCAAGAACAGTATTGCTAAGGGCAGTAGTTCCCAGAAGATTATTGCAGCCACAAAAATTGCACAAACATAGACAAATTTTATTCTTGGGTCTAGGTTGTGAATGGGCGAGTAGACCCTTCGAAACTTGAGTCCGTCAAAAACGCTCATTTTGCTCTCGCTTCCAAGAGATTGAGCAATTTTTCCCGTGCCTTGTAAACGTCGATGACTTCTTTTGGCAGTTGAAAATCGGATAGTTGTAGGAAAATTTGAGTTATTTGTGGTGGTACGATTGACGCTTGGGTTAAGATTTCAGGGTTTGTAAGCACTTTTCGTGCTTCACCATCAGCTACTATTCTTCCCTCTCGCATTAACAAAACTCTTGGGCTGCATTCAGCCACGAACTCCACATCGTGCGTAACGATGATTATGGTTTTTCTTTGAGCTTTCATTTGTAGGATGAACTGAAGAAGATTCTCTTTTTGTCGGTAGTCTTGCCCTATGGTTGGTTCATCTAACATCAATATTTTTGGGTTCCAAGCTAAAATTGAAGCTAAGGCTACACGTTTCCTTTCTCCGCCGCTCAGCATGAAGGGCGAGGTTTTTCTGTATTGTGTTAAGCCTAAAAGGTTTAGAGCCCACGTCACTCGCCTTTTTATTATTTTTTCTTTAAACCCGAAGTTCTTTAGTGCAAAAGCTATTTCTTCCTCAACTGTTTCGCTGAAAAGTTGGCGATCCGGGTTTTGGAACACGAATCCAACGTTTCTGGCTAGGGTTGCGACGCTAACTTTTGTTGTGTTCACCCCGTCAATATGCACGGTTCCTTTGGTTGGCTTTAGCAGTCCGTTGAAGTGTTTGACTAGAGTTGTTTTTCCAGCGCCATTTTCTCCCATTATGGCTACAAACTCACCGTTTTTGATTGTTAAGGATACGCCTTTTAATGCTTCTACACCGTTTGGATACGTGAAGTAAACGTTTTCAGCTTCAATCATTGGCTTTTGAGCGCCTCCCTTAGTATGGCTGCCATCTCATCTGAAGACAACGGGACCGTGTTGCTGAGGTTTACTCCGTCTTTCCGGAGTATCTGGTATAGGCGTGTTGGCTTTGGGATTCCCACTCCGATTAGGCGGGCTTGTTCAGAGCTTAAGATTTTTCGGGGTTCTCCGTCGAGAACGATCTTTCCATTGTCCATTATGGCAATGTGATTTGCGTATCTTGCAGTTAAGTCAAGTCTGTGCTCAACAAGCACTACGGTGATTCCGAGCTTTCTGTTTAAATCGTGGATGACTTCGAATATTTTTTTTGCACCCAACGGGTCGAGAAAGGATGTTGGCTCGTCTAGAACTATTATTTCTGGTTGCATGGCTAAAACAGATGCAATTGCTACACGTTGTTGTTGCCCGCCTGAAAGTTCGTGGGGTGCCCTTTCCCTTAGGTCACATATTCCTGTGAGGTTGAGTGCCCAGTCCACTCTCTTTCGCATTTCTTCTCTTGGGACTCCGAGGTTTTCAAGTCCGAATGCCACGTCCTTTTCTACGGACAGCGCGAAAAGCTGGTTCTCCGGATTTTGGAAAACAAGTCCTACATGTTTTGCCATTTCGTAGATTGGTTGTTCGGAAATTCTAAGTCCTGCGACCGTTATTTCGCCTTTTAGTTCACCTTGGTAGAAGTGTGGGATTAATCCGTTGAAGCATCGGCAGAGTGTTGTTTTTCCACATCCGCTTGGGCCTGTGATTAGGACGAATTCTCCTTTGTCAATTTTTATGGAAACGTCTCTAATTGATGGTTTTGTTCCACTGGGATAAGTGTATGTGAGGTTTTCTGTTTCTATTATTGACATGCTGTTGGTGCCTGCCTATTTGTAAGCGGGTTCATTTTCTCATTTAAGAGTAGCTACTTGATTTTTGGTTAACTTTTCCTTTAAAAGCCGTAAACAGCACTTAAACACGGTTTGAATGTCTCCTGCTCCGTTCACTCCGGCGGCTGTGGAATGTCCACCACCAATGCCATGCAGATGTTCGCCTAGCGATCTAGCTATATCTCTGCCAAGGTGGATGCCTGTTTTTTTGTAAAATTCGCGGGCTGAACGTAAACTGATTTCTAGATTTTCGTTTTTCTGTCCAGCCACAACTGCGACATGAGCGCCTAATTCGATTATTGCCCTTGCGGCTGAGGCTTGGTAGGCGCTGACGTGTGAAAACGCAATAATCCATTCGTTGATTCTAGCGAGTTTGGTTCTTCTGGAGGCTTTTAGTCTTGCGACACGTTCTGAAAATTCCATAGGTAGTGAGAGCAGAGACATAGTCTCTTGAGCATTTACTCCAGCGTCAACTAGTTCTGCGACTTTTTTCAGTGTGGATGAGTTGGCTATGATGAAGTGTCGTGTGTCAAAGGCTATACCTAAAAACAGTGCTTTCGCCTCGTTTTCGCCTGGTTTAACGTCGGTCTGCTTATAGAAGTCGTAGACGATTTCGCATGTTGAGGAGACTTCTTCATTTGTTATGTATAGTTTTGCCAGCTGTTGTGTTTCTGGGTGGGGTGCATGATGGTCAATAACTATGATTGGCGCTTTTGAGGTTTTCACTTTTTCAGCTAGATTGTTTAGTTGTTGGATTGTGTTGGTGTCCAATAGGATTATGACGTCAGAATTTTCCATGTTAGGTTGTGTTTCCACTTTTATAGGTAAATGTTTGAGTAGATGTTTTGAAAGTCGGCTTATTCCGTGAGTTGCTCCAATCTCAACTTCAAGATTCGGGTTAAAATGTTTTAGTAGGCTTTTGAAGGCGTAGGCTGAACAGACAGCGTCTGGGTCAGCGTTGTGGTGACATAATAAAACAGCAACTTTAGTATCTGATTCATCTAGGATTTTAGTTATTTCTTCGAATGACATTTCTGTTCCCTTAAGTAATTTTCAGCTGAAGTGAAGGCTTCTCTTACTGCTTCGTCAACAAGCTTTTACACGTTAAATTTCTTCATTAAGGGTGACAACAAAACGTCAACGTCAACCGTGAGTCTTACAGGTTTTGCTCCTTCAGTTTCTACACTTATGTTTAAGGCTTCTATTCTTTTCGGAGAAAGCTTCGATAAAACGTATTGTCTGGCGGTTTTTTCTACAATTGAGCAGAGTTCTTCAATTTGTTCGCTTTTCAGCTCTGGTATCGCTATTTCCACAATTTTCCACCAGAAACGTTTTTGAGGCTACGAAGGAGAAACGGGGCTTAACTCTTTCTGAAGTTTAGTCTGCAAATCCTTCAGTTGTCCTCGTAAGCGTTCTTCCTGCTTTCCAAGAACTTGAACTCGCACGTTAAGCAATTCTTTCCTTTCGTCCAAGTCGGCGGTTACTTTTGGCTTTTCAGCTTTTACTAGTAGTGAGCCTATTGCTTTGTATATGGTTGCGTCGTCTGCTATTTTTTGCAATTCGCTTAGGGCTTGTTCGATTTCTGTTAGTTCGAGTTCTACTTGCTGTTTTTGTGCCAAGATTGTTTGGAGTGTTTGTTGTAACTGCTGAAGTCTTAGTAAACGTTCTTGAATTTGAGGTGGAAGCTTCGAAATTTCTTCACTCACTTTTGTTACCTTCCGTCTGCACAGCAATACATCAAAGCCATTAATTAAACATTCTCTAAAACATCAATTCCTATCGCAAAATCAGTACCTAGCCAAAAAATAGTGAGGGGAATTCGGCGACATCAACAAACTAGATGCCGAGTCGAATCGATTTGTTTTCTATGGGAAAAGGATAAAATCTAGAGAGATTTAGCACGCTAAGAAATATTCTGCAAAACTTCTAGGACATTCGTCATCGAATTTATCCATCTCAAATAAGCGTTTACTGCTGCACGCAAAGCAACCGTATCCTTAGCTTCAATCGTCAAAATCAAAAAAGTGTCTTCTTTCTCCAAAAATGCTCGTGAACGCATCATCGGAGGCTTTCTAACCTCTGGTAGTAACGCCTTAAAAATGATTTCCAAGTGCCTCTGTGAAGGAAACCTCAAACGCAAAACAGCATTAGCTTTCATCGGTTTAGCTCCCAAACCAAATGCGATACTCTAATCTGTGGACCGATCTCAACAAGATCTGGAATAAGCTTAAACGTGATAATCATGCGGTTTGGCGGATCTGCCGAAATCTGCATTGCAGCCTCAAATTTTCTATCATGCATTTCCTTAAGTGAAAAAACTGGAATGTTAAAGAATTCTGATAAAACATTTTCAAGCCTCTTAACCTCTAATAAAGGGGTCTTTGAAGCTGCGATTGCAACGGACCTTATTCTCTTTCTTCTGGGCGCGTTTTCTTCGAAGTCTCTACGCAACTTTACGCCTTTTACGTAAATTAATGGTGGAATAACATCCAACCCCTTCGCACTTGTTCTGAATAACTGTATTTTTCCCGAGTCTCCTCTCCATTTACCAATAATAATTGCCTTCTCTGCGTCAAGCTCTAATGCTTTCTCAGCCACTCCGCCAAGGCTCATTTTGCCGCGATTTGTCCGCACAACGTTTGGAAAAGTGTTTGAAAGGTCTTTGCAAAATGTTCTCGTGTTCTTTGCTGGTCTCCGCGAAGTAGTCAATAAAATAAGCGATTTTTCAACCAATGTCTAAATCACTAACGGAGTTAGAAAAAAAATGTCGCTTGGTTTTTACTTGGTTGCTGCTGTCTCTTCTGCAACTGTTCCCTTAGCTACACGCTTTGCCACTACTCCAAGCTTAGTGATTGGAGTGTAGGCTCCACCAGTAAACGTGAACCCGCATTTCCGACATTTCCAAACGCCAACACTTATCCTCTTCACTCGTTGAAGTCCGCACTGCGGACATTTATGGGGCTTCTTCATTCCCTTAACTACTTTGATGTAGCGTTTTCTGACCGTGGCTCCGTATCGGGAGCCTAGCCCGCGTGTCGGTCCCACTTTTTTTGTTCTCTTTCCCACGTGTGTTTCACCACTTTAGTTTCTTTCGAATTTCGTCAGCCTTCTCTATAGCCGTTTTAGCGGCTTCTAATACTTGTTTCGGTGTAAAGTATCCGCTGCCTCCCTTCTGGATTGCGCATACATTTTCATCATCATCAATTGTCATGGTCAGCCTAGCATCCATTGTCTGCTCTTCCTCAAGCCATGGATCAACAATAAGCTTGTCATTTATCTTCGCAAAAGTGATGGCAATCGGATGTTTGCCGACTGAGAGCGGGGTGTAACCTGGTTTTATCTTCACTTCATCTTCTTCTATCTCGTAGTTAAACATCTTCGTGTTAAGCAGAGCAGCGAGAGCTGCTAATGCGGAGGCATCTATTAGGTTTCCATCATGGTTAAGCACGTAAACATCCACAAAAATCACAAACACTTTCTTGCCTGGTTTTATGCATAGCTTTTTGAAGTCAATGGCTTTTGATTCTCTTATTCCTCTGTCAACAACTCTGGCAAGTTCTATAGAGTCTTCTTTCGGTGGTCCCGGCTCAAAGGTTGGTGACGCTAACGGTACAAGCTCAGCGTTTACGGTTAGAACACCTTCATTAGGCGTGTCTGAAAATGGTTTGCCTATTTCAATTTTTGTTCCAGCCATGATCTCTGTCTTTCCGAGGAGAACCCTTGCTGAACCTTCAGCCCGTTCAATTAGTCCTTGTTCAACTTTTATTTCACGATAATCTTTTAGACCTCTACCATCCAGCCTTTTTCCCTTCGCGATTAGATCTAAAATCTGCTTTTGCTTTACACGAACAATTATAGACGACATTATTCTTCAACCTCCTTAACGCTTTCATATTTGGCTTTTAACGCTTCCTTTTGCATTGTGTAGATTTTTCTGCATCCTTTAAGGGCTAGATTTACCGCTTTTTCGAACTCTTCAAACGTTAAAATTCCATCCATCTGTAGCAATGTTATTGCGTTAAGATTCGGCATTAAAGCCACAGGCACGTCAGCGCCTCCTTTTTTGTCTTCAGTGTCCATTAAATCCAGCACTATGGTGTCGTCAGCTTTTCCAGCTGCACAAGCAACGACCAGATCTCGCATTGGAATACCAGCATCTGCCAGGGCTAACGCTGCTGCTGTAATGCTTGCACATCTTGTTCCTCCATCAGCCTGCAAAATCTCAACGAAAATGTCTATGCCTGTCCGCGGATAGTATTCAAGGAAAATCGAGGGTTCAAGAGCTTCTCGAATGACTTTTGAAAGTTCTATGTCTCTTCTCGACGGCGCTGGTGACTTGCGTTCCTGAACAGAGAAAGGTGCCATATGATAGCGGCATCTCAAGACTGTTCGATCTGGAAGCGCCAGATGTTTAGGATGCAACTCTCTCGGACCATATACACCAGCCAAAATTTTGTTTTTCCCCTGCTGGATGTACGCTGAGCCGTCAGCATTCGGTAAGATACCTACTTCAATTTTTATTGATCTTAATTCTTCTGGTTTTCTTCCGTCTAATCTTAAACCTTTTTTATCAATTAGCTTTTCAGGTTTTTGACTCACTGTTTAATTCCTCCTTTTGTTTTGCTTTTTCTTTCTTAATCATCTGGGATACGCGGTCCGTTAAACCAGATGTGTGAGATTCACACTCAATTTTGCGAAGAGCCATCATTGCCAACTGTTCATCTTTCAGGCTTTTACCAGTAATCAATATAACTCCATTCTGTCCAAGAATTATGTGGCAGTCTGTTTCCTGTTTTATCATGGACACCATTGATCCTTTTCTACCGATCACGCGGGGGATCTTTGTCGGAGTCATTTTTACAACTTGTCCACGGGTTATTTTTCCAAGTCCAGGTTCGCCAACTGTTAGTCGTGGGTCGTGCGCTCTGTCATATGCCATTATTTTTGCAATTACCAAGTCGCCTACATCAAGAACTTTGGATAACTCGTTTTCCTGCGGTCTGAAAGGTCTGCTTAAGACCTCTGAAGCCCTTAAAATAGCTAAATATGGCGAGTTTATGTCTAGCGTCCACCCGCTGAAACCAACTTCCACAATGGTTCCTATAATCGTATCGCCTAGTTTTGGGATGTAAAAGGCTCTGAGAGCAACAACATTTACTTTTTTGTCTTCGTATTGCACAAGCCCCAGTCTTGATGCATAAATTTTGTTGTTTTCCTTGTATGTGTTTTCGCCTGCAACGTATGTTCCTTCTGCAAGCAAATCTCCAGGTGCTACAAGCTGTCTTGTTTCAAAAAAGGTTGGCATAATTTACACATCCATACATTCGTAATAAACCATTTTTAGGAGAGCATTTTCGCTTCTGCTCTTCCCTTAGTTATTTCTCCAATTTTTTCTAGGAATGGACCGTATAAGCCTGCTGGCATCTCTAAGACTCCGTGCCATGAGCCGTCTCCGCGCCATTCCTCATGTTTTATTGTTCCGAATCCCTTGATTGTTCCGTAGGCTTTGGCTGCATATTCTGGTGGTATGCGGACTCCGACTGATACCTGCTCCATTTTTAATGGTAGAACAGTTCGTAAAAGTTTGATTATTTCCTTTGCTTGTTCTTCTACTGGTTTAAAGGTGTCTATTGAGTAGTGGATTTGTTCCATGGCTTGTTCTACGCGTAATGGTGGGTGTGGAAGGTTTGTTCTCGGGTCGACGCATTGTCTTGATATGAAGGCTATTATTTGTTTTCTTTTGTTGTCAATCATTTTTCTGCGTTGTTCGGTTGTGAGTTGTATTGTTCCCTTTTTCAGGATTGTTTCTGCAACTTTTAGTGGTTCTGTTGTTCCGAAGGCTTTGCGCAGGGCTTCTTCTGAGACTTTGGTGCCCTTGTTTGCGTCTGAGAATATGGTTTCAGTAGCCAGGGCTTCTGTTATTGCTGGTATTTTTCCCATGCGATATTGTAATGCTTTTTCGGGTTTTACGAGAACCTCGAAGTGCCCATTATCTTTTGTGAAACGGGCAATTGTGTATTTTTCACCCATCCCCATTTCACTTGCCTGAACCTAATTCCTTCAGGTATTCTCCAATTTTGTCCTCTTTGAGCATTTCCATTTTTTTGGTTGCTGAAGGAATAACTGCTATCTTTATTCTAGGCGGCAACTGTCTGGCTTCTAAGGCTTTCACCAGGCATTTCACTGTAAGCTTTATGGTATCTTCAAGGCTCATCTCTTCACGGTATTCCTCTGTCAATATTTTGACTACCGTTTCTCTTCCCGCGCCTTCTGCTCTAGCCTTATAGCCTCGGTATGTTCCACTTGGATGCGTGCCAAACACGTGGTTTCCAGTTTTGTCTACTCCAGTGAAAATCATTGAAACTCCGAAGGGTCTCACGCCAGCATGTTGTGTGTAAAGTTGTTTTATGTCGCATACTCTTTTCGTTACTACTTCTACGTCTATTGGCTCATCGTATGTTAACTTGTTGCTTTGGGCGTATATCCGTGCATTGTCTATTAGGACTCTTGCGTCTGAGCTTAAGCCTACTATGGCTGCTCCTATGTGGTTGTCAAGTTTGAAAATTTTCCAAGAAGATTCCGCTTCTTCAAGGGGATCAACTGTCTCCTCTGCCCCTAAAACTACTCCTTCACGGCATTGTATCCCCAAAATTGTTGCTCCACGGTTAACCAATTCCATTGCGTATTCAACTTGAAAAAGCCGACCGTCCGGTGAGAAAACGGTTATTGCACGGTCGTACGCTCCTGGTGCTGCAAATACAGACATTAAATATCTACCTCAATGTATCTTAAACTCGCTTGCAGACTGTCATATAACAACTGAACTAAAAACCTTTTCCTATTTGTTCTGGTTTTTGGTTCAAGTCGCTGCTTTCTTTTACGGAAGATCTTGCGTTCGTCACTGTGTTCGCCTGTGACGCTCTTCTCAAGTTTTTTGCGAATGATAGTATGCTGGTGTCTCATGGAAAAACCTGTGGGTGGTTCAAGTAGTTGTCTTTGGCGCGATAGTTGGAGTCTACGGGTATTGCATGAAATTTCAACGAATACGACTTGCCCCTCGATATTTTTTAAAAACGCTATGCTCGAGAAATGGGAATATTTGATGTAGCATCAGTTCATGGCATGTTTCGCATCAGAAAGTCATGAGAGCCTAGCTAATGAAGACATGTGCTGGAGGTTCTCTGACAATTATGTGGAAATTGGCTTAAGTGTTGTTGTTGATAGGGGGAGGGGGTCTACAACAACAAATCATGAAGGTTTGGCAATGATGGTGACTTGCCACACAAAATAGGTCAACAAGATAATTAGAACAGAAGTAGTAGTACAGCGCCCTAGGAAAAAGTGACTAGTACTTCTGAACTCTTGGCAGTTCGTTAGTTTTGCTTGTCGCAATGAAAATTAAGCTAATCTTATGGAAGGATCACCTGTTTTGAGTCTCTAAAGAAGAAATTTTATGGTACTTAAATCAGCTGGGCTTAGAATATGTTATGAATGATTAAAGCGTGCTGTATCATGAATGCGCAATATAACCTCCCTAGAATACGGCCAGAAGCATAAGCCTAATAATAGGAAAAGTGCACAGAAAGATTCAAACCCAGATTATGAAAGAATAATGTTTCTTTAGACCAACTTTCGTCAGGTAATTCGCTTATCGTACTCACAGGCAAGATCCTCCTTCCGTTTAATTGGAAACTTTTCCTTCGTAATGTGCTTATGCGTAGTTCTTTTCCAAAATTTCTGAGTGAACGCGCGCTCAGCCTAAAAAACCGCCAAAGCCGGAGAAACCTAAGAAGCCTAATTTAATACAAAGAATAGTAAGAGCAGTAATAGGAGCGTGAAAATATGGGAAAACTGAACGAGAAAGACAATGTTATATCAATGTTAAGCGGGTTCGGGAGATATCTCCATTTGTCTCTGGTTCAAACCCGGCCCTTGCACCGTAGATGGATCCTGGATAGGTGCAAAAGTACATAGTATAGGAAAATAAAAAAGGGAAAGTTGGAAGTCGCTTACTCCGTTCATTCGCCTTTCTCAAACAACAAGTAATGATTGACGTTTTATGCTATTGGTCCCGCTCCCATGCCGGCTGTTTGATAGGTGTGGAGACGCCAACCTTTTCTTTCGTATTCTTCGATTGTTTTACCAATATCCTTATGGTGCTTGATTTCTACACATTTCCATTCTTTCAATTTGACCTCACCTTAGTAGCACCTTAGAAATCCAACCCATAAAAAAGTCTCTATTACCGTTAAAAAAGAGGATGATGCGGGAGGTGTCTCCAATAGTGGAGCTAAAAACCTTTTCTTGGTCTCTAAGAGAATGTACTCGAAGACATCTTACCAATAAAATGAGCAACCTATCGATATGTAGCGAACGTAGAGGAAAATGTTAAGCGTCTTCAGTATAAAATTTGTAATGGCATAATATTAAAGTGTCATCCGTAAATTATAGGAAGGGAAGCGTTAGAAATATGGTAACAAAAAAGAAAAGTTGGGTTGAGAAACTAGCCGACAGTAAGGGTCTACCAAAAGTAGAGAAGATTACTGACAAAATGAGCGAAAGGTGGGGTACAGGCACTGTGGTTATTCCAGCGCCAATGGAAGTCAATGGAATGATGAGAAAAGCGCCTGAGGGAAAGCTTATCACCATTAATGAAATTCGAGCAGCCTTGGCGAAAAAACATAAGGCAACGATTGGTTGTCCTTTAACCACTGGCATTTTTGCTTGGATTGCAGCCAACGCTGCTGAAGAGCAAAGACAAGAAGGAAAAAAAGATATTACTCCGTACTGGCGGACATTTAAGACTGGTGGAGTGATAAACCCGAAATATCCCGGTGGAGTTGAAAGGCAGAAGAAGCTTTTGGAAAAAGAAGGACATAAAGTAGTTCAAAAAGGCAAGAAGTATGTTGTTGTCGATTACGAGAAATCGTTGATAAAGCTTTGAACTCAAGTTGTATCTTAATCTTTGTCTTCTCCTTTTTCTCTTTAAACTCTTACTAAGAGTCTTTTAAAATGGAAGATTAAGTGGGTATTTGAAGGGTTGAAATTGGAGTTTGGAAGAGACCTTATTGGTAAGTGTGGAATTTATTGTAGTGCTTGTAGACTTTATGTTCTAAAGAAGTGCAAGGGATGCTCCGGTGAAGAAGCTAAATGTTCATACTATAAATGCGTGGAGAATAAAGGGATAGATTCTTATGTTGAATGCCAAGATTTCCCATGCGAGAAACATTATGGTCCTATGGCGGTATATGCAGAAAAGTTCCTCGACTGGAAAAAACAGAAAATAACCAAAACCTAACTGGGCTCCGTAGTTTACATTTAAATTTATAATGTCGACCGTTTAACTATTGTAGAATGGTGAGTCGTTAGATGGGTTATTTGGCTGCTTGGAAAGTTTTGGAGGAAATGATTACTGATTTCCGAAATAAAGGGATAACAATTCCAGCAGACATAATAAGCAATTTGAGACATGCAAAAACTCTGATTAATGTTTTAAGAGTCGACTCGAGTCATTTAGAAACTGGTCAAAAGGTTGAGGAACATCTTCGTAGTATTGAGTCCTACCTTGTTTCTGAAGGGCAGAAAAGATTTGGAATAGCCCATGTGGAAGAATGGATTAAACGGTTGGATGAGGCAAGTATGGAAGCTATTGAAGAAGAGAAAAGGGAAACAAGATTTATTTCTGGGCTTCCACGAGAACAGAAATGGATTCGTGTTAAACCTTCTGCCGAGTTACCCATTGAAGGATTAAAGACGTTAGCTGACAAATTAAAGCTTTCATATGACATGCAAAATGACGGCTGCCTGGTTGTTTACGGCAAAGAAGAGCACATAAAAGATTTTGTTAAGAAAATGACTACGAAATACGGGTTGAAAGCTGGAAAATAGGGTTAAAAGTTTTAGCGCAATTATCATATTGTGTCGCATTAAAAACTTAGCAAGGGCGGGTAAGTATGGACGATAAACTCGTTGTAGGTTTGGCTGGAATGCCTGGATCGGGAAAATCTGTAGTTGTTAGAGTTGCAGAAGAAAGAGGTTACTGCCTCATTATCATGGGTGATGTAGTGAGAGAGGAAGCAAGGAGAAGGGGCTTGAAGCCTAATCCGGAAAATATTGGAAAAATAATGCTTGAATTACGACAGAAAGAAGGACCAGCCGTCATAGCAAAAAGATGCATGCCAAAAATAAAACAAGCAATCCGAGACAGAGTTATAATAGATGGAATAAGGAGCCTAGACGAGGTAGAAGAATTCACAAGACATTTTCCAAAATTCAGCCTCATAGCTGTTCACTCATCTCCAGAGACAAGATTTAGACGGCTTTTCCGTCGCAGGAGGAGCGATGACCCAGAAAATTGGGGAGTCTTCCGTGAAAGGGATATGAGGGAGTTAAGCGTAGGATTGGGCAACGTTATAGCTATGGCTGAATACATAATAGTGAATGAAGAAGAATTGGAGGCTCTGAAAGAGAAGATTAGGGAAATTTTGAGAAGGGTTGAGAGAAATGGATGAGGTAAGTGTTTACGTAGAAGTTGAGGTTAACCCAACAGAATCCGAAGACAAGGTTAAGAGTGCTGTTGAAAACATCTTCGGTAGCATAACCGCGCAAATAAAACCTCTACGTAAAGGAAACCTTATGGTTGCTGAAGTCAAAGGGTTAGAGGTGCTTACCAAATTTTACAATTTACTTCGTAGGGAACGTATCCGTAGCGCTGCCAGAAAGGCTCTTTTTGAAGGATTGAAGGGAGATGTCATTAGTTTCTGTTTGAATAAGCAAGTTGCTTATGCGGGTCACGTATCCTTTTCTCAAGAGGTGGCGGAGTCTCCTTTGGGTCCAATAAAAGTTCGAATAGAATGTGAGAATCCACGAGAACTTATTAGTTGGCTTACCTCAAAAACAGTGTAGGATGGACGAAATGATTTTAGAAAAAGTTTACGAATATGTTGATGTTCATGCTGATAGTTTTGTTGAAGACCTTGTTAGGCTTGTTGAACAGCCCAGTGTTTCGGCAAAAGGTGAAGGAATAGAAGAATGTGCAATACTTGTTGAGAAAATGATGCAGGAAATAGGGCTTTCAACACGAATTATTCGAGGAGAACGGGGGCATCCTGTTGTTTATGGAGAAATCAAGTCGGAAAAATCTGGTAAGACTATTCTATTTTACGACCATTACGATGTACAGCCACCCGAACCTCTTGAAAAATGGATGTGCGAACCGTTTAGTGGCAAAATAATTGATGGAAAAGTTTATGGGAGAGGAGCGTCGGACAACAAAGGTAACTTTGTCTCAAGATTGAAAGCTGTTCAAACGTTATTAGAAGTCGCGGGCGATGTGCCCGTAAACATAAAGTTTTTTGTTGAAGGAGAAGAAGAAATTGGAAGTCCAAATCTTGAACCTGTAATAAAGAAGTATAGAGATCTTTTTTCTGCCGATGCAGCCATTTGGGAGTTTGGTGGAACAGATAGGCGTGGTAGACCAAATCTGTATCTGGGATTAAAAGGAGTTTTATCCGTAGAACTGAAAGCGAGCTGTGCATCCAGAGATGTTCACTCTGCAAATGCGCCTTTAATCCCGAACGCGGCTTGGCGTCTCGTTTGGGCATTGAATTCCTTAAAGGATAAGGAAGGAAACATTTTAATCGAGGGATTTTACGATAATGTTCTGTCGCCTTCTTCTGAAGATATTGAATGTTTGAAAAGTATTCCTTTTGAAGAGGAAGAGTTTAAGAAAGAGCTTGGTTTAAAGGAGTTTTTGCAGAACAAGTCTGGACTGAAAGTCCTAAAAGCATTGTTGCATCAGCCGACATGCACTATTAATGGTTTTATATCGGGCTATACGGGGAAAGGATCTAAAACGGTTTTGCCACATGAAGCAAGTGCAAAACTTGACTTCAGATTGGTTCCAAACCAAGATCCCACTGAAATTTTCCAAAAACTCGTTAGACATTTGAAAAGGCATGGATTTGAAGATTTAGAAGTAATTAAGCATGGTTTTACTGAGCCGACGAGAACACCGATTAATGACCCGTTTGTGGAGTTGGTTGCAAAAACCGCTGAGAAAGTCTATGGTAAGAAGGCTGTGATTTATCCTACTAGTGCAGGTTCGGGTCCAATGCATCTGTTCCGAAATTTTCTGGGTTATCCAGTTGTTTCAGCTGGGTGCAGTCATCCAGAGGCTAATACTCATGCTCCGAATGAAAACTTGGAAATTGAAAGCTATGTTAGAGGCATAAAGTTCATTGCAACTTTGATCAGTGATTTTGCCTTGTGACAGGTGTTAACTTTTTCATGAAGGCTGATGTGACTGCTAAGGGCGCGGTTCTACTAGGCAAGTACGTGGCTTGTGATGCTTTTAATGAGTGTATGCCGTTAAGGGTTGTTACTCACGCTCATGCCGATCACATGGTTGGTTTGCGGAAGAGCTTAAGAACATGTGAAAAAGTTTTGATGACTAAAGCCACGAAGGATTTGATTGACGTTTTGCGTGGACCGCTTTTTCTGATGGGTGGTTATGTGGAGACGGTTGATTATGGTGAAACTCTTCAGTATGGGGAGGAGCAGGTAACATTTTTTAGAGCTGACCATATTTTGGGTGCGGCTCAAGTACTTGTTGAGGATGTTGAGGGAAAGAGGATTGTTTTTACTGGAGATTTTAGGATTGATGAGACTCCTGTTTTGGATGCTGACGTACTTGTTATGGAAGCCACTTACGGAAGTCCCTCATGTAGACGCTCTTTTGGGAGGAATGTGAGAAATTTGCTTGTTTCTGTGGTGGAGGAAGGATTGAAGCAGGGCACGGTTTATGTTTTTGGTTATCATGGGAAACTTCAAGAAGTGATGCAAGTTTTGCATAATGCTGGAGTGAAGGTTCCGTTTGTTGTGCCTGAAAGGGTCTTCCATGTTTCTAAGGTTTGTGAGAAGCATGGTATGCGTTTTGGACGTTTGATGTTGTCTAGGGAAAGGGAAGCAAAAGAGTTGTTAGAAAGGGATTCATCGTGCGTAGCTTTTTGTCATATGGCTTCTGGAGGCAAGGTTGGCTTAGGCGGTTTCCGTGTTTATGTGAGTGGTTGGGAGTTTAATTCTCTCTGCCGTCAGATTGCGGATAAGGAGTATGTGGTTGCTTTAAGCGATCATTCAGACTTTGATGGGTTGATGGCGTATGTTAGACGTTCAAAGCCTAAACTTGTGATTACTGATAATTTCCGTGCTGGTCACGCTGAAACGTTGGCTAAAGAAATTCGTAAACGTTTTGGATTTTCTGCTGTGGCGCTTCCAAAGAAATAGTTGCCTAACTGTTTTTGTTTTTAAATATTCTAATAGACTGGTTGTGAGGCAAAATTGGGTTTAAACAGGAAAAAAAGGGATATTAGAAATTTTAATAGGATTTTTGGAATTGATTGATGCATTAAGTTGAAACAAGATTTGGAAAACGAAAATGAATAGGAGTCCGTGTATTCTATTGTGTTTCTATTCTATATTCTTGATTCATTAGATTTATTTATCGCTGCGAACACCTAAAAATTTAGGTTTAGGTGTGTGAAATGACGGGTGAAAGTTCACGTGAAGCTTTGGATTTTGTTTTAAAGAGTTTGGAAAAATTCCAAGCGAATTTTAAGCGTTTAATTAGTCAACTTCGGGGAATTGGTGAAAGCCAAGGTTTAAGCGTGGAAGAAACTGAAAAATTGAAGGATGTTAAGGTGCATCTTTCAGCTTTTCAAAGGGAGATTTCTAATACAGTTAATTCTCTTTCAGGTCTACCTACGACCAACTCGTTAGTAAGCGTACGTGGCCCGCCTTTGATTATACGTTGCAAAAACTGGGAAGATTTTAAGCGTCATGTTTTGAACGCGGATACAATTTCGTTTCTTTGTCAGGAAGAGGAGAAAACGTTTCAAGTGGACGCTGTTAAAGACGGTAAGGTGTACACTTACAGTGGTGAAGCACCAAGCGGCACTGCCTTACTTAGAACTTGGCTGTCTAAGGAAGTAGATGTAGAAGAAGACGAAGTGTTGGAAGGATTACTTGCAATAGGTTAAATAGTGCAGCATTTTCAAGGGTTTTTGTTAACAGGTTTGCTTAGAAGTTTATCCACGATTTTTTCGGCTTTGTTTATTTCTTTCCATGTTGTCGTTTTGACGGTTTTTGATATGACTTGTTTAGATACGTTGAAGTGTTTAGCTAAAGGTTTACTATTTTTTGATGGTCGGAGATGCAGCTTCGTCTGTGTTTGATGTTGTGAGGGTTATTTTTCTATGCATCCATCCTAGGTTTTTTACTTAGCTTTTGTTAAAATCGTGGGGTTGTGGCTGTTATATTTTTACGAGTTTTATTTTTCTTTTGTAAAAGTGGGCTTTTTCTGGTGGTTGTACGTGAATTTCGAATGGTTCTTTTATTCCAGCTTTCCAGAGTTCAGCGTGTATTTTTGCTGGTTTTAATTTTGTGATTATGAGAATGTCTATGTCGCTTGAGTAGTTATGTTTTTTCTCTGCAACTGATCCGAATAGGTAGGCTTCTGCGTTTACATCGAGTTTTTTGATTGTTTTTTTGATGGTTTGTAGATGTTTCTTTAGGTTTCTGAAAGCTTCCTGTCTTTTTAGAGCAGTTTTTACTAAGATTTCATGTGGCATTTTTCATTATTTCCTTCACTGCTGTTGTTAGTTTTTCTGCTTCTTGTTTGGTGAATTCTCTCATCACGTATCTAGATGTTATATAGGCGTCTTCTAGCATGCCCAGTTCCAATAGATAATTTTTCAGTATGCTTTTTATAATAGGTTTTTTATTTTCGGGAACTAGCTCTGACAGTATTTCTAGGAGACTTCTGACACTATGTGTTCGGGGGTAGTTAATGCCTTCTGCTAGCACTTTCGACTTTAAAAACAGTTGTAGGGCTTGTTCGAGGCTGAAGACTGCCAAGTCATAAAAGTCTTTGCTTGTTTGATATTCAGCAGTTTCCAGAAATTCTTTCGATCTTTTAAGTAGGTGTCTTTCCTCCTCTTTTCGGGTCACAGTATACCCTTCTTTCTTTGACATAAAACTATTGATTATAAATATTTAAGTATGTGACTTTTTTGTTTGGCTTATTTGGATGCTTGTGTTAGTTTTAAGCCTAAGTGTGTTATTCTTTTGAAGTGTTCGTCTTTTGTTTTTGATGTTAAACATTTGTTTTGCCTAGGTTTTCTAAGGGTTTGTATTGTTTGGTTAAGCTTATGGCTGAGGAGTTTGTGTTAAGAGAAGTTTTCGCGTTTATGTGAGTGGTTGGGAGTTTGGTTCTCCTTGCCGTGAGGTTGCCGATAAGGGGTTTGTGGTTGCTTTAAGTGATCATTGAGACTTTGCTGGGTTAATTGAGTATGTTAGGCGTTCAAAGCCGAAACTTGTGATTACAGATAATTTCCGTGTTAGCCATGCTGGAACATTGGCAGAGGAAATTCGCAAGCGTTTTGGGGTTTCCGCCTTAGCGCTTCCAAAAAGTAGTTTTGTTAGTAAATTTGGTAATTTTTAAGTATTTTTTGTTGTTTTTTGTTGTTGGTGGTTGTTGTGGAGGAGTTTGTGGTTAGGGTTTTAAGGGTGGGGAGGTTAGGTTTCTAAGTGTGCGCGCGGTTGATTGAAAAGGGAAGGAAGATACAGATAGAATTTGTACATACTCGTTATCCCCTAAAGGTGGCTGGTAAGTGGGTGACTACTATGGAATACTATAGTCGAGAGAAAGTCAGAGACCTAATTGACAGCTCCAATTTTGTGGTCGACGGAATAAAAGCGTACCTTAAAAGGACAACTTGATTACGTGCGTGCGCACTAAACACGCACATAGAAAAATATAAAGATCAAGAAAAAACCGGCTTTTTTAATGAAAAGTAGAAAATGTTATATCTCTCATTCTGGCAACTTTAGAAACACTTGATAGTTAATTGATTTGGTGTTAAATGTTGGCTAAAGCGAGAATAGTTGTCGACGGTGTTGTTCAAGGAGTTGGTTACAGGGCTTTAGTCAAGCAAGTTGCAAGGCAGTTAGGCTTGAGTGGTCTTATTAGAAATTTAGAAGACACAAAGGTTGAAATCTTCTGTGAAGGTCCAGAGGATAAGACAAAGGAGTTTATGAAGAAAATTGACAGAAAAACAAAACCTGAAGAGTTCTTAAGCATTAATGTAGCCGAAATTAAGTGTTTCTGGCAAGGACAGGAAAACTATCAGCCAGCTTGGAAGGAGTATAAAGGGTTTGAAATAGATTATGGAGTTGAAGAGCTTTCCCCTTTTGAAGAGGCTACTCTGGATGATCATGAATTCGGCAAGTTGTATTTCACTGGGTTCAGAGACGAACTGAAGGGGTTTAGAGAAGACACTGGCAAGAGTTTCAATGAAATGGCAGAGAAATATGGAGACATATCAAAAGAACTGAAAGAGTTTAGAGAGACTGTTAGAAAATTTTTGGATGCGTTTCTTTCAGAACTGCAGAAGAGAAAAAGTTAACGATTAAGCAAGCTTGTAGAATCGTGGTTTTTCAATGAACATGGATGTGAGCATATGAAAATGATTTCGTGATTTGAAATACTTCCAATGTTCTGGACCTAAGAATTTCCATCCTCAAACAAGAACATAAGTAGTATTCGCGTCGATAGTGGTTATGATCGCGCGCAGCCTAATTTTTTGATTAGTTCTTCTAGATTTATGCTGGAGCCTTCTGTTATCTTCTTTCGGGCTTCTTCAAGCTCTTTCTTTTTCTTTTTTCCATTTTTTAACTTGTCGGCGGGAAGCCCCCTTGCGAAAGCGAGGGGTAGTTCACCCTATCTAGTATGTTTGAGGCATCATTCAGAAAAGTGAGTTACTTTTAGTTTTAGTGGCACCTTTTGTTTTTTAGTAACACTTATATCCAATTTAACACACTAACTACATAGGAAGTGAGGGTGAAAATAATATGTCCATTGTGGAGGTAGGTCCAAAATATCGTGTAACGATCACTCGGGATGTACGGAAAAAAATTGCTGTAAGAGTTGGACAGAAGGTCTATTTGTTAGCTAGGTTCCCTTACGTTATCCTAATTCCTATTCCGGAAAAAATTGACGAAGCCTTAGCTGAACTTTTAGGTGATATAACGTACAGCAGAGAAGAACGAAAGCTTGCTGAAGAACAACTTTTAAAGGAGACAACTTCTCTTGGAAAGAGACTTCATGGTTGAGACGGAGTTTCTTTTTGGTTTTCAGCCAAGAGATAAACGTTATGATGTTGTATCAAGCATCTTAAAAGCGTATACAGCAGCAACAAAAACTTTTTCTCTTTACTACCCAATTTCAGCATTTATCGAAGTTCGCGAAGTTATGGCTAACCACAAAAAAGATGCTGCGGAAAGGCTTAATGCACTCACGTTCATAAAAGCAAAGACCATATCATCAAACCTCAAAGAAATAGAACTTTCGTCCAACGACTTAATCTTGTGTGAGCATCTATTGATGCAACTTGATTCTTTAACATTGTTTGACGGATTACACGCATCCGTAGCACTAAACAATAAGTTGTCGATAGTTTCAAACGATGAGATCTACGATAAACTTGGATTAAAAAGGCTCTCCTTCAAAGATTTCCTAAAATTACTGAGAACGTGAATTTTCTCAACTTAACATTCTTCGACTTGCACTACGCCGACAATGCACTAAACCATGACAGACCAATCATTTCATCGATAAATCATACGACAAAGTGCAAGGCTTAACACGCATCAAACCCGACACCATTTAGTCTTCAGTCTCAAACTTAGAGTTCATTTCTTAGCTTTTTGAAGCTTTTCTGTGCGCGTGTGTTGATAGGTAGGCTGCGGCTATTATGAAGATTGTTGTTGTGGCTACTTAAACAATGCATCTGAATTTTTGTATGGAAAATCTTTTATATTGATAAAGTCGACATAGCAGCCATAAGTATCCAAAGTATGTATGCAGAATCTATAAGTTTTATTAAGTATATCTTGCTGAAAGGTGGTTTGACGCAGATGCTAAAAAAGATGGGTGGCGAAAATAAGGAGTTGGCACATGTTCAAGTTTTAAAACAGAGTCTACGTGCACCCTCGATTGTTGCTGGTATTCCTGCTTACAATGAAGAAAAAGCGATAGCAGAAATGGTTTTGAAAGCTGGTGTTCATGTTGGTAAAGTGCTGGTTTGTGATGATGGGTCGAAGGATAGGACGCAGATTGTAGCGAGAAAGAATGGGGCTCATGTTGTGGAGCATGAAAAGAATATGGGTTATGGGGCGACTATGCAAACCATATTTAGAAAAGCGAGGGAATTGGGTGCTGATGTTTTGGTGACGTTTGACGGAGATGGACAACACGATCCAGATGAGATTCCCGAGTTGGTTAAGCCTGTTTTGGAAGGAAAGGCGGATATAGTCATAGGTTCTCGTTTTATAAAGGGTGCGAGAATAAATGTTCCACTTTATAGGAGAATGGGTATACTTGTTATTACTTTATTGACGAAATTTTTTTCAGGTTATCCAATAAGTGATGCTCAAAGCGGTTTTCGAGCGTTTAATCGTAAGGCTCTTGAAGAGTTGAAGATGACTGAAGTTGGGTGGGGTTCAAGTGTAGAGGTTTTTTTCAGGGCACATGACATTGGATTAAGAATAGTTGAGGTTCCTGTGGATTGTGATTATGAAGATTATCCTAAGGCTTCGAAGCGTGATCCTCTAAGGCAGGGGATTTCTATAGTTGCTTCAATTTTCAATTACGCGATACGCAAGGGCTTCTAAGCTTGCGGCGGAGCAGTATTGTATGGTTTTTCAGCTGGCGTAGGGCTGGAGACGGTTGTTTTGCGTGTGCTTAGCGTAGTTGATAAGTATTATTGCTATTGTCAATAAGATAATCAGAATAATAACAGGTGTCAACTGATGAGTCATATGATTTCGTTGAACTCCATTAAGGGTTTTGCATATTTTACCGTTATTGGTGCGTTAGATTTGTTTGCTTTCGATTGTTTCTTTCTTCATTATCTCTGAGGCATTGTTTAGTTGTAGGGGTTTTGTGTTTAGGAGGGAGTTTGCTTTGCTTACGTTTAGTGATGAGTCTTTTGGTCGTTTGGCTTTCCATCGTATTTCGTTCATTGTGATTGGCTTGATTAGGTTTTTGTTTAGGTTGAAGGTTTCGGCGAGTTTTAGGGCGAATTCATGTCTGCTTACCCTTGTTGCTCCGGCGGTGTGTGTGGTTCCTGTGATTTTTCTTTCTGCGATTTCTAGGAGCATTGCGGCTAAGTTTGTGTTTAGTGTGGGTGAAACGTGTTGGTCTGTGAGAACCTTAACTTCTTTTTCTTGTTTGAGGTTGTTTATTATCCATGTGGCGAAGTTTTGTTTGTGTTTTGGGCTCAAGCCGTAGAGTACGCTTGGTCTGGCGATGCACCACTCCGTGGCGTATCCTTTAAGGAATTCTTCGCCTCTTAGTTTTGTGTAGCCGTAGTAGCTTATGGGGTTGGGCTTGTCTTCTTCGGTATAGAATCCTTTTTCCCCGTCGAAAACGTAGTCTGTGGAGACATAAATTAGATGGGAATTTACGTGGGCAGATGCTATTGCTAGGTGCTTAGTTGCTTCTGCGTTTACTTTCCATGCGAGTTCTCGGTTTATCTCGCACCCATCTACGTCAGTGTAGGCTGCCGTGTGGATGACCACGTCGGGTTTCTGCTTGGATAGCACCTTAGAAAGCTCTTCAAAGTTGATTAAGTCAAGTTTGATTGGTGTTCCTAAACTTGTTGGGTGTTCTTTGTAAATGGCGTATGTTTCGTGACCTCTTTCTAAAGCTTGCTGGACTACTTTTTGGCCTAGAAGTCCGCTTGCGCCTGTTACTAAAATCTTCAACATTTACCACTTAAGCTTCCATGGGGTTGGGTGGAGCACTTGCTCTGTTGCTAAGGGTTTCCACCATTGCTCGTTTTCGACGTACCAGCTCACGGTTGTTTCGAGGGCTTCTTTAAAGTTATGCTTGGGTTTCCAGCCGAGTTCTTTTCTTATTTTTGACGAGTTTAGGCTATATCTTATGTCGTGGCCTGGTCTATCCTCTACGAAGGTTATCAGATTTTCGGGTTTACCCATAATGTTCAGAATCGTTTTTACAACGTCTATGTTTCTTAGTTCATTGCCGGCTGAAACGTTATATGTTTCGCCGATTTTTCCTTTTCTGACGATAAGGTCTATGGCTTCGCAAAAGTCTTGGACATATATCCAGTCTCTTATGTTTGTGCCTTTTCCATAGACTGGGATGGGGAGACCGTGGAGAGCTCTTATGATTGTTTTGGGGATGAGCTTCTCTGGAAACTGGTAAGGCCCGTAATTGTTTGTGCATCTTATCATGATTATGTCTAGGTTGTAGGTTCTGTGGTAGGCTTGGGCGAAAAGGTCTGCTGCTGCTTTGCTTGCTGAGTATGGCGATGAGGGCTTAAGCCTGTCCTCTTCAGTGAATGAGCCTTCTGTGATGTCGCCATACACCTCATCGGTAGAGATGTGTACTATGCGTTTTCCATATTTTTTAGCTGCTTCAAAAAGTGTGAGGGCGCCTATGGTGTTGCTGTGGAGGAAGGGCCATGGGTCTGCTATGCTTCGGTCTACGTGGGTTTCTGCGGCAAAGTTAACGATGGCATCTGTTTTGCTTACCAAGTTTTCGACAAGTTTTTTGTCGGTGACGCTTCCTCTAATGAACTGATATCTCTCATCTTTTTCCATATCTCTTAGGTTCGCAGGATTAGAACCTATGGAAAGCTTGTCTAGATTTATTATTTGGATGTTATCACGTTTAGTAAGCATGTATGTTATGAAGTTGCTTCCTATAAAGCCAAGTCCGCCTGTGACTAGAAGTTTCATTGCCGAAATATTCACCTGTGGGGTGGTAGTGTCCAGTCCCATGGTTTGCCAACTCGCGGGTCATCTTTTTTGCCGTTTATGGATTTTGGAACAATGGCTGGGTCGTTCCATGGTCTGCGCTCCTCATCTGGTTTCTTGTAATCGTAGAGTTTGTTGACGAAGTATAGAAGCCATGCTGGTTCGTTGCCGAGTACTTTGAAGCTGTGCCAATAGTCTCCAGGGATTCTGACAATTTGGAGGTCATGTCCAGTCGATATGATTTCATTTAGTTCACCTGTTTTTTCGTCGTATGCGCATATTTTCATTGCGCCTTGAAGAGTTAAGAAATAGTCGACCTGGCCTCTGGCATGGCGGTGCCATGCTCTAATTATATTTGGGTGGGTTATGGAGAGGTTTGCTTGGGCTATGGTGTCTTCTCCGAGGAGGTCTTTCCAGTCGTTTCGGAATATTTCTGTGAACGCGCCTCTTTCGTCGTTGAATCTTTTTATTGGTTTTATGATTATTCCTTTGAGCATGTTTTCACCTTTAAAGTTCGATGTGTGTTCTTTCGCCTAGGATGAACTTTTTTCCGTGTGGTGTGTTGGTGTTTGAAGTTATTTTGGAGTAGGGAGCAATTATGCTGTCGGTTATTCGGTCGTTTATGTTTATGGTGCAGTTGTCCATTATTATGGAGTTTTCTATTTCGCCTTTTTCGATGGTGCAGTTGTTTCCGATGCTGGTGTATGGACCTACGTACACGTTTGATTCTATTGTTGTGTTTTCTCCTATTATTGTTGGGCCTCTGATTAGGGCGTTTTCTTTTACTATAGAGTTTTGACCTACGGCAACTCTGCCTTGTATTGATGTATCGTTTTCGGTTTTGCCTTTGATTTCGGGCTTGAGTTCGTCGAGAATTAGTCTGTTAGCTTCTAAGAGATCTTCGGGTGTGCCTGTGTCTTTCCACCAGTCTTGCACGGTTTGGTAGCCTACGTTGTAGCCTTTTTCAAGTAGCATTTGTATGGCGTCGGTTATTTCTAGTTCGCCGCGCCATGAGGGTTTTAACTGTTTTATCATGTCGAAGATTACTGGTTTGAAAAAGTATATGCCTGTTAAAGCGTAGTTGCTGGGCGGTTCTTTGGGTTTCTCTATGAGTTGCGTTAGTTTTCCGTTTTTATCAAATTTTGCAACGCCGAATCTTTGAGGATTTTTTACTTGGCACAGGAGGATCATGGCGTCGTAGTTTGATTTTTTGAAGGCTTCCGCGTGGTTCTTGATGCCGCCTTTTAGGAGGTTATCTCCCAAGTAGACGATGAAAGGATCGTCGTTTATGTATTCTTTGCAGAGGTTTACTGCATGGGCTATTCCTTTTGGTTCATCTTGTTGTATGTATTGGATTTGTACGTCGAACTTTGCGCCGTCTTGGTAGTGTTCTTTTACTTTTTCGGAGTTGACGCCTCCAATGATTATGGCTATTTCGGTTATGCCAGAGTTTCTGAGGTCTTCTAGCACATATTGTGAAATTGGCTTGTTTGCTACTGGAATTAGCTGTTTTGGGCCTGTATGAGTTAAAGGTCTAAGCTTAGTCCCAAAACCGCCGTGAAGAATAACACCCTTCATGAGGGATCACAATTAAAGTTTGGTCTTAAGCCTTTTAAGTCTTTCAGCTAAAGGTTCATCATGCATGGATTTTTTGGGTTATTCTTCTGGGTTGTAGATTCTTCTGCCGTCTATGAGGTTGGGTTGTTTCATGTTTTCTGTGAAGTCTTCTGGTTTGAGTTTCTTGAATTCGTCCCATTTCGTTACTAGTATGCAACAGTCCGCATTCTTGAGGCATTCGATTGTTGAGGTGGTATAGTGGATTTTGTCTTTGAAGATTGTTTTGGCGTTTGGAATGGCTACGGAGTTGTAGGCGGTTATGTTTGAGCCCTCTTTTATTAGTTGGTTTATTATTGGTATCGCCCGTGCTTCTCTCATGTCGTCTGTGTCTGCTTTGAATGGTAGGAAGCATAAATCTTCGATAGAATCTCCGCTTAAGAGCTACACAGAAGACATGGTGTCTGTGTACCAGAAAACTGTCTACTCAACATCCGGTATGGTGAACATAAAGCGCCTTTCAGTTTCAGTCAACGCTCTATCATCCGATGAGAATTGGTACGTTGTGTTAACGTTTAATGGTGTCGATGCCTATCAGATAACTGTCGAAGTTCAAAAATAAGTGTCTAACACGCCCAAATTAGATTCGCTTAAGCTAGTGCATGCCTTTGCTTTAGTCAGGAAATTAAAAGTCTCTTAACTGGTTTGCATATGGCTCTAAAGAAGTATTTCACATGAAATTTGAAAGTGTATTCTTTTAGGTTCGATGTGCAATGCCTTAGAGAGAGACTCCAAGAGATATGAAATAGGGATTAAAGGGAGGGGTAGTGGAACAAAGGAGCCATAAATGTTCACTTTGGTAAACGTTATGTTCTTAAGCCAGCCCTTCAGCATTCTATAGTTTGTTCTTTGTTGATGGGTCGATTCTTTGAAGTGTTCTGGAAGCAAGTTCGGGTACAAGGTAGTTGCAAAGTCGTAATTCGGTACGTCAACGAGTATTTTCTTCTTTCCAACTCTTTGCGCTTCTTTCAAAGCGTTGATGGGGTTTCTTAAGTGTTCCAAAACATCTATCATAAGGACTGTATCAATGGATTTGTCTCGAAATGGAAGATTATTTGCATCTAAAACCACAACATCTACGGTTTGTCGGTAATGCGCGCACTTTCCTTTTGCAGTTTTAACTAATTGTGGATTAACGTCTCCGGCTATAACATTGTGGTTTTTAGCCAATAAAGCAGTCATTCTTCCTATATTGCACCCTATTTCAAGGCAAACACCTTCCGATTTTGATACTGCCCATGTAGTTCTCATAGTATAAGCGGGGTTAACAATTGAAACCGGCAAATCAATGTTCATTTTCATATGCTCTGCTTTACTTATTTAATGCAAACGGCTAAAGTCTAAGCAATCCTCCGATGCTTTTTGAACAATGAAGTCTTCACTGTTCATTTTGAAAAAGTGTCTCCTTTATTTGCGTAGGAACTATGTTAATTATGGGTCTAACAAGTAGTTTATTGATTAGCGCTTCGATTATTTCAACTTTATTATGTAATTTTTTGGCTTTAGCGCTTTGATAGACTCCAAACACATTTACTTCTTGAAAATACTTTAGAAGCACACGCATTTCCATTTTTATTTCTTCCTTTACAGTTATTTCTCCTTTCTTTTCTTAAAAGCGTAGATGGCTATGCCTAACAAGAAACTGGTATTAAATGCCACATTGTAGGGCGAACTCAAGACTTCAACCCATGGAATGGTAGGTCTGAAGGTTGTTTCAGCCAAGTTTAGGATTTTGCCCTCAGCTTGAAACATTGAGAATATCGTGAGTGAATTGCTAATCCACATTGTGTCAAATTTTACGCTACCTTGGATTTCAGCCCTCTGTTGGACAATGCCAGCTAGCGGGACGTAAAGAGCAGCGTGAACGTCAAGCTCGTCGAAGGTAATTGTGCCTGAAACGTTTATTGAGGGTAACCTAGCATACAGCAATAGAGCTGTTGTTTTGAATTTGAAAGAAATTGGCATATCGGAGTTATAAATAACATTTGCATCCGCAACTATCAAAGCCTTAAAACCGTCAACTAGAACTTCGCCTTCGATAGGATAACTTTCGGGTTTAATTAGCATATACGATTCTGAAGGAGAAATGAGCAATGTAGCATTTTTAATCGCCAAATTAGTTTTGCCATATATTTTAATTTCTGTGGATTCGTTGACTGAAAACGGTGAATTCGGTAAATTTATAGTTCCTTGAAGAATTAAAATGTCCGTATCGACTTTCAAGTCGCCTTTGATTTGCATGCTACCAGAAGTTGAGTTGTATACTGGGAGTACGTTTACCTTCGGGACAGACTCTTCAGAAGGTAAGTACTCTTTAATTTCCGCTAAGAATTCTGGTTGGAGTACCTCAGATTCTTTTCCGGCAGCGACCGTTGGAAATGAATTTATGTAAAGTACTTTGCCTGAGTTAATGTTATTTATAGACAAAAGAGGGGACGAGCTGTTTATCCCTAATAAATTAGCAAAAAATCCGTTTCCACGCATGTTAAAAACAGTTAGAGTATTTCCAGATGAACCCCATTTGAGAAGACTCTCGACAGGGAATGGTGGATCGGACGGCAGCAGAATATGTGTATAATTTGGCAGGTATGTGTCGATGTTATCCATTAAAACATCGTCTATGTAGAGCACTTCATACTTCGAATGTAGAAGAGATATTAATAGCGATGGTAAGATATCATCATTTGAAAAAGGTTGTTGTGATATTTCTATGTAGTCGATTTGTGCAGCGGCTGATGTTTGGGGTGGTGCTTTGTCAGTTGTTTCAACGATGATCTCAACTCTCGTTATGGTTTGCCCATCGGGTAAAAAGTATGATTTTGTGGTGAAAGCTCTGTCTGTTAAATGTCCTCTGTAGAAGAAAACCTGATTTGAAGCGTTTCGTAGCTGAATCGTGAACCATGTATAGTCTTTGTCTACTTTATATCGGAATGATAAAACAGAATCTTTGGTTTTTAATGCGAGGGGAAGCGAGTAACTAACCCACACGTCTCCGCTCTGATTGGAAGTAACGTTTATTTTAAGCGTGTCGCCGTTAGAATGTGCACTCCAATCAGATATGTTGCCATACGCTTTATAGAATGCCCAATCCCTTAGAAAGGCATCATCCATCCATGATGTGGCCGGAGATGAAAATTTGATGTAATCGACGTGTGCGCGTGCAGTGGTATCTGCTGGAGCGTCTTTAGCTGTTTCCACTATGACTTCGATTCTAGTGATTGTCTGGTTCGCAGGTAAAGTAAGCACTTTTGTAGTAAAGTCTGTGTCTGAGAGGTGCCCAGCATAAAAGAACACTTGATCTGTTGAATTCCACAACTGGAAGGTAAACCCTGTGAGATTGTTCTCTACATGGTATCTAAAGAAGAGAGTGGAATAGATAGTTGTGTTCAAGGAGAGTCCTGAAAGAGCATAACTGACCCAGATGTTTCCTGATTGATTTGAGGTTACTGATAGCTCCATTATTCCATTTTGCACCTTTGATTCGTAATTTTTAACCTCGCCATATTGTTGATATGGATACCATCCTTCAGTAAATGAATCGTCAATCCATATCGTGTCCCCTAGCCTTTGAAGAGAAGGTGAGAAGTGTAGAACTCCAACAGACGCTTCAGGAGATGACGGAGTTAACGGTGGGACCTCATAAATTGTAGCTGCATCGTTTACAAACACTTTAGGAAAATAAGGGAGAAAGTCTTTGAAAATACCTGTGCTACTGTTTAAGATTTCATAATCTCTTTGAGTCATATAAACATATTTAGCCCTTGAAAGCCCAAGAATGTATATTAGAGCATATGGATTTTCTTCATTTAGTAAAATATTGGAGTAACGCTGGAGATTCTGTATCATGTTTACTTTAGCGAAAGGATACAACTTGCCGCGGCACGAGTCATCAGAAAATGTTATTATGCTCTCATCGGCTGGCAAGTTCTGCTTAATATAATTAAGTGCCTGAAGTTCAGGCTCAGTTACTGAGCCAAACGCATGATAAAAGGATGAGACATGAACATAGTAAAGTGACATGCTCAGCATGCTTGGGATAATAATAAAGAACAAGAGTGTACAACTAATAATTTTCTTTTTCATTTCCGTTAAGGTAGAGGTTGTGTTGTGAAAGGTGGATAACCTCTTCTTAATTCCGTAAGCTGCTAAGACGCAACTCCCAACAAAAGCAAAGGTTGCATACCGGTAAGCAGGATACAAATTTCCTACTGATGGATTTTGAGCACTTATTTGCTCTAACGTGAAACTCACAATTATCAGAGATAGAAATAAAACAAATCTTTTATCCTTTACAATTTCGGGCAGATAGACAAAGAGAGAAAACATTGCTAGTAGTCCTACTGCTCCAAACCGCACTGGGAAAACGAAGAAGGGTACAAAAAAATCGCCACCAGGTTTCCACACGTCATAATAGCTGAGAGTCGTCAGCCATATTGCCACTGAAAAGAGGTAGAAATAGAGCAGAAACCATCGGGCATACTTCCAAATTCGAGGTATGTTGAGAAATCGCCTTTTTCTGCTAATAGGAGAACCGGAAGTCAATCTGCTTCTTAAAATTGATGCTATAATTGTTAAAGCAGATAAGGAAAGCGTGATTAGAAAGGGTAAAGAAACAGTTTTTTCGCCAGTAATATTATTTGTGAGAAAGATGTATGCTTGGCTTGGTGCTATCAAGTCAACAATGGCGACTAAAACAATCCCTGTTAAAAAAGAGACATGTCTATCCCATTCAAAGCGATTGTGGCAAAGTAAATCATAAACCAAGATTAATATTACGATTATTATTATTTCTGCTATATGCCCCAAGTATGCGGTCAATGTTACGATTGTTATAAGAGAGAATCTGGCTACTTTTCCCAAGTCATTCTTTCTTATTAAATACAATAATATGAAGAAACAAGGCAGTCCGATGTACCATATTGGAGCAACGTAGTCAGGAAGAAACAAAATACGCACATAGATATCATAAGTTTTGGATGTTGTTGTCCATAAAAGTTGCAGATTGTCGTACATCGGTTCATTTAACTTCAAGGAGATGGCGTATAGACTTCCAAATCCTAATAGAGTTGAAAGAAAAGTTGCTATTAATTGAAGGTTTTTGGTATTCTTTTCGTCAATCCATTCTTTTATGGTGGAATAGAATGCAACCAGCGGTATGAAACCTAAAAGGTAAAGCAGTTGCACAGATGTTGCAGGAGGTATGCCTGACAATGATATTACCACTGCCAGATAAATGTGAAAGAGGTACGGGTAGCCGGGCATTAATACTCCCATACCGCCTGGAAAACCCTGAGAGCATTGAAGTGCTCCACCCAGATGGATCCACATATCTCCATAACTTAGTGGAGAATCATAGATCATTAGTGCAATTGATCCGACCATGACTGTTGTTAATAGAGATAGAAAAAGCACCGTTTCAGGCCAACTTATGGTCACTGCGAGTTTGGGCTTTTCACCTTTTTTAAGGAATCGATACGCCATGATTAGAGCTATATTTACTACGATAACTGCGGGATATGCAAAAGTTGTAATAGTTTTACCGCATAGCAGTACTGAAAATCCCACGATAAACATCGTGAAAAAGCTTAACAGGCACGAAAGTACTACCGATGCTCCTCCTCTAATCACTTCCTTTTTGTCTAAAATCTTGAGAAGGAAGTAGCCCGGTAGAAATGTTGTTAGGAGCAGCATTGAGCCGTATCTCAGCCAGTTCAATGGTGGAATCCTAAACCAATCGATAATTGAACCTTCATATGAAGGTACAAGAATTACAGCTAGTACTGAAGTGATTGTTAAGAAGCATAACAGCGTGTCCGCTTGTTTCAAATATTTAATGTTTAATGAAGTGTGTTTAAGGTTATGTTGCATGAGGTAGAGGAAAAAGCAAAATATGGAGATGGAAAAAGGAATGCCTATATACACAATTAAGAGTTCTTTTAGAAGAACTGCCATAACGGAAAAAATCGTTAATGCAATGATAGAAAAAATTAAAGATATAAGATAACTAATATTCTTAATCATTTCATTAATCACGTATTAGACCTGTTTTTCATGCATGAGCTAAAGTAGTATTCTGTTGCCTGTTTCTCACCACGCCGTATTCTAACCAAGAATAATAAAAACAATAGCTTAATATTTGTTTTCAACATGTATTCATCAACCATTTCATCGTCAATTTTTTTTACATATCTCTGAATTGATAACCTCTTACGCCATATTTTTTTGAAATTCTTTAAGACCCAAAGTATCGCCTTTATCCTAGCGTACAAAAGTAAGGGGCGGTTAAACATCAAGTCACAAATCATCTCACCTAACGTGAACGTTAATGGATTATATTTTACTAGATACTTGCGGGGCATATTCTTAAGTAAGGTAGAGAGGCGATTTTTTTCAGTATGGAAAACGTTTGCAGAAGAAGAAATAGTAGTGGCACCACCTATATGATAGACTCTTGATTTTGGTACAAAGACGATCTTATATCCATTAAGCCTTATCCGCCAACATAAATCTATGTCCTCGTAGCTTAAGAAAAAGTCAGGGTCAAATGCGCCAATATCGGCTAAGATTTTGCTCCTGACAATTAATGCGGCTCCTCTAGCGCTAAAAATTTCCTCAATTCGGTCATATTGTCCGCTATCCTCTTCGCCCCAACTCCCCCTTCGAATCGAAAGTCCATAATAATCAACAAAGTCTCCCGCTGAGTCAATAGATCTTTTGTCTGCAAGTGAAAGCAATTTACTTTGAGCTGCGCCAATTTTGGCATCACTTTCCATGACACTAACTAGCTCAATAAGCCAGTTAGGTTCGACTACTGTGTCATTGTTTAGAAACAGAACATATTCTCCTTTCCCATAGCTTATCCCCGCATTGTTTCCTGCGGCAAAACCCAAGTTGCAAGCGTTTTTCACGATTTTAAGAACCCGATTATTTCCGAATTTTTCTTTTGCAAGCTCAATACTGTCATCAGTAGAGGCATTATCAACTAGTACGACTTCAAAGTTAGGATAGTTACTGTTTAAGACGGATTTTAAACATTCATTCAAAAAGTTCTTGCCGTTATAATTTAGAACAATTACTGAAATTAGCGGCCACTTAGCGCGTGCGCTAGAAAGACCCACCAGGTTATCTACGTAGTTATTGAGTCTCGCCAAACAATAAGCCCCCTTCTGTCCAAGCGATTTTTGGCAAACAAAATTCTTTGGAAAAAATCAGCTTTGTTGTATGCTGTATATCTCTATCTTAGCTGGGTTCTTTACAACCCTAATCGACGTTATCGGTGGCACATCAAGCTTAACGTAAGAAAAGTACTTGTTGACTAACCTCATCAAAGCTACCAGTAGATTTAGCATGGCGGAATTCAGTTTGACGGGGAGCAAGAGCTCTCCAGAGAACTTCTTAAGATATGACTGGGTGGTACACTTCTTCAAAGGCTGAAGCTGCTTCCTTCTCGATTCAATAGATCTGAACCTAGCCACAAACTGCAGGAGTGGTAGGAAAAGGCTGCTCATGTACATGCCATCTCTGTTCACAAGAGCGTAGTAAAAACTCGTAATTGCGTTGAGCAGTAGTAGTATCGGTACAGTTTTGATGAAAATCGCGAAACCGAATACCTTATACAAGTAAATTAGCTGATTCCTACGAAAAAGGAAGAGATTCTTAGGACTAAGATGCCCACCACTGGCACCTCGTTTATGGTAAACTACTGATGATGGAACGTAATAAGTCGTGTAGCCTAAAAGATGTAATCGAGCCCCAACCTCGGGATCGTCAAAGTACATAAAGAAATCTGGATCGAGCAAATATCCACACTTGCTTGCAATCTCCCTTAGTATCAGATACGCGGCACCAGGAGGATAAGGTATCGGTTCAATGTTGTTATACTTCCCACGATCAAGTTCTAAATAGCCTCTATCAGCTCCCTCTAGGAGTATGTTAATTCGGCCTCCAGCGCCATCTAGAATTTGCGAGTGATTCATTAGCAATTTCTTTGGCGCTGCACTTCCAGCATTCGGTTTTTCTAAGATTACCTTTACTAGTTCCTTCAGCCAGGTTCGCTCAACTGTTATATCGTTGTTTAGTATAGCCAAAAGCTTTCCTTTAGCATATTTCGCGCCAAAGTTCACTGCTCCAGTGTAACCGTAGTTTTTGTTAAGTTGAACAACTTTCACCGTTGGAAAGTTCTCTCTAACAAACTTTGTGCTTCCATCAACAGAACTGTTGTCTACAACTATGATCTCACAGCTAGGGTAGTCGGTTTGGAGTAAGGATGGAAGGCATTGTTTCAAAAGCATCTTTCCGTTGTAGTTGACAATGATAACGCTCACGAGGGGATAGTTCACGTTATCTTCACCTGTGCTTATATTGCTTATTTTTGATGTAATGAAGATAACCCCCAATCAAGGTAGACGCAGAGAAAGGAGTTCGTCTGTACGCACATATCCGAGGGTTGTCTAAGAACGCAAGGAGCGGTGCAATAACCTTTGATGTGTTCAGCTTTTCTGACAATAAATGTTCGATATTAACCTTATACTTCGCAAGTATATCCCTATTATCTATTAGGTAGCTGAAAATGCGAAAGAGGTCATGTGGATCGCCAAACTTGTATGACAAGCCACAATGATTCTTTACCACGAGCTCAGAGAGCTCGTCACCGCCAGCCGTTATTACCGGCATTTTACCCCACAAATAGTCTATTATTCGAGTTCTCGTGCTCAGTTCGTTTTCGAGCGTGTTCAAGTTTAGCGAAAGCCCTACATCAGATTGAAGGTAGTATTTTGCTCGTTCCTTAAATGGAACCAGCCCAGTTATCTCTATGTTATCCTTCAGCTCATACCGCGTCATCATACTCTTGATAATGGATAGCCCATCAAATTTTATTGTTCTAATGTTTCCTCCCATAATTACAAGTTTGAATTTTGTTGTTTTTTTCTTTAAGAGATACAGTGCATTTAACAGCGTATCATAGTCATACCAAGGAAGCAAAGCCCCTGCTAACAGTATTGTAAACTCTTCATTTTGTCTTGAAATAGTCTTTGACGCTGTTGGAGGCTCTGATTGAGGGGTCATTGGAATGACATGAATTATAGGGTCCCCTTGTTTACGCGAATACTGAAGTATTCGTTTAGACGCGGTAAACATCCCTAAAAGATAGTATCTAAGCCTCTCGTTAGTTGTTGTGAAGAAGTCGCCATACCAGAAAGACTTCAATTCGTATGATAAAAGAAAATTGGGATTAACCTTGGCGTATAACAGATTTTCCATAATTGATGGACCCACATAATCTATGATAGATGGGGTGAACTTCTGGTAAGCGGATGCGAAAATAATTGAAGACCATGGTGTAAAGATTAAAACATCGGGTGCCTCACCGCGTATCACACTAGCGACGTAAGTCGGTTTATACGGGATACACCTAATATTTATACGATTTTCTTCCACATAGTTCTCTTTTCTCAGTCCCTCATACAAGCTTTCATAAAGACTTAATACTGTAATAGAAAAATGCGTCTTTAGCACGCTAAGCAAACTCCATAATCGATATCCGGGTCCATCCGCTATATTATTGGCGTATGGAATTCGTGCATTTGTTACCACAACGATTTTTTTCACGTCAGTCACCTTTAGCATCAGTTTCTGGTCGTTGGCACTGTGCTATGTATTATTTGTCTCGGTATACTGATTCAAGGCATTCGATTCCCTATCTTGTACTTAAACTAAGCAATAATTAAGGTTATTTTGTATAATATGTGATAAAGGACGTTAAAGAAGACCTCAGTAGCCGTCTTGGAAAGCCTTTTCTTTAACCATTTCTCAGGCAAATTTATTCTACTTTATTAGCGGTCTAACGATTCTAGAAAGAGAGCCTAATAATTTGCTTAGAAGTACAGAAAATCCGCCCAAGTATGGATGGGTTAATTCCTCACTAAAGAAGCTTGTAACAAACGTATCTGACCTTCTCCTTATGCTTTGTATCTCTCTTCGTTTTCTAAGTAGCTCGCCCCAATTTTTGATCAGGTTGGAATACACCCCTATTTTTTCTGACATAAAACCCTTCATAAAACTATAAAATAAAACCATCAACTCTATTAAAAAGAGCACTGGCAACATTACAATGAGTGTACGAGAGGAATAATTTTTCAGGATTGTAGCAAGTCGCCCCCGCTCAATAAGAAAAAATTTCCTAGAAGACATCAACCTCCCCCAACTACCCCCCCACCTATGATAAACAACCGCAGACGGCACATAAACAGTCCTAAAGCCACGCATCAACCCCCTCCAACCCCAATTAACATCCTCATAAAAAGTGAAAAAACCCTCATCCAACAAACCCACATCCTCAACAAGCCTCCTAGAGGCCAACACACAAGCCCCAGACGCATAACTCACCTCACACTTCCCATCATACTGACCAACATCAACCTCCCCCAACCCACGAGGAAAAGCAAAACCAAACAACTGAACACAATTACCAGCCGAATTTATCCTATCACTCCCAACCAACAAAATCTTAGGCTGATAAAAACACCAAGGATTCTGTTTACCCTCACGAACAAGCTCAGACAACCACCCAGGAGTAACAACCGTATCATTATTCAAAAGCACCATGAACTCACCTTTAGACCGAAGAATACCTATATTATTGCCTTTAGAATACCCAAAATTCCCAGGATTCTTAATAAGTTGAACATTTGGAAATTCTTTCTCAACCAATGCGCAACTCTCGTCTGTAGAACCATTATCAACCACGATAACCTCATAGTTAGGATAATTCGTCTCCAAAACTGACCGCAAGCACTCACAAAGTATATCTCGACCATTAAAGTTCAATACAATGATACTTACAAGTGGCTCATCATTTCTTCCTAAATTGTGAAACGACGTCTGACTCTTAGTTGCCACTTTACTCATCTATTGTTCGTCTTTTTCGCAAGCCTTGAAATCGCGTATAATGTTATGGCTGTTGATATCGCAAAAAACCCAATCAACGTAAACGCTATAGAAGCCAAAGCAACATTCGTCACTATACGATACTCAGTAGCATAAATCTGCAACATCCAAACCCCAAAAACAGCACCCACAAGCAAACAGGCTATCCCAGGCAAACCCAACAATACCAAATGCTTATCCTCAACCACAAGCCTAACAATCGACATCACCAAACCAACCCCATGCCTAACCGCATTACTCGAAGAAGTCTCCACACCAAAGACCTACGACTATAGGCTCTAAACCCACTTTGCCCATCCTTAACACCATGCCTCGCACCATTATTCGTAAGCCTCGTAACAAACTTCACGCCAACCCTCCGATACCACGGCATAGCATAAGCCGAACGCTCATCAACAAACCGCGAACCCACAACAACATCAGCCTTGCCTTCCACGATGGGCTTAACAACATCAGAAACCTCGCTCGGATCATGCTGTCCATCCGCATCCAACTCCCTAGCACGCCTAAAAAAGACTGAATAGCTGCCCCATAGCCCAAATTCCGCTCATGACTAGCAACATCTGCACCTAATCGCTCCGCAGTCTCTGCGGTCATATCACTCGAGCCATCATCACAGACAACAACTTTGTCGGCGAACCTCTGCGATTCCAGAACAACCTTCGCAATAGTTTGCTCTTTATTGAATGCTGGTATGCCAACAACGACGAAGGGTTTCACCTTTGCGGCTTCAACCTCAATTTCGATACTCCGGTTCTTCTCAACTTCTACCAAATTCTCAACTCAGACAGCTATAAACTGAAATCCGATCAAAGCTCGTCAACTGAACGAAATAACTCGGAACAGTAATTCCATACCAACCGATATTAATATTCCACCAAACAAAGTACACCGTGCTAAATCCATGCTCATGAGCAGCTCTAATCGCGCCGCCAAAATCATTCTTAAAGTAAACAATCGTGTGCGTATTATTCAAACATAGTTGACTCCACCGGTAAAAGGCATCTTGGGCGAGAAAAGCCGAACTACTATCCATTCGTGCGTTAACCCACGTCAACGCGTTAACTGCGGAATCAACATCAACGAGTGGCAAGCTGTTGCTTTGCATCGTAGAAGGCACATAGTTAACAGTCGTCGGCAGACCGACTAACCCAAAACGTCCAAACAATATGGGACACGCCATAAACACTAAACCCAAACATGAGGAAACAATAAGAAGACCCTTAGCCGCGCGCTTAGAAACCTTTAAAGAATCAAGCTTTTTCCAAGTTGGACTCGCGCTCCACCCACCCGCATGCACAACTTTCCCAACTCCATTGACCGCGTAGAAAGTGAAAGGATAAATCAACATCAACATCCACCTACTCCACATGTCCGGTGCAAACCAAGGCACAATCACGGCTCCAAACGCCCCGACAAGCAAAAGCCCAGACCAAAAATCCAGAACCCTATCTCTGAAAAACCCCACCAGCACCAACGGCAGAACCAACACAAACAACAAAACAAACAAAGAAAACACGTGAGAAAAAAGAACCAAATATGAAGAATAAGACTGAACCGCATCAAACACACCCAAGTAATTCGTAAAAAGACTGAAAATCCCGCCATAATGACCAGCGGGCTGATAGGCATTAAGAACAAATCCCGTAGGAACAGTATAAGCAACAGGAAAAGCCACGAAATAGATCTCACCCAAAAACAAGGCAAGAGCAGGAGTAAAGACTGCCAAAACTCTAATTGCAGTTGCCTTCGTCCCTTTCAAGAAACTGATTACCACAACACCCGCAACAGCCACAAACAGGATAATCGACGTGAACTCATGACTAAACATAACAAGAAACGAAAACGAAGCAAAAAGCAAGGACTCCCTTATGCCCTTGCCAACGTCCTTCAAAAACGCCAAAGCAAAAAGCAGAACACCCAAACCGAGCAGATTTCTATAAAACCCCCACGAGATCGCCAAAGCCGCTACTTGGAAAGAGAAAACCAAAGAGCAAAGCAGAGCTTTCCTGCTCGTCCAGTTCAAAGCTCTCTTGGCAAAATAGTAGACACCGCACGCGTTAAGGCCGAAAAGCAAAGGCGCCGCTGCCTTCAACACCACGAATGGGTCTCCCCGAACAAAACTGTAAACTGGGACCAAAATCCCATAAAGCAACCACGAAGAGAAAAATTCTGACCAATTGTACCAAACAACCCCGCTCCTGATCCTCCAAGCATAATATACCGTGTCAAAACCAATCGGATGAGGATAAGACAGGACTTCAGGAACAAGCCTGATCACAAACCCAGCAAAGAAGGCAAGACCAAGCGCTTTCCAGCCAGACACGTTCAAGCTGGAAAAAAGACTTGTAGCTCTAGATTTCAACAAGCCTCTTCAACCATGCTCCGGAGCCCCTTCTCCAAGGGCACAATCGGCTTATGGTTCAGTTGCTTCTCGGCCTTTGAAACGTCTGCAAAACTCGCCTTCACATCTCCAACTCTAGGCTTCTCATAAACTATATCCAGATTTGCACCAGCCAAATTAAGAACAGCCTTGGCCAGACTGTTTAGCGAGGTTGGCCTGCCAGAGCCAATGTTAAAGATTTCGCCATCGCTCTCACCCTTCAACGATCTCAAAACTGCATCTGCAACATCATAGGCATGTACAAAATCCCTCGTCTGGCGACCGCCTCCAAAAATAACCAAAGCCGACCCTTGTCTTGCGCGGTTGATGAACTAAGTCACAACTCCGCTGTAGCTACTTAGGTCTGCTGGCGTGTTGGCGAACATTGAGGGGCATGTCAGAGAAGGTAGGGTTTGCTTTGTCAGGGGCAAGTTATCAACAACTATGACCTCGCAACCAGAACCCACCAACCTGTTCATGACATGGCTTCCGATGAACCCCGCCCCGCCAGTCACCAAGACCCTAGTAAGCTCTCTCATAGCTACGCTACGAACCTAAAGCCAAACCAGAATTCGCAACCACGCCTTTCTTCTCAGTCTTAATCCACCGCTTCGGTCTCCGCAACACAATGAGTAGCATCGCATACAAGGCAATGAACGACTGCAAACTCCAGTAAACATAGATAAACGGCAACCACAAAACATCAACCGCCTTCCTCGGCTTAGAAGAATAAATCAAAGCCAAACCGCACACAAACAACGTCAAAGTCGTAATCAACGCCGTAAACTGCGCCACAAACTGCAGCACTAAACTAAGAGGAAACGGAGCCAAAACCGTCCAAAACGCCGCAAAATACGTAAGCAGCGAAGCAATCAAAATAAACGGCCCAAACAACGTCGCCTCAGCATCAATACTTATCCTATTCAGCCTAGCCATCAAACGCCCATACTTGAAAGCAACCTCCATAGTCCCCCTGAACCACCGCGTCCGCTGCCTGAACAGCTGCCTCCAACCCGCAGGGCTCTCCTGCCAAGACCGCACATCAGGAGCATACCTGATCTTGTAACCCTGCTCAGTAAGCCGAGCAGACATCTCCATGTCCTCGCTCAACGCCCGCCCATCAAAACCCTCCAGCCTCTGCAAAACGTCACGCCTGATGAACTGACAGCTGCCTTTCAAATGGACGAACAGGTTCAAAACATCCTTGCCTCGCAGGTAAGCTTCACACCAAACCGCTTCTTCGTATGAAATGAACTTGGTCAACATGTTTTCTTCAGAATTAATCGACAACGTTCGACCCTGAACAGCCGCAACCTCCGGATCCTCAAAATACCTGCAAACATTAAGCAAAACATCACCAGCAGGAACATTATCCGCATCAAAAATCCCAACAATCTCACCTCTCGCATGCATAACTCCATAATTCAAAGCCGAAGGCTTACCATCAGAAAAGGACCTGTGCAAAATCTTCAAGTCCACACACCGCTCCCGAGCAAACTTCATACAGACATCAAGAGTCCCATCAGTCGACCCATCCTCAACAATGACAATTTCCTTCTTATCCGCCGGATAATTCAACCTCACCAAAGCATCCAACAACCTGCCAATAACCCTCTCCTCATTCTTCACCGGCACAACAATCGACACAACAGGCAACGTCTTCTCTTCAGAAGCCCTGTCAGCAGACCCTCTTCTACTCCTGCGCAGATGCCTAACACCGGCAACCAAGATGGGCAGATTGTACAGAGACCAAACATAAACAGAGAAGAAGATACAAATCAACCCAACGTAGGCCAAATCTAGCATTGTAACAACACCCTTCCACTTCTACAAGCTGCAGACCGCAGCATTGTTGAGACGCATAATCGCCAAGAACCTTGCAAAGGACATGTCGTACGCCCAAACCTGAGCAGACGTGTTCCCCCACTTCTGGGCTAACGAACTGATTCTGCGGGCAAGCTGAAAACCAATCCTTCTGAAGACGTGGAGAACTCTGCCTTCAAGAGCATCCTCCAACTTCTCAACTATCGTGGAGAGCATCTTAGCCAATTTGAAACTACGCACTCTGGGAACAACAATTACTGTTAACTCAAGCAATACACGGTCGATTCTGCTTAATGCTCTAAACCAGACCCCACGCCTCATGGCTCTCAGCTTTAACCGGACCAGATCCTTTTTTTCAAACATGACGCAAGAAGCGTCTTTCATATGCCTTTTCCCTTCGTTTTTACCATTAGTTCCCCCATTGCCATTCGCTTCGGAATCAATACACTATAGTCAGTATTTGGGACCTTGACGGAATAAAAAACTTTCTACAACCCGCCATGGTCAGGCTGAAGAACTTCCTTCCACAATCCTAGGTAGCCCAACTTGGGGGTTTTTAACGCGCGCATGCTTGTTCCTAAATTGGTCTAAAATGGTTTTTATTCACCTTTTATGATTTGGAGACAGTTTCGGACTTCGCATTTGTTCATGAATTCCTTGCCGCAACCAGCCTTCTCGAACCCACAGAAGTTTGCAGAACGGAATTAAAACCATTTTTAACCATTTTCGGAACACGCATGCACGCTGTTTGATTTGTTCTCTTTTCTCTTTCAGACATTCTTGCTAGTTTCTTTATTGAAGTCATTTTCAAAATCTCCACCTTTCCTAATGCAGTAATCTATTAAAGGATATTTTAGAATACAGGATTCAAAAAAGTTTCCGTTGACCTGTTTACTATCTCTCCAAGCGTTACTAGCATTGATGTTGAAGGGCATTATTGGTACGCTATGCAGATTCATATGGTCTGCGCTTAAGCGCGCGGTCTTCTTCTGAATTCTGTTATGCTTTTGGCGGTGATCGGTGTTTTAACTGTTGTTTGTGATGTTTGGCGTAAGGATTTTTGTTTATCCCTTAGATATTTCAAAGCTATGATATTGAAAAGTTCCCTAACCATTTTTCTACGTCGCCTTTTAGGAAAGGGTTTACTCATTTTGTGCTGCACTTGAGAGATTTGGAGTTTCTTGTTAACTATCTGATAAATCCTCCCTTACAAATAAATTCAGGGTTTTCTTTGGAGGGTAAATATGCGAGCTAATGGTTAGGCTTCGTGTTCCGGCGACTAGGTTTGTGATTAGTAGCCTATTGTTATGGTGGTTAGTGTTAGTTTCGTTGTTGTTCTTAGGTCCATGAAGGTGTAGCGTTTTGTTGTGTGTGGTCAGCTTTGGATGTGTAGTGGGTTGTGATTTTTGGGAATGTTTAAGTATTAACATGAATAATTTTAATACAGAGGTGGTTTAAGTGCCTGTTACTGTTACCACGAGGGTTGAGGAAAAGCTTGTTAAAATTATAGATTCTATAGCGAAAAGGGAGGGTATGGATAGGTCTACGGTTATTAGGCGTTTTTTGCTTAGAGCTGTGAAGGATTGGTTGATTGAAAAGAGTTTGGATGAGTATGAAGAGGGTAAGTTAACTCTTTGGCAAGCAGCTGAAAAGTGCGGCTTATCTCTCTGGGAAATGATTAATGAAGTTAAGAAGAGAGAGATCCATGTTCCATACACTTTGGAAGAACTGAAGGAAGACTTGAAGGCTTTTGAATGAGTGTTGTTTCCAATGCCACGCCTTTAATCTATTTGGCTAAGATAGGGAGGATGAATTTACTTAGGAAGGTTTTTGGAGAAGTATTCATTCCAGAGGAGGTTAAAGTGGAAGTCGTGGACAAGGGGAAGCAGTTAGGTGAGAGAGACGCCTATATTGTTGAGAAAGCGATAAGGGACGGCTGGCTTAAGGTTTTAAACGTTAAAGTTTTAGAGATTCCGATAAAATTGGAGTCAGGAGAGATTGCTGTTCTCTCACTTGCTAAGGGGCAGGGACTTAGAGAAGTTTTGGTTGATGAAATCTCCGCAAGAACAGCGGCAAGGTTGATGGGATTAATACCTAGAGGCACTATTTTCGTTTTGTTGAAGGCTTTAGAGGTTAGAGAGATTAGTTTGAATGAGTTTTTGGATGCTTTAAGCGAGTTGGTAAGACATGGCTTCAGGCTAAAGGAAGAAGTTTATTTGGAGGCTGTTAGAAAAGTAAGAGAGATTGCGAAAGAGACCTAGTAATTAGACTGCGCTTAGAATCCCACATGCTTCGACCGTGGGAGTGTCAACTTTGAGCTAGTGTGCTTTCAAGGTCGGTGTAAGTTATCGTTTTCACGAACTTGCTTGCTGCTTTTCGTAGCTTTTCGTCTTCTGTTACTAGGATGGCTTCTGTTCTCTCGGCGGTTGCGATGTATGAAGTGTCATAAAATGTCAGCCGTTCTTTGTAGGCTTTGTTGAGTGTGTGGGAGAAATCTAGCTTGGCGAAGTTTATTGGTTGAATTACGTTTTTCACGGCTAAGTCTTTGAGCGTTGTGGCAACGTTTACAGCGTCTTCTAGAGATATGGTTTTCAATAGTGTTGCAAGTTTCCAGAGGCTGTTGCAGGCTTCATATATGGCGAGGTCTGTTGTGACTAGATTTTCGCGGGAGGCTTCAACTATTAGCTGTTTGCCGCGTCTAGTGACTAGTGGTAGGAGTGCTGATGCGTCGAGAAGGTACTTCACCGTTTTTCCCTGTCCTCGCGCACAAGCTTGGCTACCACTTTTGGATCTATTTTGCTGCTCAGGCGTTCTCTTAACAACTCGAGTCTTTCCGCAAGATTCTTCAATTCCAACTCCACAAGATATTTATCAAGCAGTTTTCTAACTGTTTCACTGATGTTAACGTTGTGTTTTTCCAATTTTTCTTTGATTTCCCTCGCAACTCTGATGGTGATAACGCTCATCTGAAGCACCGTATTACGTAATGTAATACGAAGTTTATAAACGTTCCCGCCACGGAATTAGGTTACAAAGTTAAGTCGGCTGAAGTGTTAGTTATAAATCTTTAAAGCCGCAGTGTTCACTCAGTTAATGTTTCCGTAGCCTATGCCTAGATGTCGGTCGCCTTTTCCATAATTGTCATGTACATGCATATACACAATCTTATCTGCAAAAGCCGTTAAGAAACTTTCTATTTGCCCATTAATGTTTGCGTGTCCTACATCTGAAACCAAACCTATGTCTTCGTTAACTTCGCTGTAAAATCTTTTGAAATCTTCACCGTTTTTCATTCATGCAAAATACTTGGGGTGTGATGGATGTCTTAGCAGTTTTCATTTTTGTCCTCTCGAGTATTGTAGCCAAATCTTCTTCATCACGTGTGCCCTAAAGCTTCTTAGCTTTTAGAAGCTTTTCTGTGTGCGTGTGTTGACAGATAGAGTGCAGCTATTATGAAGATTGTTGTTGTGGCTATGAAGACGTATATTAGGCTTCGGATATTTTGTGCGTGCTCAAATAAGAGAGAAGTGTAATTTGCTTGCAGTTCGGAATAATCCTGATAAGTTGCGTTCAATGCGTTGTATCTTTCTAGTAGTTGGGTGTAGTTGCCTAGAAGCGCGCCATAATTGTCCAAGAGCTCATGAGTTGTCAAGTTTACCGCATTATAGCTTTCTAGTAGTTGGCTGTAGTTGCTTAAGAGTTCGTGAGTTGTCAAGTTCAATGTGCCATAGCTTTCTAGTAGTTGAATGTAACTGCTTAGAAGCATGCTTTGGTTATTTAGGAGTTCATGGTATGTAGAGTTCAGGCTATAGAAATCTATTTGTAACTCAGTGTATTTGTTGAGTAGTTCGTTGTAAAGGTACAGTAGCTTGGAAGAAACTATTGTAACCGTGTGAGTGCTGTGGATGTAGGTGAAATATAGATAAACGTGTGCGTTGTCTGAAACATCAAGTAAGGTTGGAGTGATCTCTTCTTCGTCAACCAGTACAATAGATGGATAATTCATCAAGTCGGTGGGAATCGCAACCCTGCAGAAACCAAAGGTACCATCTTCGCCGGTAACGCTGAAGCTTATTATTTTGTTTCCTGTTTCTGGCCCAACTTCAAATCTGAAATCAGAGATTGTTGAATTGCAAATAGTAGTGACGTGATAGGTTTCTTCTTTCCAGGTGACTTTAAAATCAGAAAGGATTCCCATTAGAGGACGGTTGTCTTGGTTGTTCTCATCTATAACGTAGGGGGTGTCTCCTATTCCGTTTCCGTTTAGGTCTTGCCCTGTGTAGTCACTCCAGTAGTTGCCTTCCTTTCCATTATCCCAAACATTCACCGAGTCACTCCACACTTGGTCTGTGTTGTTGATGAAGTTGTTATGATAAATAGTGTTGTTGTTGCTGGAGTAGTAAAGGTAGATGCCATACAAATTGTTTGAGTAGGCGTTGTTGTCTGATATCAGATTGTTGCTGGAATGGTGAAGGTAGATTCCATAGTCATTGTTTGAAGAGACATTGTTATTAGAAATCACGTTGTTGCTGGAGTAGTAAAGGTAGATGCCGTTGTAGTTTGAATAGGCGTTATTGTTAGAGATCAAGTTGTTGCTGGACAACTGGCATATCCAGATTCCGCAGTCGTTGTTTGAGATGTTGTTATTAAAAACAATGTTGTCACTAGAGTAGTAAATGTTGATTCCGTTATTGTTTGAGTGGATGTTGTTATCAGATATCACGTTGTTGCTGGAGTAGTAAAGGTAGATTCCGTCGTTGTAGTTTGAGTAGGCGTTGTTATTAGAAACCACATTGTTGCTGGAATGGTGAAGATAGATGCCATACCAGTTGTTTGAAGAGATGTTGTTACCGGAAACCACGTTGTTGCTGGAGTAGTGAAGGTAGATGCCATTCTTGTTGTTTGTTATTGTGCTGCAGCTTACATTGTTGCCGTTTGAAATTACATAAATACCACTATCCGACTCGGTTGACCCACTGTTTTGTATGGTGAAACCATTGATGTTCACGTTATCAGCCGTTACATTAATCACGCTGCCAGTTCCTCCGCCATCAATAATTGTTGTCACTCTATCTTCTCCAACAAGCGATACAGTTTTGTTCACAACAACATTTTCGTAGTATGTTCCGTTGTAGACGAATATGAAGTCTCCCGTGTTTGCTGCGTTTATGGCTTCTTGAATTGTGAGATAGTTTGTTGGAACATGGATTACAACTGGACTTGCCTTTACAGATATTCTGTACCCCGTTAGAAACACTATAGATAACAAACACAAGATTGTAAATGAAGTCAAAACAGTTTTATTCATTTTCATCACGGTAATTCTATTATCAAAGAATCCATATTTAAGATTGCATGCGCCTATTGAGAAAGCCAATAACTATTTTTGGGGATGCGCGTGTAGTTTTCCTAGTATAAGAGAGCATGCAACAGCTATGTAAAAAGCAGGCACGAAGATGATTGGCTTGATGATGGGTTGTAAGAGGGACCATAGAACCACTGTATAGGATATAACCATTATGAATGCTGATATCAAAATCTTGGCCTTGGTGTAGCTTGGTTTGGCTGTAGGCATGTTTTGTGGGCTTGGTACGGAGTGTAACAGATTTTGTGTTTGTTCTATTTGTTGGGGTGTCGCTAGAATTACAAGATTTTTGTCAATATCTATGAACTTGAAACTTGAAAGTGCATATCTTTGTAACTCCCAAGGCTTATTTTTTGGCAGAATCCTAACAACCTTGTTTTTTTCCATTTTCTTCAGGATTGTCTGAATCTTGCGAATAAACTGGGCGTCATCTGTTTTTTCTTCTCCGTACATTTTTTTTATTAGGTCTTTAACATCTGGAAAAAACTGTTCCAATTCGAAAGATGCTATCTCTTTTGCTAGGTCGTATTGGTATCCGCCTTCCTGTAAGCGTATGTTAACAGTCTTATAGTCTGAACTTATGCTTTCCTCTAATAATCTAGCTTCACTTAACTTCAGCCTGTCTTGAGGCAAACTGCTACTTCCCCTTCAATAGTTTCAATAGCAAGATATAAAAATGCTTTGCAGAAAAACCTTGTTCCAATGTTGCCTCAACAGTGTCAACAAAGTCCACACAATCTACAGAGTTAACAGAAGAAAGCCTTATCCTATTCAACGGCATACACTATGGAGCACATGTATCATGCATGTGAGAAAATGATGAAAATGGTACACGGACATAGAACTGAAATACAGAAGGTGCCTCTATATAGCGTAAAACTTTTAAGCATACGCCTCAGAATCTTTAGGGCGACATGCATGTATGCATGCAAAAAATTAAAGAGGAATAAGAAAAATGAATAGACAAAAACTGATTACAATATTAGCGACTATAGCGATTATTGCGACGCTGACTGTTTCATTGTTTTATCCGTTCGGTTCTGCAACTGCTACTACTTACAATGCGGATAATGTGACGGTTGAAGGTGTGTTATACACCGACAATTATGTGCTCTATCCATTTGCCAAAGATAATCTGACAATAGGCATCTCTAAATATGGAGAGCTGATAAACGGCGCTGCGACCCCTGCAGTGGGGTTGGAATACAAGGGTATGGATGTGTTTGCGAATTCGCATGTGCTTGAAAGTGACTGGAGTCAAGGATGGTTCATCGACATACATTACGCTGATAAAAGTAATAACTACAAGAATGTGTGGGCTTTCGCCATGTACAGTGACCTGTCCGGAACAGGCGGCATCGGTGGACCTTGGCAAGAAGGATGCACAGATGGAACGCTTGGAGCTCCTCATGGTGGACGAAAGACAAATGCGTATGCAACCACTGATCCCATTCAGATTTTGTATGACGGACCTAGACGATTTGTTGCTCTAACTCACACCATTATATATGAGGATTCAGCAAAAACCAAAGCACTGGTTGGTGTAACGATAACGTTTGTGTTCGACAAGGTCAAAAAATGCGTAATTCTGTACAAAGACATCAAAAGATTGGACCTTGGAAAGTGGGGTAGAACATTTCAGGTTGAATTCAGCAACCGCGGAGAATGGGATATAGGCATTACATCGGCACCACCAAGTTACGCACACTTCTACGATAATCTAACAACAGTATATGACTATGAATACCACGACTTCTATAGTGCTACTCACGACACTGAGTTTGACGCAGTACAGATGATAGATGAGGGCGGAAGTTACGTGGGATTTGCAGCGTTCTGGCCGCGACTATTCGGGAAATTGGTTAGTGGAACTAACGTCGTAACCGAAACCACTGTACTAAGCTCTTTATGCACAAAGGTGTATAACGAAACGTGGGCAACTTTAACCCCAACTGGCAGTCCCGCGCGAATTATAACATTTGCAACGGAAGGTTGGCCTACCGCAGATTCCTATCCTAGAGGAGCTGGTCTGTGGAATGATGCACCAATGGTGTTCAAAAACGGAATTCTGATGACAGACCCTGCAGATTACGGATGGAATGGCGCTACAGATGTAATTACATTTACGTCTACACCAGCTGACACTGACTATATTACAGTGGTGTACAAACATCAAGCGCCTGACGGTGGTGGTGCAGACGATATGGCTGATCACACTACCGAGCCGAAAACGCCCTACGTGATCGGTGAATGGTGCTTCGACCTTGAAGATGCAGATTATAGGAGACAGTTTAGAGCAGTAACCATGTATGGACTAACGGACAGACACGACGCAGACGACGACAACGCTGATGCCGAAACTTGGCAGGATGTAGATGCCAATGTGATAGACTGTGAGGTTCAGTATTATCTGAACGAAACGTTCAATCCTTACGACCTATATGATGCAGTGCACAAACAAGAGAGCAGATGGCTATACTACGACGACTCGTTAACCGCGGCAACCAGCTACATTACACTAACAGATGGACTAGACGACCAACTATACTACGCAGTCATGTCAAGTGAATATACTGCGGCTGGATTACTTGTTCCAGGATGGACAGGATACTTCATCAGGGAAGACGATACTTCTTCAGCGGAGTCCGAATGGGTGAACGAGTTCGAGGATAGCATAGACGCGCACAGCAAGAACTGGGCTCTGCTATTGAATGGCACTGAAGCAGAAGTAGGTACGCCGGAGTACGAAATGCTGAAGGTCACTCCTATAGCTGGTACACCGACTAGCACCGCGCCGCTTACACTACAACTCAAGGATCTGGTTGACTTCGACTTCTGGTATAATATGAGTAGCGGAACCCAAGGTCCGCACATTGAGATCAAAGTTTACAATAGTTCCGCTGGAGGAGAGACAGGCAACAAGTGGGCAAACATTGCTGCGCGCGTTGACAATAATGTTGTGGCGGCTGGTTGGCATCACTACACTTTAAACACCATAGAGGACTTCATTGGTGGTTGGACATCAGATTCGGCATTCCAATTGACAGGCGAAAGTGGCACAGGTCTTTCTACAGGCGAGTTCCACTCATTTGAGTATTGGACCTCTAAACTAGGCGCGTACTATGTAGGCAGTGTGGGCGTCCAAATTCAATTAGGGCACGAGGCATATGTCGACGACATAAGCGTAGGTTACCTTAACAAAGCTTCTGGCATACGCTACGAGCGTGTTTATAACATGGAAGAGGACAAGTTGATTCCAAGCGATTGGGATGCATATTGCAGCTTTGCAGAAAGAGTCCTAATCGATGGAGTGCTCATTGACAGATATCCGTACCATCTCCTAAGAAACTATGTAGAAGGCGGCCACGCACCATACTACACTATTAACTTTGAAAACGGCACAATAAACTTCCACCATTACGTTACAGGCTACACCACATGGACACTGCCAATAGGCACCCACATCAAAGTACTCTACTCAACAATTGAAGAAAACGAGAAAGGACGCTACGAATGGATGGTTGTCGGCAAAGACGCAGCAACCGTAGACGCTATAGGCGCAGCCTACATGACAGAAGCCTTCGACTCCATAAAAGACATACACGTTCAAGTGACAGCCTTAGACATAAACGAAACAGCAGCCCACGGAGCATACGTACCGTTTGTTATGGGCGGAGCAGTAACAAGCACAAAAGCCGACTACAGAGACACTCTGGGAAGAACGTTCCTAAGAGACGACTGGTGCACCACATATCCAGTAGCAAGCAGCAACATGCTCTTCGCAGGAGGACCAGGCGCTAACCTAGGAGCAGAATACTTCAACGAATTCACCATGGCATTCTTTGCAAGAACCGAATATGTAGTCAATGACACTGGACAAGCAAACGAAATCTTCGCTCTATCATGCTGGAACAAATACAGTTACGGTAGTGGATACGCAGTAGTATCCGTCTACAAAGACCTTAACGGAACAATAGGCTTCCTAATATGGGGTATGGATGGACAAGACACTTACTACGCAGCCAAATGGTTCTGGGACGAAGGCATAGAATACCTACAAACTGAGAACCGCGGAGTCACAGACATAATCCTAGAAATAGACTACACGACATGCCCATACAGTGCAAGCATAACCGACGAACGCCTAGGCACAATCAGCGAAAAAGCCTGCCACGACTGCCCGTAAAGTCGCTAAAACATTCTCTCCCTTTTTTATTTTCTCCCTTTTTTTAACAAAGACAGCAAATAGCATCGATACCAGAAGAGGCTTACTCTCCAACCATGTTAACAAACGTCTAACCCGTTCACACCGCAATCATCACGTAAACATTTTCTATACGCACAGAAACAAGACATTCACAGACTCGCCACAAACACTACAACACAAACACAAAGCAGCAAGACGAACATCCTTAAAACACGTGAACCACTATACGTATAACGGAAACATTCAAATTTTCTGGTGACTTTGACATTATATTTCTCCAGACTGCTTCAGCTCCTTGATGAAACTGTTGTAGCTTCTGGTTCTTCCAGTTTTTACGTCTTCTTCGGCTTCTTTGATGGATTTCAGTGTATCCTCATCTTCTAGGATGTCAAGGGTTTCGATTATCTCCTCAAGTAGGCTGCTTACTTTGGAAAGTAGAGTGCGATCATCGTCTGTTAAGAGAACTCTGCTTCTAGACATTGGTTCACCTAATTTATATGTCGTCGCTAACTATTTTAATATATTTATCCTCTCTGTCGCGCGGGGGAATTAAATAATCAGTTTTTTGTGATTTCTGTGAATGCTTTTATGATTGGTGGTTTCACTTTTGCTCTTGCTATCGCTACCAGTTTCGCATCTCGTGTAAGTGCAAACCATCGTCCCTCGTATTTATCTTCGAGTTCTTCACACTTAGAAAGCAAGGCGGTTGACAACTGGTTTTCCCTCTTTAGAGTATACTAACTCATTGCAGACACTCACATATTTTATCATCACGGAGTAACTCAAATCTCTTTCAGTATTAACATAAACATTTTGTAAATTTCAGTTTTAGATTCAGAATTCACCTAAAAACCTGTCACCCTAACAAGCAATTAATGTTTTCTCAATGGAAAAATCCACCAATTGATAAATTTACAGAACCGAAAATCTGGTTCTGATACGTCCTTGGGAGCTATAAAAAACTGATTCACACGGGAGTTTTAAACCTTTTTGATTCACGTTCGGGAGCTGGACATTTTAGTGTGTAGTTCTCCGTTGCTTGATAGCGCTGTTAAATTCGACTATTTTCTTCCAGTCTATCGCTCCATTTTTCCGACAAAATTCATTGAGAAATTCCTTTGTGAACCTGTTTAGCACCTTGCTATATTCAGCTTTGAACTTATCGTTTCTCTCCTTGGCTTTATGACCGAGCGGTTTTATTATGTTCTTATAGAAATTGGACTTGCCTGATATGAACCCCCAAAATGATTGACCACATTTCTTGATGTAGGTGCCCTTGTTTTCGTTTCTACTTTTTCCATAACAACATCCATTTACGCATATTACGTCTTGACCGATGATTCTCTTGGCTTTTGCGAAATTATCTTTCGTTTTTCCTATTTGACTACTATTGCCCCAGTTTGGACCAGACTTGATGGATACTAAGTATCTTTTCCTATCTCTCGTGAAATCCAGATCAATTCCTTCTGCTGGTGCTTTTTGACCACCATAGACTTCTTGACAGACGAATATTGCAAGTTTCTCCAAGAAGTTTCCGAACATTGTTTCTTCTTGAGATGACAGATAAGCATCTAGAATGCTTCTCACAAACTGATCGGCAGTAGTAACGTGTTTGGCTTTGAACAGATAAGGGTTCTTTCTCTTCAGAAGTCTACTAAGTTTGAGCTTCTTAATAGCGTCAAGTTTGCCTTTGTGGAAAAAGATTCGTTGATGACTTAGCGTTCAAAGGATTGAAAGCTGATGGTAAAGCAATTGCCTTAGCCCTAGACCTTTTCTACAAAGGCGTAAGCCAACGTAAAATTAAAGATACCCTGGAACAGTTTATGGGAGTTAAAGTAAGCCAACCAACAATCCATCGATGGATTCAAAGGTTCACACGATTAATCAACAAGTACGCTGAAACTTTGAAACCACAAGTCGGCGATACGTGGAACGTGGACGAACTTAAGATTAAGCAACATGGAAAATGGCGATGGGTATGGTCTGTCCTCGACAAAGAAACGCGTTTCTGGCTTGCCAGCCACATTTCAACGGAAAGAGCGGTTTTAGACGCTAGACAACCGTTTAGAAAGGCTAAAGAAGTTGCAGAAAAGAAACCACAAGTGGTTGTAACAGATGGGCTACGGTCATATCAGAAAGCGTTCAAGAAAGAGTTTTTCACTTTGAAAGGTCCTAGAACTGAACACATCCGAAAGCCGAGATTTACAGATCAAGCTAACAACAACATTGTAGAAAGGCTTAATGGAACTATTAGAGAAAGAGAGAAAGTCACACGTAACCTAAAAGAAAAAGCGTCTACTGTAATAGAGGGTTATCGTAATTATTATAACCTGATTAGACCCCATCAAGCCTTAAACGGGAAAACACCCGCGGAAAAGGCAAACATTAAATTACGACTTGGAACAAACAAATGGCTTTCGTTGATAAACAAAAGTAACAAAGAAAGAAAAAGGTGAGAGATTAGCTCTCTATGACGATTTTTGCAGGAGTTATTGAAGCCTTTTTTTTCCCCTCATACTTTACCGCAACGTAGTCTGCATGTTTTAATCCTAGCTTCTCCACAATCTCTTTTGGAATTGTAATTCTCTTACTCCCCGCGTTTCCCGAGACAATCTTTACTAGTTGAAAATCACTCAAATATAACACCCTCACTATTTTAGCTAACACTTCGCTTTTTAAATCCTTTGGTGAATAACCTATACATTTTGATGTGGAAAGGTTTTATATATCTAGTGGCAAATAACCATTTAAACCAATTAACCAATGGAGAACTATGAAATGGACATAAAAGTGAAGTTCGCATTCGTCTGCACAACCATACTCGGTATCTTTGCCGGCGGTTCCGTTCTAATGAGTCTGGTGAGCACAGGGGCAAAAGCAATAAATGAAGATGTCTCTAGTCTAGCGGCAAGCTACTCATCTACATTTCTACAAGCAACGTTTCTATTCGCAATCTTGATTGTCATTGCTATCCTAGTTGAAAACAAGAGTCATAGTTGGTGACGGAGAGCAAAAAAATGCCGAGCAAGAATCTATGGTTGATGTTAGCCCTTGCATTCGCATCGGCTACCGTCTATTGTGTAAGCAGGGCAATAGAGGAACAAGAACTCATCTACTCTCGGTTTAGCTAGAAGCTAGGTAGAATGAAGTTCTACGATCCTCTTATCCTAGATTAGACCATCAACATTTAACTTTTTCCATGGCCTGATACTGTTAAGTCTGATGTGATAGGCTAAGGCTTTATGCTATTATGAACCCTAAATTCATACAAATTAAATATATGTTTGATTGTCTTCTTGACAAAGAAGTAAACTTAAATATAAAATGTCAATTCTAATAGATGTACCAGTGTGAGAATAATGTTATCACCTACTGATATGGAAAAAGCTTCTTTATCAAAGATCATTCGTGATGATACATCTTTTCCTCTGCAATTTAACACTTTCAACAAAGACTTCAAGGATTTTAAGACAGCCATTTCTGAAAACGTTGAGACCAATCTGGATTTGCTTAATGAAATACCGTTACCCAAGAACTTGGATAGAGAGGAGCTAAGGGAATTTTTCAGGAAGAAAATGAAGTCTGATTTTGAAAAAGATGTGCTGCTTGAGAAATCGGTTGAACTACGCAAATACGCCAAGAATATGTACGAGTTCATGGATTTATACTTTAGAGAAATTTTTGATTACTACGAGCAACGCAAGAGAGAACAGTCTATAGATATATTCTGTGTTTCAAAGATGTTTCTAAACTCTGATTTGCCAATGGCATTTTCAGGATTAGTTGAGGATTCTATTCTAGCAGAAATAGACTATATCGAGATTTTTACCAAGAGGATAAAACAAGAACGTTTGAGTTTGCTTAGAAATCGCAATAACCAAACGAAGTTCAAGAGAGTGTGTGATTCTCACAATGTGTGGATTCATAGATTTAACGAAACACCCGCACAGATGGAACATGATCGAGTAAAGCTAATCTGGTATGTTGATTTCAACAATTCGGCAAGCTTGAACGAAATCTTCAAAGAAAAAACGATCAAAATGAGACTTCTTGACAAGGAAACATTGTTTAACTTCAGCAATGCATTGCAAAACCAAGTTCACCAAATGGAGAAACTCAATGCATCCGTGACAGAACCCTACTCTTTCCTCCCATTTAAGATTGATGACGGAACAAGAGCGATACGAAAGATAATGCAACTTCTTACTCCAGAAGGTTTGCGTTAGGAATTGCCATTCGGACAGTTTGGAGGCTTTTTCCTAGATTCTTGTGTTCTACTACCACATTCCATCCAATCCATGACGGAGTCTTGCTCCGCATTCTTGAAAGAAAATGCCGAACGTTGTGCCCTATGCTCGACCGTAAAGGCTGAAGCACTTAACTTAATAGAGCGCTCTCACTCCATTATTAAATCCGATTTTCGTTCGCAACTAAAACCCTTCTTGGAAGAACATGGAATCGAGCAAGTGACCAATAGAAATGGAAGAATTTTTGGCACGCTTCTTCAGAGAGCGAAAAAGGGATTTAAGGGCGAATCTCCCCAAAAGAAGCAATGTCCCCCGTGAGATATTGGGAACAATTGAGAATTATGTTGCTTCCAGTTTGCACTCGTTGGAAGATGGATTCAAAATGCCAGTTGATAATTTCTTAGCAAGCATGATGACAGAACTGGCATTGATAAAGCACGATCTGCAAGCACCATTCAAGTCTATCAAACCATTAGAGATTGCACCGAATGAATCAATCGTTTCCCTGATTATTGTTGGCACAATTCTCAAAAATCCAACGCGAAGACTAATTCATAATGATGCTGTACATCTCGCTTCTGCTGTGGAGCACCAATTTCGAGAGAACAAATGGATCATATTTGTCACAAATGATGAAGAACACATTCTGAGCAGAGAACCTGTGATTTTCGAGGCGTGTGCTTTACATTGTTCAAAGCCAGAGTGGGCACTTGACACCCATCGTGATGTAACGAAGCTCAAATCTCCCATAGAGTACTTTCGTGAATTGCCTAACTATTCAAGCAAACATAAGAAATTAATAGAAACTATCGAAAAGGCGATAAACATAAGAATCTTATGTTAGCTATTCCGTGTTCTCAAATTGAATGCCCCTAAGACTTAGCGACTCGCGCGCGCTAGGACTTCAACCAAAGAACCAAGCATATAAAAGTTGGAACTCTCTCAATCATTTTATCACATCAGACTTAACAGTATCCCATGGCCTCTTCGCACAAATGTAGATTCTAGCTCCCGCATGAATCAACTTTTATAAACTCCCGAAAACAAATCAGAACCCCTTTCTGAGAAAGACTACGCATTAGACATTGTAATAACACATCTAGATCTGAAAAATGTGATAAAGAATGGTTGATTAAAACCAAGAAGACTTGCTAGGAAACAACTATGGTAACGGATACGCAGTAGTATCCGTCTACAAAGACTTGAACGGAACAATAGGCTTCCTAATCTGGGGCTTCACCGGAGACGACACCTACTACGCAGCCAAATGGTTCTGGGAAACAGGCATCGAATACCTACAAACTGAGAACCGCGGAGTCACAGACATAATCCTAGAAATAGACTACACGACGGGATGTCCATACAGTGCAAGCAGAACCGATGAACGTCTCGGCACAATCGCGCGCGCTAAAAACTCATGGAACTTGAAAAGCAAACATCTCAAATAACGTGTCAACTAATTTACTACCCTCCCCGAAATCAAGTAATTCTCTCATTTTATTGCTTGGGATGGGATTAACTAGTTTATCTTGCCGCTTGCGTTTTCCACAGAACTTTTGTGCAAGAACACAGACACCATTAAACATCACACTAGTCAAAAATTATCTTTTGCCATGAAATCTATATCTGATAAGAATAATTCATATTCACAATTCAGAACATTTTAGAACCTAAACATCAGAAATAAACTCGGAAAGACAATGAAGCGAATACCAACCAGCCTCGTCAATGAAAAAGTTAAGACACTCGAAGCAATAGTCGGGGGCATAACCCTCGCATGGTTTATGGCATGCCTACTATCATGGATAATACAGACAACGCCGTCCATAGAAATCGGAAGCTCATTTCCAACAGCAACCTTCACTCTCCTAGCTTTTCTGGCATTTTGCTCATTTTTTGCACTAACGATTGCGAAAGCATTAAAAGAAGGATGGTATGGATTGCACACTTTATCCTCTTTCAACGCCTTTTGGATGATCTTCCTAGTGATTTCAAGCATTTTTGGCCTTCAACAAGTAACAATTTTCTTCTTCAACGGCGGCATCCTATGCCTAATCCAGATAATGATAAGCTACACAACAGCAATTTTCACCCTCGCCGAAACAGGCATACTAAACCTAAGCAAGTTTACATGCTCAATATTTGGAATCACACCTTTCTTAGCTATGTTCCTTTTCCTAGCAGGAACGCATCTAACTGGAGGAGTTGAAGCTCAAATAGGGCTCAACACAAACCAAATACTATGGATAACATCAATTGTCATAGCCGTAACAATAGCCTATGTAAGCTACCTACTATACGCAGCATCCAGAAGGTGAAAAGAAATCCAAATCTACACAAAAGCCTAAATCAACAAATCTCAAACTACGCAACTCATACTTCTCGCCTTAAATTATACAGTTTATAAAACTATGAAATACTACAGTATATGATATATATTCAATTAGAGAATACCATTTTTACACGGCGAAGACAAAAACAATATGATGCACATGGCACATCAGCTGCAACCCACAATAACCTTCATTCTACCAGTTCAAAACGAACAAATCCTAACAGTCGAGCAAATAAACTGTTGCTTCAAATTCTCAGAACAATATCCAGGCATTTGCGAAATAATAATCATAACGGATAATCCTCAAGAAAATAGAAACTACCTTCTATGGCTGGCAACGAAACTCAACAAAGTCAACCATCCTCACGTAAGAACAAAAATAATCAGGTACACATCAAAACTCGACATAAACGAGCTAGTCGAAACCGGAATAAAACACGCTCTCGGACAAAAAATAGTAATAGCAACAAACAATTCAAAAAGAACTGAACAAGTTCAACTAGAAAATCCGATGGTAAAAGGCGATGTTTGGATAACTCCACATTTTCTAAATATCGATACACTCAAAGAAGCTTTACTCAAAAATTAACCAGAAACCTAAATCAACGCCTACACATTTTGTTCAAACTTGCATTATCGTGAATTCCATTAAAATTTAAAAGCAAGCATTTCTGTTATTCGATTGTAAAATACATCGGTGAAATGTATGAGCAGATCATCGTTGGTTTCAGGATTTTATAAGCTAAGCCCAAAAGAGCGTTTACAGTTTGTCAAAGAATTCGCTGACCTAACTCATGAAGAGGCGGCTTTACTGCAGAAAACTGGTTCTTTGCCCTTGGATTTGGCTGACCGCATGATAGAAAACGTCATTGGAGCCATACCCATACCTTTAGGCATAGCCGTAAACTTCCAAATAAACAAGCGTGACTACTTGATTCCAATGGCTATTGAGGAACCCTCTGTTGTTGCCGCTGCAAGCTACGCAGCAAAAATGACACGTGAAGGCGGAGGCTTCCACACAAGCAGCACACCACCAATAATGATTGGGCAAATCCAAGCCGTGGGCATAAAAGACCCATATGCAGCCAGAATGCGTGTCATACAAGCAAAAGAAGAAATTCTGAAAAAAGCAAACGACCAAGACCCCGTGCTCGTTTCCGTTGGCGGCGGAGCAAAAGACCTAACCGCAAAAGTGATCAACACAACCCAAGGACCAATGCTCATCACAGAGTTACACGTGGACTGCAGAGACGCCATGGGAGCGAACGCTGTTAACACCATGGCTGAGGCTGTCACTCCAATAATAGAACGCATAACAGGCGGACGCGTCTACCTGCGGATAATTTCTAATTTGGCTACAAAACGCCTAGCAAGAGCATGGTGCATCATGCCTAAAGAAGTGGTTGGCGGAGAACAAGTCGTAGACGGCATAGTGAACGCTTACGCATTTGCAGCTGCAGACCCATACCGAGCGGCAACTCATAACAAGGGAATTTTAAACGGAATAATAGCCGTCATAATCGCAACGTGCAACGACCACCGCGCAATAGAAGCTGGAGCACACGCCTACGCAGCCAGAAACGGACATTACACAACACTTTCAACATGGGAGAAAAACGAAAACGGCGACCTAGTCGGCTCAGTTGAACTGCCAATGGCTGTAGGCTTAATAGGCGGAGCCGTGCGAACGCATCCAATAGCGAAGATAGCCATAAAAATCCTAGGCGTAAAAACTGCTAACGAATTTGCTGAAGTTCTAGCGGCTGTGGGCTTAGCTCAAAACCTCGGAGCATTACGTGCACTAGCTCATGAAGGAATACAACGCGGACACATGTCACTTCACGCAAGAAACATCGCCGTAGCAGCAGGTGCAACAGATGAACTGATAGATTTCGTGGCTGAAAAAATGGTTCAGGAACACAAAATACGCATGGACAGAGCAAAAGAACTGATCGAACAGTATAAAGCCTCTGGAAAACTCTAAAAAGCTGGGCAACCGCATTCTAAAAGCGGCGAGAAAATGAAGATAATACCCGGACCAGCATCAAAAAAACTAGGTCAAAGCATAGCTGAAGCCTTAAACGTAGAAGCAGTGCCAGTGTTTTTCAAAACCTTTCCAGACGGAGAATCCTACATCCGATTCAGCATAGACTCTCTGCAGAACGAAGATGTTGCAATAGTGCAAACTACAAGTCCACCCCAAGATCAAAGGCTTATCCAGCTTCTACTCATGGCTGATAACGCTCTAGAAATGAAAGCAAAAAGCATAACAGCAGTGGTGCCATACTTCGCCTATAGCCGTCAAGACAAAAGATTTTTGGCAGGTGAGGCTTTCAGCGTAAAAACCATTGTTAAACTGCTTGAAAACTGCGGCGTAAACAGAATAATAACTGTAAACACTCATAATCCGAAGGTGTTAAAGACTTTCAAAATTCCTGTTGAAGACTTATCCGCCATTCCTCTTTTGGCAGAGTATTTCAAAGCAAAGGATTTAGTGGAAAACCCTGTTTCACTGTCTGTTGGCAAAAAGGCTTTGAGTGTCGCAGAGGAAGCTGACAGTGTTTTGAAGGGTGGATTCGATTACGTTTCCACACGAAGGGATGTGATAACGGGAAACGTCACCTTAGAAGAGAAGGAGTTACGGATCAAAAATCGTGACGTAATAATATTTGATGACATCATAAGCAGCGGTGGAACCATGGCGAAAGCTGTGAGATTCGTGAAAGAACAAGGTGCAAAAAAAGTTTATGTAGCTTGTGTGCATCCGTTGCTTATGGGCGACGCAAAAAAGAGAATTCTGAAAAACGGAGCCGAAGAGATAATAGGCACAGACAGTGTTCCAAGCTCATTGAGCAAAGTTTCCATCGCTCCATTAATAAGCAAAGCGTTAACCACGTAAAGGAGCCTAAAAGTGGCTAAACTTTTCTTTCTGCTTTCTGGAGAGCATGAAACTCTGCCAGTTTCAGAGTTAAAGGCGATACTAGAGGCAGAGAGCTTTGCATACAAGGTTTTGGAAAAGCTGGACCAAACATTAAGGCTTGAAACAGATTCGAGTTGTGTAGAAGCTGTAAAGCACAGGGCAGCCTTGACCAGAATTTGCGGACTGGAACTGTTCAATTGCAAAGCAGAAACAAGCGAGATAGTGACAGCCTTACGTTCCATAAACCTAAACAAGGTTTTAAGTGAGAGTGAAAGCTTCGCGGTTCGTGTTAAACGAGTGAAAAGATATGCTTTGGAAATTGATGAGATGGCTCTTGAGAGGAAACTCGGCGAAACCATACTGAAAAAAGCAACAAAAGCTAAGGTGAATCTGAAAAATCCAGATAAAACGTTCACTGGAATCCTAACGGATGGGAAATTCGTTTTTGGAGTGAAGCTTGCTGACATTTTGCCGAAGCCATTCTTTGAAAGACGACCGACAAAAAAGCCTTTTTTCCACCCTTCTGCAATGCAAGCGAAACTTGCAAGGTGCATGGTTAACTTAGCTAAACCTAGGATTGGAGATTTAGTTTTTGACCCGTTCTGTGGAACTGGGGGCATGCTTATTGAGGCTTCGCTTATTGGTTGCCGAGTTCTAGGCTCGGACATTAAAAGAAGGATGGCGAAGGGAACGTTTCGAAACTTGACTTACTTCAAGATTACGCCTGAAGGCATTGTTGTTGCGGATGCACAAAGCCTACCAATAACAAAGGTTGACTGTGTTGTGACTGATCCGCCTTATGGACGGTCTGCGACCACTGTGAAGCGAACCACAAAGCAGATAGTTAAGGAAGTTTTAGCAAGCGTTCACGAATTGTTAGACAAGGGACAGCGGATTTGCATGGCTGCACCAAAAACATTGAATATCAGCCGCGCAGGCATAACTCTGGGGTATAAGCATTTAGAGTCCCATTTTGTTTACGTCCACAGAAGCCTAACAAGAGAGATAGTCGTGTTTGAAAAGGTGTAAAAACATGAGTCTACGCGTGATTTTCCTAGGAACGGCTGGAAGTGTTCCAACGCCCAAAAGAAGTTTGCCAGCCATTCTCATACAGCGTAAAGGCGAGCAGTTAATGTTTGACTGCGGCGAAGGTGTTCAGAGGCAGATGATGAAGGCTAAAACGGGTTTTCACAAGAAAATGAAAGTTTTTGTTTCTCACATGCACGGCGACCATGTTTTAGGCTTGCCTGGGCTTCTGCAGACCATGGCTTTGTTGGATAGGGAAAGAAAACTTGAGGTTTATGGGCCGTCAGGAATAAAACGTTTTATTGAAGCAATCAAAGAAACAGTTCAGTTTGTCTTAACTTTTCCAGTTGAAATTCACGAGATAGAAGAGGCTGGTGTTGTCTGCGAAGAAGAAGAGTACGCAGTAAAAGCTGTTTGGGTAAACCATGCAATCCCAAGCCTAGCATATGCCTTAGAGGAAAAGCCAAGACCCGGAAAATTCTATCCAGAAAAAGCAGAAGCCTTGGGCGTTCCAGAAGGACCGTTATGGTCAAAACTCCAGCATAAACATAAAGTCAAGCTGCCAGACGGACGAGTTATAAAACCTGAACAAGTTGTTGGACCGCCAAGACCCGGAAGAAAAATCGTTTACACAGGCGACACAAGACCGTTCAAAGGATTTGTGAAGTTTGCGACTGGTGCAGACTTGCTGATTCACGATGCTACGTTGGATGATGAATTGGCTGAAAGAGCCGAGGAAGATGGGCATTCAACACCCTGCCAAGCGGCTGAAAACGCAAGAAAAGCGAAAGTGAAGCAGCTGGTTCTGACGCATATCAGTGCAAGATATGACGATACAAGCGTACTGCTGGAGCAAGCACGGAAGGTCTTCAAAAACACTCGAGTAGCAGAAGACTTCATCAAAATAGAAATATCGTTACTGGAAAACTGAAAGCCGTGAGTTATTCATGGCATTTTGGTCTGGTCAGAGATTTTGGTCCCATTCTCTAAAGCGTTTCAATACGTCTATCGGAACTGGATTTATGTAGTTGAGGTTCACACGTTTACAGAGCCTTTCAAAGTCTGTGTCCGTGGTGATGATTGCACTTGCGCCTTCTTGCAGTGCGAGCGAGAGATAAACGCAGTCGAACACGTCGTGCTTTATTTGTTCAGCCAGCTTGAAAGTTTCTGTTATCGTTCGCCTACTGAGGCAACAATATTGTGGTCTGTCATATTCTCTTACGAAATGTTTGATTGCTTCTGCGCTTTCCTTTTTTGTGCAGCCCCATTTCTTTGTCATCACCCAGTATACCCTAACTGGAAGAATATCTATAATCAGCGGGATAAATGCTCCTCTTAGTCCTTCCTCGATGACGGGGGAAACATAATGGGTCCCTGGGTGATCTTCAACAAGGAATATTGCCAACGCGTTAACATCAAGCACTCTTTTCTCTTTATTCACCAAAAGTTGCCTCTCCAGCGTCTAAAAACGCTTCCGTACCCCACTTTTTCTTCTTAGACCGCACTCTGACAGGCTTGGGGATAATAGGTTTTAGAAGCAACACTCCACTCTTTTCAATTAATTGAAATTCGGTTCCAGCTTTAAGACCGAGTTTCTCCCTTTCTTCTGAGGGAATTAAAATTCTGCCTCTCTCGTCCATTGTAGTCTTTCCCATCAAGCTTTACCCACATATTTTATTGTTTTTGGACCCATATAAACCTTTATGAAATGTGGGATGAAAAATGACTTCTAACGATGTATGCAGCTTAGAACAGCTTAACCCAGCAACTTCTCTAGTCTAGATATGCTTTGTTCAACATGTTCCACTGATTCTACAACAACGATGCTTTTGTAGGAGATTTTTTTGATTAAAGCCGCTGTTTTCTCCCAGTTAATGTTTCCGTAGCCTATTCCTAGGTGTTGGTCGCTTTTTCCGTAATTATCATGTGCATGCATATGCACAATCTCGTCTGTAAAAGTTGTTAGGAAAAGTTCTATTTGTTTGTTGATGTTTGCATGTCCAATGTCTAAAACCAACCCTATACTTTCATTAACTTCATTGTAGAATCTTTTGAAATCTTCCATGCTCTTCATGATGAATGGGAAAGGTTCTGGCACGTTTTCTACAGCAGCTTCCACGCCATGGTCTCTTGCAAACTTGAACAGTAAACGTGAAGTTTTTAGGTTTTGAATCCATTCCTTGCCGGGGTAAAACATGCTTATTCCCGTTTTCAATCCTGGATGAAAAACCCATACTTGACAGTTCAAGGCACTAGCGTATAGGATGGATTTTTTAAGTCTCTTTAGCATGGTGTTTAAAAGTGGTTTTGAAGGTGAAGCTATGTTTATGTCTGCAAAGGGCGAGTGCACCGTGTATTTTAAGGCGTAAGAAGCAGCTAACTCGTTTAGGTTTTGAACTCTTCTCTTGTTTAGTGCATGGAAGCCTTCATCAACAATTTCTATGTAGGTTGTATCTGCTTTGAGTATGCGTTGAGTCATTTTTTTGAAGGGTTCGCCTAGACAATAAAGCGTGGACAAACCGATTTTAGGCTTAACCATAATCAAACCTCAAGGAAGCTTAAATGAGAACTTTAACATTTACTTTTTCGTACTTATAACCCAATTTGCTGAACAATTGAAATCTTTCCTTTGTTGAACAAAACAGCACTCAACCAAGCTACCAACTCAGTGGAAGATATAATCCGACAAAGCGTGAACTTTATAGTTCTCTAAGCCCATTTAGACTTGGGAAAACCATGGTTAAAGAGAAAGACATACTGGAATTCCTCAAACCCCGCGACGGTAAGGCATCACTCAACGAAATCGCAGAAGGTTTAGGCATATCCAAATATGGACCTAACTCTGCTTATGCACTTTTACAGTCTTTGAAGACTAAGGGCGTCATTGAACGGCGAGGAGAACAGTGGACACTCATAGCTGAAGCTGCTGCCGTTCCCACACCATCGCCACCACAAACTCCGCCACCTGTAGAAGAAGCTTCCGCAACCCCGGAAGTTGAGAAGCTTATGAAAGCCATGGCGAAAACCGTTGCAGAAGCAATGAAAACCGCCAAAAAACCAACAGACGAATGGGAACTGGCAACAAAACCAATGACAACGAAAGTCGAAAGAAAAGAAGAAAAACTGAGATCTCTTGTTTTAAGCCCAGACGAAGCACCAGAAGCCAAAAAACCCTTACTAAGCCTCCAAACAGGCACCTTCATAGACCACCTTTTCATGACGACAGAAGGAAAAAGCCTAAACGGCATACCAATATGCGGACAATTCGCCATAACAGGCCTACCTCGTGCAGGAAAGTCAATACTTGTCGAAGAAATAGCTGTTAGAGTTGCAGGCTCCGGCAGAAAAGTGTTGTATGCAACAGCTGAAGACACTTGGAAGAGCGCAACTCCACGCTTTGATCTGCAGTCGCGCCTAAAACAGAAGGCAGACATCATAGGCTTAGACTGGAACAAAATTCGCGAAAACCTTTTCGTGCTTGACACAGTCGCTTATCCAGAACTGCGGGACTGGAGCACTTTCACCGAAACCTACTGTTACGTTGCCGAAAAAGAAAAAATCAAACTAACCATAATTGACTCTGTCACCGTGCTTGAAGCCTACCGTGGAGCATTAAAACACCGCGTCATGGAACTAGCCCGATACAACCAAGTTCACGGCGTAACCGCCTTGTACGTGAACCAAAGAAGCACCGAAACTTGGGACAGCTATGAGATGGCTGGAGGCACAGGCTTGGCACATAACCTAGACGGAGCAATAATAGTGGATTACGAACGCGTCTACTGGCAAGATCAGCAAGTCAATCCGGAAGCAAACAGAGGAGAGTTCGTCAGAATCGCACGCATCTTAGACTGCAGAATATGCAACTTCGAAAGAAGAAGAATAAAAATCGATATAACAGCCGACGGCTTCCTCCGTGCAACAGAACCCATCTCAAAGCCTTCGGGACAAAAAAGCTGAAAGGAAAAACCTAACGGATACCAATCGTTAAGCCGCCGACGTTCTAGGAAAACAATCGAGGTTTTTTTGAACTGAACATAACCTAAGATTTTAGAAGCGAACGACCATAGGGAGTTCACATCGCAACTTTATATTTTCTCGTATTTCTCTGAAAAAACTGAGAATTTTTGCATGACATTCTGGAATGTATTGATGTGGGATGTTTGGTAGTGGCAGGAATTCTTGTTTGAACCTCTTTTCGTTTGAGACTCTTCTTTCCAATTTACACTGATCTGTTTAGCTCCAAATAATTGTGATACACAAAAAAATATAGGGGGGTCTACCGTTTTTTGCTTGCGCAGAAAAATCGCAAATGTCTCCTCTTCTCCTTTGGATGTGTAAGCTTTACGTTCACCGTGAACAAGCCTTGGAAAGCGACGGCAGATTAGGTTTCTCGCCACCTGGCTTCAACAGCGTTACAAAAGCAAAAATCACCGCAGTCGCCACAAGAACTAGCCATCGTACGATAACCGTCTCAAATGGGAGACTGGCTTCATGTTCAAATTCTAAACCCAGTATAGGTTTGGAGAAATCGTATGTTCGCAGTAGTCTTGGATTGATCTTTACGTCGTTCTAGAGCAATTTCTACAAACTCATTCAACGTGTACTTGGCGAATTTTTCCGTTGGCTCTCCATAAACGAGACCGCTACAATTAGAATCCGCATATATGAAGAATCTATCTCCTCCATAATAGTAAACAGCGTCGTTTACATATCCATACTTGGGTTTGCTGAGAACTTTGAAAGGCCAGAGCTTACACGCTTTAGGCTTCATAAATTGTAATCCGCAGAAATGCGTATTTGAGAGTTTACATAAAAACACACATGAGCCGTCGTTTCTCCTCGTTATAAACAGCTTATTCAACCCAGAAACAGTTTTATCAATCCCATAATTTTTAACAATTTTAAGCCACTCAGGAAAACTCAAAACGACACTGTAAAACCTACAACACTTACCACAAGCAACGCATTTCCAATCAGCAATGTATCTCCACGGAACAAACAACATTTTCCACGCCAGCCTATCCTTACCCAAATTCTCAAAATCAAACACTCCTTATAAAAACTATCAGCAAAAAGGTTTCGGCTTCTCCGGTTTGAAATGCCCGACTTGCCCTACCAAGGTCTTTTCATAAAACTCCAAAAGAAGTCTTGAAAGCGACGGAACGCATGAGTTTCATTGACAAAGTCTAACTCTTCTTGTATAAGTAAATCGTGTGTGAAGGATATCCCAATTTTGGGTTTTCGCAGAAATTATAAACCTTAACGGGTTTCCACCCTACAATCTCATAATCATGCGACACCACACGAGCTCCTTTCTTAAGCTCACCCTCAAGTTTAGGCTTAACCTTCTCATTCGCACTCGTTGTCAAATAAAGAAAAACAACATCTGCCGAAGACAAGTCCACCTTGAACATGTCGCTGTTCACTATTGTCACTCTATTCTGAAGATTATGCTCATAGACAGAGCCTAACGCTTTCTTCACTAAATCCTCCCTCAACTCAACTCCAACAGCCCTCGCACCAAAATCTTTAGCAGCCATCATAACCGCTCTGCCGTCTCCTGCACCCAAGTCAAAGAAAACGTCTCCAGGCTTCAAGTCAGCTAAAACAAGCATTTGACGAACCACTGAGGGCGGGCTTGGAACATAAGGCGCTATAAACAATTCATGAACCTCCATTTGCACATGAGTATCATTTTGGTTTAACCATTATTTTGATCTTTCAAAAGTTTTGCGCTAATTCTAAGCAACATAAGTTGCCTTCTTAGGTCTCGGTCTTCGAGATTCTCCACATTTCGTACAGCTCTGAGCACACAATTCAAGGTATTTCTTCTCGTCTGTTAACACAGCCTCTGCAGCCTTACGGCACAATTCACTCGGCTCTTCACATCCTTGTTCTTTGCAGAGACCAGATACGTGAAGGCACATGTCATGTACATCCTTCGGTTCCAACACAGCCCTATTCGTGCGAACCAGAAGGCACAGTTCTCTGGCTAGAACACAAGTTTTAACGTATTCAGTTCTTTTGAGAACCTCTTCTCTTAGTTTTTTTCGACTTATTTCCAAATTTTTCTTTCTCCATAAGCGGATAAGAACATTATCCAAACTACGTTGACCATTGATTTAAAAGTTGTTGCGAGTCTCAGCCTTACCAGAATCTCCTACTCAAGGCTTTACGTTCAGCTTCAAGAACCAACTCGTAAAATCTGTCTGTGAGTTCGTGTTCTTTTTCAAGAACCACCATAACATCCGACGGTTTAACCCTTCTGGCACACAACGCCACAACTGCAGGTTTTCCATATCTCGCTATTAAATGCGCTGTCTGCAACGCCCGCCTATGTATTCTCTCTTCTCTTTTAGTTAACTTCTCACCTTTCTTTTCAACAATTGGAAGAACCTTCTCCTCTTCAACTTTAAGAAGACCTATTGTTGTGGAACCGCATCTTGGACATTTCGGCTTATCTGGCAAGTCTCTTGCACGCACCATTTCAATGTAGTTCCAACAGCTTGTGCAAACAAAAACACATGTTTCACTAAGCAATCTTGCTTTCGCTGATTTTATGAGCACGGCTTTCATTCTTTCAGGAGGAATCAAATCGGTTTTCATACTTACCCTTTCAACGCCCACACGGGCAACTGGACTTACGCTCCCATAAGTTTCGACTTTTTGCACTTGAATCTCGCCATCCCGAATTTTTCCGAAAACATGAATCAGCTTTTCCAGTTTCAAGTCCTTTGTGAAAACTTCCTTTAAGGCTTCTTCGTAAATCGGTGTGCCTTCAAAACTTTTTATCAGCCTTTGCAGGCTTATGCTGCTGAAGTCAGCCCATTTCTCCAAGGCTCCAAAACGCCGTGCCACGTGAATCATTCTCCTCTTAAAAAGCCCAGTCTTCACGGTTGCTCTTGTTATGCTGTCTGTTATTGCCTTGTCAGACAGATCTCTCATCTCATTGAACAACGTGACTATTTGGTTTGAGTTTGCCGCTCCCATTGTTTGCACGAAGATGCGGTACGGATCATGCTGAACCACAATGCTGTACCCGATTTTTTCGGAGAGCAACTGCCCTATCAAATGTGCCAAAGCTCTGTTCGTAAGAGAGCCGAAGTGGACTTGAATTATAACGAATTCTTCCCAGTCTTCGACTATTATTCGTTTGTCCGTAGGAACTGGGAGTCCAGAGTTCACATGCTCAACCGTTTCAGCTATGGCACGCAAAATATTTTCCTTATCAGAAGGATACTGCTCACTCAGTTTCGCAGCGATCTCTTCTGGTGGAAGCCCGTTCTTCATTTGTTCTTCAACAAAACCCCTAATAAAGCCTACTTCTTGTGCAATCTCAAAGGGAACTGGAATTTGCTCGCCTATCCAGCTTGGAATGGCCCCAGTAGGATCATCAACCGGTTTTACGTGTACTTTTTCTCCGGAAACGTGTAGGATTTGCCATGGGCTTCCTCTGATGATAAATTTTATTCCAGGTTTGCCATATTCAGCCATGAAAGCTTCATCCAAAACACCTACCGCTGAGTCGCTTGACTCGTCAACCACAAGGTATTGCTTTTCGTCAGGTATCATGGATAGGTTTCCAAAATAGTATTCGAATAGAGCCTTTGTCCTCCGCGGTTTTAAAGCTACTTTATCTTCGAAGGAAACCCATGTTAAGCGTGGAAAACGTTGATGCATGTACTTGAGAATCTTTTCAACATCTTCTAATGTCAAATCCTTGTATGGATAAGCGTTTCTAAATATTTCCAAGATTTCATCGAATTCCCATCTTCTCCTCCTAAGCAACAAACCAGCGATTTGATGCGTCAAAGCATCATAAGGCTTAGGGGGAACTTCAACAGGTTCCAAATCTTCTTTCAATGCTTTTTTAGCTATAGCTAAAGCTTCAAGGGTGTCATCAGAATCCATTGTAATAATTATTCCTTCAGCTATGCGTCCTACCCTGTGACCGCTTCTACCTACACGCTGTATAAGCCTCGTAACCTGTCTTGGACTCATGTACTGTATTACCATGTCTATTCTACCCACGTCTATGCCTAACTCGAGACTGCTTGTACAGACAAGTCCTCTTAATTCACCGTTTTTCAGTCCTCTTTCAGCAGCAATTCTAGACGGCTTAGCAAGAGAACCATGATGTATTGACACTGGAAAGTTCATGTCCCACACTTTGAATCTGCTGGCTAAGACCTCTGATATTGCGCGTGTGTTTGTGAATAATAACACTGATTTACGTTTGCTTATGTAATCGCGAATTATCTTCAACCTTGCCGCGACTTCTGGGTGAGTATAAAGCTTTGTAGAGAGCTTGTAGTCTTCGCCTGTGGGTTTTGGAAAAACTATCTTAAACTTCAATATTCTTGCAACTGGGACATGGACAATTTCAACGCTTCTGCCATTTCCAACGAGAAACTGAGCCACTTTTTCTGGAGTACCAATAGTTGCGGATAAGCCTATTGTTTGGAAGTCTTTACCGACTATCATTCTAAGCCTTTCTAAGGCTAGGGATAGCTGGCTTCCGCGTTTGCTGTCAGCCATCTCGTGCACTTCATCGATTATTACCCAACGCACATGTCTTAGATGTTGACGCAGGATCCACCCTGGTAATATAGCCTGCAAAGTTTCAGGAGTTGTGATTAAGATGGTTGGTGGGCTTCTGGATTGTCTTGTTCTTTCTTTTGTTTCGGTGTCGCCGTGTCTGACAGCCAACTTTATGTCTAGATTGTTGCACCACCACTCAAGTCTCTCGAGCATGTCTCGGTTCAAAGCCCGCAAAGGCGTAATATACAAGACTTTTATGCCCATTATCCTTTGCGGCTCTTGAAGAAGCATGCTCAAAACAGGCAAAATAGCAGCCTCAGTCTTACCAGTAGCAGTAGGTGAAATAAGTAGAACATTTTTTCCTTCAAGAATTTTCGGAATAGTTTTTTCTTGAGGTTCTGTTGGTTTTGAGAATCCCCTCTTCTCAATCAGCCTTCGAACTGGCTTAACAAGTAAGTCAAAAGCATTTTCCGGATAATCTTTCAAGCTTTGTTGAACCTCGGTGTTAAGGAATAAGCGGGAAACCACAAGTAAAAGCATTTTGCATTTTGAAAGCCTCACTTTGTTCTCGCACGCTCGGATGTTGACAGAAATGTTTAATATTTGTTACACATTTCTATATATTTATAACAGAAGGAATTAACTTGGCAACACAAGAACTCTCTTACCAAGTATCCAGCAAAGTCTCCAAGTCAACCTACGTGAAAATAAAACGATTAATCGACGCAGGCATGTTTCTCAACTTCTCAGACTTCACCCGAAAAGCAATCGAAGACAAACTCGAAAAGCTCGGAGAAACAGAAATTATCAGCATAAAAGGAACCTTGGTTCAAGAAGCCAAGAAAATGATAGAGGAATACCTAAACCAACATCAAGGATTAGTGTACCCGAGCGACATAGCCGACTATTATGGTTTAGAGCTTGAACCAGTCTTTGAAGCGATTAAACAACTGAAGGCTGAAGGTGAAGTGAAAGAGGCCGAGTAAAATGGCTGTCCACACTGAAGCTGGTGACTGCATTTTAGGGAAAAGGCTGGTTTATGAAGCTAGAAAGGCAACGTCTCCTTCACTCATTAGGAAAGGCGGAAGACATCGAGGGCTGAGAGGAAAGCTCTACGACGCAAAATGCTGGATTGAAACACCAATACAAAAAGCATAGACACTGAACTAGTGTTGTAACATGTTTGTTTGACGTTTTTGCCATTTTAAACGCAATTTCAACTACTTCTCTTATCCTGTTTTTGTAAAACCTGTTATTGACTGAAAAACCTATGCATGATCAACTAACATTCTCACGTCATTCCACGTTTACGATTAATGACCTCGCGCTGAATCTTGTCATCAACAACTATGATGAGCTCATTGTAATGAGGCCCAGGCCTAACGTCAACTCAGTCTGCACAAGGTTTGGAAGCATGTTCAACAGTGAATAAAGCCAAATCTTGCTTCATAAATCGCTCCATCCTGTTGATGTGTGCGTTTTTTAGTGTTTAGTTTAAAAGTTTTTGTGAAGTATATGCCCCTTTGTAAGAAATATGTCTAAACGTGATGTTCAAACAATTGTTTTCTATTCAAAAACAATGGAAAATTTTTTATCTATCATCATCAGAAACGATGGCTATTGAGAATGTTGGAGGAAAATTGAATGGCTAAATGTCCAAAATGTGGAACAGAAGTTTCTAAAGAGAGAAAAAGTTGGAAAATGGCTGGGCGTCCAGACAGAAAAGGAAAAAGAATGCAACTGGAAATCGGACTTTTCGACTGTCCTAAATGCAAGAAATCTTTCCGAAAAGTACTGAGCAAAAAGAAGATTTAAGCCTAAAAACGCTCTGACGCTGGCATGTCGCATGCCAAAAGGACAAAACCTCTGTCCTGAATGCGGAACACCCGCAAAGGAACCATACAAGACGTGGGAACTCATAGCCCCATTTCCAGACAAAAACGCGCATAACAGTAACAATATTAGGCATGCACGAATGCCCCAAAAGCGGCGAAAAATTCCGAGACGCCCTAAGCAAAACCAAACTAGGTTCAGAAGGCATACAGCCTTAAAGTTATCTCCACCTTTTCCCCATTTTTAAATAATCAAGCGTTAAGTTTTAAAACATAGAACACTATGTCAACAAGAGCACATCAACTAAAAGAAGGCATGACATTGACAATGGACATTATTCCAAAACTTTGGGAAAACGAGTACATCAAAACCGCAATAATGGTAATCTTACTTGTTGCAGTAGTTTTTGGCTTCTGGTATGGCTCGCAACTAGCGTTAAATACACAATATCCGGCGTTAGCTGTGGCTTCCGGCAGCATGTGCAAAGCAGAACACATGTACTGTGACGGTTGGTCCCATCCGTTTAGCCGAACATTACATGTGGGCGACCTAATAATAGTCCAAGGAGTAGACCCAAAAGAAATTAAGGCAGCTCCGGAGCCTGATGGTGACATTATCGTATTTCATCAACCGCTTGGTGGCAATGAATTAATCGTTCATAGAGCCATTGCAAACCAAACAATAGACGGTGAGATTTATTTCACGACAAAAGGCGATGGCAACGCTGGATCAGACTCTGTGCAGGTTCCGGAGGATCAAGTTGTTGGTAAAGTTATTTTGCGGATTCCTTGGATTGGGCATATCGCTCTTTTCCTGCACAATTCCTCTGGAATATTCATAATAATAATCCTGATAGTCATCTTGGTGATTGTGGAGTTTGTAATTCCAGTGTTTTCAAGCGAGAAAGCTGAAGTTGACAGTGGAGGAAAATCGGAGAAGGTAGCTGAAACCTAAGGTTTTATAAAGGTTATTTATAAAGGATACGTAAACATTAGCTTATAAGAAGTTGTTGTTCATGCCGAAAGCTGTATATATACATATCGAAAACGTAGTTGCTTCTGCCACCTTACATCAGAGAGTCGATTTGAACGCAGTTGTGAAGGGTTATCCAGGTGTGGAGTACCGTCCAGAACAGTTTCCGGGGCTAGTATTCAGGTTGAAAAGACCGAAGACAGCCACCTTAATTTTTAACTCTGGAAAAATGGTTTGCACGGGAGCGAAATCCGAAAAAGAAGCTCGTAGGGCAGTTAAGAAAGTGGTTAAAGAACTGAAAAAGGGCGGAATAATAATCATTAGCAAGCCGGAGATGAAAATCCAGAACATCGTTGCCTCTGCGAGTTTGGGCGGGCTGATAGATCTGGAAAAAGCTGCCTACTCTCTGGGGAAAACGATGTATGAACCTGAACAATTTCCAGGGTTGATATATAGAATGGCTGAGCCGAAAGTTGTCATATTATTGTTTGCAAGCGGTAAACTAGTTTGTACAGGAGCGAAAAGGGAACAAGACGTTTACGATGCGGTAGCCAAGCTTCACATCATTCTAGAGGAAAAAGAACTCATATTCTACGAACAGGCTTCAGCCGTGTAACTTCAATTTTCGCCTGTTTTCATCCTTTTTTTATCTGTTTCAAAATGGTCTTCAATTGCACTTCGTCTATTGCTCCGATTTCGCACAGTCTATTAGCTATCTCACTCATCTCAAGCAGTGCATGAAGTTTTATTCCGTTTTTGTCAAGTTTTTCTTTGCCTTTCTCTTCTCTGTCTAGGAGCACTACAGCGTCTGTTGTGATTCCTCCCTCAGCCTCTATGGCTTTCTTTGCCTCTGTTAGAGATAGACCAGTTGTGATTAAGTCGTCAATTAGCAAGACACGATCTCCGGGCGTGAGAATTCCTTCTATTCTCCTCTTTCTTCCGTGAAGTCTCACGCCTTTGCGAATGTAGAGGAACGGCTTCTTCAAGTTGTAAGCAATTAACGAAGCAAATGGTATGCCAGCGATAGGAATTCCTGCTACTCTGTCAAAACTCTTTAGCCCTATTTCTTCTTTAATGAAGGCCGCTTGTAAGTTGCAGATTTTTTGGAAGGCGTCTGGAAAGCTTGGAATTATCCTCAAGTCTATGTAGTATGGGCTTATTTTTCCACTTGTAAGTTTGAACGCTCCGAACTTTAGGGCGCCTATCTTATTTAGGATTTTGCAGATTTCAACTTTTACGGTTTCTCTGCTTTTTTTCTTTTGCAATGTTTCACCCCTTCTTAGAGACTTGATAAATTTTACCTATTTCAGGGATTAGACACGTAACTTTTGGCATTTCCTTTTTGAGTAATTCGGCAAATTTCTTTAAGTCTTGGGTTAAGCCTGTGTGATAGGGAACAGCCACCTTAGGCTTTGTTAATCTTGCTATTTCAACACCAGTTTCCGGCGACGTCCCGGGCGCAATTCCGACAGTGCAGAAAATTACGTCGAGTTTTTCTCTTTTGCCTATTGCTGCCATTTCCGGAAATGGTAAACTGTCCGATGTATGGTAAACCTTGACTCCATCCTCACTTTTTATTATGAAAGACACTGGCGTGGCTGCTGGGTGGTTACTTTTTTCTGCTTTGACCGAAACTTCTCCAAACTTCACCTCTGAATCTGGCTGAATCGCACGTAATTTTTCTGGAGGAATAACGTTTTGAAGTCTTCTTGCGGATGTTGGGTCAGCCACAACTTCACATTGTGTGAGCTTGTGAATCTGCGAAACAAGTGGTTGGTCTAAATGATCGTAGTGTTCATGTGTGATTAAAACAGTGTCAACGTTTTTGAAGTTTCGGGGTTTAACGTCAACGGGGTCTATAACTAACGTTTTTGAGGGGGTTTTGATGGTTACTCCAGCGTAGCGGTTAAACCACACAAATAGTATTTCGTTTTTGCTTGGTGTTTTCTTTTCGATTGACATGTAGAATCCCGAAAAAATATTATTGTGTCAAATACTTAAAAGACCTTTGATGAGGAGGTCCGTTACACTTAAAAGACTTGTAATAGCCTTTAACTTCCATCGGAGCGAAGCTTAGCATGGTTGATGTGTGGCTTCCCTATGGGAAATCAGAGATATGCGTGAGGATTCCAACTCGAAACTTTTTGGGTTCAATCGAACCAGCAGAGAAACCCAGTGTATCAGACGCTAGGGCGGAGATTGAAAGAGCTTTAAGGGAGCCTATAGGCTCTAAACCTTTGAGCGACACTGTAAAACCAGAACATAAAGTGGCAATAGTTGTTGATGATGCAACTAGGCCTGCTCCTAGCGATCTTATGGTTCCGCCATTACTTGATGAGTTGAATATGGCAGGTGTTAAAGAAGAAAACATCACAGTTATTTTTGGGTGTGGCACGCACAAAGCGGTTACTCGTGAAGAAGCTGTAAGGCTGTTGGGTGAAGATGTTCTTAACCGTGTTAAAGTTATCAGCCACGATTGCAGGGCGGAAGACTTGGTTTATTTAGGTAAAACTGGGAAGCATGGAACAAAAGTTTATTTGAATCGTGTTTTCGCCGAGGCAGACGTTAAGATCTTAACAGGAGACGTATGTTTTCACTATTACGCTGGTTATGGCGGAGGGAGAAAAAGCGTTTTGCCTGCTGTTGCTGGCGAAGCAACGATAAAGCATAATCATGCCATGCTTTTGCATCCTGAAGCCAAAACGGGAGTTCTTGAAGGAAATCCGGTTCATGAGGACATGGTTGAAGCAGCAAAACTTGGAAAGGTTGATTTTATTGTAAACGTTGTGATTAACAGTGAAGGCGAGATCGTTAAGGCTTTTGCTGGCGATTTGGAACAAGCTTTCTATGAAGGAGTGAAACTTGTTGATGAAATGTACCGTGTACAGGTAGACCGCAAAGCAGACATAGTTGTAGTCAGTCCGGGTGGGCATCCAGCGGATGTGAATCTTTTCCAAGCCTATAAGGGTGTTGACAACGCCCTCGAAGTGGTTAAGCGTGGCGGAGTGATAATCCTTGTAGCTGAATGCCCTGAAGGGCATGGAAACCAAGTCTTCTATGATTGGATGGTTAAGTTTAAGGATTTAAAAGCTGTTGAAAGGGAAATTAAGCGCCGTTTTGTTTTAGGTGGGCACAAAGCCTATTATTTATTGAAAGCTTTACGAAAGGTTCAGATAATTTTGGTTTCGTCAATGCCGGATTATTATGCCTCGAATGTTTTCAAACTGAAAACGGCTAGAGCCGTAAACGATGCTTTGAATGAGGCTTTCAGCATTGCTGGAAAAAAGGCGAAGGTCTGGGCAATGCCTTATGGAAACTTCACGTTGCCTGAAGTCAGAACAGGCGAAGAGTGAAAAGACGGGGAAGTTTTCAAAAAACAATTATAATCTAGAAGGAGTTAACATAGCATTGAATTCAAGTTAAGGGATGAGTTGGAAAAGGGATAACGTTTGCAACAAAACTTCAAACTGCGGAAATTCAACACGAACGACTTGGAACGTATTACATACATTAATCGTACTTGTTTACCAGAGAACTACTCGGACTATTTTTTTGTTGATTTGTATCGCAGGTTTCCAGAAACTTTCATTGTTGCAGAAGAAAATGGAGTTGTAGGTTACATAATGTGTCGTATTGAAACGGGTTTATCAAGCTCTATTTTCCGTGGATTAATCAAGAAGGGTCACATCGTTTCTGTGGCTGTTATGCCGGAGTATAGACGTAAGGGCATAGGAGAAGCTTTGGTTGCTAAGGCTATGGAAAACATGCGATTGTATAAGGCGAAACATTGTTTTCTGGAAGTTAGAGTAGCCAACACGGCAGCGGTAGACCTATACAAAAAGCTGGGATTTGACGTTTCTCGAACAGTTCGGGGTTATTATGCTGACGGAGAAGACGCATACGTGATGGAGATTAAATTAGAAAAACATTGATTTTTTGGGTAAGAATATCTGGAGTGCCCAAAGAAAATGGTTAAATATCTCATTTTCCGTTAAGGTCTGGTTTACCACATAAAGGTGTTGCCAGATGTTGAGAATCAGAAAGTTTATCGACGGAGAGGATGAAGAAGTTTGGATTAGGATACAGAATGAAGCGTACAAAGAATATGAGGATTTCAGACCAGACACCATGGAAGACATGGAAATCTGGAAGAAGAGCCCAAATTTCGACTCTACCGGAATGTTCATCGCAGAATTGGATGGAAAGCCTGTGGGCGCGGTTAACGCTTACATAGATAGAAAGAGAAAGGAAAAGATGGGATTCCTACGAGCGTTAGGTGTAGCTCAAGAGTTCAGGAAAAGAGGCATGGGCCGACGGTTGGCGGAGAAAGCAATAGAAAGCCTGAAGGAGAGGGGAATGGAGTCCATTCAAGGGTGGACGAGAAAAAACAAAGTTGCCTGTAAGTCTCTCTTGGAAAGTATGGGATTTAACTTAATCAGAGTTTTCAGCACAATGCGAAGAGACCTAGAGAGAATCCCCGACAACATCGGCGAACATGAAGAGCTAAAGATGCGCGAAATGAAGATGAACATGGACGACATAAAATTGCTGAACTGGCTTAGTAACGAAACTTTCAAGGAACACTTTAACTTCAGACCCGACACAGTTGAAGAAACAAAGTTTTGGATAGAGGAGAAGCCTTGGTGTGACATACTCGGAGTCTTCTTCTCTTACTTAAATGATGAACCAGTTGGATACGTGTGGGCTGGGATAGACAGCAAGTTCATCAAACATAAGGGTATAAAACGAGGTTGGATAATGTCGATAGGAGTGTTGAAGCCGCTTCGTATAAAAGGAATAGGCACATCACTCATGCAGCAGGGCATGGAATTCTTGAAGTCAAAGGGAATGACTGATGTGGAACTCGGCGTTGACGACTCGAACCCAACTAAGGCTATCGAACTGTACAAGAAAGTCGGATTTAAGGTTGTTTTCAAAGATTTGACATACCTAAGAAAAATTGAGTGATTCTGGGGCAACACGCTAGCGCCATTGACAACATTTATGGACAATACCCTTTTTATCTCAATTGTTAGGAAAGCTAATAAAGATGAAGAATGAACACGTCAAAACATTATATGTGGTGACAAGAAAACTTTCGAATAGTTTGCCGTTTTGAGATGAAGTGAATGGAGCCTGTAGAGTTTGCACTCGTGGCAATAACTTCCATCATTGCAGTGATGAACCCTACAAGTACCGTGGCGATTTACTTCGCTCTGACCAGAGACATGAACTTAGAGGAAAGTCGCAAGGTTATTGCGAAGTCTATGAAGATATCGTTTGTTGTTTTGGCGTTTTTTGTTTTTACGGGACAGCTTCTCTTCTTGGTCTTTAACATAACAGTTGCTGCGTTCAAGATTGCAGGAGGCATCCTTTTGGTGACAAGTGCATTTTCAATGCTTAATCCTAAAAAGAAAGAATTTTCTCGGGAAGAGCTTGAAAACATCGCCATAGTCCCACTTGCGTTTCCTCTCACAGCTGGGCCTGGAACAATTATGGCGGTGATACTTCTTGTTTCTGAGGCAAGCGGCTTACTGGAGGCTTCTCTTGTCTTTGTGGGAATTTTTGCTGGTGTGTTAGTGTCCTATTTAGGGATGACCTATGCGCCTAGGATATTCAAGTTTCTAGGTGAAGAAGGTCTTCATGTTGTAACGAGGTTAATGTCGATAATTGTGTTGGCTATAGCAGTGCAGTTCATAATCAACGGGATCGCTGAAACCATACCTACATTATAACATTTATTTCTCAACAGACGTAAACTTGTCTGGGATAATTTTAACCGCATCTAAACAGCCGTTCCTAACCCTGCCGATACAAACTTTCAGCGTCAATGCGAAAAGAATTCAGAAGTGTGCATGTTCTGCTTTTTCATTCAGAAAGTTTATTGCTTGAAGCACAGATTTTGCAAATCCCAACAAGCCGAGAAGCATAGCAACCACCAGAAACAAACGAATGTCAACAATCAAATTTACGTTTTGGACAGTTATGCCCACTATCCCACCGTTCAACGCGAAGATTAAGTAAAGAATGACGAATAACGCCTTTGCACCGTTAAAAAAGTGATGAACAATTGTTCCCGCAGTGAGTTCCCCAATAATCATCAGAAAGATGTAAACCATAACAAAAACTTCAATCATCTGTTGAAAACCTGGAGCTATCTCTGAAACTGGAGCCAAAAACATTGATAGAACGAAGTATATTCCGTAGAAAAGTACGCCTTTTATGGTTGCTTTTAGCGCTTTACGAGTGAATTTTTGAAGACGCTTATTCAAGTCCTTGTTTTCTTCAGTTATAAGGAATCACCAATGGTTCTTCTAAAGTGAAAGATGGAAATGAGAAATACACTTCGAAATATCCGCTTTCAGTGGCTCCCACTATTGGAACGTTAAGCTCCATGCGCCCGTAGTATGGCGTATTCTGTGGAGTTTCAATCGTTGTCTGTCCTTCACTCACTTGTATGTCGGTGCCGTTATACATCTGAATTTGGATGTTGCCAGTCAAGTCAAATGAGGCGTGATTTTCAAAACTTATCAGAACAGTGGCTGTCATGTGAGTTCCATTGAATCCAGCATATTCAATTTCTCCCAGCGTGAAGTTGTATAGTGGTGCACCCCAAGGCATGGAAAGGTTTGTTGACGCTTGAACTGGAATGACTTCCGCAAGTTTGATGCTAACAGTTTCACGCACTTCCAGTTCCGTGTCATTGAATAAACAATCTTGTCTGTTTTGCAAATCATTGATGTCTATCGTAACGTTGTGGGTTGCCATTACTTGTCTGCTTTTCTCTATGACAGGAATAAACGTGGATGCTCGTGTGATCATGAAGCCTTCATGGTCTAAGATTTCCGTTGTCACGTTGAAGGAGCCTATATTGTAGTAGCCCTTGTTATCAATTGTTATCGGCAGGGAAAAGAGTATTTTATTGTCTGAGGTTAAGCCTATTTGTGGTTCTCCGAAATCAAACCGAACATCTTTAAAGGAATAAACAGCAGAAACTAAAAAAACAATTAGGAATATCCAGAAAAAAGTTGTAGCAATGCTTATCATTCGAATCGGTATTCTCATAGTCTCTCCTTTTCCGAGCGTTTGTATGCATTTCAAGAGTTAGGTGGTTATTGCGAAGAGCTGTTTTCTTGCTGTTGCCCTTGTGAAGGCTGCGGTTGCACCTGTGAAGCTTGCTCCGGCGGTATGACTATGATTTCTGGTTCTGGCATCTTAATTTCTTCCTTTGGTTGTTCAGCCTTCGGCTCCTTTGGCTTGGTTTCTTCTTTCGATTGTTCAACTTTCTCCTTTTGAGGAGTTGGTTTGGTTATCACTCGTTTCTGCTGGACAATTCTTTGCGTTTTTGGTGCATGGGCGATTATCGTTATGCCTCTGATGGTTAGGAGTGAACTTATCCACCCCATAACTCCGAGATACATTATGCGTATGCACGTTGCAATCAAAGGAGCCAACGCTGCACCGAAAGTCTGCATCAAGTCCTCAGAAGCAATTATCGATAGGCTCTCCGTTAGAAATCCATAGGCACTTATGAAAGTGAAGACTAGCAGGGCTACACCTATGATTAACACGGTTACTCCGGAAAGGGCTATTTTGTCTCTAAAATTTTTGAGCGTGATTCTAACACCGTTTGAATTGAATGTGGAATATAATATTAAATCTTCTGATACAATAAACAAAATCTAGACTAAATATCAAAAATCAAACATAACAATTAAACGACACATTTTCCTCTTTAAATCAGGTTCACTTCTGCTTTACTCTTTGTCCATTTATCAAGCTTTATTATTCACGCTTATTTCAATGCTTAAAGGTTGCAAACAGACCCTTCAAGTTTCCACATTGCCAAAAAACCATTTATGCAATTTCTGTGTTCACAATTTTTATATAATTCCTCAATCACTATCTTATCGGGAGAGGCGAAAAAGACAGTAACTCTCCAAAGCCTCAGAAGTCACAAATGATGTCGTTGAAACAAGAGGCTGTTCAGTACTATTTCCAACTTACACGGATATTCAACAGAACTTTCGTTTTCAAATTCGGCTAGCGGAAGTCGAAGCCGAAATCCCTCTCCCTTTTTTTTGTGAACGCCATCGACTATAGAAATCCGCGTTTTGCCTGGTTCCTCGCGGAAAAACCTCAAAAACGGCGGAAATTGAGAGAGAAGACAGTGGCTGAACTATGGCGACAAGCCAAGTTTCTGATAAATTTTCTGTTTGTTTTCTTCAACCTTCTTTTTGACGTCTTCGAAAAGGTTGTTTCCATGAGAGTCAATGGCAATTGCCAGCGGACCGAATTCTTCAACCTCTAGAATCCACATGGCTTCAGGCATTCCCAAGTCAAGCCACTCAACGTTCTTCACGCTTTTTATGGCTTTTGCAGCTAATATTGCAGCTCCGCCAGTGAAAGCTCCGTAAACAGCACCGTACTTTGCCATTGCTTCTGTTGTTCTTTTTCCCATTCCTCCCTTGCCAATTATTACTCTAACTTTAAAGTTCTTTATGAATTCGTCCTCGAAAATCTCCATTCGCGTGCTTGTTGTTGGACCTGCTGCAACTATGGTCCATCTGTCTTCTTTTTTCTTCACGATTGGACCGCAGTGGAAAACAGCTAGTCCTTCTAAGCTCAGTGGCAAAGGCTTGCCCTGCTTGAAATAGTCTAAGGCTCTCTTGTGAGCTTGATCCCTTGCAGTAAACATTGTTCCACTCACGTATAACACGTCATTTACCCTCAGTTTACGTATTTCCTCCTCTGATATTGTAGTCTTAAATTTGTAAACAGCCATTTTATTTCGCCTCACTTGACTGTATGAGTTAAATATTCAACCGTTCCGTCTGCACTTAATCTTGCGCTAGCTCTTCTCGCAGCCCAACAATTGAATGCAACAGCCACCGGATAGGACGCTGGATGCCTATAAGCATAATCTATATTTACGCTTAAAACCGTGATTTTTCCGCCAAGCCCCATCGGTCCAATCCCCGTCATGTTCACAGCCTCTAGAATCTCTTTTTCAAGCTTTGCTATTTCAGGATCGGGATTTGACAGATTCAAAGGTCTCAGCAAAGCTTTTTTCGCTATTTTCATGGCAATGTCAGAGCCTCCTCCTATGCCGACGCCTAGAATGTTTGGTGGACAAGGTTTCGCCCCAGCCTTCATAACAGCGTCAACAACAAACTTCTTCACTCCCATTATTCCCTCACCTGGAACAAGCATACCCATAACACACGTGTTTTCTGCCCCTCCACCCTTTGGTAACACTGTCATTTCTATTTCATCTCCTTGCACAATTTCCCAATTTATCCACGGTATCAACCTTCCCGTGTTGTCTCCACTATTTTTCTGAGTGAAGGGATTAACGGCATTCGGACGAATAGGAACCTCCACGGTGGCTCTTCTCGTAGCTTTTATCAAAGCTGCTTCAATCTTGTCAAGGTCTTTCGCTTTGGCACCAGCTTTGATGTAGAATATTATTGTGCCCGTGTCTTGGCATATAGGCGCCTGGTATTTCTCGGCAAATCCAATGTTGTCCAAAATAGCCTTTAACTGTGTTCTTCCTGCGTCACTTGTTTCTTCAGCGTATGCTTTTTGCAGTGCCTGCTTGACGTCTTCGGGCAGATAGATTACTGCTTGCTTTATAAGATTGAAGGCGACGTTTTCCATAATACTTAGTGTTTCCAAAGATCTCCCTCTCTTTAGCAGTTCATGGTGAATTAGTGTACTTGTAACTCTTGTTTTATATTTTTTTAGTTTTGCTGATCAGTGCAGCCTAAATGAATAATAGCTCAACTATGCGAGTTAATCAGAGTTGTGTACATAAATGAATGAAAAGCAAATAAACGTTGATTACAACATTTCTGTGATGGCTTATGAGAAAAAGCTTGATTCCCGCAGGTTTTGTTCTTTTCATTGTTGGCGTGGTTTTGGGCTTTTACGCTTCCCAGAGGAACTGTCTAATAGCCTTCATTACAAGGGGTTACATGAATTTCTGGACTGCCATGGAGATTCTAGGCGGGATTATAGCGTTAGCTGGCATCATAATCACACTAATTGGTTTCGTTAAGAAGACATAAATTTCTCGGCAAAAACCTACCTTTCCTTCCACCAAGAAACTTCTGATGCGTTAAGCAGTCGGGGGATGCTATTTTGACGAGGGCGCGCTAATCAAATGTATCCATTGCTGGAAGGCTATTTAAGATAGCCTTTTCTTTTTAGGTACATGTCTATATCCTTAGGGGAGAATCCGACCTTTTCCGCAATCAATTCGGCGTGACTCTCTTTCGCTATTCCTGGGATTAACTTGTATGTTGGTTTTTTGTTTTTGAATTCGACTTGCAGATGTTGACATCTTCCTTCTTGGAGGAATCTGCTTGCTAATTCATGATTATGCGTAATTAATATGGTGGTGCTTCCGATTTTGTTGAAACCATTTAGAATGGCATAGGATATTTCCATCTTTTCTTCGTAAGTAGTTGCCTCAGCAAGTTCATCTAATATAACTAGACTTCTTGGATTTGCTTTGAAAAAGATATCCTTTGTTCTCTCCAATTCGGTACCAAATCTTCCCTCTGTATCCATAATGGAATCCGACATTGGTGCCTGATACAAAATTTTATCTACAATACTTAACTCAGCTTCTTCAGCAGGAACATAACATCCAATCTGGGATAAAAGTTGCATCTGAGCGATAGTCTTGCAATAAGTTGTTTTTCCACCGCTATTTGAACCAGTGATTATAGTTAATTTCTGTCCATTTACGTTCACATCATTTGGGACATAATCTGGATTTCCTTTTGCAAGAATAGGGTTTCTCACGTTCTTGGCCACAAAATAATGCTTGCTGGCATTGGTTATGGTTGGGAGAACCATAGATTGTCCCATAGCTCTAGAATACTCATAAAATGACAATAACTCGTCGATCATGCCTAAAGCCTCGATGCCCCTTCTGATGTCGGGGTCTTTTTTGTACATCTCTCTAAGCGGGGATATGAAATGCTTACGATCAAATCTGTCCGGATAACCGTACATGATTGGGGTGTACGCGAGGGCTGCCAAGACTGCCAAGAATTGCATTGGTTCAAAGTACATCGACAAAAATAATGCGATATACGGTATCACCAACGTCGGTTTAAATGAACGGAGGGTGAATTTTATTCTCGGCGTGTATATCTGCACTTCTTGTTTAGTTTTTAGACCTTTAAGAGTTTTATATACTGGCCCATTTATCAATTCAAATACGCGTTTCTCATCAATACTTCGAATGTCTTCAACTAAAATTCGCAGGTATGGCGATTCTAATCTGGGTAAATCTTTGACTCCATCAACAATATTCTTAAAGAATCCCATAGATTCGCGATATAATTTATATTGATCAACGAATCGAAGGTTATATGGTTCGCTTTGGCAGTACAAACATTGAAAAAGGTAGCGATGTATATACGGTTCTCTTTTAGCAATCGAGTTCAGGTAGCCATTTAACGCTTCTCTTATCTTTCTATCTTTTTCTAGTTCTTTGATGGAATTCTGTTTCTCAAGAATCAATTCCAAAGAATCGAGAGGTTTCACGAGAGACCTAAGTAACGTCGCTGCACCAGTCTTAGTTCTAGTATGATTTATGGCATTGAACAAATCCGGGACATCAATTGTAAATAGTGTCTTTTCATCAATTATTCTCGGTGACAATTGACCAGTTATGCGGACGGTATCATCATATATGGCCCCTTCGCTATCGATGCCCCACAAATCCTCATATGAACTGTGAACCAAGTTTTCTAATTTAGACATTTATATTCCAGTAGAAAAATATGATATTTAACGATAAATAACCTTATTGAAAACTCTATGGTGACAAGTGACGAAATTTTAGCGCTAAGACGACAAAACCAGAAAAACGGTTAACTATTTATGCTTTAGTTAACAAGTGCCAATATACTTTAACGATCGGAAAGCTCTCAAATGAGTGCACCAAAGGGATAGATCTAACTTAACCATTTCTGGCTTGTGGTAAAATCTATCGCCTAAAACTGAACGAAGCAGAGGAACATAGCTCTCCAAGATTTCATCTGACGCCGCCGAGATGTTGAACTTAAATGTCTTTTTCTTTGTGAGTATCTTGATCCTATGAATTTGAAACTCTACGCGCGCTTTTAACTGTGGAGAGACTTGGGTTGGGCTGTATAACGCTTAAATATTTTCTTTCGTCTCTTTAGTATGTGGTAATCATCCATGTTTTCAACCAGTGAATACGCCGTAGAGTTAAGGAGAGTGGCTAAGCGCTACGCTGACATAGTAGCCGTAGACTACATAGACTTAGATGTTAAATACGGAGAAATCTTCGGCCTTCTAGGCCCAAACGCCTCAGGGAAATCCACCACGCTAAAAATGATTTTAGGATTGGTCAAGCCAGACTCTGGATCCGTCAAGGTTTTAGGCATAAATGCGGAAGAGGATTCGGTGGCGGTGAAGAGGCAGGTGGGATACGTTCCTGAGACTCCGCGTCTTTATGAATTTTTGACAGGACTAGAATACCTTGACTTTGTTGGTGACATTTACGCGGTGGAGATGTCAGAGAAGAAGAAGCGAATAGAAGAGCATTTGGCGGCTCTTGAACTGGAGGGAAGAGAGGGCGACATGATAAACAGCTACTCACAAGGGATGAAACAGAAAATCGCGCTCATTTCAGCTTTTCTTCACAAGCCAAAACTACTCATTTTAGACGAACCTCTAAGCGGCTTAGACCCAAAGTCGGCTAGAATCGTAAAGGATCTCCTACGCAAGCTAACAACCCAAGGAGTAACAACCATTATGTCAACCCACATTCTAGAGATAGCACAGGCCATGTGCGACCGCATAGCCATAATGTACGAAGGAAAGTTATTGGCTTTAGGTAACATGGAGGAACTAAGACAGAAGGCAAGGCTGCCTGGATCGGATCTAGAAGAAATCTTCCTAAAACTGACAGGAACAGGGGACATAAAAGATGTTGTCGAGGCACTTCTTAAATGAACTGGAAAAACGTTGTTAGGCTTATTAGCATTGAACTAAAGTCTGGAAGATTGATTAGGGGTCAAAGGCTGAGAAGGTATCGAGAAAGCAGGATTTTTCAGTATTTGCTGTATGTAGGGGCCTGCGTTCTAGGATTAGCGATAGGATTAGCCGTTGGAAACTACTATAGCGGGATGCTTGACTCTGAACTGAAAACCTTGCTCTATCAAGGGGCTTACTATCTTTTCCCATCCCTCCCCACTCTAATTCTCATTTCAAGCATGGTCTTCACCATGATGGTGCAAATTCAGCGAGCCGGAGTAAGGTTTTCCATTCAACCTCCGTACTGGCTGCCCATCACATGGGAGGAGCACACTTTAGCCTCCACTCTAGCTCATCTTATTGGGGTCCCATTGGTTTCCATCATTCTAGTTGGTTCAGCCATAGCGGCCTTCTCCATTTTTCTGGGAGAATTGCCTCTTGCCATTTTCACGATTTTTGCTTTGCTGGCTAGTGCCTTCTTAGCTAGCACGACGACGGAGATTTTCAGAGTTTTGCAAGTGAGACTTACAGGAGCTGTTTACAAGTCTTCTGGGAAGGCTGCTGTTTGGGTGAGGTTCATTGGTTCCCTGCTTTTCTTGATTGCGTTCTACGTGGTTTGGTTTGCCTTTACGTCTGGCGCTGGCTTCGTCACCCTCATTGAAGTGGTTGCTGGTGGCCAAGAAGCGGTTTGGTTCATTCCGTACCTCTGGTTAGGGTTGACCTTAGTCTCCTTTATGAGTGGATTACTGACACAAACAGTTATTTTTTCGCTGGCTTCCCTTCTGTTTATTCTCGTCCTTTTCTACATGGCGGTTAGATTGAACATGAGATTTGGGTTGTACGAGCCGCCAGCAATCACGATTTCAAGAGGAGTTTATGCTCCGAAGGTTGGCCTCTTGGGAAAGCTTGGTTTTTCTTCGTTAGAGGCTGCTGTGATAAGGAAAGATTTTAAGGCATTCACGAGACGACGGGAACTCATGTATATTTTCATAATGCCGTTGGTTTTCATACTTATGCCGTTGATGCAGCAGTTGGGATTGTTGGGTGAACCCGCTGCCACGGAGCCTTCTCGGTTCCTTTTCGCTTGGATACTTCTTGGGCCTGGAGCTATAATGGCTGTTATGTTGGGCAGCTTGATTGTCGGTGAGGAGGGTGGGGCTGTTTGGCATTTCTTTTCTTCACCCATCAGCGCGCGAAGCTTGGTCAAGTGTAAGTATGCCTTTACAATCATCTTCTCATGCGTAGTAACGTTGGTGTGTGGGGTTGTTGGAATTCTAGTCATGTGTCCTTCGCTAGACATCACTGTGGCGTTGTTAATTGAATCCGTTCTGCTAATCTTTGCTTTAGGCGCCGTTTCCCTCGGAGCAGGAATAAAAGGAGCCGACTTTACCGAAGTTCCAAGGCCTAGAATGGTTAGGCCTTTAACGTCTCTCGTCAACATGATCTTATGCTCGGTCTTGGCGTTGGCAATCTTCTCTCCCCTCCTTCTACACGCAGTTACGATGGAATACATACTTATTCCCGTGTCCCTGCCAAAAATAGACCTTTACATTGCAGTTTTCATAAGTGCGGTTATGGCTTTCCTCGTAATCTTTGTGTTCTATCGAATAGCCCTCAAAAGCGCGAGAGAATTCTTGAGAAAGGCTGAGATTTAGACATAACAATTGAATGAACACACGAACGGCCTGAGGTTAGAGGCAAGTAGAAGGTGTACGTTGCCATGGAATGGTGGCGAATGTTGAAAGAGCTATCTCGATGTTCATTCTGTTACTTGAGCTCGTCTGAAAACATACCAAGAGATTGCAATAAAGACGACAAAGTAGACTATTGCTACGGCAATTGATGTCAAGATGATATTGGACAAAGGCTCTGAGTAGAGCGCGATCCATTTAACCTGCTCAGGAGTCGATCCACCTATGTCTATCTTGTAATACGTGACGTCCCACGAAGGGTGAAGAATATAATTTATCAAATTTGGACCTATGCTGTCGGTGCCGGTGGAAACGCTAGTACCTGTCGGACCCAACGGCGACAGACCACCATTAGCAAACCCAGAGTTGCCGGTGCCAGGAATGTAGGTGAGAATCCATCCTTGACCTGCTAGCACCCCGATTATTGAACCAATTATGCTTGTCCCCAACCAGATGCCTAAGGCTCCAAGAGCAGCGATTAAGGAGCTCCTAGAGAGCGTGCCCAAAAATAGAACGATTGCTATCCATATTAAAGTGCTGAAAAGGGCTCCGAGAAGAGAGAGTGGAACAAGGTGCAGGTTGTTTTGAGGCCCATACACAACAACGCCGCCTATGGTCATGTAAACCATCAGAAAGCAGTATGTTACCAAAAGCGTTACAAAGGCAGCAAACAGCTTGGCCAAGAACACGGTGGTCCTTGAAATGGGCTTGGCTAGTAATGGAACGATGGTTCCACTCTCAAACTCTCCTGAAATAGTATTCATCGTAGTTACTATTGCAAACAAGAAAAATCCAAACCCACCCAAACCTACATTTGCATTAATCACAAAATCGGGGTTCGCTTTTACAGGTTCGCCAGTGATGGCGCTTACGATATGGCCTCCAGCCAACGATAAGGTGGCGAGCGCAAACGCAACAACGAGTATCCCGAGGAACTTCTTCTTTCGGATGTTCCACAGTATCTCATACCTGACTACTGCAAGAAACTTTCCTGTCCAACCCATGCGACTTTCAGTCATTTCGTGACCTCCCTCGTGCGTTTGTGTTTGGCAAGAAGATCCATAAATATGTCCTCTAGGCTTTCTCCTTTCAGATTCATGGATGTGACGATGCCTCCTCCAGCTGTGATGGCTTGAGAAACTTGAGATCTGACGTCGTCACGAGTTTTCACTTCGACAGAGAGTTTTTTTCCGTCTTTGGAAACATTTGTCACGAAAGGTAGTTCTTTCACTTTCTTGATTACAGCGTCTGAGAGTTTGTCAACTTCAGCCTCTATTATCAAGGGTCCACTAACCTTGGCGGATATCTGCTTAAGCGTGCCCGATGCCACGGCGACTCCCTTGTTAATTATTGTGATGTGGGTGCAAACCTGTTGAACCTCGTGGAGAAGGTGTGACGAGAGAAAGATGGTGACGCCTTCTTTTGCCATCTCCTTCATTATCTCTCGGATCTCAACCATTCCAGTAGGGTCTAAACCAAGACTCGGCTCATCTAGGATCACCAATTCAGGCTCGCCTAACAACGCCTGCGCCATGCCTAGGCGCTGTTGCATACCTTTACTGTACGTGCCGACGAGATCGTTCCCTCGCTCTCTCAAACCAACCATGTCAAGAAGTTTAGGCACCTGTTTTGCCCGTTCTTCTTTGGTCATGCCGTACATTCTTCCATATATGTCGAGGAGCTCCCTTCCCTTCAAATGCTTAGGCAACTTCGGAAGTTCAGGCATGTACCCTATTGTCGCCCTTACGTCTGGCTTGTCCCAACCAAGTTCTTGACCTAGAACACTCACTGATCCGCCGTCAGGCTTTAACAACCCGACAAGTACCTTGATTGTTGTGGTTTTTCCAGCACCGTTGGGACCTAAGAAACCATGAATAGTGTTTGCTTCAACCTTGAGGTCTAGCTTGTCCACAGCGACTAAAGACTTGTATTTCTTTATGAGGCCAGTAGTTTCAATGACAAACTCCAAGGAATATCCTCCATGCCTTCTTAGTATGCCTGCACCACTATCTTAAATTTTTTACTCTCAGTTCGAGCGCACGTAAGCAAATTATGAAATTCGAAAGGCTCTTATTCACCAAGTTAATAGAAAACCTTGAAAACTCATTGTCATAAAAGGCAGAAGGAGAGCAAAAATGGTCGCGGACAATATAAGAGAAAACGATTTCCTAGAGGCTTTGTTAACCATTCCAGCAATATACAATTACAAAATCTCTCCGAACTCAAGGTACGTTGCTTTTACTTGGAAAAATGTTCATCCTAATCTCGATGTCTTTCTCGTCCCAACCGACGGATCGAGAAGACCCGTTGCCTTAACAGAAACACCAGAAGCAACATTCATCGTGGATTTTGCTCCAGACTCCAAATCAGTTATTGTGGGCGAGGATAAAAACAGAAACGAAAGAGTACGATTACTCGAAGTAGCAATAGACAAGCCAGAAGAAATGATTCCTTTAACAGAAGAAGACCCGCCTTTCTTTTTACGGGGAGGAGCGTTGCATCTAAACAGGAAGTGGCTTGTTTATGGCGCTAATTATGACTTAGAAAAGAAAAAGGAAATTGAAGCAACATGGGTTTACAGACAGGACCTTGAAAACAGAGATAGGATAGTTTTGGCAAAACCCCAGAAACCTACGTGGCTCTACCCTCAGCTTAACAAACAGGGAACTCACGTGCTCTACAATCGAAAGGAACTTCACCCTAAAGGAGAGCAATATTGGCTAGTCGACATCGAAGGGGAAGAAGATCGAGAAATACTTAATTTTGGACCTAAAGCAAAGGTTGAAGCACTATGGTTGCCTGATGGACAACGTGTCGGATTTATAACGGAGACAAAGAACGGCAAAGTTCAAAAATATTATTCGTTGGGCATTTACGACATTGAAACAGAGGAAACTTATTGGCTGATTGATAACCCAGATCGTAATATCGAAAGAATACGCAGTCCCATTAATAGTCGTCACTTGGTAGTTTTGGAGTATCAGAAGGCAACGGTGAGACCTTCCATAATTGACTTAACAAGCATGAAAGAAAAGTTCCTAAATAAAACTAAAGGTTCACTCGTACCAATAGGTCCAGTGACTGATGAAGAATGGGTGGGCTTGTATTATTCGTCCACGCAACCACATGAAATCATCAAGTTCGACCTTAACAATATTGTCCCATCTCGTTTTCAAACGCTAACCCACGTTTGGGAACGAACAACAGTTAAACGTGAAGATCTTACTCCTGCAGAAGATTTCTTGTGGAAAGCAAAGGATGGTTTGATGATTCATGGGTGGCTATATCATGCAAAGACTGCCAGTAAAAAAATAATCGTTTACGTTCATGGCGGACCCACCGGTCATTCTGAAGATAGCATAAACGCTCAAATCGAATACTACACTTCAAAAGGTTTCAACGTTCTTGATCCGAATTATCGAGGATCAACAGGTTATGGCGTGGAATTTGAGGATTTAATTAGAGTTAATGGGTGGGGAAGTGACGAACAAGAAGACATATGGTCAGGAATCAATGCTCTGATAGAGCGGCGAATAGTGGAGAAGGGAAAAATAGGGGTGACTGGAACAAGTTACGGCGGCTACTCAAGTTGGTACGCCATTACTAAAGCGTCAGAATTAGTTTCTGCCGCAGTTCCCATTTGTGGAATGACAGACTTAGTGGTAGACTACAAAACAACCCGTCCTGATTTGCGCCCATATTCTGAAGAAATGATGGGAGGAAGCCCAGAAGAAGTACCCCAACGATACTATGAGCGGTCACCCATAAATTTCGTCGGACAAATTAAGGGCAAGCTTATGATTGTTCAAGGAGCCCGTGATCCTAATGTTACACCTAAAAATGTGGAAGCGGTAAAGAAAAGACTGGATGAAGAGGAAATCGAATACAAGCTATTAGTTTTTGAAGATGAGGGACATGGAATATTGAAAACTAAGAATCAGAAGGTCCTCTTTAGAAAAATCGCAGACTTCTTTGCTGAGGCATTAGAATAGGCTACTGATTCGTAAGCCTCAATGTTGATCTATCTTCTCCTTTGGTTAGTAACAAAGTTTAAAGCTCAAAGAAAGGAAATCACTATGGTTAAGCCGTTAAACTATGTCGGTTGGGTGTGTTGCGTCTACTCAAGCGAAAGATTTAGAGAGAGAACAAGAAGGAGGAAAAGTCAGAATGAATCAAGATTCGGAGACAAGCACAGAAAAACAGAGAACTGAAGTGTCACGACGAGCAAAGATTATTATCGGTATCAGCGCATTCATTTTGATATTTACTTTCGTAGTGATTTGGTGGTTTTCTACGCATCCTCCTTTTCCAGTCACCATTAATCCTTAATAAATACTTAAAACTGAAGGATGTAAGATGAAACAAAATAAAAAACGTGGAAGGAAAAATGCAATTTCGCGTTGAAGTTGGTTTGCTTATCTTATCTCTTGCGTTCGTAGTTTCCTTCTTCGGCGGTTTGAAGTAACGATAGATTTAAATGAATATTGGCGTCTTGTCGCCATACTTGAAGCGCATCCAAACCGCTACTTAGCTTACATGCGAGATGCATCCCTTTATTTGATTTTACCTCCAGCTGTGGGCTTGGCTTTCAGTATCATTGCATTTATAAGAGAGAGAAAATCGCCGACTGGAGTTCTTGGCTGGTGGCTTCCCCTAGCGGTTTTCGGCGGCTTTTTCTTTTTTTGGGGGTGCTTATTCACTTTCGTGGACTTACACCAAATACTCTGTGGCTATACATGAGGCAGAGCTGTACAGTTCCGTAAACATTGCAGACCTTATTCTAGCAATTTGTGCAACAGCATCAGTAGGCGGAATTCTTTGGGTATTAGCAGGCGTTCTCTTTATGCTTTCACCCGTGTTTAAAAGAGTGCTACGCAATAAACAGAACGTGCTGAAGATTAAGAAAAGTTCACTTTAACCTATCTCTCCGGAGAATGGACGCTGTTGTTGTTCGTGTAACTTAAATACTGCTTAACTCAAACTGTTTATGGAACGTTGAGGAAAAGGAGATGGCTGAAGAAGAGGAAACCGTAGCTGAGAAAAAATATGATTTATTGGAGGATCTTCCCGGTATTGGTCCTGCCACTGCCCAAAAGCTGAAGGAGTTAGGTTTTCATACTGTTGAGTCTTTGGCCATGGCAGCTGCCCGTGAATTAGAGTCTGTCGGTATCAGTGAAAAAAAGGCTTTAGCAATTATTGGTGTTGCCCGTTCTTCTATCAGTGTTTCTTTTGTCCGAGCTGACGAGCTTCTTAAAATGCGTCAGAACGTTTTGCGTTTGACTACTGGCAGCAAAGCCTTGGATGGGCTTCTTGGTGGGGGTTTGGAGACTCAGACCATAACTGAGTTTTATGGTGAGTATAACAGTGGTAAAAGTCAGGTTTGTCATCAGTTATGTGTGAATGTGCAGTTACCTCCTGAAAGGGGCGGGCTCCATGGTGCAGCCTTGTACGTTGACACTGAGAACACTTTTAGAACTGAGCGTATTGTTCAGATGGCTAGGCATTTAGGGCTTGATCCTGAGGAAGTGGCTAAGAATATTATTTACGCTGAGGCTTACACTTCTGACCATCAGATGTTTCTTCTCGATAATGCTGATGAGATCATTAAGAAGAATAATGTTAGGCTGATTATTGTTGATTCTTTGACTTCGCACTTCAGAAGTGAGTACCTTGGGCGTGAAATGTTGGCTCGCAGACAGCAGAGGCTGAACAAGCACATGCATAAGCTTATTCGTTTGGCTAGGTCTTTCAATACTGTGGCTGTTGTGACAAATCAGGTTATGGCTAAACCTGACGTGTTCTTCGGAAATGCTGTTCATCCAATCGGCGGCAACATTGTTGCCCACACGAGTAACACGCGAATTTCTTTGAGGAAGGCTTCTCGTGGTCCCGTGCGGATTGCCCGCTTGGTTGCCTGTCCCTATTTGCCTGAGGGCGAGGAAATATTTAAAGTAACTGAAGGCGGCCTAGAAGATGTTTCTGAAGACGATAAAGTGAAACCCCGTAGGCGTTAAATATGCCCATCTCGTCAGCTTTGGTTACAAGGTTCTTTCAACTTCTGGTTAATCGGCGGTTTGCTGAGGCAGAGCGTGAACTTGAGAGAATCAAGCAGAAGATGCACAAGACTGAGTGGAACAGAGGCTATTTTAGGGCTTTGTCTGGAATGTTAATTGCGCGCAAATCAAACAATGATGATTATGCGTTTTTGTCAAAGCTGGATTTAGATGATAAGAATGCTTTGCGGGATTATAGAAAAGAGTTTCAGGGGCATGTGAAAAGCAAGCTTGACGGGGATTTTGACCGTGGATTTTTTTCTGCTTGCGCTAAGTTTATGCGTGTCCTCAGCAAATTGGCTGTGAATGATTCTGAAGCGAAAAGTGAGATGTCTGAGAAGGCGAAACCTAAACCTTTTGAGAAGGATAAAAGTCAAGCGAAAATTGAGAGTTTTTTGAGAGTGAAGGCTTAGCTAAGCTATGGTAGTGGCGATTATTGTGTATAGTAGGGTCCAGAAGGCTATCCATGAGATGAAGTAGATGCCTATTCCTGTGGTTACGAGTTTCTGCGGTTTTTCTACTTTGAGTGAGAATTTGGATTTTATGATGTAATAGGATATTAAATAAATGACTAGTGCTATGGACACGCCGTTGAGTAAAGTGGTGTAGGTGGGATTTTCCTTGACTATTGTGTTTGTTGTTAGGCCGTAGCCTGTGCATATGAGGGCTGCTGTTATGCCTAAGGCGAGTCTTAACCAGTATATGATTTCTAGGGTTTTCATGGTGTTTCAGCCTTTGCAATTAGTATTTTAGCTTCAGATTTAAAGCTGCCTATTTATAGTTTTGGTGGTTATAGTTTCTTGGAAAGCGGGTGAGTTAATGAAGAAGCAATTCACGAGTTTTGATGTTAATGCTGTTGTTCGCGAGCTAAGCGAGGCTGTTTTGGATTCGCGTGTCAGCAACGTTTACCAGCTAAGCAGCAAGACTTTACTCTTTAAGCTTCGTAAGGCTGATAAGCCTGTTTTTTGGTTGATTTTGGATGCCGGTAGGCGTTTACATTTAACCTCTTACACGGTGAAGAAGCCCAAGGTTCCTCCTTCCTTCTGCATGGCTTTGAGAAAATATTTGCGTAACGTTTGGTTGACTGGTGTTGAGCAGTATGAGTTTGAACGTGTTGTCGTTTTTACTTTTAAGACCAATGCTGGTGTTATGCGGCTTTTTTTGGAGCTTTTCGGAGATGGCAACATCATTTTGGTTGGTGAGAATGGCAAGATTTTGCAAGCTTTAAGCTATAAGCGTATGCGAGATCGGAACATTATTCGCGGTGAGGTTTTTCATTTTCCGCCTCCCAGTGGGAAAAATCCGTCAAAAGTTAGCAAAGAAGAGTTGTTGCAAGAGTTACGAAATGTTGGTGACGTTGAGGTTGTGCGAGGTCTTGCAAGGTTTTTGGGTGTTGGTGGTTTTTATGCTGAGGAGGTTTTGTTGAGGGCTGGTGTTGACAAGAAAACGCCTTGTAATGCTTTAACTGATGCAGTGGTTGATGCCGTTTTTGAGAATTTGCATGATATGCTCGCTCAAGTTACTGGTGGGAAGTTGGAGCCTTGTGTTGTCTTGGATGAGACTGGCAGTTTTGTTGATGTTGTCCCTTTTAGGCTTAAGCGTTATGCTGGTTTTGGGCATCAGTCCTATGGGAGTTTTACTGAGGCTTTGGATGAGTTTTATGTTAGGGTCGGTGCAATCCTGAGAGCGTTGGTTGCGGCTGCGGGGGATGTTGAGGAGTTAAGGAATGAGGAAGCAAGGCTCAAGAGGATTTTTGCTGGTCAGGAGAAGGTTTTGATTGAGGCTGAAGCTACATCAGAGAAAAATAGGCGTATTGGCGACGTGATTTACGCGCATAGCGGTGACCTTCAAGCGTTATTGAATATGTTTTTGGCTGGTAAAACGAGTGGGATGGAGTGGGGTGAGGTTGTTTCTGATGTTTTGGCTGAGAAAAAGGCTGGTTTGAGGCATAGTGTGTTTTTTGAGTCTTTTGTTTCTAAGGGTTTAGTGGTTAATGTTTGCGTCGACGATTTGTGTTTTGGTTTGAGTTTGCGGAAGAGTTTGTTTGATAATGCTGCAAGGTTTTATGAGCAGAGTAAGCGCGCCAAGCGGAAGATGAAAGGTGTACGGGCTGCTTTGGAAGAAACGCGTAAGAAGTTAGACGAAGTTGAAGCTAAGATTGGTGAGGCTGAAGAGTTAGGGAAGATTAAGCCAGCCAAAGCGGTTGAAGAGATTGTTGAGCGTAAGATTAAGCGCAAAGAATGGTTTGAGAAGTTTAGGTGGTTTGTTTCTTCTGATGGTTTTTTGGTTGTGGCTGGTAAGGACGCTGTCAGTAATGAGGTTTTGGTTAAGAAGTACACTGAGGATGACGATGTGGTTTTTCATGCTGATGTTGTTGGTGCACCCTTCGTTGTCGTTAAGACTGAGGGTAAAGAGCCTAGTCAGCAGGTTTTGCGTGAAGCTGGTGAGTTTGCTGCTGCTTTTTCCAGAGGTTGGCGTGAAGGCTTCGCGAGTGTGGATGTTTATTGGGTTGAGCCAGATCAGCTGAGCAAGGGTGGGCCTTCTGGCGAGTATGTGTCTCGTGGAGGCTTTGTTGTTCGTGGAAAACGGAATTGGATGCGTGGGGCCTCACTTGAGACAGCTGTTGGCGTGGTTATGGAAGATGATGGCGAAATTAAGTTTGTAGGTGGACCTGTTCAGTCGGTTGAAGCTAAGACGAATGCTTATGTGGTTGTTGTGCCTGGAGACTTGAAAGGTAAAGAAGTGTTTAAGCACGTTCTAGCTGCTTTAGCTGGAAAAATACCTAAAGAACAGCGGGAAAAGGTTTTGAAAGTTTCTGTTGAGGAGATTAGAGAGTTCATCCCGTATAGCAAGGGCAGAATTCTAGAGGGTTGATTTTGGTTAAGATGCGAATTTAAGTGTGGTCGAGATATAGTTAGTATGGGCAAATTGAGGCTTGTTAGACAATTTCATTGTTCTGATGAGGAGGATGCGAATGGTAAGTAAGATTTTAGGTAAGATGGAGGTTCTCCGAGGATTTATCAGTGTTCCGACCAGAAGTAGATTCGAATTGATCGGAGATATTCGTTTACCTTGTTTTACTAAGTTGAATGGTGAACCTGCTAGAATTGATAATTATGGAAGGCTTTGGTCGTCGTATTTGAAAGGTAGATTCTCTGTCGGTACCAGAGTAGAGCTCAGCAAAACTGAGAATGGGTATCAAGTTGTACCGAGTGAGACTGAACGAAAGGATTTTATTCGTCTGATGAAAGAAAAGAAGGTCATGTCAGTTAGCCGTGAGCCAGACAGTGAATCAAGTGTATATTATAAAGTGCTTCAAGGAGATTGTCTTAGATACCTTGATGATGGATCTATTAGTGGTGTCCACCTTACTTTTCTTGATCCACCTTACAGGCAAGGGAAAGATTATAGATTCTTTGATGATAATCAACCTGCTTGGAAATATTGGGGTTGGTTGAAGAGTATTTTAGGCAAACTATATGATGTCACAGCAGATGGTGGAGCCATCTATTTTATGCAAAGGGAAAAAAACGCTGAAGAAGTATTAAAGGTGCTCAGAGAGACTGGGTGGAGTTTTCAGAATCTTATTATTTGGAAGAAGAAAACGTCTGCTGTCCCATGTTCCTCCAGATTTTCTAAGCAATATCAAATCATTGCTTATGCCATTAAAGGAGATAAACCGCGAGTCTTTAACAAGCTACGCATAGACTTGCCTCTTCTCCCTGAACAGAAGTATGAGAGGAAAAATGGAGTTTACCTTACTGACGTATGGGATGACATCAGAGAATTAACTTCTGGATACTTTGCTGGAAAAGAAGCAATAAGAGACATTAATGGAGATAGAGTTCATAAGCAACAAAGCCCTGTAGGACTGCTTCTGCGAATTATTCTGTCATCCACTTTGCCAAGAGATACTATCTTAGACCCACTTGCTGGAACAGGACCCGCCTTAGTAGTTGCACATCAACTGAAGAGGAATTCTATAGGGATAGAAATAGATCCCAAGTATGTTGAAATCATTAAAAATCGGTTGGAATCTTTAAGGCCTTCCGATGATATCGCTAAATACTATGATTACTACAGATCTACACGAAATTTAAGAGAAATTTGGCCAGTGAACATTTTGGTCACTGAACAAAGGAGGCTTCTTTAAACGACTTTAATTGACGCTACACAACTTTTTATCAAAGTAGTAAACAACTTGAAGAAAGGCACAATTAGCCTTCATTCTCCTTTGGAAGAATTTGTGATAAGGAAATGCGGAGATGATTTGGCTTACGTGGATAATCGCAGAGATGCTAAACGGAAATATGGTTTTGATTTCTGGCGTGGCATGAGTGTAGATCGATTCAAGGCTCAAGGAATAGAAAAGAGATTGTTGTATTCAGAGTCGCAACAGTTTCCAGACTTTCTATTCAAGACAAGAAAGCGTGGGGAAAAATACGTTGGCGGCAGCTTAATAGAACTAAAAGACTCCAAAGGCGGGAATATTGCTTCTTTTAACTCGACAATCCCTACAAAACATAAAAGCCTAGAAGAAATCGACATAATCAATGGTGGCAACTTAGTTTCAAGAATTGCCACGATTAAGGATGGCGAACCCACTGCCAGTGAAACCTATCTCAAACATGAAAGAGGATGTTTTTACCTTATACGAACACATAAAGAAAGTGAAAAAGTGAAAATCTCCATAGTCGATGGGTCCTTTTTTGAAACAGTTTCCAAAGAACACCTGTTCTATCAGATGTTTCTAAACGTTTTACGAAAACACATGGAAAAGAAGAAAATAGATTTTCCCAAAGAAACCTTGGAGAAAGTTGAGGAAGCCCTTTCCTATATTACTGATCAAACTATAATAGCCAGCTCACAGATCATAGAAGGGGCATCAGTAAGACCCAGACTGAGAATCATGGCTGAAGTGCATCCAGAAGGGAACCCTCATAGTACGTTCTATCCCGAAATAACAGAAGGAAGCTTCAATCTAATTCTTCAAGCATCGGCTGATGTAAAGAAAATCGAAAAGGAATTATCTGCTCAAATCCCTGAGACTGAGATTTTTTCTATGCATCATAAAAGGAATGGAGAACACAGAGTTTTTCAATTCAGAAAGGGGACACGTTTAAGTAAATTCCTGCAATCTTCCTCCAGCAATCAGTAAGAAGAGAGCTGTATTCATTTGTTGTTGACTTCAGGTTTGAAATATTGTGACATAGATTAACGCAAAATCTAAAATTTCAACAGCTTGAAACCAAGTACAGGTTTCCATGTTGAAAACTATAGGGGGCTATCAATTTAGCAACTGAAAACCTTCCAAAATTGAGCATATCATGATTCAATATGACCTATATATAAGGGGGGTCTAGTTGCACAGAGCACAACAGAACTTGTTAAAGTCCATGCTTCTTCCTCATTAAAACACCGTGAATCTCAGCATACTTCAACAAGCTCCTAAACAAGTTAAAGAAAGAATCCAACCAAAACGGGTAATAAGCTTCCAACAATCGGGAGATATGTCAATAACAACAATCCTTCACACACTCGACCGCAAACCCAAAATTCCCAAAAATCTCTTCAACCTCACCAGCAGAATGCCCAACCTCAAAAACCAAAACAGGAGACATATCTTCAGTCTTGAACGGCACCTTATCCCCAAACCCGTATCTTCTCTGAAAATCCCCAAGCGTACAACCATTAAACACGCTGAGAACGCACAAGCCGTTATTTTTCAATATTCTAGAAAACTCCCCAGCCGCCCCTTCACGATCCTCAAAATGATCAAACGCCAAAGTACAAACCAAACAATCAAAAACATTTTCCCTAAGAGGCAAACGCTCACAATCCGCAAACACAACACTAACCCTATCGCAAGAGTCACTCTTCTTAGCCTTCAACCTCAACCTCTTCAACGTCTTTGAACTAAGATCCAAAGCCACAACCTCAACACCGTTCTCAGCAATCCTAAGCGAATACCTCCCAGTCCCACAACTCACGTCCAAACAAACTCCAGAAAAACCATCAACCCACTTTCCAATAACCCTCTCCTCCGCCTCCTCCATCTTCCTAGTCCAATAAAGATACTTGGAAAAATCATACACTCCAGCCATACAATCATAAGCCTCCCTAACATCCATCTTTCCCTCCAAAACCCTATACCGCACCTTTCCAAACCAAAACCTATCCTCCTTACTCATACCTGCCACACCAACAAAATCTCACAGCAAACCTTAACTCTAATAAAAATTCCGTTTCAGTCCATTTCAACGAATATAAGCTACTCTTTCAGAAGGAAGTAAGAACCCACATAGAAAACCACAAAAATCAAGGCCGACATCAAAAACGGAGCTACGAAACCCCACATTTCTATAAGAAATCCTGACAATGCCAAACTCAAAGTGTTCCCGCCGTGAAGCCCCATCATCAATAATCCAATATCAGTTCCGTAAGATCCTTCACTCGCAACTCTTGAAAGTATTCCCTCTTGACTGATACTCAGCAACCCCTCAACAACACCATAAACAACCACAAGGAAACCTGCGAATATGGCACTCGAAAACCCAAGCAACACCATCGTAACAGTGTAAAACACTCCACTCACAAGCAAAAGCTTCCCCATCTCAAACTTCCTCACAAAAAGATACGAGAACAGACCTGCTAACAAAACCTGCAAACCAACAAGCACACCAACAATCTCAGCATCAAATCCATTCGAGCTCAGAAATAACGGAAAAACAAAACCACTCCTAAACCCGAAAGCCAGCCCCATCACAATAAACAAAACCAAGAATCTCTTGAAAACTTTATCTTTCTTTCTAAAATCCAGAAGATGCAAAGCCTTTGCCAGACTAAACCTCTTCTTTCTCTCACCAACCAACAGCAAAGCTGTAGGAACAACAAAAGCTCCAACCAAAACGCACAACGTTAACGTTCCCTCAAAGAAAAACCATACAATCAAAAACCCAGCAAGCAAGCTTCCAACAGCATAAGCAACATACGCCGCTGTTCTCAAATAAACCAAAGTCGTCCATTTCTTTTGGCTCTTCTCTAAAAGAAAAGCCCTATTCACAGCCCACAACGAACCATCCTTAGTTCCCTCCACAACCTTACCAAACAAGAACTCCAAGGGCGTATGAGCCAAATAATAAATCAAACTTGCAACGACGCCAAAAAACCCATTCAAAACAAAGAAACGCTTCTTACCCCAAAAATCAGAAACTGTAGCAAACAAAATTCTGCTAAGCTGAAAAATCATTGGCAACGACGCAAAGATCAGCCCAATAGTAATTATGTCAACATTCCTTTCCTCCATCATCAACGGCAAGGCGACACCAAGAACCCCACTAACAAAAGAATTCAAAACCTGAATGAAAATGACAACCCTAACCTGACCCAAACATCTCCCCCTTCAGAAACAGCCTACTTACCCGACATTTAAAACCATTACTGCTCCACATCAAATAAATAAATAACACAAAACAGCAAAATTCCGAATTTCCATCGATTATTTATCGAGTAGTAATGGGCTTTGGCTTCTGTAGGCTTTCTCCTCCAGTCGGCGTTGCAAGGCTATTTCTTAGGAGGTGATCCGGCCGCAGGTTCCCCTACGGCCACCTTGTTACGACTTTTCCCTCCTCGCGAAACCTGGATTCGACGCAGCCCAAAGGACCACGCCTCACCCAAGCATCGCTTGGATGGAACGACGGGCGGTGTGTGCAAGGAGCAGGGACGTATTCACCGCGCGGTAGTGACACGCGGTTACTAGGTATTCCATGTTCACGAGGGTGAGTTTCAACCCTCGATCCCAACTACGGCAGGCTTTCGGGATTTCCTTCTCTTTTCAGAGTCGGTACCCTCTGTACCTGCCATTGCAGCTCGCGTGTAGCCCGGGGGATTCGGGGCATACTGACCTGCCGTGGCCCGCTCCTTCCTCCGCCTTATCGGCGGCAGTCTCCCCAGTGTGCTCGGCTCAAGGCCGGTGGCAACAGGGGACGCGGGTCTCGATCGTTGCCTGACTTAACAGGACACCTCACGGCACGAACTGGCGACGGCCATGCACCTCCTCTCAGCTTGTCTGGTAAGACCTTCAATCTGACCTTCATTCTGCTGTCGCCCCCGGTGAGATTTCCGGCGTTGACTCCAATTAAACCGCAAGCTTCACACCTTGTGGTGCTCCCCCGCCAATTCCTTTAAGTTTCAGCCTTGCGACCGTACTTCCCAGGCGGCAGGCTTAACGGCTTCCCTGCGGCACTGGAGCGGCACGTAGCCGCGCCAACACCTAGCCTGCATCGTTTACAGCTGGGACTACCCGGGTATCTAATCCGGTTCGCTCCCCCAGCTTTCATCCCTCACCGTCGAGCGCGTTCTAGCCGACAGCCTTCGCCACTGGTGGTCCTCCCGGGATTATAGGATTTCACCCCTACCCCGAGGATACCGTCGGCCTCTCCCGCCCCCTAGCCGGACAGTATCCCCCGCAGCCCAACGATTGAATCGTTGGATTTAACGGAGGACTTGCCAAGCAGGCTACGAATGCTTTAGGCCCAATAAGCATCCCCACCACTCGGAGAGCTGGTATTACCGCGGCGGCTGACACCAGGCTTGCCCTCTCCTTATTCCCCCAGCTTTATACACTGGGGAAAAGCCATCCTCAGCGGATGACACTCGGGATGACCCCGTCACACTTTCGTGTATTGCGGAGTTTTCGCGACTGCTGCGCCCCGTAGGGCCTGGGCCCTTGTCTCAGTGCCCATCTCCGGGCTTCCGCTCTCACGGCCCGTACCGGTTAAAGGCTTGGTGAGCCGTTACCTCACCAACAACCTGATCGGTCGCGGCCCCCTCCTTGGGCGACGCCTAGAAGCATGGTCTAAACGTCCTTTCAGCGAGAATCCATTCCAGGAGTTCTCACTTATCAGGGATTAGCCCCAGTTTCCCGGAGTTGTCCTTGTCCCAAGGGCAGGTTAGCCACGTGTTACTGAGCTGTCTGCCGCGTCTCTTCCATAGCTTGGAGACGCTCGACTAGCATGTCTTAGTCCCATCCCGATAGCAGTGGGGTCCGGCAGGATCAACCGGAGTTAGGATGCTATTGGTTGTACAACGCAAAACCGACTGGATTTGGAGGGAATAACCACTTTTGCCAAAGCCCAATTCAGACCTAAACCGTTACGCTTTAGGTCCACATGTTTGTTCCCGCAATTGGAGGTCAACCGTCCTCATTCTCTAGGGCTATTTTACGCCTTTATAGTCGGGGTTGAGCCGCCGCTGTTTGATTGCGGGGTTGGCTTTCATTCGCCAAAATGAATTCGAAGGCGTCATAACCAATATAAATGTTTCTTTTCACTCTAATATACGTTACCTTTTGCTTTTCCACGTTATAGGTTACTTTACTTTCCTGAAGAACATTAGCCTGTCTTTCTCGCATACATATTCGAAGCCGACAAGATCTGGGCAAACGCTCTCTCTACACTTGAAGCTCTTTGTGTAACTCTACGACTTCCATGGTTTTCATCCACAACCTTTTGAAAGCATCCTAACCAAAGACGGCATCCACTTTCTTCTTATTAATCAGTGCCTTTACTCGCTCGCGCGCACAATTCGGAGTTTTGGCGAATTGATGTTCGTTTAGATCCCTAGTCTAGTGAGTTTGTCGAAGCGCGCGCACTAGGGTTTTTAATCTTTCGACATCGTTCTTTTGAACCTTAAATAGGTAACCATAGGGACAGAGGGGATCGATCATCGCTTTTCTTAGGGTTTCATCGTAAACTAGCGGGTATAGCCTACATCCTTCAGGTCGATGAGGATATATTCCACATCGCTCTTCTATGAGAAAAACACACCGTCCAGAGCTATTCTTCAAACGCCATTCCCCATCTGTTTTCACTGCAAAGTACTCAAGTTTATAGCCGAGTTTCAGGATTCTATTTAAATCAAGATCGGAAAGAGGCATCCTCGTCTCTAAGCAACACTCCACACATCTATGTCTCACACAGACTATTCCCCTTGCCAACAAGTGTCTCACCTCTTCCAGTTTCGTCATGTCTCTCTCTAAGTCTACTCTACGCGGACAATATTATTTAGTGATTGATTTAAAAGCGCTAGCGTTGGAAAGTTCATCAGGAGTTTCTAAAAAAATATTTAAAATGCTGTTCAATGAGTATTGTGGAGGTTGGTGAAGGCTTTTCAGGAGTTCAGTTGGTTCTTGGCGATTGCTGAATACTTCAAGGTTATGAGAGTTGGGAGTTGGCTTGGATGGATTTTGAGTTTCGGTTTTGGAAGCATCTTTTTAAGTTTACCCCCTCTTGAACGCTTCCTTGTTGTTTTGTTTGCTTTCTCACTTGCCACGGCCAGCATCTTCATCTTGAATCAATATTTCGATCGAAAAGAAGATCAAGAGAACCCGTTTAAGTCCAATATGCCTGTTGCTTCCGGGAAAATAGCGCCTCGGACAGCGTTAATCTTCTCACTTTCGCTAATATTTCTATGTTTAGTCTTGATAACTTTGGTTGATATGACTCTCCTGTCCTTGTTTCTCATTTATATAGTGTTTGGAACTGCTTATTCTGCTCCTCCTTTCAGACTGAAAACCGTGCCAGTCGTAGACTTCGTTGTTTCGGGTATAGGCGCTGGATTCATGCCTTTCTTAATGGGGTTAGAGTTAACCGGCAAGTTAAGCTCCGATACTTCATTGATCATGCTGGGTGTCATGCCGCTAGTTCTGATTCACTGTGGTGGTCATATCATTCAGGCCGTTGGAGACTGTGAAGTAGACCGTAAAATGAGGGTTCATACTTTTGTTGTTAAGGTTGGAAAGAAAAAGGGTGTAGTCGTTGCTGGATTCATGTTTCTAGCATCATTTTTCTCGCCATTCATTTATTCAGCTTTTGGCTTGCTCTCTTATAAACATCTGTTCTTGTTTTTCATGCTCTTTCCCCTTTCCGTACCTATCATTAAGCGTTATGCTGCTGTGTTGAAGAATCCGTCAGCAAAAAACGTCGTTAACATGCAGAAAACTGCGACAAAATATGGAATTATTGGCGTAGCAGTGATGCTGGGTTACACACTACTCGTGAAAATATTGAGCTTTTGAAGGACTCGAGACGCAACTTCGAAGCATTTTGGCTTTTTCGCGAGTTTTTCTGAAAGCGCAATATTAGAATCAACATTTTGCGGGGTAGACACCAGAAATAAAAGAGTTGCCCCAAAATAGCGCGTGTGTGTTATCCAAAAGGTGAGTTTCATGTGAATTAGCATGACTTTAGTGACAATGGTAGGATTCCGTGCTTCCTATTACACTAAGTTTTCCATTTTTTGTTATCCTTAACTGCTGTTCACCTTTGAACATGGATGTACGTGCGTTCTCGATCTGGATGATATCGCCTTCCGAAATGGAGCTTATCTGTTCGTTCCATAGACATAGTTTAGTGTTTCCAGTTTCATCTGCTATCAAAGCGTTGGTTACCGCGGCGTAATTACCAAATCTTGTAAAAACGCATTTGGGTTTCGGGATTTCCAGAACCTTAGCCCTCAAGTTGATCTGTTTCATCCCTGTTCTTAAGTCTGCTACGTGAAGAGAGTGCGACCTTCTATTAGCTTTCTTAAATAAGTATCTGCGGATCAAGTCAGTATTTCGTGAATGTGCAATCGGATTAGTTTCTTTCAGAAGGAAATTATTCGGTATGGGAAATTGTGCAATGACCTTGTGCCCTTTTGTTACCAAGAAGATAGCTTTGTCGCGCATTTTCTTGCGGCATGCAATTAAAAGGTCTTCACATGTGGACTGTCGGTTTTCCCAAGCCGAGATTAAAGCATGAAAAAACTGGTCAGGGTCAACTTCATATTTTATTGAAAGAAAAGCGAGGTATTCGCCGATTGTTGCTTTGTTTCGCAATGTTCCACTACTCTCTTGTAAGCGTTATTTCTATTGTCGAAACCATTCTCGTTCTGTTTTCTCCTTCTCTTGCGGGCATTTCCTCTGTTCCTATGGAGATTTTGCTTACTTTCAAGTCTTTGATGAAGCGTCTTCTAGTTATTTCGGCTGTGTCAACTGCTGTTGAGATTGCTCGTCCGCGTGCCTTCAAGGCTATTTTTTTAGCGTTGGGTGCCGATAGGCTTGTGATGATCGCTAGAACATAGCTCATCGGTGGTTTGCTTCCGACAAAAACAATGTTCTCTTTGACTTTCTGAGTCCGCGGGGCTTTTTCGGGCTTTTTCTCTTCAACAGTTTCCTCTGTCAATTTCTTTTCTTCTTTTTCTTCTGCCATTTTGTTCTCCCTCCTTCTTCATGTCTTTTGAGTGTCTTAATAGTACTACGGTGCTTTGAAGTTTGGGCACAATTTGAATCAGGCTTGCACTAACTCTCCGATTGCGAACCTGTTTCCAACTCTTGTTATTTTAAACTTCGCGTGCTCTCCTTTTTTAGTGTTTGGCACAAATATGATGAAGCCTTCGATTTTTGCGATGCCGTCGCCTCTCGTGCTTATATCCTCAATTTCGGCTTCATATTCTTTATCAAGTTCAACTGGTTTCTTCACGTTGAATCCAGGTTTATGGCTTCCGGATCTGTATGACATTTTGTCAACTCGGTTGATTTGCCAGCTAGAATTCTTCTAAGAAATGTAGAACCGTCTGTAATGATTCTACCTTTTTCGGAGCCTAGCTGCTCAACCATTTGGATAGCAGCTTCTCTTATTAACCTTTGCACACGCGAAGAATCTTTTCAAAGTCTCTGATCTCGGGGTTCTTTTCACTTTTCGATTAAAGGTTAGCGGGGCTGTCTAGGAGATTGTAACCTAGTGATCTCTTGCGTGCGTTCTCCGCTTTGTTAACCCAAGGCTTAATAATGGGTACTTGGACTTCGCTTATAAGAAGTGATTTTTCATGTCGAAAACTAAAGCCACAATAAGGATCGAAAATGTTGTTGCCGCTGTAACCTTGAACCAGAGAATTGATTTGAACGCTGTTGTGAAGGCCTATCCAGGCGTAGAGTATCGTCCCAAACAGTTTCCAGGTCTAGTGTTTAGACTGAAAAAGCCGAAGACAGCCACCTTGATTTTTAACTCTGGAAAAATGGTGTGTACAGGTGCAAAATCCGAAAAGGAAGCTCACAGAGCAGTTAAGAAGGTGGTTAAAGAACTGAAAAAGGGTGGAATAATAATCATTGGCAAACCTGAGTTGAAAATCGTGAATATTGTGGCATCTGTAAGTTTGGGAGGGCTAATAGACTTAGAAAAAGCGGTACGTCCCCTAGGAAAGACGATGTATGAGCCTGAACAGTTTCCGGGATTGATATATAGAATGGATGAACCTAAGGTTGTTATGTTGTTGTTTGCAAGCGGCAAACTAGTTTGCACAGGAGGCAAAAAAGAACAAGATGTTTACGATGCGGTGCACAAGATCCACAGAATTTTAGAGGAAAAACAGCTTATATTCTATGAATAGATTTCCATGAAACTTCAATCTCACACGCTTTCATCCTTTTTATTTGAACTTCTCAGTTAATTAGTTTACACGTTCAGAAATTTTTCCATTCTCGCAGATTATTTGTTTCAATTTTTTGGCTCTGGAGACACTAATAGGCATATGTAATGTTAAAAGAAGCTTTTATAATCATTGTAGGATGTTGAAAACATTGATTACCCATGTTAGAATAGTGCACACGAATATGTTAAAGGAGATATTTATAGAGCAATCTGCATCAATCTCGAGGCGATATTTATGTCGGAAAAAATGCCAAAATTTGAAATCTACAAAGATGCTGCTGGAAAGTTCAGATTTAGATTGAAAGCTCCTAACGGTGAAATCATAGCCTCTGGTGAAGCTTACGAGTCAAAAGACGGATGCAAGAACGGAATAGCGTCAATTAAGGAAAACGCTCCTAAAGCTGAAATCGTTGACACGACACAGTAGAAAAGCCTTCAATCATCAGGCTTTTACCCACCTTTTTTTGCCAGTTGAAAGCCACTTGACTATTCTTCACGGTGGAATGGAAAAATGGGATTTTTGCTGGCGATATCTACATTTACGCTATTAGTATACGTTATTATCTAAGATTTTCTGTTGTCGTGTATTTTGTCAATTGTGCTTTCTGAAAGATAACGGTCTGTCTTTTTTTTGCAGGTGTAATTGAAGCCTGTTGCTCTCTGTTGAGCGTCTACCCCCTTATATATGGAGATGTCTATCTAATCGTGTGTCTCTATTTGGAGATTTGCACGATTTGATCGTAAGCCTTATTAAAAATTGTAGGGTAAATAAGAGGTGAAAAGAATGGAAAAATACATTGAG